>Ga0209906_100019_pt1 | contig 432957 bp, 419 predicted proteins | sample FECB24metaG_FD_188303 | JGI IMG/M metagenome (GOLD analysis project Ga0209906, IMG submission 188303) | Cyanobacterial communities from the Joint Genome Institute, California, USA from Joint Genome Institute, California, USA - FECB-24 metaG... ...
AGGACAACGTGCGGCTCGACCGCGACCGGCTGGCGCCCTCGAACGCCGCGCTGGTGCGCCGCGTGGTGGAGATCTGCGACCGCCACGAGCGCCCGGTGGCCACCTGGCGGCAGGCGCGCGAGATCCTGGGCCTCCGGCCCGTCGCCGCCTGACCGGGGGACCGCACCCGCGGGAAGGCCACCGGGCGCGCCTGCAGGGGGCGGCTCAGTGGCTGGTGCCGTCCGAGAAGGTGATCTTGTTCCAGACGTTGTACTTCCCCGAGGGCCGCCGCATCGGCAGGCGCATCACCTCCTCGAGGGTGGCCGCGTCGTAGACGATCACCGCGCCCTCGTCCTCCCAGATGCTGACGAGCGCGTGGCGGCCGTCCCGCGTGAACTCGGTATGGGCCACCGTGGCCCCCGGCTCGGGGCGCAGGGTGCGGACGATCTCGAGGCTCTCCTTGTCGATGACATGCATCGCGTCGCGGTTCTCGCCGAAGAACACGTCGGCCCAGACATGGGGCGAATTCTCGTGGCTGCGCAGGAAGAAGCCGGGGCCTGCCGTCTCGATCACCTTCACCACCTCCCAGGTGTCGATGTCGATGACCGAGAGCCGCGGCTCGTCCAGATGCGGCGTCGCCATCACCCGACGCCCGCCGCTCTGCCAGGTGATGCCCGAGCCGAGATGCGGCATCCCCGGCAACGGCAGCTCGGCGATGATCCGGCCGACGTCGAGGTTGACGACCACCCCGCGGTCGCCCCCGCGCGAGGCGCCGATCAGGTTGCGGTAGTCGGGGGTGAAGAAGAAGTCGTCGATCGGCTCGCCGATCACGATGCGCCGGCGGGCGAAGAGGCCGCGCTCGGCGGCGAGCGATTCCTCCATGCCCGCCTCGTGGCTGTGCACGAAGCCCTCGTGATAGGGTCCGGCACCGGGGTCGGTCGCCACCTCCCAGACCTCGGGCACGTCCTTCAGCGCAAGGATGAAGGACTTCCGCCGCGGCGCCTGGTAGACGGCAGAGACGCGCGAGGGCGTGCCGTCGCGCCCCGCCACCGGAATCACCTTCGCCACGCTGAGGTCGTCGGCCGAGAGGATGGTCAGCGTCATCGGCAGGTAGTTGGCGACCGCAAGCCACCTGCCGTCGTGGCTGAGCGCGATGTTCCGGCTGTTCAGGCCCGCGCGGACGCGGCCGACCTCGGCAAGCGACCAGATGTCGTATTTCTGCACCCAGCCGTCGCGCGACATGACGAAGACGTGGCGCCCGTCGGGCGAGAACTTCGGCCCGCCATGGACGGCGAAGGGCGTCTCGAAGCGGTCGAGCACGGCGAAGCTGTCGCCATCGAGCACCGAGATGTGCTGGTCGCCGGTCTCGACGACGAGCGTCACGTTCATCGGGTCGGCCTCGAAGACCGGCGCGGCGGCGGGCACGTAGTCCGCCCGCATCTGCCGCGTGGCGGCGATCTCGGCCTCGCCCCAGGGCGGCACCTCGGCGAGCGGCTGCGCGATGAACGCTGCGAGCGCGGCGATCTCGTCCGCACCGAGAATCCCGGCGAAGCCCGGCATCTGCGTCGCTGGCCGGCCCGCGGCGATCACCTCCTCGAGCGCGGGCCCCCGCATCCGCCCGAGCGTCTCGGGGATGAGCGCCGGGCCGGTGCCGCCGAGGCGCGTCGCGGCGTGGCAGGAAGCGCAGTGCCCGGCATAGAGCGCCGCCGCGTCGGGTTCCGCGAGGACGGGCGCGGCCGAGACGATGGCCGCGAGAAGGCTAGGCGAAGCGATGCGCCGGATCATGGCTCTTTCCCCGGAAGGGCGTCACGTCGAGACGCGGGATGCCGGCCTCCACCCCGATCTCGGCGTCGGTCAGGTAACAGGCCGGATCCTCCGCCCAGGGGTCGCCCGTGAGCTGCAGGGCGCGGATGCGGGTGTTGCCGCCGCAGACCGCCTGCCAGGCACAGGCGCCGCACCGGCCCTTGAGCGGGCGCGGGCGCTGCCTGAGAAGCGCCAGCATCGGGTCGTCGCCCGACCAAAGCACCGAGAACGGCGTCTCCTTCACGTTCCCCACGGTGTAGTCCGACCAGTAGGTATCGGGATGCACCCGGCCCTGATGGTCGATGTTGGCGACGCCGAGCCCCGAGGAATTGCCGCCCCAGGCCTCCAGATGCGCCCGCAGGTGCGCCAGCGTCCCGCGATCCGTCCGCTCCTCGGCCCAGCGCAGGAACATCACCGCATCGGCATCGTTGTTCCCGGTGACGATCTCGATCGGCGCGCGCCGGCCCGAGACGCCTTCCCAGGCGCGCTCGATCAGGATCTCCATCGCCCTGCGGGTCCGCGCCCGGCTTGCGTCCTCGCCCCGGTGCTTGTCGCCCCGTCCGGCATAGACGAGGTGCGAGAGGTAGAACTTGTCCACCCCCTCGGCATCGCAGAGTTCCAGCATCCGGGGCAACTCGGCCTCGTTGTCGCCGGTGATGGTGAAGCGCAGGCCCACCTTCACGCCGCGCGCCTTGCAGGCCCGCAGCCCCGCGAGGGCGGCATCGAAGGCCCCCTCCTGCCCCCGGAACCTGTCGTTCGTCGCGCCCACCCCGTCGAGCGAGATGCCCACGTAGTCGAAGCCGAGCGCGGCCACGCGATCGGCCGCATCGCCGTCAAGCCGTGTGCCGTTGGTGGAAAGCGAGAGGTGCCGGAAGCCGAGGGTCCGCGCCCGCTCGGCCAGCTCGAGGAAGTCGAAGCGGGCCAGCGGCTCGCCGCCCGAGAGGATCAGGGCGGGGATGCGGAACGCTGCGAGGTCGTCGAGCACGTCCAGCGCCTGCGCGTGCGTCAGCTCGCCCGGAAAGGCCACGTCGGCCGAGGTCGTGTAGCAGTGCCGGCAGCGCAGGTTGCAGCGCCGGGTGAGGTTCCAGATCACCACCGGCTTCACCGGCCCGGCGCCACGGCAGGGCGGCACCGGGGTCGGCTGGACCAGCTCGTGCATGTAGCGGGTCAGGCGGAACATCGTCAGGCCCCTTCCGTCAGGCGCAGCCCGGTCTTCTTCAGGATCCGGGTGGAATAGAGGATGTCGCGCGCCCGCACGGAGGTGCCGAGCAGCGCCGCGATCTCGGCGGCATTGGCCTCCACCTCGGCGCGCGCGGCCCCGTGCAGCATGGCGAAGAGGTTGTAGGGCCAGTCGGGCAGCGCCCGGGGCCGCAGGTAGCAGTGCGAGACGAAGGGCAGCGCGCCGACCCGCGCGCCGAGGTCCTCGGCCACGGCATCGTCCACGTCCCAGACGCTCATCCCGTTCGCCGTCATCCCGAGCGCGTAGTGGTTCGGCGCGAGCGCGACGCGCCGCACGATGCCCTGCGCCTGCATCCGGGCAAGCCGGGCGATCACCTCGGCCTCGGTCAGCCCGGTCCTCGCGGCGACGGCAGCGTAGGGTTCCGGGACCAGCGGCAGGCCTGCCTGCGTCGCCGCGATGATCGCCCTGTCGGTCGCGTCGATCCTCATGCCGCCACCCTGAAGCCGATGAAGAACTCGGCGAGCTTGGGGAAGCGCAGGACGGCAAGGCCCGTCTCCGCCTCGATCGCCCGTGCGGCGGCGTCGATTCCCTCGGGCCGCTCGGTCGCCAGCACGAACCACATGTTGAGCCGGTGGGCGCGCGCGTAGTTGTGCGCCACCTCCGCGTGCGCGTTGACCTGCGCGGCCACCGCCTCGAAGCGGTCCTCCGGCACGGCCATGGCGCAGAGGCAGAAGGCCCCGCCCATGGCGGCCGCGTCGAAGAACGGCCCGAAGCGGGTGATCGCGCCGATCTCCTTCAGGCGGGCGAGACGGGCGATGAGGTCGTCCTCGGTCAGGCCGAGGCGCTCGGCCGCCTCGGCGTAGGGCCGCGGCGCGAGGGGGAAGCCCTCCTGCAACGCGTTCAGGATGGCGCGGTCGGCGGCGTCGAGCGCGCCCGGAGGCAGCCGCGTCCTCATTCCGCCGCAACGCCTGCGGCGCCCTCCCGCGCGACGGTCGCGCCGGTCTGCTTGAAGCAGCGCACCGAGAACAGCGCCCGGTGCTCGGCGCCGGCAAGCTCGGGCAGCGCCGAGGCCTCGTCAAGGATCGCGAGGGTTTCGGTCCGGCTTCGGCCGTGGATCATGCAGAAGAGCGCGTAGGGCCAGATGCCGGGCACGGTCGCGCGGCGGTAGCAGAGCGTGACGCCGGGATGTGCGGCAAGCGCCGCACCCGCCGCGTCGATCTCCTCCTCCGGCAGCTTCCAGACCACCATGGCGTTCGAGGTCCAGCCCAGCGCCCGGTGGCGCACGATCACGCCGACCCGCTGCAGGATGCCCGCCCCGGCCAGGGCGCCGACGCGGGCGATCAGTTCCGCCTCGGTCCGGCCGAGCCGGCGGGCGACGGCCGCGAAGGGCCTGGGCTCCAGCGGCAGGCCGCGGGTCATCGCCTGGAGGATCGCGTCGTCGCCCGGCCGGAGCGCGGCCATGTCCGGCGCCTCCCTCAGCCCCATCGCCGCGCGCGGGCCGTCGAGCGGGAAGCCGAGATCGAGCGTGTAGGGGCGCACCATCGGCAGATCCAGCACCCTGAGCCCGGACCGCAGGGCGATCCGCCGCAGCGCGGCGTCGAGGCTGGACCGGTCCGGCCCGGTGAGGACGAACCAGAGGTTCCAATCGTGCTCGCGCAGGTAGGAATGGTTCACGCCGGGCTCGCCGCCAACGATCCCGGCGACCTCCTCGATGCGCGCCTCGGGGACGCGCAGCGCGGCAAGCGTGCTCGCGGCGGCCGTGTTGGGCCGGACCGTGCCGCCGACGCGCGCCACGGCGCCCGACGCCGAAAGCCGCGCGAGCCGCCCCAGCACATCGGCCTCGGAGAGCGCGAGCGCCCTGCCGATGGCCGCGAAGGGCCGCGGCTCCAGCGGCAGCCCGCGCTGCCAGCCGTCGAGCAGCGCGCGGTCGGTGGGGTCGAGGCGGTGGGTCATGGCTCAGAGTCCCGTCCTGTGGGCGCGCGCGGTGAAGAAGATGCCCGACGGGCTCTGCGCAGGGATCTCGCCCAGCTTCTCGAAGCTGCGGGTGTCGTAGATGTCGATGCGGTCGGCATCGCGCACCGAGATCCAGACTTCGTGCCCGCGCGGCGTGAACTCCATGTGCAGCACGGCGGGGCCCGGCCTGATCTCGCGGACGACCTGATGTGTCACCGTATCAATGACTTGCACGGTGTCGTTCAGAGGGTGCGCGAAGTTCACCCAGACGTGCCGGCCGGCCGGCTGCGCCATGGCGAAGACCGGCTGGCCGTGGGTCGGGGTGCGGCCCGTCTCGGTGAGCGTTCGGGCATCGAGCCAGAGCACCTCGTGCTGGCCCACGGCCGGCAGGACGAACTGCTCGCCCGCGAGCGCCCAGCCCTCGAGATGGGGCATCTTGTAGACCGGCAGGCCCTCCCGGCCCGCGCCGTAGCCGTCGAGGATGCGGCGCGGCGCCGGCGACTCGGCCCAGAGGTCGATCGCGGCCAGCCCGTCCTCGCCGAAGAGCCCGGCGATGTAGGTGCGCCCGTCCGGGGTGATGAGCGCGTCATAGGGGTTCGCGCCGATCCCCCCGATGCGTGTGACCACGGGCTCGCCGCCGCCGAAGTCGGCGATCCAGGTCTCGCCGGCATCCCAGAGCGAGAAGACGAAGCGCCGCCCGGGCGCGTCCACGAGGCCAATGGTCTTCGAGCCGGTCGGCAGGTCGGCCACCATCTCGAGCGTCTCGGCGTCGAACACCCGCACGCCGCCGGGCTCGTAGTTGGCCACCGCGACGAGGCGCCCGTCGTCCGAGATCGCCCCTCCTATGGAGTTGCCGGCCTGCAGCACGCGCTTCACGATGGTGCGGTCGAGGATGTCCACCTTGGTCAGCCCACCGTCGCGGCCGAAGACGTAGGCGAAGCGTTCGTCGGGCGAATAGACCAGCGAGGCGTGCGACAGGTCTCCCAGCCCCCCGATCCGGCCGAGGGCCGCGCGCTCCGACTGGTCCACGACGAGGAGCGAGCCGGTCGCGCGCTCGACCACGAGGCCGAGATCGCCGGTCTGGGCGGCGGCCGGCAGGGCGAGGAGGAGAAGAGCCAGCGCCCAGCGGATCATTCGGCGCCTCCGTTCAGCAGGTAGTCGGCGATCCAGAGCGCCTCGTCCTCGGTCAGGAGCGGGCGCCAGGGCGGCATCGCCGTGCCGGGCACCCCGTCGAGGATGATGGCGGCGATCGCCTCGGGCGCGGCGTGGGCAAGCGCCTCCGGCGTGAGCGGCAGGCCGAGCCCGCCGGTGAGCCTCAGCCCGTGGCAGGAACCGCAATCCTGCACGACGAGCCGTTCGAGGCGCGCGGACCCGCCGGGCGGCAGGTCCGCCGCGAGCGCCGCCCCGGCGAGAAGTGCATATGCCAGAAGGCTACGCATGGGCGGCGACCCGCATCCCTTCGCGGAGGCCGGCGGCGGCATGACCGGGGTAGAGCGAGACCACCTCGCCGAGGATGAAGAGGACCGGCGCGGCAAGACCCGCGGCATCTCCGGCGATGGTGGCGAGGCGGCCGACGACGCGCCGCTCGCGGGGGGTCGTGGCCGAGGCGACCGCAAGCGCCGGCAGGTCCGGCGGCACGCCCCGCGCCATCAGCTCGGCCGCGATCGCGGCCATGTTCGCCGCGCCCATGTAGACGACGAGCGTGGTGCCCGGCTCGGCGAGGCCCTGCCAGTCGAGGTCGAGGGGCCCGTCGCCGGCCCGGTGGCCGGTCACGTAACGCAGCCCCGTGGCGAGGCCGCGGTGCGTCAGCGGCACGCCGGTCGCGGCGGCCGCGCCCTGCGCGGCGGTGATCCCGGGCACGATGTCCACCGGCACCCCGGCATCGCGCAGCGCCTCCGCCTCCTCTGACCCGCGCCCGAAGATCAGCGGATCGCCCCCCTTGAGGCGGACGACCGTCAGGCCCTGAAGCGCAAGGTCCACGAGCAGGCGGTTGATCCCCTCCTGCGGCAGGGTGTGGCAGCCCGCCGCCTTGCCGACGCTGATCCGCCTGACCCCGGGCGGAACGAGCGCCAGGATCTCGGGCGCGACCAGCCGGTCGTGCACCACGACATCGGCGCCGGCGAGGAGCCTCAGCGCCTTCAGCGTCAGGAGCTCCGGGTCGCCCGGACCCGCGCCGACGAGGTGGACGGTGCCGCGATACTGCATCTGGCTGGCTCTCCCGGAGCGGGCGCGAGGGGGAGGAGGGGCCCGCCGGGGCCCCTCCCGGCGCGGGTCAGTAGACGTCGTCGCGCGTGTTCAGCACGTTGAACTTGCCGGTCGGCGTGACCAGCCGCGCGTCCTTGATGACGTGCTTGAGCTCCAGCGTGCGGTCGTCCACGACGACGATGGCCGATTCCTGGTCCTTGCCGTTCCAGACCGAGAACCAGATCTCGGTGCCCTCCTTGTTGAACTCGCCCTGGACGACGCGCGGCTGTCCCTCGTCGATCCCGGCCCATTCCCCGATGGGCAGCGTGATCATCTCCGGGTCCTCGCCCGCCTTCATCTCGTCGATCCTGAACACGGCGACCGAGGCCGAGATCTCCGGATCGGGGTTGAGCGGCGCATCGACGTAGAGGTGGTTCGAGGTCGGGTGCGTCTTGATGAACAGCGACCCGCCGCCGAGCGCGTAGAAGCTCTGCGCCACCTTCCAGGCGTGCTCGGGATGGCCCTCGGGGTCGGTGCCGATCAGCGCCACGCTGTCGTCGCCGAGGTGCGAGGTTGCCCAGACCGGGCCCAGCTCGGGATGGACGAAGTTCGCCCCCCGCCCCGGGTGCGGGGTCTGCCCGCCGGTCTCGATCAGGGCGACGAGCTTGTCCTCCTGCGTATCGACGACCGCGATCTTGCCGCGGGCATTCGCGGCGACGAGGAAGTAGCGCTTGGAGGCGTCGAAGCCGCCGTCGTGCAGGAACCGCTCGGCCTCGATCTCGGTGACCTTCAGGTTGCGGATGTCGGAGTAGTCGACGAACAGGATCTTGCCCGTCTCCTTCACGTTGACGATGAACTCGGGGTTGAAGTGCGAGGACACGATCGAGGCCACCCGAGGCTCGGGGTGGTAGGTCTGCTCGTCGTAGATCATCCCGCGCGTGGACATGATCTTGAGCGGCTCGAGCGTCGCGCCGTCCATGATCACGTACTGCGGCGGCCAGTAGCTGCCCGCGATGGCGAACTTGTCCTCGTAGCCCTCGAACTTCGAGGTCTCGACCGAGCGCGCCTCCATCCCGATCTTGATCGAGGCGACCGTCGCGGGCGTCTCCATCCAGAGGTCGATCATGTTGACGAGCCCGTCGCGGCCGATGACGAAGAGATACCGGCCCGAGGCCGAGATGCGGGAGATGTGGACCGCATAGCCGGTGTCGATCACCGCCCGGATCTCGTAGGTGGAGCCGTCGATCAGCGCCACCTGCCCGGCATCGCGCAGCGTGACCGAGAACAGGTTGTCGATGTCGATGTCGTTCATCTTCTCGGTCGGACGCTCCTCCGGCGGCACCAGGACCTGCCAGGAGGCGCGCATCTCGGGCATGCCCCATTCCGGCGGCGCGGGCGGCTCGAGCAGCAGGTAGCGGGCCATGATGTCCACTTCCTGCTCGGTGAGCTCGCCCGAGGTGCCCCAGTTCGGCATCCCTGCGGGCGAGCCGTAGGTGATGAAGCTGTTGAGGTAGTCGTAGCCGACCTCGCGCGTGATGTCGGTCGTCAGAGGCTTGCCGGTCGCGCCCTTGCGCAGCACGCCGTGGCAGCCCGCGCAGCGCTCGAAGTAGATCGTGGTGGCGGTGGCGAATTCCTCGGCGGTCATCACCGGGTCGTCCTCGCGGCGGCCGGGGATCTCGAGATCGAGCTGGCCGAGCGTGGTCATGCTGGGTTCGTAGGCCGCGCTCGGCGCGTCGCCGTGGTTTTCGGGCTTCTCTTCGGCCGCCGCGCCGCCCGCGGCGATCGCAAGCGCCGCCGCGCTGGCGAGGAGCGCGCACCTGGCGCCGGTTCCGGGGTATCTCATCGGGCAACTCCCTTCTCTGGTGGGGCAGCCGCGATCCTGGGCCCGCGCGCGGCGGGGGGCCTTGACTTTTGTTAAGGGCGAAGGCCGCGCGGTGCCGCCGGCGGCTCGAGGGCGCCCGCGCAACGCCCGGCGCGCGCCGCGGCAGGGCGGCGGAAACCTTCGCGTGCCAGAAAGGCCGCGCGACGTCGTGGAAGACCAGTGGTTCGGAGCCCCCGCCGGAAGGAAACCCCGGCGCCGGGTCTGCCAGTCGGAACCCTGCAGGTGACCGGGCCCGGAAACGGGCCGAATTGGCCGGGAAAGCCCTTCCCGTCCGGCGATGCCACGCCTCGGGCGGCGCCGCCTTCCTTCCCTCCGGGCCTCCCGCCGCTTCCGGCCGGGCCGCCGGGCGGATCGGCGCATCCGTTCCCCGGCCGCGCGCCTCTCCGCCGGCCTGACCCGAAGGGCAGGCGGCCGGCCCCCCTGCCCCCGCGGCGGATGGCACGCGGCCGGACGCGGCAGTGTCACTCCGCGAAGGCGGCGGCGAAGGGCCCGGTCAGCTCGAACTCGGCCACGGCCCGCGCACGGGCTCCGGGCGACATCTTCCGCGCGGTCTTCTCGACGATGCGCAGCATCTCCGCCGCGTCGCGCCCCGCCGCGAAGGGCTTCAGATAATGGCGGATGAAGACGAAGCAGATCACGTCCTCGAGCGCCTGCACCTCCGGGTCGCGCTTGATCCCCTCCTTGCGGAGCATCCGCCCGGCCGCGTCGATCTCCTCCGGCCCGTAGCCGGCCGCGGCCATGATCGCCGCGACGCGCTCGGCGTGGCGGCGGCCCTGCTCCCGCCGCCAGGCGAGATAGCCCTCGCGGCCCGCGGGGTAGTCCGACCGGGGCAGCAGCCAGCGCTCGACGTGCTGGCCGCGCGCGGCGATCCTGAGCGGCTCCGACGCATCGGGAAAGAGGCGGTCGAGTTCCGCGCTCATCCGCTCGCCGTAGAGCAGCGCGGCGGGCCGGCCGTCCTCGCGCGTCGGGTCGGCGGCGTTCGCCGCGTCGATGGCCGCGAGGGCGGCTTCGAGCCGGCTCACAGCGCCTGGCCCCAGGCCGACGAGGCATCCTCGTCGGCGAACTGGCGCAGCGCCGCGACGTCGGCGATGGCGGCGTGGTTCTGCCGCACGGTCACGCCGTGGTCGCGCAGCCTGACGAAGGCGCGGCTCAGGCTCTCGGGCTTCATGCCGAGTCGCCCGGCGATCAGGCTCTTGTCGTAGGGCAGCACCACGGTGCAGGCCCCGGACACGCAGGGCGCCAGCTCCAGCAGGAACTCCGCCACCCGCTGCGCCCCGGTCTGCGCCTTGAGCTGCTCGATCTGTCCGACAAGCGCGTGCAGGTGCACGAAGGTCGCCGAGAGGATCGCCACGGCGACGCGGGGATCCTGCTCGATCTGGCGCAGCATGGTCGCAGCCTCGATCCTCACGAGGATGCAGTCGGTGACCGCCTCGGCCGCCACCGGGTAGACATCGTGGCGCAGCGCGACCGCCTCGCCGAAGCTCTGGCCGCGGGTGAACACGGCCACGACCGCCTCGGCGCCGTTCGGCGCGATGCGGTAGAGCTTCACCCAGCCGTCGATGACGATGTAGATCGCGCGCGCCGCCTCACCCTGAAGGAAGATCGTCGCGCCCCGGCCCACCGACTTCACATGCGCGGTGTCGAGCAGCGCCGCGGCCACTTCGGCAGGCGCGCTCGACAGCAGGAGCGACGATGCGGCGATGGACCTGTGTTCGGGCGTCATGCCGTGCTTTCCTGACCGCCTCCTGCAATGCCCCGCGCGGCGGTTTCGCGCAAGACATATCGCGCCGGGGCCTGCTTGACTGTTGTCAAGGCCCCCGGCCCCCGGTTCCGCTTCGATGGCGGCGTGTCGAACCGAGGGAGGAGCCGATGCCGGCCAGATCCACGTTCATCGCCGCCGTTCCGGGGGCCCTGATCGCGCTTGCCGTCCAGCCCGCGCTTGCGGCGGACCCGGAGGCGGGCGAGCGGGTGTTCCGTAAGTGCCAGTCCTGCCACCAGGTCGGCCCCGAGGCGGCGAACCGCGTCGGGCCGGTCCTCAACGGGATCGTCGGCGCCGCGGCGGCGCAGGGCGACTACGCCTATTCCGACGCGCTCAAGGCATCGGGCATCACCTGGGACGAGGCCACGCTCGCGGCCTACCTGCGGAGCCCGAAGGATGTGGTCCCCGGCGGCAAGATGACCTTCGCCGGCCTCCGCCAGGACGAGGAGATCGCGAACGTCATCGCCTACCTCGGCCGGTTCGGCCCGGACGGGGCAGAGGCCGGGGAGTAGCCGCCGGCCGGTCCGCGCGGGCCGGTGCCCCTTCGCGCCGGCCGACGGGAGCGAGCCTCGCGCGGCGGGGGCGCGGGGTCGCGGGGCGGTCCGCCATGGCCCTCCTTGTCTGGACATCGGGGCCTTATGTCTATTTCATGACCCTCCGGGCCGGCTGGCCGGCGCAGGAACGGAGGCGGCGCGGCCGATGCCCGCGACCTACCGCGAGATCAAGGCCGACATCCTCGGGCGCATCACCCGGGGCGAGTGGAAGCCCGGCAGCACCATCCCCGGCGAGACCGAGCTTGCGGCGGCCTACGGCTCGGCCCGCGCCACGGTCAACCGCGCGATGCGCGAGCTGGCCGACGAGGGCATCCTCGAGCGGCGCCGCAAGGCGGGCACGCGGGTGCGGCTCTCGCCGCTGCGCGAGGCCCGGTTCGCCATCCCCCCGGTGCGCGAGGAGATCGAGGGCCGCGGCGCGGCCTACCGCTATGCGCTGATCGAGAGCGAGGTTCTGCCTGCGCCGGACTGGCTGCGCGCGCGCCTCGGCCTGCCGCCGGGGGCCGCGGTGCGCCATGTCGCCTGCCTGCACCTCGCCGACGGGGCGCCCTACCAGCACGAGGACCGCTGGATCAGCCTCGCGCTGCTGCCGCAGGCGGGCCCGGCCGACTTCACGGCCGCCGGTCCGACCGAGTGGCTGATCGCGCAGATCCCGTTCTCGGAGGTCGAGATCGCGATCGCCGCGGCGGCGGCCGACCCGACGCTCGCCGCGCGGCTCGGCTGCGCTCCGGGCGAGCCGCTCCTCGTGATCGAGCGCGCCACGCGCTGGAACGGGGCGCCTGTCACCTTCGTGCGGCTTGCGCACCGGCCGGGCCACCGGATGACGACGCGCTACTGACCGCTCAGAGCCCCGCGCGCAGCGGCCGGACGGCCTTGCGCCAGGCGGCCAGGATCGCCTCTCGCCGGACGTGGCGCCCGCCCGTGACGAGGTGCCGCCCCGCCGACCAGACCTCGGCCACCATCGCGCCGTCGCCGGCGAAGGCGAAGGTGTCGAGGAGGGTGTCGCCGGCAAGCCCTTCGAGGTCGGGATGGGTCGTGTCGAGCGCGAGGAGGTCGGCCCAGGCGCCCGGTTCGATCCGCCCCGCGCCCCGCCCCGCCGCCCGCGCACCGCCGGCGGCCGCGTCCTCGACGAGGCGGCGGCCGGTGGACCGCTCCGGCGTGGCGAGCGCCGCGCGGCTTCCGTCGCGCAGGCGCTGCGAGGTGTCGAGCTGGCGCAGCTCCTCGGCAAGCGAGATGCGGATGTTGCTGTCCGAGCCCAGCGCGATGGCACCCCCGGCCCCCATCCAGCGCACGCCGTCGAAGATGCCGTCGCCGAGGCTCGCCTCGGTCAGCGGGCAGAGGCCGGCAACCGCACCGGTCGCCGCGAGCGCCTCGGTCTCGTGCGGCCGCATCTGGGTGAGGTGGATCAGGCACCACCGGGGGCCGGGGCCGAGATGCTCGAGCGCCCAGTCCACCGGCCGGGCGCCGAGCGCGGCCTCGACCTCGGCCACCTCGGCCACGGTCTCGGCGAGGTGCATGTGGACCGGTGCGCCGGGGCGGAGCGCGGCGAGCGCGGGAATGTCCTCGGGCGGGACGGCGCGCAGCGAATGGGGCGCGACGCCCAGCACCGCATCGGCCGGCAGCGCAGCCATGGCCGCCGCGGCGCCCTCGACGAGCCGGGCGAAGCGGTCGGGGTCGTTGCCGAACCGCCGCTGTCCGGGGCCGAGGGGGCGCCGGTCGAGCCCGCCGAAGCGGTAGGCCACCGGCAGGAGCGTCAGGCCGATGCCGCTGGTCCGCGCTGCCGCGACGATGCGCGCCGACATCTCGGCGAGGTCGTCATAGGGGGTGCCGTCGGGCTGGTGGTGGAGGTAGTGGAACTCCACGCTCGCCCCGAAGCCCGCCTCGAGCATCTCCATCTGCACGAAGGCGGCGATCGCCTCGACCTGCTCGGGGGACAGACGGTCGAGAAAGGCATACATGAGCTTCCGCCAGGTCCAGAAGCTGTCGGCGGGGTCGGCCCCGCGGCGCTCGGTGAGCCCGGCCATCGCCCGCTGGAAGGCGTGGGAATGGCAGTTGGCCGGGGCGGGCACCAGCGCGCCGACCCGCAGGGCGCCGCCCTGCCCGGTGCCGGCATCGGGCCGGACCGCGGCGATGCGCCCGTCTGCGCCCACCTCCACCAGCACGTCGCGCGCCCAGCCGCCGGGAAGAAGCGCCTGTTGCGCGAGGATGCCCTGCATGGTTCGCCGCCCTTGACACGATAATATGTATAGACATAATACACGATCACACAGACCAGACAAGGGCGGCGGCGGTGATCCTCGGCAATGCGACACTCGCCACCATGACCGCGGGCTACGGGCTCGTGCCGAATGGGGCGGTGGCGATCGCGGGCGGGCGCATCGCCTGGGCCGGGCCGGAGGCGGACCTTCCCGCCGGCCTCGGCGGCGAGAGGGTGGATCTGGGCGGTCGGCTGGTCACGCCGGGGCTGATCGACTGCCACACGCATGTCGTCTACGCCGGCAACCGCGCGCGCGAGTTCGAGATGCGCCTGGAAGGCGCAAGCTACGAGGAGGTGGCGCGCGCCGGGGGCGGCATCCTCTCCACGGTGCGGGCGACCCGCGCGGCCGACGCGGATGCGCTTCTCGCCGCCGCCCTGCCCCGGGTGGACCGGATGCTGGACTCCGGCACGACCACGCTCGAGGTCAAGTCCGGCTACGGGCTCGACGTGGAGACCGAGCTTGCCATGCTGCGCGCGGCCCGGCGGATCGGGCAGGAGCGGCCCGTCTCGGTCGTCACCACCTTTCTCGGCGCCCATGCGGTGCCGCCCGAGTTCGCGGGACGCGCCGATGCCTACATCGACGAGGTCGTGATCCCCGCGCTCAGGGCCGCCCGTGACGAGGGGCTTGTCGATGCCGTGGACGGCTTCTGCGAGGGCATCGCCTTCTCGCCTGCCCAGATCGCGCGGGTCTTCGCCGCGGCGAAGGATCTGGGCCTGCCGGTCAAGCTGCACGCCGAACAGCTCTCGAACCTCGGCGGCGCGGCGCTTGCCGCCCGGCACGGGGCGCTTTCGGCCGACCATCTGGAATGGCTCGACGCCGAGGGCATCGCGGCGATGGCGGCGGCGGGAACGGTCGCGGTGCTGCTGCCCGGCGCCTTCTACACCCTGCGCGAGACGAAGCTGCCCCCGGTCGGGGCGCTGCGGGCGGCCGGCGTGCCGATGGCCGTGGCGACCGACTGCAACCCCGGCTCCTCGCCCATGGAGTCTCTGCCGCTTGCCATGAACATGGCCTGCACCCTGTTCCGCCTGACGCCGGAGGAGGCGCTGGCCGGCGCCACCGTCCATGCCGCCCGGGCGCTCGGGCTCGCCGACCGCGGGCGCATCGCGCCGGGGCTCAGGGCCGACCTCGCGGTGTGGGAGGCCGCCCACCCCGCGGAACTCGCCTACCCGATCGGGGGCGCGCCGCTCCATTCCCGCTGCTTCGGACGCACCCCGTGCTGACCCTGACCCCCGGCACGACCACGCTCGCCATGCTCGAGACGCTCTGGCGCGAGGAGGCGCCCGCACGGCTCGACCCCGCCTGCCGCCCGGCGGTGGAGGCTGCGGCGGCCGTGATCGGAGCGGCCGCGCGCGGCGAGGCGGCCGTCTACGGCGTCAACACCGGCTTCGGCAAGCTCGCCTCGGTGCGCATCGCGGCGGCCGATACCGCGACGCTCCAGCGCAACCTGATCCTCTCGCATTGCGCGGGCGTGGGCGAAGCCGTGCCGCGCGCCGTCGCCCGGCTGATGATGGCGCTGAAGCTCCTCTCGCTCGGTCGCGGCGCCTCGGGCGTGCGCTGGGAGATCGTGGCGCTGATGGAAGAGATGCTCGCACGCGGGGTCACGCCGGTGATCCCGTCGCAGGGCTCGGTCGGGGCATCGGGCGACCTTGCGCCCCTCGCCCACATGACGGCGGTGATGATCGGCGCGGGCGAGGCCGAGTTCGGCGGCGCGGTCCTGCCAGGCGCGGAGGCGCTCGCCCGCGCGGGGCTGAGGCCGGTGACGCTCGGGCCCAAGGAGGGGCTCGCGCTCATCAACGGCACGCAGTTCTCCACCGCCTTCGCGCTTGCGGGCCTGTTCGGCGCCTGGGGTGCGGTGCGGGCGGCGCTGGTCACCGGCGCGCTCTCGACCGACGCGATCATGGGCTCCACCGCGCCCCTCCTGCCGGGGATCCACGCGCTGCGCGGCCATGCCGGGCAGATCGAGGCGGCCGCCGCGATGCGGGCGCTGCTCGAGGGCTCGGAGATCCGCGAGAGCCACCGCGAGGGCGACACTCGGGTGCAGGACCCCTACTGCATCCGCTGCGCGCCGCAGGTCGCCGGCGCGGCGATGGATGTCCTGCGCATGGCGGGACGGACGCTGGAGACCGAGGCCAATGCCGCGACCGACAACCCGCTGGTGCTCGAGGGCGGGCGGATCGTCTCCGGCGGCAACTTCCATGCCGAGCCGGTGGGCTTCGCCGCCGACATGATCGCGCTCGCGGTGGCCGAGATCGGCGCCATCGCCCAGCGCCGGGTCGCGCTGATGGTGGACCCGACGCTCAGCTTCGACCTGCCGCCGTTCCTGACGCCCGACCCCGGCCTCAACTCGGGGCTGATGATCGCCGAGGTGACGAGCGCCGCGCTGATGAGCGAGAACAAGCACCTCGCCACGCCCACGGTGACCGACTCGACCCCCACCAGCGCCAACCAGGAGGACCATGTCAGCATGGCCGCACACGGGGCGCGGCGGCTCGGGCCGATGGTGGCGAACCTCGAGCGCATCCTCGGGATCGAGGCGCTCTGCGCCGCGCAGGGGGTGGAGTTCCGCGCCCCGCTCCTGACCTCGGCGCCGTTGCAGGCCGTGCTGGCACGGCTCAGGGCCGAGGTGCCGGCACTGGCCGAGGACCGTTTCCTCGCCCCCGACCTCGAGGCGGCGGCCGCGCTCGTCCGTTCGGGCGCACTGGCCGAGGCGGCGGGCGTCGGCCTGCCGGCGCTCGCGTGACCCCGGTCGAGGTGATCCGCGGCGACGGGCCGGTGGTGCTGGGCCAGCCGCACGGCGGAACCTTCGTGCCGCAGGACATCCTCCGGCGGCTCAATGCGACCGGCCGCGCGCTCGCCGACACCGACTGGCACATCGGCCGGCTCTACGACGGGCTCCTGCCCGGCGCGACCGTGGTGCGGGCCACCTTCCACCGCTACGTGATCGACGCCAACCGCCAGCCGGACGGGGAAAGCCTCTATCCGGGACAGAACACCACCGGCCTCGTGCCGCTGACCGATTTCGACGGCCGCCCGATCTGGGACGAGGCGCCCGACGCATCCGAGGTGGCACGGCGGCGGGAGGCATTCCACGCCCCCTATCACGCCGCGCTCGCCGCGGAACTGGAACGGGTGCGGGCGAGGCACGGGTTCGCGGTCCTCTGGGACTGCCACTCGATCCGCTCGGAGATCCCGTTCCTCTTCGAGGGGCGGCTGCCCGACCTCAACATCGGCACCAATGGCGGGACGAGCTGCGCGCCCGAGGTCGAGGCGCTGGTGGCGGAGGGCTGCGGCATCGGTGCGACGGGGGTTCGCGCCCGGCCCGAGGGTGGGCGCGTTTCGCGCCCGCCCTGGGGGGCGGGGCGGGCGCGAACCGGTCCGCAGGCGGACCGGCACGAAGACGGCTTCCCCGCCGTCCTCAACGGCCGTTTCAGGGGCGGCTGGACGACCCGCCACTACGGCCGCCCCGCCGAGGGCCTGCACGCGATCCAGATGGAGATCGCCCAGCGCGCCTACCTCGCCGCAGAAGCGCCGCCCTGGGACTATTCCGAGGCCCGCGCCGCGCCGCTCCGCGCGCTTCTCGCCCGCATCCTCGCCGACCTTGCCGCATGGAGGCCCGCATGACTGCCGATCCCCGCCACAACCTCCGCGACATCTACCCGCCGACCGGCGCCGAGCGGACCTGCAAGTCCTGGCAGACCGAGGCCGCGATGCGGATGCTGATGAACAACCTCCACCCGGACGTGGCCGAGAACCCGCATGAACTGGTGGTTTACGGCGGCATCGGCCGCGCCGCGCGGACTTGGGACGACTTCGACCGGATCGTGGCGGGCCTGAAGGACCTGGAGGCCGACGAGACGCTGGTCGTCCAGTCCGGCAAGCCCGTGGCCATCGTCCGCACCCATGCCGACGCCCCGCGCGTGCTGATCGCCAACTCGAACCTCGTGCCGCACTGGGCCACCTGGGCGCATTTCAACGAACTCGATCGCAAGGGCCTGATGATGTACGGCCAGATGACGGCCGGGTCCTGGATCTACATCGGCACGCAAGGCATCGTGCAGGGCACCTACGAGACCTTCGCCGAGGCCGGGCGGCAGCATTACGGCGGCGACCTCAGGGGCAAGTGGATCCTGACCGGGGGGCTTGGCGGCATGGGCGGCGCGCAGCCCCTGGCCGCCGTGATGGCGGGCGCCTGCTGCCTGGCCGTGGAGGTCGACGAGACCCGGATCGATTTCCGTATCCGTACCAGATACCTGGACGCGAAAGCTCATACCCTGGATGAAGCCCTGGCCATGATCGCCGGTTGGACGGCGAAGGGCGAGGCCAAGTCGGTGGGCCTTCTGGGCAATGCCGCCGAGGTCTTCCCCGAGCTTCTCGCCCGCATGAAGGCCGGCGGCGCGCGCCCCGACATCGTGACCGACCAGACCTCGGCCCATGATCCCCTGCACGGCTATTGCCCGGCGGGCTGGACCGTCGCCGAATGGCGCGCGAAGCAGGAGTCCGACCCGGCGGCGGTGGAGACCGCTGCCCGCCACTCGATGCGCGCCCATGTCGAGGCGATGGTGGGGTTCTGGAACGCGGGCGTGCCGACGCTCGATTATGGCAACAACATCCGCCAGGTGGCGAAGGACGAAGGCTTCGAGAACGCCTTCGCCTTCCCCGGTTTTGTCCCGGCCTACATCCGCCCGCTGTTCTGCAAGGGGATCGGCCCGTTCCGCTGGTGCGCGCTGTCGGGCGACCCCGAGGACATCCGCAAGACCGACGCGGCGATGAAGCGGCTGTTCCCCGACAATGCGCATCTGCACCGCTGGCTCGACATGGCGGGCGAGCGCATCGCCTTCCAGGGCCTGCCGGCACGGATCTGCTGGATCGGGCTGGGCGACCGGCACCGAGCGGGGCTGATGTTCAACGAGATGGTGGCCTCCGGGGAACTCAAGGCCCCGATCGTGATCGGGCGGGACCATCTGGACAGTGGCTCGGTCGCCTCGCCCAACCGCGAGACGGAAGGCATGAAGGACGGCTCGGACGCGGTGTCGGACTGGCCGCTTCTGAATGCGCTGGTGAACACCGCCTCGGGCGCGACCTGGGTCAGCCTGCATCACGGCGGTGGAGTGGGCATGGGGTTCAGCCAGCATGCGGGCGTGGTGATCGTCGCGGACGGCACGGCAGAGGCCGCGCGGCGGCTGGAGCGCGTGCTCTGGAACGACCCCGCCTCGGGGGTGTGGCGGCATGCAGATGCGGGCTATGAGACCGCGATCCAGTGCGCGAAGGACCACGGGCTGCGGCTGCCGGGGATCCTGGGGAACTGAAGCGTCGCGCCCCTAGCCGGGCGCGCCCAGCCGCTCGACCGACCCGAGGAGCCTCAGGCCGTGGGCGAGCGCCGCGCCCGCCGCCTCGGCCATCGCGGGGAGCGTGAGCCATTCCAGCGCCCAGGCCGTGCCGGAGCGTTCCTGCTCGTGCACCATTGCCTGCGCGAGGAGCCCCTGCTGGGCCGCGACGAAGCGCGCCAGCGCCACCATGCATTCCGCCGCCACCGGGTTCTGCTTGTGCGGCATGGCCGAGGAGCCGCCGCCCCCGGCGAGGGCGATCTCGTCCACCCCCTGCTGCGCCATCAGCGCCACGTCCTGGCCGATCTTTCCCGCGGTTCCCGCGACCAGCGTGAGCCAGTGGCCGAAGGCGACCATCGCGCTGCGGTCGGCATGCCAGACCGGGCCGAGCGCCAGGCCGAGCTCGCGCGCCGCCGCCTCGGCGACCCCGGCGGCCCGCCCCGCGGGCGCGTCGCGCAGCCCGACCGCGCCGCCGATCTGGGCACGGCCGATCTCGGCCCGCAGGCCCCCGAGCCGGGCGAGATGGTCCGCGACCGGGCGGCGCCATGCACCGAGCCGGAGGTCCGCCGTCGCCGGAAGCGCCGCCTGCATCCGCGTGCGCGCGGTGAGCGGACGGCCGCCGAAGCGCCGCGAGAGGTCGTCGATGCACTCGCCGAGCGACCGCAGGCGGCGCTCGAGATGCGCGGCCACCGCAAGGAGCGTCAGCACCATCGCGGTGTCGATCACGTCCTGGCTGGTCGCGCCGGTGTGGATCGCCGCCGCGACGCCGGGCGCCAGCCCCGAACGCAGCGCCGTCACGAAGGCCGGCACGGGCAGGCCGTCGCGCAGGCTGGCGGCCGCGAAGGCGCCCGGCTCCGCCGGGAAACCCCCGATCGCAGCCAGCGCGGCCTCCGCGTCGGCGGGCGCGACCGCGCCCGCGGCGGCCAGCGCGCGGGTCCAGGCCGCCTCGAAGGCGCACATCCGGCCGATGAAGGCGGGGGCGGCGAACTCGGCCGCGATCTCGGGGTCGCGGAAGAGGTCGCCGAAGAGGCCGGAGGTGGCAAGGGCATTGGTCATCGCCCGACCTTGCGGCGCCGCGCGCGCCGAGACAAGGGGCCGGCTCTCGCGGGCAGGCGTGCGGCTCAGCCGCCACCGTCGGGGCGGTGAACGCTCACCCGCCCCCGCCCCGCCCGCTTCGAGGCATAGAGCGCCTGGTCGGCGTCGTGCAGCATGCGGGCGGGCTCGGGGCGCCGGTAGAACGGCGAGACGGTCACACCGGCCGAGGCCGAGATCCGGCAGAGGTGCGGCCCGAAGGGCACCGGTTCCTCGATCCGGGCGATGATGCGCCGCGCGAGCCGCTCCAGCCGCGCGGTGTCGGTCACGCCGGGAAAGACCAGCACGAACTCGTCTCCGCCCACGCGCGCGGCGATGTCCTCCTCGCGCACCTCGGCGCGCAGCGCGCGCGCGACCGCGCCCAGCACCGTGTCGCCGGCGGCATGGCCGAGCGTGTCGTTGACCGCCTTGAACCGGTCGAGGTCGAGGTGCATGAGCCCGAACCGCTGCCCGGACGCGATCAGCCGGCCGAGCGCCTCCTCGAGCGCGCGGCGGTTGCGCAGGCCGGTCAGCGCGTCGGTCAGCGCCTGCTCCTCGGCCGCCGACCGGGCGCCGTCGAGCTTGCGGCTGAGGCGCCGCCATTCCTCCATCGCGGCTGACTTCGCCTCGACGAGGTAGAGCATCTCCACCGTGAGATCGGTCGGCGCGAAATCGCCAGCGGTAAGCCCGTGCTCGGCCACCGCGGCGACGGCGCCGATGCCGAAGGAGAGGTTCATCAGCGCCCCCTGCCCCTCGGGCAGCGGCACGATCAGCCCCTTGAACGCCGTCCTCGGCGGGGCGCGGAAGCGGAGCGACAGCCGCCGCCCGGCAGCCGCGAGCAGGTCGGCCAGAGCCAGCGGCGCGGCGGGGCGCAGGAACTCGAACGCCTCGAGAAGGCGCGCACCCGACAGCGGCCGGTTGCCGGCAAGGCGCGCGAGCGTCGGGCCGCAGGCCCGGATGTGGCCGGTGGGCCCGATGACGACGTGCATCGGCATCAGCGCATCCAGGGCCGCCGGGGCGAGGCGGAGCAGGACGGTATCCTCCGCCCCGCCGGCCGCGCGCGGCAGCTGCGGCAACCGCGGCGCGTTCACGGCGGCACCCCTTCCTGCGGAAGGCGGGCCGCGAGCTCGAAACGGCGCCCCTCGGCATGGGCGGCATCGGCCACCCGGATCGACAGGCGCGCCCCGGCGCTGCCATCGTCGAGCAGGGTGACGAGCGCAAGCGCGCCGTAGTCGTCGGCCATGGCGCGCAGGAGCCCGACGAGCACATGGCCGAACCCGGGCCAGCCGGGTGCCGCCGCGAGAAGGAACGCCCCCGGCCCGAGGTCGCGCAGTTCCAGCGCCGGCAGGCGCAGGTCGGGCACCGCGAGGCCGGCCCGGTCGGGAAGCTCGTCGAGCGACTGGAGGAACTCCACGTAGCTCTCGCCGCCGAAGCGCAGCAGGCGCCGGACGGTCTCGGTCGCCGGGTGGCGCACGAGGTAGGTGCCCAGATCCTCCAGAAGCAGGGGCTCGGGGAGCCCCGTGTGCCGCGACAGGGCGGCGAGCACCGCCCCGGTCAGCGCATCGTCGTAGCTCAGCATCGCCTCGAAGCCCGCGAGCCCCGGCTGCGCCTCGGCCGCGGCGGCGCGCCAGACCGCCGCGCCGTGCGCATCCTCGGCAAACCGCTGGATCGCGCGGTTGATCAGCCCGTGCATCGTGCCACCCCGGCCCGCAGTTGAACCCGTCCCCGTCGGCCAGCCTAGGAGCGAGGGCTTAACAGACCCCCAAGCGGCGCAACGGGACCAGGGACTTCAGAACGGCACGGTAAACTGCCTGTCACCGATGGTGATGGCGTTGATGCGCGCGGGGCCGGCAGTAAAGCCGCCGTCCTGCAGCCGCTCGATGAGCAGGTCGGTTTCCTCGAAGTCCGGCGGCGGGATCGAGAACACCTCGGCGGCATCGGCGCGGCGGAACACCGGTTCGGGCACGATCACCTCGCCGCGGAGGAGGCCGAACGACTTGTAGAAGAGGATCGCCTCGTTGCCGGGGTTCTCCGGCACCAGGTCGTGGACGACGAGCACGCATCCGGGCCGGCCCCTGGGCGTGAGGTCCCGGCAGCCGTCGAGGAAGCTCGCCACGCTGCCGGCATACCAGGGAAGCACGTAGCGGTCGAACTCGGCCGCCGCCTCGGGCGGAACGACCGGCATGAGACGCCTGAGCTCGGCGCGGGCGTTGAGCACCACGGGCTCTCTCGGGACGTTCCAGAAGGCGTAGCGGTCGGGCGCCTGGCTGGCGTAGACGAGCCGCTCGCGCAGCCGCGCCTCCTCGGGGTGGCCCTCGGCCAGCGCCTCGATCCGCGCGAGCGCCGCCCGGCCCGCCCGCCCCCAGTCGTGGCGGAGCGCCCAGAGGTCGATTTCCTCGGCGTCGAGCCGGCCGTCCTCGAAGCGCCGCACCTGGTCGTCGGCCGAGAGCCGCTCGGCGTCGAGGCCGGGCGTGAGCCAGGCCGCCGCCACGGCGACGAGCAGGACGCCCATCCAGCCGTTCGCGGCCCGCACCCGCGCCGTCCAGCCGCGTCCGGCCAGGACCGACCCGGCATAGAGCAGCCCGTAGAGCAGGAGCAGGGCACCGGCGACCGCCGCGGCGATCCTGGGCGGGCTGAGGCCGGCCTCGGCGACCCTGAGCCAGAGCGCCCAGAGCGCCAGCGCCGCCACCGCGGGAAGCATGAGCGCAAGCGCCGCGGTGCCCAGGCGGGAGAGACCGCGCGCCCCCTCGCCGTCGCGCGGGCCGACGCCGGTCGAGATCAGGAGCGTCAGGACGAGCCCGATTGCGAGCAGCGTGGTGGCGGGCGAGAGCGTTCCGAACAGGGCCGCCACGCCGCGGACGGGCACCGCGGCGACGAAGGCGGCCACCACGACGGCCGCGGGCAGGATCATCAGCCGCAGGAAGCGCAGCGCGAGCGCGGGCGAGGCGAAGCCGCGCGTCTCGTCGATGGTGGCGAGCGCCAGCCCGGCGACAAGCCCGCTGAAGACGGCCGGAAGCCAGGCGATGCGCATCAGCCGCTCGATCACGTCGACCGACACGAGCCTGAGAAGCTCGTTGGCGAGCATCGCGGCCAGCCATGCGATGCCGACGAAGAGCGCCGCCGCGGCGAGCCGCGCGATCATCGCCCAGCTTTCGGCGAAAAGCGTGGGATAATGCCGCCAGGGCACGCCCGGACGCAGGGCGGCGGCCATGTAGGGCAAGGGCAGGAACAGGACCATCGCGAACGCCAGCATCGTCTCGGGCCGGCCGACGAGTTCGGCAGGGGTGTCGTAGCGCAGGCTCGCCCAGGCGAGCAGCGCCGCGGCGGCGAGCGCGGGCGCAAGCGCCCAGGGCAGCGCGGCGCGCAGCCGCAGCGGCCCGACCAGGGCGAGAAGCGCCGCGGCATAGCCTGCGGCGAGCGCGGCGGTGAAGACGAAGGCCTGCGGGTCGGTCAGCCGCGCCGGCAGCCGTTCGGCCAGATACCAGCCGGCCGCCCCGGCGGCGGCGCCGATCGCGCCCAGCGCGGCCCGCCGCGCGAGCCGCATCGCCTCGCCCCTGCCTCCTTCGGCCATCGTTACCGCCCGGATCTGCACGGCGGCACCCTAGCCGCAGCGCCGGCAGGGCACCAGTGGCAGGGCCGGTCAGAAATCGGTGGGCGCGCCGCCCTCGGCCTTGCGGCGCGCGACGAAGGCGGCAAGCTCCTCGCGGCGGGCCTCGTCCATCGGCGGCGGCCGGAACTCGGCGAGGATCGCCTTGTAGAGCCGGTGCGCCCGTTCGGCCGACCAGACCGACCCGTCCTGCTGCCAGGCCTCGTAGTTGCGCCAGTCGGAGGCGATCGGCGCGTAGAAGGCCGTGGTATAGCGGTCCTGGGTGTGCTGGCAGCCGAAGTAGTGGCCGCCGGGCCCCACCTCGGCGATGGCGTCGAAGGCGATGTCGTCCGGCGTGGTGGCCCAGGTCGCCTCCTCGAAGTAGCGCTGGATCATCTGCAGGACCTCGCAGTCCATGACGAACTTCTCGGGGCTGGCGATCAGCCCGCCCTCCAGCCAGCCGGCGGCGTGATAGACGAGGTTCGTCCCGGACGTGATCGCCGCCCAGAGGGAATTCGACGTCTCCCACATCGCCTGCCCGTCGGGCACGTTTGCGGCGCAGACACCCGAGGAGCGCAGCGGCAGCCCGTAGAGGCGCGCGAGCTGGCCGGTCATCTGGGTCGCGCGGATGTATTCGGGCGTGCCGAAGGCGGGGGCGCCCGTCCTCATGTCGACGTTCGAGGTGAAGGTGCCGAGCGCGACCGGCGCGCCCGGCGCGATCCATTGCAGCAGCGCGATCGCCGCGAGCCCCTCGGCGACGCTGAGCGCGACCGCACCCGCCATGGTCACCGGCGCCATCGCCCCGGCCAGGGTGAAGGGCGTGACGATGACGGCCTGCCCGGCGCGGGCGAGCCGCATGGCCCCGTCGAGCATCGGGTGGTCGTGCTTGAGCGGCGAGACGGAGTTGATGTTGGTGTACATGTGCGCCCTGGCGCGGAACTGCGCGTCGGTGAGCCCGCCCGCGATGCGCACCATCTCCATCACGTCCTCGACCCGCTCGGCGCCGAGCGAGTAGGCGTGGCAGACCTTGTCGGTGAGCGTGAGCTTCTCGTAGAGGCAGTCGAGATGACGCACCGAGGGGTGGATGTCGATCGGCTCCACCGGGTAGCCGCCGGCGACGTGGATGCAGTTGAAGTACTGCGTGAGCTTCATGAAGTCGCGGAACGTCTCGAAGTCGCCCGGCCGCTTGCCGCGCTCGAGATCCCAGGCGTTCGGCGGCGAGGACACGTTGACGAACACCATGTGCCGCCCGCCGATCACGATCTCGCGGTCGGGATTGCGCGGCGTGATGGTGAAGGAGGCGGGTGCGCGGCGCACCATCTCCATCACGAAGTCCTCGTCCATGCGGACGTTGGTTCCCTCCACCCGGCAGCCGGCGGCCTTCAGGTGCGCGCAGGCCTCGGGGTTCAGCATCTCGATCCCGAGTTCCGAAAGGATGCGCATGGCGCCCTTGTGGATCGCCGCGACGCCCGCCTCGTCGAGCGGCTCGGTGGGACGGTCGGGGTTGACCGGAAGGCGCCAGGGCATCTGGTCGATCACGGCGTGACCGGCGCGCTCGGCATGGGCGGCACGGCCTCCGGCGCGGCGTCGGCGGGCTGGGGTTGCATCGGTCATCACGGCCTCGGAACTGGAACCCTGTCCAGTTGACAGCGCCGGCCCGCGGGCGGTGGCACGATAGCGACCGGTGCTGTCGCTTTCGGGGTTCAGCCGACGGATTCGGCGGCGTTCACCCGGTCGAGCCAGCCGGGCAGGTGCCCGATGTCGGGCAGCACCGCCTCGGCGAGCGGGGCGAGATCCTCCTCGGCGGCGAGACCCGAAAGCACCGCCACCGGCCGCATGCCCGCGGCACGGGCGGCGACAAGATCGTGGCGGCTGTCACCCACCATCGCCACCGCATGGTGCGGCAGGCCGAACCGTTCGGCGAAGGCCGCGAGCGGGCCGGGGTGCGGCTTGGCGCCATAGCCGGAATCGAAGCCGGCCACGAAGTCGAAGAACGGCTCGATCTCCACCGCGCCGAGATGGGCGCGGGCCGGCATCTCGCCGTCGTTGGTGACGAGCCCGATGCGCAGGCCGCGGCCCTTGAGGAGGGCGAGCAGCGGGCGCAGCGGCACGGCCTCGACCATGCGTGCCTCGGCGGCGGCGGCATTCATCCGCGTGACGAGCGCGGCGGGGCTGGTGCCCGGAAGATGCGGCAGGAGCGCCTCGGCGATCTCGCCGGGCGTGTGGGCGATGACCGGGCTGTCGGGGGCGAAGACCGAGGTTGCCATGTCGAAGCCGATCGCCTCGCCGAGGCGGCGCGCCTGCGCCTCGTCGCCGGCGGCGAGGTCGGAGAGGAACGCGCGCGCCCAGGCGCTCCAGGTCGCGGTGAAGTCGAAGAGCGTGCCGTCCTTGTCGAACAGCACGCCGCGGAGTTCGGTCATCGGCATGTCCTCCCTGAGGGGCGGGATAGTGGCGAAGGCGGGGATTCGGCGCAACCTCCGGGAGCGCGGAGGGGCGCGGGCCCGCCGAGGGCGTCAGGTCCAGTGTGCGGTGCTGCCGCCGGGCAGCGCGGCCCGCGCGGCGGCGAGCGCCGCGGCCGTCGCCTCGGGGCGTTCGCCGCAGGCGGCCGCGAAGCCCAGCACCCAGGCATCGTCCATCCGCAGGAAATCCACCACCGAGGCGAGGAAGTCGGGGTCGGCGGCGCGGCTCAGCAGTTCGGCGGGCGTGGCCCCGCTGGCACCGAGGAACACGGGGAGCAGGTCGTCGTTGCCGGCGAGCCAGGCGAGCGCCCGCAGGGCCAGGGTCTCGGCGGCGTCGCGTTCCATGGCCGGCGGGTTCCCTCGAATGCGGAAGGATGCGGAAAGGATTCCTTAACCTTACTCAACGAAAACTGACCAGGCCGCGCAAGTGCGGCGATCCGGGAGTGGACGACGTGGCCGGGCGGGTTCTCATCGTGGGCGATCTGGCGAGCAGCAGGATCCTGCTGATGTCGCGGCTCGCCTCGGCCCACTGCCATGTCGTCGGCACGCCCGCCTTCGCCGAGGCCCTTGCCGAGGCCGCCGCCAAGGCCCCCGATCTGGTCGTTCTGGACGTCTCGGGGCCGGTCGCGGCGGCGGTCGGCCTCTGCCGCGCCCTGCGCGCCGAGCTGGCGGCGGTGCCGCTCGTGGCGCTTGCCCGCACGCCGGGCGCGGCGCTGCGCCAGTCGATGCTCGCGGCCGGCGCCGACGACGTGCTCGACGTCGCGTGCGGCGACGCGCTGCTCCATGCCCGCGTCCGCGCCCTGATGCGCGCCCGCAGTCAGGACTCCGACCTCCTGATGCGCGAGGACACGCGCGACGCGCTGGGGTTCGCGGAGCCGGCGGCAGCCTTCGAGGCGCCGGGGGTGATCGGCCTCGTCGCCGCCCGCGTCGAGACGGCCGAGGCCTGGCGCGCGGCGCTCGCCCCGCACCTGCGCGACCGGATCGAGCTGCTGGAGCCGACCGACCCGTTCCGCGCCGTCCCGGCCGGCCTGCGCCCGGACGTCTTCGTGATCGAGACCGACCTGCCCTCGCCGGAGGACGGGCTGGCGCTCGTGTCGGAGCTGCGCTCGGGCCCGGCGGGACGGACGGCGCGGATCCTTGCCCTCGCCCCCGAGGGCGCCGAGGCGGCGGCCGCGGCGGCGCTCGACCTCGGGGCAGACGATGCGGTGGCAGGCGCGGTCGAGCCGCTGGAGCTGGTGCTGCGGATCCGTGCCCAGCTGCGCGGCAAGGCGCGGGCCGACCGGCTGCGGCGGCAGATCTCGGACGGGCTCAGGCTTGCCGTGACCGACCCGCTGACCGGGCTCTTCAACCGCCGCTACGCGATGAGCGCGCTCGCCCGCATCGCCGAGGCCGCCGCGGCCAGCGGCCGGGCCTTCGCGGTGATGGTGATCGACCTCGACCGGTTCAAGGCGGTGAACGACCGGCATGGCCACGCGGCCGGCGACGCCGTTCTGGTCGAGGCGTCGCGCCGCATCGCGGGGGCGCTCCGGTCGCAGGATCTCGTGGCCCGGCTCGGCGGCGAGGAGTTCCTGGCCGTGATGCCGGAGACCGGCGTCGCCGAGGCCGAGGTGGCGGCGGAACGGGTCCGGCGGGCGATCTGCACGGCCCCGTTCCGGGTGCCGGGCGTGGCCGAGCCGCTGGCGCTGACCACCTCGATCGGGGTGGCCGTCGGCGGCAGCCGCGGCGAGTCGGGCGCGGGCGGCGCGCCGCACCAGACGGCCGGCCTCGTCGAGCAGGCCGATCGCGCGCTCTATGCGGCCAAGGCGCGCGGGCGCAACCGCGTGACCCTCGTCCGGCCGGCCGCCTGACAGTGGCCGCCCGCGGCCCGGAGGCGCGTCTGCGACCGTGACATCAGGGCGCGGGTGACAGCGCCTTCCCGCAACACTAGAGTGCGCGATCATGAACGAACCCGCCTCGGCCCCTGCCCCCGCCCTGCCGCACGCCGGCGCCCTTCCCCGCGACGGCGAGCCCGAACGCGCCCTCGGGCCGGCGCTTGGCCGCGGCTGGCGGCTGCGCTGCCCGGCCTGCGGCGAGGGACGGATGCTCCAGGGCTACGTCAGGGTGCGCGACGCCTGCCCGGCCTGCGGTGCCGAGCTGCACCACCAGCGCGCCGACGACGGGCCGTCCTACCTGACGATCCTGATCGTCGGCCACCTTCTCGCGCCCTTGATGCTCTGGTCCTACACCGCGTTCCGGCCCGAGCCCTGGGTGCTGACATCGGTCTTCGTCGCGGCCTCGGTGGGCCTCTCGGTCTGGCTCCTTCCCCGGATGAAGGGGATGATGGTCGCATTCCAGTGGGCGCGGCGGATGCACGGCTTCGGCGATCCCGCGCCGGAGCGGCAGGGGTGACGGACAGGGCCGGTGACGCGCGGCCCGAGGGCGCCACGCCGGTCCGCGCCGCGGCGACGCTGATCCTGCTGCGGGGCGGGGGGCGGGCGCCGGCGGTGCTGATGGGCCAGCGCGGCGCCGGCGCCGCCTTCATGCCGATGAAGTTCGTCTTTCCCGGCGGCGCGGTCGATCCCGGCGACGCGGAGGTGCCGCTGGCCGGGGCGCTCGATCCCGGATGCCGGGCGCGGCTCCTCGCCGACAGCAGCGGCCCGGCACCCGAGGCGCTCGCCGCGGCGGCGGTGCGCGAGCTCTGGGAGGAGACCGGCCTCCTCCTCGGCGCACGGGGCGCGTGGACCGGACCGGTTCCGCACGGCTGGTCGGGCTTTGCCGAGACGGGCCATCTGCCCGCGGCCTCGGCGCTCAGCTTCGTGTTCCGGGCGATCACCCCGCCGGGCCGGCCGCGGCGCTTCGACGCGCGCTTCTTCCTGGCCGATGCCGCGGCGGTCGCGGGCGACCCCGACGACTTCTCGCGCGCCGCGGGCGAGCTTCAGCACCTGCGCTGGGTTCCGCTCGACGAGGCGCGCGGCATCGACCTGCCGTTCATCACCTCGGTCGTGCTGGCCGAGGTCGCCGCCCGGCTCGGCGGCGCGCGCCCGGCGGGCGTTCCGTTCTTCAAGAACGACGGCGGCCCGTCGCAGTTCCTCTGGCTGTAGCCGGGCTCCGGCGGAGGAGCCGGACGGCCGCCCTCAGCGGAGCGCGAGAACGAGCATCAGGAGGCTTGCCACCACCAGCGCGATGCCGGCCAGTTCCCGTGCCGTCAGCCTCTCCCGGAACACCAGCCAGGAGGCGAGGATGGTGAACACGACCTCGACCTGGCCAAGCGCCCGCACATAGGCCGCGTTCTGGAGCGCGAAGGCCGCGAACCAGCCGAGCGAGCCGAGCATCCCGGTGATGCCCACCGGCAGGGTGCGCCGCCAGGCGGCGAGGACGCGGGTCACCTCGCCCGGCTCGGCGAGGCGGAGCCAGATCGCCATGGCGACGGTCTGGAAGGCGGTCACGCAGGCGAGCGCGACTGCGGCGCGCACGAGGAAGCCGGCGGGCAGGAGTTCCTGGGTGGCGCCGCGGTAGCCGACCGCCGAGAGCCCGAAGAGCGCGCCGGCCGCGAGGCCGAGCAGGGTCGCCCGGTTGAGGACGCTGGGGCGCCCGGCGCCCTCGGCGCGGGTCAGGAGAAGGACGCCGGCGACGCCCGTCGCGATCGCCACGAGCGCGGCAGGCGTGACGGGCTCGGCGAGCACGAGTGCCGAGAAGGCGGCGACGAGCACCGTCTCGGTCTTGGTGAAACCGATGCCCACCGCGAAGTTCCGGGCATGGAACAGCGCGACGGTGCAGAAGGTCGCCACGATCTGCGCTACTCCGCCCACGACGGCGAAGGCCCAGAACCGCGGCCCGGGCAGCGGCAGGCTGCCGCCGGCGAGGACGCCTGCGAGGGCCGCGGCCAGCGGCGCGGCGAAGGCGAACCGTGCGAAGGTGGCCCCGCCGGTCGAGAGACCCGCGCCGCGGAGCTGCCGCTGCAGCATGAAGCGCAGCGTCTGCACCGCCGCGGCGGCGATCGTGATCGGAACCCAGAGCATGGCTCCGGCCTGCTAGACCCGCGGGCGGCCCGCGTCGAGGCCCCTCAGGACGCGGGCAGGGGCGCAGGCAGGGGCTCGGCCGTCTCCGCTGGCGGTGCGGCCTGCTCCGCCGGGCTTCCGAACCCGGCCGCCAGCGCCGGGCCGACGGCGGGTGTATCCTCGGCCGGGGCGGTCCGGTCCATCCGGTCGGGCCAGAGCGGGTGCGGCACCGGATCCTTCGCCCTGAGCAGATGACGCGCGAAGATCTCGCCGTAGGACCGGTAGACATAGGACTCGTTGCGCCGCTGCCATTCCTCCTTCCGCTCGCGGTAGGCCGCCGGCAGACGATACCAGGCCTCGCCGGGCCGTGCGTGGTGCACGACGTGAAGGTTGTTGTTGAGGAAGAGGAAGGAGAGCGGCCCCCTGTCCTCGACGATCACCGTGCGGCCGCGCACCTTCTCGTGCGCCCGGTGTTCGAGGAAGGTGCGGATCTTGAGGATGCCGTAGGCGGCGTAGGCAGCGCCGATGTAGGCGGCGAGGCCCATCCCCGGCGTCGCCCAGAGCCACAGCGCCACCAGCGCCACGCCCGGCACGTGCCAGGCCCAGGCCGCGGCGACCGCGCGGTCGCCCGCGCGGATGGCGCGCAGGTCGCCCCGGACGAAGGAGAAGGTGGAGATCGCGGGGCCGAGGATCATGCGGCCGAGCAGAGTGTTGTTGGCCCGCAGCAGAGCCCGCAGCACGGCCGGCAGACGCGCCCAGACGGCCGGGTCGAGGTAGTTCGACTCCGGGTCGTCGTAGGGGTCGGTCAGCCGCTCGTCGCGGTGGTGCGCAAGGTGGGTGTCGCGGAAACGGCCGTAGGGGACGAAGAGCGTGAGGCCGGGAAAGACCAGCGCCTCGCTCAGGCGGCGGGAGCGGAAGGGGTGACCGTGCAGCACCTCGTGCTGGAGCGAGGAGAACTGGACGATGGCGAGCGTGGCGAGAAGGAAGCCCAGCGGGGCGGAGAGGACATAGAGCGCCGAGGTGCCGAGGCCCCAGGCGACGTACGTGGCCCCGATCAGCACGAGCGTCGGCCACTCCACTGCACTGCGCGCGCGGCGCATCTATCCCCTCCAGCCTTGCCCCCGAAGGAACGGTAACGCTTGCGTGACGCGTTCTGAATCCCGTATTCACGCAACGAAAAGTGGACATTGTTCCCTTCGGTGAACATTCGACCATGAAACTCGACAAGCGCGACCGCGCCGCCCTCTTCCGCCAGCGCCTGGCCCAGGCCATGCGGGCGGGCGCGACGAGCCAGAGCGCGCTTGCGCGCGCCGTGGGGGTGAACCGGTCCACGGTAAGCCAGATGCTTTCGGGCGCGGACGCGCGGCTCCCCAATGCGCAGCTCGCGGCGGAATGCGCAGCGGCGCTCGGCGTCTCGGCCGACTGGCTTCTCGGACTGACCGACCGGCCGGAACGGGCGGCAGACCTGCTTGCCGCGGCGATGCTGATGACCGAGGCGCCGCGCGCGCTGATCGACGAACAGATCTTCGCCTGGCACCGGGAGGCGGCGGGCTACAAGATCCGCCATGTCCCGGCCACCCTGCCCGACCTTCTCAAGACGCGCGCGGTGCTGCGCTGGGAATACGAGCCGCATCTCGGCATCACCGTGGACCAGGCGATCGGCGCCACCGAGGACAGGCTGGCCTGGATGCGGGGCGCGGGATCGGACTACGAGATCGCCATGCCGCTCCACGAGATCGGCGCCTTCGCCCGGGCCGAGGGCTATTATGCAGGCCTGCCGGCCGAGGTGCGGCGGGCGCAACTCGACTGGCTGCTCACGGTCTACGACCAGCTCTATCCGCGGCTGAGGCTGTTCCTCTACGACGCGCGCCGCGTGTTCTCGGCCCCGATCACCGTGTTCGGGCCGCTGATCGCGGTGCTCTACCTCGGGCGCAACTACCTTGCCTTCCGCGACACCGAGCGGATCCGCGCCCTCACCCAGCACTTCGACTGGCTGGTGCGCGAGGCAGAGGTCACCACGCGCGACGTGCCCGAGGTGCTGCGGCACCTGCGGGAGGAGGTGCGCTGAAGGCGCGCCGCCCGCCGGGTGGGACCGACGCGGCTTGCCGGGCCCGCCGTCTTGCGGCATGACGGGCAGGGCCCCGGACGGGCGCCGCCAGGGGAGGAGCGCCATGGGCAAGGCCGCCGCGCTGCCGCGCAACGAGACCGGGATCGCCACGGTCACGGGAATCCTCAAGCAGCGGCTCGGCGAACGGCTCCAGACCGGCCGGGCGATCCGCGAGCAGCACGGCCACACGACGACCTGGATCGCCAACCAGCCGCCCGACGCGGTCGCCTTCCCCGAGAGCACCGAGGAAGTGGCCGGGATCGTCGCGCTTTGCGCCGAGCACCGGGTGCCGGTGATCGCCTTCGGCACGGGCACCTCGCTCGAGGGCCACGTGAATGCCCCGGCCGGCGGCATCTGCGTTGACCTCGGCCGGATGGACCGGATCCTCGCGGTCCACCCCGAGGATCTCGACGCGGTGGTGGAGCCCGGCGTGACCCGATCGCGGCTGAACGCGCATCTGCGCGACCTCGGCCTCTTCTTCCCGATCGACCCCGGCGCCGACGCGAGCCTCGGCGGCATGGCCTCGACCCGCGCCTCGGGGACCAACGCGGTGCGCTACGGCACGATGAGGGACAACGTGATCGCCCTTCAGGCGGTGATGCCCGACGGGCGGGTGATCCGCACCGGGGCGCGGGCGCGCAAGTCCTCGGCCGGCTACGACCTCACGCGCCTGCTGATCGGGGCCGAGGGAACGCTCGGCATCATCACCGAGCTGACGCTGAAGCTTCACGGCATCCCCGAGGCGATGTCTTCGGCCACCTGCTCGTTTCCCTCGGTGCACGCCGCCTGCGAGGCGGTGATCGCCACGATCCAGTCGGGCATCCCCGTGGCGCGGATCGAGCTGCTCGACGCCCTCCAGGTGCGCGCGGTCAATGCCCATTCGCGCCTCGGCCTGCCGGAGACGCCGCTCCTCCTGCTCGAGTTCCACGGCTCTCCCGCCGCGGTGGCCGAGCAGGCCGCGGCCTTCGGCGAGATCGCCGCGGACGCCGGCGGCACCGGCTTCGCCTGGACGGCCAGCCCGGAGGAGCGCACCCGCCTCTGGCAGGCCCGGCACGATGCCTACTGGGCGGCGCTTGGCCTCAGGCCGGGCGCGAAGGGGATCTCCACCGATGTCTGCGTGCCGATCTCGCGGCTGGCCGACTGCGTGGCCGCGGCGCAGGACAAGACCGCCGAGCTCGGCCTTCTGGCGCCGATCGTCGGGCATGTCGGCGACGGCAACTTCCACACGCTGGTCCTGGTGGACATGGACGACCCCGCCGAGATCGGCCGGGCCGAGACGTTCATCGGCTGGCTCAACGACCTGGCGATCTCGATGGAGGGCACCTGCACCGGCGAGCACGGGATCGGCCAGGGCAAGCGGCCCTATCTCGCGCGCGAACTCGGCCCGGCGACGGCGGTCATGGCTGCGGTGAAGGCGGCGCTCGATCCGCTCGGCATCATGAATCCCGGCAAGATCGTTCCCTGAGGCGGGCGGCTCAGAACGCCTTGAAGGTCATGGTCGTCAGCGACCGCTCGATCCCCTCGATGTCGAGGAGCTGGTCGTTGATGAAGTGGCCGACATCGGCACCCTCGGGGATGTAGAGCTTGAGCAGAAGGTCCCATTCGCCGCTGGTGGAGTAGAGTTCGGAGTGGATCTCCTTCAGCAGGATCGCCTCGGCCACCCGGTAGGTCGTGCCGGGACGGCAGCGGAGCTGGACGAACACGGGGGTGGACATGGGCGCGCCTCCTGGTCTCGCCGCGTAGCCATGCCACGCGGGGCGCGCAGCGGCAAGGCGCGGAACCGCGACTGGTGCCTTCTGCCGGCTTCAGCCTGAGCCCCGCGCCGAGCGCATCCGTTCCGCCTGGAAGGCGGCAAGGCCGAGTCCGACGAGCAACGCGGCCGGCGCGAAGCCCTCGGGCAGGCGCTCGCCCAGCGCGGCGACGGCAAGCCCGGCGCCGGCAACCGCGGCGACCGATCCGATCTGGCTGAGGTAGACCGGGCCCGCGAGCCGCTGGAGCCGGAAGAGGAGGAGATACTGCGCCGCGAAGGCCGCCCCACCGGCCACCGCGAGCGGCAGCACGCCGCCGCCGAGGTCGGGCAGGCCCTCGGCCGCGAACGCCGCAGGCAGCGCGGCGCAAGCCCCGCAGAGGAGGGTGAGCGCCGCCAGCGGCCCCGGCTCGGCACCTGCCGGCCAGAACCGGCTGCGGTAGAGGTTGCCGGCCGCCAGGACGGCCGGCATCGCGGTGGCGAGCGCGATCCATCCCGCGCCCGCCTCGCCTGCGGCGAGCTTGCCCGCCGCCAGCATCGCACCGCCGGTAAGCCCGGCGGCGACGGCCAGCCCCTTGAGCGGCGCCGGCCGATCCATGCCCAGCGCCACGGCGCCGAGGTAGGTGAGCAGCGCGGGGAAGGCGAAGGCGAGCGAGACGTAGCCCGCACCGACATGCCCGACGGAGAGGTATCCCATCGCGCTCGGCGCGGCGGCGAGGGCCCCCGCCACGGCGGCGTAGGGGGCGAAGCGTCCCGTGCCGGCAAGCCGCCCGGCGAGCCCCTCGGCCAGGGCCAGAGCGATGCCGGCGCCGGCGAACACCACGACGAGGAACCAGAGCATCTCGGCCCCGCGATCGGCCGCGAGGCGCGAGATCAGGACGGTCACGGCGAGCAGCGCGCCGGTGGCGAGGAGCAGGGCGGGCGCGGCGAGCGCGCCGGACGCGCGCCGCGCCCGGAGCGCGGAGGAGTCGCGGGCCATTGCCGGGCCTCCGTCTGTGTGGCAGGATTCTCTATGGCAAGTATCTATCTGAAAAGTATCTTGATGTCAAGCAAAATGGACCGTGCGGCGACGGCGGTCGCCCAGTGGCGGCGCGAGATACCCGGCCTTCCGCTCGAGGGCATGGAGATCCTCGGCCGGATCGCCGAGATCAACCTTCGGGTCGCTCGCGACCTGACCGAGCCTCTGATCGCCGGGCATGGGATGCAGCGGCCCGAACTCGACGCGCTGCTCACGCTCCGCCGCGCCGGTCCGCCCTACCGGCTCACGCCCACGCAGCTCTACGATGCGATGATGATGAGCTCGGGCGGCATGACGAGCCTGATCGACCGGCTGGAGCGCGGCGGCTGGGTCGCCCGGGCGCCGAACCCGGAGGACCGTCGGGGCACCCTCGTCACGCTGACGGAGGCGGGCCGGGTGCTGACCGATGCGCTCGTGCCGCAGATGGTGGCTGAGCAGACCCGGGCGGTTTCGGCGCTGAACCCCGCCGAGCGGAAGATGCTGGCCGAACTCCTGCGCAAGCTGCTCGCCGCGCTCTGAGGGGCTGGGCCGGTGCCGGGCGGCGCTTGGATTGCCCGGCGCGCCCCCCTATAAGCGCGGGCGGAAACGGCGGAGGAACCGATGCGCCAGGCGAAGATCACCCGCAGGACGGCCGAGACCGACATCACGGTGACGGTGGACCTCGACGGCACCGGCCGGCACGAGTGCAGGACGGGCGTGGGGTTCTTCGACCACATGCTCGACCAGCTCTCGCGGCACTCGCTGATCGACCTGACGGTGGCGGCCGCGGGGGACCTGCATATCGACGATCACCACACGGTCGAGGACACCGGCATCGCGCTCGGCCAGGCGCTGGCGCGGGCGCTCGGCGAGAAGCGCGGCATCCGCCGCTACGGCGCATGCCTCCTGCCGATGGACGATGCGCTGGTGCGGGCCGCGCTCGACCTCTCGGGCCGGCCCTACCTGGTCTGGAACGTCGCCATGCCGACGGCGAAGATCGGCAGCTTCGATACCGAGCTCGTGCGCGAGTTCTTCCAGGCGCTGTCCGCGCACGGCGGCATCACGCTGCACGTCGATGCCCTTCACGGCATCAACAGCCATCACATCGCCGAGGCCGCGTTCAAGGCCGTGGCGCGGGCGCTGCGCGAGGCGGTCGAACCCGATCCGCGGCAGGCGGATGCGATCCCCTCGACGAAGGGTGCGCTGTGAGCCTCACCGTCCTCGTCGACTACGAGGCGGGAAACCTGCACTCGGCCGAGAAGGCGTTCCAGAGGATGGCCGCCGAGACCGGGGCGGGCGAGGTGCTAGTCACGTCGCTGCCCGAGGACATCGCCCGCGCCGACCGCATCGTGCTGCCGGGCGACGGCGCCTTTCCGGCCTGCCGGCGTGCACTCTTCGCCAGCGCCGGACTTGCCGAGGCGCTCTCAGATGCCGTCGGTCGGCAGGGCCGCCCGTTCCTGGGCATCTGCGTCGGCATGCAGCTCCTTGCCACGCGGGGCCTCGAATACGAGGAGACGCCGGGCCTCGGCTGGGTGCCGGGCGAGGTGGTGCGGATCGCGCCCTCCGACCCCCGGCTGAAGGTGCCGCACATGGGCTGGAACGACCTGGTGATCGACGCCCCCCACCCGGTGCTCGACGGCATCGCCACGGGCGACCATGCCTACTTCGTGCACTCCTACCATTTCCGCGTCGCGGACGCCGCGCACCGGCTCGCGCACGTGGACTATGGCGGCGAGGTCACCGCCATCGTCGGCACGGGGAACGTCATCGGAACCCAGTTCCACCCCGAGAAGAGCCAGACGACCGGCCTCAGGCTGATCGCCAACTTCCTCCGGTGGAGGCCGTAGCGGCCGGCCTCAGTCGGCCCGCGTCCACTGCTGGGCGCGGCAGATCGCGCCGCCAAGCACGCAGCCCGAGACCGAGAGCGTGTTGCCGCTCAGCTCCATCTTGGAGCGGTAGGTCTTGTCGCGGTCCGGCGCCCAGATCTTGCCGTTGGCATACTGGCCGTTGCCCTGGGCCTCCATGTCCCACACGATCTGGCGGCCGACGTTGGGGCTGTCGATCGGCTGCCCCTGACCGTTGAAGGCGCGCACCAGCGTGCCGCAGAACTTGGCGCCGCAGGCGGCGATGCGGACATGGCCGAAGTTGCCGTTGTCGTCGGGGCGGGTCCGCCAGGTTCCCTCGACCGGATCGGCGAAGGCGGGCGCGGCGGCGGCCGCGAACACGGCGGCGAGAACGAACTTGCGCATCGGGGTTACTCCTCCCAGGAAACCTGGCCGCATAGTGGGCGCGCCCCTGAGTCGCGCAAGCATGACGTGGGGTCGCGGCGCCCGTGCCGGCAGGCTGGCCGGGCCGTTCCAGTGCGCTACCTCCCTGGAAAACGGAGTCCCCGGTGCCACGTGCCGCCCTTCCCGCCTTGACCCTCGGCCTGAGCCTCGCGCTCGGCCCTGCGCTGCCCGCTGCAGCCCAGGAACGCACGCCCAGCCATTGCGTCGCGCTCGCGGAGACGACGCCGGGCGCGCGGCTGATCCGCGCGAGCTTCGGCGCGCCGCTCGCGGCCGAGACGGTCAGGCTGAACTACGTCGACCACGCGACCTTCGTCATCGAGACGCAGGGCGGGCTGACGGCGGCGACCGACTTCACGGGCTTCCTCGGCCGGACGGCGCACATCCCCGACGTGGTGACGATGAACCGCGCGCATGGCACGCACTACACCGACTTTCCCGACCCGGCGATCCCGCATGTCCTGCGCGGCTGGAACCCCGAGGGCGGGCCGGCCGACCATCATCTCGATCTCGGCGAGATGCTGGTCAGGAACGTGCCGACCGACATCCGCTCGCGCTCCGGCGGCGGCGTCGTGGAGCCCTACGGGAACTCGATCTTCGTGTTCGAGGTGGCGGGTCTCTGCATCGGCCACCTCGGCCATCTCCACCACGAGCCCTCGCCCGCCCAGTATGCGATGCTCGGCCGTCTCGACGTGGTGATGGCGCCGGTTGACGGCGGGCTGACGCTTGACCTGCCGACCATGATCGGGGTCCTCGGGCGGCTGCGCTCCTCGGTGGTGATCCCGATGCACTGGTTCGGCCCCGCCTCGCTGGAGCGGTTCCTGGACGGGATGGCGGCGGAGTTCGAGATCGTGCGGCGGGAGGAGAACTGGCTCGAGGTCTCGCTCGCCTCGCTGCCCTCGCGCCCGACCGTCGTGGTGCTTTCGCCCCGCCCGCTCGACTGACGGGGGCCGGCCGCGGGACGCCCCGGCAGCGGCCCCGCGGCGGCCGGGTCTGCGCGAGCGGCGGCGGCCCGTCCGGGCCGGGGCTTGCGGCCGCCCGTGCACCCGTGCTTCACCGGCGTCAACGCCCGGAGGAGCGCCGATGCTGAACCCCGCCGACGATGCCTTCCGCGCGCGCCTCGCCGCGCGCCTGCCGGCCGCGGCGTTCCGGCCTGCCGCGCCGGGCTACTTCGAGGAGCCGCGCGGGCGGTGGCGCGGCATCGCGGGGCTCGTCGTCGCTCCTGCCACGGTCGAGGAGGTGGCCGAGGTCGTGCGCGCCGCGGCACAGGCGCGGGTCGGGATCGTGCCGTTCGGCGGAGGCACCGGGCTCGTCGGCGGCCAGCTCCTGCCCGAGGGGCCCGCGCCGGTGGTCCTGTCGCTCGAGCGGATGCGGGCGATCCGGGCCGTCCACCCGGAGGAGAACCTGCTCGTTGCGGAGGCCGGCGCCGTCCTCGCCGAGGTCCAGGCCGCCGCGCGCGACGCGGGGCGGCTCTTCCCGCTGTCGCTCGCCTCCGAGGGGTCTGCGCGGATCGGCGGACTTCTTGCCACCAATGCCGGCGGCACGGGCGTGCTGCGCTATGGCAACGCGCGCGACCTCTGCCTCGGGATCGAGGCGGTCCTGCCCGACGGGTCCGTCTGGCACGGGCTGAAGCGGCTGCGGAAGGACAACACCGGCTACGACCTGCGCGACCTGCTGATCGGCGCGGAGGGCACGCTCGGCGTCATCACGGCGGCGGTGCTGCGGCTTTACCCGGTGCCCGCCGGAACCGGGGCCGCGATGCTCGCCGTGCCCTCGCCCGAGGCTGCGCTCAGGCTCCTCGGACTGGCGAACGACCGCAGCGGGGGCTCGGTCACGGCGTTCGAGCTGATGCACCGCACCGGCTTCGACTTCCTGGCGGAGACGATGCCCGAGGTGCGCCCGCCCCTGCCCGGCCCGCCGGAGTGGTCGGTGCTGATCGAGGTCGGGCTGCCGCCGGGCCTCTCCCCCGACGCGATGCTCGAGGACCTGTTCGGGGCGGCTGCGGCAGAGGGCCTCGTGACCGACGGCGTGATCGCCCGGTCAGAGGCGCAGCGCGCCGCCTTCTGGAGGGTCCGCGAGGCGATCCCGGAAGCGAATCGCCGGATCGGCGCGGTCTCCTCGCACGACATCTCGGTGCCCCTCGGCGCGATTGCGGAGTTCATCGCCCGCGCACCGGCCACGGTCGAGCCGTTCGGCGCCTTCCGCATCAACTGCTTCGGCCATGTCGGCGACGGCAACCTGCACTGGAACGTCTTTCCCGCGCCCGGACGCAGCCGGGCCGACCACGAGGCCCAGCGCGACGCCATCAAGCGCGCGGTGCACGACCTCGTCCACGCGCTCGGCGGCTCGGTCAGCGCCGAGCACGGGATCGGGCGGCTGAAGGTTGCCGACCTCGAGCGCTACGGCGACCCCGCCAAGCTCGGCGCGATGCGGGCCATCAAGCGCGCGCTCGATCCGCTGGGGATCATGAACCCCGGCGCCGTGCTTGCGGCAGGCTGAGCCGGGCGCGGTGACGGGATGCGGACCGCGGGACCATGGACGAGCCGCGCAGTCCTCGCGCTCGGGATCAGCCAGATCGTGGGCTACGGCTCGCTCTACTACGCCTTCCCGATCCTCGTGCCGCATGTCGCCGAGACCTTCGGCACCACCGACACGGCGCTCTACGCGGTGTTCTCGGCGGGGCTCCTCCTCGGCGGGCTGCTCGCGCCCCTTGCCGGGCGGCTCTTCGACCGGCACGGCGCGCCGCGGCCGATGGCGGCCGGCAGCGCGGCGGCGGGCCTGATCCTCGCCGGGATGGCAGCGGCTCCGTCGCTTGCCGTCTATGCGGCCGGCGTGATCGCGATCGAGATTGTCGCGGTTGCCGTGCTCTACGATGCGGCCTTTGCGGCGCTTGCGCAGATCGAGGGCGCCGGCGCGCGACGGGCGATCACGCGGCTCACGCTGATCGCGGGTTTCGCATCGACGATCTTCTGGCCGCTGACGGGATGGCTGGCCGAGGCAGCGGGCTGGCGGGCGACGCTCCTTGCCTACGGACTGCTGCATCTGATCGTGCTCGTGCCCCTCCATCTGTGGCTTGCGCGGGTTCGTCCGGCGCCGCCGATCCGCCTGTCCGCGGATCCGGGGCCCCTGCCCCCCGCGCCGGCCGAACTGCCCGGCCCGCTCGTGCCGGCAGCGGCCGTCGCGGTGGCGACGAGCTTTGCGCTTTCCGCGGCGCTGATCTCGGCCTTCGGGGTGCACATGGTGCCGATCCTGGCGGGCGCGGGTCTCGGCGCCTCGGCGCCGCTCGCCGCGATGCTGATGGGTCCGGCACAGGTGGCGGTCCGGCTCGTCGACGCGCTGTTCTGGCGGGCGCTGCACCCGCTTACGGTGGCGGTCGTGTCGGCGCTTGCCCTGCCGGCGGGGGCGCTGGTCCTGCTGTCCGGGGCTCCCGCGACCCTGGCCGCCCCGGCCTTCGCGGCGGTCTTCGGCATCGGCCAGGGGCTTTCGAGCATCGTCCGGGGCAGCGTGCCCTTCGTGCTGTTCGGCCCGGCGGGATACGGCGAGCGGCTGGGCCGCCTGGCCCGGGTGCGGACGATCGTCTCCGCCGGGGCGCCCTTCGCCTTCGCGGCAGCGGCCGCGGCGGCGGACGCGCGCCTCGCGCTCGGGGCCTTTGCAGCGATCGGGCTGGTCGGGGCTGCACCGCTCGTGCTGCTGCGCGCGCGGCTCGGGCGCATCGGGCTGCTCGCCCCGCTGCGCTGAGGGCCGGAAACGGCGAACCCCGCCGCAATTGGACGGCGGGGTGCCTGGAGGGAGGTCGCGGAGGCGCGTGTGCCTCCGCCCCGACCACCCTGGGCGAGTCGGGTTAAGGAAACCCTTCCGACCACAGGCTCCGCGGCGGGGTGCGGCGGCTCAATGGCCCTCGAAGGCACAGAGCGCGTGCACCTCCATCCCCATCGCCTCGAGCCGCCGCCGCCCGCCGAGGTCGGGCAGGTCGACAACGAAGGCGCATCCGACGACCGAGGCCCCGAGCCGCTCGATCAGCCGGATGCCGGCCTCGCAGGTGCCGCCCGTCGCCAGCAGGTCGTCGACGATCAGCACGCGCTCGCCCGGCTGGAGCGCGTCGTCGTGGATCTCCATCACCGCCTCGCCGTATTCGAGGCTGTATTCCTGGGCGATGGTCGGGCCCGGCAGCTTGCCCTTCTTTCGGATCGGCACGAAGCCGACCGAGAGCTGGTGCGCGACCGCGCCGCCGAGGATGAACCCCCGCGCCTCGAGCCCCGCCACCTTGTCGATCGGCTGGCCGGCATAGGGGTGCAGAAGCTGGTCGATCGCCATCCGGAAGCCGCGCGCATCGGCAAAGAGCGTGGTGACGTCGCGGAAGAGGATCCCCTCCTTCGGGAAGTCGACGATGGTGCGGATGTAGTCCTTGACCGTGCGTCCCATCATGCGCCACCTCCCAGCACCCGCCCCGCCACGACCCGAAGCCGCGCCAGCACCTCAGGGTCGCGCTTATCGGGCGCGGTCAGGATCGCGTGGTCGAGGGCCCGGTCACACCCTTCCGGACAGGGCGCCCGGTCGGGGCCGAGGATCCCCGGAAGCCGGGCCACGGTGCCGCGCGCCTTCACGGCATTGCCGGTCAGGATGCGGATGATGTCGGCGATCTGGACGCTGCCGTGGTCGGGGTGCCAGCTGTCGTAGTCGGTCACCATCGCGACGGAGGCATAGCAGAGCTCGGCCTCGCGGGCGAGCTTGGCCTCGGGCATGTTGGTCATGCCGATCACGTCGCAGCCCCAGACCTCGCGGTAGAGCCGCGATTCGGCCAGGGTCGAGAACTGCGGGCCCTCCATGGCAAGATAGGTGCCGCCGTCGTGAACGGTGACGCCCTCCGCGCGGGCGGCCTCGGCCACCGCCGCGGAGAGCCGGGCGCAGGTCGGGTGCGCGACGCTTACATGCGCCACGCAGCCGGTGCCGAAGAACGATTTCTCGCGCGCGAAGGTGCGGTCGATGAACTGGTCGACGATCACGAAGTCGCCGGGCTTCATCTCCTCGCGGAAGCTGCCGCAGGCCGAGGCGGAGACCACATCGGTCACGCCCAAAGCCTTCAGCGCCGCGATGTTGGCGCGGTAGGGGACGGAGGTCGGCGAATGGACGTGCCCGCGGCCGTGGCGCGGAAGGAAGGCCATCGGAATGCCGCCGAGGCGGCCGGTCAGCACCTCGTCCGAGGGCGCCCCCCAGGGTGTCTCGACCGGCCGCCAGCGCGCGTCCTCGAGCCCCTCGATCTCGTAGACGCCCGAGCCGCCGATCACGCCGATCATGGTCTGCATGGCCCCGACCCCCTGCCAGCCCCGCCGCGGCGCAGGCTAGCCGAGCGACGCGCGACGCGCGAGCCCCCAGGACGGTCGCCGGGCCTGCAAGGCCGCGCCCCGCGCACCCTCCTCAGGGCGATACCCATGCCGGCGCGGGCGTCGCCGACGGGTCGAGCCTGACGCGGTCGAGGAAGGCGAAGCCGCCTGCCGCCACGCCCTCGGGATCCAGATACTCGAAACCGCCGAAGAACCGCTCGACCCCGTAGGCGGCGAGATCGAGCGACCCGAACTCGGAGAGGATCGCGCCCTCGGCCTCGGCATGGACGCGGCTTTCGGGGTTTAGCCCCGTCACGAGGACGAGCCCCGTCGGACGGCAGCCCAGCACCTCGACCTTCAGGTCGGGCCGCCAGCGGGCGAGGATCGGGATGAGCTTCCAGACATCGCCGGTCCAGGGCACGCCCTTGCGGTCAGGCGGCTCGCGCGCCGCCATGGCGCGGGTGAACGGGCAGCAGTCGTGCATGGCGATCGTGCCGCCCGGATCGCTGTGCCGTTCGGTGTTGATGAAATCGCGCAGCAGGAATTCGACGAGGTGCATCCCGTCGAGGAACGAGAAGGCGAGCCTGAGCCCGTTCCGCTCGAGAAAGCCGCTCTCGAAGAAGGCGTCGCTGGTCATCTGGAAGAGGTGCAGCGCGGGCTTGGCGCCCATCACCTGGGGCCGCAGCGAGAAGAACGGATCGACGCCGATCGTGCGGCTGCGCGAGGGTGCGAAGCTCTCCCCGCTCCGGCAGCCGATCTCGAGGTAGCAGTCGACGGCCACGCTCTCGTGCAGGCGGCGCAGGAAGTCGAGGTAGCTCATGCCGGTGGCCGGACGGAAGCCGGGGTCGGGTTCGGGGTTGCGGCCGCCGCGGCCCACGGCGCGCTTCAGTCGTTCGATCGGCTTCATTCCCCCGGCCTTCCCATCTCGAACACCTCGCCGACGGAGGTGTAGTCCCGATAGCCGAGGCGCGCCAGCGGGCGGAAGCGGAGCACGTCGAAGCGCCCTGCCACCAGGCAGTCGTCGCGCAGGTGGATGCCGGTCACCTCGCCGAAGACCACCGTGTTCGCCGGCCCCGGCAGCCGCACGACCTGCGTCACCCGGCATTCGAGCGCAGCCGGGGCGCCGGCGACGCGCGAGCAGGGGATCGTGCGGCATTCCTCGCGTGCGATCCCGGCGGCAGCGAACTCGTCGATCCCGGCCGCAAGTGCGGCGGAGGTGGCGTTCATCGCCTCGCGCATCGCGTATTCGACGATGCTGACGCAGAAGACGCCCGTCTCGGCAGCGACCGCGGCGCTGTCCTTGGTGCCCTGGCGGTCGGGTTTCGTGCCGGTCGAGGCGAACATCACCTGCGGCGGCGTGTAGGCGACGGCATTGAAGAACGAGTAGGGGGCGAGGTTCTCGCGGCCCGCCGCGTCGCGCGTCGAGATCCAGCCGATCGGCCGGGGCGTGACGATGGCGCTGAAGGGGTTGTGCGGCAGGCCGTGTCCGTCTTCGGGGCGGTAGAACATGGGGCGCCCTCCCGGGGGGTTTGCCCCACTCCTAGGGCCATGCTAGGCGGCGTTCCAGCGCGTATTTCGGCCCCGGAGGGCAGATGTATCAGCTCGAGGAGGAGACCGAGGCCGACGAATGGGAGGTCGAGGCGCTCTACGATCTCTGCTTCGCGCCGGGGCGCGAGGCGCTGTCGTCCTACCGCCTGCGCGAGGGCGTGCCGAAGGTGAAGGACCTCTGCCTCGTCGCGCGCGACGAGGACGGCACGCTTGCCGCCGCGATCCGCTACTGGCCGGTGCGGGTCGGCGGGCGCGAGGCGCTTCTGCTCGGGCCGGTCGCGGTGCACCCCACACGGCAGGGCGAGGGTCTTGCCGCCATGCTGATCCGCGAAAGCCTGATCCTTGCCCGCGGACTCGGGTGGGAGAGGGTGATGCTCGTGGGCGATGCGCCCTATTACGGACGCTTCGGCTTCGCCAAGCTCGAGGGCGTCGAGATGCCGCCGCCCACCAACCCCGACCGGGTGCTCGGTCTTGACCTTCGCCCCGGCGCCTGGCTCGGCGTGGCCGGGCCGGTGGAGAAGGCCCTGCCTTGAGCGGCGCCGTCGAGGTCCCCATATCGGCGGGGAACCCAGTCGGAGGCGCCTGCCCATGCCCGAGCTTCCCCTTGCCGCGACCGCGGCCCCGGCACTGCCGGTGCCTCTGTCCGCCCCGGATCCGGCGGCCGAGATCGAGGCGCTTGTCGCGCGATACCTCCGGGCGCAGGGCGGGCCGGTCGAACTCGTCGCGCTCGTCGGCGGGCAGGTCGAGGGCATGGCCCGCCGGCTGCCCGAGAAGGCGCGGCGGCGGATCGACTCCGCGGTGCGGATCGCGCTCGGCACTGCCTATGGCGCGGCGCAGGGAAGCCATCGCGCCCGTCCGGGCGGCGATCGCGCGCACCGGCTCGCGGCCGCCGCGCTCGGGGCGGTCGGCGGTCTCGGCGGTCTCCCCTCGGCGCTCGCCGAGCTTCCCGTCACCACGGCGACGATCCTGCGCTCGCTCCAGGAGATCGCGCGCGCCCACGGCGAGGATCCTTCCGACGAGGAGACCCGCCTCGCCTGCCTTCAGGTGCTGGGCTCGGGCGGGCCGCTCCCGCACGACGACGGGACCGACCTCGCCTTTCTCGGGGCGCGGGTCACGCTCACCGGGGCGGCAGTCAACAACCTGATCGCACAGATCGCCCCCAGCTTCGCCGCCGTCCTGGCGCGGAAGCTGGCGACGAAGGCGGTGCCGGCGCTCGGCGCCGCGGCAGGCGCCGCCATCAACCTCGCCTTCGCCCGCTACTACCAGGAGATGGCGCATGTCCACTTCGGGCTGCGGCGGCTGGCGCGGCAGGGCGTGCTGGATGCGCCGGCGGCATTCCGGGCGCGGGTCGAGGCCGTGCGGGCCGTGCGGCGAACCTGAGTCGGGAACGGGGGCCGCGCCTCCGGCCGGCATCGGCGCTCCGCCCGGACTTCCCCAGGGCCTGCCCGGCCGGGCACGGTCGCGGCGGGCGTGGGCGGCGGTTGCGACATGACCTGAGTCAACGACCGGTCGGCACGAGCCCGTCACACTGACCGGCGATAACGGGGACGGGCCGGCGTTCGCGGATGCGGACGGGCGGCGGCGCATGCGCCGCGGCTGGCAACGAGGGAGGAACCCATGCCGCACGCGATCATCCGCAAGCCCGCGCGGCGGGGCGCGCAGGAGGTGCTGGAAACCGGATGGCAGGCGGCCCGGGCCCGACTGGCGGGACTGCCCGGCGGGGGGCTCAACATCGCGCACGAGGCGGTTGACCGGCACGTTGCTGCGGGCCACGGCGCGCAGACGGCGCTGATCTGGCTCGGGCGCGAGGGCGAGCGGCGGACCTTCACCTACGCCGACCTCGCCGCAGAGGCCGCGCGCTTCGCGCACGTGCTGCGTGCCCACGGGATCGCGCGGGGCGACCGGATGTTCCTGCTCTCGGGCCGGGTGCCCGAGCTCTACGCCGCGACGCTCGGGGCGATGAAGGCGGGGGTTGTCGTGAGCCCGCTCTTCGCTGCCTTCGGCCCAGAACCGGTGCGCGCGCGGATGGAGATCGGGGAAGCCACCGTGCTGGTGACGACCGAGGCGCAGTACCGCCGGAAGGTCGCCGAGTGGCGGGCCGGACTGCCCTCGCTGAAGCTCGTGCTCATCATCGGCGACACCGCGCCCGAGGGCTGCGTGGCGCTCGGCCCTGCAATGGCCGCCGCCCCCGACACCTTCGAGACCGAGCGGACCGCCCCCGAGGACATGGCGCTCCTGCACTTCACCTCCGGCACCACGGGACTGCCGAAGGGTGTCGTCCACGTCCACGAGGCGGTCGTGGCGCATTCCGAGACCGGGCGCCTCGCGCTCGACCTGCATCCGGGCGACATCTACTGGTGCACGGCCGATCCCGGCTGGGTCACGGGGATGAGCTACGGCATCATCTCGCCCCTCTGCAACCGGGTGACCATGGTGGTGGACGAGGCCGACTTCGACCTCGACCGCTGGTATGGCATCCTGGAACGCGAGCGGGTGCAGGTCTGGTACACCGCACCGACCGCGATACGCATGATGATGCGGGCGGGCGCCGAGGCGGCCAGGGGCAAGGACTTCTCCGCGCTCAGGTTCCTGGCCAGCGTGGGCGAGCCGCTCAACGCCGAATGCGTGATCTGGGGCCAGCAGGTGTTCGGCCTGCCGTTCCACGACAACTGGTGGCAGTCGGAAACCGGCGGGATCATGATCGCCAACACCGCCGACATGGACATCAAGCCCGGCGCGATGGGCAAGCCCCTGCCGGGGATCGAGGCCGGGATCGTTCACCGCGAGGGCGAGAGCGTGACAGAACAGCCAGACGGCCAGATCGGGGAACTCGCGCTCAGGCCCGGCTGGCCCTCGATGATGCGGGCCTATCTCGGCCAGCCGGAACGCTACGCCAAGTGCTTCGCGGGCGGCTGGTACCTGACCGGCGACCTCGCGATGCGCGACAGCGACGGCTACTACTGGTTCGTCGGCCGCGCGGACGACCTCATCAAGTCCTCGGGCCACCTGATCGGCCCCTTCGAGGTGGAAAGCGCGCTGATCGAACACCCGGCCGTCGCCGAGGCCGCCGTCATCGGCATCCCCGACGAGACCGCGGGCGAAGTGGTCAAGGCCTTCGTCACATTGAAAGCTGGCTATCAGCCGGACGAGGCTTTGGAGCGCGAATTGCGCGGCCATGCGCGGAAACGCCTCGGCCCCGCCGTCGCCCCGCGCGAGATCGTGTTCCGCGACAGCCTGCCCCGCACGCGGTCTGGCAAGATCATGCGGCGGCTGCTGCGCGCCCGGGAACTGGGGCTGCCCGAGGGCGACCTTTCCACGCTGGAGGGGGATGCACGATGACCAGGGTCCGGCTCGACCACGCCCATGCCCGCGCGCTGCTGCAAGGCATGATCCGCATCCGCCGCTTCGAGGAGAAGTGCTACGAGCTCTATACGCAGGAGAAGATCCGCGGCTTCCTGCATCTCTATGACGGCGAGGAGGCGGTGGCGGTGGGCGTCTCGGCGGCGCTCGAGCCGCGCGACCGGGTGGTGTCCACCTACCGCGAGCATGGGCACGCGCTGGCCCGGGGCATGAGCATGGAATCGGCGCTGGCCGAGATGTACGGCAAGGCGACCGGCTGCGCCGGCGGGCGCGGCGGGTCGATGCACCTCTTCGATGCCGAGACCAACCTCTACGGCGGCAATGCCATCGTCGGCGGCGGGCTGCCCCTCGCCGTGGGCCTTGCACTTGGCGACCACATGCAGGGCGAAAACCGCGTGACGGTCTGCTTCTTCGGCGACGGCGCGCTGGCGGAGGGCGAGTTCCACGAGTCGATGAACCTCGCCGCGCTGTGGAAACTGCCGGTGCTCTTCGTGCTGGAGAACAACCTCTACGCCATGGGTTCGGCCGTCGCCCGGGTGCAGGCCAACCCCGACTTCGCCCCCCGCGCCGCCGGCTACGGGATGCCGGCCGAGAGCGTGGACGGCAACGACGTGGTGGCGGTCGAGGCTGCCGCCCGGCGGCTGGTCGAAGCCGCGCGCGCGGGCGGCGGGCCGCAGTTCCTGGAATGCCGCACCTACCGCACGCGGCCCCATTCCATGTTCGACGCCGAGAAGTACCGCGACAAGGCCGAGGTCGCGGAATGGCGCAAGCGCTCGCCGATCACCCGGTTCCAGAGCTGGCTTCTGGGCAACGGGCTGATGCATCAGGAGGAGGTCGATGCCATCGAGGCCGAGGTCCAGGCGCAGCTCAGGAACGCCGTCGCCGCCTGCGAACAGGCCCCGTGGGAGCCGGTCGAGGATCTGACCCGCCACGTCGTCGCCGACACCCGGCCCCCACCGCCCGCGGTGCCGGCGCCCGACCGGATGGTGGACACGACCTACCGCGAGTGCTGCCGGCAGGCGATCACCGAGGCGCTGCTGCGGGACGAGCGTGTCTTCATGATGGGCGAGGACATCGGCGCCTATGGCGGCTGCTATGCCGTCTCGATGGGCCTGCTCAAGGAGTTCGGCCCCGACCGCATCCGCGACACGCCGCTTTCGGAATCCGCGTTCACCGGGGCCGGGATCGGGGCTGCGCTGGTGGGGATGCGCCCCATCGTCGAGATCATGACGGTCAACTTCTCGCTGCTGGCGCTGGACCAGATCCTGAACACCGCCGCGACGATCCGGCACATGTCGGGCGGGCAGTTCGGGGTGCCGCTGGTGATCCGCATGGCAACCGGCGCGGGGCGGCAGCTGGCGGCGCAGCACTCGCATTCGCTGGAGGCCTTCTTCGCCCATATCCCCGGCCTGCGGCTCGTCGCGCCGGCAACGCTGGAGGACGCGCGCGGGATGCTCTGGACCGCGTTGCAGGATCCCGATCCGGTGATCATCCTGGAGCATGTGATGCTCTACAACATGGCCGGGAAGATCGCCGGGAACGCCGGGGCCGTGGACATCGACAGGGCCGCGATCCGGCGGCCGGGGCGCGACGTGACGATCATCGCGTGGTCCAACTCGCTCTGGAAGGCGCTCGAGGCCGCCGAGGCGCTGGCACAGGACGGGATCGAGGCCGAGGTGATCGACCTCCGCGTCCTGAGGCCCCTCGACGACGGGGCGATCACGGCCTCGGTCGCGCGCACGCGGCGGGCGGTGATCGTGGACGAGGGGTGGCGGACCGGCTCGCTCTCGGCCGAGATCGCCGCGCGGGTGCAGGAGGCCTGCTTCTGGAACCTCGACGCGCCGGTGGCCCGTGTCTGCTCGGCCGAGGTGCCCGTGCCCTACCCCAAGCATCTCGAGACGGCTGCCCTGCCGCAGGTCGCCGACATCGTGGCCGCGGTGCGCGCCCTGCCGGGGATCGCGCGATGAGCATCTTCGCCTTGCCCTCGCTCGGCGCCGACATGGAGGCGGGAAAGCTGGTCGAATGGCTGGTCAAGCCCGGCGACCGGGTGGAGCGCGGCGATGTCGTGGCCGTGGTCGAGACCCAGAAGGGCGCCATCGAGATCGAGATCTTCGAGGCGGGCGAGATCGCGGAACTGATTGCCGAGGTCGGCCAGACCCTGCCGGTGGGCGCCCCTCTGGCGCGGCTCGGCGCGGCGGGCGAGGCGGCGACGGCGCACGCCCCCCCTGCCCGGCCCGCTGCAACCGCCCCGCCGGCACCCGCGGCTGCCGCGCCGCCGGTTGAGACCCGCGCGGAGCCGCGGCCGCCCGGCGCCGCGCCGGTTGCCGCGGCGCCCGGCGCAGCACCGGCCTCGCCCGCCGCGCGGGCACGCGCGGCCGAGGCGGGGATCGCGCTTTCCGCAATAGTGGGGACCGGGCCCGGCGGGGCGGTGCTTCTTGTGGATGTGGAGCGGCACCTCGCCGGAGCCGGAACCGCTCGCCCGGCCGAGACCCCCGCGACACCCCCCGCCGAGGCCGGCACGCCGAAGGGCAAGCCCGGTCTAGACATGGCCGAGATGCGCCGCGCGATCGCGGCGGCCATGTCGCGCGCCAAGCGCGAGATCCCCCACTACTACCTTTCCCACGAGATCGACCTGCAGGCCGCACAGGACCGGCTGAGCGCGCTCAACGCCGCTCGCACGCCCGACCGGCGCCTGCTGATGGGGGCGCTCCTGATCCGCGCCACGGTAGGCGCGCTGGCGAAGGTGCCCGAACTCAACGGCCGGTTCGAGGCCGAGCCCTTCGCACCCGCGACCTCCGTGAACTGCGGGATGGCCGTGGCGATGCGCGGCGGCGGGCTGATCGCGCCCGCGATCCTCGACGCGCAGGACATGGATGCCGACGCCATCATGGCCGCGATGCGCGACATCGTGGGCCGGACCCGCACCGGGCGGCTCAGGATGAGCGAGATCACGCAGGGCACGATCACCGTATCGAGCCTCGGCGAAACCGGGGTCGACGCACTCTTCGGGGTGATCTACCCGCCGCAGGTCGCGCTGGTGGGCTTCGGCGCGCCGCGCCCGAAGCCGGTCGTCCGGGACGGCGGCGTGGTGCCCCGGCTTTGCGTCACCGCGACGCTGGCCGCCGACCACCGCGTCAGCGACGGCCGCCGGGGCGCTCTCTTCCTCGCCGAGATCGACCGCCTTCTTCAGGAGCCCGACAGCCCATGACCCGCGACGAGATCCGTGCCGCCTTCATCGAGGACCTGACAGACGTCGCCCCCGACATCGACCCTGCGACGCTGGGCGAGGATGACCACCTGCAGGACGACCTCGGGCTCGACTCGATGGACTTCCTCAACCTCGTCGCGGCGCTGCACAGGCGTTTCGGCCTGCCGATCCCCGAGGCGGACTACCCGCGGCTCGCCACGCCGGCGAAGGCCGTGGACTATCTCGCCGAGGCGCTTTCGGCCTGAGGCGCGCGCATCATCCGTTCCCGACCAGAGGATCCCCTTGAAGACGATGAAGCAACCCGCCCGTTCCCCCGAATCCCGCGCGGCCCGGCGGCCGACCGGCGCTGCGGCGCCGGGCCTGCCGGCCGTGCTGCGAACCCCCGCCCCGGTCGCCGACGGGCCGGCGGACGACCACCGCTACGCCGCACTCGACCGCGGCATCATGGCGGGCCTCGCACGGCTTACCGGGGGGCTTTCGCCGCACGCGATGTTCGACGCCTGGGCGGACTGGGCGATGCATCTCTCGCGCGCGCCGGGACGGCAGATGGAACTCGTCGAACATGCGCAGACGAACCTGGTGAAACTCGCCGGCTTCGCGCTTGCGCCGCTGACCGGCAAGCCGGAGGAAAAGCCGTTCCGGCCCGGCCGGAACGACCCGCGCTGGTCCCACCCGGGATGGGAGACGCCGCCGTTCTCGTTCTGGCAGCAGGCTTTTCTCGCCACGCAGGACTGGTGGCAGGCCGCCACCGCCGACCTGCCGGGCCTGCGCCCGAAGAACGCGCAGCGCGCGCGCTTCATGGTGCGGCAGCTTCTCGATACGGTCTCGCCCTCGAACTTCCCCGCCTGCAACCCCGAGATCCTGGAGCGCACGCGGGAGACCGGCGGCCGGAACCTCGCGGACGGGGCGCTGCATTTTGCGGACGATGCCCTGCACATCCTTGCGCGCGAGCACCGGCCGGTACCGGAGGCCTTCGCGCTCGGCCGCGTTCTGGCGGCAACCCCCGGCGCGGTGGTCTACCGCAACGAGCTGATGGAGCTGATCCAGTATGCGCCGAGCACATCCGAGGTGCGCCCCGAGCCGGTGCTCATCGTCCCTGCCTGGATCGTGAAGTACTACATTCTCGACCTCTCGGCGGAGAATTCCTTCATCCGCTGGCTCGTGTCGCAGGGCTACACGGTGTTCTGCATCTCGTGGCGCAATCCGACAGCCGCGCAGGCGGACCTCTCGCTCGAGGACTACCGCCGGCAGGGCATCATGCAGGCGCTCGAGGTGATCAACGCGCTCGTGCCCGGCGAGAAGGTGCATGCCAACGGCTACTGCCTCGGCGGCACGCTTCTGGCGATTGCCGCCGCGACCATGGCGCGCGACGGCGACGACAGGCTGGCCTCGGTGACCCTGCTGGCGGCGCAGGTGGACTTCGCCGAGGCGGGCGAGCTCCTCCTGTTCCTCGACGAGAGCCAGGTGGCATTCCTCGAGGACATGATGTGGGCGCAGGGCTATCTGGACCGGCCGCAGATGTCGGGCGCCTTCGCGGCGATCCGGTCGGAGGACCTGATCTGGTCGCGCGCGGTGCGCCGCTACTGGCTGGGCGAGCCGGACCTGCCGACCGACATCGGGGTCTGGGTCAACGACACCACGCGCATGCCGGCACGGATGCACTCGGAATACCTGCGCGGGCTGTTCCTCGAGAACCGGCTCTCCGCCGGGCGGTTCGCCGTCGAGGGGCGGGTGATCGCGCTCAAGGACATCGCGGCGCCGATGTTCGCCGTCGGGACCGAGACCGACCACATCGCCCCCTGGCGGTCGGTCTACAAGGCCGCGCTCTTCACCGACGGCGACCTGACCTTCGTGCTCACCAAGGGCGGCCACAACACCGGGATCCTGTCCGAGCCCGGGCATCCGGGGCGGCACTACCGGATCGGCCACCGGCATGCCGGGGCGCACTACCGCGACCCCGACAGCTGGCTGGCAGCGCATGCGCCCGTCGAGGGATCGTGGTGGCCGGAATGGGCGCGCTGGCTCGACGCGCTGAGCGGCAGGCCGGTGCCCGGGCGGCCGGTGGGGTCGGCCGACCTCGGCCACCCGGCGCTGGCGCCCGCACCGGGCAGCTACGTCCACGACGCCTGAGGGCTCGAGGCGGCGGCGGCTAGCCCGCGTCGGTCCGGCCGCGCCGATCGCTGCGGAGATTGGCGTAGAGGACGTGGTTCCGCCAGCGTCCGTTGATCTGCAGATAGCTCTGCGCCACACCCTCGTACTTGAAGCCGGCGCCCTCCAGAACGCCGCGCGACGCTGCGTTCTCGGGCAGGCAGGCGGCCTCGATCCGGCTCAGGTCCATCTCGGTGAAGGCATGATGGACCACGGCCTTGATCGCCTCCTTCATGTAGCCCTGGCGCGCGAAACGAACGCCGATCCAGTAGCCGAGGGTGCCGGCCTGCGCCGGTCCGCGACGGATGTTGTCGAGCGTGATCGCGCCGAGCAGGCTCTGGTCCTCGCGCCGGATCAGGAACAGCGGCAGCGCCGAGCCCTGCGAGGCCGCCCTGGCGGCCCAGTAGACACGGTTGGTGAAGGCACGGCGGCTGAGATGATCCTCGGCCCAGGCCGGCTCCCACGGCACGAGGAAATCGGCACTCTCCCGCCTGAGCGCCGTCCAGGCGCGGAAGTCTCCGTGCTGCGGCAGGCGAAGGGTGAGCCGCTCGGTCGGGATGCTGACCTTCGGCCGTCCGAGCAACATCAGGCGGCGAGCCGTCCGGTCAGATGTTCGAGCGCGGGCGCGCGGTCGCCGGGCCCGTAGAGCGCAAGGGCCGCCTGCCCCGCCGCCGCAAGCCGTTCGGCGAAGGCCGTCACCTCGGCACGGGTCACGGCCTCGATCCGGGCCACCGTCTCGGCGACCGTCGGGACCCGGCCGTAGATCGCGAGCAGGCGCGCGAGCCGCTCGGCCCGCGAGGTGGGGCTTTCGAGGCCCATCAGGAGCCCGGCCTTCATCTGCGCGCGCGCCCGCGCGACCTCGGCCTCCGTCAGGTCTTCGGTCGCACGGCGCATCTCGTCCACCGTCAGCTCGGCGAGGTCGGCGATGTCCTCGGCCGAGGTTCCGGCGTAAACCGTGAGAAGGCCGGTGTCGGCGTAGGCGCCGGCCTGCGCGAAGATCGAATAGCACAGGCCCCGCTTCTCCCGCGCCTCCTGGAACAGCCGCGAGGACATGCCCCCGCCGAGCGCCTGCGCATAGACCTGCGCCGCGAAGAACGCATCGTCGCGATACGCCGGCCCCTCGAACCCCAGCGTGAAGTGGACCTGTTCGAGCGCCTTGAGTTCGCGTCGCTCGCGGGGCGCGAACCGGGCGGGCTCGGGCGGCGCCGAGGCACGCGGCGCCAGGTGTCCGAGGAGATCCTCGGCCTGCCGCACGATCGCGTCGTGGTCGATGCCGCCGGCAGCGGACAGGATCAGGTGGTCCGGCCCGTAATGCGCGCCGACGAACCGCCGGAAGTCGTCGCGCTGGAAGGCCGAGACCCGATCCTCGGGGCCGAGGATCGTGCGGCCCATCGGCTGATCCGGGAAGGCCGCCTCCTGGAGCCAGTCGAAGATGATGTCGTCGGGCGTGTCGAGCGCCTGGCCGATCTCCTGCAGGATCACGCCGCGCTCGATCTCGATCTCGGCCTCGTCGAACACCGGGTTCAGGACGATGTCGGCCACCACGTCGAGCGCGAGTGCGACGTCGTCCTTCAGGACGCGGGCGTAGTAGGCGGTGGTCTCGCGGCTGGTGTAGGCGTTGATGTAGCCGCCGACGTCCTCGATCTCCTCGGCGATCCTGAGGGCGCTGCGCCGTTCCGTTCCCTTGAAGGCCATGTGCTCGAGGAAATGCGCGATCCCGTTCTCCTCTGCGCGCTCATGGCGCCCGCCCGCCTCCACCCAGAGGCCGATGGTGGCGGAATCGATCCCCGGCATCGCCTCGGTGACGACGCGCACGCCGTTCGGAAGGGTGTGGAGTCTGACGCTCACGGACGCGGGCTCACCTGCGGTTCACTGGCTCAAGCTCACTCGGCGCGACGCTCCCGGATCAGGGCTTCGAGAGCGGAGAGGTCGTTGGCGGCCTCCGTCACCCGCTCGTGGCGTTCATAGAGGTCGGCCATGCGGTTGGGAAGGGGGGGTCTGACCCCGGTCGCGGCCTCGACCGCGTCGGGAAACTTGGCCGGATGCGCGGTGGCAAGCGTGACCATCGGGCCGTGCCCCGGATGCTCCTCGGCCACCTTCACGCCGACCGCGGTATGCGGGCAGAGCACCTCGCCCGTCGCGGCGTGGACGCGGGCGATGGTGGCGATCGTCTCCTCCTCGGAGGCGCGCCCCGAGGCGAAGGCCTCGCGCAGACGTCCGAGCGGCTCCGGCGCGACCCGGAAGCCCCCCGTCTCCCTCAGTTCTGCCATGAGCTGCGCCACCGCCTCGCCATCGCGGCCGCAGGCGTCGAACAGCGCGCGCTCGAAGTTCGAGCTGACCTGGATGTCCATCGAGGGGCTGACCGAGGGGACGACCCCCGTGGTGCGGTATTCGCCGGTCCTGAGACAGCGGTCGAGGATGTCGTTCTGGTTGGTGGCGACGATCAGGCGGCCGACCGGCAGGCCCATGCGCCGCGCCACCCAGCCGGCGTAGATGTCGCCGAAGTTGCCGGTGGGCACCGTGAAGTCCACCGCCCGGTGCGGCGCGCCGAGCGCGGTGGCGGCGGTGAAGTAGTAGACCACCTGCGCCAGCACCCGCGCCCAGTTGATCGAGTTCACCCCGGCGAGCCCGACCTCGTCGCGGAAGGCGAAGTCGTTGAACATGTCCTTGACCCGGGCCTGGCAGTCGTCGAAGTCGCCGTCGAGCGCAATGGCATGGACGTTCGGTTCGACCGGCGTCGTCATCTGGCGCCGCTGCACCTCGCTGACCCGGCCCCGGGGGAAGAGGATGAAGACATCGACGTTCGCAAGGCCCCGGAACGCCTCGATCGCGGCCGAACCGGTGTCGCCCGAGGTCGCGCCGACGATCGTGAGGCGCCGGCCGGAGCGCCCGAGCGACAGCTCGAAGAGCTGACCGATGAGCTGCATGGCGAAATCCTTGAACGCCAGCGTCGGCCCGTGGAACAGTTCGAGCAGGAAGTGGTTCGACCCGAGCTGGACCAGCGGGGCACGGGCGGCATGGCCGAAGCCCGCGTAGGCCCGTCCGATGCAGCCGCGGAGATCGTCGTCGCCGAAGGCCTCGCCCGTGAAGGGTCGCATGACGCGGAAGGCGGCCTCCTCGTAGGGCAGCCCGGCGAGTGCGGCGATCTCCTCCCGGGAAAGGGCCGGGACGGTCTCGGGCACGTAGAGCCCGCCGTCGCGGGCGAGCCCGGTCATCATCGCCTCCTCGAAGGTCAGGGCCGGGGCACGGCCGCGGGTCGAGACGTAGCGCATGGGTCCGCCTTCAGGCACGCCGGCGCAGCACGCGCCGGATCAGGAACGCCGTCATCACCAGCCAGACCGCGGCGAGCCCGAACCAGGTGATGGCATATTCGAGGTGATCGTTCCTCAGGCTGGAACTGTCCACCGGCAGGGGCGTCACCGGCGTGTCGGTTTGCGACGTCTCGCGCAGCACGAGGAGGACAGGCTCCGTCTCCAGCCTGGCGGCCATGGCGGGCACGTCGCGGGCGAACCAGTAGCCGCGGACCGGATCGGGCGGCGGGGTGAAGCGGTCCGTCTCCTGCGGCCAGTCGAGATTGCCCGCGATGCGCGCCTTGCCGCCCTCGCGCGGCAGGCCCTGGGCGCCCTCGCGGAGGAAGCCGCGGTCGACCAGGATCCGGCGGCCCTCGACCGTCTGGAAGGGGGCGATCACGCGGTAGCCGGGGCCCAGTCCCTTCGGACTTGCGAGCACGAGCAGATCGCCGTCGAGATACGTGCCCTCGACGGCGACCGGCTGGTATCGGTGGGTCGCGGCGTCGACCGGGGCCGGCGGCAGCGCGGAAGGAGCAGCACCGATCGCGGCCTCGATCCTTGCGATCTGGGCAAGCTTCTGCTCGAGCCGGTCGAGCTGCCAGAGGCCGAGCCCGACGAGAACCGCGGCGCCCCCGATACCGAGGACCAGCGGAAAGACGAGGCGGCGCATGAGTGGTTCCTTCCAGAAGCGGCAAGCGCGGGTCGGATGCCCCGCGCTTGCCGGTCTTGCTTCGGCCGGCGGTGCCGGCACGCGGTGTCAGTGCAGGCCGATGCCCCACATGTAGACCGCCGCGAAGAGGAACAGCCAGACCACGTCGACGAAGTGCCAGTACCAGGCGGCGGCCTCGAAGCCCACATGCTTCTCGGCGGTGAAGTGGCCGGCGCGGACGCGGAACCAGCAGACGGTCAGGAAGATCGTCCCGATGATCACGTGGGCGCCGTGGAAGCCGGTGGCCATGAAGAAGTTCGAGAAGAACTTGTCCTGGCCGAAGGTCCAGTCCTGCGGGCCGATCAGGTACCAGTATTCGTAGGCCTGGAGCGCGGTGAAGGCCACGCCGAGCAGGATGCCGATGCCGAGGCCCCATTCCACATCCTTGCGGCTCCCGTTGTGGACGAGCGCGTGGTGCGCCCATGTCACGGCGCAGCCCGACAGGAGCAGGATCAGCGTGTTGATCAGCGGGATGTGCAGCGGGTCGACGTGGTAGAATTCCGGCGGCACATAGGTCGACCCCTCGTAGGTGTTCATGGGGTAGAGCGCGTGCTTGAAGAAGCTCCAGAACCACGCCGCGAAGAACATCACCTCGGACATGATGAACAGGATGAAGCCGTAGCGCAGGCCGAGCCGCACCACGGGCGTATGGTCGCCCGCGCGGCTCTCGGCGATCACGTCCGACCACCAGGCGAACATGACGTAGAGCACGCCCGCAAGCCCGATCAGGAAGAGCCAGGGCCCCGAGCCGTGCATCCAGAGCACCGCGCCGAAGAGCATCGTGAACCCGCCCACGGCGCCGACGAAGGGCCAGATCGACGGGTGCAGGATGTGATAGTCGTGTTCCTTAGCGTGGGCCATGAAGGGTCTCCGTCCGGTCCGTCAGTTCGTTGTCGTTGCGACCCCGCCCGCCGGCGCCAGCGCCGCCGTCTCGGGAAGGTCGATGGTGTGGAAGGTGTAGGAAAGGGTGATCTGCTTCACGAACCTTCCGTCGCGATCCCGGACGATGGCAGGGTCGACGTAGAAGGTGACGGGCATCTCCACCCGCTCGCCGGGCTGGAGCACCTGGCTCTCGAAGCAGAAGCAGTCGATCTTGGTGAAGAAGCCCCCCGCGGCGAAGGGGGCGACGTTGTAGCTGGCCGATCCGGCAATGGGCCGGTCGGTCGGGTTCTCCGCCTCGTAGAAGGCGATTGCCACCTCGCCGATCCTGACCTTCATCTCGCGCTGCATCGGGCGGAAGCGCCAGGGCATCCCGGCCTCGAGCGAGGCGTCGAAGCGCACGGTGACGGTCTGGTCGAGCACCTCGACCGCGCGCCCGTCGGCGACCGAGGTGGTGCCGCCGTAGCCGGTGACGCGGCAGAACCAGTCGTAGAGCGGCACCGAGGCAAACCCGAGCGAGCCCATGAAGACGACCACGGCGATGGTCTGGACCAGGGTCTTGTGCCTGTCGCTCAGGGCGCGGTACCGGCGGATCATTGGCCTTGCTCCGTCATGGGCAGGACGCTGGTGCGGGGCTGGTGATCGTAGGCCTCCATCAGCGAGCCATTCGCGATCTTGACGACGGTGATGCCGAAGATCAGCGCCGCGAAGGCGATGAGCGTGACGAGGACGCCGACGTTCCGGCCGAGGCGGCGGGCATGGAGTTCATGCGGTTTCTGGAACGCCATCAGAGCCCTCCCCAGCCGCGCAGCAGCGCGTCGGCCAGCAGCGCGCCGAAATGAAGGAAGAGGTAGACAAGCGAGAACCGGAAGAAGCGCTTCTCGACGGCGTAGCCGTCGGCCTCGGCCGCCGCCTCGTCACGCCGCCAGATGCGGAAGGCCCCGAGGACGAACCAGGTGTTGAGGGCAAGCGCCGCCGTCCAGTAGGCGGGCCCGCCGAGTCCCGAGAACCCGGCGCCGAGGGCGAAGGCGGCAAGCACGAGGGTGTAGAGCAGGATGTGCGCCCGGGTCGCCTTGCGGCCGTGCGTGACGGTCAGCATCGGCACGCCGGCGCGGTGGTAGTCCTCCTTCATGAAGAGCGCGAGCGCCCAGAAGTGGGGCGGCGTCCAGAGGAAGATGAGCGCGAACATCAGCCAGGCCTCGAGGCTGGTGCCGCCGGTTGCCGCGGCCCAGCCGATCACGGGAGGAAAGGCGCCCGCCGCCCCGCCGATCACGATGTTCTGCGGGGTGAGGCGCTTCAGCCAGATCGTGTAGACGACGGCGTAGAAGAAGATCGTGAAGGCGAGCCAGCCGGCGGCGACCCAGTTCGCCGCGAGGCCGAGCATGACGACGGCGATGCCCGAAAGCCCCACGCCGACCGCGAGCGCCTCTTCCGGCGCGATCCGGCCCTGGGGCACGGGGCGCCTGGCGGTCCGGCGCATGACGGCGTCGATGTCGGCGTCGTACCACATGTTCAGTGCGCCCGAGGCCCCCGCGCCCAGCGCGATGAAGAGGATCGAGGCGAAGGCGAGGAAGGGGTGCACCTGGGCCGGCGCGACGAGCAGGCCCACGAGCGCGGTGAACACCACGAGCGACATCACGCGCGGCTTGAGCAGCAGGACGTAGTCGCCGAAACGGGCGTCTCCTGTTCGGTCGAAGGCGGTCGCGTCGCTCATCGGTCCTCCGGTCGGGGGCCGAAACGCGGCCCCCGGCGCCTCACTCGTTCGACGCCACCTGGACCGCCCGGGGCGTCGCCGAGGGGTTCATGGCATAGGCCTCGCGGGCGCCCTCCAGCCACGTGGCGTAGTCGGCCTGGCTGACCGCCTTCACCGTGATCGGCATGTAGGCGTGGTCCTTGCCGCAGAGTTCCGAGCACTGGCCGAAGTAGACGCCTTCCATCCCCTCCTCGACCTCGAACCAGAGTTCTGCCAGGCGGCCCGGAATGCCATCCTGCTTCACGCCGAAGGACGGGATCGTCCAGGAATGGATGACGTCGGCAGCGGTCACCTGCATCAGGATCTTCTGCCCGGTCGGCACGACCACCGCCGTGTCGGTCGCAAGCCGGAACAGCTCCGGCCCGTATCCCGCCGCCTCGAGTTCGTCGGGCTGCAGCATGAAGCTGTCGAAGACGATCTCCTCGTCCGGGTACTCGTAGCTCCAGTACCACTGGTGGCCCGTGGCTTTGATCACGACATCGGCCTCGGGCATGATCTGCTGCTTGAACAGCACCGGCAGCGAGAAGCCCCCGATCAGGAACAGGATCGCGATCGGGATCACGGTCCATGCGAACTCGAGCGGCTGGTTGTGGGTGAACCGCGCGGGCACGGGGTTCGCACGGCGGTTGTAGCGCAGGATCACGATCACGAGGAGCGCCAGCACGAAGACGCAGATCGCGGCGATGATCACGAGGATGAACCCGTCGAGCCACTGGAGGTCGTGGGCGAGCTCCGTCGCTGCCGGCTGGAACCCTGTCCCCCGGTCGACCGGCGCGCCGATGATCGGCAGGTTGTCCGGCAGGGTCTGGGCTCCGGCGGCGCCGCCGGCAGCGAGGGCGGCAGCGGCGACGGCGATCCTCGAGAAAATGCGCATGTTGGTTCCCTTGTCTCGACGGGCCCGTGCCTGCCGGACAGCTTGACGCAACGCCGCAGGCCGAGCTCTTCCGGGGTGACTTCCCCGTTGTATCCCGTGATGGTCAAAACCATATTGCGCGGCGCAGGACAAGTGAAACCGTTGCGTCAAACGGACGCTTGCGGCGGCCGGCCAACGGGAGAACGCAGCCATGGAAAGTGCCCCCTTCCGCCCGTTCGAGACCCATCTCGACGAGGACCGCGCGCTCGCCCTCCTGCGCGCGGCGACCGACGGGGCCGACGACGGGGAGCTGTTCCTGGAACGCACCGCGTCGGAGACGCTCGTGCTCGACGACGGCCGGATCCGCTCGGCGACCTACGACGCCTCGGAGGGCTTCGGGCTGCGCGCCGTCCGGGGCGAGGCGACGGGCTATGCCCATTCGACCGAAATCTCGGAGGCTGCGCTTCGCCGGGCGGCCGAGACGGCGCGGCTGGCCGTGGGCGACGGCGGCGGCGTTCTCGCCCTGCCCCCGGCCGCAACCAACCGCCGGCTCTATGGCGACTCGAACCCGATCGCCGGTGCACCCTTCTCCGCGAAGGTCGATACCCTGCGCGAGATCGACGCGTTCGCGCGTGCGCTGGACCCCCGCGTGGTCCAGGTTTCGGCCACGGTGTCGGCGACCTACCAGCAGGTGCAGATCCTCCGCCCCGAGGGGCTGCACGTGGCCGACACCCGGCCGCTCGCGCGCCTCAACGTCTCGGTCATCGTCGAGGAGAACGGCCGGAGGGAACAGGGCGGCACCGGTGGCGGGGGCCGCCACGGCATCGAACTCCTGCTCGACCCGGACCGCTGGCAGGGCATGGTGCGCGAGGCCCTCAGGATCGCGCTCGTCAACCTGCGGGCCGAGCCCGCGCCCGCCGGCGTGATGGACGTCGTGCTGGGCCCCGGCTGGCCGGGCATCCTGCTTCACGAGGCGGTGGGCCACGGGCTCGAGGGCGACTTCAACCGCAAGCGGACCTCGGCCTTCGCCGGGCTGCTCGGGCAGCGTGTCGCGGCGCCGGGGGTGACGGTCGTGGACGACGGCACGATCGAGGGGCGGCGCGGCTCGATCAGCGTCGATGACGAGGGGACGCCCTCGGGCCGGACCGTGCTGATCGAGGACGGCATCCTCACCGGCTTCCTGCAGGACAGGCAGAACGCGCGCCTCATGGGCGTTGCCCCCACCGGCAACGGCCGGCGGCAGAGCTTCGCCCACAGCCCGATGCCCCGGATGACCAACACCGTCATGCTGTCGGGCGAGGCGGATCCGGCGTCGATCGTCGCGGATCTGGCCGACGGGATCTACGCGGTGGGCTTCGGCGGCGGCCAGGTCGACATCACCAACGGCAAGTTCGTGTTCTCCTGCACCGAGGCCTACCGGGTGCGCAACGGACGGGTCGGCGCTCCGGTCCGGGGCGCCACGCTGATCGGCGACGGGCCGACCGCGCTCCTGAACGTGCGGGCCGTCGGCAACGACATGGCCCTCGACCCCGGCATCGGCACCTGCGGAAAGGCGGGGCAATGGGTGCCGGTGGGCGTGGGTCAGCCGACCCTGATGATCGGCGGGCTGACCGTGGGCGGCTCGGCGGCCTGACGGCCGAGGCCCTGCCCGGCAGCGACGTGCCGGCACGCGCGAATCGCGCGAGGCGGGGCTGAACGCGCGCCGGCGCAAGGCCGAGCCGGAAAGTATCAAACAAAATCCATGCCTTGCGCGATGGACGGAGCGTCTTCCTTTGCGCGAGCATCGCTTCCCGCCCTGCAATTTTCGGCGTTTACGGGGTGTTAAGGATATGGGTGCTAGAGCTTGCCTCGTGATCAGACGGAGCGGCGGGTTCAAGGAATGTTTTCTTCCCCACCCCCCCTCGCACCACCCACCACGGAAGAAGATGCTCTCCGCTGGCTCCGTCTGGTCCGCTCCCCCCGCGTCGGCCCTGCAACCTTCTTCCGCCTGACGGCGGAGCACGGCTCGGTCGCGGCGGCGCTCGACGCGCTCCCCGCGATCGCCCGCGCCTCCGGGGTGAAGGATTACGCCCCCTGCTCTCCTGCCCACGCAGATGCGGAACTCGCCGCCGCCCGCAGGGCGGGCGCGCGCCTCGTCTGCTTCGGCGCTGCAGACTATCCCCGGCACCTTGCAGAGATCGCCGATCCGCCGCCGATCCTCTGGGCGGTGGGGGACACCGCCCTCCTCCGGCGCCCGGCCGTTGCGATCGTCGGCGCCCGCAACGCCTCGAGCCTCGGGCTGCGGATGGCCAAGGCCCTCGCGCGCGGCCTCGGCGAGGCCGGTTGCGTCACGGTCTCGGGGCTCGCCCGCGGCGTGGATGCAGCCTGTCATATCGCCTCGATCGAGACCGGGACGGTTGCGGTCGTCGCCGGCGGTGTCGATGTCATCTATCCCCCGGAGAACGGGCCGCTCGCCAGCGACATCGCGGCGCGCGGCCTCATCCTTTCGGAGCAGCCGTTCGGGCTCGAGCCGCAGGCCCGCCATTTCCCCAGGCGCAACCGCATCGTCGCCGGGATCGCCCGCGCCGTCGTTGTCGTCGAGGCCGCGGCGAAGTCCGGCAGCCTGATCACCGCGCGTCTCGCGCTCGACCACGGGCGGGAGGTGATGGCGGTTCCGGGGCATCCCTTCGATGCCCGCGCCGGCGGCTGCAACCTCCTCATCCGCGATGGAGCAGTCCTGGTGCGCGGGCCCGAGGACGTGCTGGCGGCGCTCGACGCCCGGCAACATTCGTGGCAGCCGCCCCTTGCGGAGCAGCGCGCCATCCACCCGCGGGACGCGGGGGACGAAGGGCGCGGCGATGGTGCACATGGGACCGCCGGCACGACGCAGACGACGCGGGAAGGGATGAAGGGAGAACCGGCGGGCGGGCGCTCGACAGGCGTGCCGACGTCGCACGCAGACCCGGTCGGGGAGGCGCACGAGGGCCGGCCTCGGGCGTGGCGCGACCCGGGCCGCTCTCAGGAGCCTGCCGGGCCCGACGGCGCACAGGCCCGGCCGAGCAGGCCAGACGGGCCGACGGCAAGACCTCCGGCGGGCGCAGGAGGGGATCACGCATTCGGATCGGCAGAGGAGATGCGGACCGCTGGTCAGACGATCGCGGACCGGATCCTCGCCCTCCTCGGGCCATCTCCTATCGCCGAAGACCAGATGTTGCGCGACCTCGGCCTGCCGCCCCAGAGCGTCGCGGAAGAACTGCTGGCCCTCGAGCTCGACGGCCGGGTGGAGCGCCGTCCCGGTGGCCTTCTTGCCCTGACGGGCTGACCCGCCCGCCCTTCGGCCAGCCAAGTCACCGCCCCGGCACCCGGCACAGCCGCGAAGGCGCGGACCGCTCCGGGCGAAGTGCCAAGGGTAACGATGACTCTCCCCAGGCGAAGGCTCCGGCCTCTCTCATTGCCCTCGCCGGCGCATCGTCCACCGCTTCCTGCACGGAACCGTGACCGCCTCCGCCCCGAGACGCCCCTTCCTGCGGGGCGAAGGGGCAGGTTGCGGGCTCGGGCGCCAGGCATCGAGGGGAACGACGGCCATGCCGGCCGCGCCCGCCCCAACGATTGTTCGTCCGCGCGCCCGGCCTGCCCCGCCGGGCAGGGACGGAAAGGCTGCGGGTGCGGTCACCCGGCGCCCCTCTCCCTCGGGCCTCCGCCTGCGCGGCTAGCTCATGCACCGGGGATCGACCGTCGATCTGACATCGGCAAGGCGCCGCAAGCGATAGGCATCGCCCGCGGGCCGAGGCGATCGCCCGGACGCATGGGGCGGCATCGCCGGCCGTGCGATGTCAAGGCGGAGGATGGGCCGAGCGATCGCCGGGAACCGGAAGCCGCCGCGGGCGTTCCCCCACGGAAACCTGCGGCGGGATCTTGACGAAATCTTGATGCACGGGTGGCAGCGCCTATATCTGGCGGCGATGACCTGCGTTCGCAAACTACATGAAGTGGCCGGACCACTTTGTCATGCACGCAGCGCAAGGGCGTCATGCACAAACTGAGATACCGAATCGAGGCAAACCGGCGATATTCGCCGGACGCCTGAGAAACGCAAGAGCAAGAATAAGGACGTTCATATGGCCGAGCTGATCGACGCCACCGCCTTCAACTTCGAGCAGGGGCAGCGCGCGCGGAAACTCTTCGCCGCCGTGGTGCTCGCGGCGCTCGACGACGCGATCGCGGACGACAAGAAATACGGCAACGGACCGGAGCAGATTGCCCGGTGGGCGCGTTCGCGCGACGGCCGAGAGGTTCTTTCCTGCGCCGGCATCGACCCCAACGAACGTGTGGTTGCGGGGCTGATGGAATTCGTTGCGAAGGGCGTGCGCACGTCGGTCGCGCTCTCGCGCGAGGAGAGCGAGCGTCGCCACGCCGCCGAGCAGGCCGAGGCGGCCTGACAGCCACCAGCGCTTCTTTCTGATATCGCCGCGCCCGTCCGGGCGCGGCTTTCGTTCGGGCTGCCGTGCGGCGGAGAGTTCAGCCGAGGTCGTAGCCGGAGAGAGCCTGCGCGATCTCCCGCCGGACAAGCTTCCGCACGTTGCGCGTGATGCGTTCGCCGAGCGGCCCCTTCAGTTCCTCGCGGAGCACCTCCGCCACCAGCGCCCTGAGGTCGCGCTCGTCGAGAAGGCTTTCCGCGTCGGGCCGCGCCACGTTGTCGGCCGCGTCGTCGGCGGCAAGGTTGTCGGGCGCGGAGGGGCGCGCATCGAGGGCATCCCCGCCGTAAGCGGCGCCGGCCGCACTTTGCGGCGTGTCCCCGGCCAGATTGCCCGGGAGTTCCCCTGCCGGATCGGGGTGCGGCTCCCTCGCCAGCCCGGCAGCCGGGATGTCCTCGGCAGACGACCCGGCCGGCGCGGCGGCGACGCGCACCGTGCGCAGGAGATGGATGCCCCCTTCCGAGGCGCGGCGGAACATGACGATCTCCGCCTCGGCCTGCAGCTCGGCCTCGATCTGCATGTCGATCCGGTCCAGCGCGTCCGGCGCGGCGGCTGCGGCAGGCTCGACGGGCTCCCACGGATCATAGTGCCCGTCCCCGGCGAAGGTCTCGCCTTCGGGCTGGGAGTCGACACGCAACTCCGCCTCGAGTTCGGCGACCGCCTGCTCGAGCAGAAGGTCGTCGTCGCGTGCCACGAAGGACCCGACATCGCCGAGGGGGCCGGGATCGGCGGCAGGCTCGGAGTGCACTGCCCGCGGTCCTCCTGCCTCCTCCGGCGGCGCCGGCGGCCGGTCGACGCGCTGCGCTTCGGTGAGCACCAGACGGTGGGCGTCCGGCGCCGATGATACCAGCCGACGGATCGATGCGATCACGTCCTCGATCTCGCCCTTGGCGACAGGATCCGACATCCGCTTCCTCTTCGACCCCCCGGCCGGAAATCCTAGCGGCACCCGGCCGCGCGCACAACCGCGAGAACGCGCCCGGCTGGCCGTTCAGGGGAAGCGGGCTGCGGTTCAGTCGCGGCCGAGGGCCTCGAGCACCCGGTCGAGGCGCCGGCCCTGCACGCTCGTCGCCGGCGCGGTGCGGACGGCGTTGTAGTAGGCCTGCGGGTCGTAGACCGGGACGCCGAGCCCCAGGTGCTCGACGGTCAGGAGGCCCATCGCCGACAGGAGCGCGTAGACCGCCACGACCTGCCGCGCGCCCGCATCGATGCGCGCGGTGCGTGCATCGAGAAGTTCCTGTTCGGCGTTCAGAACGTCGAGCGTGGTCCGCGCCCCGAGTTCGGCCTCTTCCTGGACGCCGTTGAAGGCGACCTGGGCGGCGCGCACCTGCTCCTCGCTCGCCGCGATCTGCGCCTCGGCGACCTGAAGGTTTGCCCAGGCCGTGCCGACATCTCGTTCGACCGCCAGGCGGGTCTCGAGCAGGTTGGCGCGCGCTGCATCCCGGGAGGCGAGCGCCTGGCGGTAGAGCGAGCTGAGCCGCCCGCCCTGGTAGATCGGCTGCCGGAAGCTCAGCCCGACCGAGGCGTTCGTGTCGCCGTCGTTGTTGAGCCCGACCGTGGCATCGCCGACGAGGCGGCCGCGGGTTCCCAGACGCGCCCGTTCGGCGTTCAGCTCGGCCACGGTCACCTCGTGCTGGGCCTGGCGGATCGCTGGGTGGGTGCGCACGGCGATGGCCTGTGCCTCCTCGACCGAAGGTGCCGTCTGGGGCGCGCGGCCGGGGCCCGACAGCGGCCCGGGCGCGCGGCCGACGGCGGCGCGGAACGTCTCGACGGCGACGCGCAGGTCACCCTCGGCAGCCGCGAGATTGGCGCGGGCTCCGGCGAGCCGTGCCTCGGCGATCGAGACGTCGGTGCGGGTCACTTCGCCCACCTCGAACCGGTCGTTGGCGGCGCGCAGTTCCTCGCCGATCAGCCGGACGTTTGCCTGGCGGAGCCGGACGAACTCGTTGGCGCTGACGACATCCATGTAGGCGCTGACCGCTCCGAGGAGCACCCGCTGCTCCAGCCCGAGAAGGCCCTGGCGCGCGGCCAGCACGCTCTCCCGCGCGGCATCCACCCCGAGCCGGTTCGCGCCGAAGTCGAAGAGGGTGATCTCGGCCGTCAGGCCGATGGTCGAGCTCAGGTTGTCCCGCTGCGCCGGCTCGGAGTATGTGGCCGAGGCGATGAAGTTCACGATCGGCCGGAGCGCGGCCACTGCGGCCGCCACGTCCTCGTCGGCGGCGCGCAGGAGGGCGCGGTTCTGCTCGAGGAGGTTCGAGTTGCGGTAGGCATCGGCCAGCGTGTCGGCAAGCGTCTCGGCCTGGACGGGCGCTGCCACGACCCAGGCGGCGGCGAGCGATGCGGCCAAGGCGCGGGCGACACCCCTCATAGCGAGAACACCGGCGCACGCGCGAAGCCGGGCAGCACGGGCGCGGCCGCGTTGAACGCGAAGCGCCAGGTGACGCGGCCGTCGTGCTTGCGCCCGATGCGGCAGACGCCGAGGGCCCCCTCCATGAAGAGACAGCCGATCCGGCCGCCCTCCTTCAACTGGGCGAGAAGCGCTTCGGGAACCTCCTCGGCCGCCCCCTGGATGGTGATGGCGTCGTAGGGCCCGTGCTGCGGAGCGCCTTCGGCGAGCGGCCCCGTGACCACGACGGCATTGTCGGCGCCGATGGAGGCCAGCGCGGCCTCCGCCTCGGCTGCGAGCGCGGGATCCTCCTCCACGGCGATCACCGCCTCGGCCAGGCGGGCGATGACCGCCGCGGAATAGCCGAGCCCAGTCCCGACGTCGAGCACGAGCTCGTCGCGGCGGAGGTCGAGCGCATCGAGCATCTTGGCGAGCGTGCGCGGCTCAAGCAGCACCCTTCCGGGCGCGATCTCGAGATTCTCCCCGGCATAGGCGGCTTCGGCAAGCGCCCCGGGCACGAACCGCTCGCGCGGGATCTCGAGCATCGCGGCGATGATCGGGAACTTGGTGACATCCGACGGCCTGACCTGCGTGTCGACCATCATGACGCGGCGGGCGGCGAAATCGGGCATCGACTGAACTCACCGGTCTAGTTGCGTCGCTTCCTCTTGCCACAGTTGTCCTGCCGCGGCAACACGGGGCGGCAGAGGCGGCAGCGACTTGCGCGGAGCGGCGCCATGGTCTATCCCTGGCGCTGGCGCAGGCGGGTTGGCGGAGAGGTTACGCAGCGGATTGCAAATCCGTGTAGACCGGTTCGATTCCGGTACCCGCCTCCAGATCTCCGTCATCCCTTGACCTTCTCCGACCGGGCCGCGACGGTGGGCGCATGCCCGAACCCTATTTCAGCCTGGACGAACTCGAGGCCGCTGCCGCGATCGTCCACCGGCAGATGAGCCCCACGCCGCAATATGCCTGGCCGCTCCTGTCGCGGCGCGCGGGCTGCGAGGTCTGGGTCAAGCACGAGAACCACGGGCCGACGGGCGCCTTCAAGGTGCGGGGCGGCATCACCTACATCGACTGGCTGCGGCGCACCGACCCGGCCTGCCGGGGCATCGTCACCGCAACGCGGGGCAATCACGGCCAGAGCCAGGCGCGCGCGGCCACGGCGGCGGGCCTGCGCGCGCTGATCTACGTGCCGCATGGCAACTCGGTGGAAAAGAACGCGGCGATGCGGGCCTTCGGCGCCGAACTCGTGGAGTTCGGGCAGGATTTCGACGAGGCGCGCGAGGAGGCCTATCGCGTGGCCGCGGCCGAGGGGCTGCATATCGTGCCCCCGTTCCATCGCGAGCTCGTGCGCGGCGTGGCGACCTACGCGCTGGAGTTCTTCCGGGCCGCCCCGCCGCTCGATGCCGTCTACGTGCCGATCGGCTGCGGCTCGGGGATCTGCGGGGTGATCGCCGCGCGCGATGCCCTCGGGCTCGCCACCGAGGTCGTCGGCGTCGTGTCGAGCGAGGCGCGCACGGCGCTCCTCTCGGTTGCCGCGGGGCGGCCGGTCGAAACCCCGAGCGCGCGCACCTTCGCCGACGGCATGGCGGTGCGCGTTCCGGTGCCGGAGGCACTCGACATATATTCCCGCGGCGCCGCCCGGATCCTGGCAGTCACCGATGCGGAGATCGCCGAGGCGATCCGCGCCTACTTCACCGACACCCACAACCTCGCCGAAGGAGCGGGCGCTGCGCCGCTTGCCGCCCTGCTGCAGGAGAGGGACCGGATGGCCGGGCGCAGGGCGGGCGTGATCCTCTGCGGCGGCAACATCGACACCGCCTGGTTCCGCACCATCCTCGACGGCGGCGTGCCGAGCCCGTGAGTTCGGCCTCAGCCGAGCGGGTAGCGCGCGAGTTCCTCGTAGTGCGCGCCGCCGTGGCCGAGATGCGAGCGGTAGAAGGCGAAGCTCTCGACCGGAAAGGGTTCGGTCGAGAAGGTGCCGACCGCGAGGATCGCATGTTCAAGCCGCGGTGCCTCGACCTCGCCGGGGCGGAACCGGGCGAGCGTGACATGGGGCACGAAGCGGCGCGCCTCGACCGGGGCACCGGCCCGGCGCGCGGCCTCTTCGACCTTGGCCTGCAGGCGATCGAGGAGGGGCTCGGACGCGACGCCAGCGTAGGCCACTCGCGGGCGGCCGCCGCCGAACACACCGATGCCGCTCAGCGCCAGACGGAAGGGTTCGGCGCGGATGGACGCGAAGGCAAGGTGGGCGTCCTCGGCCACGGGCTCGGGGATCTCGCCCAGGAAGGCGAGCGTGAGGTGGAAGTTCTCGGGCGGCAGCCGCCGAGGCAGGGGCAATAGCTGCGAGAGGAGGGACAGACGCGCCCGCACCGCCTCCGGCAGGTCGATTGCGGCGAAGCAGCGGATCATCGCCGGGCCAGCAACGCGAGGCGCTCCCGGATCTCGGGGCGGACCGGCCCTTCGCGCGGCCGGTCGCGCAGGGTGACGAACATCTCCTCGCCCGGCACGACCCGACGCGCCCAGGACAGCGCGCGGAGCACCGCCTCGGCCTCGGGCGGAAGCCGGTCGGGGATCTCGGCCCCGGCGAGCGTGGCCCAGACCCCGGCCCAGAGACGTCCGACCGACCACGGGTTGTAGCCGCCCCCGCCGAGCACGAGGTAGCGCGGCGCGATCGGCGCGAGTGCCGCCACGACCGACCAGTGCGCGTTGTTGGAGAGCGAAAGCCGCGACAGCGGATCCTCCTCGACCGCATCCGCCCCGCATTGCAGCACGATCGCCTCGGGCCGGAAGGCATCGACCCTCGGCAGGATCAGCGCGTGCAGGACCGCGCGCATCTCGGCATCGTTGAAGCCGCGCGGGACGGGAAGGTTGAACGCGGACCCGCCCGCGCTGTCGTGGAGTCCGCCGGTGAATGGCCAGCGGCGCTCCTCGTGGACCGAGATCATCAGCACCTCGGGGTGGCCGTCGAAGGCGGCCTCGACGCCGTCGGGATGATGGGCGTCGATGTCCACATAGGCGATCCGGCGGACCCCGGCGCGGCGCAGCGACAGCATCGCCAGCACCGGGTCGTTCAGGTAGCAGAAGCCGTTCGCGCGGTCGGGCAGGCCGTGATGGGTGCCGCCCGCCGGGTGATAGACGACCCCGCCCCGCGCCAGGAGCTCACCGGCCAGCAGCGATCCGCCCGCCGAGGTGGCGGGACGGCGGAACATCTCGGGAAAGACCGGGTTCGAGACGGTGCCGAGCCCGTGTCGCGCACGTTCGTCATCGCTCACCGACTGTGCCGTTTCGGCCCGCGCCAGCGCCGCGACATAGGCGGGCGTGTGCCATATCGTCAGGGCGGCGGGCTTGGCGCGGGGCGACGTGCGGAAGCGGGTTGCCGGCAGCCAGCCGAGAGCGCGGGCGAGGTCGATCACCGTCGAGACGCGCGGGACGTGCAGCGGATGGCGCGGACCGTAGGACGAACGGCGATAGATCTCGTGGCCGAGAAACAGCGGCCCGGCCGCCTCGCCGCTTCCGTCAGGCACGGCTCACTCCGCCAGCAGCGCCTCGATCCGCGCGGTGATGGCACGCGACGTGGGCTCGGTGCTCGACCCCCAGGATGCCACGAAGCGGCCGTCCGGCCCGATCAGCACCTTGTTGAAATTCCAGCGCGGCACGAAACCGTGCTCCTCCGCAAGCCAGCGGTAGAATGGGTGTGCCTGCCCGCCCTTCACATGGGTGATGTCGGTCATCGGCAGGTCGAGGTCGAAGTTCACGGCGCAGAACTCCCTGACCTCCTCGGCGGAGGAAAGCTCCTGCCGGAAGTCGTCGGACGGCACGGCCAGGACCACAAGTCCCGCGGCGCGGTAGCGGTCGTAAAGTGCCTGGAGACCGTCGTACTGACGGGTGAAGCCGCAGAGCGAGGCGGTGTTGGCGACGAGGACCGGGCGGCCCTTCCAGTCATCGAGCGCTATGGTGCCGCCGTCGATCGACTCGAAGCGGAACGGCCCGGCGGCGAAAGCCGGTGCGGCAAGAAGGAGGAGAACGGCGAGAACGAGACGCATGGAAAAGCACTCCGACCACAGGAAAGACGTATTTCCGCGCTACGCAGCGTCAAGGCACCAGTGGAATCGAGACGCATTTGCGCCTATGCTGAAGACAAGGGGCGATACAGCCCCGAGAGGCGGGGGCCGGGTGCCGGCCCGGGAAGGGCAACGATGACGATGCAGCGCGCCACCATGCCGCAGAACGGCGTGGCCGATGGTCAGAAGGGAAAGCCGAGGACGCAGGTCGCCGCCCTGTGCTGGCGGGCGAATGACGGCCAGGTGGAGATCCTGCTGATCACCAGCCGCGAGACCGGACGCTGGGTCCTGCCAAAGGGCTGGGCGCGCCCGGCTGCGGATCCGCATCTGGAGGCCGCACGAGAGGCATGGGAGGAGGCTGGCGTGCGCGGCGTGCCCTCGGCCAGCTGCATCGGCTTCTATGCCTACCACAAGGTTCTTGCGCCGGAGGCAGGGGTGCCCTGCATGGTTGCGGTCTACCCGCTGCGCGTGAAGGCCCTCGCCAAGGGATTTCCCGAGGAGGGTCAGCGCCGCCGCAAGTGGTTCTCGCCGCAGCGGGCCGCCGAGAAGGTCAGCGAGCCCGAGCTGCGCGCCCTTCTCGCATCATTCCGGCCCGACCAGGATGAGCCTGCCGGGGCCCGTTGATTCCGGGCCCGCGGCGCATATCTGTTCGGGGTTTGAACGACTGGCAGAACCTTAATGATCCGCTATGCCCTGAAATGTGATCGCGGGCACGACTTCGAAAGCTGGTTTCAGTCGGCAGAAGCGTTCGACAAGGTCGCTGATGCCGGGCTCGTGGCCTGCCCCGACTGCGGGTCGACCGGCGTCGGCAAGGCCCTGATGGCGCCCGAGGTTCGGCCGGGAAGGAAGAGCGAGAAGCCCCTTTCCCTGACGGCGCCGGCGAACGAGCGCGAGAAGGCCTTGGCCGAACTGCGACGGAGGGTGGAGGAGGGGTCGGAATACGTCGGCATGAACTTCGCCGCCGAGGCACGCGCGATCCATGCCGGTGACGCCCCCGAGCGTTCGATCTGGGGCGAGGCGCGCATCGACGAGGCCCGCGGCCTCATCGAGGACGGCATTCCGGTCGCCCCCCTGCCCTTCCGCCCGAAGTCCCGGTCGAACTGATCGTCGCTACGCTTCGTCGCCGGCCGGAGACAACCAGGAGTTGATCCGACTCGCCTCGGTCGTCTAGGATCGCGCGCGGAACACAACCTCTCCGGTTGTGAACAATCCGTTACAGGAATCGCTTATCGCCCAAGGCATGCACGCGGCCGGGCCGCGCGTTTCCAGCCAACATTCTCGCAGGGAGCAAGCGATGAAGGACTTCGAGCGCGACTATCCCGACTTCAAGGACACGCCGTTCTACGAGCACGGGGACGAACGCCCCAGCAACCGCTCGGCCAACCCGACGTTCTACGAGGTGATGGACGCGCACGTTCGCCGCCGCGGCTTCCTCATGGGCGGCATGGCGACGATCGCGGCCGGGCTCTTCGGTGCCGGGCTTTCGGGCCGCGCGGCGCTGGCGCAGACGACGGCGCCGTCGGGGCTCCTGGGCTTCACGCCCGTTCCGGTCTCGGTGGAGGACAAGGTCGTCGTTCCGGCGGGCTACAAGGTGCAGGTGCTTGCGGCCTGGGGCACCCCCATCATGGCGGATGCGCCCGACTACGCGCCTGGCGCAGTGACCGGCGCGGCGCAGGCGGGCCAGGTCGGTTCGCACCACGACGGGATGCACTTCTTCCCGATCGACGGCTCGTCCACCGACGGGCTGCTGGTGATGAACCACGAATACATCGAGCCGCGTCTGATCCACGCCGAGAAGTGGAAGGGCCAGGCGATCGACGGCGATACGGTCGTGTTCGACGCCGAAGGCAAGCGCGATGACGACGAGGTTCTGGCCGAGCTCAACGCGCATGGCTGCACGGTCGTCCGGATCCAGCGGGGCGCCGACGGCCAGTGGTCGGTGGTCAAGGGCGATCCGCTCAACCGGCGCGTCACCGGCCTGACCGAGATGGAGCTTGCCGGCCCGGTCCGCGGCTCGGCGCATGTGGTGACGAAGTTCTCGCCGGACGGGACGAAGACGCGCGGCACGCTGAACAACTGCGCCCACGGCGTCACGCCCTGGAACACCTACCTCACCTGCGAGGAGAACTGGGCGGGCTACTTCGTCAACACCGGCGAGCAGCCGCGCGAGCAGGACCGCTACGGCGTGGCCGACGATGTCTCGCGCTATGCCTGGGAGGCGGCAGCCTCGGGCGCCGACGAGTACATCCGCTTCAACGCGGCAGCGACCGGCGCCTCTGCCACGGAGGACTACCGCAACGAGCCGAACACCTTCGGCTGGGTCGTGGAGTTCGATCCGTTCGATCCCGCCTCGGTGCCGGTCAAGCGCACCCATCTCGGCCGCTTCGCGCACGAGGGCGTGGTGTTCGCTCCGGCGGTGGAGGGGCAGCCGATCGTCCTCTACTCGGGCGACGACGCGCGGTTCGAATACATCTACAAGTTCGTCTCGGCGCAGCCCTACACGGCCGGAGCCGGCGGAGAGCTGCTCGACGAAGGCACGCTCTACGTGGCGAAGTTCAACGATGACGGCACGGGCGAATGGCTCGCGCTCGCCCCGGGCGAGAACGGGCTGACGCCGGAGAACGGCTTCGCCGATCTGGCCGACATCCTCGTGAACACGCGCCTGGCCGCCGACAAGGCCGGCGCGACGAAGATGGACCGCCCGGAGTGGGGCACGGTCGATCCCGCCACCGGCGAGGTCTACTTCACGCTGACCAACAACAACCGCCGGTCGCAGACCGAGGTCAACGCAGTCAACCCGCGGGCTGAGAACAACTTCGGCCAGATCGTCCGCTGGCGCTACGAAGGCAACGATCACACGCGGACCACCTTCGACTGGGACCTCTTCGTGATCGCCGGCACCCCGCGCCAGTCGGCCACGTTCAATGGTCTGGCGCTTGGCGAGGACAACATCTTCGCCTGCCCTGACGGCATCTGGTGCGATGCCGACAGCCGGCTCTGGATCCAGACCGACATGGGCGACATCGGGCCCGACTACTCCGGTCCGCTCAAGGACTTCGGGATGAACGCGATGCTGGCAGCCGATCCCAAGACCGGCGAGATCCGGCGCTTCCTGACCGGGCCGTGGGGCCAGGAGATCACCGGGGTCGTCACCACGCCGGACCAGACGACGATGTTCGTGAACGTCCAGCATCCGGGCGGCCATGCGTCGGCCGAGCAGTTCGCGGCCGGGGACTATGGCTCGGGCTTCCCGGACTACAACGGCACGGTGCCGCGCTCGGCGACGCTGGTGATCACCCGCGAGGATGGCGGAGTGATCGGCGCCTGACGCGCATCGCTTGCAACACCGGCGGCGCCCCCGAGGGGGCGCCGTCTGCATTCACGCGCTGCGCCGGTGCTCCTCAGACGACGGCGCAGGAGAAGGCCAGGAACCGCCCGTCGTGATTGCCGGTGATCCCGCCCATCGCCTCGGGCTGGAAGCCCATCCGCTGGGCCATCCGCATGAAGGCCGGTGGCCCGAGGAACAGGCAACGTTTGGCTTCGTTGTCCTTCAGCCAGACGTTGACCGAGCTCAGGATCAGTTCCGCCACGCCGGGCCGCGTTGCGGTCAGGCGTGTCAGCTCCCAGACCTCGGGATCGACCGGGGGCTCCTCGGCGCAGATGTCGCTCGGCAGGCCGGGGAGGTTCTCGAGGAAGGCATCGCGGATCATGTAGGAATAGACCATCCGGCCCGAGCCGAAACGCCAGTCGGTGCGGATCAGACGCGCCCCGCCGACCACCTCGTCGCCGCAGTGGGCGATGACGTAAACCGCCCCGAAGTGATCGTACTGCTCGAACTCCATCTCCGAGCGGTGGTAGAGGTTCCAGTGAAGCCGGTCGACGAAGACCGACTTCCGCAACGCAAGGAAACTCGTGACAAGTGCCCAGCGCCCGCAGTCCTGCGGAAACCGGAGGATCGCGATCTCGACCTGATGACCGACCATGGTCAGTGCCGCACGAGCCGCATCCGCTCGAGCTGTTCGGTCGTGTAGTCGGCCTGGCCGAGAAACCGCACGCTCTGCGAACTCACATGAATGAACCAAACCCCGGCGACGTTGACCTCGAGGGTCACGATCTCGTCCTCGGCGAAGTTCTCGAAATGCTCCAGCAGGCTTTCCGCCATGTCGCGGGTGAGCCGGATACGGAATCGGGAAGAATCAGTAGGGGTCATGACACCTCGGGTGCTTGCACGCATAAGGTGTAAGGCCCTTCGCGAAGGAAGCAATGGGCTTGCTATTTTGGTAGGCGAAGAGACTATACGATGGTATAGGAGACCCCGCGCGCCATGAACAATCCGCCCGGAGCCGGAATGGCCGTTTCAGGAAGCGAGATCAGCGGAATCCCTGCCCTCGACGCGGCCCTGCCCGCGCTGAGGCTGCTCGGGCCCTCGGGCTTCATCGTCGCATACAACATCACCTTCCGCGGGCCCGAGTATTACCACTCAGAGTATCCGAAGGCCTGGCAGCACGAATACGAATCCCGCAGCTACGCCTATTTCGACCCGGTGCTGCTGTGGAACATCATGAACACGGGCGACCGGCGCTGGTCGGACGTGAAGCTGCCCGACCTGCGCGGCGTGATGAAGGCGGCCCGGGCCTACGGTCTGAACTACGGCGCCTCCTTCGCGCGGAGCCGGCGGGGCAAGAAGTCGATTTTGACGATCGCGCGCGCCGACCGCGAATTCACCGACGAGGAGATGGCCTTCCTCTCGGCGACCTTCGAGCAGATGATGGACAAGCTCGAAAGCGACGAGGGGGGAGGACTGACGCCCGCCGAGCTCGAGACGCTGCGCTGCCTTCGCGACGGCATGACCTACAACGAGGCGGCTGAGCTCCTCGGGATCTCGGTGCCTGCGGTCAAGGCTCGGGTCGAGAAGATCCGAAGCAAGCTGGGCGCCCGAAACGCCATGCAGGCGCTGGCGATCGCGCTGCAGCGCAAGCTGATCTGAGGCGCGGGAAGCGCGAGCCGGCGCTCTAGAGGCCGGACGCCCAGGCACGAAGCGGCCCAAGATGGGCGAACTTGCGCGCCTGATGGCGATCCATCCTGAGCAGGATCGAGCGCAGGAACGCGACCGCCTCGGCCGCGTGCGGCCCCTTGTTGAGCATGACGCAGTCGGCGCGCTGACCCATCGCCGCGTCGGTTGCCTCGGCACGGCTCGGCAGTCCTTCGTGCAGAAGATCATCCAGCACCTGGGTCGCCCAGACCGAGGGCACATGGGCCGCCTCGCAGAGCCAGAGGATCTCGTCCTGCACCTCGGAAAGGCGATCGAGACCGAGGCTCACGGCCAGGTCGCCCCGCGCGATCATGACGGCGACCGGCCCTGCACCGCCTGCGGCGACGATGAGGTCGGGCAGGTTGCGCAAGGCGCGCGCCGTCTCGATCTTGAGGATCAGCGCGGCGGGCCGCAGGCCCTGCCGTTCGCCTGCGAGCGCGGCCTGCACCGCCTCGACATCCGCGACGGTCTGGACGAAGGAGCAGCCGAATACGTCGACCACGCCGGCGAAACCGGCGATGCAGTCGCGGTCCCGGTCGGTCAGGGACGGGATGTCGAGATCCGTCCCCGGCATGGCGACGCCCTTCTCCGGCTTCAGCTTCGCTCCCTTGTCGGGGGTTCCCGTCACCTCGACCGTGACCGCACCGTCACGGCGGTCGACCACGGCGGCGCGGAGCTTGCCGTCGTCGATCCAGACCGGTGCGCCCGGTGTCATCCGGTCGAGCAGGGCGGCGTGGCTGACCGCTGCCCAGGGCTCCGGTCCTTCGGCCTCGGGCGATCCGACCAGCCTGAAGCGGTCGCCGCGCAGGAACCTGCGGCCCTTCGCGCCGCCGGTGGCGACGATCCGGACCTTGGGGCCACCGAGGTCCATGACGACGGCGATGCGCCGCCCTGCCTCGGCTCCGGCCGCGCGGGCGCCCTCGATCAGCGCGTGCCAGACGTCGGGGCCATCGTGGGCGGAGTTGATCCGCACCGCATCGACCCCGGCCGCAACGAGCGCCCAGAAGAACCCGGCATTGCCCGCCGCATTGCCCGGGAGGGTGGCCAGTATCCGCGTCATCGGCCCGCCGGGGGATCCCGGACCGAAGATCGCGTCCCGGCGGGCAGCGATCAGCCTTTCTCCCTCGGCGAAAGCGGATTCGGGAGGGAAGGCGGAGGGCGCGAGGCCGCCGATCGCGGCGAGCGCTGCGATCACCGCATCAAGGGAAACGAGGACATGGGCCTCAGCGCGCCCGAGCGTCGACAGGCCGAGGGCAGTCAGAGACCGCTGAACCTCGCGCAGATCCTCGGAGCGCAGGGCGAGATAGGCCGCGAGGTTCCGGGCAGACGGCTCGAAGGAAGGCTCCACGATCCGGTGCGACCAGCCGGCCATGCGTGCCTCGGCCAGGTCGGCGACACGATGGCGAAGCGAGGAAAGCGTCGCGTGCAGGCGCGCCGCCGTCTGGCGCGTCCCGAATCCCGTCTCGATCTGCATGTGTCCCTCGTTCCGCTCCGACCGACGCGCGCTCCGGACCTCCATGTGCTAGCGGCCGTTTGCGACGGCTGTGCAACGGCCGTCCCGGCCCAGCTCGGCCTTGCAAGTCCGAAACCTGCCGCCTAAGAAGCGCCGCGCCGCAGCTCGCCGGGACCAGAGAGTGACATGCCGCTCCTCGTGATGAAATTCGGAGGCACCTCCGTCGCGGATCTTGCGCGGATCGCGAACGCCGCCGAGAAGGTCAGGCGCGAGGTCGAGCGCGGCTACGACGTCATCGTGATCGTCAGCGCGATGGCCGGGAAGACCAACGAACTCGTCAGCTGGGTGGAGCAGACCTCTCCGTTCTTCGACGCCCGCGAATACGACGCCGTCGTGTCCTCGGGCGAGAACGTGACCGCCGGGCTGATGGCGCTCAGGCTTCAGGAGATGGGCATTCCCGCCCGCAGCTGGCAGGGCTGGCAGGTGCCGCTCCTGACAACCTCGGCGCATTCCGCGGCGCGGATCGAGGAGATCCCGCGCGCCAACATCGACCGCAAGTTCGCCGAAGGGATGAAGGTCGCCGTGGTTGCGGGGTTCCAGGGCGTCAGCCCCGAGGGGCGCATCACCACGCTCGGCCGCGGCGGGTCGGACACGACCGCGGTCGCCTTCGCCGCCGCCTTCGACGCGGAGCGCTGCGACATCTACACCGACGTCGACGGCGTCTATACGACCGACCCGCGCATCGAGGCGAAGGCCCGCAAGCTCGACCGGATCGCCTTCGAGGAGATGCTGGAGCTCGCCTCGCTGGGCGCCAAGGTGCTGCAGACGCGCTCGGTCGAACTTGCCATGCGCTACAATGTGAAACTGCGCGTTCTGTCGAGCTTCGAGGACACCGACGAGACATCTGGCACCCTGGTCTGTGCCGAGGAGGACATCGTGGAAAGCAAGGTGGTGGCGGGCGTGGCCTATTCGCGCGACGAGGCGAAGATGACGCTGATCTCGGTTGCCGACCGACCGGGCATCGCCGCGGCGATCTTCGGACCGCTGGCCGAGGCGGGCGTCAACGTCGACATGATCGTGCAGAACATCGCCGAGGAAGGCCGTACCGACATGACCTTCTCCTGCCCGGTGGGCCAGGTGAAGCTGGCCGAGCGGGCGATGACGCAGGCGCGCGACAGCGGCGCGATCCAGTTTTCCGAGCTTGTGGCGGATACCGACGTCGCCAAGGTCTCGGTCGTGGGCATCGGCATGCGCAGCCACGCCGGGGTCGCCTCGCGCATGTTCTCGGCGCTGGCCGCCGAGGGCATCAACATCAAGGTCATCACCACCTCGGAGATCAAGATCTCGGTCCTGATCGACCGGAAGTACATGGAACTGGCCGTCCAGGCGCTCCACGACGCCTTCGAGCTGGAAAAGGCGGCCTGAGGCCGGGTCGGTCCGGCGCTAGCCGGAAACCCGTTCCCGGATCACGGCGGCGAGCCTTCGCGCCCACTCGGAATAGATTGCCGCGCCGGGGTGAAAGCCGTCCGCCGCCATGAGCGCCGGCGAGAGGTCAAGGTCGAACGGCAGGTGCACCGTATCGGGGGTTCCGACGAGCCGCTGCCTCAACGCCGCGTCGAAACGCGCCGCCCGCGCGCCGAGGATCCCGGCGAGCGCACGGGGAAGCGCCGGGAACCGGTCCATCGGCGGCAAGCCGGAAACACAGATCAGCTTCGCGCCCAGCGGTCCGCGCAGGCGGTCGTGGAGACGCCCCGTCCGCTCCAGCCACGCCGGAAGCGGAACCCCGTTCTTGACGTCGTTGACGCCAAGCGCCGTGACGGCCACGTCGCAGGCATCAGGTGCCGCGCGGTCGAGCATGGCGATGGCCGAGGCCGTCGTCGCCCCGGAAGCGGCGAGCAGGCGCCAGCTGACTTCGAAACCGTCGCCGAGGTCTGCCGCAAGACGGCCGGCGAGGGCCTGCGACTGGTGGCCGACACCCACCCCGGCGGCAGAGGAATCGCCGACGATCAGCAGCCTGAGAGGCGGCCCCGAACCGAGACGCCCGGCTCTGGCGCCTGCAGCTTCCGGCAGGCGCGGCACGCGAGCGAGCACCCAGCACGCCTGCGCGACCGCTACGGGAACAGACAGGGCGGACAGGATCCCTGCGCTGCCACCCCTCGCGCGATGCCGCTTCGCCGTCATGCACACCTGATACGAGAAGGCGAGCGGGAAGGACAGCCGCACAACCGTTGCGCCGCGGCCGACCGCCGGGATATGCCTTGGCAAAGAAGAGGCCCGAAATCCGGCACCGGCGCCAGCGGGGGTTGATGCCAGAACGCACCGAAACTCAGAGCCGCAGGCTGCTCCGGCGGCTGAGGGACACGCTCGCCGAACCCGGCGCCGGGCAGGAGCGGCTTGACCGCATCACCCACCTGATCGCGGACTCCATGCGCACGGAGGTCTGCTCGATCTACCTCTTCCGCGATCCGGAGACGCTGGAGCTTTGCGCCACCGAGGGTCTCAGGAAGGAGGCGGTTCACAAGACACGGATGCGCCTTGGCGAGGGTCTCGTCGGCCGCGTCGCGCGGACGGCGCAGCCGATCAACACACGCAACGCGCCGCAGGAACGCGGCTTCCGCTACATGCCCGAGACCGGCGAGGAGATCTATTCCTCGTTCCTCGGCGTGCCGATCCAGCGGCTCGGCGAACGGCTCGGCGTGCTGGTCGTGCAGTCCAAGGACGCCCGGCAGTACACCGACGACGAAGTCTATGCCCTCGAAGTCGTGGCGATGGTGCTGGCCGAGATGACCGAACTCGGCGCGTTCATCGGCGAGGGCGAGGCCATGGGCGCCCGCCACAAGCGCCCGGTCACATTCCGGGGCGTCTGCGGACAGGAAGGCGCCGCCGAGGGGCGGGTCTGGCTGCACGAGCCTCGCGTCGTCATCACCAACCCCTTCGCCGATGATCCCAAGGCCGAGATCGCACGCCTCAACAAGGCGATGGAAGAGTTGCGCCTGTCGGTCGAGGACATCCTGGCAACCGCCGAGGGGGCGACGGCGGAGCACCGCGAGGTCCTCGAGGCCTACCGCATGTTCGCCAACTCGAAGGGCTGGGTGCGGCGGATGGAGGCGGACATCGCGCGCGGACTTTCGGCGGAAGCGGCCGTGGAGAAGGAGCAGTCGGCCGCGCGGGCCCGGATGGAGCAGGTGCCCGACCCCTACCTGCGCGACCGCCTGCACGATCTTGACGACATCTCCAATCGCCTGCTGCGCCTTCTCACCGGCCAGGGCCGCACGACCGGCGCGGCCCTTCCCGAGAACCCGATCCTCGTTGCGCGCAACATCGGGCCAGGCGAGCTTCTGGAATATGGCCGCGCGCTGAGGGGCGTCGTGCTAGAGGAAGGCTCGGTGGGGAGCCACGCGGCCATCGTTGCCCGGGCGCTCGCCATCCCGCTCGTCATCAACGCGGAGCGCATCACGACCGAGGCGCTGAACGGCGACCCGATCCTCGTGGACGGCGACCAGGGCATCGTCCACCTGCGCCCGGAGGAGAGCATCGCCTCGGCCTTCCGTGACAAGGTTGCGATGGCCGCCAAGGCGCAGGAACGGTATGCCTCGATCCGCGACCTTCCGGCGCAGGCGCTCTGCGGAACGGTGGTTTCGCTGCACATGAACGCCGGCCTGATGGCCGACCTGCCGTCCCTGCCCTCCTCGGGGGCGGAGGGGGTGGGCCTGTTCCGCACCGAACTGCAGTTCCTGATCCGGAACCAGGTGCCCAAACGGGGCGAGCTCGCCGCGCTCTACGCCCGGGTGATGGACGCGGCCGGCGGCAAGCGCGTCGTGTTCCGAACCCTCGACATCGGCTCCGACAAGGTCCTGCCCTACATGAAGCGGCCCGACGAGCCGAACCCGGCGCTCGGCTGGAGGGCGATCCGGGTGGGCCTCGACAAGCCCGGCGTCATGCGGATGCAGCTCCAGGCGCTGATCCGGGCGGCTGCGGGCCGGCCGCTGTCGATCATGTTTCCCTTCGTCGCCGAGGTCGACGAGTTCTTCGCCGCTCGCCAGCAGGTGCTCGACGAGATCGAGCGCGAACGCCGGCTCGGCCACGCCCTTCCCGAGCGCTTGGAGATCGGCGCGATGCTCGAGACGCCGAGCCTCGCCTTCGCCCCCGACCGGTTCTTCGAGGCAGCCGACTTCGTGTCGGTCGGCGGGAATGACCTCAAGCAGTTCTTCTTCGCGGCGGACCGCGAGAACGAGCTGGTGCGACGCCGATACGACACGCTGAGCACCAGCTACCTTTCGTTCCTCGACCGGATCGTCGGCCGCTGTGCCGCGGCCGGCACGCCCCTTTCGTTCTGCGGTGAGGATGCAGGCCGGCCGATCGAGGCGGTCGCTCTGGCCGCGATGGGCTTCCGGATGCTGTCCATGCGCCCTGCCTCCATCGGCCCGGTCAAGCATGTGCTGAGGCGGGTCAACCTGGAGGAGGCGCGCGCGGTGATCGAGCGCGCGAGGGAGGCGGGGGACACGAGCGCACGTCCGCGCCTCATGGAGTGGCTGAAGAGCGCGTTCTGAGGCAGGCCCGCCGGCCCTTTGCATTCCGCGACGCGCCGTGTGAAAGAGCGCGGGAGTCCGCCCGGAGCACTGCCCATGATCCTCTACCCCGCCATCGACCTGAAGGACGGCCAGTGCGTCCGTCTGCTCCGTGGCGACATGGCCGAGGCCACCGTGTTCGGCGATGACCCCGGCGCCCAGGCGCGTGCGTTCGCCGAAGCGGGCTGCGAGTGGCTGCACATCGTGGACCTCAACGGCGCCTTCGCCGGCCGGCCCGTCAATGGGGCGGCCGTCGAGGCGATCCTCGATGCGGTTGATGTGCCCTGCCAGCTCGGCGGCGGCATCCGCACGCTCGGCCAGATCGAGAGCTGGCTCGCGAAGGGTCTCGCGCGGGTCGTCCTCGGCACCGCTGCCGTCGAGGATCCGAACCTGGTCCGCGAGGCGGCGCGCGCCTTTCCCGGCAGGGTGGCCGTCGGGCTCGATGCGCGAGGCGGACGCATCGCCACGCGCGGCTGGGCCGAGGAGACGGACATGACGGTGACCGACCTTGCCCGCGCCTTCGAGGATGCCGGCATCGCCGCCCTGATCTACACGGACATCGACCGCGACGGCGCCATGGGCGGGCCGAACATCGCGGCGACCGCGGCGCTGGCCCGCGCGGTGTCGGTTCCGGTGATCGCCTCGGGCGGGGTCGCCTCGCTCGACGACCTGATCGCGCTGCGCGACACCGGCGTGATCGCCGGGGCGATCACCGGGCGTGCGCTCTACGACGGCGCGATCGACCTGCGCACGGCACTGGCGGCGCTGCGGTCCTGAAGCCGGCGCCGCGGCGCGACCGCTGCAAGGCCCGGCCTTGCCTTTCGCGCCCCGTGGGCTCATGGAGAGCGCATGCTCAAGACGCGCATCATCCCCTGTCTCGACGTGGCCGACGGCCGCGTCGTCAAGGGCGTGAACTTCGTCGATCTGGTGGACGCGGGAGACCCGGTGGAGGCGGCGCGCGCCTATGATGCGGCCGGGGCGGACGAGCTCTGCTTTCTCGACATCCATGCGACGCACGAGAACCGCGGCACGATGTACGACCTCGTCACGCGCACGGCCGAGCAATGCTTCATGCCCCTGACCGTAGGCGGGGGAGTGCGCACCCCGGCCGACGTGCGCGCGCTGCTCCTGGCCGGCGCCGACAAGGTCAGCTTCAACTCGGCCGCCGTGGCGAACCCCGATGTGGTGGCGGAAGCGGCCGACCGCTTCGGCAGCCAGTGCATCGTTGTGGCGATCGACGCCAAGTCGGTCGCACCGGGCCGATGGGAGATCTTCACGCACGGCGGCCGTCGCCCGACCGGCATCGACGCGGTCGAATTCGCCGCGAAGGTGGTCGCGAGGGGCGCGGGCGAGATCCTCCTCACCTCCATGGATCGCGACGGCACGAAGGCGGGGTTCGATCTGCCCCTCACCCGCACGATCGCGGATGCGGTGGCGGTTCCGGTGATCGCCTCGGGCGGGGTCGGCACGCTCGATCACCTGGTCGAAGGCGTTGTCGAGGGCCATGCCTCGGCCGTCCTCGCGGCCTCGATCTTCCACTTCGGAACCTTCACGATCCGCGAGGCCAAGGCGCACATGGCCGCCGCCGGCATTCCCGTGAGGCTGCAATGAACCCGCTCGAGCGCCTCGACGCGACCATCAGGCACCGGAGGACCGCGGACCCGGAAAGCTCGTGGACGGCTCGGCTCCTGGCGCGGGGGCCGGAGGCCTGTGCCGCGAAGTTCGGGGAAGAGGCGGTGGAGGCCGTGATCGAGGCCGTCCGGGGGGACCGCGCGCGGCTTACCGCCGAGGCAGCCGACGTGCTCTATCACCTGCTGGTGATGTGTGCCGCACGCGGCGTGACGCTGGCCGACATCGAGGCCGAGCTTGCCCGCCGCGAGGGAACGAGCGGCCTCGACGAGAAGGCCTCGCGCGGCGCGCGGTAGCCGGAGCGGGCCCCGATCCGCATCAGAGCCGCGAGGAGATGATCCCGGTGGCGAAGCCGCCCTTGCGCAGTTCTCCGAACAGCCTCTGATACTCGATCTTGGGGCAGCGGTTCTGGATCACGTCGATCCCTCTTGCCTCGGCCATCGCGGCGGCCTCGGCGTTCTCCACGCCGAGCTGCATCCAGACCGTTCGCAGCGAAGGCAGATGATCGAGCGCCTCCTTCACGATCGCCGGCACGGCCTCCGGGCGGCGGAAGATGTCGACCATGTCCACGGGGATGCCGGAGGGGATCTCCGCGAGGCTGCCGTAGACGCGCTCGCCCAGAAGTTCCTGGCCGGCCAGTCCGGGGTTGACCGGGATCACCCGGAAGCCCTTCAGCCCGAGATAGCGCGCGACATAGAAGCTCGGGCGCACCGGGTTCGACGAGACGCCGACGACCGCGATCACCTTCGTCCGCGTCAGGATCTTCCTGAGGTAGTCGTCGCTGTAGGCGGGCATGGGCACGAAGCTAGCCATAAAAAGGCGCCCGGACCAGAGGCCGGGCGCCAAGTCACGGAACGAGGGACAGTGAAGCGAAGCAGGGAAGTTCCGTATCCCCGCTTCCGATGTTGCATATGGGTATCACACAACGCCGATTAAATCCCGACACGAAAACGTGATCCCGGATGTTACCGCATGCCGCGGGTCAGGCCGCCGACTCGCGCGCGGCGTAAAGCGCCACGGCAGCAGCGTTCGATACGTTGAGCGAGCCGAACCCGCGCGATGCAGGGATCCGGACGAGAAGGTCACAGGTCTCGCGCGTCCGCTCCCGCAGGCCGGGGCCCTCGGCGCCGAGCACGATCCCGATGGGGCGCCCCCGCGAGGTCGAAAGCCCCTCGGCCAGGGTCCGGTCGGCCGCGCCGTCGAGGCCGATCAGGACGTAGCCCATCCGGCGCAGCTCCTCCATCGCCTCGGCGAGGTTGCGCACGCGCAGGTAGGGCTGCCGCTCGAGCGCGCCGGAGGCTGCCTTGGCGAGCGCGCCCGTCTCCGGCGCGGCATGGTGGCGCGGCGCGATCACCGCGCGCGCGCCGAACACCTCGGCCGAGCGCAGGATCGCGCCCGCGTTGTGGGGGTCGGTCACCTGGTCGAGCAGCACGGCAAGGGGCGCGCCCTCGCCCCCCGCGCAGACCTCGGCAAGGCTGCCCCAGTCGAGCGGTCTTGCCTCCAGCGCCGCGCCCTGGTGGACCGAGCCGGGGTCCAGCGGCGCCGGGAACTTCCGCGGGTCGGCGATCTCCGGCGTCAGACCGGAGGCAGCGATCGCGTCCGCCAGCCGGTCGGCCGCGTTCTTGGTCACGATCAGCCGGAGCCGCTGGCGGCGGGGATTCACGAGCGCGTCGCGGACGGCATGGATGCCGAAGAGCCAGACCGTCTCGGAAGCGGAGGCGCGCTTTGCCCGCTCCTTCTCGATTACCCAGGCCGGTTTCTTCATTCGCCACGTCTCCAGAGCTGCCGGAGACCTTCTAGGTCGGCCGGATCGTCAGGGAAAGCAGACTGGCTGCCACCGGGGCTCGGTTCACGAATCCGGTTGACCGCCGGTTCCGCCGAAGCTATCCCCCAGCGCGTGCCGGCCCAGCCCGGCATGACGGGCGACGAGCTGCAAGGTGCGGCAGCGGACTGTAACTCCGCCGGGGAGACCCATGCCTGGTTCGATTCCAGGGTCGCCCACCACTCCCCTGCCCCTCTGCCGCGTCAGCCGTCGATCCGCGCCGCCATGATGGCGATTGCCTTCTGGTAAACGCCCGCCGCGTTCCATTCCCGGAGCACCCGGAAATTGGGCTCTCCCTCCTGGTATCCGGCGCCTGGCCGCCAGCCCTTCTGGGCGAGGAAGTTCGCGGTGGAGACCATCGCGTCGGCCAGGTTCGTCAGGTCCACCCTGCCGTCGCCGTTGCCGTCTCGGCCGTAGGCCAGCGCATTGCCGGGCAGGAACTGCGTGTGCCCGAGCTCGCCATGCTTGGCGCCGACCGTGTTCGCCGAGATCGCGCCCTGGTCCACGAGCTTCAGAGCAGCAAGCAGATGGGGCCGGAAGAACTGCGGCCGTCGGCAGTCGAAGGCAAGCGTCGCCGAGGCCGAGACGAGATTGGTATCCCCCATGAACCGGCCGAAGCCGGTCTCCATCCCGTGGATGGCGATGAGGATTCCGGCGGGAACGCCGTAGGCGCGCTCGATGCTTGCGTAGAAGTTGGCGTTCTGCCCCTTCATCCTGCGCCCCTGGGCGACGATCGTGTCAGCCCCGCGAACCTGCATGAACCGCTCGAGCGAGTAGCTGAAGCTGCGCTGGTCCCGGTCGGCCCGGATGGTCGCCGTGGAGTAGCGCGCCGCGGCGAGAGCCTCGAGCCCGCGACGGCCCACGCCGGCGGCCTGCGCCTCGGCGGCGAAGGCCTGCTTCCAGCTCTCGAATCCGTCGGAGGTGTTGCCGCAGGACTGCGCCGATGCCGGCTCGACGAGGACAAGGGCGAGAAGGGCTGCCGACAAGATTGCGCGAACCATTGGAAACCTCCAGCTTTTGAGCCGAGAGGTTAACCCGTTTTCCACGGTTTTCCATCGCCTAGATTGGCCGCACCGGCCCGGGACACGGTCAGCACGTGTAGTTCAGGCTGAGTCGCCCGCCATCGACATAGATGGTCTCGCCGGTGATGTAGGACGCCTTGGGCGAGGCGAGGAAGGCGACGACATCGCCGATCTCGCGCGCGGTGCCGAGACGTTTCAGCGGTGTGCGCGACAGCACCCGCGCGAGCGCCGCGGGATCGGCATTGACGCCGGCCATCATCGCCGTGTCGATCGACCCGGGGCCGACCGCATTGACGCGGATGCCGTGGGGCGCGAGCGCGAGTGCTGCGGCCTTGGTCAGCTGCATGACGCCCCCCTTCGAGGCGCAGTAGGCGGGGATCGAGGGGATCGCGACCTGCGCGTTGACCGACGACATGTTCACGATCGAGCCCCTGATCGACCTGTCCACCATGGTGCGGGCCGCGCGCTGGGTCGCAACGAACACGCCGGTCAGGTTGACGGCGATCACCTTCCGGAACGCCTCCAGCTCGTAGCTCAGGAAGTCTCCGGGCAGCGCGACCCCGGCGTTGTTGACAAGCGTCGCGACAGGGCCGTGCTCGGCCTCGATCCGGTCGAAGAGGGCCCCGATCTGCTCGGGCTCGGCCATGTCGCAGCCGTATCCGGCAGCGCCGCCGCCAAGCCGAGCGGCCGCCGCCGCGGCACCAGCTTCATTGACGTCGGCGAGGATCGGAAGATGGCCCTCCTCGGCAAGGGCCTCCGCGCAGGCATATCCGATGCCCTGGGCGGCGCCGGTGACGAGGGCGATGGGTCGGTCGGTCATTTCGGTTTCCTCCGTCTTGATGCGCCTCTACGTGCCCTGTCGCTCGGGCGCCTCTCAGGCGATGCACTTCCAGAGCTGGTTCGCGGTGAAGGCGATGTCGTAGAAGCGCGCTGCGAGCGCGGCGCGCGGCGCGGGCGTCATGGATGACACTGGCAGGGGCAGGGTCGCAGGATCGGCGCCCGCCACGAGCTCGGCCATCGCGATGCCGAACACCGTTCCGGTGCCGATGCCGCGGCCATTGTACCCGATCGGGGTCCAGAGCCCTTCGTCGAGGCGCAGGACGCGCGGGAGATGATCGGGCGTCATCGCAATGCGGCCGTGCCAGGCCGCCTCGAAGCGGACTTCGCCGAGTTCGGGAAACAGCCGTGCGATCTGACGCCGTGCCCAGCGTTGCGTGAGGCCGCTGTCCTTCGTCCCGATGACACGACCCATGGAGCCGACCAGAAGCCGCCCCGCAGCATCACGCCGGTAATTGAACATGATGGGCGCGGTGTCCCAGAGCCCCTGTCCCTGCGGAAGGATGTGCGAGGCCCGGTCGCCGAGCGGTTCGGTGGCAAGCTGGAGATAGTGGATCGGGACGAACACGTTTGCCAGCCCCGGCCAGAGCGCATCGGTGTAGGCGTTGGTGCCGAGGACGACCTGCCGGCCCAGCACCGGACCCTGGGCGGTCCCGACATGCCAGAGGCCTTGTCGGCGCGAAAGCGCCGTTGCCCGCACGCCAGTGCTGATCCGGGCACCGGCGGCCCGGGCGGCCCGGGCCAGTCCGCGGCAATAGCCCATCGGGTTGATCGTGCCGGCACGCCGGTCGAGGAGACCGCCGTGGTAGCGGCCGGTGCCCACCAGGGCGCGGGTCTCCTCGCGCGTCAGCAGTTCGACGGGTTCGCCGAGGCGCTGCCATTCCGCATGGCGGGCGCGAAGGTCGGCGAGGCCGGAGGGGCCGTGCGCGGCGTGGATGGTGCCGTTCCGCACCGCCTCGCAGCGAATCTGGTGGCGCTCGATCAGGTCGAACACCGTCGCCGGCCCCTTGCCGAAACGTTCGAGGAAACGCGGCCCGTAGTCGGGCCCGAGTGCGGCGCGGACCTTGTCCGGCGGCAGCCAGGCCGCGGCATTGACCAGCCCCACGTTCCTGCCCGAACCACCATGACCGATGCGCTCGGCCTCGAGAAGGTGGACCGAGAGGCCCCGTTCGGCTGCGTGGAGAGCGGTGGAAAGGCCGGTGTAGCCCCCGCCGATGATGACCAGATCGACCGGCGGCCCGCCGGGCTCGAGATCGGACGGGGCCGGCTCGGGCTCGGCCGAGGTCTCATCCCAAAGCGACACCGCACTGTCGCGCATTCCTTCCTCCGGCCCTGCCAACAGGGCGCGACCTTGCATCGACGCCCTGCGGCTGTAAACAGCCCCGAGGGCCTTCGGTCGTGCCGGCGCGGGCAGGGGGCGCCCGACACGAGGGGGTCCGATGGCCGCACCGAAACCCGAAGCGAAGCCGCAGCCTTTCAACATCCTGATCGTCGCGCAGCGCGGACGGCTGGAACACGAGGCGGTGCTCTTCGCCGCCTCGCTGCGCCGCTCCTCGCCGGACTTCGCGGGGCGGCTCTTCGTTGCCGAGCCTCAGCCGGGGCCGCTCTGGCCGCACGACCCGCGCATTGGCGAGCCGGCCCGGACGCTTCTGGGCGCGTTCGGCGCCGAGATCGTGCCCTTCGAGAGCCGGCATTTCGGCTCCGCCTACCCCTACGGCAACAAGATCGAAGCGCTGGCCTGCCTGCCACCCGGTGAGCCTTTCGTGTTCTTCGACACCGACACCCTCGTCACCGGAGACCTCGCCCGGGTTCCCTTCCCCTGGAACCGCCCGTCAGCCTCGATGCGGCGCGAGGGGACATGGCCGGTGATCGAGCCGTACGGGCCGGGCTACGGGGCGATCTGGCGGTCGCTCTACGACCGCTTCGGGCTCGACTACGAGAGCTCCCTCGACCACGGCCAGCCGGACGAACATTGGGAGCGCTATCTCTACTTCAACGCAGGCTGGTTCCATGGGGCAGACCCCGCGGCCTTCGGCGAACGGTTTCTGCGCTATGCGCTTTCCATCCGCGACGATCCCCCCGAGACGCTCGTCTGCCAGAGCCTCGACCCATGGCTCGACCAGGTGGCGCTCCCGCTCGTCATCCATTCCCTCGGCGGCGGACGGCCGGGACCGGAGCTTGCGGGGCTCGACGGCGACGTGACGTGCCACTGGCGGGTGCTTTCGCTGCTCTACGCACGGGAAAATGACCTGGCGGTCGAGGTGCTGGAGGAGATCGCGGCCCCGAACCGCGTCAAGCGCGTCCTGAAGGAGTGGGAACCGGCCCGCCGACTGATCTATCAGGGGCGCGGCCGCAAGGCGCGGATGCTGTTCGATCGCGCGAACCTGCCCAGACGGGAGCAGGCGATCCGCAACCGCCTGAAGGCCGAAGGCTTGTGGATGCGGTAATGGCGGGGCCGGCATTCAAATTGCACGACCGGCCATTCCGCCTTGGTCTCGCAGAGTGTGGAAGGTGCTGTGCGGCCTCGTTGTCCACTTCGCACGAATGCTGTCCCGGCGCAGCCACTGCACCCGGCGCCCATTCCCGTAGCGGCCGGACCGGCTCTCTCGGGGCGCGATCCTGCGGATGCGCCGTCGGCCTCAACTGCCCTCGAAGCCGAGCCAGGGCTCCAGCGCCTCGAAGCTCTGATCCATCGGCCAGGCCGCCGAAAGGACGGGCACGGCCACATGACCGTAGCGGATCGAGAGAGCGCCCTCGGCGGTGCGTTCGTCGGCACCGGCGATCCGGGCAAGGTAGAGCGCGGCCGCAAGCCCCGTGCGGTCCGACCCGTGCCGGCAATGGATCAGGAGCGGCTTTGGCAGCCGTTCCATCAGCGCAACCAGTTCGGCGGCCTCCGGCAAGCTGAGGGCGCGCGACGCCGACATGGCGAAGTCGGCATGCACGATGTCGAGCTGCTCGCTTGCCCGCACCTCTGCATCGTACCAGTCCTCTCCGGGGTGTGCCCCGCGAAGATTGAGGATGCTGGCGATACCGAAATCGCGATGGTAGCGCGCGATCGAGTCCGGCGTCACCTGGGCAGAGCGGTAGGCCTCGCCAGGCACCACGACGGCGAAGTTGCCGGTGGCGTGGATCGATGCGAGATGCGCAACGAGGGCCAGTAGCGCCGCGCCGGCGAGGGTCGCAGCGGACTTCAGCAGCTCAGGGAACACGGCACGATCTCCCGCAGCCTCGCTTCAAGGCTACCCAGGGCCCACGCGCTTCGCAACGGGCGGGAGAAGCCTCGCCCCTGCGGCCGATTGTCGGGAACTGGCCACTCCACTAAGGTCGCCCGGGAACGACAGGGAGGAGCACCATGTCCGACACGGGAAGCTACGGTTTCGACACGCTGCAGATCCACGCGGGAGCCCGGCCCGATCCGGCGACCGGCGCCCGGCAGGTGCCGATCTACCAGACCACCGCCTACGTCTTCCGCGACGCCGACCATGCGGCGGCGCTCTTCAACCTGCAGGAGGTGGGATACATCTATTCGCGGCTGACCAACCCCACGGTCGCGGCGCTGCAGGAGCGGATCGCCACGCTCGAGGGCGGCGTCGGCGCGGTGTGCTGCTCGTCGGGCCATGCGGCGCAGATCATGGCGCTCTTCCCGCTGATGGCGCCGGGGAGGAACGTCGTCGCCTCGACCCGGCTCTACGGCGGGACGGTCCAGCAGTTCACCAACACGATCCGCAAGTTCGGCTGGTCGGCGAAGTTCGTGGACACCGAGAACCTCGATGCGGTGAAGGCCGCGATCGACGATGACACGCGCGCGATCTTCTGCGAGTCGATCGCCAACCCGGGCGGCTATGTCTCCGATCTGCCGGCGCTCGCCCGGATCGCCGACGGGGCGGGCGTGCCGCTGATCGTGGACAACACCTCGGCCTCGCCCTACCTCTGCCGCCCGATCGAGCACGGTGCGACGCTGGTCGTCCATTCGACCACGAAGTACCTGACCGGCAACGGCACCGTGACCGGAGGCGCCATCGTCGATTCCGGCAAGTTCGACTGGTCGAACGGCAAGTTCCCCTCGCTTGCTGACCCCGAGCCGGCCTATCACGGGCTCAAGTTCCACGAGACCTTCGGCTCGCTGGCCTATACCTTCTACGGCATCGCCATCGGCCTGCGCGACCTCGGCATGACGATGAACCCCCAGGGCGCGCACTACACGCTTCTCGGAATCGAGACGCTCTCGCTGCGCATGGAGAAGCACGTGGCGAATGCCATGAAGATCGCCCAGTGGCTGGAGAAGGATCCCCGCGTGGAATTCGTGACCTATGCCGGGCTTCCCTCATCGCCCTACGCCGAGCGCGCCAGGCGCATCTGCCCCAAGGGTGCCGGCGCCCTCTTCACCTTTGCGGTGAAGGGCGGCTACGAGGCCTGCGTGAAGCTCGTGAACTCGCTCGAGATCTTCAGCCACGTGGCGAACCTGGGCGACACCCGGTCGCTCATCATCCATTCGGCCTCGACCACGCACCGCCAGCTCACCCCCGAGCAGCAGAAGGCGGCGGGTGCCGCGCCGAATGTCGTGCGCGTCTCGATCGGCATCGAGGATCCCGACGACCTCATCGCCGACCTGGATCAGGCGCTGGCGAAGGCGACGTCCTGACCAGCCAGGCCGCCGGGCAAAATGGAACGGGCCGCCCAACGGGGCGGCCCGCTTTGTTTTGGCCCGTCCGGCTTCAGATCACTCGCGGTTCCCGAAGAGCTGCAGCAGGAACATGAACATGTTGATGAAGTCGAGGTAGAGGTTGAGCGCGCCCATGATGGCGGACTTGCCCAGCCACTCCTGATCCATCGCATGAGCGTGCTGGATGTAGTCGTTCTTGATCCGCTGCGTGTCGTAGGCGGTGAGGCCCGCGAAGATGAGGACACCGATCACCGATATCGCGAACATGATCGCCGGCGAGGCGAGGAAGATGTTCACGATCATGGCCACGATCAGGCCGATCACGCCCATGATCAGGAACGCGCCCCAGCCCGAGATGTCCTTCTTCGTCGTGTAGCCCCAGAGCGACAGCCCGGCGAAGGCGATTGCCGTGATCAGGAAGACCTGCGCGATCGAAAGCCCGGTGAAGACGGCGAAGATCCAGCTGATCGACAGACCCATCACCGCGGCAAACGTGTAGAAGAAGAGCTGCGCGCCCGCAGCCGACAGGCGGTTGATCATCGCACCGAAGGCGAAGACCATGATCAGCGGCGCGAACATGATCACCCAGCCCAGGATGTTCGGCCGAAGCGTCATCGGGTCACGGAAGACCGACATGAGCTCGGGGGACGAGCCGACGGCCCACGCCACAAGCGCGGTCAGCAGCATGCCGACCGACATCGTGCCGTAGACCTTGTTCATGTGGGCGCGAAGGCCCTCATCGATCTGGGCGGTGCGGACGCCAGCCGTTCCGCCACGGACCGCTTCATATTCCATTGTCATGCCTCCGTGGTGTTCCCTGTTACCCGGCCCGGAGGGGCCGGGCGCGTCATGGGCCAATATTGGAACCGCGGACAGGCTTTTCAAGGTAATTATGACGCAATCCGTCAGGTTATCGGCTACATGGAGGCGCTCAGCTCAGCCAGTGCCGCGGCACGTCCCAGATCGGCCGGCCGGCTTCGTTCAGTGCCTCATCGCGCGTCAGTCCGATGTCGCGCAGAACCTCCGGCGGGAGGTCCCGCAGGGACTGCCGCTGGCGTCTGACGGCAAGTGCCTGCTTGAGGTAGGACAGCACCGTCCGACGACGGCCGAAAATGTACCGCGCTATGGTTCCGGCGCTGGTCATGGCTTGTTGCTCCTGCTTTCGTGATGGATCGAGGGAGAGTCATAGATTTGCTTGATCTGTTTGCCGCAACGTGTTTCATTTGTGAAACGAATGATTTTGGATTCAAACATCAGGAATCGTGATATGCCGAGAAACCTCGACCTGACGGCTCTCAGATCCTTCGTCGCCGTTGCAGACGCAGGGGGGGTGACCCGCGCGGCGGGGTTCCTCAATCTCACGCAGTCGGCGGTCTCCATGCAGATCAAGCGGCTGGAGGAATCGCTCGGGCTCGACCTTCTCGACCGCACGGGTCGAACGGTGGCCCCCACGGCGGCGGGCGAGCAGCTTCTGAGCTACGCCCGCAGGATGCTTGCACTCAACGACGAGGTCTGGAGCAGGCTCACCGCCCGCGAATACGAAGGCGAACTGGCGCTGGGCGTTCCGCACGACGTGATCTACCCGGTCATCCCGCGCGTGCTTCAGGCGTTCGGGGCATCCTTCCCGCGCATGCAGGTCAGGCTCGTCTCGGCCAATACGCTCGAGCTCAAGGCAGCCTTCGCACGCGGCGCCGCCGACCTGATCCTGACCACCGAAGACGGCTGCGACGACGGCGGAGAGACGCTGGCCGAGGCGCCGCTCGTCTGGGTCGGTGCGATCGGCGGATCCGCCTGGAAGCAGCGCCCGCTGAGGCTTGCCTTCTCCGACAGCTGCATCTTCCGGAGCATCGCTATCGGAGCGCTCGAAAAGGCGGGGATCCCCTGGGAGCGGGCGGTGAACGCGGTCCAGATCCATGCCGTGGAGGCAGTCATCTGTGCCGACCTTGCGGTCGCGGCCTTCCTCGACGGCGCGGCCCCGGCCACCGCCGAGGCGCTGCCTGCCTCCGCGCTGCCGCCACTGGGGATGTCGAGGATAAACCTCTATGTCTCGAAGGCTGGCCGCTCGGAACCGCTCGACACGCTGGCGGCGATGATCCGCGACGGGTTTGCCTCGGACCGCCGGTGGGCACGGCCGAACGCGATCGCAGCGGCGGAGTGAGCTGCCGACCGGAACGGGCGATGATGCGCGCGGGCGGCCTGTAAGCCGGATTCTGTCCACCCCGGACCGTGATCCGGGGCTGGATGGCCATTCCTCTGGGCGGCGCGTCGCCGCGCCGCTCGTGCTGCCAACCCGGGTCTCTCGGGCCGAAGCCGCCCTGCCGCCCCGTATCCCCGCCTGGGCGGGGACGCGAACGGCGCGAGACCCCTATTCGGCATTGCTCCCGGTGGGGCTTGCCGTGCCGGTCCGGTTGCCCGTCCCGCGGTGGGCTCTTGCCCCACCGTTTCACCCTTGCCCCCGCAGCAGCGGAGGCGGTCTCATCTCTGTGGCGCTTTCCCTCGGGTTGCCCCGGCCGGGAGTTACCCGGCACCGTTGCCTCGTGGAGTCCGGACTTTCCTCGCCCCGGACCCTGCCGGAGCGCGGCCATCCGGCCGCCCGCGCACCACCTACCTAGGCAATCGCCCCGTGGCGTTCAACGGGAAACCTTGTGGCAAGGTCCGCGGCCAGTGCCCGATCCTCGGGTGTCGGCGGCCCCTCTGCCCCCGGCCGGAAACGCAGGCGGAAGGCCGCGAGCAACGTGTCGGGGGGCGCCTCGGCGGTGTAGCCGAAGGCCCTGAGGTCTCGGACGAGGCCTTCGCCGGCCGGCGCCGGCCGACAGGGCTCCGGCCAGACGGAAAGCCCCGACAGGGCCAGCCGCCGCCAGTCGAACTTCGGTCCCGGGTCGATCTTGCGACCCGGGGCGCAGTCCGAGTGCGCGATCACCGCCTGGGGAGGCAGGCTGTGGCGTCCGAGAATGTCGGCAAGGAGCGCCTCGAGCGCAGCCATCTGCGGCTCGCCATAGGGTGCGTTGCCCGGATTGCAGAGCTCGATCCCGATCGAGGCGGAGTTGACGTCGGTCACCGACCCCCATGCCGAGACGCCCGCATGCCAGGCGCGGCGGTTCTCCGGGACGAGCTGGTAGACGGCGCCATCCTCGGCGACGAGGTAGTGGGCCGAGACCTCGAACTCGGACGCGCAGAGGCGCTCTAGTGCCTCTGCGGCACTTCGCATCGCCGTGTAGTGCAGCACCACCAGCGATGGCCGCATTCCGCCCCGGCGTTCGCCGTGGTTCGGCGAGGGATGGCAGATTGCCCCCTTCGCGTCCGGCGTCATCAGCTCCGGATATTGCGGAAGGGGGCGGGATCCCAGCCGCAGACGTAGCCGTCCCCGTCAGGGTCGAGGCCGAGCGGATCGCGGGCGGGGCCGCCGCGGGAAAGGAACGCCTCCTGCGCCAGTCCGGGCGAGGGATAGCGCGCACAGGCCCGGTCGGCACGCGCAGCGCCGAACAGGTTGGTCCGCCGGTACATCTGCTGGCCCACCGGATGCGTGGTCGACAGCGCGAAGGCAACGATGTTGGCGCCGTCGAACTGCGGTGCAGCGGCTGCGGGAGCAGTTGCAGGGGCAGCGGCTGTCGAGGCGATGCTCTGCGGCGCGATCGCGCTCATCGGCGCTGCGGCGGCATCGAAGGACGGGGCCGGAGCGGGAGAGGGAGCGACGGCCGCCGGGGCCGCGCCGAGCACGGCGAGCGTTTCCGACCCGATCGTTCCCGGTGCGGCGGCGGCCTGAGCCCCTCCGGCGGGAAGCGGCGCGGTCGCAACCTGGGGAAGCGGCGCGGCGAAGGTTGCGGGCGCCGCCGCGGCAGCCTGGACCGGCATCGGAGCCGGCTGCTGCGGGGCCGATGCCATCGCGCGCGCCCGCGCCAGGTAGGCCTGCTGCTGCTGGTAGAGCGTGTAGTCGCCGAAGCCGACTCCGCGCTGGATCTGTGCCGACTGGTCGACACAGGCGGCCAGCGACAGCAGCGCCGTCACCGAGATGATGTGTTTCATTGCCTGCTTCCTGCCCGATTTGCCGTTTTGCAACTTTCTACCACCATTTTGCCGGCTTGGAAACGAAGCCTACCGATGTTTCCAGACAGTGTGCCATATTCAGCAGCCCCGCCTCGTCCCAGGGTCGGCCGATGAGCTGGAGGCCGAGCGGCAGGCCCTGCCGGTCGAGCCCGGCGGGCACCGAGATCCCGGGAAGACCTGCGAGGTTCACGGTGACGGTGAAGACGTCGTTGAGGTACATCTCGACCGGGCTCGCCGAGGCCATCTCGCCGAGGCCGAAGGCCGCCGAGGGGGTGGCCGGCGTAAGGATCGCATCGACGCCCTGGGAGAAGGCGTCCTCGAAATCGCGCTTGATCAGGGCGCGCACCTTCCGGGCGCGGTTGTAATAGGCATCGTAGAATCCGGCCGAGAGCACGTAGGTTCCGATCATGATGCGCCGCTTGACCTCGGCGCCGAACCCCTCGGCACGCGTCTTCTCGTACATTTCGGTGATGCCGTCGCCCTGCGAGAGCCGGGCGCGGCGGCCGTAGCGCACCCCGTCGTAGCGTGCGAGGTTCGAGGAGGCCTCTGCCGGGGCGACGACGTAGTAGGTGGGCAGCGCATACTTCGTGTGCGGCAGCGTGATGTCCACGATGCGCGCGCCGGCCGCCCTGAAAAGCTCCGCACCCTGCTGCCAGAGCTTCTCGATCTCGTCGGGCATGCCGGGCATCCGGTATTCCCTCGGGATCCCGATGGTCATCCCCCGCACGTCCCCGGTAAGCGCCGCCTCGAAGTCCGGCACCGGAATGTCGGCCGAGGTGGAATCCTTCGGGTCGGGGCCGGCCATCGCCTGAAGCATGATGGCCGCGTCGCGCACCGTCTTCGTCATCGGGCCGGCCTGGTCGAGCGAGGAGGCGAAGGCGACGATCCCCCAGCGGCTGACCCGGCCGTAGGTCGGCTTCAGCCCGACGATCCCGGTGAAGGCCGCCGGCTGGCGGATCGACCCACCGGTGTCGGTGCCGGTCGCCGCGAGGCAGAGGTCGGCCGCCACCGCCGCCGCCGAACCGCCGGAGGAGCCGCCCGGGGTCAGCTCGCGGTCGTCGCAGCGCCAGGGGTTCACGACCGGCCCGTAGACCGAGGTCTCGTTCGACGAGCCCATCGCGAACTCGTCCATGTTGAGCTTGCCGAGCATGACCGCCCCGGCATCCCAGAGCTTCTGCGTCACGGTCGACTCGTACTCCGGGCGGAACCCCTCGAGGATCCGCGAGGCAGCCTGCGAGGCAACGCCCCTGGTGCAGAAGAGGTCCTTGATCCCGAGGGGGATGCCGCACATGGCGGGCGCATCGCCGGCGGCGAGCCGCGCATCGGCGGCACGCGCCTGCTCGAGCGCGATCTCGGGGGTCGGGTGAACGAAGGCATTCAGAGTCTGCCCGGCGTCGATCGCCGAGAGGCACGACATCGTCAGTTCCTCGGCCGTGAAATCCCGCCGGCGCAGCCCGTCGCGGGCCTCGGCGACGGTCAGCTCGTTCAGGGTCATTCCACCACCTTCGGCACAGCGAAGAAGCCCTCGCGCGCGTCGGGCGCGTTCGCGAGAACCTTTTCGGGATAGCCGCCGTCGGTCACCCCGTCCTGCCGGCGCCTGAGGCGCATCGGCGTGACGGAGACCATCGGCTCCACATCGTCGACGTTCACCTCGTTGAGTTGCTCCATGAAGGAGAGGATGCCGGTGAGTTCCTCGGCGAGCGCGGCGAGATCCTGTTCGGGCACGCTGATGCGGGCGAGCTTCGCCACCCGGCGCGCGGTGTCGATGTCGATGGACAAGGGGCGCCTCCTTGGCGGGGAACGGTCAGGCGTTTACCGCCCGCACCCCTGCTCCGCAAGCCTGTGCCTGCGATAGACCTCGATCATCCAGCCGAGCATCACCCCATTGAGGATGTGCCACATGAAATGCGTGCCGAGGGGGAAGGTCTCGCACACCGCCCCGTCGAGCGAGCGGAACGTCAGCGAGACAACGAGGATCGCTGCCCCGATCCAGAGGCCGCGGGCCGTGGCCGGAGCGCGCCGGGCAAGGCCGGCCGCGACCGCCGCGATGAGAAGCGGCACTGGCCAGTAGACGGCCGATATCTCGAAGAAGGGCAGCCTTTGGAAGACGGGGGTGAGAACGATCGCGTACGGCACGAAGGCGATCGCCCCGATCACGGCCAGCCAGACAGGCATCTGCCAGAAATGAAGGTTCGAGGCGAAGACGTAGAGCAGGATGAAGAGCGCGATCGGAACGACGTCCGCGGTCGAGGCCCAGACGGTCGCATGGGTGTGGAAGAGGTAGGAACCGACGCCGATGATCGCGAGGATCGCAACCATCGCCGTTGCAAGGGGCAACCCCTGCCCGCGCACGCGACGCCACATGACGAAGGCCGCGATCAGAAAGGCCGCGTTCGTCACGGCGTTCACGGGCTCCGACCAGTAGGAGGCATCGGTCCGCTCGCAGTAGGCGTCGATCGTCCGCGTCCAGTCCATGGTGACAGCGCTGCCTGCCCCGCTACACTCGGCGGTGACACCAGATAGGGAGGCGATGATGAAAATCACCTGGCTCGGACATTCCGGCTTCCGCATCGAGATCGAGAAGGCCGTGCTGCTCGTCGATCCGTGGCTCGTCGGCAATCCGATGTTCCCCGAGGCACGGCATGACGAGGCGGTGGAGGGGGCCACGCACATCCTGCTGACCCACGGCCACGGCGACCACGCCTCCAATGCAGCGACGATCGCGAAGGAGCGCAGGATCCCGATTGCCTGCATCCACGAGCTTTCGGTCCTTCTCGGCGCCGAGGGGGCCGAGACGATGGGGTTCGGGAAGGGCGGCACCATCGACCTCGACGGCGCCAAGGTCACGATGGTGCCTGCGAGCCATTCCTCGAGCCTCGACTTCCGGGGCGCGTCCCCGGCCTATGCCGGCGGCGAGGCGGGATTCATGATCGCCGGCGAGGGACATACGATCTACGTCTCGGGAGATACGACGATCATTGCCGACATGGCCTGGATGGGCGAATACCACGCCCCCGACATCGGCATCCTCTGCGCCGGCGGTCACTACACGATGGACATGAAGGCCGCGGCCTGGGCGGCGCGGAAATACTTCGACTTCAAGGTGGTGATCCCCTGCCACTACCGGACCTTCCCGATCCTCGAGCAGTCGGCCGCGCGCCTGAAGGAGGGCCTGCCCGGCGTGCGGGTGATCGAGCCCGAGGTGCTGGACCCGATCACCCTCTGAGTAACGCCTACCATGGCATCCTGCCCGGCGGCCGTGGCGTAGGCGGCAGCGCAGGCAGGCCGATGTCGCGGCGGAGGTGGTCGTTCAGCGCGCCGGGATGCCGGCGCGCTGCGGAAGCCCGCGGCCGCAACGCCAGCCGAACCAGCGCCAGCAGGACGTGCCGCAGGCCGTGCCGGGCGACGAGACGTTCGAGGACTTCCTTCGGGGCGGGATCGTCCCGCAGCGGGATCACGTTCATGGGCAGTCGGACCGGCCGCCTTTCGGACGGACCGGACCCTCCGGATGGGGGTGGCAAGGACGGCTTCGCGCGGCAGACGGGAGCCGGCGCAGGGCCACAAGGCGTCAGGGTGAAGTCAGCGGGAGGCCCGAAGGCGCGGGAGCGGTGGCGTCAGGCGCGACGCCACGAGGGCCCGGCCGCAGGTTTCCGCAACGCGGTCAGGGCGCAGTACGCAATCCGATGCATGGCGCGCCTCCTGTGGCTGCGGTTGGACCGGTGTCGCATACACCCTCGGGGCGCTTGGACGAAACGATTCGTCCCAGCCGGCGGCAGAACCGGCCGGATCGTGCCGATCGGGCCACAGCGGCCCCTCAGCGGCGGGCGGCGAAGAAGTCGGTCAGCAGCCGCGCGGCCTCCTCGGCGCCGATCCCGTCGTAGACTTCCGGCACATGGTGCGCCTGCGGATGGGCGAAGATGCGGGGGCCGTGCGCCACGCCGCCCGACTTCGGGTCCGCCGCCCCGTAGTAGAGCCGCGCGATGCGCGCCTGGCCGATGGCCGCGGCGCACATCGGGCAGGGTTCCAGCGTCACGTAGAGGTCGTGGCCCGGGAGCCGCTCGGAACCGGCCGCGGCGCAGGCGGCCCTGAGCGCGAGGATCTCGGCATGGGCCGTGGGGTCGGCGAGTTCGCGCGTCCGGTTGCCCGCGCGGGCGACGATCTCGCCGCCGGGCGCGACGACGACCGCGCCCACCGGCACCTCGCCGCGCAGACCCGCCGTCCGGGCCTCGGCAAGGGCGGCGTCCATGTGGCTTGCAAAAGGGCTCATCGCGCCTTCCTGCCCCGCCGCGGGCGGCCCGACAAGCCGCTTTCGCCCGCCCGACCGGCAGGCTAGAGGAAAGCCATGACCAGCAGTCCCCCGAAGAGCGGCGAGCGCATCGCCAAGGCACTGGCCCGCCGCGGTGTCGCCTCGCGCCGCGCGGCCGAGGAGATGATCGCCGCCGGCCGGGTCAGCGTGAACGGCCGCGTGATCGACAGCCCTGCCCTGAACGTGGGCCCGAAGGAGCGCATCGAGGTCGACGGCAAGCCGTTGGCCGAGCCCGCACCGGCGCGGCTCTGGCTCTACCACAAGCCGGTCGGGCTGGTGACGACCGAGAAGGACGAGAAGGGCCGCCCCACGGTCTTCGGTGCGCTTCCGCCCGAGCTTGGCCGGGTGATGTCGGTGGGACGGCTCGACCTCAACTCCGAGGGCCTTCTCCTCCTGACCAACGACGGAGAGATCAAGCGGCGGCTCGAACTGCCTTCCACGGGCTGGCTCAGGAAGTATCGGGTCAGGGTGAACGGAACCCCGACCGACGCGACGCTCGAGCCGCTGCGCCGTGGGATTACCGTCGGGGCTGAGCGGTTCCAGCCCATGGAGGTGACGCTCGACCGCCAGCAGGGGGCGAACGCCTGGCTCACCGTCGGGATCAGGGAGGGGCGGAACCGCGAGGTGCGCCGCGCGATGGAGGCCGTGGGGCTGACCGTGAACCGGCTGATCCGCATCAGCTACGGGCCCTTCCGGCTGGGACAGATCAAGCCCGGCGCGGTGGAGGAGGTGCGCCCGAAGGTTCTGCGTGACCAGCTCGGTATCAGGTCGGATGCAAAGCCACAGCGCGACGGAAAGGCCGGGCAAAGGCCGGGCCCCGCTGCAGGCGGCAGCCGGAAGCGCGTGGCGCCGCAGGGCAAGGCTGAAGCATCGAGTCCAGGGTCGGGCGGCGCCAGGCGGCGCCAGGCGGACCCCAAGTCGCAGCCCCCCGCCGCCGGCGGTGCACGCAGTCGCAAGGGGACGTTCGGCCGCAGTCCGCCCGGCGGCACAGGGGCGCGTCCGAAGGGACCCGGCGGCAGGAAGCAGCGCTGAGCATCCCGGTGTCGGCGCTGGCACCGCAAAGGTCCATGGTCTATATCTGCCTCAGGAATGGACCCGAACCTGCGCGAAGGGGGCGTGCGATGTCGGATACAGGCCTGCAGAAGGTCGCCTTCTTCGTGCTCCTCGCGCTGATCTTCTACGTCGCCGCATCGGGGACGGGCTGATGGCCGAACGCTACGGCGGGAAACACAGCCCGGGGATGCAGCGGCCCGCCGGGTCGGCACCCGGACAGCCCGAACCTTTCCGCGGCAAGCGGCGGACGCGCGCGGGCGGGCGCGTCAATCTCCTGTTCTTCGCGCCGATCCCGTTCGCGCTGATCGCGTTCCAGCAGGAACCGCTGGGCCTCGCGCTTGATCTCGCCGCCTTCGGCACGCTGATCCTTGCCGCCTGGCTGACCCGCGAGGGAATCCTCGCGCAGGAAGCCTACGAGGCGCGTACCATCGCCCGGCGACCGGCGATCCCGCGCAAGCTCTTCGCATCCGTGCTTACCGGGGTGGGGCTTTTCCTCGGCGGTTATGCGCCGGACGCCAGCCTGTTCAACCCGATCGTCTTTTCCGCGCTCGGCTTCGTCCTGCACCTGCTGGCCTTCGGCCCCGACCCGATGAAGGACAAGGGCATGGAGGGCGTCGACCGGCACCAGTCGGATCGCGTCGCGCGGGCAGTGGACGAGGCCGAACGTCACCTCGCCGCGATGAAGGACGCGATTCTCCGGGCCGGCGACCGGCAGCTCGAGGCGCGCGTCGACCGCTTCCAGGCGACCGCGCGGGACATGTTCCGCACCGTGGAGCGCGATCCCCGCGACCTCGTCGCGGCGCGGCGCTACCTCGGCGTGTATCTCCTTGGCGCGCGGGATGCGACGATCCAGTTCGCGGATCTCTGGAGCCGCACGCGCGATCCCAAGGTGCGGGCCGACTACGAGGCCCTGCTCGACGATCTGGAGCGCAACTTCTCTGCGCGCACCCGGACGCTGCTTGAGGACAACAGGACCGCGCTCGACGTCGAGATCGAGGTCCTGCGCGAAAGACTGCAACGAGAGGGCATCCGCCCGGAAGACTGAGGGGACCAGAAGATGACCGAAACCGTCCGCAGCGAGGCGCAGAAGGCGCTTGCCGAAGTCGAGAAGGTGACCGCCGTGGTCCTGCCCGAGCCGAAGCCCGCGGGCGAGGTCGTGCACCTCGATCAGGCCCCGCCCCCGGTCGCCGAGGAGATCCGCCGCCGGATGGACGAGATCGACCTCTCGAACACCGGATCGATCGTCTCGTTCGGCTCGGCCGCGCAGGCCGAGCTGCAGCAGATCAGCCAGGCGATGCTGGCCGACGTGCGCAACAAGGACGTCGGCCCCGCCGGCGACAGCCTGCGCGACATCGTCACCACGATCCGTGGTTTCTCGGTCTCGGAGCTCGACGTGCGGCGCAAGGCGAGCTGGTGGGAGCGGCTTCTGGGCCGCGCGGCTCCCTTCGCCAACTTCATGTCGCGTTTCGAGAAGGTGCAGGACCAGATCGACAGGATCACCAACGACCTGCTCGGTCACGAGCACAAGCTGCTCAAGGACATCAAGTCGCTCGACATGCTCTACGAGAAGACGCTCAGCTTCTACGACGAGCTCGCGCTCTACATCGCGGCGGGCGAGGAGAAGCTGAGGGAACTCGACACCACCACTATCCCGGCGAAGGAACGGGAGGTGGAGGCCGCGCCCGAGAACGACCAGGTCATCAAGGCCCAGGAGCTGCGCGACATGCGCGCCGCCCGCGACGACCTGGAGCGGCGGGTCCACGACCTCAAGCTGACGCGGCAGGTCACCATGCAGTCCCTGCCCTCCATCCGGCTGGTGCAGGAGAACGACAAGAGCCTGGTCACCAAGATCAACTCCACCCTTGTCAACACCGTGCCGCTCTGGGAGACGCAGCTTGCACAAGCCGTCACGATCCAGCGTTCGGCCGAGGCCGCGACGGCGGTCAGGGAGGCGACCGACCTCACCAACGAGCTTCTCACGGCCAACGCCAAGAACCTGCGCGAGGCAAACAAGGTCATCCGCCAGGAGATGGAGCGCGGCGTGTTCGACATCGAGGCGGTGAAGTCGGCAAACGCCGAGCTTATCGCCACCATCGAGGAGAGCCTTCAGATCGCCGACGAGGGCAAGCGCAAGCGCGCCCAGGCCGAGGAGGATCTGCGCAAGCTGGAGGCCGAACTGAAGTCCACGCTGGCGGCCGCGCGGGCTCGCCGCGACGGGGTCGGCGAGAACGCGGGCGGCGCGGTTCCGCGCGGCTGAGGCAGGGAGTGGGCGGGTTCCGGGCACCCCTGGCGATGGTTGCGGCGGCGGCCCTGATCGCGGCCTGTCAGCCGGTGCCCGAGCCTCCGACGCGGCCGCTTCCGGCACGGCCCGTGTCACCGACACCGAAACCGCCCTCGGAGGCGAGCATCGCGGCACGGGCGCACTACGCGCGGGTCGAGCGCGACCTGAAGGCGCAGGGGCTGCTGCGCACCGACGACGGGCGGCGCGATGCGCCCTTCACGGCCGAGGACCTTGCACGAACCTTCATGCGGGTCGCCCTCTACGACGAGCTGGTGGACGAGGGCGGCACCTTCGTGGCCCGCGAACGCGCGAGCGAGCTTCGCCGCTGGGGCGGGCCGATCCGCATGCGCGCCGTGTTCGGCGACAGCGTGCCCGAAGCCCAGCGTGCGAAGGACCTCGCCACGCTTGCGGACTACGGGGCACGGCTCTCCCGCGTGACCGGCCTGCCGATCCGCATGACGGAGGGCAGCGATGCCAACTTCGACGTGGTGTTCCTTGCCGAGGATGAACGCTGGAAGTCGGCCAGCCTCCTGAGGTCGCTCGTGCCGACGATCAGCACGACGGCGATCAACACCGTCATAACGCTGCCCCGCGACGTCTTCTGCATGGTCTTCGCGATCTCCGAAGGGGATTCGCCGGTCTACCGGCAGGCGGTGGCCGTGATCCGCGCCGAACACCCCGATACGCTGCGCACCGCCTGCATCCACGAGGAGATCGCCCAGGCGCTCGGCCTGCCTAACGACAGCCCGACGGCGCGCCCCTCGATCTTCAACGACGACGAGGAGTTCGCCCAGCTCACCCCGCACGATGAGCTCTTGCTGCGCATCCTCTACGATTCGCGCCTGAAACCGGGAATGAGGGCGGAAGAGGCGCGACCGATCGTGGAGCGGATCGCGCGCGAACTCATGGGCGGGGAAAGCTGAGCGCGCTGGGAGGGATCCGCGGGGGGCGCCCGACGAGTTGACGCGGCCGGCGGAGCGACGCAGGGTCAGGACATCGGCCGTCTCCCCGGCAAACGGCTAGCACGGAGCACATGACATGGGCATTCTGGATTTCCTCTCGGGCCAGTTCATCGACGTCATCCATTGGACCGACGACACCCGCGATACCCTCGTCTGGCGCTTCGAGCGTGAGGGACACGAGATCAAGTATGGCGCGAAGCTGACGGTGCGCGAGGGGCAGGCGGCCGTCTTCGTCCACGAGGGGCAGCTCGCCGACGTGTTCACCCCCGGGCTCTACATGCTCGAGACGAACAACCTGCCGATCCTGACCACGCTCCAGCACTGGGATCACGGCTTCAAGTCGCCGTTCAAGTCGGAGATCTACTTCGTCAACACAACCCGGTTCGGCAACCTCAAGTGGGGCACGAAGAACCCGATCATCTGCCGAGACCCGGAGTTCGGCCCGGTGCGTCTGCGCGCCTTCGGCACCTACGCGATCCGCGTCACCGACCCGGGACGGTTCATGACCGAGATCGTCGGCACCGATGGCGAGTTCACCAAGGACGAGATCAGCTTCCAGATCCGCAACATCCTGGTGCAGGAGATCAGCCGGGTGCTTGCTTCGTCGGGCATCCCCGTGCTCGACATGGCGGCCAACACCGCCGATCTCGCGAAGCTCGTGGTCAAGGCGATCGAGCCGACGCTGTCCGCCTACGGGCTCGCCATTCCCGAATTCTACATCGAGAACATCTCGCTGCCCGACGAGGTGGAACGCGTCCTCGACAAGCGGACGTCCATGGGGATCGTCGGCGACCTGGGCAGGTTCGCCCAGTACTCCGCGGCCGAGGCGATGACGCGCGCTGCCGAGAACCCCGGCACCGCCGGCGCCGGGATGGGCATGGGCATCGGCATGGCCATGGGAGGTGCGGTCGCCGGCCCATGGGGCTCCGCGGCGCAGCGGCCCGCCGCCGCATCGCCTCCGCCGCCGCCACCGCCGGCGGAGCACGTCTGGCACCTCGCGGAAGGCGGAGAGACGAAGGGCCCGTTCTCGACCGCCGCGATGGGCCGCATGGCGGCCGCCGGCACCCTCACGCGCGAGAGCCTCGTCTGGACCCCCGGCCAGGACGGCTGGAAGCGCGCCGACGAGGTAGCCGATCTCGCGCGCCTCTTCACGGTCATGCCCCCGCCCCCGCCACCGCCGCGCGGAGCCTGAAGCCATGAGCGATGCGGGGATCGCACGGGCGGCCCCCGCCGAGGAACACCGCTATCCCTGCGAACAGTGTGGCGCCAACCTGCGCTATGCGCCGGGCCAGACGAAGCTCGTCTGCGACTATTGCGGCCACACCCAGACCATCGCACCGGCGGGCCGGGAGAAGCTCGCCGCGATGGAAGAGGTTGACCTGGCCGCCGGGCTGGCCGCCCGGATTCCGGCCTCGCTCGTCGAGGAGACGCGGGCGACGAAATGCCCCAGTTGCGGCGCCAAGTTCGACTTCGATCCGACGGTCCATGCCGCCGAATGCCCGTTCTGCGCCACGCCGGTCGTTGCCGACACCGGGCTCGACCGTCATATCAAGCCGCAGGCCGTGCTGCCCTTCCGGCTGACGGAGGACGCGGCGCGGCAGGCGCTGACGCGCTGGCTCGGCAGTCTGTGGTTCGCGCCGAACGGCGTGCGCGACTATGCGCGCCGGGGGCGGCGGATGCAGGGCATCTACACCCCCTTCTGGACGTTCGACGCCGACACCGCCAGCCGCTACACCGGGATGCGGGGCGACCATTACTACGAGACGCGCACGCGGCGCGGGCCGAAGGGCGAGACCCGGACCGAGCGTGTCCAGAAGACCCGATGGACCCCTGCCGCAGGCCGTGTCGCTCGGCATTTCGACGATGTGGTCGTCCTCGCCTCGAGATCCCTGCCCCGCGGACATGTCGACAGCCTGGAACCCTGGGACCTGAGCGCACTCGAACCCTACCGTCCCGACTACCTTGCCGGCTTCCGTGCCGAGGGCTACACGATCGAACTCGCCGAGGGCCACGCCATGGCCCGAGAGCGGATGAAGCGGGTCATCGAGAACGATGTCCGCCGGGCCATCGGGGGCGACGTCCAGAAGATCACCTCGCTTTCGACCGACTGGTCTGGCGAGACGTTCAAGCACATCCTGCTGCCGATCTGGCTGGCCGCCTACAAGTTCCGCGGGAAGAGCTACCGTTTCGTCGTCAACGGCCAGACGGGCGAAGTGAAGGGCGAGCGGCCCTACTCATGGATCAAGATCGCCTTCGCCATCGTGCTCGGGGCGATCCTGGCCGCAGGGGCCGCCTACCTCATCCATCTGCAGGAACAGGGCGGCGGATTCTGACCGCCGCCCCGGTGCCGGACTATCCCTTCGAGATCGCCACCTTGCGGGCGCCCTTGGCCGCCTCCGGCGCCGCCTTCGGCACGGTCACGACGAGGACGCCATCCTTCAGTTCGGCCGAGACCTTCGCCTCGTCGGCATCGGGCGGCAGGCGGAAGCTGCGGCTGAAGCTGCCGTATTCCCGTTCGCTGAAGTACCAGGTTTCGCCCTTCTCCTCCCGGCTTGTCCGCTTCTCGCCCTTCACGGTGACGACCCCGTCATGCACCGAGAGGTCGATGTCCTTCTCCTCGACTCCAGGCACCTCCATGCGGATCGTGTAGCCGCCATCGGTCGCCGATGCTTCGGAGGCAGGCGCGAACCAGTCGGCAACCCGTCCTCCGAGTGCGCGGAACGGATCGTAGAGCGAGGGCCAGAAGCCCGAGGTGTGCGATTTCTCGACCATCTTCTCCTCCTTCGGTGCGATGGGTGCCCGCGCACCGTTGGCCCGATGACGAGTCGGCGCCTTGACCTCGATCAACCTCCCGTTGCCCGCATGGCGCGCCGCGGATAAGGATCGGGCACGGACGAGGGAGAAGGCCATGATCCTCTGCGCGGGCGAGGCGCTCATCGACATGCTGCCGCGGCAGACCGCGGCGGGAGAGGCCGCATTCGCCCCCTACGCAGGTGGCGCAGTGTTCAACACCGCCATCGCCCTCGGGCGCCTGGGCGCGAAGACGGGGTTCTTCAGCGGGATCTCCACGGATCTCTTCGGCGAGATGCTGGGCGAGGCCCTCAAGGCCTCCAAGGTGCGGAGTCTCGCGCACACGTCAGACAGGCCGACGACGCTGGCCTTCGTGACGCTGACCGGCGGGCACGCGAAGTATGCCTTCTACGACGAGAACACCGCAGGGCGGATGCTCACGCCGGCAGACCTGCCGAAGCTCGGCAAGGACGTTACGGCAATCTTCCTGGGCGGCATCTCGCTTGTCGTCGAGCCCTGCGGCGCGACCTACGAGGCGCTGATGGTGCGCGAGGCACCGAACCGCGTGACGATGCTTGACCCCAACATCAGGCCGGGGTTCATCCGCGACGAACGCGCCTACCGGGCGCGGATCGGCCGCATGCTCGCGCTTGCCGACATCGTCAAGCTCTCCGACGAGGATCTGCACTGGCTCCTCGGGAAGGGCGACCTGCGTGCGCTCGCCGGCGAGATCCTCCGGATGGGGCCGAAGCTTGTCTGCGTGACCGAGGGGGCGGCCGGTGCGCGCGGATTCACCGCCCGCGGCGAGGTGGCGGTCGAGGGTCGTCGTGTCGAGGTCGCCGACACGGTCGGCGCCGGCGACACCTTCAACGCGGGCGTCCTTGCCGCGCTGGACACGGCAGGTGCGCTGACCAAGGCCGCCCTGGCCGATCTGCCCGACGAGACCCTGCGCAAGGCGCTCTCGCTCGGCTGTCGTGCGGCAGCCGTCACGGTCAGCCGGGCCGGCGCCAACCCGCCGTGGAGCCACGAGTTGTGAGGGCACTCGTCCAGCGCGTGTCGACCGCTTCGGTCACGGTCGCAGGCGAACGGATCGCCGAGATCGGGCCGGGCGTTCTCGCCCTGGTCTGCGCCATGGAGGGCGACACCGAGGCCCGGGCCGATGCGCTCGCCGGCAGGATTGCGCGCCTTCGCATCTTCCGGGACGATGCGGGAAAGATGAACCTTTCGCTTCTCGATACCGGCGGCGCGGCCCTCGTCGTCAGCCAGTTCACGCTGGCCGCCGACACAAGCCAGGGTAACCGCCCCGGCTTTTCCGGTGCGGCCGACCCCGCCACCGGAGAGCGCCTCTACGAGCGGACGGCCAAGGCGCTGAGCGAGCTCGGCGTCCCCGTCGCCATGGGACGCTTCGGCGCCGACATGAAGGTTGCCCTCGTCAACGACGGGCCCGTGACCATCTGGCTCGAGACCTGACGCGGTCCCGGGACTGCCCGATTTTCAGGCAAACGACCCCCGGCGGGCAGCGAAGCTGTTGCATCCTGCCCGGGCTGCGGCTTGGATTGGCTGGCGGAGCGATCCGACAGGGCCGGAGGCGAAATCGGCGGCGGCATGAGTGGGGGGCCACGCTTCTTCGACGAGATGCGGAGCGGTGACGTGCCGCGCCCGCCCTACGCCGAATACGACCGCTGGTTCCGTGCGGAGGACATGGCGCGGCTGCGGCGCAAGTCCGACGAGGCAGAGACCTTCTTCCGCCGGACGGGGATCACCTTCAACGTCTACGGCGCGGCCGAGGCCGACGAGCGGCTGATCCCCTTCGACATCGTGCCGCGCATCCTCTCGGGGCGCGAATGGTCGCGTCTTGCCCGAGGGATCGAACAGCGGGTGCGCGCGATCAATGCCTTCCTGCACGACATCTACCACCGGCAGGAGATCCTGCGCGCCGGCCGCATTCCCAAGGACCTCATCGCCCAGAACGATGCCTTCCTGCCGCAGATGATCGGCGTCACCCCGCCTGGCGGGGTCTACACCCACATCGTCGGCACGGACCTCGTGCGCACCGGCGAGGACGAGTTCTACGTGCTCGAGGACAATGCCCGCACGCCTTCCGGCGTGAGCTACATGCTCGAGAACCGCGAGACGATGCTCCAGATGTTTCCCGAGCTCTTCACGCGGATCCGTGTCAGGCCGGTCTCGGACTATCCCACGCGGCTCCGCCGGTCGCTTTCCGCCTCGGCCCCGCCGGCCTGCTCGGGCAGGCCCGTGGTCGCGGTGCTGACGCCCGGCATCCACAACTCGGCCTATTTCGAGCACTCGTTCCTCGCCGACCAGATGGGCGCCGAACTCGTCGAGGGGCACGACCTGCGGGTGGTCGACGGCCGGATCGCGATGCGCACCACGCAAGGCTACCAGCCGATCGACGTGCTTTACCGCCGCGTCGACGACGACTTCCTCGACCCGCTGATCTTCCGAGCGGACTCGATGCTGGGAGTGCCGGGCATCTTCGACATCTACCGCGCCGGCGGGATCACCATTGCGAATGCGCCCGGAACCGGGATCGCCGACGACAAGGCGATCTATTCCTACATGCCTGACATCGTGGAATTCTACACCGGCGAGAAGGCTATCCTGAAGAACGTGCCGACCTGGCGCTGTTCCGACCCATCGGCGCTTGCCTACGTGCTCGAACACCTCTCCGAACTGGTGGTCAAGGAGGTTCACGGTTCGGGCGGCTACGGGATGCTCGTCGGCCCCGCCGCTTCGAGGAAGGAGCTGTCGGCCTTCAGGGAGAAGCTCGCCGCACGCCCGGCGAACTACATCGCGCAGCCCACCTTGGCGCTCTCCACGGTCCCGATCCTCACGAAGGCCGGGCTTGCGCCGCGACATGTCGACCTGCGGCCCTACGTGCTCGTCTCGCCCGACAGGATCGACCTCGTGCCGGGCGGCCTGACGCGGGTGGCGCTGAAGCGGGGGTCGCTCGTCGTCAACTCGTCGCAGGGTGGTGGCACCAAGGACACCTGGGTGCTGGAGGACTGATGCTCGGCAAGACCGCAGGTGGCCTGTTCTGGATGTTCAGATACCTGGAGCGGAGCGAGAACACCGCCCGGCTGATTGACGCCGGCTTCCGGATGGCCCTGGTCCGGGGCGGGGCGCTGGCCGAGGAATGGGCCTCGGTCATCGACACGGCGGGCGCCCGCGCGGCCTATCTCGCCAAGCATGGCAGCTTCGAGGGGCCCGCCGTCGTCGACTTCCTCCTGCGCGATCCCGAGAACCCGTCCTCGGTCGTCTCGGCGATCGAGGCGGCGCGGTCGAACGCGCGGCTTGTGCGGACAGCGCTGACCCGCGAGGTGTGGGAGGCGACGAACGAGGCGTGGATGTCGCTCAAGGAGGCGCTGAGGCGGCCGGTGCGGGAACCCGACCTGCCCCATGTGCTCGAGCTTGTCCGCCAGCGCAGTGCGCTGGTCCGGGGCGCGCTTCACGGCTCGATGCTGCGCAACGACGGCTACGACTTCGCGCGCATCGGCACCTTCCTCGAGCGGGCCGACAACACCGCACGCATCCTCGACGTCAAGTACTACGTGCTTCTGCCGTCCCTGGCCCAGATCGGTTCCTCGCTCGACAACATGCAGTGGGAGACGGTGCTGCGGTCGGTCGCCGGTCAGCGCGCCTACCGCTGGCTGACCGGAGGCGAGATCATGCCGATGGGCATCGCCGAATTCGTCATCCTCGACGGGCGGATGCCTCGCAGCCTTGCCTTCTCGGTGGCCAAGCTGTCGGACAACCTCGGCTATCTGGAACGCGAATACGGCACCCGCCACGCCTGTCACGACCTTGTGGCGGCGCTCCACGCCAGTCTCTCGGGGCAGACGATCGATGCGATCTTCGAGTACGGGCTGCACCAGTTCCTCACCGATTTCCTCCGCGACATCGCGGCGCTCGGTCTTCAGATCGAGCAGGACTATCGCTTCTACGGCTGAGCCCCATGCGCCTGAAGGTCATCCACCGCACGTCCTACGCCTACGAGAAGCCGCTGTCCTACGGGCTCCAGGAGTTGCGGCTCACCCCCAAGACGCGCCCCGGCCAGACGGTCCTGAGCTGGACGACGAAGATCGAGGGCGGCCAGCGCGAGGTGGAATTCGACGACCACCACATGAACCACGTGATGCTGATCTCGTTCGCGGGCGAGGGGCACAGCATCGTCGTGACATCCGAAGGAGAAGTCGAAACCGAGGATACCGCCGGCATCGTCGGCCGGCATCAGGGGTTCGCGCCGCTCTGGCTGTTCGAGCGGCCGACCGAACTCACCCGCGCGGGGCCCCATACGCGGCGCCTGATCCGGGGCCTCGCGGCGGACTTTCCCGGCGAGCTGCCGCGCCTGCACGAGCTGTCGCGCCGGATCCTCGAGGCCGTGTCCTACCGCGTCGGCGCGACCGACCCCTGCACCACAGCCGAACTCGCGCTCGAGCGCGGCGAGGGCGTCTGCCAGGACCACGCGCACGTGTTCATCGCGGGGGCCCGCGCGATGGGATTCCCGGCGCGCTATGTCTCGGGCTACCTGATGCTCGATGACCGCATCCATCAGGATGCCAGCCATGCCTGGGCCGAGGCGCATGTCGATGGGCTTGGCTGGGTCGGGTTCGACATCTCGAACGGGATCTCGCCCGATGCACGCTACATCCGCGTGGCGACCGGGCTCGACTACCGCGAGGCGGCCCCGGTTTCGGGACTTCGCTTCGGCGATCACGGCAAGGAAAGCCTTGCGGTGGATATTCAGGTGCAGCAGTAAGGTGCGGCCGACCGGAGGGACCTCCCGATGACCTATTGCGTCGCGCTCCGGCTGGACCGGGGCCTCGTCTTCATGTCCGACACCCGCACGAATGCAGGTGTCGACAACATCTCGGTCTTTCGAAAGATGTACTCCTGGGCCTCGGAGGATCGGTTCATCACGGTCCTGACCGCCGGCAACCTCGCCACCACGCAGGCGGTGGTGAGCCTCCTTGACGAGCGGTCGAAGGCGGTGGGCGACCGGGTGCCTTCGGTCCTCGGCCAAGCCTCGGTGTTCCAGGTTGCCCGCCTCGTCGGAGACACGCTGAAGGAGGTCATCAAGTCCAATGCCGGCGACGGCCAGACGGCCGATGCGTCTTTCAACGCAACGATGATCCTCGGCGGCCAGGTCGGCGACGGAGAGCCGAGGCTCTTCCTGATCTATCCGGAGGGGAACTTCATCGAGGCCTCGGCCGACACGCCGTTCTTCCAGATCGGCGAGATGAAGTATGGCCGCCCCATCATCGTTCGTGCCTTCGACCCGCGGATGAGCTTCGCGGACGCGATAAAGCTCCTGCTCGTAAGTTTCGATTCGACGATCAAGGCCAACCTGTCGGTGGGCCTGCCGATCGACTACCTCATCTACGAGGCAGGCACGCACCGGGCCGCGCACGAGGGGCGAATCCAGGCCGATGACCCCTATTTCCAGAAGATCTCTTCCGGGTGGGGCGAGGCCCTGCGGCGGGCCTTCGACAGCCTGCCGCCCTTCGCGATTCCGGGCTAGGCCGCAGCTGCGCCTAGCACTGGCGGGCCAGCACCATCACCCAGCGCCGCCCGCCGCCCTGCCCCGGCTGGGGCTCGACGACGGCGACACCGACGCTGTTGACGCGGCCGTTCATCATGTTCTCGAAGTGCTTCGGCGATTCCATCCAGATCCGGAAGGTCCGGTCGGGAGTGGGATAGCCCATGGCGATGTTCTCCGCGGTGACGCGGGCGCAGACCCCGGCGGACTTGACGCGCCGCATCGGCGTCGAACCATTCGGCGCGACGTGCGAGAAGAAGTTGCGCTGAACCATGTCGCAGGCGTGCCGCCCTGCAACCTGCGCAAGACTCGAGGAGTAGTTCAGCGGCCGGAGACCCCGGCGCTGGCGCTCGGCATTCATCATCTGTCCGATCTCGCGTCCCATCTGCTCGGCTCCCGAAGGGGCGCGGCAGTCGGCGGCGGCAGGCGTCGTGAGGCCAAGCGTCAGCAGCAAGGCAGCGGCAAGTCGGATCATCCCCATGCTCCTCGTGTGGTGGCCGGTGGCAAGGCAGCGCACACCCGGAAACAACAATCCGCATCCCGGGCGTCACGCAAGGGTTGCGTGGAAGCTTGGCGAAAACTGGGCGGAGGTTTGCTCGACAGGTGGCAATGGCGCCCGTTACGGTTGCCTTCATGACGCGCCCGATTCCACATCCGGCCCAGACTTGCTTGGCCCGGCACCTCCCCACGGTTCTTCTCGTGGCCCTCTTGGCGGGACCGGCCAGGGGACAGGCTGAGGAGGAGGTGGCCTTCGCGCGGGCGCTGCTTGCCGATCTCCAGGTCCGCTCGATCGTGGAGAACCGCGAGTACTGCGGCTACATCGGCCGTGACCAGAGGGGAGAGCTGGTTGCAAGCAAGCCGAGGCGTGGCAAGTACAACTCCTGCGACATCGGATCCCCGCCGCCGCTGATGCGGGTCATCGCGAGCTATCACACACACGCAGGCTTCGACGCCGACCACATCAACGAAATCCCCTCGCTGCAGGACCTGACATCTGACATCGACGCGCGCACCGACGGCTATGTCTCGACCCCCGGAGGCCGGCTGTGGTTCTCGGACCACGCAGGGCAGGAGGTGAGGCAGATCTGCGGCCCGGGCTGCCTGCCGCAGGATCCTGTGTTCCGGCCGGGCAAGGCCGAGAAGGTCCGGCGGAGCTACTCGCTGCGGGAACTGGAGCGCCTGATGGGTCCGTGAGGCGCAGCTGCGCCGCCGCTCATGCGTCCGCTGCAGCGGCCGCGATCTCGTCGGCAAGCGCCTCGACCTCGGCGGTCCAGGCGCCGCGACCGGCCTCGAGCGCGCCCAGACCGCGACCCAGGGCTTCCGCGAAGACAACCCGGTTTCCCAGGACGGTCGCCGCCCGCCCCGCGTCGAGTGCCGAGATGCCGGCAGCGATCTCACCGGCGAGGCGCGTTCCTGCCCTGGCGCGGTTCAGCACGATCATGGCCGGGCGCCGTTCGCGGCGGGCGAGGTCCAGAACCGCCTCGGTCGCCCAGAGATCGACCTGGCTCATCGCGACGGGCACGACGACGAGGCTGCTCTCGCGCAGGGCGGGCCTCAGGTCGGCATCGACCTTGGGCGGCGTGTCGACGATGACCCAGTCATGTGCAGCCCGCAGCTTCTCGCACTCGTAGCTCACACCCCAGGCCGAGGCGGTGGAGAAGGCCATCCCGGGGTCGCCCCGCTCCCGCCGGGCCATGAACCAGCGTCCGAGCGAGCCCTGCGGGTCGGTGTCGAGCAGCGCGACGCTCTGCCCCCGGCGCGCGAAGACGACGGCGAGGTTTGCGGCAAGGGTGGTCTTGCCCGATCCGCCCTTCTGTTGCGCGAGGACGATGACGTGTCCCACGGCAAGGATCCTCCGTTCCGGACGCATGTCCAGAACAGCATTTCTGCCGCGTCGCCGCAATGCCTTTCTGCGCTGCAGCGAGCGCTGCTCCTCGGGGATGGACGCAATCTTCCGCTTGAAACGATACTCCCTGATCGAACCGGCGCGGACCGTTGCCGTCATGGTCTGCACCGAGGCACTCTCGACGTTCTTTGGTGTTTCGGATCCCCCCGCGGACGACGGACACCTCTCCCTCCGACGGTTGATGGGCGAAGAGACTGCCTCTCGGTCACGGACAGTTGCAGTCTCGGCCTCCCGCAGGCATGAGGCTCGGCGACCCCTCGCCGAATGGCCTGACCAGGGTGCACCCCAGGGTCTCGTATCGTCCCATCCAGACCCGGACGCCGGCCACGTCGGCCAGCACAGCCATCCGCTTGTGGACAAGTGCAAAGTCAGTGCTCGGCGCCCAGGTCACCGTAGCGAGTTGCCACACCGACTGACCGATTGCTGAGGCCCATCTGTCGACAATCGCAGCGATGGAGAGGGGCGAGCCATCGCGGGCGCGGACATCCCGCGCCGTCTTGCGCTTCGAGCAATGTCGCATATGGGCGTGGTCAGAAACCGACGACCGGGCATGGCGTGCAGTCCAGCTGCGCTGCTGCCGCCCGGCGAGCGGGGCGCGATTCCGATCGCGGCGCTGACGGACGTTGCCGGATCAGATCAGCCTGTAGTCGCGGGCCCGCTGCACGGCTTCGCGAGCGGACCGGGCGAGGAGGCTGTCGCAGAGGTCGCGCACCGCCCTCTCGGCCGCCGAAACCGGGAGGCCGAGCCTTTCCGCCACGCTGGGCGGGCTGTCATCGTCCGAGAGGATGCCCAGCAGGGCGACGTCCTCCGCCGACAGACGCTCTGGCGGAGCGGATCGCTCGTGCAGGTCGGCGACGATCGTGCGGACCGCAGCGATCTCCGCATCGGTGAACTCTCGGTCGCTGCGGCTGAAGGAGCAGACGGTCAGCGCCCCGCGCGGACCGACAGCGACCGAGGCGCCGTAGCGCAGGCCATGCCTCGCGGCACGGCGGAAGATGCCGAACGGGTCGGGCAGAAGCGGCGAGCTCCAACGGATGCTCCCACCCACAGTCATCGCCCAGGTGGTCACCGGGTCGCGCAGCACGTAGCCTTTGGTAGTGTATTCGTCGATCCAGGGCTGCGGATAGGTGTGAAAGGACATCATGGGCGACGCGCCGCGGATCCGAAGCGCAAGGAAGTACCCGGCCGCTGCGATTGCCTCGATCTCGGGGAGGCGACGGTCGATGTAGGAGAAGGTGGTCATCCGTTCCGAGCCCAGTCCAAGCAGCCTTCAGAACGCGGCAAGGTCCCGCGAGGTGCTGACGATACGAGGGCTTCGTGGCGCGAATGGGGCGGTGGGACAGGGCTGCTGCCCGGGCGATCTGGTGGAGTCGAGGGGGATCGAACCCCTGACCTCGTCATTGCGAACGACGCGCTCTCCCAACTGAGCTACGACCCCAACAGGCGCGCTATGTGGCCGATGCGCCGGGCCTTGTCAAGCATCGGGCCCGCGTCTTCAGGCCTGCTGTGCAAGCCCTTCGACCGCGAACTGGACGATTGCCTGCGCAGGCCGGGCGCCTGCCGACCGCGCCGCCTCGCGCCCACCCTGGAACCGGATCAGCGACGGGATGCCGCGGATGCCGTAGTGCACCGACGCCGCCGGCTCGCGCTCGGTGTTGAGCTTCACGAGGCGTGCCCGGCCCTTGAGCGCGGCTGCCGCCTTCTCGAACTCGGGTGCCATCGCCCGGCACGGACCGCACCAGGGTGCCCAGAAATCCGCCACAAGCGGCAGCCCGTCGCTGCGGGAAGCCTTCTCAAGCATTGCCAGGTCGACTTCGACGACCCTTCCGTCAGCGAGGGCTTCCCCGCAGACTGCGCATTTCGGCCCTTGATCCAGCTTTCCCGCTGGGACGCGGTTCGCTTGCCCGCAGTGCAGGCATGTCAGTCTCACGCCGTCGGCCATGGTTCACCCCCTTTAACATTCATGACACGGAATGTAAGGTGCGGGTGGTTCAATGCCAAGGAGGGACGCATGCCGCTGGTCCCGTTCCGCACCCTCCCCGAGGACCGACAACTCGCCCTGCGAGAGGCCTGGGCGGCCGAGATGGCGCGGCAAGGCACGACCTGCTCGCTCGACGAGAAGATCAGCCGTTTTGCCGCGTGGCTCGCGCCTCAGGGGATTTCCTTCACTGCGGAAGACCTGCCGCGCCGGAAGGGCGGCGCGGCAGGCTGAGCGTCATTCCGCGGCTTCGAGGTAGGCCTCGACCGGCGGGCAGGTGCAGACGAGGTGGCGGTCGCCATAGACGTTGTCGACCCGGCCCACGGGCGGCCAGTACTTGTCGACCCTGAAGGCGCCCGGCGGGAAGCAGCCCTGCTCGCGCGAATACTTCCGGTCCCACTCGGCCACGAGGTCGTTGACCGTGTGCGGCGCATGGCGGAGCGGGCTGTCCTCGGCCGAGATCTCGCCGCGTTCGACGGCCGCGATCTCTTCGCGGATGGCGAGCATTGCCGTGATGAAGCGGTCGAGCTCGGCCTTCGTCTCGCTCTCCGTCGGCTCGATCATCAGCGTCCCGGCAACGGGCCAGCTCATCGTCGGAGCGTGGAAGCCGTTGTCGATCAGCCGCTTGGCGATGTCGTCCACGGTCACTCCCTTCTCGGCGAAGGGCCGGGTGTCGACGATGCATTCGTGCGCGACGCGGCCGTGCTCGCCCATGAAGAGGATGTCGTAGCCTTTCGAGAGCCGTGCCGCGATGTAGTTGGCGTTCAGGATCGCGACCTTCGTCGCCTGCGTCAGCCCCTGCCCGCCCATCATCAGGCAGTAGGCCCAGCTGATCGGCAGGATCGAGGCCGACCCCCAGGGCGCGGCGCTGACGGGCCCCTCGGTGCCACCGGTTTCGGGGTGGCCGGGCAGGAAGGGCGCGAGGTGCGCCTTGACGCCGATCGGCCCCATGCCGGGCCCCCCGCCGCCGTGCGGGATGCAGAAGGTCTTGTGCAGGTTCAGGTGGCTCACGTCCGACCCGATCTCGCCGGGCTTGGCGAGGCCGACCAGCGCGTTGAGGTTCGCGCCGTCAAGATAGACCTGCCCGCCGTGGGCATGGGTGATCTCGCAGACCTCGCGCACCGTCTCCTCGAAGACGCCGTGGGTCGAAGGATAGGTGATCATGCAGGCCGCGAGACGGTCGCCCGCCGCTTCAGCCTTGGCGCGGAAGTCGTCGAGGTCGATGTCGCCGTTCGGGGCAGACTTCACCACCACGACCTCCATTCCGGCCATCTGGGCCGAGGCCGGGTTGGTGCCGTGCGCCGACACGGGGATCAGGCAGACCTTGCGCTGATGGTCGCCGCGCGCGCGGTGGTAGGCCTGGATGGTCAGCAGCCCCGCATATTCCCCCTGCGCGCCCGAATTGGGCTGCATGGACATCGCGTCGTAGCCCGTGATCTCGCAGAGCTTGGCCGAGAGGTCGGCAATCATCTCGGCGTAGCCCTGCGCCTGGTCCGGCGGCACGAACGGGTGTAGCGCTCCGAACTCGGGCCAGGTGATCGGCATCATCTCCACGGCCGCATTCAGCTTCATCGTGCAGGAGCCGAGCGGGATCATGGCTCGGTCGAGCGCGAGGTCGCGGTCGGAAAGCCGGCGCATGTAGCGCATCATTTCCGACTCGGCGCGGTTCATGTGGAAGATCGGGTGTGTCAGGTACGGGCTCGTGCGCAGCATCTCCTCGGGGAAACCCAGCGTCGCGCGGTGCGGCGGAGCAACATGGATGCCGAAGGCGCGCAGAACGCGCATGAGCACGCCGAGGTCGGTCGTCTCGTCAAGCGAGATGCCGACGCGGTTGTCGTGGATCTTGCGGAAGTTCAGCCCCTCGGCCCGCGCTGCGGCGAGGATGCCGGCCTGGCCGACACCGACCTCGACCGTGATCGTGTCGAAGAAGTGCTTCGGGTGAACCTTCGCCCCGGCCGCCTTCAGCGCCCGTGCGAGACGGTTCGTCATGAAATGCACGCGCTCGGCGATGGCGCGCAGGCCCTTGGGCCCGTGGAACACCGCATACATCGAGGCCATGACGGCAAGGAGTGCCTGCGCGGTGCAGACGTTCGAGGTCGCCTTCTCGCGGCGGATGTGCTGTTCGCGCGTCTGGAGGCTGAGGCGGTAGGCCTTGTTGCCGCGGGCGTCGATCGAGACGCCGACGATGCGGCCGGGCATCGCCCGCTTCATCTCGTCGCGGCAGGACATGAAGGCGGCGTGCGGTCCGCCGAAGCCCATCGGCACGCCGAAGCGCTGCGCCGAGCCCACGGCGATGTCGGCCCCCATCGCGCCGGGTTCCTTCAGCAGCGTCAGGGCGAGAAGGTCGCAGGCGACGACGGCGACCGCGCCGGCGGCGTGCAGGCGCTCGATCTCGGGCGTGAAGTCGCGGACATGGCCGTAGGTGCCGGGATACTGGAAGATGCCGCCGAACACGCTGCCGGCCTCCATCTTCTCGGGCGCGTCAACGATCACCTCGATTCCGAGGGGGCGGGCGCGCGTCCGGATCACCGCAATCGTCTGGGGATGGCAGTCGCGGTCCACGAAGAAGGCGCCGGCCTTCGACTTCGCCACGCGCTGCGCCATGGTCATCGCCTCGGCCGCCGCCGTCGCCTCGTCGAGAAGCGAGGCGTTGGCGACGGGCAGGCCGGTCAGGTCGGCGACCATCGTCTGGAAGTTCAGCAGCGCCTCGAGCCGCCCCTGCGCGATCTCGGGCTGGTAGGGCGTGTAGGCGGTGTACCAGGCGGGGTTCTCCAGGATGTTGCGCTGGATCGCCGGCGGCGTGACCGTGCCGTAGTAGCCCTGCCCGATGAGCGAGGTCATCACCTTGTTCTTCGAGGCGACCTTGCGCATCCGGTCAAGCAGTTCCTGCTCGCTCATCGGCGGCCAGGCAAGCGGCGCCTTCTGGCGGATGCTCTGCGGCACCGTCTCGTCGATGAGCTGGTCGAGGCTCTCCACCCCCAGGGTCGCGAGCATCTCGGCCATCTCCGAAGGAGACGGCCCGATGTGCCGGCGGTTCGCGAAGTCGTAGGGGTCGTAGTCGGTGGGGGTGAAGGTCATGGCATCTACCCGATCATCGCGTTGTAGGCGGCCTCGTCCATGTAGCCGTCAACCTCGGCCATGCTGGCCGGCCGCATGCGGAAGAACCACGCGGCGCCCATCGGATCCTCGTTGACGAGGCCGGGGTTGTCGGCAAGCGCGGAGTTGACCTCGACGATCTCGCCGTCGATCGGGGCGAGGATGTCCGAGGCGGCCTTGACGCTCTCGATCACCACCACCTCGTCGCCCTTCGAGACGCTGCGCCCGGCTTCGGGCAGTTCCACGAAGACGATGTCGCCGAGCTGCTCGGCTGCGTGCTTCGTGATGCCCACGGTAACGAGGTCGCCCTCGGGCTGCAGCCATTCGTGCTCTTCGGTGAATTTCATGTCGTTCATCCCTATTCAGCGCTTGTAGGTGGGCTGCCGGAACGGCAGGTCGCAGACGGTGACCGGAAGGCGCTTGCCCCGCACATCGCCCCAGAGCCGAGTGCCCGCGGCGGCGAGGGCCGCGGGGACGTAGCCCATCGACACCGGGCGATCGACCGAGGGGCCGAACCCGCCCGAGGTGATGCGGCCCACAGGCTCGCCTCCCGCCTCCGCGGCGAAGATCGGCGTATCGCCCCGCATCGGGGCCCGTCCCTCGGGAAGGAGCCCTACCCGGCGGCGGGCCGGCCCCTCGGCAAGCTCGCGCAGGATGCGCGCGGCCCCGGGAAAGCCCCCCGCCCGCGCGCCGCCCTGACGGCGCACCTTCTGGATCGCCCAGCCGAGGTCGGCCTCAACCGGCGTGGTCGTCTCGTCGATGTCGCTTCCGTAGAGGCAAAGCCCCGCCTCGAGGCGGAGCGAGTCCCGCGCCCCCAGACCGATGGCCTCGACCTCGGGCCGCGCGAGCAGAACGCCGGCAAGCCCGACCGCCTTGTCCGCCGGGACCGAGATCTCGTAGCCGTCCTCGCCGGTGTAGCCCGAGCGCGAGACCCAGAGTTCGGTATCGCCCACATGAAACACGCCGACGTCCATGAAGCGCATCGTGTCGACACCGTGCGCAACGGCCGAGAGCACCTCGGCCGCCGCTGGCCCCTGGAGGGCAAGGAGGGCGCGGCCTTCCACCATCTGGACCTCGCAGGCGTCGCTGAGATGCGTCCGCATGTGAAGGATGTCGGCGTCGGCACGCGCCGCATTGACCACGACGAACAGGTGGTCGCCCCGGTTGGCGACCATCAGGTCGTCGAGGATGCCGCCCGCATCATTGGTGAACAGCGCGTAGCGTTGCCGTCCCTCGGGAAGGCCGAGCACGTCCACGGGGACAAGCCTCTCGAGCGCAGCCGCGGCATCCTCGACCCGGCCCGACCGCGGACTCAGGATGACCTGGCCCATGTGGCTGACGTCGAAAAGGCCTGCGGAGGCGCGGGTATGAAGATGCTCCTTCAGCACTCCGAGGCCATACTGGACAGGCATTTCCCAGCCGGCGAAGGGCACCATCTTCGCGCCGAGACGAAGATGGAGGCCGTGGAGCGGTGTCTGCCTGAGCCCCGACCCCGTGGTGTCCGACATGGTGCATTCCCCTCCGTCGGCGGCATGCGGACATGCCGGCATCGCTCTGGCGGGTCCGGCCCGCCGCCCGATGCCCCCTCTGTCCTTTCGCCTGAGATCGTTATCCCTTCGGCGCCCCGGATTCGGTTCCGGGATCTCTCCAGAGTCCGTCGTCAGGTCGGTCCTTCTGCCTGAGAGTTTACCGGGGCGGTTGCTCCTTCGGCACCGGGTCGAGCCCGGATTCTCCCTTCCTGACGATCTACCCCTACCCGCCCGGTGCCCGGCAGGCAAGCGTCTTGGATACCGCGGCATACCGGGCGCGCCAGGCACCCGCGCGCCCGCCTTCCGTGTTCCGGTGGCCGAAGTTCGCGTAGCGCCTGCCAGGCCTCAGGCCAGACGGGGCGGCTTCTGGAGGAGCGGCATGACGTCGGCCATCTCCGGCCCCTTCTCGCGTCCGGTCAGCAGAAGGCGCAGCGGCATGTAGAGGCCCCTGCCCTTGCGGCCCGTTGCCGCCTTCACGGCTTCGGTCCAGGCTTCCCAGGTGCCCGCGTCATAGGGCATGGGCGGAAGCATTCCGAGCGCCGTCTCGACGAAGGCCCTGTCCTCATCGGGGATCCGGGCCTCGGCACCGTCGCGGAACACGGACCACCAGCCCGCGATGTCGGCCCGGGTCCTCAGGTTCTCCCGCACCGTGCTCCAGAACGGTTCGGCGAGCTCGCCGGGAACGCCCGCCGCGAGGATATCGTCACGGACACGCTCGAAGGGCAAGGCGGCGAGGTAGCGCGAGGTCAGGGGCCACAGGTCCTCGCGGTCGAACTTCGTCGGCGCGGCCCCGAACGTGGAGAGGTCGAAGCCGGCGAGGATCTGTTCGTGGCTCGTGCAGAGTTCCACCGGCTGCGACGACCCGAGCCGCGCCATCAGCGACAGGATGGCCATCGGCTCGACCCCCTCGCGGCGAAGGTCGCGCAGCGAGAGCGTGCCGAGACGTTTCGACAGTGCCTCGCCCTGCGGCCCCGTCAGCAGCGAATGATGGGCAAAGCGCGGCGGCCGCGCCCCGAGCGCCTCGATGATCTGGATCTGCGTTGCCGTGTTGGTCACGTGATCGGCGCCGCGAACGATGTCGGTGATGCCGAAATCGACGTCATCGACCACCGACGCGAAGGTGTAGAGCACCTGTCCATCGGCCTTGATCAGCACCGGATCCGACACCGAGGCAGCGTCGATCGACAGCGGCCCGAGGATCCCGTCCGTCCACTCGATGCGCGTCTGGTCCAGCAGGAACCGCCAGTAGCCCTTGCGCCCCTCCGCGCGCAGCCTCTCCCGGTCGGCATCGGAGAGCTTCAGCCCGGCACGGTCGTAGACCGGCGGCAGGCCCATGTTGAGCTGCTTCTTGCGCTTCAGCTCGAGTTCCACCGGCGTCTCGAAGACCTCGTAGATGCGGCCCTTCGCCTTCAGTTCCTCGGCCGCCTCGGCGTAGCGCGAAAGCCGGTCCGACTGCCGCTCGAAGCGGTCCCAGGTCAGGCCGAGCCAGGTGAGGTCCTCCTGGATCGCGTCTGCATACTCCGGCTTCGACCGCTCGGCGTCGGTGTCGTCGAGCCGAAGGATGAACGTGCCGCCCGCCTTGCGCGCGATCGCCCAGTTGAACAGTGCGGCGCGCAGGTTGCCTATGTGCAGAAAGCCCGTGGGCGAAGGTGCGAAGCGGGTGACGGTCATGGAGGGCTCCTCGGACCCCGCCCCTCTTCCACAAGCGCCCCGTTTTGTCCATATCGGGACCGATGACCACCGATCCCGCCGCCCTGCTTCCGCCCGACCTCGCCGATTTCGAGGCGCTGGCAGAGGCCGCGCGCGAGGCGCTGCCCGAACCCTACCGCGCGGCCGCCCGCGCCATCGTGCTGAGGGTCGAGGATTTCCCGCCCGAGCATGTGCTCGACGAGATGGAGATCGACGATCCCTTCGAGCTGACCGGCCTCTACGACGGCGTTCCGCTGACCGAGAAATCGGTCATGGACCAGCCGCTCGCGCCTGACACGATCTGGCTCTTCCGCCGACCCATCCTCGACGAGTGGGCCGAGCGCGGGGCCGAGCCGCTGGGAAGTCTCGTGGCCCACATCCTGGTGCACGAGCTTGCTCATCACTTCGGCTGGACGGACGACGAGATCGCCCGGATCGACCCCTGGTGGGAGTAGGTGCACAGCAGGCTGTGCGGTTGCGCAGGGCCTTTCGATGGAAGCCTCGCGGCGCCGGGCTATCGTTCCAGGTCATGGCACAGTTCACAGGGAGATCCCACATGGCGACCCTCAACCTCTCGCGCCGTCAGGCGCTCGCCGTCTCGGCGGCCCTGCCGCTCACGGGTGCGCTCGCCCGACCGGCCGCCGCGGCCGCCGAAATGAAAGGCCCGACCATGGCGCAGGTGAACCGCTTCAGGCTTGGCGCCTTCGAGGTGACGGCACTGCTTGCCGGCACCCGCACGGTGCCCGAGCCCCAGGGAACGTTCGGGATGAATGTCTCGCCCGAGGAGTTCGCCGAGGTTTCGGCGGCGAACTTCCTGCCCATCGACGCGGCTCAGTTCTTCTTCACGCCGACGGTGGTCAATACCGGGTCCGAGCTCATCCTCTTCGACGCCGGGCTCGACCCCGAGGGCATCACCGGAGCGCTCGCGGCTGCCGGCTACACCCCCGACCAGATCGACTCGGTGGTCATCACCCACATGCACGGCGACCATATCGGCGGCCTCGGCGGGGGCGCGACCTTCCCCAACGCGCGGTATCTGACCGGGCGGGCCGAGTTCGACCACTGGGCGGGCGCCGGCAACGACGGCTTCGAGGCGAACATCCGTCCGATCGCCGAGAAGTTCACTTTCCTCGAGGATGGCGGCTCGGTCGCCTCCGGCATCACGGGGATGGCCGCGGCCGGCCATACCCCCGGCCACATGATCTACATGCTGGAAAGCGAGGGCCAGCGCCTCGCCGTCACCGCCGACACGGCGAACCACTACGTCTGGTCGCTGGGCTATCCCGACTGGGAGGTGCGCTTCGACATGGACAAGGCGGCCGCCGCGGAAAGCCGCAGGAAGGTGTTCGGGATGCTCGCCGCCGACCGCGTTCCCTTCATCGGTTACCACATGCCCTTCCCCGCGATGGGCTTCGTGGAGCCGCGCGGCGAAGGCGGCTTCAGGTATGTCCCCGTTTCCTACCAGTTCATGCTCGAGCCGACGGAAGGCTGAGGAAACGATGGCCCGGGCCGCGACCGCGCGGCCCGGGCCGAAGTGCCAGCCCCTTCGTCCGGGGCAACCGGCGCGGGTCAGGCCAGCTTCGCCGCGACTTCGACGAGGCGCTTGGCCTGATGCGCGATCGCGGCCCTGGCCTTGTCGTCGAGTTCCGCGCCCGAGGTATGACTGTAGCCGTAGGGGTTGCCGCCCGCCGCAAACACGGACTGGTCGGTGTACCCCGGCGCCACGATGATCGAGCCCCAGTGCAGGAACGTGGTGTAGAGGCCGAGGATGGTCGCTTCCTGGCCGCCGTGCGGGTTCTGCGCCGATGTCATCGCGCTGACCGGCTTGTTGGCGAGCTTTCCCTGGAACCACAGTCCACCCAGCGTGTCGATGAAGGCGCGCATCTGCGACGTCGCGCCCCCGAAGCGGGTGGGCGTGGAGAACAGATAGGCGTTCGCCCATTCCATGTCGGCCGGCGTGGCGACCGGGACATCGGCCTGCTTCTCCGCGGCCGCCTTCCAGGCATCCTGCCCGGCGACGACATCGGCCGGTGCTGTCTCGGCGACGCGCAGAAGGCGCACCTCGGCGCCGGCGGCCTTCGCGGCCTCGGCGGCGACCTCGGCCATGCGGTGGTTCAGTCCATAGGTGGAATAGTAGACGATGGCGAGTTTGACGGTGCTCATGGGCATTCCCTCGGTTGGGTAGGTTGCGCGGTCAGGAGGTATTTTCGCCCCTGCGGGCCGGCCAGTCCGCACCGGCGCAAGCCTTCTGTGCAGCGGCGCAGGGGGCTGGCGCCCGGCGGCGCATGCTGGCAGTGTTACCGCAAACAAGGTGTCTCATGATCCCGGTCCTGACCCTCACTCTGAACCCCGCGCTCGATCTCGCAACTTCCGCCGATGCCGTGAGGCCGGACACCAAGCTGCGCTGCGGTCCGCCACGGGTGGATCCGGGCGGCGGCGGGATCAACGTCGCCCGGGCGATCCGTCTGCTCGGCGGCGATGCCTTCGCGCTCGTGGCGGCGGGCGGGCCGACCGGGGCGCAGCTGCTCGCGCTGCTTGCCGCCGAAGGCGTGCTCACCGGACTTCTTGCCGCGCCGGGTGACACGCGGATCTCGCTCTCCGTGGCGGACAGGGCCACCGGTCAGCAGTACCGCTTCATGCTGCCGGGGCCGGAGTGGCACGAGCAGGATGTCGCCATCGCCCTCTCGATGCTGAAAAGCGCGCTGACCCCGGGCGGCTATTGCGTCCTCTCGGGCAGCCAACCGCCGGGCCTCGCCGACGGATTCCCGGCGGACTTCGCCCGCACCTGCGCCGAACGCGGCGCGAAACTCGTGGTCGACACCGGCGGCCGGCCGCTCGCGGCCTTCGTTGCCGAACCGGGCCCCGGAGCCGAGGTCGTGCGGATGAACCACGAGGAGGCGGAGGAACTTGCAGGCCGGATCTTCACCACGCCCGCCGAGTCGGCCGCCTTCGCGGCTTCGCTTGTGGCACGCGGCGTCGCCCGCATCGTCGTGCTGGCGCGCGGCGGAGAAGGGTCGGTCCTCGTCACCGAAGGTCTGCGGGTCCAGTGCGCCGCACCGCGGGTGAAGGTCCGCAGCAAGGTTGGTGCCGGCGACAGCTTCGTGGCCGGTCTCACGCTGGCTCTTGCTCGCGGCGCCAGTCCCGAGGAAGCCCTCTGCCAGGGCGTTGCCGCCGCGAGCTCGGCGGTGATGTCGGAGGGAACGGCGCTATGCCGCCGGGAGGACGTCGAGGCCCTGCTGCCGAACTGCCGGCTGTCGTCGCTCTGAAGCTCGGGTCGGCTCGACCGTCCGGCGTCGGGAGAGCCGCTCTACACCGGCGACGATCGGCAGTGTGAGGACGTCCTGATCCTTGCCGGACAGGCGCCGGATCTCGAGACAGGGCTTGCCGGTGCGGTGCGGGCCGAGCCCGGCATGGCGGTCGCCGAGATCGGTGCAGCCGGGTATCATGTGGACGGAGAAGCCGTGAACGAGCGGCGCAAAGGCCGTTGCCGGAGAGTGGCCCTCGCGCCCGCTTTCGTATCGCCAACGGGAGCGCCCCCTATCCCAGGATCGAGGAACCACACATCCGCGCCCCCAGCCGGTGCCAGCATGGAAGACCGCGTCAAGGCGCTTGCCTCGGCCCGCCTGCGATCTGGAAGGGCGGCAAGGAACGCGGCCGGATCGACACCAGTGTCGACGGGCTTGATTCGAGCCATCCCGGGGTCTCAGAATCGGACCTCAGCAACCACGGCACGGTGATCGGCCGGCCAGGGGTCGCTGACGATGTCGCTTCGTGGGCCGGGTTCGCCGACGATCGCGGCATCGACGACCCTTGCCCCCCGCACGAAGACGAAGTCGATCCTGTCATGCTTGTCCTCCGGATCGTCTTCCGCCGACCACATCGGGGTCCATGTGAAGGCGGGCTTCGCCACCGGGTCGGCATGCACGGCGCGGTAGGCGTCGACAAAGCCCGCCTCGGACAGCCGCCGCGTCGCGGGCCACTCCACGGCGACCGGCTGGGCGCCGGCGGCCACGGCCTCCGCCGTCCAGTCGAGGGCGGAGGGTTCGTTGAAGTCGCCGGTCACGAAGACCGCCGCAGCCCCTCCGGCCTCCTCCATATCGGCGAACAAGAGGTCGAGCGCCGGTCCGCGCGTGCGTTCCGCCCAGCCGGCCAACTCTTGCGGATCGGTGGTGAACGGGGCCGGCCCGTACTCGATTCCGACCGCCTGGTAGGGTTGATACGGCTCGTCGTCGAGGTGGATGTTGAAGATCCAGACGGTGCGGCCGTCCACATCGAGCGACACGCCGAGGTCGTTCGCGCTCGCCCCCGTGATCGGGAACCGGGAGATCACCGCGTTCGCCCAGAGTGCGGGGTTCTCCGCCGTCTGGTCGTGGACGTGCCAGCCGAGCGCGGCGGCGAGCGCCGGCGCAATGCTGTCGCCGACCGGTGGGCAGCTTTCCGGTTCGCAGGGGTCGCTCTCGAGCCGCGTCTCCTGAAGGCCCACGATGTCGGCTCCGGCAGCACGGATCGCGGCGACGGTTGCGTCGATCGGCTTGCCCTCGTTCATGCCCGCTCCCCAGACGTTGAAGCTCATGACGCGCAACGCGGTCTCCTCCGCAGTGGCCGGGGCGGCAAGCGCGAGGACGAGAATGGCTGCGGTCAGGCGAAGGGAATGCGTCATCTGGGGTATCTCCGGCACATCTTGCGCCGGAAGCATAGACATGCCGCGATGGCACCGCGATGACGCAGTCGGGCTACGACGGATCGCGCCAGCGGTTCACTATCGGATAGCGGCGGTCGAGCCAGAAGGCGCGGTTGGTGAGCCGCGTGCCGGGGGCGGACTGGAAGCGCTTCCACTCGGCCCCGTAGACCAGCGCCTCGACCTTCCTGACGGTGGCGCGGTCGTAGCCGCGGGCGACGATGTCGGCGACGCTCTCCTCGCGGTCGACAAGGCCCTCGAGGATGGCGTCGAGCGTGGCGTAGGGCGGCAGCGAATCCTCGTCGCGCTGGTCCGCGCGCAGCTCGGCCGAGGGGGCCTTCTCGATCACCCGGGGCGGGATCACCTCGCCCGCAGGCGCCAGCATCCACGGCCGGTGCACCCTGTTGCGCCACCGGCAGGTCTCGAACACACGTGTCTTGTAGAGATCCTTCAGCGGATTGTAGCCACCGGCCATGTCCCCGTAGATGGTGGCGTAGCCGACCGCCACTTCCGACTTGTTGCCGGTGGTCAGCAGCATCTCCCCGAACTTGTTCGACAGCGCCATCAGCAGCAGGCCGCGCAGCCGGGACTGGATGTTCTCCTCGGCGATGCCGGCCCGGGTTCCCGCGAAGAGGTCGGCGAGCGCCTCTGTCACGGCGGCACGCGGGCCGGTGATCGGAATGGTGTCGAGGCGGCATCCCAGGCGTCGGGCGACCTCTGCGGCATCCTCGAGGGAATGGGAGGAGGTGTATTCCGAAGGAAGCATCACGCATCGCACGTTTCCGGGCCCGATGGCATCGGCGGCGATCGTGGCGACCAGCGCGCTGTCCACGCCGCCGGACAGGCCCAGAAGGACGTTCGTCAGACCCGATTTCCGGAGATAGTCGCGCAGGCTTTCCGTCATGACGCGGTAGTCCTGCTCCCATTCGTCGGGATGGACGGCCCTCGTCCCTTCGGCAGCGAGCCAGCCCTCGTCCGTCTCCTCGAAATCGACGTGCGCGACGACCTCGTCGAACACCGGCAACCTGACGGCCAGCCGGCCCCCGGGATTCAGCACGAAGGATCCGCCGTCGAATACCTGGTCGTCCTGCCCGCCCACCATGTTCAGGTAGACGAGGGGAAGCCCGGTCTCGACCACGCGGGCGACCATCAGGTTCAGACGCAGGTCGAACTTGCCCCGGTGGTAGGGCGACCCGTTCGGGACCAGGAGGAGTTCGGCCCCGCTTTCGGCCTGCGCCTCGGCAACGTCCGGATACCAGCTGTCCTCGCAGATCGGCGTTCCGATGCGGATGGGGCCGAGCCGGTAGGGACCGTGGATCTGGGCCGAGGCATAGAGCCGCACCTCGTCGAAGACGCCGTCGTTCGGGAGGTGATGCTTGAGGATCCGGGCCGCGACCCCTCCGCCCTGAAGGACGTGATAGGCGTTGAAGAGCCGCCCGCCCTCGCGCCACGGCGCGCCGATCGCAAGTGCCGGGCCTTCGGCCGTGGCGGCCGCGAGCCGCGCGAGACGATCCGCCGCATCGGCCTCGAAGGCGCGCTTCATCACGAGGTCCTGGGTCTGGTAGCCCGTGAGGAACATCTCGGGCAGGGCCACGAGATCGGCGCCGGCCTTCCGCCCCTCCTCCCACGCCCGCCGCGCCATCTCGGCATTGTCCGCAAGCGCGCCTACCGTGGGGTTCAGCTGCGCCATGGTCAGTCGGAATCGAGCGGTCATTGCGGGCCTCCGGTCCAGCGCTACTTAGCAGAAAGGACGGGGCGGGGAAGCTGTTGCCGCCTGAAAACCGTTGTCAGGTCAGAGGGCTGAGGCTAGTCTTTGACGCGTGTCTGTAGATACCCGCCATACTGGGGGACCGTCGTGAGGGAGCCGCGATTGCCGTTGCGATCGGGTCTGCTTTGTGCAGCCCTTGCGTTTGCGGCTGTCGCCGGAGCGGCCCAGGCCCAGGATTCCGGCGAGATCATCGTCAAGCAGTACGACGATGGAGGCGTCTACGAAGGCACGTTCAGGAACGGGCTCCAGCATGGCCGTGGCACCTACCGGCTCCCCAATGGCTACGAGTATACCGGCGAGTGGATCGAGGGCGAGATCCGCGGCCAGGGGATCGCCCGTTACCCCAACGGCTCGGTCTACGAGGGCGAGTTTGCACTCGGAAAGCCCGAGGGCTTCGGCAAGATCACATTTGCCGATGGCGGCACCTACGAGGGGGAGTGGAACGACGGACGCATCGAAGGCCAGGGCCGGGCCGTCTATGCCAACGGCGTGATCTACGAGGGCGGCTTCGTGAATGCCGAGCACCACGGCAAAGGCACCATGATCAGCCCCAACGGGTATCGCTACGAAGGCGACTGGGTGATGGGCGTGAAGGAGGGCAAGGGCAAGATCACCTATCCCGACGGATCGACCTACGAGGGCGACATGCTGGCGGGCGACCGTGCCGGGCAGGGCACGCTCCGCATGCCGGACGGCCTCGTCTACCAGGGCGCGTGGCAGAACGGGCAGATCAACGGCGAGGGCACCCTCACGCAGGCCAACGGCGACGTCTACCAGGGCACGTTCGTCAACGGCCAGCGCCAGGGCAGGGGACGGGTCGCCTACGGCAACGGCGACATCTACGAGGGCGAGTTCCAGGCAGACCGCCGCCACGGCCAGGGCACCTTCCGCGGCGCAGACGGCTATGTCTACGAGGGGACCTGGGTCGAGGGGCAGATTTCCGGCCAGGGAACAGCACGCTACCCCGACGGGGCCGTCTATACCGGAACCTTCCGCGACGGGCTCGCCGACGGGACCGGAAGCATCACCTACGCCGACGGATCCTCCTACGAGGGCGAGTGGAAAGCGGGCGTGATCGAGGGCACGGGCGTCGCACGGTATCCCGGCGGCCTCGTCTACGAGGGCCAGTTCCTGGCGGGGAAGAACCACGGCCAGGGCACCATGACCTCTCCCGACGGCTACCGCTACGAGGGACAGTGGCTTGACGGCCTCCGCCACGGCCAGGGCACCGCGACCTATCCGGACGGCAGCGTCTACAAGGGAGGCTTCGTGGCCGGCCAGCGCGAGGGGCGCGGCGAACTGACGATGCCTGACGGATTCCGATATGTCGGCCAGTGGAAGGGGGGCGACATCGAGGGATCGGGCACCGCGACCTACGCGAACGGGGACGTCTACGACGGCTACTTCCTCGACGGCAAGCGCCAGGGTCAGGGAACGATGCGTTATGCCACCGGCGAAGTCGTGAGCGGCCAGTGGCGCGACGGACTTCTGGTGCAGACGGCGTCTTCGAGCATTCCGAGACCGGGCGCCGACACGGGCGCCGAGACTGTGCCGGAAGCGAGCAACTGACCCCCTGCGCAGCCGGCTAGACGACCTCGCCCCGCGACAGCCGCCCGAGCACCCTTTCCGCCCCCTGTAGCACCGCAGACCGGCGGCCGTCGTCCATCCGGTCCCAGGTCCGGTACATCTGCGCCATGCGGGGGTTGCCCTCGAACCGGGCGCGGTGTCGGTGAAGGAAGTGCCAGTAAAGCAGGTTGAAGGGGCAGGCTGACTCTCCCGTCTTCGCCTTCACGTCGTAGGCGCAGCCTCCGCAGTAGTCCGACATCCGGTCGATGTAGGCACCCGACGAGACGTAGGGCTTCGAGCCCACGACGCCGCCATCGGCGAACTGGCTCATGCCCACGGTGTTCGGCGCTTCGACCCATTCGTAGGCATCGGAGTAGACGGCCAGATACCACTCGTGGACCTCATGGGGGTCCACCCCTGCCAGAAGCGCGAAGTTGCCGGTGACCATCAGGCGCTGGATGTGGTGTGCGTAGGCTTCTTCCCGTGTCTGCTCGATTGCGCTGGCAACACACCGCATCCGAGTCTCGGCGCCCCAGTAGAGCGCGGGCAGCCTCGCCGTGTGGTGCAGAGCGTTCCTGCGCGGGTAGTCAGGCCCCTCGAGGAAGTAGATCCCCCGGACGAACTCGCGCCAGCCGATGATCTGGCGGATGAAGCCCTCCACGGCATTGATCGGTGCGGTCCCCGCCTTCCAGGCGGCCTCGGCGGCAAGACAGACTTCCAGCGGGTCGAGGAGGCCTGCGTTCAGGTAGGGCGAGATCACCGAGTGGTAGAGGAAGCGGTTCCCGGCCAGCATCGCATCCTGGTAGTCGCCAAAGTAGGGAAGCGCATGGGTGACGAAATGCTCGAGCGCCCGGCGGGCCTCGCCGCGGTCGGTGGCGAAGGCGAACGGCCGGAGGCTGCCGAAGTTGCTGCCGAACCGCGCCGCGACGAGATCGAGGACCTCCCCGACCGTTTCATCCGGCGGGAATCTGAGCGGCCCTCCGTGACCGACCTCCTCCGGCGCAGGCTTGCGGTTCTCGTAGTCGAAGTTCCACTTCCCCCCTGCCGGTTCGCCGCCCTCCATCAGAAGGCCGGTCTTGCGGCGCATCTCGCGGTAGAAGTGTTCCATGCGAAGCACCTTGCGGCCCTGCGCCCAGCTGCGGAACTCCGCCTCGGAGCAGAGGAAGCGGTCATCGGCGAACTGCCGGACCGGAATAGGCATCTCCTCGAGCAGACGGATCAGACGCCATTCCCCCGGGCGCGTCGCCAGAACCTCGCGCGCGCGGAACTCGGCCGCGCGACGCAGAAGCTCGCCGGGGATTGACCCTGCATTGTCCGGATCGTCGAGCCGGGTGTAGGCGATGCGCCAGCCGTTGCTTGCGAGCTCGCGTGCGAACTTGCGCATCGCGGCGAACAGGAAGGCGATCTTCTTGGGGTGATGGCGCACGTAGGTCGCCTCGTCCATCACCTCCGCCATGACGACGATGTCGTTGTCCCGGTCGGCCGCCTGCAGTGCCGCGACGTCGGGAGAGAGCTGGTCGCCCAGGATGAGGACGAGGCGCGTCACCACGGGATCTCCCTTCCCGCCCAGTCGTAGAACCCCCCGCTCTGGGCCGGCGTTAGCCCGTCGATGACCGACAGGATGTGCTCGGCCGCCACCTCCGGCGCGACGGCCGGGTGCCGCCCCAGGTAGCGTTCGGTGAACCGCGTCCTCACGGTCCCGGGGTGCAGCGCGGCGATGACGGCTTCGCGGTGGGTCCGGGAGATCTCGATCGCCGCGGTCCGCAGAAGCTGGTTCAGCCCCGCCTTCGACGCACGGTAGGAATACCAGCCCCCCAGCCTGTTGTCCCCGATCGAACCGACCCGCGCGGCCAGCGCCGCAAACACCGCGCGCCGGTCCCTCGGGAGCAGCCGCAGCGCGTGTTTCAGCACAAGGAGGGGGCCGATCGCGTTCAGCCGGAACTGGGCTGCAAGCGACTCCGGCGTGACGGCACGCAGGGACTTCTCCGGCTCGGCCCCGTCGATCTCCAGCGCACCCGTGGCGACGAGGACAAGGTCGAACGCACCGTCGAGAGCTCCGAGGGCCGCAGCCACCGAGGCCTCGTCGGTAACGTCGAGCCCGTTTGCGGACCGCGACAGCCGCGTCACGTCGCACCCTCTGTCAGACAGCGCGGCGGCCACTGCGTGCCCGATCCCGCCGGAAGCGCCGACCACCAATGCCCTTTCCATCACACCCTCCTACGCGCCCGCCAGCTAGCGGCGGGGTGCGGAACGTCAAATTCCGGCTTTCCTTTTCGGCGCCCGCCCGTATAGTCGCGCGCCATGACGGGGACCGCAGATATCGCGCGCATCCGGGGCTCGGGCCCCGTGACAGGCCCTGCCCAGCTCCTTCTCCTTAGCCGCCTCTGAGCGTGCCCCCTCGGGCGCGACCGCTCGGAGGTAGACAGCGCCCGTGGCCATCTAGGGAAAGAAGAGGATAGAGACACATGACCGCCAAGCCCGAACAGGACCGCGTCCTGATATTCGACACCACGCTGCGCGACGGCGAGCAGTCGCCCGGCGCGACAATGACGCACGAGGAGAAGCTCGAGATCGCCGAGCTGCTCGACGAGATGGGCGTCGACATCATCGAGGCGGGCTTCCCGATCGCCTCCGAGGGCGACTTCGCCGCCGTGTCCGAGATCGCGAAGCGCGCGCAGAATGCGGTCATCTGCGGCTTGGCGCGCGCCAACTTCAAGGACATCGACCGCTGCTGGGAGGCGGTGCGCCATGCAAAGCGCCCGCGCATCCACACCTTCATCGGCACCTCGCCGCTGCACCGCGCCATCCCGAACCTCGACATGGACCAGATGGCCGAGCGGATTCATGACACGGTGACGCATGCGCGGAACCTCTGCGACAACGTGCAGTGGTCGCCGATGGACGCAACGCGGACGGAGCACGACTATCTCTGCCGCGTGGTGGAGATTGCCATCAAGGCCGGCGCGACGACGATCAACATCCCCGATACGGTCGGCTACACCTACCCGCGAGAGAGCGCCGACCTGATCCGGATGCTGCGCGAGCGTGTGCCGGGGGCCGACGAGATCACCTTCGCCACCCACTGCCACAACGACCTCGGCATGGCGACGGCCAATGCGCTGGGGGCCGTCGAGGCGGGTGCCCGGCAGATCGAGTGCACGATCAACGGCCTCGGCGAGCGCGCCGGCAACACCGCGCTGGAAGAGGTCGTGATGGCGATGAAGGTCCGCCACGACATCCTGCCCTTCCGCACCGGCATCGACACCACGAAGATCATCAACATCTCGCGCCGGGTCTCGACCGTCTCGGGCTTCCCGGTCCAGTACAACAAGGCCATCGTCGGCAAGAACGCCTTCGCGCACGAGTCGGGCATCCACCAGGACGGGATGCTCAAGAACGCCGAAACGTTCGAGATCATGCGGCCCTCCGACATCGGGCTGAAGCAGACGAACCTCGTCATGGGCAAGCATTCCGGCCGCGCCGCGCTTCGCGCGAAGATGGCGGAGCTCGGCTTCGACCTGGCCGACAACCAGCTCAACGACGTCTTCGTGCGGTTCAAGGCGCTCGCCGATCGCAAGAAGGAAGTCTACGACGACGACCTGATCGCGCTGATGAAGGACAGTGCGGCGAACACCGGAAACGACTTCCTCCAGGTGAAGTTCCTGCGGGTCATCTGCGGGACAGAGGCGCCACAGTCGGCCGACCTGATCCTCTCGGTCGACGGGGTCGAACACCACGTCACCGCCCAGGGCGACGGGCCGGTCGATGCCACCTTCAAGGCCGTGCGCATGGTCTATCCCAACAATGCGCGGCTCGAGCTCTACCAGGTCCACGCCGTGACCGAGGGCACCGATGCCCAGGCCACCGTCAGCGTCCGGCTCGAGGAGGATGGCCGGATCGCCACCGGGCAGGCAGCGGATACCGACACGGTGGTCGCTTCGGCCAAGGCCTACGTCAACGCGCTGAACCGACTCATCGTGCGTCGGCAGAAGTCGGACCCGGACGCCGACATCAAGCAGGTAAGCTACAAGGACGCGGGATGAGAGCGGACAGGCCTGCAGGATTGCTGGAATTCTGCAGGATCTCCCGCTTTCCATGAGGCTCAATCCGCGTCCTATGTTGTGATTCTGCAAGGATCGCCGCCCGGCGGGAAGGCGCCGAACTGGCGGCTTCACGCCCCTTCCGCCGCCCGCCCGCCTTCTCTATAAGCGAGCGGTGCCGCGACTCCCTCGACGGAGGGGTCGCCGCGCGTCTTCTGGGGGAAGAAAGGGTGGCGACATGGCCGGGTTTGGCGGGCTCTTCTCGTCCGATATGGCGATCGATCTCGGGACGGCGAACACGCTCGTCTACGTGAAGGGCCGGGGGATCATCCTCAACGAGCCCTCCGTCGTGGCCTACCACGTGAAGGACGGCAAGCGGCAGGTGCTCGCCGTGGGCGAGGACGCCAAGCTCATGCTGGGCCGCACGCCCGACTCGATCCAGGCGATCCGGCCGATGCGCGAGGGCGTGATCGCCGACTTCGACGTCGCCGAGGAGATGATCAAGCACTTCATCCGCAAGGTCCACAAGCGCACCACCTTCAGCCGCCCGAAGGTGATCGTCTGCGTGCCGCACGGCGCGACCCCGGTCGAGAAGCGCGCGATCCGGCAGTCGGTGATCTCGGCCGGCGCCCGCCGCGCGGGGCTCATCGCCGAGCCCATCGCTGCTGCAATCGGGGCGGGCATGCCGATCACCGACCCGACGGGCAACATGGTCGTCGACATCGGCGGCGGCACCACCGAGGTCGCCGTCCTGTCGCTCGGCGACATCGTCTATGCCCGCTCGATCCGGGTCGGCGGCGACAGGATGGACGAGGCGATCATCTCCTACCTGCGCCGCCAGCAGAACCTGCTGGTCGGCGAAAGCACGGCCGAGCGGATCAAGACCTCGATCGGCACCGCGCGCATGCCCGATGACGGACGCGGCGCAAGCATGCAGATCCGGGGGCGCGACCTCCTGAACGGCGTGCCGAAGGAGATCGAGATCAACCAGGCGCAGGTGGCCGAGGCGCTGGCCGAGCCTGTCCAGCAGATCTGCGAGGCGGTGATGATCGCGCTGGAGGCCACCCCGCCCGACCTTGCGGCAGACATCGTCGACCGGGGCGTGATGCTGACGGGCGGCGGGGCGCTGCTGGGAGAACTCGACCTCGCCCTCCGGGAGCAGACCGGCCTTTCGATCTCGGTTGCCGACGAAAGCCTGAACTGCGTTGCGCTCGGCACCGGCAAGGCGCTCGAATACGAGAAACAGCTTCGCCACGTGATAGACTACGACAGCTGATGCCCTGACGGGGAGGTCCCGTGGCCCGCGACCGGCAGAACAGCGAGGAATTCGTCCGCCCTCTCCGCCGCCTCATGGTGGCGTTCCTCGTCCTGTTCCTGATCGGGCTCTTCCTGGTCTGGCGGATCGACAGCCCCAGGGTGGAGCGGCTGCGGGCCGCGATCGTGGACCGCGTGGTGCCGAGCTTCGACTGGGCGCTCACGCCGTTCACCAAGATCGCCGACATGGTCGATGCCTTCCAGAGCTACGCCAGCCTCTACGAGCAGAACCAGGAACTCCGGCGCGAGCTTCAGCAGATGCGGGCCTGGCGCGAGACCGCCCTCCAGCTCGACCAGCGCAATGCGCGTCTCCTCGATCTCAACAATGTCCGGCTGGACCCGCAGCTGACCTTCGTCACCGGCGTCGTCATGGCGGACGTCGGCTCGCCGTTCCGCCAGTCGGTGCTGCTGAACGTCGGCGCGCGCGACGGCATCCAGGACGGCTGGGCCACGATGGACGGGCTGGGCCTCGTCGGGCGGATCGCAGGGGTCGGACAGTCCACCTCGCGCGTCATCCTCCTGACCGATTCGAACAGCCGCCTGCCCGTGACGATCCAGCCTTCGGGTCAGCGCGCCCTGCTGACCGGCGACAACTCGGCCGCCCCGCCGATCGAGTTCCTCGAGAACCCCGACATGGTGCGCCCCGGTGACCGCGTCGTGAGTTCCGGCGACAGCGGCGTCTTCCCGGCGGGGCTGCTCGTCGGACAGGTCGCCGAAGGCACCGACGGGCGGCTGCGGGTGCGGCTGGCGGCCGACTACGAACGCCTCGACTTCCTGCGCGTCCTGCGCGCCCGTCCGGTGGAGCAGATCGGCGATCCGGGCCAACTTCTCGTGCCGCCCGTCCCCTTCGGCGGCGAGGCGCTCGCTGCCGAGCCCGAAACGCCGGAGGCGGCCACCGAGGAGGAGGGCAGCGGTGGCTGACCCGATCGCGCTCAGGGTCTGGACCGGGCGCGGCATCTACCTTGCCGTGGCGGCCGCGATCATCTTCGTGCGGCTCCTGCCGTTCGACAGCCGCCCCGGTGACCTTCCGGCACCCGACCTTCTGCTGGCGGTCACGGCGGCGTGGATCCTGCGCCGGCCGGCCCATGTGCCGGTTGGGCTGATTGCCGGGGTCTTTCTCGTATGCGACATGCTGTTCCTGCGCCCGCCCGGCCTCTGGACCCTGATCGTGGTGCTCGCCACCGAGTTCCTCCGGGCGCGTGAGGGGCTGGCCCGCGAACTGACCTTTCCGCTGGAATGGGCGATGGTGGGCAGCGTCCTCATTGCCGCGACCGTCGGCGAAAGCCTGATCCTCGCGATCTTCTTCGTGCCCTCGGCATCGGTCGGGGTTGCGCTCCTGCACACGCTCGTCACACTCCTCGTCTACCCGCTCGCGGTCGCGGCGCTGCGCTTCGGGCTCGGCCTGCGCCGCGCCGCCCCGGGGGAAACCGATGCGCTGGGGAGGCGGTTGTGAGACGGACGGCCAGGGACACCGAGGAAAGCGCCCGCGTCATCTCGCGCCGCGGGATCCTGCTCGGGGGCACGATGTTGGCCACGGCTGTCACCCTCGGCCTCAGGATGCGGTACATGCAGGTCGACCAGGCCGACCAGTTCCGCCTGCTGGCAGAGGAGAACCGGATCAACATCCGGCTCATCCCGCCGGCGCGCGGCCAGATCTTCGACCGCAACGGCGTGGTCATCGCCGGGAACGAGCAGGTCTACCGGATCGTGATCGTCCGCGAGGACGCCCGCGACGTGCCTGCGGTCATCGAGAGCCTGAAGAAGATCGTCGCGCTCGACGACACGGAACTCGAGCGCGCACTGAAGGAGATGGAGCGCCGCAGCCCGTTCGTGCCGGTCACGATTGCCGAACGCGTGACCTGGGAAGCGATCTCGGCAGTCGCGGTGAACGCTCCGGCACTTCCCGGGATCACGCCCGAGGTCGGGCTGTCCCGGGTGTATCCGCTCGGGCCCGACTTCGCGCATGTCACGGGCTATGTCGGGCCGGTCAGCGACTACGATCTCGAACGGACCGACGACAACGATCCGCTCCTTCAGATCCCGCGGTTCCAGATCGGCAAGGTCGGCGTCGAAGCGCGGATGGAGAAACTGCTCCGCGGGCGAGCGGGCTCCAAGCGGATCGAGGTCAACGCCGCGGGCCGGGTCATGCGCGAACTCGACCGGCAGGAGGGCGAGGCCGGGGCCGACGTCCAGCTCACGGTCGACGCCCGGCTTCAGAACTTCGTGCTCGCGCGGCTCGGAAGCGAAAGCGCGGCCGTCGTGGTGATGGACGTGGCGTCCGGCGACATCCTGTCGATCACCTCGGCGCCCGCCTTCGACCCCAACCTCTTCGTCCGCGGCATCTCGGTCGCCGACTATCAGGCGCTGATGGAAAACGACCATCGACCGCTGGCCGACAAGACCGTGCAGGGCGCCTACCCCCCGGGCTCGACCTTCAAGATGGTTGTGGCGCTCGCGGCGCTGGAGGCCGGACTCGTCAGCGCGGAGACCACGTTCTCGTGCCGCGGGTTCCTGGAAGTCTCGGGGCGCCGTTTCCACTGCTGGTCGCGCGGGGGGCACGGGCGGGTGGATCTGCAGAAGAGCCTCGTCGAGAGCTGCGACGTCTACTATTACGAACTCGCCCAGCGCGTCGGCATCGACGGCATCTCCGCCATGGCACACCGGCTCGGGCTGGGCGAACGGTACGACCTGCCCTTGTCTGCCGTCGCCGAAGGGCTGATCCCGACCCGGAGCTGGAAGCGGGAGCGGCGGGGCGAGGAGTGGCTGGTGGGCGACAGCCTCAACGCCGCCATCGGCCAGGGCTTCGTGCTCTCCACACCGCTCCAGCTCGCGGTCATGTCGGCGCGGCTCGCCACGGGCAGGGCAGTCCTGCCGCGTCTCGTCAAGTCGATCGACGGGGTGGAGCAGCCGCGGACCGAATTCCCGCTGCTCGGATTCAACGAGAACAACCTGCGCCTGATCCGCCGTGCGATGTTCAGCGCGTCGAACGAGCGGCGGGGCACCGCCTACGGCAGCCGCATCGTGGAGCAGGGTCGGCGCATGGCCGGCAAGACCGGCACCAGCCAGGTGCGCAACATCACGGCGGCCGAACGCGCGCGGGGCGTGTTCCGCAACGAGGACCTGCCGTGGAACCGGCGCGACCATGCGCTGTTCGTGGCCTTCGCACCCGAGGATGTGCCGCAGATCGCGATCTCGGTCGTGGTCGAACACGGCGGCGGCGGCGCATCTGCCGCAGCGCCGATCGCGCGCGATGTCGTCCTGCAGGCTCTCTACGGCGGGCTGCCGCCGCTGTCGGCCTACCCCGAAAGCCAGAGGGCGCGAATCCGGACCATGCAGGAGGAGCTCCCGCTGCGCGTCCCCGACACCGCCTCTCGCGGAGCGACACGGGCATGAGCTACCTAGAGTACTCCGTCAAGCGGGTGCCCACGGGGCCGCGCAAGATCCTGCATCTCAACTGGGCGCTGGTGCTCCTGCTGATTGCCGTGGCAAGCACCGGCTTCCTGATGCTCTACTCCGTTGCGGGCGGAGACATCTCCCGCTGGGCGGAGCCGCAGATGAAGCGCTTCGCCCTGGGCCTCGTCCTCATGTTCGCCGTGGCCTTCGTTCCGATCTGGTTCTGGCGCAACATGGCTGCCCTTGCCTACGGGATCTCGCTCCTGCTCCTCGTCGCGGTGGAGTTCGTGGGCGACGTCGGAATGGGCGCTCAGCGCTGGATCGACCTCGGCTTCATACGGCTGCAACCGTCCGAGCTGATGAAGATCACCCTCGTGATGCTGCTTGCCGCGTATTACGACTGGCTGGACATCCGCAAGACCTCTCACCCCTTCTACGTCCTGCTGCCGGCGCTCCTGATCCTCGTGCCGACGGCTCTGGTGCTGAAGCAGCCCGATCTCGGCACCTCGATCCTGCTGCTCATGGGCGGCGCGGCGGTGATGTTCGCGGCCGGCGTGCACTGGGCCTACTTCGCCTCCGTCTTCGCGGCGGGCATCGGGCTCGTCTCTGCGGTGATGACCTCGCGCGGGAAACCCTGGCAGCTGCTCGAGGACTACCAGTATCGGAGGATCGACACATTCCTCGACCCCGGCTCCGATCCGCTGGGGGCCGGATACCACATCACGCAGGCACAGATCGCGCTCGGCTCGGGCGGCTGGGCCGGCCGCGGCTTCATGCAGGGCACCCAGTCGCGCCTCAACTTCCTGCCGGAAAAGCATACCGACTTCATCTTCACCACGCTCGCCGAGGAGTTCGGCTTCATCGGCGCCTTCTCTCTCCTTGTCCTCTACGTGCTCATCATCGGGTTCTGCGTCGCATCGGCGCTGACAAACAAGGACCGGTTCGCCTCGCTCCTGACGCTCGGCATCGCGGTGGCCTTCTTCCTCTATTTCGCGATCAACATGGCGATGGTGATGGGGCTTGCGCCGGTCGTGGGGGTGCCGCTGCCGCTCGTCTCGTACGGGGGGTCGGCGATGCTCGTGCTCATGGTGGCCTTCGGGCTGGTCCAGAGCGCCCATATCCACCGTCCGAGGTAGCCTCGATGCCGACCGTTCTCTTCGCGGCTGACCCCGCCCTGCGCGACGCCTACCTGCCGCATCTTGCGAAGGCTTTCGCTGAAGCGGGCCTCGACGTGCACCTCGCCTGCGAGGCGGACCCCGCCGAGGTGGACTACATCGTGTTCTCTCCGGGCGGCACGATCGAGGACTTCTCCCCCTTCGCCCGGACCCGGGCGGTGCTGAATCTCTGGGCAGGGGTCGAGAACATCGTCGGCAACCCGACGCTGACCCAGACGCTCTGCCGGATGGTGGACCCCGCCATGACGGAAAGCATGGTGGAATGGGCTACCGGCCACGTGCTGCGTCACCACCTCGGCACCGACGAGTACGTTCTCAATCAGGACGGCGTCTGGCGGCACGACGAGACGCGGATGCCGAAGCTAGCGCGGGAGCGCCCTGTCACCATCCTCGGCTTCGGCGAGCTCGGCCAGGCCTGCGCCCGCGCGCTGATGTCGCTGAACTTCCCGGTCACGGGCTGGAGCCGGCGTCAAGCCAGCCTTGCCGGGGCGCGCTGTCTGGCGGGGCCGGAGGGGCTCGACGAGGCACTGCGCGGCGCCGAGGTCGTCGTGCTGCTTCTGCCGAAGACGCCGGAGACGGAGAACGTCCTCGATTCGCGGCGGCTGGCGCTGCTCGCGCGCGGGGCCTTCGTCATCAACCCCGGAAGGGGCGCCCTGATCGACGACGCGGCGCTCCTCGCGGCACTCGACAGCGGGCAGGTCGCGCACGCCACGCTCGACGTCTTCCGGCAGGAGCCGCTGCCTCCAGACCACCCGTTCTGGGCGCATCCGAAGGTCACGGTCACGCCGCACATCGCCGCCTTCACCCGGCCGGCGACTGCCGCGCGCGTGATCGCCGAGAACGTCCGCCGGGGCGAGGCGGGCGAGCCGCTCCTTCACGTCGTGGACCGCCGCGCCGGCTACTGACCGACGCCCGCCCGGCTACCGCAGCCGCGGCGGGCGGTCGCGATCGGAACCGGGCGGCCGCGGCACCTCGGGCGCTGCGGCCTCGGGGATGTCGAACCTCAGACCGACCCGCGCGAGGCTGGCCGATGCCGGATCCGACGCGGGCAGGAAGGCGACGTCGAGCGTGCCGGCCTCGATACCCGAGAAGGAAAGCGCCTCGCCGACGGCGCGGGCCAGGGCTTCCTCGGCGCCGGGGCGTGCGTCGACAAAAGCCAGGAGGTGCTCCCGCCGGCCGCCGGCGTAGGTGACGCCGGCGAGATAGGCGAGGCGCGCGAGCCCCTCGGCGAGCGCGAGCTTGACGGCCAGCCCCTCGACCAGCTCGGGCGGCAGCCCGGTGGGAGGGTGGAACTCCTCGGGGCGCTCCTCGGCCTTAGCCGGGCCGGAGGCGAGCAATCCCGAGAGCCAGTCGATCGTCGCGGCCGGAACCATCGTCTCCGCGGATGTCCCGAGGTTCAGACCGATCCCGACCCCCTGCCCCGCCAGCATCCCCACGAGCGACCGGCCCGAAAGGGCGGCGTAGGGCGCCGGTGCACGGGCAAACGCGGCGAGCCGCGCCTCGCGGTCGAACGCCAGCACGTAGCGTCCTCCGTCCACATCGAAGACTTCCGGCTCGAGGTTGTCGTCCTGCGCCTCCGCGCGGAGCAGCAGGAAGAGCTCCGCGTCGGACAGCCGCTCATGGAACCTCAGGCGCGGCAGCGCCTCATCCGGCGCAGCGAGCATGGCACCGAGGGCGCGGTCGAGGGGGGTTTCCATGGTCCTCAGGCCTCCAGCACGGCGCGCACCCGGGCCCGCAGCTCGGGCAGAAGCTCGGCCTCGAACCATGGGTTGCGCCCGAGCCACGCGGTATTCCGCCACGAGGGATGCGGCAAGGGGATGGCCCGCGGCAGGTATTCGCGCCAGGCACGGACGGTCTCGGTCACGCCCGCGCGTGCGCCGAGGTGCCAGCGCTGCGCCGGCCCGCCGACCGCCACGACGAGACGCAGGCCGGGAAGCGAGGCCATCACCCTCTGGTGCCATGTCCGGGCGCAGATCGCCGGTGGAGGCAGGTCCCGGCCCTTGGCGTCATAGCCCGGGAAGCAGAAGGCCATCGGCACGACAGCCACCCGGCTCCGGTCATAGAATTCGGCCTCGTCGAGCCCCAGCCAGTCACGCAGCCGCACGCCGGAAGGATCGGCGAAGGGGCGCCCGGCACGGTGGACGCGCAGCCCCGGCGCCTGGCCCGCGACGAGAAGCCGGGCTCCCGGCTCGAACCAGACGACCGGCCGGGGCACATGGGCCGTCGCCGTCGCGGCAAAGCGGTCGGCACAGAGCCGGCAGGCCGCGATTTCGGCCGCAAGCGCACACGTCATCAGGCCGCCGCACGGCTCTCGGCCGCACCGTTGCCCCCTGGCAGGCAATCCGCTATGCGATCGCTCAGGCGCGGCGGCGGGACAGGCATGTATCGGGTCTGGAACTTCATCACGAACTACTCGCTGCTCCTCGTCAGTGGCGCGCTCCTGGCCCTCATCTGGGCCAACCTGAGCCCCGGCAGCTATCACGATTTCGTCGAGTTCGTCATCGTCGACCACTTCTTCATCGGGCATGCCCATGTGGAGGACGGACACGTCGTGCGCACCCTGACGGTCCACTATCTCGTCAACGACGTGCTGATGGCCTTCTTCTTCGCGATCGCCGCGAAGGAGGTCTGGGAGGCCATCATCCTCGAGAACGGATCGCTGCGCGGCAAGAAGGCGCTGACCCCGCTCATTGCCACGCTCGGCGGGATGGCCGGGCCGGTCGCCGTCTATCTCGGGCTGGCGATGCTGCTCGGGCCGGCGAAGTTCGGCGCGGTCGCCAACGGCTGGGCGATCCCCACGGCGACGGACATTGCCTTCTCCTACCTCGTCGGCCGGATGGTGTTCGGCGCCGGACACCCCGCGGTGCGCTTCCTGCTTCTGCTCGCCATCGCGGATGACGCCGGCGGACTTCTCATCCTCGCGATCTTCTACCCGTCGGGGGAACTCGCGCCGCAGTGGCTTGCGCTCTCGATCGGCGCGGCGGTTGCGGTGTTCCTGCTCTTCAACTGGCTGCCGAGGTGGCTCGACCGCGGCAAGCAACACCGCCCGAACTCCACATGGGTGCGTCAGAAGCTGTCGTTCTGGCCCTACGCCGTCGCCGGAGCGCTGAGCTGGTTCGGCTTCCAGGAATCCGGGCTGCACCCGGCGCTCGGGCTCCTGCCGATCGTGCCCACCCTGCCGCACGCGGACCGTGCCTTCGGCATCTTCGCCGAAGCCGAGCAGTACCTTACCGACCTTCTCAACCACACCGAACACCTGCTGAAACACCCCGTCGAGGTCATCCTGTTCTTCTTCGGGCTGTGCAATGCCGGGGTGGAGTTCTCGGCAATCTCCGAGCCCACGTGGCTGGTGCTCGCGGGCCTGATCATCGGCAAGCCGGTCGGCATCCTGCTCTTCGGCTGGATCGCCGCGCGACCGATGGGCCTCGGGCTGCCGGTGGGGATGCGGGTGGTCGATCTCTTCGTCGTCGGCTGCGTGGCGGCGATCGGCTTCACCGTTGCGCTCTTCGTCGCCTCGGTCGCCTTCGACCCGGGACCGGTTCAGGATGCCGCAAAGATGGGGGCTCTCTTCAGCTTCGGCGCGGCCCTTCTGGCCGTGGTCGCGGGCAAGCTCGCCAGGGTCGAGCGCCAGACGGTGTGAGGATGCCGCAAGGGGCTCGCCACGGCATTTGGGCTGACGCCTGTTGAGAATTCCGACATACTGTGGCCCTAAAGGAATGCGATGGGCCGGTGACAGGCGCGCGGGCAGGCGCCGGCGGCAGGGCCACGGCAAGGGATGCTGGAATTCGAGAACGTCAGCAAGTCGTTCTGGACCGGGACGCAGCGCAAGGTCATCCTCGACCGGGCGTCCTTCCGCGTTGAGCTCGGCAACTCCCTCGGCATCCTCGCCTCGAACGGAACCGGCAAGACGACCCTGATCCGGATGATGGCGGGGCTCGAGAAACCCGACGAGGGCGAAGTCCGGCGGAACTGCAGGGTGTCGTTTCCCCTCGGCTTCATGGGCGGCGTCAACAGCAAGCATTCGGCCACCGAGAACGCCCGCTTCATCGCCCGCCTCTACGGCCTCGACCCGAACTATGTCGAGGCGTTCTGCCGGTGGCTCTGTGATATCGACGAGTACTTCGACAGGCCGCTGTCCACCTACAGCTCGGGCATGCGGAGCCGCTTCAACTTCTCGTTGCTGCTTGCGCTGGACTTCGACATCTATCTGATCGACGAGGGGATGCCGAGCACGGCGGATGTCGAGTTCAACCGTCGCGCCGGGGGCGTTCTTGCCGAGCGGCTGGTTGACCGCACCGTGGTGATCGTGTCGCACCAGGCATCGACCCTTGAGAAGTTCTGCAAGCAGGCGGCAGTGCTCCGCAACGGCCGGCTCTACGTTTTCGACAGTCTCGAAGAGGCGAGGGCACTCTATGACTACCAGGCCTAGGGTCCCGCGGTACCGTCTCCGCCGCGTTGTTGCCGCCCCCGGAACAGCGACCGCATTCGGGGAACCTGTCGGGTCATCGCGAACCGCGGAGGCGGGTGTATCCGGCACGGCGGCCTCTGCGGCCGACAAGCCGGGCGACGGCGCGGGGGTGCCGCCCTACCGGCAAGCCGAGGGGGCGGAAGCAGGGGCATCTCCCCGGACGGCGGGCGATGCCGCCACCTCGGAAGGCGGCGGCGTCGCGGATCCGGCCGCAGCCACCGACGACGGCTTCGGCAACCGCAAGTTTCCGACCGCAGCCTCGGCCGACGAGGCGGCCGAGGCCGAGATCGCGGCGATCCGCGCGGAAGGGCTGACGGGCCGGCAGCTGCGCATGGCGCGGCGCGTCGCCGAGCGCAACGGGATTTCTGCGTCCTCCGACTACGATGCCGTCCGCCTTCTGCGCAGGCGTGGTATCGACCCGTTCCGCCACGGCAACATGCTGGAACTCGTCGTCGGCGAGGCCGACAACATGCGCCGCAGCACCGAGTCCGCCCGGAAGGACGACGGCGGCGGCAAGACCGATGGCGGCTCCGCCCCGCTGAAGACGCTGCCGCAGACGGTGCCGCAGGGCGACCGGCCGAACCTTCCGTCCCCGGACACCTCGGCAGAGGATCGACGGGTCCGCGAACTGCTGAAGGTGCAGCGCGAGATCGCGCGGCGCCGCAAGCGGAAGCTCGCGTTCATGTTCCTGCGGCTCGCCGCATTCGTCCTGCTGCCCACGCTGATCACGGGCTACTACTTCTACAAGGTGGCAACGCCGATGTATGCCACCAAGTCGGAGATGGTGATCCAGCAGGCGCAGCCGCAGACTGCCATCGGCGCCGGGTCGCTCTTCGCGAGTTCGCCCCTCGCCACCGCCCAGGACTCGATCACCGTGCAGGGCTACCTGCAGTCGCGCGAGGCGATGCTGAGGCTGGATCGCGACCACGGCTTCAAGCAGCACTTCTCCGATCCCGCGATCGACGACATCCAGCGGCTGGAGGCAGATGCCTCGAACGAGGCCGCCTACAAGGTCTACCGCCGCAACGTGAAGATCAGCTACGACCCCACAGAGGGCATCATCAAGATGGAGGTGATCGCTGCGGACCCCGCCGTCAGTGCCACCTTCTCGCGCGCGCTCATCTCCTACGCCGAAGAACAGGTGGACCAACTCACCCAGCGCCTGCGCGAGGACCAGATGTCGGGCGCGATGGAGAACTACGCCAAGGCCGAGGAGAACGTGCGCCTCGCGCAGCAGAAGGTGATCGAGCTGCAGGAACGGCGGGGCGTGTTTTCCGCCGAGGCCGAGGCAAGCTCGCTGATGGGGCAGATCTCGACGCTCGAGAACCAGCTCATCGAGGCACGCCTCGGGCTGCGCGAACTGCGGGAGAACGCCAACCCCAACCCCGCCCGCGTGGCGCAGTCAGAGCGCAACATCTCCCGCCTCGAGGGCATGATCGCGGAGCTGCGCAGCCAGATGACCGAGGGGAACGACACGTCCATCTCGCTTGCCCGGATCACCGGAGAGCTGATGATGGCGGAGCGCGAGCTCGAGACGCGACAGCTTCTCCTTGCCCAATCGCTCGAGCAGCTCGAGACCGCGCGGATCGAGGCGAACCGGCAGGTCCGCTACCTCTCGACCGGCGTCAGCCCCGTCCCGCCGGACCGGCCGACCTACCCAAGGGCGCTCGAGAACACGCTCGTCGCGGGGCTGATCTTCCTCGGCATCTACCTTCTGGCGTCGATCACCGTCTCCATCCTCCGCGAGCAGGTGTCGGCGTGATGCGCGAGGTCGCGGTCGGCGGCGTCACCTTCTGCAACGACCTCCCGCTCGTTGTGATTGCCGGCCCCTGCCAGATCGAGAGCGCCGATCATGCGCAGATGATAGCAGGCGCGATGGCAGAGGCCTGCGCCGCAGCGGGCCTCGGCTACGTCTTCAAGGCGAGTTACGACAAGGCGAACCGCACGTCGCTGAAGGGCAGGCGCGGGATCGGCCGCTCGGCCGGGCTGAAGGTGCTCGAAGGCGTGCGCGCCGCGATCGGCTGCCCGGTGCTGACAGACGTGCACGAGCCCGCGCACTGCGCCGAAGTCGCCGCGGCCGTCGACATCCTGCAGATCCCGGCCTTCCTCTGCCGCCAGACCGACCTGCTGATCGCGGCGGGCGAGACGGGTGCCGCGATCAACATCAAGAAGGGCCAGTTCCTGGCCCCGTGGGACATGTCCAACGTCGCCGAGAAGGTCGCATCGACCGGCAACCACCGCATCCTGCTGACCGAGCGGGGCGTCAGCTTCGGCTACAACACCCTCGTCACCGACATGCGCAGCCTGCCGGAGATGATGCGCACGGGCTATCCCGTGGTGATGGACGCGACGCATTCCGTGCAGCAGCCGGGCGGCCGGGGCGGGTCCTCGGGCGGCCAGCGCGAGTTCGCCCCGGTGATGGCACGCGCCGCCGTCTCGCTCGGCATCGCGGCCGTGTTCATCGAGACCCACGAAGATCCCGACCGCGCCCCTTCGGACGGGCCGAACATGATACCGCTTGCCGCGATGCCGGCCCTCGTCGCCTCGCTTGCCGCTTTCGACAGGCTTGCGAAGTCGGACCCGATCCGGCTCTGAAGGGCATGCGGCAGATGCTCCGCAAGGACTGGCCGCAGCCGGAAAAGCCGCGCGAGGGGGGTTGAACGCCCCTCCGACCCGGCGTAATTACCGCCGCACGGTTGGGGAGTGGCGCAACGGTAGCGCGACGGTTTTTGGTACCGCAGGTTGCAGGTTCGAATCCTGCCTCCCCAGCCAGGCAACCTTCCCGGATGCTGCCTGCTGCGCGCACCCGCAGCGTCGCCTTCGCAGCGCCTGCGCTAGGGTCGGCCCTCATCCCGGCCTCGTGCCTGCACCTTCGGCGGGCGCGGCCTGTAGACCGGGAGCCGCCAGCCGTAGAGCAGCGACCCGGCACGAAGCGCGAAGGTCGCCGCGATCGCCACGACGAGCGCGGCCGTCTCCGCGGCCGGGAAGAGGTGCAGCAGGACGACGCTCAGCAGGGCACCGGCCAGCGCGGCACTGACGTAGAGCTCGCCCTTCTGCAGCACCAGCGGGATCTCGTTGGCGACGACGTCGCGCATGAGGCCGCCGAAGGTGCCGGTGGCGACCCCCATCAGCACGACCACCGGCCAGCCGACGCCGGCCTCGCGCGCAACGGTGACACCCGCCGCCACCGCGACCCCGAGCGCCACGGCATCAAGCCAGACGATCGCCCGGTAGCGCGACTCGATGAGGTGTGCGGTGAAGAAGACCATCACCGCCCCCGCACTGGCGACCGCCAGATACTGCGGATCGTCGATCCAGAACACGGGCGCGCGGCCGAGAAGCAGATCGCGCACCGTGCCTCCCCCGACGCCGGTGAGGCAACCGAGAAACAGGAAACCGACGATATCGAGCTGCGCCCGCGATGCCACAAGGCCGCCCGTCAGAGCGAAGACGAAGACGGCCACGAGATCGAGCAGGGCGGTCAGCGGCATCGGTCGGCTCCGCGGCAAGGAGACGATGCGCTCCCCTTCACCCGCCTAGCGGCTGGCCGCCTGCGCGGCAATACCCTGCGCACGTCCGGACCCGTCCCGGACCCGGCGGCCAGGCTCTGCGCCCGCTCATGCCGTCGCCTCGCGCCAGCGCGCAGCCCGGCGCTCGAAGCGCTGCACGAACAGGTATTCGACCGCCAGCATCACCCCGACGAAGCTGAGCGCATAGGCGAGCACCCGGGTCACGTCGAAAAGCTGGAAGTAGTAGTGGATCTGGAACCCAACCCCGTCCGACCGGCCAAGGAACTCCACGACGAGGACAAGCTTCCAGATGATGGCAAGACCGTTGCGCGCGGAGGCCGCGAGGTAGGGTGCGAGTTGTGGCAGGATGACGTGGGCAAGCCGCGCCCACCGCCCCATGCCGAAGACCCGCGCCATCTCGGCCACGCGGGGGTCGAGCGCCCGCGCGCCCTCGCGGACCGTCACCAGCACGGTCGCCATCTTGTTGAAGCTCACCGCGACGATCGCCGCCACCTCGTTCAGGCCGATCCAGAGGTAGCAGAGGACGATCACGACGAGCGCGGGCAGGTTCAGCGCGACCACGATCCACGGGTCGGCCCACTGGTTCAGCCGGGGCATCAGCCCGAACAGGATGCCGAGCGCGGTGCCGATCCCCATGGCCAGCGCAAAGGCCCAGACAACCCGGACGCCCGTCGCGCCCATATGGCGCCAGAGCGCGCCCGTTTCCGCCTCGCCGGCTATCGTCCCGGCGACGGCGAGCGGCGAGGGCAGCGTCTGTGGGGCCGCCGCCACCCAGGCTGCCATCGCCCAGAGGACCACCATCCCGAGCATCGACAGGGCGAAGACCGCAGGGTCGCGGACGAAGGCGGAGCTCTTGCGCATCGGTCCCGGGGCCACTCCTCGGTGCCAGCATCGCCCTCACCTCGCGGCTGTCAACGGCGCGACGGTGCGGCTTCGACCTTAGTCCTATGGGCCGGCCGGGCAGAGCGGGACTAGGCTCCGGGCCATGCGGGTCTGGCACTTCCTCGTCGGCTGGGTCGCAGCCTGCCTCGCCGCCGTCGGGGCAGGGGCAGAGCCGCTCACCCGCGAGGAACTCGCCGCCTTCGTCTATCCGCCCTATGCCATCGGCGAGCCCCTCGGCGAGAATGGCGTCTACCAGCTACTGAACTCCGGCGGTGCCGAGGCCGGCTACGTGTTCGAGACCGAGCCGCTCGCCCCTCTGCCGGGGTTTTCCGGAGCACCGATCAACCTGTTCGTCATGATCGACCTCGAGGGCACCTTCCTCGACGTGAAACTCATCTCGCACAACGAGCCGATCTTCGTCTCGGGACTTGGAGAGGCGCCGTTCCGCGCCTTCTTCGAGCAGTACCGGGGCCTGTCGATCTCGCAGTCGCTGGTGGTCGGAACCCCCTACGGCTCCGCCGATGCCGGATCCGCGCTCGTCTATCTGGATGGCGTCACGAAGGCGACGGCCTCGGTACGGATCGCGCATGAAAGCCTGCTTGCGGCAACCCGCGCGGTCGCGCGCGAGAAGCTCGAGGGCATCGCCTCCGGTCCGCCCGCGCATCCGGACCCCGACCACGACGAGGCGCTGACCTGGGACGACCTCGTGGCGCAGGGTCTGGCCACCCGCAAGACCGTCACCAACGCCGAAGTCGACGCCGCCTTCGCCGGCACCGTCTGGGCCGACGACGACCCCAACGCCCGTGCAGACCCCGGCGCGCCCTATCTCGACCTCTGGATCGTGGACCTCGGACCCCCTGCCATCGCCCGGGCAGCACTGTCCCCGGGAACCCTGGCCGAGCTTCGTCGCTTCCTCGAGCTCTCGGGCGACGACGAGCCCATCCTCGTGATCGACGCCGGCCGCCACGGCCTCGTCTCGGAGGACTTCGTGCGCAACACCGCGCCCGACCGGCTCTCGGCCGAGCAGGACGGGCTTCCGATCGCGCTCCGCGATGCGGACCTCTTCGTGACCCTTGCCGAAGGGGCGCCGGAGGGGACCGCGATGATCCTCAGGACCGACCGCCGGCTCGGCTTCGACCCGACGCGCGAATGGCGGCTCGACGTGCTGGCGGTGCGCGAGCACGGCGTGTTCCAGCCGCAGATCGGGACGGTCACGCTCTCGGCCACGCATGTCACGCCCGAACGCTTCTTCGTGCGGCCCGGACAGGTGGAGACGGTGCCGCCCTGGCTCGAGGCGCTCAGGAACCGTCAGACCGACCTGATGGTGGGCGGGGCCTTCCTGATCGGTCTGCTCCTCCTCGTCGGGCCGCTGATGCAGCGTCTCGCCCGCCGCGGCACGCTGACGCCCGTGCGGCTTGCCACGCTCGCCTTCATGACCGGCTTCGTCGGCTGGTGGGCACAGGGGCAGCTCTCCATCGTCACCGTCCTCGGCGTGATCCGCACCGCGTGGGAGGGGGCGAGCTTCGCCTTCCTCCTCTACGATCCGTTCTCGCTCATGGTCTGGGGGGCGGCGATCCTCGGCTTCGTGCTCTGGGGCCGGGGGCTCTTCTGCGGCTGGCTCTGCCCGTTCGGGGCGCTTCAGGAATTCGCCGCGCATCTCGGGCGCCTCCTGCGCCTGCCGCAGATCGAACCCTCCGCCCGCTGGGATGCTCGGCTGAAAAGGCTGAAGTACGCAGTGCTTGCCGGTCTCGTCGCGATCGTGTTCGTCGCGCCGGCGCAGGTGGACAAGGCAGCCGAGGTCGAACCGTTCAAGACCGCCATCACCGTCCACTTCGTGCGCGAGTGGTACTACGTCGCCTATGCCGTGTTCTGGCTCCTGCTCGGCATGGTCCTCTTCAAGGGCTTCTGCCGCTACGTCTGCCCCCTCGGCGCGGTCATGGCGATCGGCGGGCTGATCCGGGGCCGCGACTGGATCGCGCGGCGGGCCGAATGCGGCTCGCCCTGCCAGCTCTGCCGGGTGAAGTGCCGCTACGGGGCGATCGAACGGTCGGGGCGCATCGACTATTCGGAATGCTTCCAGTGCCTCGACTGCGTGCAGATCCACGACGACCCGCAGCAGTGCGTGCCACTGATCCTCGAGGCGCGTCGGGGCGCGCGCGCGACGCTCGCTCAGGGGGTCGCAGCGAAATGAGACGCCGCCGCTTCCTGCAGATCGTTGCGGCGGCGGCCTGCGTGCCGGGCTCCGCCCGCGCGCAGGTGCTGCGCCGGCGCTTCATCGCGCTCGGTGCCGACGCCGAGCTGGTCCTTCAGGGCCCGCCGGACCTTACAGGCGCCGCCCTTGCAGCCGCCGAGGCCGAGATCGCGCGCGCCGAGCAACTGTTCAGCCTCTACCGCCCGGAATCGGCCCTGTCGCGGCTGAACGCCTCCGGCCGGCTCGACGATCCGCCGGCCGACCTTCTCGCCCTGCTGCAGCTTTCGGGCCGTCTCAATGCCGCCACCCGAGGCCGGTTCGACCCGACGGTGCAGCCTCTGTGGCGTGCGCTGGCGGAGGGCCGCGATCCCGCGCCGGCGCGCGCCTCCCTCGGATGGAACCGGATTTCGCTTGCCCCCGGGCGGATCGCGCTCGGCCCCGGCCAGTCGCTCACCCTGAACGGCATCGCGCAGGGCTGGGCGACCGACCGTGTGACCGAAGCGCTGGCGCGCCACGGCCTGACGAAGGCCCTCGTCAGCATCGGCGAACATCGCGCCCTCGGCGGCCCCTTCCGCCTCGGCATCGAGGATCCCACGGCCGGCCTCCTCGGCCACCTGACGCTGGAGAACCGGTCCGTCGCCACGTCGTCGCCGCGGGCGCTCGTCCTGCCGGACGGAAGCGCGCACATCCTCGATCCCCTTCACGGCCGCCCCCCGGTCTGGTCGACGGTGTGCGTGACCGCCCGAAGCGCGGCATTGGCGGACGGGCTTTCCACCGCGCTCTGCCACGCCCCGCCGGAGGAGATCCGCCCCATTCTTGCAGGGCTCGGCGGCGACATCGCCGTGCGACTGGTCGATCCCGACGGCTCGCTCACCACGATCTGACCGCACCGCATTGAAACGGCCCCCGGAACGCTCCGGGGGCCGCCTTGCCCTTGCCCTGCGGTCGTCAGCCGGCCGCCTGAACCGCCCGCGCGGTCATCACCTTGACGAGATGCGCCCGGTACTCTGGCGTGCCGTGCAGGTCGCCGATCATGCCCGAGGGCGAGACCGTGAGCCCCTTCACCGCGTCGGCGGAGAAGTTCGACGACAGCGCCTGCTCGGCTTCCCTCCAGCGGAAGACACCGCCTTCCGAGGCCCCGGTCACCGCCACGCGGACGCCCGAGGCGAACTTGGCCACGAACACCCCGGTGAGCGCGAAGCGCGACGCCGGTTGCAGGAACTTCGCATAGGCGGCCTTCTCGGGCACCGGGAAGCGCACCTCGACGATGATCTCGCCGGGGTTGAGCGCCGTGGCGAACATGCCCTTGAAGTAGTCGTCTGCGGCGATCTTGCGGCTGTTCGTCACGATCGTCGCCCCCGAGGCGAGCACTGCCGCGGGATAGCAGGCCGAGGGGTCGTTGTTGGCGAGCGAACCGCCGATCGTCCCGCGCGAGCGAACCGCCGGATCCCCGATCTGACCGGCGAGCTTCGCCAGCGCCGGATAGAGGCTCGCGGCTTCCTTCGCGACGGTGGCGTGCGTCGTGGCCCCGCCGATCGCAACCGAGCCGTCATCGGCCTTGCAGACCCCCTTCATCTCGGCCACGTGGCCGAGGCTCACGAGCTTGGAGGGATGCGCGAGGCGCTGCTTCAGCGTGGGGATCAGCGTCTGCCCGCCGCCGAGTGCCTGCGCGTCGTCGGCCGCGAGGGCCTTCACCGCATCGGCGATGGTCGTGGGCCGCTCGAAATCGAAGGCATACATGGTTTCGTCCTCCCCTCAGCCCTGCATCGCTGCCCAGACCCTCGACGGGCTGAGCGGCATGTCGATGTGCGTCACGTGCGTCATGCCGCCGCGGTGAAGCGCGTCGATCACCGCGTTGACCACTGCCGGCGGAGACCCGATCGCACCGGCCTCGCCGCAGCCCTTCACCCCGAGGGGGTTGTGCGTGCACGGCGTCTGGCAGGAATGGTCGACCTTGTAGAACGGCACGTCATCGGCCCTCGGCATGGCGTAGTCCATGTAGCTGCCGGTGAGGAGCTGGCCGTTCTCGTCGTAGGCCGTCGTCTCGAGGAGCGCCTGGCCGATGCCCTGGGCGAGCCCGCCGTGCACCTGCCCGTCGACGATCATCGGGTTGATGATGTTGCCGAAGTCGTCGGCCGCGGCGAAGCGCTCGACCGTTACCTTGCCGGTGTCGGGATCCACCTCCACCTCGCAGGCATAGGCCCCGGCCGGGAAGGTGAAGTTCGACGGGTCGTAGAACGCCGTCTCCTCCAGCCCGGGCTCCAGATCGGCCAGCGGGTAGTTGTGCGGCACATAGGCGGCCAGGCAGACCGATCCCCAGTCGATCGACTTGTCGGTGCCGGCCACCGTGAACTTCCCGTCCTTCAGCTCGATGTCCGCATCCGAGGCCTCGAGCAGGTGCGCGGCGATCTTCTTCGCCTTGGCGATGATCTTGTTCGCCGCGCGCACCATGGCCGAGCCGCCGACCGCGATCGAGCGCGAGCCGTAGGTGCCCATGCCCATCGGGGTGTTGGCGGTGTCGCCGTGCACGATCTCGACCTGGCTTTCCGGCACGCCGATCATCTCCGAGATGACCTGCGCGAACGAGGTCTCGTGGCCCTGGCCGTGGCTGTGCGAGCCGGTCATGACCACGATGCCACCGGTCGCGTTCACGCGCACCGTTGCGCTCTCGTAGAGGCCTGCCCGCGCGCCGAGCTGGCCGACGAGGTTCGAGGGCGCGATGCCGCAGGCCTCGATGTAGCAGTTGATCCCGAGCCCGCGCAGCATGCCCCGCGCCTTCGACTCCTGGAGCCGCTTCTCGAAACCGGCCACGTCGGCGATCTCGAGGAGCTTGTCCATCGTCGCGTGGTAGTTGCCGGTGTCGTACTGCACCGCGACCGGCGTCTGGTAGGGGAAGCTGTCGATGAAGTTCCGCCGCCGGATCTCCACCGGATCCATCCCCAGCTCGCGCGCGGCCTTGTCGATGACGCGCTCGAGCTGGAAGGTCGCCTCGGGCCGGCCCGCGCCGCGGTAGGCATCGACCGGCACGGTGTTGGTGAACACCGCCTTCACGTTCACGTAGATGAGCGGGGTCTTGTAGTTGCCCGCCATCAGCGTGCCGTGCAGCCAGGTCGGCACGCTCGGCGCGAAGGTCGAGAGGTAGGCGCCCATGTTGGCGTAGGTTTCGGTGCGGATCGCCAGGAAATGGCCGTCCTTGTCGAGCGCGAGCTCGATCTTCGTCACATGGTCGCGGCCCTGCGCGTCGGTCACGAAGCTCTCCGAGCGCGAGGCGGTCCACTTCACCGGCCGCTTCAGCGCGCGGGCGGCGAAGGTCACCGCCGCTTCCTCGGCATAGTGGAAGATCTTCGAGCCGAAGCCGCCGCCGACGTCGGGCGCGACGACGCGCAGCTTGTGCTCGGGAATCCCGAGCACGAAGGCGCCCATCAGCAGGCGGATGACGTGCGGGTTCTGGCTGGTGGTGTAAAGCGTCGTCTCGTCGGTCGCCAGGTTGTAGTCGCCGACGGCCACACGCGGCTCCATCGCGTTCGGCACCAGGCGCTGGTTCACGAGTTCCAGCGTGGTGACGTGATGCGCGCCACGGATCGCTTGGTCCACGGCCTCGCGGTTCTCCTCGACGAAGCCCCAGTCGTAGCAGAGGTTCGAGCCGATCTCGTCATGGACGAGCGTCCCGCCCTTGACCGCCGCCTTCATGTCGATGACCGCAGGCAGCTCCTCGATGTCGGCCACGACCGCCTCGGCCGCGTCGCGCGCCTGCTCGGCGGTCTCGGCCACGACGAGCGCGATCGGGTCGCCGACATGGCGCACCTTGCCATGCGCAAGCACCGGGTGCTTGGGCTCCAGCATCGGCTTGCCGTGGCGGTCGGTCACCTGCCAGCCGCAGGGCAGGCCGCCCACCGCCTCGAAATCCTTCCCGGTGAAGACGTGCAGCACGCCCGGCATCGCCGCGGCGGCCGAGGTGTCCACGCCCCGGATCCTGCCGTGGGCGACCTGGCTGCGCACGAAGGCCGCGTAGGCCTGGCCGTTCAGGTTGATGTCGTCGGTGTAGCGGCCTCTGCCGGTCAGGAACCGCACGTCCTCACGGCGCTTGGAGCTTGCGCCGATGCCATGATCCTTGGGCATGTTCTCCTCCCTCCCCGCTTACTCGGCCGCGATCGCGGCGACGTCCTGGCCGCTCGCCGCGAGAACCGCCTTGACGATGTTGTGATAGCCCGTGCAACGGCAGATGTTGCCCTCGAGGTACTTGCGCACCTCGGCCTCGGTCGGGCGCGGGTTCTCGGCCAGAAGCGCGGCGGCCGACATCACCATGCCGGGCGTGCAGAAGCCGCACTGGAGCCCGTGGTGGTCCTGGAACGCCTGCTGGATGACGCTGAGCGAGCCGTCGGGATTGGCCATCCCCTCGATCGTCCGGATCTCGGCGCCCTCGGCGTCGAGCGCGAAGACCGCGCAGGACTTCACCGGCACGCCGTTCATGTGGACGACGCAGGCGCCGCACTGGCTGGTGTCGCAGCCGATGTGGGTGCCGGTCAGCTTGAGCCCGTCGCGCAGGAACTGCGCGAGGAGCGTCCGGCCTTCCACATCGCCGGAGACCGCCCTTCCGTTCACCTTCATTGAGACCTTGGGCATTCCTTCCTCCCTGAAAATTCCGCCGGGTCAGCGCGACACGAGGCGCTTGAACCAGCCCTTCTTGACCTCGGCCACCTCCGGAGGCGCCTCGGCACCGTCATCCCCCTCGACGACCGACTGGAACCGCGCGAAGAAATCGTCGGCCAGCTTCCGGGCGAAACCGTCGATCAGGCGGCTGCCGAGCTGCGCCAGCTTGCCGCCGACATGGGCCTCGACATCGTAGCTGAGCCGCGTGCCCCCTTCCACGGGTGAAAGCCGGACGCGGGCGCTTCCCTTGGCAAATCCTGCCGCGCCGCCCTTGCCCTCGCCGGAAAGCGTGGCGCTCTCGCCGGGCACGATGTCCGACAGGCTGACGGAGCCCCGGAAGGTCGCCTTGACGGGGCCGACCTTCTGGACGACCGTCGCCTCGAAGCCCTCATCCACCGAACCGGTGAGTTCCTGGCATCCCGGAATGCACGCCTTCAGCACCTCGGGGTCCAGAATCGCCGCCCACACGGTCCCGGGGTCGGCCTTGATGTCACGGGCGTCGCTGAGTTCCATCGCATGACTCGCAGAGCTGGCTTGCGAGACGTTATGCAGCAAAATCCGCCGGGGCCATAGGACGAAGGGCGTAGAAGCGGAAATGCCGCTGCCTGCGGGCAAACCGCCGACCCCGGGGATCAGCCCCCGCCTACCCCCCGGCCTTGAGGACTGGCGCTCTCCCTCATGAGGGAAGGGGCAGTCTGACGCAGTGTGCGGGCCCTCGGGGCCCGGCCCGGCGACAGCCCGCGTCGCCGGGCCTCAGCCAGATCCGTCAGGCTGCAAGGCGATTTCCGCAAGGGAGCCGGCCTGCGAAGCCGCAGCGGCGCCACCGGCCGCGAGATGCGGCTGGCCGGCGAACGCAGGAGCCGGCGGCGACCCCCCGGAGCCCGGCAGGGTTCCGGCAGGAACGATCTCGCCCACGGTCGCGGCGCTCGACGCCGGAAGGTCCGGCACCCCTATCCGAACCGCGCGGAGGCCGCCGCTCTGGCCGAGACGGCCCGTCGCGACCGGCACGCCTCCGGGCCCGGTGAGCACGACCGCGCCGAGCGCGGCAAGGGGCATCGCGATCCGGTCTCCCGGCGCCAGTCGCGCGAGGTCCACCAGCCCCAGCCGGACCCGCCCGAGAACGGCCGCGAGCGGTGCCTCCGCACCCTCGACAGCCTCGCCGACCGCGCGGCGCCACGCCGCCGCCGCGGCGCCCTGCGCCGAGTCCGTCGGGGCTTCCGGCTCGTGGCGCGGCAGCGCGCGGCCCGCGGCCGGAAGCGCCAGCACGAGCCTGCCGGGCTTGCCCGCCGCGCCGAACGACAGCTCCACGTCGAGCACCCGGTGCGGCGCCTCCTCCAGCACCACCGGAACCGGTCGCGGCTCGGGCAGGAACGTCTGGAACCGCCATCCCGAGGCCCAGCGCGCGTCCTCTGTCGCAGCCAGCGGCAGCTCGAAAGCGGCGAGGACCGCGTCGATGAGATCGACCGCCATGGCCGCGTCGGTCTGGGTCGGCCGCCGCGGCAGGGGCGGCCGCGAGGTCACGCGGCCGATGGTCCGCACCTCGATGATCGCCGAAAGCGCGCCCGGATCGAGACAGACCAGCCCCGACCCGCCCGCGGGACCGGCAAGAAGCCCCAGGAAGGCGTGCTCGGGCAGGCCCTCCACGATCTCGTCGGGCGTCGCGCGGCGAAGCTGCGGCTCGGCAGGCGCGACCGCCAGCGAGAGCACCTCCTCCGCGGCACGGCGAATTGCGTCCGCGAAGGCGGATGCGGGCGAAGGCTGTGGGGATCGGGCGCCCTCCGCCTCGCGCGGGCGTCCTGTCTTTCGCCTGAGAACCGAAGCCGTGCTGCCCTGCGCCATGACCTTCCGCCGCGCCCCTTCCGCACCGGAGTGCCCGACCCGGGTTGAAAAAGCGTTATGCACCGCATCCCGCACCCGGTCAGGCGGCGCGTGCGAGCCCGGCAGGCAGCGTGATGCGGAAGGCGGCCCCGCCCTGGCCCGGAAGATAGGCGATCGACCCGCCGAGCTTCTCCACGATCTCCCGGCAGATGGCGAGACCGAGCCCCGCGCCCCCGGCACGGGTATGGTCGCCGAGGCGCGCGAACTTCTCGAAGATGATCTCCTGGCTCTCGCGCGGGATGCCCGAGCCGTTGTCGATCACGTCGATCTGCACGCCGCCATCGGGGCGCCGCACCTCGATCCGCACCTCCTGGCGCTCGGCATCGCAGTATTTCCGGGCGTTGGTGAGAAGGTTGATGAACACCTGCGCCAGCCGGTCGGGATCGGTCACGAGGGTGACGTCCTCGCCTTCGCGGTCGCGGATCACGCGGAACGGCCGCGTGCCGGGAGCCGCGCTCGCCGTCGCCACCGCCCGCGAAATGATGTCCCCGAGGTTCGCGGGCCGCAGGTCGAGCTGCAGGGTTCCGCTCTCGAGCACGCTCAGGTCGAGCAGGTCGTCGAGCAGCCGCGTCAGCCGCACCGCCTCGTCCTGGATCACGCGCGCGTAGCGGGTGCGGTCCTCGTCGGAAAGACCTTCCTCCCCGAGGATCTCCGAGAACGCGCGGATCGAGGTCATCGGGGTGCGCAGCTCGTGGCTGATCTGGCTCAGGAAGGCATCCTTCTGCACCGACAGTTCGGTCAGCTTGCGGTTGGCCTCGCGGAGCTGCCGGGCGGTCCGGCTCAGCTCTTCGGACTGCGCCTCGAGCCGCTGGGAATATTCCATGATCTGCTGGGCCTCGTCGGCCACCGCCATCAGGTCATCGACCGTCACGCTCGTGCCGCCGCCCGCCTGCGCGATCATGGCATGCGCCGTGGCCGACCCCACCGCTCCCGCCAGACGCCGCTCGAGCCGCTCGAGGAACTCCGAGGTGACCTCAGGCAGGAAGCCGCCGGTGCCCTGGGCGGCCGCCTCCTCCTGGAACAGCCGCTGGGCAGGGCCCGGGCCGAGGATGTGCTGGCTCATGACCAGAAGGTCCTCCGCCCCCGCCACGCCGCCGCGCCAGCCGCGCATGCCGCTGCCCTCCCGCTCCAGGGCGCCGACGAACTCGACGCCCTGGAGGCGCTCGACGGGCCCGGGAAAGGTGAGGAGCGAGACGGCGACGAAGACGAGCGTGTTGAGCGTTATCGACCAGAACACCGCGTGCACCAGCGGGTCGATCCCCTCGATCCCGAACAGCGCCTGCGGGCGCAGCCAGGCCAGACCGTAGGGCCCTGTGGCCTGGACCTCGGCCCAGAGCGGTGTCTCGGCGCCGAACGACGGCAGGAAGTAGGTGTAGGCCCAGATCGCGAAGCCGGTGACCAGTCCTGCCGCGGCGCCCGTGCGGGTCGCGCCGCGCCAGAACAGACCTCCGATCATCGCCGGCAGGAACTGCGCGACCCCGACGAAGCTGATCAGGCCGATGGCTGCAAGCGCCGCGCCGCCGCCCGAGACCCGGTAGTAGATCCATCCCAGCGCCAGGATCGCCGCGATCGACACGCGGCGCGAGCGCAGCACGATGACCCTGACATCCTCCGAGAGCTTGGACCGCGGCTCGCGGAACGACAGCCAGATCGGCAGGACGATGTGGTTCGACACCATCGTCGATAGCGCGATCGCTTCCACGATCACCATCGACGTCGCCGCCGAGAACCCGCCCAGGAAGGCCAGCATCGCAAGGCCGCCCTGTCCCTCCGAGAGCGGCAGCGTCAGCACGAAGAGGTCGGGGTTCGACCCCGTTCCGAAACGCTCGAGCCCCGCAACCGCGATCGGAACGACGAAGAGGCTGATCAGGAAGAGGTAGAGCGGAAAGGCCCAGGAGGCGGCGGCAAGCTGGCGGTCGTCGACGTTCTCCACCACCAGCACCTGGAACATGCGGGGCAGGCAGAGGAGCGCCGCGCCCGACAGGAAGGTGAGCGCCACCCAGCGCCCGGGGTCGAGGTTCCATTCCGCGATCGGCGATGACTCGATCCGCGCGAACATCTCGGCGGCGCCGCCGGAGATGCCCCAGACGATGAAGACCCCCACGGCCAGAAGGGCGGCGAGCTTCACCACCGCCTCGACGGCGATGGCGACCACGACGCCGTGGTGGCGCTCGTCGGCATCGAGGTTGCGGGTGCCGAACAGCACGGTGAAGAGCGCAAGCCCCGCGGCGACCAGAAGCGCCGTCTCGCGCTCGTCCCAACCCTCGCCGCCCGCCGCGCCCTCGCCGAAGACCGACAGCGCCAGGGTCACCGACTGGAGCTGGAGCGCGATGTATGGCGCGCCGGCGATCACCGCCATCAGCGTCACGATCGCCCCGATGAGAACCGACTTGCCGTAGCGCGCGGCCAGAAGGTCGGCGACCGAGGTGATCCGCTGGGCCTTTCCGATCCGGACGAGCTTTCGCAGCACGAGCCACCAGCCGGTCATCACCAGCGTCGGACCGAGATAGATGGTGATGAACTCCAGCCCCGACCGGGCCGCGTAGCCCACCGCGCCGTAGAACGTCCAGGCGGTGCAGTAGATCGAGAGAGACAGGGTGTAGACCAGGGGAGAGCGCAGCCATCCGCCCCTGCCCTGCGCCGCAAGCCGTTCGGCAGCGAAGGCGAGCAGGAAAAGGGCGGCCACATAGGCAATGCAGACGGCCACCAGGAGATTGAAGGACAGCGTCATCCGCTGGCATCCTCTCCGTCCGCGTCGCCGTCGCGCTGCGTCGCGCCCCGTGCGTCGAGCCGGCGCGCGATGAGGAACGCGGCCAGGATCAGCCCGCCCCAGACGACGAAGACATAGATGCCCCCGCGTGCGGTGTCGGCCGTGGGCGACGTCTGCGGCGACCACAGGAGCGGCAGCAGCAGCAGGAGCGTGCCGAGAACCGGAAGCATGCGCGCCGCGTCCGCCAGTCGCCGGCGACGGTAGCTGCGGCGCTCCAGGAACAGCGGCGCCGGCCGGCGGGTCACGCGGCGCCCGCCAGCGCGTTCACCGCCGCGAGGATCTCCGCGTTCGAGAACGGCTTCGACATGAACCGGCTCACTCCGGCGCGCTCCGCCCGCTCGCGGTCGGCGATCTGGCCACGGGCGGTCAGCATCAGCACCGGCAGGGAGGCGGTCTCGGGATCGGCGCGGAGCTCGTCGAGGATGTCGAACCCCGACCGTCCGGGAAGCATCACGTCGAGGATCAGCACCGCGGGGCGCGCCTCGCGGACCCGCGCCACGGCCGAGACGCCGTCCGAATGGGTCTGCACGGACCAGCCCCCGCGCGTGAGGATGAAGCGGATCGCCTCGATGATGCTGGGTTCGTCCTCGATCAGGAGGACCCGCCTGTCCATCCTCCGGTCTCCCCCCTTGGCGCGGTTGTCGTTCTTGTTGCGACCACTATCCCCAAGCGTCCTGCGCCTGTCAAAGGCGCCGTCACCGCCCGGCCGGGCCGAGGATCGAGGGTTCGCGCCGCGCCCTGCACGGATCACGCGGGCAGATGCGGCAGGTCGGGCCCACCGGACGGGCCGAGGCGGCGCCGGGCGCCGGCGTCAGGAGCATCGTTGCCTGGAACACCGGCTCGCCCGAGAAGGAGGGCGGGCCGAGCGGCACGGCGATCGCCTCCGCCCGCACCCGACGCGGCGCCGGCCCGGGCATCTCGACGACAGCACCCACCGGCAGCGCGGGTCGGGTCAGCGCCGCAAACAGCGGCCAGAGCGGACAGGCCGCCCCGTGGCGCGGCAACGGGAAGCCCTGAAGCGGTCGGCGGAAGACCAACGCACCCGCCGCATCGGCGATGACAAGCCCCGCTTCCCGACCCGGAAGGGTGGCAAGGCGGCGCAGCACCGCGTCGAGCGGCGCGCCGAGGCGCGCCGAAAGGTCTCCCGGCGGCTCATCGGCCGCCGGGGCAACGACGGACAGCGGCAGGCGCCGAGCATCGGCAAGATAGCGCATCAGCGCCTCCCGCGCGAGCGCCCTGCCCGCGCCGCTGGCGATGCGCCCCTCGGCCACGAGCGCCTCCACCGTCGCCTCGTCGGCTCCCGGCGCCTCGAGCGGCGGCAGGTGCCACCCGTGCCCGGCGAGAAACGCCTCGACCTCCTCCTGCGGCGTGGCGGCGACGGCTTCGCCACCGGCACCCTCCCCGAGGCTGCGGGCCAGTGCCTCGGCGCCGCGCGCAAGCCGCTCGCCCTCGACCGCAACGATGCCGAGAAAGCGCGCCGACCACGCCGGGTCTAGGTCTGCGGTGCCCGACAGGATGGAGGAAGCCGAGCGGATCGCCGTGACCGCCGTCAGCAGCTCGTGCAGCGCCGCCGAGAGGTGCGGGTCGTGCGCAAGCCGGTCGGACAGCGCCGCGACCTCGGCGGTCAGGGCCTCAACCCGCCGGTGCCGTTCGGCGAGCAGCCTCGCCCAGCCCGGAAAGCGGCCGGCGAACTCCTCGACGCGGTCGGTCTCGGCGGCAGCGCCCGTCGGGCCCGAAGCCTCCACAGCCTCGCGGAGGGCCGCCAGAAGCATCGCCTCCGCCCCCTCGGTCAGGTGGCTGACCTCGCAGCCGAGCGCGCGGGCCAGGTCCGCCACCAGCTTGCCCCCGATGCGGCGGCGGTTGTGCTCGATCAGGTTCAGGTAGGACGCGGATATGCCGGCGGCGCGCGCCAGGTCCGCCTGGCGCAGCCCGGCAGCGACCCTCCGGTCGCGGATCCGGCTTCCGGTGAGCGCGCTGCGCGGCATCGGATCCCCGTGGATACCTCAATGCAAGATTTACAGGCTTTCCAAGCGATCGCAATGATTTGACATGACCGATATGGAAGCCGCGGAGGCGCTTGACGCCGCGGGCCAGAGGCGCAGGATGCGCTCGGCACGACGGAGGCGGGACATGCGGCAGAAACTGGCGGCGGGGAACTGGAAGATGAACGGCAGCCGGGCGGCGCTGCACGAGGTGGACGAGCTCCTGCGACTCCATCCCGAGCCGAAGGTCGAGGTGTTGCTCTGCCCGCCCGCCACGCACGTCGCCTGGATGCGCGAGCGCATGGGACAATCCACCTTCCGCACCGGCGGGCAGGATTGCCATTCCGAGCACCACGGGGCGCATACCGGCGACATCTCCGCGACCATGCTCGCCGACGTGGGCGCGAGCTACGTCATCCTGGGCCATTCCGAGCGCCGGGCCGACCACGGCGAGACCGACGCGCTCGTCGCCGCGAAGGTCCGCGCGGCCTGGGCGGCGGAACTCGTGGCCATCGTCTGCGTGGGAGAGACCGAGGCCGAGCGCGATGCGGGCCGGACGCTCGAGGTGATCGCCCGCCAGCTCGCGGGGTCGGTCCCCGACGGCGCGGCGGGGCGCAACACGGTCATCGCCTACGAGCCGGTCTGGGCGATCGGAACCGGCCGGACACCCACGACGGCACAGATCGCCGAAGTCCACGCGGCACTCCGCGCGCAACTCCACCGCCGCTTCCCGCACGAGGCCGAAGCGATCCGGCTGCTCTATGGCGGGTCGGTGAAGCCGGGGAATGCCGCCGAGATCTTCGCCGTGGCCGACGTGGACGGCGCGCTGGTCGGGGGCGCCTCGCTCAGGGCGGCGGACTTCTCGCCGATCATCGCCGCGCTCGAGGCCGCCTGACCGGCCCTGCGGGGCTGGCGCAGGTGCGCCTCGCACGCTAGTCGGAGGGCATGGAGCACCTCGTCCAGTCGCCGACCGATCCCGGGTTCGTGCAGGCCCCCTGGGCCTTCTACGACCGCGTCCGCGCCGCGGGACCTCTCGCCTTCTGGGAGGACTACGGCCTGCCCGTCTCGGCACGGTGGGAGGTGGTCAATACCCTGCTCCGCGACCGCCGCTTCGGCCGCGAGGTTCCCTCCGAGCGGCGGCAGCCCGTGCCGGACCATCTCGCGCCCTTCTACGCCGTCGAGGCGCACTCCATGCTCGAACTCGAGCCGCCGCGCCACACCCGCCTGCGCTCGCTCGTCCTGCGCGCCTTCACCACGCGGCGGATCGCGGCGCTCGCACCCGAGATCGCCGCGCTCTGCCACGACCTGATCGACCGCTTCCCTGCCGGCCCCTTCGACCTGATCCCTGCCTACTGCCAGCAGGTGCCGGTCATCGTCATCGCCCGCCTCCTCGGGGTCCCGGAGGAGCGGGCTCCCGACCTGCTTTCGTGGTCGAACGCGATGGTCGCCATGTACCAGGCCCGCCGCAGCCGGGCCGTCGAGGATGCCGCGGTGGCCGCGACCGAGGCCTTCGTCGCCTTCCTGCGCGGCTACATCGACGAGCGGCGCCACCGTCCGGCGGACGACCTCATCACCCACCTGATCGCCGCCGAGGAAGGCGGAGACTCGCTCACACCGGACGAACTCGTCACGACCTGCATCCTGCTGCTCAACGCCGGGCACGAGGCGACCGTGCACACGCTGGGAAACGGGGTGAAGGCGCTCCTCGCGCATGGCGAGCCGGCCGCCGCACTCCGCCCCGAAACGGTCGATGCGACCGTCGAGGAAATCCTGCGCTGGGATCCGCCGCTCCATCTCTTCACGCGGCACTGCTACGAGGATTGCGAGGTCGCAGGCCACGCCTTCCGCCGCGGCGACGAGGTGGGCCTCCTCCTCGCCGGCGCCAACCGCGATCCCGCAGTCTGGCCCGACCCGGCGCGGTTCGATCCGGCACGGCCGCTCCGCCCCAACGCAAGCTTCGGCGCCGGGCTGCACTTCTGCGTCGGCGCGCCGCTCGCGCGGCTCGAACTGCGCACCGCGCTGCCGATCCTCCTCCAGCGGTGCCCCGACCTGCGGCTGGCCGAACCGCCGGCCTATGCTGACCTCTACCATTTCCACGGGCTTGAGCGGCTCCCCGTCGCGGTCTGAACGCCCCCACTTTCGGCCCCGAAATACTCCGGGGTGCGGGGCGGAGCCCCGCTCCGTTCCCTCACAGGGGCAGCTCCGTGGTCGCCTTGATCTCCTCCATGCTGAGAAGCGCGGTCACGTTGTAGATGCGCACCTCGGAGATCAGCGCCTGGTAGAAGGTGTCGTAGGCCCGCGCGTTCTTCACCCGCACCTTCAGGATGTAGTCGATGTCGCCTGCCAGCCGGTGCGCCTCGAGCACCTCGGGCCGCTTCCTCAGCACCTCGAGGAACCGCCGCTGCCATTCGGCCTCGTGCTCCGAGGTCCGGATCAGCACGAAGAAGCAGGCCTCGAGCCCGAGCGCCTCGGGGTCGAGGATCACCGTCTGCCGGCCGATCACGCCCGCTTCGCGCATCTTGCGGATCCGGTTCCAGACCGGTGTCTTGGACGAGCCGACCTTGCGCGCGATCTCGTCGAGCGACTGGGCCGCATCGGCCTGAAGCTCGGTCAGGATTTTCCGGTCTATGTCGTCTAGTCGGATCGCCATTCCGGCTTCCTCCGCAATCAGGGACTTCGTTCCCATGTCCGCAACTATTGAGAACATTCTTCCTTATTTTCAAGGCAGAATGGCATGGGACAGGGATTCTGTTCTATATCTGGCGCATCGAAACGGAGATTCCACGATGCCGCCAACCCCAGGATCGGTCAGCTTCGTCGGTGCCGGCCCCGGCGACCCCGACCTGCTCACGCTCCGGGCGGTCAGGGCGCTCGAGGCCGCGGACGTCGTGATCCACGATCGTCTGATCTCGGCCGAGATCCTGGCGCTGGCAGGCCGCGGTGCCCGGCTTATCGATGCCGGGAAGGAGGGCTTCGGCCCCTCGACGCCGCAGGCGGAGATCCATGCGATGCTGGTCGCCTCTGCGCGCAGCGGTGCGCGCGTCGTGCGGCTGAAGGCCGGAGACTCGGGCGTGTTCGGCCGGCTCGACGAGGAGATCGAGGCGCTCGAGGCTGCCGGCATCCGCTACGAGATCGTGCCCGGCATCACGTCGGCCGCTGCAGCCGTCGCCGCGATCGGCCAGAGCTTCACCCGGCGGGGCCGCAACAGCGGCGTGCGCCTGGTGACCGGCCACGACGCGAAGGGTTTCGCCGACCACGACTGGCGTGCCCTCGCCCGGCCGGGCGAGGTGGCGGCCATCTACATGGGCAAGCGTGCCGCGCGCTACATCACCGGCCGCCTGCTGATGCACGGCGCCCGCGCCGAGACCCCCGTCACCGTGGTCGAGAACGCATCGCGCCCCGAGGAGCGGGTGCTGTCTACCACGCTCGCCGCCCTGCCCGATGCGCTCGAGGCGGCGGGCCTGTCGGGTCCCGCGGTCATCCTTCTGGGTCTGGCGCCCCGGTCCGCCAGGGCCGAAGTCCATGTTCCCGAACCTGCCGTCGCCTGGGAGGCCTTCCTGTGAGCCGCGCGTTCTCGCCCAAGATCGTCACCGCCAACGACCTGATCACCGGCGAGGTCGTCTACCTCGCCGCCGACGGCCGCTGGAGTCCGCGGCACGCCGATGCCGAGCTCCTGACCGACGAGGCAGAGGCGGAACTGCGCCTGATCGAGGCCGCCGCACAGGAACATCGCGTGGTCGGCGTCTATCTTGCCGAAGCCCGGCCCGGTCCGAAGGGGCCTGAACCCGTCCACTTCCGCGAGGTGTTCCGCACGCGCGGGCCGTCCAACTACCACCACGGGAAGCAGGCGGGGACCATCGCGCAGACCTGACCCCCTCCCCGACCAGATCGCCAGCCCTCGAGCCAGACCGGCGGACCGCATCCCTGGGCCGTCGAGAAGAGAGAACCGATGTATCGCTACAGCGAATTCGACCACGCCTTCCTCGCCGAGCGCAACCGCCAGTTCCGCGGCCAGGTCGAGCGGCGTCTCTCCGGTGCGCTGACCGAGGAGGAGTTCCGCCCGCTCCGCCTGATGAACGGGCTCTATCTCCAGCTCCACGCCTACATGCTGCGCGTGGCCATCCCCTACGGCACGCTTTCCTCGGCGCAGATGCGCAAGCTGGCCTTCATCGCCGAGCGATGGGACAAGGGCTACGGCCACTTCACCACCCGTCAGAACATCCAGTTCAACTGGCCCAGGCTTAGGGACGTGCCCGACATCCTCGATGCGCTGGCCGAGGTCGGGCTGCATGCCATCCAGACCTCCGGCAACACGATCAGGAACGTCACCGCCGACCACTTCGCGGGCGCGGCCGCCGACGAGATCGCCGACCCCCGGCCCTATGCCGAGCTGCTGCGGCAGTGGTCGACCGATCACCCGGAATTCCAGTTCCTGCCGCGCAAGTTCAAGATCGCCATCACCGGCAGCCCGAACGACCGGGCGGTGACCAGGGCGCACGACATCGGCCTGAGGATGATCCGCAACGCTGCCGGAGAGACGGGCTTCGAGGTCGTCGTGGGCGGCGGCCTCGGCCGGACGCCGATGATCGGCAAGGTGGTCCGCGAGTTCCTCCCCGCCGCCGACCTGCTGCCCTACGTCGAGGCGATCCTCGCCGTCTACAACACGCTCGGGCGGCGCGACAACAAGTACAAGGCACGCATCAAGATCACCGTCCACGAGGAAGGGATCGACCGTATCCGCGAACTGGTCGAGACGGAATTCGCCACCATACGGACGCGCTATGACGGCACCGACCAGCAGCTTCTTGCAGAAATCGAACAAAGCTTCGCCATGCCCCGCTTCGTGGCGAAGCCGGTCGCGGCCGAGGAGGAGGCGCGCCGCGACCCCGTCTTCCGCGCCTGGGCCGACACCAACGTGACCGCCCACAAGCGCCCCGATCACGCAATCGTCACGGTGAGCCTGAAGGCTCACGGCGCGACGCCGGGCGACGCCACGGCAGAACAGATGCGCGTGCTCGCCGACCTCGCCGACGACTACGGCTATGGCGAGCTTCGCATCAGCCACGAGCAGAACGTGATCCTGCCGCATGTCGCCCGCGCCGACCTCCCGGCGCTGCATGCGCGCCTCCTGAAGGCCGGGCTCGGCACCGCGAACGTGGGCCTCGCCTCCGACATCATCGCCTGCCCCGGCATGGACTACTGCGCGCTGGCCACCGCCCGGTCGATCCCGGTCGCCCAGGAACTCGCGCTCAGGCTCGAGGAGCTCAAGCTCGAGCACGAGGTGGGAAGCCTCAAGATCAAGATCTCGGGCTGCATCAACGCCTGCGGCCACCATCACGTCGGCCACATCGGCATCCTCGGGCTGGACCGCGCAGGCGTGGAGAACTACCAGATCACGCTCGGCGGCGACGCCACCGAGACGGCAGCCATCGGCGAGCGCGCCGGGCCCGGTTTCGCCTACGACGAGATCGTGCCCGCGATCGAGCGGCTGATCCTGGCATATCTCGACCTTCGGCAGGGGCCGGCCGAGACGTTCCTCATGGCCTATCGCCGCCTCGGCGCCGGGCCGTTCAAGGCCGCGCTCTATGCACGGGAAGGGGAACGCGATGCCGCTTGAGGCCCCCCTTCCCCCTCCGGTCGACCGGGCGGCGCATCTCAACCGGCGCTACCGCCACCACGGCGCGGTGGCGGTGCTCGACCGCGCCCTGTCGGACCCGGCCGTGGGCCGCATCGCGCTCGTCTCCTCCTTCGGCGCCGAGTCGGTCGTGCTTCTGCATCTCGTGGCGGTGATCGACCGGACCCTGCCGGTCCTCTTCATCGACACCGAGATGCTGTTCCCCGAGACGCTCGCCTATCAGGCCGACGTCGCCGAGAAGCTCGGCCTCACCGACGTGCGCCGCATCACGGCCGACCGCGCCGAGCTGGCCGCACGCGATCCCGCGGGGCAGCTGCACCGCACCGACCCCGATGCGTGCTGCGCCCTGCGCAAGACCGAGCCGCTCGAACGCGCTCTGGGCGATTTCGACGCCTGGATCACCGGCCGCAAGCGCTTCCAGGGAGGCCAGCGCGCGACGCTCGACTTCTTCGAGACCGACGCGGCCGGGCGCATAAAGGTCAACCCCCTTGCCCACTGGGAGAAGGGGGACGTGCTCGACTACATGATCGAGAACCGCCTGCCGCGCCACCCGCTTGTGGCGCGCGGCTATCCGTCCATCGGCTGCACGCCCTGCACGACGCCCGTCGCCGAAGGCGAGGACGAGCGCGCGGGCCGCTGGCGCGGAAGCGACAAGACCGAATGCGGCATCCATTTCGTGAACGGAAGGGCCGTCCGCGGCCCGGCCAGGGAGAACGCGGCATGAGCCCGAACGTCATCGTCCGCGACGACGGCTTCCACGCCGAGGACTGGCCGCACGGCTTCGCGCCGCCGGCCGCGAACCAGCACGCGAAGGGTCTCGACCTCGGCCCCGAGACCGACCTCGCCGCACTCGATCTCTCCGGCGTGGAGGCGATCCGCATCGCCTTCCCGAAGTTCTCCGACGGGCGCGGCTTCACCCTTGCCCGGCGCCTGCGCCAGGCGGGGTTCGCCGGGCGCCTGCGCGCGGCCGGCCACGTGATCGCCGACCAGTATGCGATGGCCCGGCGATCCGGCTTCGACGAGGTGGAGATCGACGCCGCGCTCGCCGCCCGCCAGACCGAGGACCAGTGGCTCGCCCGGGCCGACTGGCGCGCCCACGACCACCGGTCGCGGCTGCGCGCCTGATCCGAGGCTTTCCCCGCCGCCGAAACGCCGCTAGACAGGGGCGGGGTGTCAGCCCCGCATGACGGAATGAACGAACGAGCCGCAGTGAACGACGCCGCCGCCATCCCGCCCGTCCGGACCCTGCCCGACGCCCAGACCGTGACCGAGGTCCGGCACTGGACCGACCGGCTGTTCTCGTTCCGCGTGACGCGGCCGCAGTCGCTGCGCTTCCGCTCGGGCGAGTTCGTGATGATCGGGCTGCTCGACGACAATGGCCGCCCGCTCCTGCGCGCCTACTCCATCGCCTCGCCCAACTGGGACGACACGCTCGAGTTCTACTCGATCAAGGTGCCCGACGGGCCGCTCACCTCGCGGCTCCAGCACATCAGGCCGGGCGACCAGATCATCTTGCGCCCGAAGCCGGTCGGCACGCTGGTGCTCGACGCGCTCCTGCCCGGAAGGCGGCTCTGGTTCCTCGCCACCGGCACCGGCATCGCGCCCTTCGCCTCGCTGATGCGCGACCCCGAGACCTACGAGAAGTTCGAGCAGGTCATCATGATGCATACCTGCCGCGAGACGGCCGAGCTGGAATACGGCCGGCAGCTCGTCGAGAGCCTGAAGGACGACCCGCTCATCGGCGAGATGGTGGAGGGCAAGCTGCTCTACTATCCCACGACGACGCGGGAGCAGAGCCCGCGCATGGGACGGATCACCGACAACCTGACCTCGGGCAAGGTGTTCGCCGATCTCGGCATCGAGGGGCCGCTCGACCCTGCGCGCGACCGGGCGATGGTCTGCGGCAGCCTCGCGTTCAACACCGACGTGAAGGCGGTGCTGGAATCCTGCGGCCTGCGCGAGGGCGCCAACAGCGAGCCGCGCGAATACGTGGTCGAGAAGGCCTTCGTCGGCGACGGGATCTGAGGGGCAGAGCCGCCCCTCAGAGGCCGAGCGCGGCGCGCACCTGCGCGAGCACCCCCGGCAGGAGCTGGGGATTGTCGCGCGCGCTCCTTACCACGACGCGCAGGCTGTCCTTCTGCGTCTCGCCGAGCGCGGAGCGGTCGATCAGGGCGATCACTCCGTCGTAGTCGAAACCCTCCGGGGTCAGCAGCGCCTCGGTGCCATCGGGCGCCGGAGCAGTGCCGGTTTCGGTGCCGGCAGCGGTCCCGTCCCCCGTGGCGGCGCCGGCAGCTTCCCCGATCGCCCGCGCGGCGTCCTCGGCCGCGCTCTCGAGCGACCGCGCGGCTTCCTCGGCGGCGCTCCGCACGGCGTCGGCAGCCTCGGCTGCGGCACCTTCCACCGCCTCCGCCGCCCCGGACGCCGCATCCCCCGCCTGCTCCGCGGCTTCCGCGGCGGCGCGCTCGGCCGCCTCGGCCTCGGCCTCCGCCGCCGCGCGCGCCGCGGCCGCCTCGGCTTCGGCGGCTGCCTCGGCCCGGGCCGCCTCTTCCGCCGCGCGCGTCGTCTGCTGCTCCGCCCAGAACCAGTAGCCTCCGCCGAGAAGGACCACCAGGATCGCGATGCCGATCAGGACGTTCCGGTTCATGGGTCTGTCTCCGCCGGTTGGTGTGGGAATCTCTTCATGTCTCCGAGTGCCAGACTCGCGCCCGGCGGGAAAGCGCATCGGGCGCCGGGCGCGCAAACCGGCGGGCATTCGCCGGTTGAAAGCCCCTCTTGGCGCAGCTATTTTCCTGCCCCGACACGCTTCCCAGCTCGAAAGGACCGAAGCCATAGCCCGCAGACCTCACAACGCCCCGCCGGTGCGCGAGACCGGCCCCCGCGTCAACGGACGCATACGGGCCCCCGAAATCCGGCTGATCGGCGCCGACGGCGAGAACCTCGGCGTTGTCGATCCGAGGAAGGCGCTGATGCTGGCCGAGGAGGCGGGGCTCGACCTCGTCGAGATCTCGCCGAACGCCACCCCGCCGGTCTGCAAGATCATGGACTTCGGCAAGTACAAGTACGAGACGCAGAAGCGCGAGGCCGAGGCGCGCAAGAAGCAGAAGATCATCGAGATCAAGGAGATCAAGTTCCGCCCCGGCACCGACAAGCACGACTACGACGTGAAGATGCGGTCGGTGATGAAGTTCCTCGAGGAGGGCGACAAGGTGAAGATCACCCTGCGCTTCCGGGGCCGCGAGATGGCCCACCAGGAACTCGGGCTCGACCTCTTGAACCGTGTGGCCGACGACGTGAAGGACGTGGCCAAGATCGAGAACATGCCGAAGCTGGAAGGCCGGCAGATGGTGATGATGATCGCCCCGAAATAGGCGGTTGCAATCCTTCTGCGAGGCGCCCGTCTCCCGCGCGGAGGCGGGCGCCGTCCGTTTCAGGGCATGGCGTCGCGCTGGAAGATCCAGTCGTGGTCGGGGTGGTTCTGGAACCGCCACTTCCGGATCGGGCCGGCCATGACGTTGAGGTAGTACATCTCGTAGCCGTAGGGGGCGCCGCAGGGGTGGTGGCCGCGCGGCACGAGCACCACGTCATGGTTCTGCACGGCCATCGTCTCGTCGAGCGCGCCGTCCTCGGTCCAGACCCGCTGCAGTCCGAAGCCCTGCGCCGGATTCAGCCGGTGATAGTAGGTCTCCTCCAGGTAGGTCATGCGGGGGTAGTCGTCCTCGTCGTGCCGGTGCGGCGGATAGGACGACCAGTTGCCCTGAGGCGTGAAGACCTCCGTCACCAGCAGGCTCTCGGCGACATCGCGCTCCTCCATGGCGATGGGGTGGATGTGGCGGGTGTTGGCGCCCTTGCCCCGCGTCACCCGCCCGATCCCCGCCGGCCCGATCACCTGCGCCGGCATGGTGCCCGTGGCGGGTGCGGTGCAGACGGCCAGCGTGCAGGCCGTCGTCGCCGTCGCCGACCAGTCCGACCGAGGGGGCACGTAGACGCAGTGCGGCGGCGTTCCCTCGAACACGTCCATCCGCTCGCCGAGTTCGCCGAAGCTGCGGTCCCCTGCTCCGATCTCGGCCCTGCCCTCGACGAGCACCAGGATCACCTCCGTCCCGCCTGTCGGCTCGGCGACGGTCTCGCCCTTCGCCAGACGGTATAGCCCGAAGCCGACGTAGCGCCAGCCTGCCGTGGCGGGGGTGATGTCATGCACCTTCCCGGTGGTTCCCTTGGGTCTGCGCAGGAGCGGGCTCATGGTCTCTCTCCCTCGTTTCAGGGGCGGCGGCGCGCCGCCTGGGCGGCAAGCGCCGCCTCGAAGTCAGCCGGTGTCCAGTCCCCGGCCAGCGCGCGGCGGAACAGCGCGGCCTGCGTCTCGGGCGCAAGGCCGCCCACGGGCGGGTCGGTGTCGAGGTTCGTCGGAAACGCGTAGCCCTCGGCGGCCGCCGCGATGGCTGCGTCGGTCGCCGCATCGTCCAGCCGCCCCGCCGCCCGCAGCGCGCGGATCGCCGGGTAGAGCTGCCGGCACATCGCCTCGCGGTCCACCGCCTCCATCGCGCGGCCGAAGGCCGAAGAGACCTGGAGCAGGTTCGCCATCCTCTGGATCCCTGCGCTCCGGTTCTCTCCCGCGGCGTGGAACAGCGCCGGGTTGAAGAACAGCGCATCGCCCTTGGCGAGCGGCAGCTGGATGCAGTGCGCCTCGAAGAACTCGCGGAACTCCGGCCGGCGGTAGGCCATGTAGCCCGGCCTGAAGAGCTGCGAGAACGGCAGCAGCTTCGTCGGCCCGCTCTCCACCGGCATGTCGCAGTGGGCGACCGCGCCCTGAAGGGTCATCACCGCCGACAGGTCATGGGCATGGGCCGGGAAACGCGCCGCCACCTCCTCGGTCTGGAAGCCCAGATGGTAGTCGCGGTGGGCGGTCTGCGCCGCGCCGCCGGGGCGCACCAGGTTCACCTGCGCCGTCATCTGGTAGCCGGGGCCGAGCCAGGCCTCGCAGACCGCGGCGATCGCGTCGTTGCCGAAGTAGAGCGCGAACACTTCGGGATCGGCCGCGCAGAGCTTCTGGAGCGAGTTCCAGATCCGGTCGTTCGCGCCCGCCTTCGCGAAATGGTCCGCGCCTCCGCCGCCTGCGGCCTTCTCGGCCGCGATGACCGCCTCGTAGATCGTCGTCGCCGCGTCGATCGGGGATGGGTCGGGATGGGCGCGCCGCAGCACCAGGACTCCCGCGGACCGCCCGAGCACATGGCCCCATTCGCCCATCAGCGCGCGGCGGCGCAGGGGGTCGGACAGCACGCCGCCCAGTTCGGGGATGTCGTAGACCGGAACGTTGCGCAGCACCTCGGCGGCGAAGGGAACGTCCGCCCGGTCCAGCGCCTGCTCCGTCAGGCGGGCGAAGGCCCCGATGTCGCAGTCGGCCGCCTCGAAATAGCCGAAGTCCTTCATTTTCCGCCTCCGCCCTGATCGTCGGGCGGGTCGAACGCCACGAAGAACTGATGCGCGCAATAGACCCCCACCGCCCCGAAGAGGATCGCCCAGAACACGGCCCCGCCCGAAAGCTCCACCGCCGCCCAGCCGAGGCAGACCGCCACCACCGCCACCCGCCGCCAGAGCGGACGGAAGAACGGATGCTGGACGTCGATCAGCTTCATGCCGGCGCGGCCTCGCGGTCGAGCCCGACCTCGCGGGCGAGGCGCTTGAGCGTCCTCAGGCCCAGTGTCTGGTATTCGAGCGGATTGCGGGCGACCGGATCCTGCTCCGCCTCGATCACCAGCCAGCCGTCGTAGCCGGCATCGGCGAGGATGCGCAGCAGCGGCGCGAAGTCGATCCCCCCCTCGGGGTCGCCCGGCACGGTGAAGACGCCCTCGACGACACCCCGGAGGAAGCTCCAGTCGTTGGCGCGCACCTCGCGCATCACCGCGGGCCGGACGTTCTTGGCGTGGAAGTGGCGCACCCGCCCCGCGTGCCGGCGCAGGACGGCTTCCGGGTCGCCGCCGCCGAAATAGCAGTGCCCTGCGTCGAAGAGGAGCTTCGTGTGCGGCCCCGTCGCCGCCATGAAGGCGTCGATCTCCTCGGGCGATTCGACCACGGTGCCCATGTGGTGATGGTAGACCAGCGTCAGGCCCTGCGAGGCGACGTATTCGGCAAAGGCCTCGACCTTGGCGCCGAACACCTGCATCGCCTCCGGGCTCAGCCGCTCCCGCCGCGAAAGCGGCAGGTCGGCCCGGCCGTGTATGGCGTTCGACGTCTCGCAGACGATCGCCACCTCGCAGCCGTTGTGTCTCAGCCGGGCAAGCTGGGGCTGGAACGCCTCGATCTCGCGCTCGACCGACCGGGTGAGAAGCTCCAGCGAATACCAGCCCGAGACGAAGGCGAGGCCATGCCGCCCGAGCAGCGCCTTCAGCTCGGCCGGATCCTCCGGCCAGCGATGGCCGTTCTCGATTCCGTCGAAGCCGATGACCTCGCCGGCCTCGCGCAGGATCTGTTCGGTGGGGATGTGGGCCCCGATCGACCGGTCGTCGTCGTTGGCCCAGGCGATCGGGTTGGTGCCGTAGCGGATCATGCGCTTTCCTCTAGTCTGGCCCGCAGGCGGGCTTCGTAGGTCTCGCGCGCGGCATTGACCTCCGCGCGGGTCGAGACCTCGGGCACCGCCACCTCCCACCAGTGGCCGCCATGCGGGGTGGAGGGATAGGGATCGGTGTCGATCACCACGACGAAGGGGCCGCTGGCTTCCTTCGCGCGGGCAAGCGCCGCCTCGAGTTCGGCGATCGAACCCACATGCACGGCGGCCGCCCCCATCGCCGCGGCATGTGCCGCAAAGTCGATGTTCGAGGGGTTCACGTGGTGCGCGTGGTTGAGGAGGTTGTTGAACTCGGCCCCGCCGGTCGCCTTCTGGAGCCGGTTGATGCAGCCGAAGCCGCGGTTGTCGGTGATGACGACGGTGATCTTGATGCCCATCATCACCGCCGTGGCAAGCTCGGAGTTCATCATCATGTAGCTGCCGTCACCCAGCATGCAGACGACGTCGCGGTGGGGCTCGGCCATCTTGATGCCGAGGGCGCCCGCGATCTCGTAGCCCATGCAGGAGAAGCCGTATTCCATGTGGTAGGACATCGGCCGGCCCGCCTTCCACAGCTTGTGCAGCTCGCCGGGCATCGTGCCTGCCGCGCACATGATGACGGTGTCGGGGCCCGCGGCGCGCTGGACGGCACCGATCACCTGCTGGTCGGTCGGCAGCGCGTTCCCCTCCTTCGGCGCCTCCGTCAGCGGATCGACCTTGGCGAACCAGTCGGCCTTGAGCCGCGGGTCCGGCAGCGCGAAGCGATGGTCGGAGAGCTTGCGCGACAGCGCCTCGAGCCCATCGCGGGCATCGGCGCAAAGCGGCACCGCGCCGTGCTTCACCGCGTCGTAGGCATTGACGTTGAGCGAGACGAGCCGGCGCCTGGGGTTCTTGAACAGCGCCCAGGAGCCCGTGGTGAAATCCTGGAACCGCGTGCCCACGCCGAGGATCACGTCGGCCGCCTCGCAGACCGCGTTGGCCGAGGAGGCGCCCGTCACCCCCACCGGCCCGAGGTTCAGCGGATGGTCCCAGGGCAGCGACGACTTGCCGGCCTGCGTCTCGACCACCGGCACCCCATGCGCCTCGGCGAAGGTGGCGAGCGCACCGGTCGCATGGGCGTAGTGCACCCCGCCCCCGGCGACGATCACCGGAGCCTTCGCCTCTGCCAGGAGCTCGGCCACCCCTTCCAGCTCCACCGGGTCAGGCTGAACCCGGCGCAGGCGCCATATGCGCGGCGCGAAGAAGCTCTCGGGCCAGTCCCAGGCCTCGGCCTGCACGTCCTGGCAGAAGGCCAGCGTCACCGGCCCGCAATCGGCCGGGTCGGTCATCGTGCGCAGCGCGCGCGGCAGCGCGGTCAGGAGCTGTTCGGGCCGCGTGATCCGGTCGAAGTAGCGGCTCACCGGGCGGAAGCAGTCGTTGGCGCTGATCGTGCCGTCGCCGAAATCCTCGATCTGCTGGAGCACGGGGTCCGGCCCGCGGCTGGCGAAGACGTCGCCCGGCAGGAACAGGACCGGCAGGCGGTTCACGTGCGCAAGCGCGGCCGCCGTCACCATGTTGGTCGCCCCCGGCCCGATCGACGAGGTCACGGCCATCGCCCGGCGCCGGCCGAGCTGCTTGGCGTAGGCGATCGCGGCATGGGCCATCGACTGCTCGTTGTGGCCCCGGTAGGTCGGCATCGCATCGCGGTGGGCATGGAGCGCCTCGCCGAGCCCGGCCACGTTGCCGTGCCCGAAGATCGCCCAGAAGCCCGCGATGAAGGGCTCGCCGTCCTCGTTCATCTGGCGCGTCAGCCAGCGGACGAGCGCCTGCGCGGCGGTCAGTCTCACGGTCGTCATGCGGCGTTCTCCTTCTGCCTGCGCGCCTCGTCCCAGATCGTGCAGAGCCGCGCGTAGCTTTCGGCCATGCGTGCCACGCAGTCCTCGTCGCCGATCTCTCCGGCCAGCCACGCCCGGCCCGGCGCGGCATGGATCGTGCGGCCGACCGCGAAGCCCTTCACGAGGGGGTGCCGCGCCGCCTCGGCGAAGCTCGCGGCCAGCTCGGCCTCGCCCGAGCCGAGGCCGAGCACCACGATCCCCCGCGTGTGTGGGTCGTGCGTCTCGATGGCGCGGCAGGCGGCCTCCCAGCCGGCGCGGGTCTTCATCGGCTCGAGCTTCCACCAGTCGGGGTGCACCCCGAGCGCATAGAAGCGCTCGATCACCCGCGCGACGGTGCCGTCGTCCACCGGCCCCACCTTGGAAGGGATCACCTCCAGCAGTAACTCCAGCCGGTTGCGGCGGCAGGCATGGAACAGGCGCAGCACCGTCTCCTCCTGCCGCGCCCACATGTCGGCATCGTCGTCGGGGTGGCAGAAGCAGAGCACCTTGACCACGTGTTCGGCCGGCCATTCCGAGAGGCCGCCGAAGTCGGGGCCGATCTCGGGCTCGAGCGTCAGGGGCCGCGAGCCCGGCCATTCCACCGGCCGCCCGATCCAGAGCCCCTGCCCCGCCGCGCGGTAGAGTGCCGACCGCCCGAGCCGGCTGTCGCAGAGGAGCCCGTAGCCCGGCCGGCCGCCTGCGACACGCAGCGTCGCATCGAGGCAGAGCTCCTTGAAGCGGCCGATCCTTTCGGGCGTCGCGCCGGGAAGCTCCTCGAGCTGGGCGCGGTGATCGAACGCGAAGACGCGCATCACGGACCAGTCGCCCTTGCGGTTCGTGGCCCAGTGGATCTGCTCGAGCTCGGCGTCCTTGCGCAGGGCGGGCGTCCGGATGCCGCGCCTGAGGAAGAACTGGAGCTCGGTCCAGCTCGGGTAGGCCGGGGTGCAGCCGTGCCGGCTGACCGCGAAGGCGCCGCAGGCATTGGCGTATTCCAGCGCCTTCGGCCAGCTTTCGCCGTCGAGCCAGCCCTTCAGCAGCCCCGCGAAGAAGCCGTCCCCCGCGCCGAGCACGTTGAACACCTCGATCGGGAAGCCGGGGCCCGCCTCGCCCTCGTCGAGGCTGTCGGGAATGGCGCCGGTGAAGGCCACCGCGCCCATCGGCCCGCGCTTGCAGACGAGCGTCGCGGGCGTCAGCGCCCGGACCGCGCGAAGCGCGTCGATGGTGTCGGTCGAACCGCCGGCGATATGGAACTCCTCCTCGGTGCCGACGATCAGGTCGAAGAGGTGCAGGTGCGCCTGGAGCCGCTCCGTCACCCCGGCGCTCTCGATGAAACGCTCCTCGCCCGCGCCGTGCCCGGCGAGGCCCCAGAGGTTCGGCCGGTAGTCGATGTCGAGCGCCGTCCGCGCCCCCGACTCGCGCGCGCAGCGCAGCGCCTTGAGCACGGCGGCCTCGGTCCGCGGGTGCGACAGGTGGGTGCCGGTGGCCAGCACCGCCCGAGCCTCGGCGATGAAGGCAGGATCGATGTCGTCCTCGGCAAGGCCCATGTCGGCGCAGTTCTCGCGGTAGAAGATCAGCGGGAACTGCCGCTCGTCGCGGATGCCGAGCAGCACCAGCGCCGTCAGGCGCTCGGGGTCGGTCCTGACACCGCGGACATCGACGCCCTCGCGCACCAGCTCCTCGCGGATGAAGCGGCCCATGTGCTCGTCGCCGACGCGGGTGATCAGCGCCGACTTAAGCCCCAGCCGGGCCGCCCCGCAGGCGATGTTGGTGGGCGAGCCGCCGACATACTTCTCGAAGCTCCGCATGTCCTCGAGCCGGCCCCCGACCTGGGCGCCGTAGAGATCCACCGAGGAGCGGCCGATGGTGATGACGTCGAGCGGCTTTGCCATCGGACTACCCCGTGATCTCGGAGAGCTTCACCACGCGGCCCTCGGCCACCGACTTCACGGCCGCGTCGGCCAGCGCCAGCGCCTTCAGCCCGTCGTCGCCGGTGGCGGGCGGCACCGTGCCGTCGCGCACGGCGGCGACGAAGGCGGCGATCTCGTTGGCATAGGCCGCGGTGTAGCGCGTCATGAAGAAGTTCAGGAGCGGCGGGCGGCGGTAGCCTTCGCTCAGCGCCATCTCCAGGTTCGACTCGTGCGTGTTCCGCGCCGCGGCCATTCCCTTGTCGCCCAGCACCTCGATCCGCTGGTCGTAGCCGTAGACCGCGCGGCGCGAGTTGGTGATGACCGCCTGCCGGCCGGAGGCGGTGCGCAGGATCACGTTCACGCTGTCGTAGTCGCCCGCCTTGCCGATCTCGGGGTCGACGAGGACCGAGGCGGCGGCCACGACGGTCTCCACCTCCTCGCCGAGCAGCCATCGCGCCATGTCGAAATCGTGGATCGTCATGTCGCGGAAGATCCCGCCCGAGCGGCGGATGTAGTCGATGGGCGGCGGCGCGGGGTCGCGGGAGATGATGGTCACCATCTCCACCTTGCCGACCGAGCCGTCGTCGATCGCGGCCTTCACCGCCATGAAGTCGGGGTCGAAGCGGCGGTTGAAGCCGACCATCAGCGTCGCGCCCTCCTCGGCCACGACCCTGAGGCAGTCCTTCACGCGCTTGACGTCGAGGTCGATCGGCTTCTCGCAGAACACCGCCTTGCCGCGGCGGGCGAAGCGCTCGATCAGGTCGGCATGCGTGTCGGTCGGGGTGCAGATCACCACCGCGTCGATGTCGTCCGCGCGTTCGATCTCCTCGATCGAGCGGATCGAGCAGCCGTAGTCGTGGGCGACCTGCTTGGCGGCCTCGGCCAGAGGGTCGGCAACGGCGACGACCGTCGCGCCGGGGGTCGAGGCGACGGCGCGCGCGTGGACCTTGCCGATGCGGCCTGCACCGAGAATACCGAAACGTAGGGACATGGGTCTGACTTCCTGAAGGCGCCGGCGGCGCGATTTGTGTGGGGCAATGCCCCGCGTGGTGTGGCGGGAGGGCCGGCGGGTCAAGACGGAGGCCGCGGCCCTCGATCAGATCGTATCATTCGTTCCAGAACGGCCCGGATTCCGTCTCGGATCGTTTCAGGAACCGGCACGGCTTCAGGCCGCGTCGGCATACTCCGGCTGGGTCTTGGCGCCGGTGATGTAGGCGACCACTTCCTGGCCGTCGGTCTCCTCCTTGCGGAGGTTGGCGCAGATCCGGCCGCGGCGGAACACCACGATCCGGTCCACCAGGTCGAAGACCTGCCGCATGTTGTGGCTGATCAGGATCAGCGGCTCGCCCTGCTCCTTGAGGTTGCGGATGATGTTCTCCACCTGCGCCGTCTCCTGCACGCCCAGCGCCGCCGTCGGCTCGTCCATGATGGTCAGCCGCGAATGGAAGGTCGCCGTGCGCGCGATCGCCACGCATTGCCGCTGGCCGCCGGACATCCGCTCGATCGTGTTGTGGATGTTGGGGATCTTGACCCCCGTCTTCTCCAGCGCCTTCAGCGTCGCCTCGCGCATCCCACGGTAGTCGAGGATCGAGAACGGCCCCAGGCGGAAGCGCACCTTCTCGCGCCCCAGAAACAGGTTGTCGGCGACATCGAGGTGGTCGGCCAGCGCCAGTGTCTGGAACACCGTCTCGATCCCGGCCTCCCGCGCGTCGAGCGGGCCGGCGAAGTTCACCGGCTCGCCGTAGAACAGGATCTCGCCGCGGGTGCGCTGCTCGACCCCGGTGATCTGGCGCACGAAGGTCGACTTGCCCGCGCCGTTGTCGCCCATGATGGCGACGTGCTCGCCCTTCCTGAGGATGAAGTTCGCCCCTTCCAGTGCGTGCACGCCGCCGTAGTGCTTGGTGAGATCCCGCGTCTCCAGAACGATGTCGGTCATGACATGCCCCCTCACATCCGGGTTGCCTTGCGCCGCTGGCGCCACTGGTCCAGCACGACGGCGCCCACGATGATCGCGCCCTTGACCATCTCCTGGTAGTAGGCATCCAGCCGGATCGAGGTGAAGCCGGAGATGATCACCGAGAAGATCGCTGCGCCCAGCACGGTTCCGATGATCGACCCGCGCCCGCCCGCAAGGCTGACGCCGCCGATCACCGCCATGGCGATGGCGTCAAGCTCGTACATCACCCCCATGCCCGCCTGGGCGGTCAGGTTCTTCGAGGTGAGCAGGATCGCCGCAACCGCCGCCAGCATCCCGGCGATGGTGTAGACCAGCACCTTGTGCCGGGCGACGTTGATGCCCGACATGCGCGCCGCGTCCTCGTTCGAGCCGATCGCGTAGCAGTGCTTGCCGTAGATCGTGTACTTCATGATCAGGTGGAACAGGATCGCCAGCGCCACGAAGACCACGGCGGGGTTCTGGCCCGGCCAGCTGAGCATCCCGAAGGTCAGTCCGCCGACGATGTCGCCGTTGGCAAGGTTCGCGAAGCCCTCGGTCGGGAAGGAGACTGGTTGCCCGTTCGACCACCACTTCGCCACGCCGCGGGCCGACACCATCATGCCCAGCGTGGCGATGAACGGCGGGATGCGCGTATAGGCGATCAGAAGGCCGTTGATCGCGCCTGCCAGCAAGCCGCAGGCCAGGCCGACGAGGATGGGCACGATCACCGGCAGGTCCATCGCCCAGTCGCCGAAGATGGCCTTGGGGTTGGGATTGCCGTTCACCGTGGCGGTCTGGGCGAAGCTCATCACGATCATCGCCGTGGCGCCGACGACCGACCCCGAAGACAGGTCGATCCCGCCCACGATGATCACCTGCGTCACGCCCAGCGCGATGATGCCGATGATGGCAACCTGCAGGAGCATGATGTTGATGCGCTGCTCGTTGAACAGCGTGTCGACGTTCGCGCGAGTGTTGAACAGGAAGCTGCCGCCCTGAAGCCGGTTCAGGACCTCGAACACCAGCGTGATCAGGATGAGTGCCAGAAGGACGTTCACCTCGTTCGGCCAGGGCCGCCTGCGGGCATCGAAGCTCAGCCCGCCTACCCCGTGAGTCGCCTCTGCCATCGACCTTCCCCCCTTGCGCAATTGTCCGGGGCGGCGCGATGCCGCCCCGGATCGTCCGTCCGTCCCGGGATCAGTTCTTGGCCATGTAGTCGGCCATGTTGGCCGGCGTGACCAGTTCGAACGGCACGTAGACCTTCTGTTCCACCGCCTCGCCGCGGGCGAGCTTCACCGCCGCGTCGAGCGCGCCGGAACCCTGGGCCGCCGCGTTCTGGAACACCGTGATGTCGAGTTCCCCAGCCTGCATCGAGGCCAGCGCGTCCTGCGTGGCATCGACGCCGGAGACGATCACGTCATCCATCGAGATGCCGGCCGCCTTCATCGCCTGGATCGCGCCCAGCGCCATCTCGTCGTTGTTGGCGAGCACGCCGTCGAAGGCGGTGCCGGTCGAGAGCCAGTTGGTCATCAGGTTCTGCGCCTGGTCGCGCGACCAGTTGGCGGTCTGCTGGTCGATGATGTTGACCTTCACCGGGCAGAGGCCCTCGTTCATCACGTCGTAGTAGTTCTGCGTGCGCTGCACGGCGGCCTGGTTCGACAGCTCGCCCTGCAGGACGTAGACGCTGACCTCCTCCTTGCCCTGCTCCTTCCACAGCCGGCACTGCTCGATGAAGCCCTGCCGCGAGGACTCCGACTCGTTCGAGGCGACGAAGGCCTGGTTGTCAGGCAGGCTGTCGACGTTGATCGGCTGGCGGTTGACATAGACCAGCGGCACGCCCGCGGCCGCGGCGGCATCCGACATCGCCTGGGTGGCCGAGGTATCGACCGGGTTGACGATGATCGCGTCCACGCCCGAGGCGATGAAGTTGTTGATCTGGTCGAGCTGCTTGGCGACGTCGTTCTGCGCGTCCTCGATCTGGACGTCGTGGCCCTGCTCGTCGGCATATTTCTGGATGCCGTTCCTCAGCACCGTCAGGAAGTTGTCGTCGAACAGCGCCATCGACACGCCGACCGTCTCGGCCATTGCCGTGGTGCCGAGCAGCGACACGAGGCTCGCTGCCACGAGGGTCTTCTTCATGGTCTTCCTCCCAAGCGGGTGTCCGGCGCACCCTTCCCGTTGAACTGCCGGAAGCCCTTGCGGGCGGTGACGGCCCCGTCAGGCGGCCTTGTCGGCCAGACGGGACCGGATGAACTCGAAGGACCGCGCGATCTCGCGCGCGGGGTCGGCCAGGTCGTGAACCTCCGCTGCGAAAGCCTCGAACGACACCGGCCCGCGGTAGCCCGCCGCCTCCAGCGCGGCGAGCTGCTCGACGTTGCCCAGCCGGTCGGCGCCGTCGACAAGGACGCGGTGGGCGTCGGTCATCTCGGCGACCGAGACGGCGGGATCGACCACGCCCGAGATGTGCACGATGCCGGTGTGCTGGGGAAAGAGCGGCCCGTCCCCCGCGAGCGTGTGGTGGAACGTGTCGTGCACCAGGCGGAACCGCCCGGTGGCGCCCAGCGCCTCGATCGCCTCGACGGCCTCGGCCTTGAAGCGCAGCGCGCAGACGGGAAAGCCCAGCGGCTCGACGAGCCCGACGAGGCCGTGATCCTCCAGCATCGGCTTCAGCGCCCTGAGCGCGACGCGCAAGGATGCCTGCCGCTCGCCGTTGCCCAGCCCCTGCCCGTCGTTCCGCGGGATCAGGCTCACCGCCTCGGCGCCCGCGGCCCGCGCGATCCGCATCAGCGCCAGCGCCTCGGCCGCCTTGTCCTCCGACCAGTCGTTGAAGCGCTTGACCTCGGCAAGCGCGAGCAGCCGCAGACCCCTCTCTCGCAACCGCTCGCCGGCGACCTCGGGCGGCAGTCCGTCGAACAGGGGCTGCGGCAGGTCGTTGCGCAGCTCGACCCCCACGCATCCAAGCCCGGAAGCGATGTCGAGCATCTCGGCGAAGGACTTCCTCGCCACGGTCATGTGGTTCAAAGCCGTCGGCAGCATCTGTCGAGTTCCTCCCCGCCGGCGATTGCACCGGCCCCGGTCCGTTCGGCACCTTCCCCGTCGGGCACGGTGACCGAGGCAGGGATCATCCGTCAATCGCCGGGGCGATTATTCCTTCATTTCTGATGTTCTGTTCCTCAGAAGCATGATGGATTCTCGTCACGCTCAGACCGACTCGGGGAGCTGCAGTTCCGGCTGGAGAAAGTACTGCCCCGAAAGTTCGGAGATCCCCTGCTCCACCGCCGCATTCATCAGGCTGACCACATCCGTGCAGAGCCGCGAGAGCGGCGTGCAGATCGCGAGCACCACGTAGCGGTCGAGCAGGGCGGCGCGGCTTTCGGGCGTGAGCTCGTTGACCACCAGCGCCACGTCGCCGGGCTGGCGCGCCTCGCGGAGCGCCGCGATCGCGCCCTCCATGCCGCCGCCGGCGCAGTAGATCCCCCGCAGGTCCGGGTGGCGGTCGAGGAGGTCCAGCGTCGCCTCGTAGGTGAGCTGCCGGGTCTCGAGGTTCACCAGCGTGTCGAGCACGGTGACGTGCGGGGCGTATTCGCGGAAGTAGCTCCGGAAACCGGTCTCGCGCAGCTCGTGCCCGTGCCAGCGGTAGCCGCCCACGAAGACCGCCACCTTGCCGGGCCGATGCACCGCCATCGCGATCATCGAGGCGGCGATCCGGCCGACCTTGAGGTTGTTCAGCCCGACGTAGGTCTGCCGGACGCCCTGCGCGAAGTCGTTGAGGAGCGCGAAGCACGGGATGCCGTCGGCCTTCAGCTCCTCCACCGCGCCGGTCACCTCGTGATGCGTGACCGCGGTCGCTCCCACGGCATCCACCCGGCCCTTCATGCCGCGCATGAGCCGGGCGAAGTCCGATGGCGCCTGCGACGGCGCGAACTCGATCACCGCCTCGCCCCGGATCCCCGGCGCCGCCGCCACCGCGCGCAGGATCTCGGCCACGAAGTTCTTGTAGAAGGCCTGCCGCTCCTTGTGCAGGACGAAGCCGAACCGTCGCAGCGGCAGTTCCGCCTGGATCCGGCTCGCGATCAGCGGGGCGGCGTGGTAGCCGATCCGCTGCGCCGCCTCGAACACCTTCAGCGCGGTCGCCTCGCGGACGCGCTCGCGGCCGTTCAGCACCCGGTCGACGGTGGCCACGCTCACCCCCGCCTCGCGGGCGACGTCGCTGATGGTCGCGCGCCTCGCCACCCCGCGCCCTCCCCATGATGACGAAAACACATCATCCGATGATGTGCATTCTGACGATTTCTGCGACGAATGAAAGCGCCCCGTGTAGGAGCCAGGCGGGATTGCCTCTATCGTCGCGAAGCACGCGGGAAGAGCACGGGGGGAGACACGGGCATGACCAGCCGCGACTACAGCCTTCTGGGCGAGGACGGACGCCGCGCCGTCGAGACCGGCCTTGCGGCCGCCGAATGGTATCACACCGACGTGCCGCGCAAGGAGATGAAGGCCCTGATGCAGCGCGAGGACGGCCCCGCGATCCGCGACACGCTCATCTACTACGGCGCGATGATCGCGCTTGCCGGCATCGGCATCTGGCTCTGGCCGTCCTGGTGGTCGGCGCCCTTCTGGCTCGCCTACGGTGTGCTCTACGGCTCGGCCTCGGATTCGCGCTGGCACGAATGCGGCCACGGCACCGCCTTCCGCACGCCGTGGATGAACAACGTGGTCTACGAGATTGCCTCGTTCATGATCATGCGCAATTCGGCGACCTGGCGCTGGAGCCACGCGCGCCACCACACCGACACCTACATCGTCGGCCGCGACCCCGAGATCGCGGTGATGCGCCCCCCGGTGCTCATGAAGCTGATCGGCAACTTCTTCGGCCTCTTCGACGCCTGGGCCTTCTTCAACCGGATGTTCTACAACGCCTTCATCGGCGTGCACCCCGAGGAGAAGACCTTCGTCCCGCAGTCCGAATGGCCGAAGGTGGTGCGCGTCGCGCGCATCTACCTCGCGATCTACGCCGCGACCGTCGGGCTCGCGCTCTGGACGGGCTCGATCCTGCCGCTGATGGTGATCGGCCTGCCGCGCCTCTACGGCGCCTGGCATCACGTGATGACGGGCCTCCTCCAGCACGGCGCGCTCGCCGACAACGTGATCGACCACCGGCTGAACAGCCGCACCGTCTACATGAACCCGATCAGCCGGTTCATCTACTGGAACATGAACTACCACGTGGAACACCACATGTTCCCGATGGTGCCCTACCACCGCCTGCCCCAGCTGCACGCCGCGATCCGGCACGACCTGCCCGCGCCCACGCCCTCGATCGCCGCGGGCTACCGCGAGATGTGGCCGGTCTGGATGCGCCAGCTCCGCGGCGAGGACGTGTTCCTCAAGCGCGAGCTGCCGCCCACCGCCAAGCCCTACCGCGAGGATTTCCACGCCGAGGCGCCGGGCCAGCCGCAGGCGGCGGCACAATGACCGACAACCCCGAGGGAGAGGACTGATGAGCGACTGGGTGGACGCCTGCGCGGCGGACGAGATCGACGAGGAAGACGTGATGCGCTGGGACCACGGCGGGCGCACCTTCGCCCTCTACCACAGCCCCGACGGCGAGTTCTTCTGCACCGACGGCCTGTGCACGCACGAGAACGTCCACCTCGCCGGCGGCCTCGTCATGGACTACGTGATCGAGTGCCCCAAGCACAACGGCCAGTTCGACTACCGCACCGGCGAGGCGATGCGCGCCCCGGTCTGCGTCAACCTCAGAACCTACCCGGTGAAGGTCGAGGGCGGGCGCGTCCTCGTGCAGGTGGGCTGATGGCCTTCGCGCCGTCCGCCCGGCACACGGTGGCAAGCCTGCTGGCCGACCGGGGCCGCCACCGCTACGCCATGCTGCGCGTCGAGACGATCGAGGAGGCCGCGGCCGCCGAGGCCGCCGGCGTGGAGCTCCTGAGCGTGCCCCCCTCGATGATCCTCGATCCCCGCTTCCGCGAGGTCGCGCCCAACGCCTTCGCCTTTCCGGGCGAGAACTTCTACGAGATCGGCGGCACCGGCGACTTCCTGCGCTGGGCCATGCCGCTGGTGAAGCACGGGGCCGATGCGGTCTACTGCTCGGGCTCGCTCGCCACCGTGCGGGCGCTCGCCGAGCACGGGATCCCGGTCTGCGGGCATGTGGGCCTGATCCCGTCGAAGCGCACATGGACCGGGGGCTTCCGGGCCGTGGGCAAGACGCTCGACACCGCCAAGCGCGTCTGGGACCAGTGCAGGGCGCAGGAGGAGGCGGGCGCCTTCGCGGTCGAGATCGAGGTGGTCCCCCACCAGATCACCGCCGCCATCGCCGAGAGGACCTCGCTCTTCCTGATCTCGATGGGCGCGGGCCCGGCGGGCCATGCGCAATACCTCTTCTCCGACGACGTGCTGGGGCAGAACCGCGGCCATGTGCCCCGCCACGCCCGGGTCTATGCGAACCTCGCCGCCGAATACGACCGGCTCCAGACGCTCAGGGTCGAGGCGATGCGCGCCTACGCCGCGGATGTCCACGGTGGCGGCTATCCTTCGGCCGAGTATCTCGTCGAGGCCGAACGCGATGTCGTAGCAGCCTTCCGCGACTGGCTTTCGACGAACGGGTGACGCATGACGCTTGGCATCGGTCTGATCGGGACGGGTTTCATCGGCAAGGCGCATGCGCTTGCCTGGCGGCAGGCGCGGGCGGTGATGGGCGACGTGCCGCCCGTGCGGCTCGAGCTGCTCTGCGACATGCCCGCCGAGCGCGCGCGCGCCATGGCCGACCGGTTCGGCTTTTCCCGTGCGACCTCGGACTGGCGCGCGCTGGTGACCGACCCGGGCGTCGACATCGTCTCGATCACCACGCCGAACGGGCTCCACCGCGAGATCGCGGAAGCCGCGCTGGCCGAGGGCAAGCACGTCTGGTGCGAGAAGCCCATGGCGCTGACGCTGGCCGATGCCGAGGCGATGACCGAAGCGGCGGCGCGGTCGGGGAAGGTCACACTCCTTGGCTACAACTACGTCCGCAACCCGGCCTTCCTCCATGCCGGGCGGCTGATCGCCGAGGGCCGCATCGGCCGGCCCGTGCATTTCCGCGGCTGGGTGGACGAGGACTACCAGGCCGACCCCGACCTGCCCTGGACCTGGCGCGCGAGGCTCGCCGATGCCGGCCTCGGCGCGCTCGGCGACCTCGGCTGCCACCTCGTCTCGCTGATGCTGCGCCTCATGGGCCCGGTCGAGAGCCTGATCGCCGATACCCAGGTGATCCACGAGACCCGCCCCGTGGAGGGCGGCGGCCGCGCGGCGGTCGAGAACGAGGACACCGCCACCGCCATCCTGCGCTTCGCCTCGGGCGCGCAGGGGTCGATCTCCACCTCGCGCTCGGCCTGGGGGCGCAAGAACCGGCTCGACTTCGAGGTGCACGGCACGAAGGGCATGATCGCCTTCGCGCAGGAGCGGATGAACGAACTCCAGCTCTACGTGAACGAGGGGCCAGCCGCCGAGGCCGGGTTCAAGACGATCCTCACCTCGCCCGCGCATCCTCCCTTCGGCAGCTTCGTGCCCGCACCCGGGCACCAGCTCGGCTTCGTCGATCTCAAGACGATCGAGGCGGCCGACCTCCTGCGCGCCGTCGCCGGGGGGGAGCCGGCCTGGCCCGACTTCGCCGAGGGGCTGGTGATCGAGCGGATCATCCACGCCATCGCGCGCTCGGGCGCCGAAGGCGGCACGCGGCAGCGGATCGCCTAGGCGCGGCGCGGTCCGGCGGTGCCGGGCCCGGCTAGGCGCCGAACTCGGCGGCGAGCGCCCGCGCCCCGGCCGCAAGTATGCCCACGTCCACCGCGACCGCCGTGAAGGCGGTGCCGAGCTCCATGCAGCGCCGCGCGAAGGCGCGGTCGAGCGTCAGGATGCCCGCGGGCACGCCGAGCGCCTTCAGCCTTCCGATCGCCCCCTCGATCGCCGCAACCACCTCCGGGTGGCCCGGCGCGCCCGGGTGGCCGACGCTCGCGGCAAGGTCTGCGGGGCCGATGAACACCCCGTCCACCCCTTCGACCGCCGCGATCTCCTCCAGCCGCTCCAGCGCCAGCGCCGTCTCGACCTGCACGATGAGGCAGAGCTCCTCCTCGGCCCGCGTCGCGTAGTCCGAGACGGCGCCGTAGCGGCTCGCCCGGCTCATGCCCGCCACCCCGCGCACCCCGCGCGGCGGGTAGCGCATCGCGGCAACGGCAGCGCGCGCCTCCTCGGCCGACTGCACATAGGGCAGGATCAGCGTCTGCGCGCCCTGGTCGAGATGGCGCTTGATCAGCACCCAGTCGTTGATCGCGGGCCGGACCACGGCCGAGCAGCCCGGATAGGCGGCAAGCGTCTGGAGCGCGGGCAGAACCTCGGCCACCTCGACCGGCGCGTGCTCGGTATCGAGCACCACCCAGTCGAACCCCGCCACCGCGAGGATCTCGGGGGCGACCGTCCCGCCCAGCGCGCACCAGACGCCGAGCTGGTGGCGCCCCTCGCGCAGCGCCGCCTTGAAGCCGTTGCGCGGCAGATCCATCCCGATCACGCCCCGAGCAGCGTCGCCATGCGGCGCAGCGCCAGCAGGTAGCCCTCGGTCCCGCAGCCCGCGATCACCCCGTCCGCGCGCAGCGACACGTAGGAGCGGTGGCGGAACGCCTCGCGCCTGTGGATGTTCGAGATGTGCACCTCGATCACCGGCCCGGCGAAGGCGTTGAGCGCGTCGAGGATCGCGACCGAGGTATGCGTGTAGGCGCCGGGGTTGATGACGATCCCCGCCGCGGCCTCGCGCGCCTCGTGGATCCAGTCCACCAGAACGCCCTCGTGGTTCGACTGCCGGAAATCCGTCCCGAGGCCCAGCTCTCCCGCGAGCCGCCCGGAGGCCGCCTCCACGTCGGCGAGCGTCTCGCGGCCGTAGATCTCGGGTTCCCGCAGCCCGAGCAGGTTCAGGTTCGGCCCGTTCAGGATGAACACCGTGCGTGCCATGGTTCCTCCGATCCTCCGGCTCCTTCATGTCCCGCCGGCGCGGAAGGCGCAACCGCCGTCAGCCCCCGGGCGCATCGAGGAAGGCCGCGACCGCCGCCTCGAACTCGCGCGGGCGCTCGGCGTGGAGCCAGTGCCCCGCCCCCGGAATCTTCGCGAAGCGCGCGCGGGGAAAGAGCGCCCGGATCTTCTCCCGATGCTCGGGCAGGACGTAGGAGGACAGCGCCCCCGAGAGGAACAGAGCCGGCCCCTCGAAGCGGCCCGGCACCTCCTCCCAGCCGGTGATCCGGTCCATCTCGGCCTCGAGCACGTCGAGGTTGAGCCGCCAGCGCGGCGGCCGGGCCCTGAGGTCGAGCGACTGGAGCAGGAAGGCACGCACCCCGGCATCGGCAACGCTGGCGGCCAGCCTGCGGTCGGCCTCGGAGCGCTGCGAAAGGCCGTCGAGATCGAGCCCCCGCATCGCGCGGATCAGGTGCGACTGGCTGTGTCCGTAGGCGACCGGCGCGATGTCGGCGACGATCAGGCGGCGGACGGCCCCGGGATGCTCCAGCGCCAGCCGCATCGCGGCCTTGCCGCCCATCGAATGGCCGAGCACGTCGGCACGGCCGCCGTTTGCAGCGATCACCTCGGCCAGATCGGCAGCCATCTCGCCATAGCCCTGCGTGGGCGCGCGCGGGCTGTCGCCGTGGTTGCGCATGTCGACCGTCAGGACCTGCCGCCCCTCGGAAAGCCGCTTGGCGATCACGCCCCAGTTCCGCGACGAGCCGAAGAGCCCGTGCGCGATCAGGAGCGGCGGCGCGCCGGTTCCGGCGCCGGTGACGATGACGTTCAGCATCGGCCACGGCATACCGCGCCGGTGCCGCCGTCGCCAGTCCGGTTGCGCCGCCCGAGCGGCTTCGCCTAGTCTGCCGGGCGGAGGGAATGCGGGGAACGGTTCCGGTGCGATCGGCTGGCGAACTCGCGGCAGAGCTATCGCTCCTGCTGCATCAGAAGCTCGGGGTGAAGGGCGGCGGGCTCGAGGCCCGGGTGCAGCGCGCGGGACGCCTGCTGCCCCGTCGCGTGCGCCGGGCCGCGCTCGAGATCGCCGAGGCCGAGAAGCGCGAGGGCAACCCGCGCCTCGCCCGGCAGAACGACCCCGCCCGCGTCGCCCGCGCCTTCGCGGAGGTGGAGCGCCACCTCAAGGCGGTTGACCCCGCCGCGCGCCGCACGCGGCTCGTGCTCGGCATCCTCGGCTCGATCGCGCTCGGCCTGCTCGCCCTCTTCGCCGCCGTCGTCACGGTTCTCGTCCTGCGGGGCCTCGTCTGAGGCGCGCTCAGGTCGTCGCCGGTCCGGCCGGCGGCCGCAGCCCCTTCAGGAAGGCGTGCAGCGCCTGCGGCCTGAGCGGCTTGTGCAGCACCTCGACCCCCGCGGCCGCGCAGCGGCGCAGCACGTCGGGGTTGCGGCTCGCCGTGATCACCCGCGCCGGCACGGGCCCGACGAGCGCCCTGACCGAGGCGATGGCATCGAGCCCCACCTCGCCGTGGTCGAGCTGGAAGTCGGCAAGCAGCGCGTCGGGGCGGAATTCGGTCTCGCCGATCAGCCGGGCCGCCTCGGGGCCCGACCCCACGTCGATCACCTCGACGTCCCACTTGCCGAGGAGAAGGCGCAGCGCATGCCGCATGTCGGCATCGTTCTCGATCAGCAGCACGACCAGCCCCGCCGGCAGCCAGCCGGGGTCCGGCCCGGCGGCGCGCGCCGCGCCCGCACGGCCGGCTGCCCCGGCCGCGAGCGGCGCGGTCACCCCGAACACCGTCCCATGTCCCGGAGCCGAGCGGAGCGAGAGCGGGTGGTTGAGCAGCGCGCAGGCCCGCTCGACGATGGCGAGCCCGAGCCCCAGCCCCTCGCTCGCCGAGGCGCGGGCGTCGAGCCGGTGGAACTCGCGGAAGATGTTCTCGTGCTCGTGCTCGGGAATCCCCGGCCCGGTATCCCACACCTCGACCCGGGCGTTGCGGCCGACCCGCCGCACCCCGACGAGCACGCTCCCCCGCGCGGTGTAGCGCACCGCGTTCGAGATCAGGTTCTGGAGGATGCGCCGGAACAGCCGCGGGTCGGTGTGCAGCTTCAGCGTGCTTCGCGGCATCCTCAGGCGGAGCCCCTTCAGCGCCGCCATGGGCGTGAACTCGTCGCGGAGCTGCGCCAGCAGCAGGCCGAGGTCGGTCGCCTCGATCTCGACGGGCGTGCGTCCCGACTCGAGCCGCGAGATGTCGAGCAGCGCCTGGATCATGTCCTCCACGCCCGAAAGCGCATTCTGCGCCTTGGCGAGGACCGCCTGCTGGCGCGGCTCGGAAAGCTCCGCCTCGATCGAGGAGAGGAACAGCTTGGCCGCGGACAGCGGCTGCAGCAGGTCGTGGCTCGCTGCCGCGACGAAGCGGGTGCGCGCGGCGTTCGCGCGCTCGGCCGAGGCCAGCGCGTCCTCCAGCTCCAGCGTCCGCTCGGCAACCCGCTGCTCCAGCCGTTCGTTGGCATCGGCCAGCGCCCGCGCCGCCGCGCGCTCGATGCTGACGTCGGTGAAGCTGATCACGAAGCCCCGGTCGGGCATCTCCTGGGCGAAGACGTCGAGCACCTGGCTCTCGCCGCGCCGGATCTCGAACCGCAGCGGCCGCCGCCGCTCGGGAGACATCACCCAGTCGAGCACCGCGTCGGGCGTGGTGCCGGGCGAGAATTCCAGCTCGCGCTCCATCCGGCGGAACACCAGCTCGAAGTCGATGCCGGGCCGGAGCTGCGTCAGCGGGATCGAGAGCAGCGCGGCAAGGCGCTGGTTGAAGCCGACCAGCCGCCGCCCGCAGTCGAAGATGCAGACGCCCTGGTTGATGTGTTCGAGCGTGGCGCGGATCAGCCGCGCCTGGTCGTCGATGAGCTTGCCGCGCTCCTCGCGCTCAAGGCGCACGATGTCCGACACGTCGGTCTGCATCACCACGGTCTGACCGCCGGCCATGCGCTGCTCGCTCACCTGGACCCACCGGTCCCCCGCCAGCTCCACGTTGAACAGCGCGCGCTCCTCGCGGTGGCGCGCAAGTCGCAGCTCGGCCCAGATCTCCGGCGTCTCGCCGGAGGGCAGCCGCAGGTGCCGGCTGCGGCTGACGAGCGCCACGTAGTCGGGGAACGACAGCCCCGGCTTCAGCAGCGGCAGGATGTCGGGCATGTGCATCCCGAAGCGGCTGTTGCAGAGCAGCAGCCGGTCGGAGACGTCGAACAGCGCGAAGCCCTCGTGGATCGCCTCGATCGCGCCGGCAAGGTCGGCCCGCGCCTTCTCCGTCTCGCGGTTGGCCTCGGCGAGGCGCGCGTTCGACTCGTTCAGGAGGTCGAGCGCCCGCTCGAGGTCGCGCGTGCGCTCGCGGACCTGGTCCTCGAGCAAGACCGCGCGCTGGAACAGGCTGTAGGCGGCGCCCCCGTCGTCGTGCGCCCGTTCGACGCGGCGCATCAGCACCTCGGCGATCTGCCTGAGCTTCTCGTTCTGCCGCTCGAGCGAATCGCCGGGCCGGGTGAGCGTGTCGGTCGCCATCGCTCAGCCGCCGTGCCCGGGCGGGAAGATCGCCACGCCCGTCATCGTCTGGTTGACATGCATCCCCGCCACCTGTTCGCCGTAGGTCGAGAAGCCGACGACGCGGTTCTTCGCCAGGATCGCCGAGACCGCCCGCGCCTTCTGGGTCTGGTCGGCCTCGACGCGGCGCAGGATGCAGTCGCAGGCGATGATCGCGGCGGGCATCCCGTCCCGCGCCAGGCGGGAGAGTTCACGGTCGAGGTGGGCGAGCATGTCCTCGGGCTCGGCCAGCGTCAGCACCAGCCCCTCGTCGATCGCCGAGAAGAACACCAGATCGCCGTTGTCGAGCACCCGCTGGATCGCGCGCACATGGTGCCTGCCGCCGAACCGCACGACGACCGGATTGGCCGCGAAGGTGAAGGTCGAGAGCTGCTCGGGATCCTTGCCGAGAAGGCGCGCATACTCCCGCGCGGCCGGCTCGGCGTTGATCCGGCGCACGATGCGCCTGGCGGGGTCGGCCTCCGTCACCACCATCCGCGTCTCGGTCGGATGCAGATGGTCGAGGCTGAACACCTTGACCGGGCAGTCCGTCCGCACGAAGGCGAGGACCGCGGCGTTCGCCATGGCATGACCCCCGTGGGCGACGAAGGTCTGCCCGAAGCGCCTCCCGTCGCCCGCCGATCCGCCGAAGAGCGGCACCGGCCCGAGCCCGCCGACGATCGCCGAGACCAGCTCGTCCTCCTTCACCGAAAGGCCGTCGACCATCAGGAAGGCGAATTCCCAGTGCCAGCCGGGACGGGACTCGATCAGTTGCTGCCTTGCGCGCACCATCCGCCCGACGAGGTCGTCGGCGGCGATCCGCCCGAGGTCGTCGATGACCACTGTCGCAGCCGCGAAATGCGCCTGCGGCAGCGCGACGGCGACGATCTCGCCGTCGGCATAGCCCTGGTCGCCGATCTCGCCGGCGGTGGTGCAGCCGGCGATCTCGGTGCCGGGAAAGAGCCGTGCCGCCTCGGCCATCGTCGCGGCGAAGTCGGCCTCGGCCGTCACGAACAGGACGACGAGCGCGAAGGGCCCCGGTCCGACCCGGCGCGCAAGCTCGGCAAGCGCGCCCGGCGCATCGTGGCGCACATGCGCCCGGCGCACCGTGGCGGCGTCAGCCTCGGGCAGCGCCCCGAAGTCGCCGAACCCGTCCAAGGGCTCCTCCCCGGTTTCCCCTTGTCGTTTTGGGAAAGCCTAGTCGCGTCAGAAGGAGTCGTGCAAGACGCTTGCGAAGCTCGCCTCCTGGGCGATGAGCACGGCCTGCGTCCGGCTCTGCACGCCGAGCTTGCGCATGATCGCCGTGACATGGGCCTTCACCGTCGTCTCGGCGATCGACAGCTCGTAGGCGATCTGCTTGTTGAGCTTGCCCTCGCAGATCAGCTGCAGGATGGTCGCCTGCTGGCGCGTCAGGTGCGACAGGCGCTCGATCGCGTCCTCCCGGTCGGTGATCGGGGCGGCGGGGTCCGCGTCGAGCGCGACGCCCTCGGGCACGTAGGTCTCGCCGCGGGCGATGGCGGCGAAGGCGGTGCGGAACACCTCGCGCTGGCTGTGCTTGGGCACGAAGCCGGTCGCGCCCGCCCGCAGCGTCGCCGCGATCATCCGGTGGTCGGCAAGCGACGAGACGACCACGACCGGGACCCCGCCCGCCGCCTTCCTCAGCCGGATCAGGCCGTCGAGGCCGCTCACGTCGGGAAGGTTCAGGTCGAGCACCACCACATCGGGCTGCGGCGGTGCCGCGAGGCGCTGGAGGGCGACCCCGAGGCTTTCGGCCGTGTCGATCCGGGCGATCCCGGCCACGGCCTTCAGCGTCATCGAGAGCGCGTCGCAGAACAGCGGGTGGTCGTCGACGATCAGCGCCGCCCTCAGCGTCCGCCCGTTCCGGAAGTCGTCCTCGTCCCGCATGTCCGTGACCCTCGCCGATGGCCGAATCCTAGCAGAGCCTCCGGGCCTCCCATACTGCACCATGGTCTCATGGCCGCGGGGCAGCGAGAAAGGCGCGCCCGCGGGGGGCGCGCCTTCCGCCGGCAGGATGCCGGTCCTGCGCTCAGTCGGCCGAGGCGAGCTGCTTGGGCAGCTTGAACGTCCAGACCATGCCGCCCTGGTTGAGGTAGTTGACCTTGTTGGCCACCTCGCCGCCCCAGAGCGGAACCGCACCGCCCCAGCCCGACACGACCGCGACGTACTGCTCGCCGTCCTGCTCCCACGTCACCGGCTGGCCGACGATGCCCGAGCCGGTCTGGAACGACCACAGCACCTCGCCGGTCTCGTCGTCGAGCGCGAGCAGGTGGCCCTCCGGCGTGCCGGTGAAGACGAGCCCGCCGGCGGTGGTCATCACGCCGCCCCAGAGCGGCGCCGGGTTGCGGTATTCCCACTTGATCTCGCCGGTGTCGGGGTCGATCGCCTTGAGGCTGCCGATGTAGTCCTCGAAGAGCGGCTTGATGGTGAAGCCCGCGCCGAGGTAGGCCGCGCCCTGCTTGTAGGTGATCGCCTCGTTCCAGAGATCCATCCCCCACTCGTTCGAGGGAACGTAGAAGTAGCCGGTGCGCTGGCTGAAGGCCATCGGCATCCAGTTCTTGCCGCCGAGGAACGAGGGCACCGCGAAGATCGTCTCGCCCTTCTGCCCGTCGGCCGAGGCGGCCGGATCGCTCGGGCGGTTCTCCTCCACGAAGATCGGCCGGCCGGTCTCGTCGATGCCCGAGGCCCAGGTGATGTCCTTCACGAAGGGCACGGCCGAGACGAAGGCGCCGTCCTCGCGGTTGAGCACGTAGAAGAAGCCGTTGCGGTCGGCGGTGGCCCAGCGCTTGTTGCCGGCGCGGTCGGTGTAGGCCACGACCTCGTTCACCCCGTCGTAGTCCCAGCCCTCGCGCGGGGTGGTCTGGAAGTGCCACTTGATCTCGCCGGTTGCGGGGTCGATCCCCAGGCGGCTCGCGGCATAGAGGTTGTCGCCCGCATTGCCCTCGGTCGGCGTGCCGGCATTGCGCAGCCAGGAGTTCCACGGCGCCGGGTTGCCGGTGCCGAAGACGATGGTGTTGGTCTCGATGTCGTAGGAGCCGCCGAGCCAGGTGGCCCCGCCGCCGGTCTTCCACATGTCACCCGGCCAGGTGGCGTTCAGCGTGCCGGTCATCGTCGAGGGCTGGCCGTTCAGCTCGCCCATGTGGCCCTCGATCACCGGCCGCGACCAGACCCGCTCGCCCGTCTCGGCGTCGAGCGCATCGACCCGGCCCACGATGCCGAACTCGCCGCCCGAGACGCCGTGGATCACCTTGCCGTCCACGATCATCGGCGCGGCGGTGTAGCTGTAGCCGGCCTTGTAGTCGTCGATCTTCTTGTTCCAGACGACGTCGCCCGTCTTGAGGTTCAGCGCGACCATCCGCGCGTCGAGCGTGCCGAAGTAGATCTTGTCGCCGTAGATCGCCGCGCCGCGGTTGATCACGTCGCAGCAGGGCAGGATGCCCTCGGGCAGGCGCGCGTCGTACTGCCAGACCTCGTTCCCGGTCGCCAGGTCGATCGCGTAGAGCCGCGAGTAGGACCCGGTGATGTACATCATCCCGTCGTAGATCAGCGGCTGCGTTTCCTGCCCGCGCTGCTTCTCGCCGCCGAGGCTGAACGCCCAGACCGGCACCAGGTTCTTCACGTTGTCGCGGTTGAGGATGTCGAGGGGGCTGTAGCGCTGCAGGTCGCGCCCCATGCCGTTGGTCAGCACGTCGCCGGTCGATGCCTGGTCGTTCGCCAGCATCTCCTCCGTCACCTGCGCCTGTGCGGATCCGGCGGCCAATAGCGCCGCCACCACGGCGGCCACGAAGCGGTTCATAGGTGTCCTCCCTCGGTCGTCGATACGACATCCGCCCGCGACTCCGCGGCCCGGCAGGCGCATTATTCGGGCACCTCCCGGGCCGCGAAATTGGCCAATGGTCGTATGGGACGGGGCGCGGCTACTCGACGATCGCCTTGGGGTCGCGCGCGGAGATCGACTTCAGGTAGGCAAGGATGAAATCCTGCACGGTCCGGTCCGCGATGCCGACATGGCGCATCTTGGTGCCCGGCATGAACCCGTCGTTGTCCTCCATCCAGGCGCGGAGCGCCGCCTCGGTCCAGACGATGCCCGAGGCCGAGAGCGCGATCGAGTAGTCGTAGCCGGGATAGGTTCCCGCCCCGCGCCCGACCACGTTCTCGAGCGGCGGCCCGTAGGACGGGTCGGTCGCGTCGGTCGCGTGGCAGCGGCGGCACTCGGCGTCGAAGAGCCGCGCGCCTGCGTCGATCTTGATCTCCTCGAACGTGTCCGCGGCGGCGGGCGCCGCAAGTGCCAGCGCCAGGGCCGCAAGTCTGATGGAACGGATCATCGCCTGACTCCTCCGGTGGTCGTAGCCGCACCCTGCGCGCGGGGGCCCGCCCCGCCCCTTGACCTGCGTCAAGCGCGCCCCCCTCCTTTGGTCGCATCCGGGGCCACCCCCTGCTTTGGTCGTGTTTTGCACGCCCCGGCCGGCTGATAGCATCGCCCCCGGCATCTGATGGGCGCGGGAGGGCGTGCGGATGGGCGCGTTTGGGATGATCGCGGCAGGGCTCGCGGCCCTTGCCGCCTCGGCGGTCGCGGCGCTTGCGGACCTGCCGGTGATCCGGGCCGGCACCCAGGCCTCGGGCACGGTCGCCTGGGAACTCGACACCATCGCCCACTACGGGCTCGACACCGAGCGCGGCTTCCGGCTCGAGGTGGTGGACCTGGCCGGCGGCCCCGCGACGCAGGTCGCCTTCCAGGGCGGCGAGGTTGACGTCATCGTCTCCGACTGGCTCTGGGTCGCCCGCCAGCGCGCCGAGGGGCAGGACTACGTGTTCATCCCCTACTCGAAGGCGGTGGGCGGCCTCATGGTGGCGGGCGACAGTCCCGTGCAGACGCTGGCCGACCTCCGGGGCAGGCGGATCGGCATCGCCGGCGGCCCGGTCGACAAGAGCTGGCTCATCCTGCGCGCCTACGCGCGCCAGCAGCACGGGCTCGACCTCGCCGCCGAGACGGAGCAGGTGTTCGGCGCCCCGCCCCTGATCTACGAGGCGGCGCTTTCGGGCGAGGTGCAGGGGGCGATCAACTTCTGGCATTTCGGCGCCAAGATGGAGGCGGCAGGGATGCGGCAGCTCGTCGGCGTCGCCGAGGCCGCCGCTTCGCTCGGCCTCGACCCCGAGACGCCGCTGCTCGGCTACGTCGTCCGGGGGGAGATGCTGCGCGAGAACCCCGCCCTGGTGGAGGGCCTCGCCGGCGCATCGCGCGCGGCCAAGGAGCTCCTTGCCCGCGACACCGCCGCCTGGGACCGGCTGCGCGACCGGATGAACGCATCCTCCGACGCCGAATTCGAGGCGCTGAAGGCCGGCTGGATCGCCGGCATCCCCTCCCCCGGCGCGGTTGACGAGGCGGCGGCCGGCCGGATGCTGGCGCTGATGGCCGAACTCGGCGGCGAGGAACTCATGGGGAAGGTCACGGAACTGCCGGCCGATGTCTTCTTCCGGCCCGGGAGCTGAGGCCACGCCCGCGGCCCTGCCCGGCGAGGCGATCCTTTCGCTGCGCATCGAGGGCATGAGCTACGGCGGGGCGCCCGTGCTCGGCGCTCTCGCGCTCGACGTGGCACCCGGCGAGACGGTGGCGGTCACCGGCCCTTCCGGCATCGGCAAGACCACGCTCCTGCGGATCGTCGCGGGACTGGAGCGCCGCTTCCGCGGCACGCGCCGCGTGCGCGGGCGCCTGGCGATGGTCTTCCAGGAGCCGGTGCTGCTTCCCTGGCGCACGACCGCCGCGAACCTGACGCTCACCACGGGGATCGGCGAGGCCGCCGCGGCCGCGGCCCTGGCCGAGGTCGGGCTCGCCGGCCTCGGACCCCGCTACCCGGGCCAGCTCTCGCTCGGCCAGCAGCGGCGGCTGTCGCTCGCCCGTGCCTTCGCGGTCGCGCCCGACCTCCTCCTGCTCGACGAGCCCTTCGTCTCGCTCGACCCCGGGCTCGCGGCCGAGATGATGGCGCTGTTCTCGGCGCTGCGCGCCCGGCGGGGCACGGCCACGCTTCTCGTCACCCATTCCGAGGATGAGGCCGGGCGCCTCGCCGACCGCCGGCTCCGGCTCGCCGGGTCGCCGGCGCAACTCGGCTGACGCCCGCCCCCGGCGTCAGCCGGCCGAGCAGAACAGGTCGTACATCAGGCCGACGGTGCGCCGCGCGCGCTCGTCGGCCAGCGCATAGTAGATCGCCTTGCCGTCGCGGCGGCAGGTCACGAGACCCTCGAGCCTCAGCCGGGCGAGCTGCTGGCTGACCGCGGCCTGCCGCGAGCCGAGCAGCTGCTCCAGTTCGGTCACCGACTTCTCCCCGCCGCTCAGGTGGCAGAGGATCATCAGCCGCCCCTCGTGGCTCAGCGCCTTGAGGAAGCGCGCGGCCTCCGCCGCGCTCTCGGCCATGTCGCGCGCGCCTGGTGCATCCGCCGCGGCCCCGCAGGCAGCCGGGACCGCCGGCTGGAGCGCTGTCACAGTCTTCATAGTGTTCCGGCACGCCTTCCCGCGTGCCGCTCCCTCGGGCCCGTTCCGGGCGACCGACACGGCGCTTGCCCTGCCGCTCGTCCGTGGCCCATCGACAAGAGGGGGGCTTAGCACGAACCGCGGCGGGAATCGAGACCGGGCGCGCTCACGCCCGGTCACTCCGGGGGCGCGCCCCCGAGGAAGCGGTTGCCGCGGGCGTAGTCGCAGGGCGCCTCCTGCATCTCGAGGTGCAGCCGGCGGCCGGTGTAGGGGTGGGCGCGGGCGAGCGTCTCGTCGAACGCGATGCCGAGGCCCGGCTCCTCGGGGGGCAGGATGAAGCCCTCCTCCCAGCGCAGGCGATGGCCGGTCAGCGCCTGGTGGAAGGCCCCCCCGCCGGCCTCGATCGTCTCGAGCATCAGGAGGTTCGGGATCGCCGTTCCGAGGTGGATGTTGGCCGCCCACTCCACGGGCCCGGCATAGAGGTGCGGCGCCATCTCGGCGCCCCAGGTCTCGGCCAGCGCCGCGATCTTGCGCACCTCCCAGATGCCGCCCGCACGGCCCAGCGCCGGCTGGAGGATGCGCGCCGCGCCGTGCTTCAGGACGAGCGCGAACTCGGCCTTCGTCGTCAGCCGCTCTCCGGTGGCCACCGGCACCCGCACCGCGCGCGCGACCTCGGCCATGCCGGGGATGTCGTCGGGCGGGACGGGCTCCTCGTACCAGAGCGGGGAATAGGGCTCGAGCGCCTGGCCGAGCCGGATCGCGCCGGGCACCGAGAACTGCCCGTGCGTGCCGAAGAGGAGGTCCGCGCGGTCGCCCACGCTCTCGCGGATCGCCTTGCAGAAGGCGACCGAGCGCGCGATGTCGGACATCGCGGGCATGTGGCCGGTGCGGATCGTGTAGGGGCCCGCGGGGTCGAACTTCACCGCGGTGAAGCCGCGCGCGAGGTTCCGCGCCGCCGCCTCGGCGGCCATGCCGGGGTCGGTCCAGAACCGGGCGTGGTCCTCCCCGCCCTCGGGGTAGAGGTAAGTGTAGGAGCGCAGCCGGTCGTTCATCCGGCCGCCGATGAGCGCCCAGACGGGGCGGCCCCGCGCCTTGCCGAGAATGTCCCAGCAGGCGATCTCGAGGCCGGAGAAGGCGCCCATCACGGTCGGGTCGGGGCGCTGGGTGAAGCCCGAGGAATAGGCGCGGCGGAACATCAGCTCGACGTTCTCGGGGCTCTCGCCCTGCATGTGCCGCTCGAACACGTCGGTGATGACGGCGCGCATCGCCTCGGGGCCGACGGCCGCGGCGTAGCATTCGCCGTAGCCGGCGATGCCGTCGTCGGTGGTCAGCTTCGGGAAGATCCAGTAGCGGCCGCCCCAGCCCGGCGCGGGCGGCGCGACGACGAAGATCTCGAGGTCCTTCAGGCGCATCTGGCGGCTCCGGCGGCGAGGCCGGGGGGCTTTCTGCCCCCCGGGCCCCCCGAGAGTATTTGCAACAGGATGAAGGGGCGAGCGGTTTTCAGAACAGGATCACGTTGCGGCGCGCCGCGCCGGAGCGGGTGTCGGCGATCGCCTCGTTGATCTCCTCGAGCCGCCAGCGGCCCGAGATCAGCTCGTCGAGCCTGAGCCGCCCCTGGGCGTAGAGATCGCACATCCAGCGGATGTCGCGGGCGAGCACCGTGTCGCCCATGACCGAGCCGATCATGCCCTGGGCGAGCGCCGCGATCACCACGGGCTCGTAGGTGGACATCGCGCCGGAATGGGGCATGCCCACCATCACCATGCGCCCGCGCGGGGCGAGGTAGCGCGGCGCGCTGTCGAAGGCGGGGATCGCCCCCACGGTGACGAAGACCGCGTCGGCAAGCCGCCCCGCCGCCTCGCGCACCCGCGCCCAGGGCCTGGGGTCGGTGGCGAGCACGCCGTCGGTCGCGCCGAACTCGCGCGCGGCGGCGAGCTTGCCCTCGGTCATGTCCACCGCGACGATCCGCGAGGCGCCGGCGATCCGCGCGCCCTGGATCGCGTTGAGCCCGACCCCGCCCGCGCCGATGACCACGACCACCTCGCCGGGGCGCACCCGGCCGGTGTTCACCACCGCGCCGATCCCGGTGATCACCCCGCAGGAGAGGAGCGAGGCCGCGTCCATCGGCATGCCCGAGGGGACCGGCGCGATCTGCGAGGCATGCACCACCACCTTCTCGGCGAAGGCGCCGGTCTTGAGCCCGTGGTGCAGCGTCCCGCCCGAGAGCGTGGTCAGCGGGCCGCGGTCGCGGTCGTAGGGGGTCTCGCAGGTGGCGGGATGCCCGGTGGCGCAGGACGGGCAGGTGCCGCAGGACCGCAGCAGCGTGACGATCACCGGGTCGCCCTCGGCATGGCCCGTGACGCCGGGGCCGACCGCCGAGACATGGCCCGCCGCCTCGTGGCCGTAGACCGCCGGCAGGGTGCCGCCCCAGCCGCCGTCGATGTAGGAGATGTCGGAGAAGCAGATCGCGCAGGCGGCGAGCGTGACCTCGACCTCGCCGGGGCCGGGGGCGCGCAGCTCGACCTCCTCGATCACGAGGGGCTTCCCGAATTCGTGGCAGACGGCGGCGCGGACCCTGGGCATGGATGCTTCTCCCTTTCCGGCGGAGCCTGTGGTCAGGCCCTGGCGCCCGCGCGAAGATGCGCGACATAGACAAGTCCGCAAGCGACCATCAGCGCCATCGAGAGCAGGAACGCCGCGCCCGGCAGGTGGACGGGGGCGCCGGGCGCCGTGAAGGCGGCGAAGACGCCCGTCATCGCCAGCGGCGAGAGGATCGTCGCCACCGCCCGCGCCGAGGCGACCACGCCCTGGAGCTCGCCCTGCGCGTCGTCGGGCACCGTGCGCGACATCAGCCCCATGAGCGCCGGGGTCACCACCGCGCCGAGCGCGGTGAGCGGGGTGAAGACCAGGGCCACGGTGCCGTTCTGGACGAGGGCGAGGAACAGGAAGGCGCAGGCGTTGAACGAGAAGCCCCAGAGCACCGTCCCGGTCTCGCCGAGGTGGCGCAGGATCACCCGGATGAGGCCGCCCTGCACCAGCGCGACCGCGATGCCGAAGGCGGCGAGGGAGAGGCCGATGGTCCGCGCCTCCCAGCCGAAGCGGGCCGCGGTGAAGTAGGCCCAGGTGGCCGGATAGACGAGGAAGGCGAACTCGTAGAGGAAGACGAGCAGCAGGAGCCGCTGCGCGCCGGGCAGCCGGCCCATCTGGCGGAAGGCGCCGAGGGGGTTGGCGCGGCGCCAGTCGAAGGCCCGGCGGATCCGGTCGGTCACCGTCTCGCGCAGCACCGCCCAGCCGAGACACAGGTTGAGGACCGCCAGCGCCGCCGCGGCCCAGAACGGCGCGCGGGTGCCGAACTCGGACAGGAGCCCGCCGATCATCGGGCCGAGCACGAAGCCGAGCCCGAAGGCGGCGCCGGTCAGCCCGAAGCGGGCCGCCTTCTCCTCGGGGCGCGAGATGTCCGCGATGTAGGCGGTGGCGGTGGCGTGGGTTGCCGCCGTGATCCCGCCGACGACGCGCGTGACGATCAGGAGCCAGATCGTTCCGGCAAGCGCCATGACGAGGTAGTCGACCGCCATGACGAGGAGCGAGACGAGGAGCACGGGCCGGCGCCCGAACCGGTCGGAGAGCGCGCCGAGCGTCGGGCCGAAGAGGAACTGCATCACCGCGAAGATCGTGGTGAGCAGCCCGCCCCAGACGGCCGCCTCGGCCAGGGTGCCGCCGGTCACCTCGCGGATCAGGTCGGGCATCACCGGCAGGATCAGCCCGATCCCCATGGCGTCGATCGCCAGCGTGAGGAGGATGAAGGCGATGGCGAGGCGCGGGCCTGCCCGCTCGCCGGCCGCGCCGCCGGGCATCGCCCCTCCGCCGGGGCCGGTCCCGCCAGGCTCAGACGTGGCCGACATCCTTCAGGAAGGCCGTCAGGACGGCGGCGTATTCCTGGGGGCGCTCGACGCAGGGAAGGTGCCCCGCCCCGCGGATCAGGTGGAAGCGCGACCCCTTCACGAGCTCTGCCGTCTCGCGGACCAGATCGGGAGGGGTGGATGCGTCCTCGCTGCCGGCGATGGCGAGCGTGGGCAGCCCGAGCGAGGCGGTCGGCGCGAAGAAATCCGTGCCGGCGATGGCCGCGCAGCAGCCGATGTAGCCCTCGACCGGCTGGCGCACCAGCATGTTGCGCCAGAGCCGGAGCTGGGGCGTCGCGCGGAACGCCTTCGAGAACCACCGCTCCATCACGGCATCGGCGATGGACTCGATGCCGCCTGCGCGGACCGCGGAGATGCGCTCCTCCCATGTCTCGCGGGTGCCGATCTTGGCGGCCGTGTTGGAGAGGACCATCGCGCGGACCTGGTCCATGCGCTTCACGGCCAGCCCCTGCGCGATCATGCCGCCGATCGAGAGGCCGACGAACACGCAGTCCCTCACGCCCAGATGGTCGAGCAGCCTCTCGGCGTCGGCGACGAGCGCACCCATCGAGTAGGGCGCCGGCGGGCAGGAGGAGAGGCCGTGGCCGCGCTTGTCGAAGCGGACGATCCTGAGGCCCGGCGGCAGGAGCGGCAGCACCGCGTCCCAGAGCCGGAAGTCGGTGCCGAGCGAATTGGCGAAGACGACCGGGGCGCCCTCGCCCTCGTCGGCGTAGTGGAGATCGACGCCTCCGAGCTCGGCGATCCGCATCAGTAGGGCAGCCCCGTGTAGTTCTCGGCAAGCTGCGTCTGCGCCGCGGCCGAGCGTTCGAGATAGGCGAGTTCGGCCTCCTGGATGCGCTGGCCGAAGTCGTCGGTGTCGGGGAAGCGGTGCAGCATCGTCGTCATCCACCAGGAGAAGCGGATCGCCTGCCAGACGCGGGCCAGCGCGCGGTCGGAGTAGCGGTCGGGCGCGAGCCGGTCGCCCTCGTAGAACGCCGCGAGCGCCTCGTGCAGGTAGAAGACGTCGCTGACCGCGAGGTTCAGGCCCTTGGCGCCCGTCGGCGGCACGATGTGCGCGGCGTCGCCCACCAGGAACAGCCGGCCGTGCTTCATCGGCTCGGCGACGAAGGACCGCAGCGGGACGATCGTCTTCTCGGCGCTCGCGCCGGTCACGAGGCTTTCGGCCGCCTCGCGCGGCAGGCGGCGGCGCAGCTCGTCCCAGAAGGCGGCATCGGTCCATTTCTCGATCGGGTCGTCCGCCGGAACCTGGATGTAGTAGCGGCTGAGCGTGTCGTTGCGCATCGAGCAGAGCGCGAAGCCGCGGGGATGGTTGGCGTAGATCAGCTCCTCGGAGACCGGCGGGGTCCGCGACAGGACGCCGAGCCAGCCGAAGGGATAGACGCGCTCGAAGGTCCTGAGCGCCGCCCTGGGGACCGAGGCGCGGCTGACCCCGTGGAAGCCGTCGCAGCCGGCGACGAAATCGCAGTCCACCCGGTGCTCGGTGCCGTTCTGGACGTAGGTGACATAGGGCTTGTCCCCGAGGTCGTGGAGCGCCGCGCCCTGCGCCTCGTGGACGATCCTGCCTCCCGCCTCGTCGCGCGCCGCGTAGAGGTCGCGCGTCACCTCGGTCTGGCCGTAGACCATTATGCGGCGGCCGATCAGTGCGTTGAAATCTATGCGGAATCCGCGATTCCGGGCAGCGAGCTGGATGCCCGAGTGCGCGAAGCCCTCCGCGTGCATCCGGCGCGCGGCGCCGGCCTTCTCCAGCATTCCCACCGTGCCCCATTCCAGCACGCCCGCGCGGACCCGGCTCAGCACCCGGTCGCGGGCGTGGCGTTCGAGCACGACGCTGTCGATCCCGGACAGGTGCAGAAGCTGCGACAGAAGGAGGCCTGAGGGGCCGCCGCCGATGATGCAGACCTGAGTGCGCATGTCGCCTCCCTCGCGGCCAGATTGGCCCCCGGCCGGGTCGCCGTCAACCGCGCCCCGCCCGGCCGCGCGGGACCGGCCGCCTCAGCCGCAGAGGTCGAGCGCCCGGCGGAACACCGGCGGATCGACGTTGCCGCCGGAGGCGACGACGATCACCGCCCCGCCCTCGACCGCGCCGGGGCGGAAGAGCGCGGCGGCGAGCGCCACCGCCCCGCCGGGTTCGAGCACGATCTTCAGCCTCAGGAAGGCGAGCGCCATCGCCCGCAGCGCTTCCCCGTCGGAGACCGCAAGCCCCGGCCCGCAGTGCAAGGCCATGATCGGGAACGTCAATCCGCCCGGCGCGGGGGTCAGGATCGCGTCGCAGAGGCTGCCCGTCGCGCCCTCGTTCGACAGGATGCGCCCCGCCGCCAGCGAACGGGCCACATCGTCGAAGCCCTCGGGTTCCACCGGCCGGGCGCGCAGTCCCGGCGCCTTCGCGGCAAGCGCGAGCGCGATGCCCGAGGTGAGACCCCCGCCGCCGCAGCAGACGAGGACATCGGCCTCAGCCACCCCCTCGGCCGCCGCCTGCGCGGCGATCTCGAGCCCCACGGTGCCCTGTCCGGCGATCACCTCGGGCTCGTCGTAGGGCCTGACGAGGGTCAGCCCCCGTTCGGCCGCGATCGCGGCGCCGAGCGCCTCGCGGTCCTCGCCGCCGGCGCGGTCGTAGAGCACCACCTCGGCGCCGAGCGCCCGGGTGTTCTCGATCTTCAGGCGCGGGGCGTCGCGCGGCATCACGATCACCGCGGGGATGGCGTGCAGGCGCGCGGCCTCGGCGATGCCCTGGGCGTGATTGCCCGAGGAATAGGCCAGCACCCCTTTCGCGCGGGTTTCCGCATCGAGCGCCGAGATCGCCGACCAGGCGCCGCGGAACTTGAACGAGCCGGTGTGCTGAAGGCATTCGGCCTTCACCAGCACCCGGCGGCCCGCGATCTCGTCGAGAAAGGGCGAGGAAAGCAAAGGGGTTACGCGGGCGCGGCCGTGAAGGCGGCGGGCGGCGGCCTCGATCATCGCGATGTTCATGGGGCGCTCCGGCAGGGTGCGGGCAGTGAAGCGCGGGACCGGCCGGAGGGCAAGGGTTGCGCCCTGGTTGCCGCAGCGTCCGGCAGGGTTAACGGCGCCCCGGCGCAGCGCACGGTGCCTGTGACATCCGTATGACTCGCGTATGACATCCGTGCACCGGCCGCGGCGCCGGCGCCGGCGCGGCGGGAAGGTTAACGCGCGGGCGAAGGACGGCGTCGGGCCGGTCCCGGCCCTTCAGCCGGGGCGCCCGCCTCAGCCCGGCCCGGCGCCGCCCGGCAGCAGCTTCAGCCAGGCGCGGATCGCCCCGAGGCTTTCGGGTTCGTCGAGGAAGGGGACGTGCGCCCGGCCCGGCACCTCGGCGAACACCATGTCGGGGCGGCGGCGGCGCATCTCGGCCGCGGTCCCGGCCGAGAGCAGGTCGGAATTCGCGCCCCGGATCAGCGCGAGCGGCAGGCCCGCGCAGGCATCGAAGAGCGGCCAGAGGTCGGCGGGCGGACCGTCGAAGGCGGCGAGGAAGGCCTCGCGCAGGCCGGGGTCGTAGTTGATGCGGAGCCGGTCGCCCGCCTGGACGAAGAAGTGCCGGGCCTCGTCGAGCCAGCGCTCCTGCGGCACGTCGATCATGCCGGGGTTGTGGCGCGGCATCGCGGCGGCCGCCTCGGCGAGGGTGCGCGCCGCGGGGTCGCGGCCGACATACTCGCGGATCCGCTCCAGCCCGCGCGGTTCGATCACCGGCCCCACGTCGTTCAGCGCAAGCCCGAGGAGCCGGTCCCTGGCGGTGGCCGCGAGCATCATCCCGATCAGCCCGCCGCGCGAGGTGCCGAGGATCGCCACCTGCGCGAGACCGAGGTGGTCGAGCAGCATGAGCACGTCGGAGGCCTCGTTCGGCACGGTGTAGGACATCGGGTCGGCCGCCCAGTCGGACTGGCCGCGGCCGCGGTAGTCGAGCCTGAGCAGCCGCAGCGGCGGCAGGTGCGGGGCGAGGTAGTCGAAATCGCGCGTGGTGCGCGTCAGGCCGGGAAGGCAGAGGAGCGGCAGCCCCTCGCCCTCGTCCTCGTAGTGGAGCGTGAGCCCGTCCCAGGTGGTGTAGCGCGGCATCAGGCGGCCTCTGCGAGATCGGGGATGCCCGAGAGGTCGGGCAGGACATGGTGCGGCCGGGCGGGCAGCCGGTCCACCGGCTCGCCGGCGCGGTTCACCCAGGCCGTGACGAAGCCGTAATGCGCGCCCGCGGCGGCATCCCAGCCGTTCGAGGAGACGAAGAGCACCTCGCCCGGCGCGGTGCCGAAGCGCGCGCCCACGAGGTCGTAGACCGCCCGGGCGGGCTTGAAGACGCCGGCCGCCTCGACCGAGAGCACGTCGTCGAGATGCGCCGCGATGCCGGCCGATGCGACGGCCTCGGCGAGCATTCCCGGCGTGCCGTTCGAGAGGATCGCGAGGGTCTGGCCGCGGGCCTTGAGCGCGGCGAGGACGGAGGGCACCTCGGGGAAGGCCGAGAGCCGGCGGTAGAGGCCGAGAAGCCGGTCGCGCAGGGCGCCATCGCCCGCGAGGCCGCGGGCCTCGAGCGACCAGTCGAGCGCATCCTGCGTCACCTGCCAGAAGTCGGCATGGGCGCCCATGACCGCGCGGAGCCAGGTGTAGCCGAGCTGTTTCGCCCGCCAGTCGGCGGCGAGCCCCTGCCAGGCGCCGGCCAGCGCCTCGCCGCCCGGCGCGGCGGCGGCCTCGCGCGCGGCGGCGGCCACGTCGAAGAGCGTTCCGTAGGCGTCGAAGACGCAGAGTCGGACGGGCATCGGGGCCTCCCTCGCCGGCCAGACTGGCACGGCGGGGGCGGCGGGGGAAGGGGCGGCGGGGGCGCGCCTGCGACGCCACGGGCGGGGCGCGGGCGGCGGGCAGCCGTGCTAAGCTGGCGCCCGCGCAAGCCTCGGGAGGACGCGATGTCTGGCACGCACGGAACGATCTGGTGGTCGGAACTGATGACGCGGGCGCCCGAGGTGGCGCGCGCCTACTACGGCGCGGTCTGCGGCTGGTCGTGGGAGGTCATGCCGATGTCGGAGGGCGGAACGTATCACATCGCCTCGTCGGGGGGCCGGCCGGTGGCGGGGCTGATGGACATCACCGGGATGCCCGGGATGGAGGACGCGCCGGCGCACTGGTTCACCTACATCGCGGTGGACGACGTGGACGCCGCGGCGCGGGCGACCGAGGAGCGCGGCGCCCGGGTGCTGCGCGCCCCCTGGGACGTGCCGGGCGTGGGGCGGATCGCCATCGTCGAGGACCCCGGCGGCGCGGCGGTGGGGCTGATGACGCCCGCGGAGATGCCGGCATGAGCGAGGGGGCGCCCGGGACGGGCGGCGCCTGGGGCCGGGTGCGCGCCCGCCTGCACGAGCTGCGCGCGGAGGCCGAGGAGGAGCTGGCCGAGCAGCGCACGCGCTTCCGCTACCGGATCGAGCGGGGCCGGGTCGAGTTCGAGGCCGAGGCGCGGGAGCGCCACCGGGCGGCGCGCGAGCGGCTCGCGAGCTTCCTTGCGCGCACGCGCCCGCTCGTCGTGCTGACCGCGCCGGTGATCTACGGGATGATCGTCCCGCTCGTCCTGCTCGACGTGGCGGTGCGGCTCTATCAGGCCGTGTGCTTTCCGGTCTACGGCATCGCGCGGGTGCGCCGTTCGGACTACGTGATCATCGACCGGCACCGGCTGGAGTATCTGAACGGGCTCCAGAAGCTGAACTGCGTCTACTGCGGCTATGCCAACGGGGTGATCGCCTTCGTCCGCGAGGTGGCGGCGCGCACAGAGCTCTACTGGTGCCCGATCAAGCATGCGCGCACGCCGCCCGACCCGCACGGGCGCTATGCGGAGTTCCTCGACTACGGCGATGCCGAGGCGTTCCGCGCGGGGCTCGACGCGCGGCGGCGGAGCCTGCGCGACGGCGCCCGGTGAGGCGCTGCCGGAGGCGCACGGGCAGGCGGCGCGGGCGGGCGGCGACGCTTGCGCCGGCTGACCGGATCGCGACACGCCGACCGTGCGCCGTGGCTAGAGCCGGAGCAGGCCGGAGAGGAGGCCGGCCGACCCGGCCAGGTGCGCGGCGGCGGTGAAGAACCAGGCGGCCGCGGCCAGCGCGCCCTCGCCCGGCGTCATCGGCGCCTGCCCCGCGTCGGCAGGGTCGGCCCGCAGCAGTCCGTGCAGCGCGAAGAGCGAGAGCACGAGGAGCGCGTAGGACTGCGTGTGGACGGCGAGCACGGCGAAGGCCACGCCGGCGGCGACGGCGACGAGGGCGGCGGCGGGCGGGAAGAAGGCGGCGGCCAGCAGGCGCGCGCAGCGGCCGCCGTCGAGCGGCCAGAACGGCAGCAGGCTGACGAGGTTGAAGGCCGCGACGGCGGCGGCGAGGAGGCGCAGGACCTCGGCGGCGCCCGGCGCGGCGGGCGCGAGCAGGCCGGCGAGCGCATGGGCGAGCACCATCGGCGCGACCGAGATGCCGGGGCCGAGGAGCGCGACGAAGAAGCTCTCCACCTGCCGGTCGGGAATCCGGTCGGAGACCGGACGGCAGCCGGGGAACGGGACGAGGCGGAAGCGCACCTCGTCGTGGCCGATCACCCGGCAGGCGGCGACGTGGCCGAACTCGTGGATCGCGACGGCAAGCGCCAGGGCCAGCCCGGCGGAGGGGCCGAGCAGCACCGCCGCGGCCAGCACCGCGAGGCCGCCGAGGAACACGCTCGGCGTGTCGCAGCCGACGACGGTGAGGCGGCCCGGGCCGGAGAGCCCGCCCCTGAGCGCGGCGAGCGTGAGCGCCACGTAGCCAAGACCGAAGACCAGCGCCATCGAGGAGACCCCACGACCCCGGATGACGGTCTAGGGGGCAATCGCGGCGGGATTTTGGCGATCGCCGCGCGCGCCGCGCCCGCAGGGTCGGGAATGCCCGACTGCCCGGGCGCGCCGGTCCGGGATATGGTTGCCGCACCGGGCGGGATTGCGCCCGGAGGGACGGCATTTGCGGCGGGAGATTTGGCGATGGACTATTTCTTCGCGCACCGGCTCACGACCACGGGCCGGGCGGAGCTGATCTCGGGGAGCTTCCTCCTCGGCGTTCCCGGGGGCGTCGCGGCCACGGTGCCGGCTGCGCGCCCGGGCGGGCCGGGGGCGGGCGGCGGGCACGCGGGGAGCATCGGGGTGACCTGGATCCTGCCGCCGAGGGAGAGCGCGTTCTACGAGCCGATCCGCTCGGCGGCGCGGGAGGCGGGCTATGCCACGGTGGAACTCGACGACCTGACCTATCCCGGCCCCCGGGCCTGAGGCGGCGGCCGCGCGGCGGGCCGCCATGCGGGGGGCCGCGCCCCGGGCGGACCCCCGGCGGCCGGCGGGGCCGCCGGCCCGGGCTGGAGGGCCGGGCCGGCGGCATCGCGGTCGCCGGGGTGAGGCCCGGCCGGCGAATCGCTTCCTTGAGGGCGCGGGGCGCGGTCCGGGTTCGACCGCTCCCCGCGGGGCGGGCAATGCGGGCCGGGGTTGTCGTCCCGCGGCGGGGCAGCACGGAGCCGGCGCCGGCGGCCCGCTTCCTCTCCGGGCGGGAACCCTCCGGCAGACGCGGGCTAGAGCGTCTCGGGCTGGGGCATCCCCAGAACGTGGAAGCCGCCGTCTACGATGATCGTCTCGCCCGTGGTGCAGCGGCCCCAGTCGGAGGCGAGGTAGACGGCGGTGCCGCCGATCGCCTCGAGCGTGGCGTTGGCGCGGAGCGGCGCGTTGGCCTCGGTGTGGCGGAAGGTCTTGCGCGCGCCGCCGATCGCCGCGCCGGCGAGCGTCTTCATCGGGCCGGGCGAGATGGCGTTGACGCGGATGCCGTCGGGGCCGAGGTCGTTGGCGAGGTAGCGCACCGCGCTTTCCAGCGCCGCCTTCGCCACGCCCATGACGTTGTAGTAGGGCGTGACCCGGTTCGAGCCCTGGTAGGTGAGCGTGAGCAGCGTGCCGCCGTTCGGCATGAGCGCCGCCGCCCGGCGCGCCACGTCGATGAACGAGAAGCAGGAGATGTTGAGCGAGTTGAGGAAGTTGCCCCGGGTCGTGTTGATGAAGCGCCCGGTCAGCTCGGTCTTGTCGGAATAGGCGATGGCGTGCACGAGGAAGTCGATCGTGCCCCATTCGTCGCGCAGCCGCGCGAAGGCCGCGTCGAGCGAGGCGTCGTCGGTCACGTCCACGTCCACGAGGAAGTCCGACCCCACCGAGGCGGCGAGCGGCGCCACCCGGCTGCCGAAGGCCTCGCCCTGGTAGGAGAAGGCGAGCTCTGCCCCCTCGCCCGCCATGGCGCGCGCGATGCCCCAGGCGATGGAGCGGTCGTTGGCGACCCCCATGATGAGGCCGCGCTTGCCCCGCATCAGATCAGGCATGTCTCGTCACCCGTGGAACCTGGAGAACAGGAGCGTGGCGTTGGTGCCGCCGAAGCCGAAGGAGTTGGAGAGCACGCTGTCATGCTCCACGCCCTCGCGCAGCTCGGTCACGATCTCCTCCGGGCGGAGCGCGGGATCGAGGGTGGTCACGTTGATCGAGGGCGCGATGAAGCCCCCTTCCATCATCAGGAGCGAGTAGATCGCCTCGTGCACGCCGGTCGCGCCGAGGGAATGGCCGGTCATCGACTTGGTGGAGCCGATCACGGGGTGGTCCTCGCCGAGCACCCGGCGGATCGCCTCGACCTCGGTCACGTCGCCCGCGGGCGTCGAGGTGCCGTGGGCGTTGATGTAGGTGATGCGCCGGTCCTCGGGCAGGGTCGAGAGCGCGAGCCGCATCGACCGCTCGCCGCCCTCGCCCGAGGGGGCCACCATGTCGTAGCCGTCCGACGTGGCGCCGTAGCCGGTGACCTCGGCGTAGATCTTCGCGCCGCGGGCGCGGGCGTGCTCCAGCTCCTCCAGCACCACGACGCCGCCGCCGCCGGCGATCACGAAGCCGTCGCGGGTGGCGTCGTAGGGGCGGGACGCGGTCTGCGGCGTGTCGTTGTACTTCGACGACATCGCGTTCATCGCGTCGAAGAGGCAGGAGAGCGTCCAGTCCACCTCCTCGCCGCCGCCGGCGAAGACGATGTCCTGCTTGCCGAACTGGATCAGCTCCACCCCATTGCCGATGCAATGCGCCGAGGTCGAGCAGGCCGAGGTGATCGAGTAGTTGACCCCCTTGATGCGGAACGGCGTGGCGAGGCAGGCCGAGTTCGTCGACGACATGCAGCGGGTGACCATGAAGGGGCCCATGCGCTTCGGCGAGCCCTTGGTCTTGACCGTCTCGAAGGCGACGAAGAAGTTCGAGGTGGAGGGGCCGCCCGAGCCCATGACGAGGCCCGTGCGCGGGTTCGAGACGTCGCTCTCCTCCAGCCCGCTGTCCTCGATGGCCTGGCGCATGGCGATGAAGTTGTAGGCCGCGCCGGGCCCCATGAAGCGCAGGTCGCGCTTGTCGATGTGGTCCTCCAGCACGATGTCCGGCTTGCCGTGCACCTGGCAGCGGAAGCCGTTGGCGGCGTAGTCCTCGGCGAAGGTGATGCCGGACCGGCCGGCCCGGAGCGAGGCCGCGACTTCGGCGGCGTTGTTGCCGATGGGCGAGACGATGCCCAGTCCGGTGACAACAACTCGACGCATGGGATCCTCCTTGCGGCTGCCCCCGCCTGTCTAGGGCAGCACCGTGGTCGGGGCAAGGCGGTAGGGATCGCCGGTGCGCGGCGCGGAGTCCGGGTGTTTCCCGCGGGTGCGGCATCGGCCGGTCCGGCGCACAGGGGGCTAGAGCCGTCTCGCCAGCCGGATTGCGAACCGCCTCGACATGTCGAGGAACCCGCGCTTTCGGGCCGGCGCGCCGGGTGCACGCAGGATGTGGAAGCGCTCGAAGTCCCGTGAGCGGCAGTTCTCGCGATGGCTGAAGCCGTGCAGGTGCGCGGCGACATCAAGCGGGATCTCGAGGAAGAGGTCCTCCATCCCCTCGTCCCGGCGCTGGGTTTCCTCCCTTGCCCGGCGGACGGCCCCGAGGCAGTCGGGCGGCGTGCCTTCGACCGAAAGGTTCCAGCGATCGAGGCCGCTGCCGTCGTGGGCGATCCGCCACACGCTGCGCCCGTCCCGGAACGCCTCGGCGGCGCTGCGGAGGTGGGTCTCGTCCACCTCGCAGAAGATGACCTCGGTCCGGCGCGAGAGCGCGAGAAGGGCAGGCCGTGAGGCGTCGGCGAACTTCGGGTCCTCGGACCAGAGCACCGACCATCCGGTGCGCTTCAGGCGTGCGACCCACCAGTCGCCGTCGGGCCTGTGGACGCTGACGCCCTCGATCGCGAGCCCCAGCGCATCGGCGAGCTCTCCGGGGGCGGCCGGGCTCGCGATGTATGAGATGCGGAATTCCATCGGACTGCCCCCTGCCGCATCGCTACACGGTCGAGCCACGCGGCCGGGTCGCCGGCTCCCTTGGGCTTTCGCTGGCGCCGATGCCGCGACCGGGCCCGGAGACTGCCGCGCCGCGGCCTGGAGCGGATGCGATCGGGGTCGCGGTGCCGGCGGGCGTCGCACTGAGGGCGGTCGCGGCTGCCACCGGCCGTGCCGCTCAGGCCTCGCTCAGGGCCACCTTCATGTCCTTGACGAGGTAGATCGTCTCGCCGTCGGCTTCCACCCGGCCGTCGGCCACGCCCATCGTCAGGCGGCGGCTCTGGACGGCCTTCGTGAAGTCCACGAAGTAGCGGATCATCCGCCGGTCGGGCCGGACCATCCCTGTCAGCTTCACCTCGCCCACGCCGAGCGCGTAGCCCCGGCCCGTCCAGCCGCGCCAGCCGAGGTTGAAGCCGGTGAGCTGCCAGAGCCCGTCGAGCCCGAGGCAGCCCGGCATGATCGGGTTGCCTGGGAAGTGGCATTCGAAGAACCACAGGTCCGGGCGGATGTCGAACTCGGCCACGACATGCCCCTTGCCGTGCGCGCCGCCGTCGGCGGAGATCTCGGTGATGCGGTCCATCATCAGCATCGGCGGCAGGGGAAGCTGGGCGTTGCCCGGCCCGAAGAGCTCGCCGCGCGCGCAGGCGAGCAGCGCCTCCCTGTCGAAGCTGGTCGGAAAATCGCCCATTCGGCCCGGCCCCCCGCCCGGTCTTGTCGTTGCCAACACCGTCTATCACCCGGCCAGAAGCCCGTGCAAGGGAAAGCGGCAGGGGCCGCGGGGGGCCTTCGCCGGGCGATTCCGATTGAAAACAGGGCGTTTCGGCCTCTATATGACAGGGACAGGAGGCGATGAGGAAGGCCCGACCGGATGACGCCCGAAGCCGAGGAACGGGGAGCGCAGTGGCTCGCGCAGGCGGGTCTGCGGCCGACGCGGCAGCGTCTGGCGCTGGCCGCGCTGCTCGTGGGCGACGGCGAGGACCGCCACGTCACCGCCGAGAGCCTCTACGAGGCGGCCGCCGCCACCGGCGACAAGGTGTCGCTCGCCACGGTCTACAACACCCTGCGGGCGTTCTGCGAGGCGGGGCTGATGACCGAGATCACGGTGGACGGCTCGAAGAGCTACTTCGACACCTGCGTGCACGACCATCCGCACTTCTTCTGGGAGGACACGGCCGAGCTGACCGACGCCCCGGCCTCGGAGCTCGAGATCGCCCGCCTGCCCGGTGCGCCCGAAGGCGCGGAGGTGGCGCGCGTGGACGTGGTGATCCGGCTCAAGCGGGCCTGAGGGGCGCGGGAACGGGCGGCGTGCCTGCGCGCGTCGAGCGATCGGGGGAGCGGATGCGGAAGGCCGCGACCGTCCTGGCACTCCTCATCGGCGGCTGTGCGGGATTCGCGCAGGAGCCCGACCCCGCGGAGCGTCCGGCGTCCGCCTACATCCGCATCGTGCAGGGCATCGGCGGCGGATGCGATGCATTCCGATACAATGCGGACGCCGAGAACACCCATCCCTCGCGCGCCATCCGCGCGACGTTCCGCTGGCCCGGCTCGGGAGGCGGAAGGACTTCGGTCCACACCCTCGAACCCGGCGAGAAGCGCACCATCACCTACTGCAACTTCGGGGAGCTGACGCTGGCCGGGGCCCGCTTCACCGACTGAGCCCCCGCCTCAGGCGAACTGTTCCTGGATCAGCCGTTCCTCGAGCCCGTGGCCGGGGTCGAAGAGCAGGCGGTGGCGGATCTCGGGGACGCTTTCGACCTCGACGGTCGTGGCGATCGTGGAGGAGCGGCTGTCGGCGTCGGCCATGACCGGGCGCTTGTCGGGTTCGAGCACGTCGAAGCGCACATGCGCGGTCTTGGGCAGGAGCGCGCCGCGCCAGCGGCGGGGGCGGAAGGCCGACATGGCGGTGAGCGCGAGCACGTCCGACCCGATCGGGAGGATCGGGCCGTGGGCGGAGTAGTTGTAGGCGGTCGAGCCCGCGGGCGTCGCCACCAGCGCGCCGTCGCAGACGAGTTCCTCCATCCGCACCCGGCCGTCGACGCTGATCCGGAGCTTCGCGGCCTGGGGGCCCGCGCGCAGGAGCGAGACCTCGTTGATCGCCAGCGCCTCGGTCGTGGAGCCGTCGGCGGCGGTGGCGCGCATCCTGAGCGGGTTGATGACCGTCTCCTCGGCGGCGGCGAGGCGGTCGCCCAGCCCTTCGACGGCGAATTCGTTCATCAGGAAGCCGATGGTGCCGCAGTTCATGCCGTAGACCGGGATGTCGAGGTGCCGGGTGGCGTTCAGCGTCTGGAGCATGAAGCCGTCGCCGCCGAGGGCCACGATCACGTCCGCCTGCTCGGGCGGCACGTTGCCGTAGGCCGCCGTGAGCCGGCCGAGCGCCTCCTGGGCGATCGGCGTCTCGCTCGCCAGGAAGGCGATCCTCTTCGGCGTGCGCATGGCTCCCCCGTTCCGGTCAAGTCATCGCCCGCGTGCGCGGGAAAGACAAGCGCCGCATGGGTTCGGCGGAATGCCGCATTCCTGCTTTGCCGCGGGGGAGCTTTCCGCTAGACAGCGGCGCAATTCCCGGCCGAGGAGGGCACCCCGAGATGAACGCACCCCACCGCGACGGCGGCTTCTTCACCGAGCCGCTCGCCACGCGCGATCCCGAGCTTCACGCGGCGATCCGCAAGGAACTGGGCCGCCAGCAGGACGAGATCGAGCTGATCGCCAGCGAGAACATCGTGAGCCGCGCGGTGCTGGAGGCGCAGGGCTCGGTGATGACGAACAAGTATGCCGAGGGCTATCCGGGCCGGCGCTACTACGGCGGCTGCCAGTATGTGGACATCGCCGAGAACCTGGCGATCGAGCGGGCGTGCCGGCTGTTCGACTGCGCCTTCGCGAACGTGCAGCCGAACTCGGGGTCGCAGGCCAACCAGGGGGTGTTCACCGCGCTCCTCCAGCCCGGCGACACGATCCTCGGCATGAGCCTCGACGCGGGCGGGCACCTGACCCACGGGGCGAAGCCGAACCAGTCGGGCAAGTGGTTCAACGCGATCCAGTACGGCGTGCGCCGGCAGGACATGGAGATCGACTACGACCAGATGGCGGCGCTGACCGCGCAGCACCGCCCGAAGCTGATCATCGCCGGGGGCTCGGCGATCCCGCGGGTGATCGACTTCGCGCGGATGCGCGAGATCGCCGACAGCGTGGGCGCCTACCTCCTGGCCGACGTGGCGCATTTCGCCGGCCTGATCGCGGCGGGCGTCTACCCCTCGCCCTTCCCGCATGCGCATGTCGCCACCACGACCACGCACAAGACGCTGCGCGGCCCGCGCGGGGGCATGATCCTCACGAACGACGAGGAGATCGCGAAGAAGGTGAACTCGGCGATCTTCCCCGGCATCCAGGGCGGGCCCCTGATGCATGTCATCGCCGCGAAGGCCGTGGCCTTCGGCGAGGCGCTGCGGCCCGAGTTCGTGGCCTACCAGAAGCAGGTCGTCGCAAATGCGAAGGCGCTGGCCGACGAGCTGATGAAGGGCGGGCTCGACATCGTGACCGGGGGCACCGACTGCCACCTCATGCTGGTGGACCTGCGGCCCAAGGGCGTCAAGGGCAACGCGACCGAGAAGGCGCTCGGCCGCGCGCACATCACCTGCAACAAGAACGGCATCCCCTTCGACACCGAGAAGCCCACCGTCACCTCGGGCGTCCGCCTCGGCACGCCGGCCGGCACCACGCGCGGCTTCGGCGAGGCGGAGTTCCGCCAGATCGGGCGCTGGATCACCGAGGTCGTGGACGGGCTCGCCGCCAGCGGCGAGGACGGCAACGGCGCGGTCGAGGCGAAGGTGAAGGCCGAGGTCGGCGCGCTCTGCCAGCGCTTCCCGATCTACCCGGAGCTGTAAGGGCGAGCGCCCGGTAGGGTGGGCAATCTGCCCACCCGTGCCGGAGATCCAGGGTTCGGCGGTCCGGTTTCGCAAGGCAGGCCTTCCCTGCCGCGATAAATTCTCTTGCGCGCGTACCGACCGGCAGGAATGATTGCCCGACGGCCAGGGTTCCGGTGTCCATGACCAAAGCGCCCCTCAGTCAGCTTGCAGTCGCCAAAAGGCTGGCCGAGGAGTCAGGGCGCCCGTTGGCCGACTGCATGCAGGACGCGGCAGAGATCATCATCCGTGAACAGCGAAAGCCGCGCCTTCCAAGGGTGCGGACGTTCTACCTTGCCTTTGCTGGCCTCTGTCTTGCCCTGATCGCGAACGCCGCGATGGTCATCACTGGGTCCGGGCCCCACATGCCGGTCTGGGCTTCTTCCGGACTGCTTGTGCTGGCTCTGGTCGGCATATTCTGGATCGCCCCCGAAATGCCGCTGCTGTCCCGGCTCTGGACCCGCTGGACGACCCCCGCCTTCATCGTCGCCATGATCTTCGGCCTTGCGTTACCCCAGCCCGCTGCGATGTGGGTGGTCCAACCTGCGATGATCCTGTTCTTCGTGATTGCCTTCCTCGCGGCCATGACCGGCGCCAAGAACCCGGAGCTTGCCCTGGACAGACGCCTCTTCACCACCGAGTTCATGTTCCACAAGCTTTCGCCAGAGGATCAGGGCCGCATCTTCTTCCTTGCCCCTTGGCTCAGCCCGTTCAGATGGCGGTGATGCGGGCAAGCCTCTGTGCCTCTCCCGGTTCGCCCGCGTGGTTAGCGCCTCAACACCCCGCCGCGCGTGCAGACGGGTGTCAGACACAGGGCAGACGGAAAGCAGATGCGATCTTCCACGCAGCTTCCCCCGTTGAAACAGCGTTCTCAATGGGTTGAGGTTTCTTGCCGCCCCCGTTGCGTCTCCCCGCGAAAACCCGGCGCAACCATTCCTTAACCGCGCGCGCTGCCCCCCTCCGGCACTCCCCACCTTGACGCGCTGCTCGCCCCCCGGTCACATCCGGCGCATGACAGCCCAGGACACCCGCACGCTCGAACGCCGCATGGGCGACTGGGCCCGCGCCCGGCTTCCCTTCGCGCTGGCCGAGTTCGTGATGTTCGTCCTGAAGCAGGGCTGGGCCTGCCTCTTCGGCGGGCTCCTGCTCGTGGCGATCGTCGGCACGAGGCTCGTCTGGCAGGAGGACTGGGCGCTCCACCGCTACGACGCGCTGTTCCTGCTGGCGGTGGGGCTTCAGGTCCTGTTCCTCTGGGCGCGGCTCGAGACCTGGGAGGAGGCGCGGGTGATCCTGCTCTTCCACCTGACGGGCACGGCGATGGAGTGGTTCAAGGTCTCGGCCGGAAGCTGGTCCTACCCCGAGCCGGGGATCTTCAAGATCATGGACGTGCCGCTGTTCTCGGGGTTCATGTATGCCTCGGTCGGCAGCTACATCGCGCGCGTGATCCGCGTCTTCGGGATGCGCTTCGCGCCCTATCCGCCGTTCTGGGCGACGGTGGTCCTGGGCGTGGCGATCTACGTCAACTTCTTCGCCCACCACTTCCTGCCCGACATCCGGGTGGCGCTGTTCGCGGCGACCGTGCTGCTCTATGCGCGCACGCGCATCTGGTTCGCCATAGGCGACAACCTCTACTGGATGCCGCTGCCGGTGGCGGCGTTCCTCGCGAGCCTCGCGCTCTGGGTGGCGGAGAACGTGGGCACCGCCACGGGCACCTGGCTCTACAACGGCCAGCTTCCGGGGCAGGTGGTCTCGCTGGGCAAGCTCGGCTCGTGGTATCTGCTGCTCTACGTCGCCTTCGTGACCGTCACGCTTGTCACGCGGCGGGCGCTGTCGCGGGAGCCCCTGTCGCGCGAGCGCGTGGCGGAGGCCGCGGGGATCGCCGTGGGGGTCGGCCGGGACTAGCGCCCGGCTCAGAGCGGCCAGACGACGAGGATCGCCGGGATCGACACCGCGACGATCAGGATCTCGAGCGGCAGGCCCATGCGCCAGTAGTCGCCGAAGCGATACTTCCCCGCGCCCATGACGAGGGTGTTGTTCTGGTGCCCGATGGGGGTGAGGAAGGCGCAGGAGGCGGCGACCGCGACGGCCATCAGGAAGGGGTCGGCCGAGGTGCCGAGGCGGCCCGCGACATCGACCGCGACCGGCGCGGCGAGAAGCGCGGTCGCGGCGTTGTTGAGGAGGTCGGAGAGCGTCATCGTCACGACCATGAGGAGCGTGAGGACGACCCAGGGCGGCATCCCCTCGGTCGCGGCGACGAGGCCCGAGGCGATCAGCGCGGCGCCGCCCGTCGTCTCGAAGGCGGTGCCGAGCGGGATCAGCGCGCCGAGGAGCACGATCACCGGCCAGTGGATGTGCTGGTAGAGTTCCGACACCGGCAGGACGCGGAACGCGAGGTAGCCGAGCACCACCGCCCCGAGCGCGACGGGCAGGCTCAGGAGCCCCAGCGCCGAGGCCGCGATGGCCGCCGCGAAGAGCCCGACGGCGGGCAGGATGCGCGAGGTGTCGGTCACCGCGAGGCTGCGGTCGCCCACCGGCAGGCAGCCGAGCCAGTCGATCACGCCGGCGGCCTCGTCCTCGGGCGTGAGCAGGAGGAGCACGTCGCCCGGCAGGATGCGCTCGCGCCGCAGTTCGCGGCTGATCCGCCGGCCGTGGCGGGAGATGCCGACGAGGATCGTCCGCCGCCGCCAGCCGAGGCCGACGGACTGCGCGGTGCGCCCGGCGATGCGCGCGCCCTCGGTGACGATCGCCTCGGTCACGCGCAGGCCGCGGGCGCCGGCCTCGGTCAGCGCGGCATCGCGGCCGCCGACGAAATCGAGGCCGAGCGCGGCGCGGAACTCGTCGATGCCGTCGGCCGTGGCCTCGACCATCAGCACGTCGCCCTCGCGCAGCGGAGTGGCGAGCGCGGCGCCGCCGATGCGCCGCCCCTCGCGGACAAGGCGCAGCACGGCGAGCCCGGCATGGTCGGCCTCGGTCTCGATCTCGGACACGGTGCGGCCGAGGGCCGGCGAGCCCGGCGGAACGGCCAGCTCGGCGAGGAAGGCCCCGGCCGTGGCATCCCCGTCGGGCCCCTGCTCGTCGGTCCTGACGGGGACGAGGCGCCAGCCCGCGAGTGCGACGAAGGCGAGGCCGGCGGCCGCGACGAGGAGCCCGACGGGGGTGAAGTCGAACATCGTGTAGGGCTCGCCCAGCTCGCGGCCGCGGAACTCCGCGATCAGGATGTTGGGGGGCGTGCCGATCAGCGTGACGAGGCCGCCGAGGATCGTGGCGAAGGCCAGCGGCATCAGCGTGAGGCCGGCGGGGCGCCGGGCGCGGCGCGCCGCCTGGAGGTCGAGCGGCATCAGCAGCGCGAGCGCGGCCACGTTGTTCATGAAGGCCGACAGCACGGCGCCAATGCCGCCCACCAGCGCGATGTGGCGCGAGACCCGCGCAGTTCCCGCGGCAAGCCGCTTGCCGAGCGCCGCAGCCGCCCCCGACCGGGTGAGGCCCGCCGAGATCGTCAGAACCAGCGCGACGGTGATGACCGCGGTGTTGCCGAAGCCCGAGAAGGCGCTCTCGGCCGGGACGAGGCCGAGCGCCGTCGCGGCGACGAGCGCGCCGAGCGCAACCACGTCGTAACGGATCCGGCCCCAGACGAAGAAGGCGAGCATGACGCCGAGAAGGCCGAAGAGCAGCGCCTGTTCGGTCGTCATTCCCACCCCCCTGCCCCGCCTTCCTGCCCGGCCCCGCAAGGCGCGGTCCCGCCCCCCGGCACCCAACGCCCGGACGGGGTTGCGGGGTTCCACTGGCTTCGCATATAGAAGCCGCCTGTCGCGAAGGGGAGATGCGGGAAGCGCCATGGCCGGTCATTCCAAGTGGGCCAACATCCAGCACCGGAAGGGCAAGCAGGACGCGGTGCGTGCCCGGCTGTTCTCGAAGCTGTCGAAGGAGATCACCGTCGCCGCGAAGATGGGCGACCCCGATCCCGACAAGAACCCCCGGCTGCGCCTCGCCGTGAAGGAGGCGCGCGCGAACTCGATGCCGAAGGACGTGATCGAGCGCGCGATCAGGAAGTCTCAGGGCGGCGATGCCGAAAGCTACGAGGAGATCCGCTACGAGGGATACGGACCGGGCGGCGTGGCGATCATCGTCGAGGCGATGACCGACAACCGCAACCGCACCGCATCGAACGTGCGCTCGACCTTCGGCAAGCACGGCGGCAACCTCGGCGAGACCGGCTCCGTCGCCTTCATGTTCGACCGCAAGGGCGAGATCATGTATCCGGCGAGCGCCGGCGACGCCGAGACGGTGCTGATGGCGGCGATCGAGGCGGGCGCCGAGGACGTCGAGAGCGACGAGGACGGGCACTGGATCTACTGTGCCGATACCGACCTCGCGGCGGTGGCGTCCGCGCTCGAGGCGCAGCTCGGCGAGAGCGAGACGGCCAAGCTCGTCTGGCGGCCGAAGACCACCACCGCGCTCGACCTCGAGGGGATGCAGGCGCTGATGAAGCTGATCGAGGCGCTCGAGGACGACGACGACGTGCAGAACGTCACCGCCAACTTCGAGGCGACCGACGAGGTGATGGCGGCGCTCTGACCGCTACCGCTCGGGTTCGGTGAAGGTCAGCCCGTAGTCCGCGAAGATCGCCTGGATGCGCCCGTCGGCGAGGGCCGCGGCGATCGCGTCGTCGACCGCATAGGACACGTCGCGGTGCGAGTGGTGCACGGCGACGCCGAGCGTCCAGCGCCCGATGGCGAGGCCGGGCAGCGGCGGGGTGTGGACGGCGATGCCCTCGCCCGCCCAGTGCTCGAGCTGGGCCAGCGGCCCCATCGCGGCCATCGTCTCGCCCGCCCGGAGCGCCGCCATCGCCGCCGCCATGGTCGGGTAGCGGTGGACGTTCTCGCGCATCTGGCCGCCGGCGAAGGACGACAGGTAGAAGTCGGCGATCGAGTCGTTCTCGACCGCCACGGTGTCGTAGCGGAAGAAGGCGGGCACCGGCCCGCCGTCGGGGTAGTCCTCGGTGCGGTAGGCGATGGCGATCTGCTCGGCGTAGTACTGGCCGGTGAACACGACCTGTTCGACCCGGCAGGCGAAGGCGGAATCGTAGGGCACGTGCAGCATGACGTTCGACACCCGCCCGTTCACCGCCGCGCCCTTCCAGACGTAGTTCATGAGGTCGGCCTGCACCGTCTCGCCGGCCTGCACGAGGCGGAAGCGCGGCTCGACCCCGAGGGCCTCGGCGATCAGGCGGCCGATCTCGATGTCGATGCCGCGGGGCTGGCCGCCTTCCTCCCAGGAATAGGGGGGGAAGTTCTCGTAGACGGCGAACTCGATGAAGCCGCGCTCGGTGATCTGGTCGAGGTCCTGGCCGACGAACTCGCGCGGCGTGTTCTGCGGCCGCGCCTGGGGCACCACGTCCTCGCAGCGCGCGGCCGCGGCGCCGGCGGTGGCCAGCGCCAGGAGGGCCGCGAGCGCGAGCCGCCGCATCGCCGTCAATGCGCCGCCGAGAGGCCGATGGTGAGGGTCTCGGCCGCGACCTTGAACGAGGCGGGCGTGCCGTCGATCAGCTGCGCCGCGCGGGCGGCGACGCTGTCGGCGACGGGCGCGCCCGAGAGCGTTCCGATGCCCGAGGCGATCGCGGCGAGCTGCGCCTTCACGCCGTCGGGGTCGGGCGTGCCCTGCCCCTGCGCCCATCCGGCGAGGCTGTCGCGGATCGCCTTGAGGGTGTCGGCCTGCTCGGCCATGGCCTGGTCGTCGGGGCGGGTCTCGATGTAGGTGCGGATCGCCCATGCGGCCTTCTGGCCGAGCAGGTCGCCGAAGGCCGGCATCTTGGTCACGCCGCCCTGGGTGTAGCCGTGGCGGAAGCGCTCGATGAACCATTCGTCGCCGTATTCCTCGGCCTCGAGGAAGCGCAGGTCGGGGGCGAGCCCGCCCGAGATCCCCTCGAGCCCGTGGCAGCGGGCGCAGTTCTGGTTGTAGCCCGAGGCGCCGATGTCGACGGCGGCCCGCCAGACCTCCTCGCCCGCGTTGCGGTAGGGATTCTCGGTCAGCCACTCCTCGCCGATGTCGGGCAGCGCGTCGGTGTTCACCGGCTGGGGCACGACGTCGCCGTGGGCATGCGCCAGCGTGGCGGCGGCGAGCGTCGCGGCGAAAGCGGCGGCAAGGCGGATGTCGCGCATGGGTGGGCTCCTTGTCCTCGGTCGGCACGGTGATAGCGCGGCGGGCCGCCGGTCTGCTATTCGACCTTCGTGGAACGGCCGGTGCCACGGCGTGCGACCATGGTCCTATGGAGGTCGGGAAACGGGGGTTGCTAGGCTTTCCGGCGGGAGGAACGGACCATGCTGCGAATGGGCGCGATCGTGACGGCCCTGTGGGCCACGGCCGCGGCCGGCGAGGTGGGCGTGGCGATGCACTACCTGCGGCAGGAGGTGGAGCCGCCCCCGACGCTGACGAGCCTCGACCCGATCCCCGCGGACGAGGGGATCGCGGGGGCGGAGCTCGGCCTTGCCGACAATGCCACGACGGGGCAGTTCCTCGGCCATGCCTACACGCTCGCGGTGACGACGGAACACGCCGCCGAGGATCTGGTGGCCGCGGCGCGGGCGGCGCTTGCCGAAACCGGGCTGCTGGTCGTGGATGCGCCGGCGGCGACGCTCCTGGCCATCGCCGACCTGCCCGAGGCCGAGGGTGCGCTGATCTTCAACGCCGCCGCGCCCGAGGAATCGCTGCGCTCGGAGGACTGCCGGGCGAACGTGCTGCACACGCTGCCCTCGCTGTCGATGCGCACCGACGCGCTGATGCAGTTCCTGGTGCACAGGCGCTGGACCGACGTCGTGCTGATCGCGGGGACGCTGCCCGAGGATCTCGCCTATGCCGAGGCGCTCAGGCGGTCGGCCGCGAAGTTCCAGCTGCGGCTCCGCGGCGAGAAGACCTGGGCCTTCGACGCCGACATGCGGCGGAACGCGAGCCAGGAAGTCCCGGTCTTCACCCAGGACCTGCCGGAGCATCACGTGCTCCTGGTGGCCGACGAGTGGGGCGACTTCGCGCGCTTCATCCTCTACAACACCTGGGAGCCGCGGCCCGTCGCGGGCTCGGAGGGGATGAGCCCGGTCGCCTGGTCGCCGGTGCTGGAGCAGTGGGGCGCGGCGCAGCTCCAGAACCGCTTCGCGGCGCAGGCGGGCCGCGGGATGCGGCCGAAGGACTATGCCGCCTGGGCCGCGGTGCGCACCATCGGCGAGGCGGTCACCCGCACCGGGCAGGCGGACCCGGCGGCGCTGCGCGCGTTCATCCTGTCGGACGAGTTCGAGCTGGCCGGCTTCAAGGGGCGGCCGATGACCTACCGCGCCTGGAACGGGCAGCTCCGCCAGCCGATCCCGCTCGTGCATCCCCGCGCGCTGGTCGCGATGGCGCCGCTCGAGGGGTTCCTGCACCAGCGTTCGGAGATGGACACGCTGGGCCCCGACGAGCCCGAATCCGCCTGCACCGCCTTCGGAGGATGAAGATGCGCCCGACCCCCGCCGCCCTGTGCCTCGCAGTCTGCCTCGCCCTTCCGGTCCGGGCCGGCGAGATCTGGGTGACGAACGAGCGCGACGACACGATCAGCGTGATCGACGTGGAGACGCTGGAGGTGGTGCGCACGATCCCGACCGGCGACCGGCCGCGCGGGATCACCTTCGCCAAGGACTTCAGCCGCGTCTACATCTGCGCCTCGGACAGCGACACCGTGCAGGTGATGGACCCCGACACCGGCGAGATCCTGCACGACCTGCCGTCGGGCGAGGATCCCGAGCAGTTCGTCCTGCACCCCGACAACCGCCACCTCTACATCGCCAACGAGGACGACGCGGTGACGACCGTGGTTGACGTGGAGACGCGCAAGGTCGTGGCGCAGATCAACGTCGGGATCGAGCCCGAGGGCATGGCGGTCTCGCCCGACGGCAAGATCGTCATCACCACCTCCGAGACGACCAACATGGCGCACTGGATCGACACGGAGACGCACACGCTCTTCGCCAACACGCTGGTCGATTCCCGCCCCCGGCACGCCGAGTTCACCAAGGGCGGGAGCGAACTCTGGGTCAGTTCGGAGATCGGCGGCACGATCACGGTGTTCCGGGTCGAGGACCAGTCGGAGGTCGCCAAGATCGGCTTCGCGATCACCGGCATCCACCCCGACCGGGTGCAGCCGGTGGGCTTCCGCTTCACCGAGGACGAGAAGACCGCCTTCGTCGCCCTCGGCCCCTCGGACCACGTGGCCGTCGTGAACGCCGAGACCTACGAGGTGGAGGACTACATCCTGGTCGGGCGCCGGGTCTGGCACATGGAGTTCTCGCCCGACCGGTCGCTCCTGTTCACGACGAACGGCGTCTCGGGCGACGTCACCGTCATCGACGTGGCCAAGCGCGAGGCGATCAAGACGATCAAGGTCGGCCGGTTCCCCTGGGGCGCGGCCATGCGCCCCTGAGACGAGGAGAGAGACATGCGCATCCTGACCGCCGCCGGACTGGCCCTTGCCCTGCCCCTTGCCGCGATGGCCGACGACGACGAGGCGGCGCCCGCACTGGGCCTTGCCGGGCTCCTCTCGGCGGGCAACAAGCAGGACCTGCCGCCGATCATGCTTTCGGCAGGGATGCCGCTTGCCGAGGCGCCGCTGCGGCTGAAGTCGGGCACCTACTACGAGATCGAGATCGAGGCCGACGGCAGCCAGGAGCTGGCGCTGGTGGGGCCGGAGTTCTTCCGCGCCATCTGGATCGACGAGATCGTGATCGAGGGGCTTGAAATCCGACCCCTCGGGCTCGACAGTCTGGAGTTCGATCAGGCGGGGACGATGGAGATCGGCTTCGTGGCGATCAAGCCCGGCACCTACGAGCTGCGCGTGCCGGGATCGACGGGGCAGACGCAGCGGCTGGAGATCGTGATCGAGTGAACGGGCTCTCCGTCGCCGGGCTCAGCTTCCGCTACGGTGCGAGGCCGGCGCTGGAGGATGTCTCGTTCGAGGTGGCGCCGGGCGCCTTCTGCGCGCTGCTCGGGCCGAACGGCGCCGGCAAGTCCACGTTGTTCGCGCTGCTGACGCGGCTGCTGGTGGCGCCGCGCGGCCGGATCGTGATCGGCGGGGTGGAGCTTGCGCGCGCCCCGACCGCGGCGCTGGCCCGGATCGGCGTGGTGTTCCAGCAGCCGACGCTCGACCTCGACCTGACGGTGCGGCAGAACCTGCGCTACTTCGCGGGGCTGCACGGCCTTTCGGGGCGCGAGGCCGAGGCGCGCATCGCCGCCGCGCTCGACCGGCTCGGCATGGGCGAGCGGGCGGGCGAGAAGGTGCGGGCGCTCAACGGCGGGCACCGGCGGCGGACCGAGATCGCGCGGGCGCTGATCCACCGGCCCGCCGTGCTCTTGCTCGACGAGCCCACGGTCGGCCTCGACGCGGCCTCGCGCGCGGCGATCGTCGAGCACGTCCACCGGCTCTGTGCCGAGGAGCGGCTCACCGTCCTCTGGGCCACGCACCTGACCGACGAGGTGCGCGCGGGCGACCGGCTGGTGATCCTGCACCGCGGGCGGATCCTGCGCGACGGCATCGCGGGAGAGATCGCGGACGGGCGGCCGCTGACCGAGGTGTTCCTGGCCCTGACCGGGGCCGAGGCATGAGGGCGGCGCTCGTCGCGCTGCGCGTCATCGTCGCGCGCGAGGCGCTGCGCTTTCTCGGCCAGCGCGGGCGGTTCCTCGCCGCGCTCGTCCGCCCGCTCGTCTGGCTTCTGGTCTTCGCCGCGGGCTTCCGCGCGGCGCTGGGCCTCTCGATCACGCCGCCCTACCAGACCTACATCACCTACGAGACCTACATCGTGCCCGGGCTCTGCGGCATGATCCTTCTCTTCAACGGCATGCAGTCGTCGCTGAGCCTGGTCTACGACCGCGAGATGGGCTCGATGCGCCTTCTGCTCACGGCGCCGCTGCCGCGCTGGTGGCTGCTGTTCTGCAAGCTGCTGGCGGGGGCGGTCATCTCGATCCTGCAGGCCTATGCCTTCCTGGCGATCGCCGGGCTCTACGGCATCCGCATGCCCTGGCAGGGCTATCTCTGGGCGCTGCCCGCGCTTCTCGTCGCGGCGCTGATGCTCGGGGCGCTGGGGCTGGCGCTGTCGTCGTTCATCCGCCAGCTCGAGAACTTCGCGGGCGTGATGAACTTCGTGATCTTCCCGATGTTCTTCCTGTCGTCGGCGCTCTATCCGCTCTGGCGGATGAAGGAGGCGGGCCGGCTCCTGCACGACATCTGCGCGGCGAACCCCTTCACCCACGCGGTCGAGCTGATCCGCTTCGCGCTCTACGCCGAGGCGAACCTGCCGGCGCTGGGATGGACGCTGGCCGCCACGGCCGCGTTCCTCGTGCTCGCGCTCTGGGGCTACGACCCCGCGCGCAGCCTCGCCCGGCGGCGCGAGGGCGGATAGGCGCGGACTACGACCATCGCCTGCCTGACTCGGGCGGCAGGCTCTGCTAGGCTCGGCCCGCGAACAGGAGATGCCCATGCCCCGCGCGATCTGCCTTCTGCTCTGCCTCGCCGCCGGCCTGCCCGCCGCGGCCGAGACCTCGGAGTTCGGCACCACGAACCCCGAGGAGATGACGATGAACCGGCTTCTGGAGAACGTCGAGAACGGCCGGGTGGACATGACCACCTGCGCGGCGGGCTACCTGATGACGAAATCGGGCCGCCACGGGATCGCGCGCGAGACCTTCGAGGCCTGCGCGGCGGCGGGCTACACCCAGGCGATGACCTGGATGAGCTACATGGACCAGAACGGGCTCGGCGCCGACTTCGACCCCGACCGCGCGGCGGACTGGGACCGCAGGGCCGCCGAGGCGGGGGATCCGGTTGGGAAATACAACTACGGCGTCAGCCTGCTGCGCGGCTTCGGCGTGGCGCAGGACGAGGCGGCGGGCCGGCGGCTCATCGACGAGGCCGCCGCGGCAGGCCTGCCGATCGCGCGGCGGGTGCAGGCGGCGGGCTACGACCTCGACGAGGCGACGCCCGACGCCGACAACTGGCGCTACGCCCCCGCGTTCTGATCAGGCCGCCCACTCCCACGGCCGGGTGAATTCGCCGAGCTTGTGGGCGAGCGCCTCCTCGTCGACCGCGCCGGTGCGCTCGAGCCGCGCCACGAGGCCCTTCTTCTTGTGCTCGTAGACATCGACGACCCGGACGTTGAGCCCGGCCTCCTCGAGCGCGGCGCCGTAGACGCGGGCGATGGCGAGCTTCCTCAGCTCGTTCTTGAGGATCTTGCCCACGGCCGTCTTGGGCAGTTCCGGCAGGATCTCGACATGCTTCGGGATCGCCGCGCGCTCGTGGATGTGGGCCTTCGCATGCTCGAGAAGCTCCTCGGGCGAGACCGAGGCGCCCTTCACCAGCTCCACGTAGGCGCAGGGCAGCTCGCCGGCGAAGGCATCGGGCTGCCCGATCGCGCCGGCGAAGGCCACGGCGGGGTGCCCCAGAAGCGCATCCTCGATCTCGGCGGGGTCGATGTTGTGGCCGCCGCGGATGATGAGATCCTTCGCCCGGCCGGTGATCCAGAGGTAGCCGTCGGCGTCGATCCGGCCGAGGTCGCCGGTGCGCAGATACTTGATCTCGGCGAAGAGGCCGTTGTTCTTGTCGGGGTCGTGGTAGGTGTTCCTCTCGAACACGCCGGGATTGGCCACGCAGATCTCGCCGATCTCGTCGACGCCGCACTGCTTGAGCACGTTGCCCTCGGCATCGACGTTGAGGATGCGAACCTCGGTATAGGGCAGCGGGATGCCGACCGACCCCACCTTCTTCATCCCGTCCACCGGGTTGCAGGAGACGAGGCAGGTCGCCTCGGTCAGACCGTAGCCCTCGGCGATCTCGACGCCGGTCGCGGCCTTGAAGCGGTTGTAGAGCTCGATCGGAAGCGGCGCCGAGCCCGAGATCGCGGTCTTGAGCGAGGAGACGTCGGCGTTGACCGGGCGCTGCATGAGCGCCGAGATCGCGGTCGGCACGGTGATGAGGAAGGTCACGCGCCAGCGCTCGATCAGCTTCCAGAAGTTGTCGAACACGCCCTCGCCGCGGTAGCCCGCGGGCGTCGGCAGGACCATGTGCGCCCCGGACGCGATGCAGGACATCAGGATCGGGTAGGCGGCGAAGACGTGGAACAGCGGCAGCGGGCAGATCAGCACGTCGGTCTCGTTGAACAGCAGGGTGCCGCCGAGCCAGCCGTTGTAGACCATGCCCGAGACGCGGTGCTGGGCGACCTTGGGCATCCCCGTGGTGCCGCCGGTGTGGAAGTAGGCGGCGATGCGGTCCTCCTCCCGGTCCTCGAAGGTGAGCCGGTCGGCCGGCATCCGGCCACATTCGGCGTTGAAGTTCTTGACGTCGGCCTTGTGCTCGACGGGGTTCTTGGGACGCACCAGGGGGACGATCCAGGACTTCGGGGGGCCGAGGTAGCGGTTCAGGTCCACCTCGAGCACCGTCCTGACGTTGGGGGCGAACTTCACCGCCTCGGCGACCTTCTGGGGAACATCCGTCTTGGGGAAGGCCTTGAGCGTGACGACGACCTTCGCATCCGTCTCGCGGAGGATGGCGCTGATCTGCTCGGGCTCGAGCAGGGGGTTGATCGGGTTCACGATCCCGGCCACGGCCCCGCCGAGGAGCGCGATCGCCGTCTCGTTGCAGTTCGGCATGACGTAGGCCACGGTGTCGCCCTCGCCCACGCCGAGCGAGCGGAACAGGTTCGCCGCCTGCGTCACCCGCCGGTGCAGCTCGCTCCAGGTGAGCGTCTCGGCCTTCGAGCCGGGGTCGGAGAGGATCTGGAAGCTGATCGCGGGGCGGGCGCCCCAGTTCTTCCGCGCATTGGCGAGGAACTGGTAGATGGTCTTCGGAACCCGTCGGTCCGCCCAGGGCATCTCGTTCTGGACGGCATCCCTGTCGGCGATTCCGGCGAAACGTCCCATCCTGCGATCTCCCTCCCTGCCGCCCTTGACCGGGCTGTTGCCATTCCGCGAGGATGGGAAAGATCGGCAGGCCGCGCAAGCGTGACGCTGCGAAATTCGCAGCCGTCACGCAGCGTTGCGGGCGGCTCAGGCCTTCGGGATGCGCAGCACCTGGCCCGGATAGATCTTGTCGGGATGCTTCAGCATCGGCTTGTTGGCCTCGAAGATCTCCTGGTAGCGGCTGGCCTTGCCCAGCGTCGCCTTGGCGATCGCGGAGAGCGTGTCGCCCTTCTTGACGGTGTAGAGCACCGGGTCTTCGCCGGCGATGTCCTCCTCGACCCGCGCGACGCCCTCGACGTTGCCCGCCACGAGGATGACCTTCTCCTTCACCTCCTGGCTGGCGGCGGTGCCGGTCACGCTGACCGTATCGCCCGACACCTTGATGTCGAGGCCGGAGGTATCGAGCCCGTGCTCGGCCATCTCCTTGCGGATCGCCTGTTCCGGCGGAACCTCGGCCGCTTCCGCCGAGCCGCCGAACAGCGACTTGCCCGCGCCCTTCACGAAATCCCAAACGCCCATCCGGTGCCCTCCTGTCTGCCGGTGCCGACTCGCAGGCTAGCGCGGGGATGTAACGCGGTCCATGCGCGCGGGCCGCTACTCTGCCGCGAGACCCTCGGTGAACTGGAGCCGCGCGAGCCTGGCGTAGAGCCCGCCCTGGGCGACGAGCGCGTCGTGCGTGCCCTCGGCGACGATGCGGCCGGCGTCGAAGACGAGGATCCGGTCGGCCTTCTTCACGGTCGCCAGCCGGTGCGCCACGATCAGCGTGGTGCGCCCGCGGGAGAGGCGCTGGACGGCCTCCTGGACCGCCCGCTCGCTCTCGGCGTCGAGCGCCGAGGTCGCCTCGTCGAGCAGGAGCACCGGCGCGTCGCGCAGGATCGCCCGGGCGATCGCGATGCGCTGCTTCTGGCCGCCCGAGAGCATCACGCCGCGCTCGCCAACCCAGGTGTCATAGCCCTGCGGCAGCGCGGAAAGGAAATCGTGCGCGGCTGCTGCCCGCGCCGCGGCCTCGACCTCGGCATCGGTGGCGCCCGGGCGGCCGAAGCGGATGTTCTCGCGCGCGGTGGCGGCGAAGATCACCGGATCCTGCGGGACGAGCGCGATGGCCTGCCGGAAGTCGGCCCGGGCCATGGCGCGCAGGTCGATGCCGTCGAGCGTGATGCGTCCCCGAAGGGGGTCGTAGAAACGCAGGAGAAGCTGGAGCACCGTCGTCTTGCCCGCCCCCGAGGGACCGACGAGGGCCACCGTCTCGCCGGGCCGGACCGCGAAGCTGACCCCGTCGAGCGCCGACTGCTCGGGGCGCGAGGGATAGCGGAAGTGCACGTCTTCCAGCGCGATCTCGCCCCGGACCGGGCGGGGCAGCGGCACCGGATCGGCGGGGTCGGTCACGCTGTCCTCGGCGTGGAGCAGCTCGACCAGCCGCTCGGTCGCTCCGGCGGCGCGCTGGAGCTCGCCCCAGATCTCGCTGAGCGCGGCGACCGAGGAGGCGACCATCACCGCGTAGATCACGAACTGGACGAGTTCGCCCGCCGTCATCGCGCCGGCCCGCACGTCGCGCGCGCCCACCCAGAGCACGCCGACGATGCCGGCGAAGACCAGGAAGATGACGAAGACGGTCATCACGCTGCGGGTGCCGATCCGCTTGCGCGAGGCGGCATAGCTCTTCTCGGTGACCTCGCCGAAGGCGCCGCGGCTCTCGGCCTCGTGGGTGTAGGCCTGCACCGTCTGGACCGCGAGGAGCGATTCCGAGGCCGCGCCCGAGGACTGCGCGATCCAGTCCTGCGTCTCCTTCGAGAGCGCGCGGAGCCGGCGGCCGAGCAGCACGATGGGCAGGATCACGGCCGGCACGATCAGCAGGACGAGGCCGGTGAGCTTGGGCGAGGAGACGAGCATCAGCACGAGCCCGCCCGCGAACATCAGCGCGTTGCGCAGGAACCACGAGGCCGATGAGCCGATCACCGACAGGATCAGCGTGGTGTCGGTGGTGATCCGGCTCAGCACCTCGCCGGTCATCAGGCGCTCGTAGAAGGCGGGGCTCATCCCCACCATGCGGTCGAACAGCGCCTTGCGGATGTCGGCCACGACCCGCTCGCCCAGGATCGAGACGATGTAGAAGCGGGTCGCCGAGCCGATGGCGAAGAGCGCCGCGATGCCGAGCGCGGCGGCGAAGTACTTGTCGAGCAGCGCCGCCTCGTCGTTGAAGCCGTCGACGACGCGGCGGACGGCGACCGGCAGCACGAGCGAGACGGCGGCGGTCAGCACCAGCGCGGCGAGCGCGGCGAGCGCGAGCCCGCGGTAGGGCAGCACGAACGGGACGAGCCCCCGGAGCGCGCCGATGCGCTTCGAACCGGCGCGGTCCTCGGTGGCGGTCGTCGGCGCTCTGGCCATGCGCTACTCCTGTCGGGGCCCGTCTTAAGCGCAGCGCGCCGGGCGGACAAGCGCCGCCGCGTTGCCGCGGGACGGGTGCGGCAACGGGCGGCGGGCGGCGCGACGCCGCGGCCCCCTGGCAGAACCGCCGCCCCCACTCGGCAATTGCGCAAGAATCTTCCAAAGATGAGGCCATATGGACGAGAACTTTCGAAGATTCTTGCGCACGACGGCGATAACGGGAAAACTTCTCCCGCAAGTTGCGTCATGCTAGCATCCGCTCGCCCGGGGAGGGGCGCAGAGGGAGTCAGTATCAATGCCAGATGTCTTCGTCGCTGCCTTCGACGGCAGCGAAGCGGGTCGGCGCGCGGTCGAGTTCGCGCTGTCCCGCGCCAGGGCCTGCGGGGGGCGCCTCGTCGTCGTCCATGTCCTCGAATGGTCGCCCTACAGCTTCCTGACGCCGGAGGAGGTGGCCGAGCGCCACAGGCGCCGGCAGCAGGAGCTGGACCGGGCGCAGGCCGCCATCCTCGATCCGCTGGTCAAGGAGATCGGCGGACAGGGCGTGCCCGTCGAGACCGAAGTGCGCTTCGGCCACATCGCCGAGACCCTCGCCACGGTCGCCCGCGAGCGGGAGGCCACGCAGCTCTTCGTCGGGCGCACCGGGGCATCGAGCGTGATGTCGCGCATCTTCGGGGCGACGGTGGGCACGCTCGCCCAGATCTCGCCGGTGCCCTGCACCATCGTGCCGTGACCAGTCGGAGGGACAGATCCATGCAGTTCGGACCCGTGGCCCGCGGCCTTGCCGCCGCGCCTGCCGCCATTCTCGCACCCGGCCTCGCCGAGGCGCAGTCTCTCGACGACCGCATCAACGAGCTCTTCGCAAGCTCCACCGGCTGGTTCGTGAACTTCATCTTCTCGAACTTCCCCGGAACGACCTTCCCCTGGATCGTCGGCTGGCTGGTACTCGGGGCGGTGGTGTTCACGCTCTACTTCGGCTTCATCCAGTTCCGCGCCGTGGGACATGCCCTCGCCCTCGTGCGCGGCGACTACTCCGACCCGAAGGATGCCGGAGAGGTCAGCCACTTCCAGGCGCTCGCCACGGCGCTGTCGGGCACGGTGGGACTGGGCAACATCGCGGGCGTCGCGGTGGCCGTCGGCATCGGCGGGCCGGGCGCGACGTTCTGGATGATCCTTGCGGGCCTGCTCGGCATGGCCTCGAAGTTCACCGAGTGCACGCTCGGCGTGAAATACCGCAACGAGTACCCCGACGGCACCGTCTCGGGCGGGCCGATGTACTACCTCACCAAGGGCTTCGCCGAGCGCGGGGTGCCGGGGGGCCGCGTGCTGGCGGTGCTGTTCGCCATCTTCTGCATCCTGGGCTCGTTCGGCGGCGGCAACATGTTCCAGGCCAACCAGGCGCACCAGCAGATCGCGGGCGTCGTGGGCGACTATCCCGGCTGGATCACCGGGGTGATCTTCGCGGCCATCGTGTTCGTCGTGATCGTCGGCGGCATCAAGTCGATCGCGCGCGTGACCGAGAAGGTGGTGCCGTTCATGGCGCTGCTCTACGTCGGCACCGCGCTCGTCATCATCCTGATGAACATCGGCAACATCGGCTGGGCCTTCGGCGAGATCCTGCGCGGCGCCTTCACCGAGAACGGCGTCGCCGGCGGCGCCATCGGCGCGCTGATCCAGGGCTTCCGCCGGGCGGCCTTCTCGAACGAGGCGGGCGTGGGCTCCGCCGCCATCGCCCATTCGGCGGTGCGCACCAAGGAGCCGGTCACCGAGGGCCTCGTCTCGCTGCTCGAACCCTTCATCGACACGGTGGTGATCTGCACGATGACCGCGCTCGTCATCATCTTCACCCAGCAGCTCGTCATCGACCCGGCGACCGGCCTCTACCAGCTCGACGAGAACGGCCGGATCCTGACGGTGACCGGCGCCTCCGGCGTGGGCCTCACCTCGGCCGCCTTCGGCTCGCAGATCGCGTGGTTCCCCTACCTCCTCGTCGTCGCCGTCGTGCTCTTCGCCTTCTCGACGATGATCTCCTGGAGCTACTACGGCCTGAAGTCCTGGACCTATCTCTTCGGCGAGGGCCGCCGGCAGGAGCTGACGTTCAAGCTGCTGTTCTGCTTCTTCGTGATCGTCGGGGCGGCGGCGAGCCTCGGGCCGGTGATCGACTTCTCCGACGCCGCGATCTTCGCCATGGCGATCGTCAACATCATCGGGCTCTACGTCCTGATGCCGATCGTGAAGCGGGAGCTCGACAGCTACATGACGCGCCTCAAGGCCGGCGAAATCCGCAAGTTCGCCTGAGCCCCCGGCGGGCGGGCCGCGCGGGCCCGCCCGTCATCGAAGCGTCACGCAACCTTCACGGCATCGTGCGCCACCCGTGCGAGGGTTTCGCGCGATGCTGCGCACGCTGTTTTCCCCCCGCCACCGGGCGGCCGCGGTTCTGGCCGGCCTTGCGCTCTGCCTCGTCCTGACGGAACGCGACGCCGAGCGCTACGGCGACAGCCTCCAGGTCGCCCTGCCGCTCCTCGCCTGGGGCTGCGCGGCGGCGAACGGGCAGGGGCCGGAGTTCTTCCTGCGCTACGTCGTGATGTTCTCCTCGGCCCACGGCAGCAAGGCGGCCCTGGGAGAGGCGGAGGTGAACCGCCGCCCGGACGGCGGCGGCAAGGGCATGCCCTCGGCGCATACCTCCACCGCCGTGCTCGGGGCGAGTTCGCTGGTCCACGACTGCGTGAAGGGCAACCCCGCGGTGCAGGCGGCGGCGATCCTCTCGGCCGGGTTCGTCGGCGGCTCGCGCATCGAGGCCGGGAAGCACGACATCTGGCAGGTGCTGGCGGGGGCGCTTCTCGGCTATGGCTGCGACCGCGCGCTGCGCCGGCCTTCGGTCCTGCGCCGGCGCATCGCGGCGGGGCTCGCCGCGGCGGGGGCGGCCGCGCGGGGCGGTGCGCTGCGGCTTCTCGCGGCGGGCGGCGCGGCGCTCCGCCGGGCCACGGCCGGGCTTCAGGGCGCGCGGGTGAAGACCGTCAGCGCGACCGGCCGGCCCGAGCCGATGTTGATGCCGTCGATCCTGCCGGCGACGCTTGCCGCGGCGCCCAGCCGGGCAAGGCCCGCCTCGAAGGCCGCACGCTCGGCATCCGCCACGAAGGCCAGTGCGCAGGGGGCGGCGGCCACGGCCCCGGCGGCGGCCTCGCCGGGAAGGAAGCGGATGGCGCGCGTCGTGCGGAAGACGAGCGAGGGCTCCCGGTATCCCGCCGAGACGACCAGCGGATCTGCACAGGCGTCGAAGGCGGCGAGGCTGCGCCGCGCGGCATCCGACGGCCAGAGCGGCGCGACCCGCGCAAGCCCCGGGTAGAGCCCCGCCGCGAGGGCGAGCGAGAGCGCGGCGACCCCGGCGAAGGGCGCGGCGCGGAGGCCGCTTGCGATCATCCGCCAGGTCAGCGCCGAGGCCGCGGCGAGCGCGACGGCGGCAGCGGCGAAGGGCCAGGGCGCTGCGGCGCCGATGGACCGGGCGGCAAGGGCAAGGCCGAGGAACAGCGCGAAGGGGACGGCCAGAAGGGCGAGCGCCGCCGCGCGCCGCCAGAGGGCGCCGAGCGGCGCCTCCGTGCGCCACCAGCCGGCGGCCGCCAGAAGCGCAAGGGCGGGGAAGAACGGCAGCGTGTAGTGCAGGAGCTTCGTCGCGGTCAGCTCGAAGACGATCCAGCCCGGGACGATCCAGGCAAGGCAGAAGCGCGCCGCCCGGTCGCGCCGCAGCGCCCAGGCCGCCGGCAGCGCCAGCGCGAGGACCAGCGCCGAGGGCCAGAACGCGAGCCACAGGGTGACGAGGTAGCTTCCCGGCGGGGCGCCGTGGCTCTCCTGCCCCTCGGCCACCTTGGCCATGAGGTCGCGGCCGAGCGAGGCGGCCCAGAACGCGCCGCCGGTGCGCAGGGTGATCGCGGCATACCAGGGAACGACGAGCGCAAGGAACAGGGCGAGGCCCCAGAGCGGCCTGAGCCCGGCGAGCCAGCCGGCGCGCCGCTCCAGAAGCGCGAGCGCCGCGGCGGTCAGCCCCACGACCATCGGGCCGATCGGCCCCTTGACGAGCGTCGCGGCGGCAAGCGCCGCCCAGAAGGCCGCCGCCGCCCGGCGCGGGAGCGGCCGGTCCGGCGCCATCCAGAGCCGCGCGAGCACGGCCTGTGCGGCGAGGATCGTCGCCAGAAGCACGGCGTCGGTCTTGGCAAGCCGTGCCTCGGCGCCGAGGACGAGGCTTGCGGCGAGCAGGACGGCGCCGAAGAAGCCGGGGACCGGGCCGAAGAGCGTCCGGCCGATCCGCCAGGTCAGGAGCACCGCCGCGACGGCGCCGAGGAGCGACACGGCCCGGTAGGTGGCGATGTCGTCCGCGCCCCTGCCCCCGGTCGCCGCCACGGCGGCGGCCTGGAGCCAGTAGATGCCCGCGGGCTTGTTGAGGCGCGGCGCGTCGTGCAGGCGGATCTCGACGAGGTCGCCCGTCTCGTACATCTGCCGCGAGGCCTGCGCGAAACTCGCCTCGTCGCGGTCCACCGGCGGCAGGCCGAAGAAGCCGGGCAGGCAGAGGAGCAGCGTCAGCGCGACCAGCGCCGCGGCGGCGAGGGCGGCCGGGCCGGCCGCCAGACGGAGTAGCAGGTCATCGAGACGTCGCATGCCGTCCTGCCGGTAAGGGGGCGATGTCACAACCGCGTGTCGGCGGCAGTCCGGGCAGGGTTGGAGCGGGTGATGGGAATCGAACCCACGTCTTCAGCTTGGAAGGCTGCGGCTCTACCATTGAGCTACACCCGCGCCTCTCCGCCTATACGGGGCGAAGGGCGGGGAAGGCAAGCCCGTCAGGCCTCGGCGAGCGCCTCGGTCTCGCGCCGGAGCCGGCAGGCGGGGAGCGTCTCGTCCACGGCCACGTCGGCCCAGGTCAGCACCGTGTCCGCCTTCACCGGGCGCAGGACGCGCGCGCCGCCGGTCAGGCCCAGCGGCAGCGCCCCCGCCGCGACCGAGGCCCGGGCGGGCCGGAGCTGGCCCGCGACGGTGAAGCCGCCCTCGCCATCGAGCACCTCGCCGGGGGCGAGGTCGCGCTTGGCGACCGCCACGACATCGGCGCGGAACGCCTCGGCGGTGCCGGTCGTCTCGCCGCGCAGGGCCACGCTCGCCACCGACATCCCCAGCTCCAGCCCGATCAGGTGCCAGCGCCTGTAGGCCGCGAAGTAGCGGCCCGTGGGGTCGGTGCGGACCTTGTATTCCTCGAAGCAGTTGCGCTGGTAGTCGTTCCCGGCACGCACCACGACCCAGACGCCCATGCGGATGTCGTAGGGGATTTCCCGCGCCGCGGCGTCGAGGCTGTTCAGCACCTCGACCATGCCGGCACGTTCCAGAACCCCGCCCTCGTCCCGCGGCCGCATCAGCGAGGGCAGGTCGTCGATCGAGCCCGAGGGGTAGGCGAGGCCGCCCGAGGGCGCGGAAAGGCCGCAGGCATTGGCGATCGCCGCGCTCTCGATGGCGGGCTTGGTGCCATCGAGGAAGGAGTTGAACATCTTGGGGTTCAGCCGCCCGCGCGCCGCCTGCTCGGGCGTGAGGCCCCAGTGCCGCCAGACCGTCTCGGGGGTGGAGAAGCGGTAGTCGGGGTGCCACTTGTGCCCCCGCCCGGCGGCGACGACCTCGAAGCCGCAGGTCCGCGCCCAGTCCACCAGCTCGCAGACCATCGCCGGCTGGTCGCCGTAGGCCATGGAATAGAGCACGCCGGCGGCCCGCGCCCGGGCGGCCAGCGCCGCACCGCAGAGCGCATCGGCCTCGACCGTGGCGCTGACGACGTGCTTTCCGGCATCGAAGGCGGCAAGCAGATGCCCGACCGCCACGACCGGGTCGCCGGTGCACTCCACCACGATCTCCACGCCCGGATCGGCGATCAGCCGGTCTGCCGCATCGGTCAGACGCGTGCCGCCGGGCCCGATCCGGTCCTCCGGCCAGCCCGCGAGCATCATGTTGGACTTCGCGCGGGAAGGGTCGAGGTCGGCCACGCAGACGACCTCCACCCCCGGCAGGCGGAGCGCCTGCGACAGGAACATGGTGCCGAACTTGCCGGCGCCGATCACGCCCACCCGGACCGGCCGCCCCTCGGACGCCCGCGCCTGCAACTGCCGGTAGAGGCTCATGTCACCCCTTTCCTCTCCCGTCAGGCCGCGACCGGCGCGATCAGGTCCGGCCCGCTCGCCCGGTTCGAGTTCACCTTCGGGTCCACCCTGTGGAAGGCCACGACCCCCTCCGCCGCCGGACGCATCAGCGCCGCCGCGCCGTGGCCGGCCTCGCCGAGCCAGAGCGGCCAGTCCTCGCGCTCCACGATCACCGGCATCCGGTCGTGGATCGCCCGGACCTGCGCATTGGCATCGGTTGTGACGATGGCGAAGGTGGCGAGCGGCGCCCCGCCCCTGTCCCAGACCTGCCAGACCCCGGCGAGCGCCATCGGCGCCCCGTCGGCGCGGTGGATGAAGAAGGGCAGCTTGCGGCCGCCCTCGTCGCGCCATTCGTAGAAGCCGCGCACCGGGACGAGGCAGCGCCGCTCGCGCGCGGCGGCGCGGAAGGCGGGCTTCTCGGCGATGGTGTCGGCGCGCGCGTTGATCAGGAGGGGGCCGTCGTTCGGCGCCTTGTACCAGTGCGGCAGGAAGCCCCAGCGCATCGGTCTGAGCCGCCGCGTGCCGCCCTCGGAGGTCACGACCGCGACCGGGTTGGTCGGGCAGACGTTGTAGTTCGGCGGCTCGGGCAGGTCGTTCGAGGGCACGGCGCCGAACAGCGCCGCGAGCGCCTCGTTCGGGTCGGTGATGACGATGCGTCCGCACATGGCCGGGGAGCCTAGGCCCTGCCGCGGCCGGGGGCAACGGGCGCGCGCACCGGTGTGCCGCGCGCGCGCCCCGCGGCCTACTCGACCCGGGTGATCCGGCCGTCGAGATAGGGCGTGTAGCGGCCGCCCTGCGCGGCGATGAAGTCGGCCACCACCTGCTCGAGCCCCGGGCCGAAGTCGTAGGCGTTCTCGGCCGTGGTGAACATCCGGTAGCCGTCGCCGCCGCCGCGCACGTAGTTGTTCGAGACCACGCCGTAGACCTTCGCCGGGTCGATCGGCACCCAGGCGTCGCCCTCGCGCACCTCGACGGTGCGGATGCGCGCGCCGGGCTCGGCCGATGCCTGCCACGTGTAGCGCAGCCCCGCGACCTGCGGGAACCGCCCGGCCCCCTCCTCGACCTGGCTCACGCCGTTCTCGAGCGCCGCCACGATCGTCTCGCCCGTGACCTGGAAGGTCGAGAGCGTGTTCTGGAACGGCAGCACGGTGAGCACCTCTCCCATGCTGATCGGGCCCGCGTCGATCGAGGCGCGCAGGCCGCCGCCGTTCTGGATGGCGATCTGGATGCCCTGGTCGCGCACCCGGTCGAGCATGGCATCGGCGACGAGGTTGCCCATCTCGCACTCTCCCGTGCGGCAGTTCTCGCGCGCGCCGTCGATCTCCTCCGCCGCCTCGCCGATCACGGTCGCCTTCAGCTCCTCGATCGGCCCGGCAAGCTCTGACACGCGGGCGAGGATCGCCGCGTCGGGCTCGACGCCGGCATCGAGCAGGATCGTGTTGCCGCCCGCGTGCCGAAGCGTGCCGTCATCGGCGAAGGTCAGTTCCAGATGGCCCAGATACTTGCCGTAGGCATAGGCCTGCACGATGGGGACGAGCGCGCCGTCCGGCCCGCTCGCCCAGACCGGATAGGCGCCGTCGCGCTCGGGGTCGGTGGCAGACAGGTAGGTGTGGCTGTGCCCGCCCACGATGGCGTCGATCCCCGGAACGGCCTCGGCGATCTCGATGTCGCGGGGCAGGCCGACATGGGTCAGCGCGATGATCTTCGTCACGCCCTCGGCCTCCAGCGCCGCCACGTCGGCGGCAAGCGCCGCGACCTCGTCCTCGAAGGCGACGGTCGGCCCCGGCGAGGCGATCTCGACGGTATCGACCGTCAGCGCGGAGACGATGCCGATCCGCTCGCCGCCGACCTCGAGCACGACGCGGTCCTTCACCCGGCCGGCCAGCACGTTCGAGGCGCTGACGTTGATGTTGCCGGAGACGACCGGGAAGCCGACCCTTGAAAGGAAGGGATCGAGCCCGTCGGGCCCGTCGTCGAACTCGTGGTTGCCGAGCGCCATGGCATCGAAGCCGATCCGCTCCATCATCTCGGCCTCGACCTCGCCCTTGTAGGTCGTGTACATGAGCGAGCCCTGGAACTGGTCGCCCGCGTCGAGCACGACGACGTTGCCGCCCGCGGCGCGGATCGCGTCCCTGAGCTCGTTGACCTTGGCAAAGAGCCGCGCGGCGCCGCCGAAGCACTCGCCCTTCGCCTCGGTCTCGGCATCGCAGGTGGAATCGAAGGCGTTCACCGGCTCGATCCGGCTGTGGAAGTCGTTGACGTGCAGCACGTGCAGCGTGAAGTCGGCCTGCGCGGTGCCCGCGCCAAGTGCCAGAACGGCGGTTCCCGCGAGCAATTTCCCGGTCATCGGCTTACAACCCCCTGTTGAATCGGCTTACCCTGATAGCCGCGAAGTCTGTCTCCCGCGTGACGGGGAGTCAAAGCGGCGGCACCACAGCCGTGCTTGACCGCACGGCGGGCCGGGGGCATGAGGGCGGCGATGCTGGTCTACAAGATCTTCCGGCGGTCCGAGTGGAACGCGTTCCGTGCCGCGGGCGCGACCGCCGGGGCGCCCGTGGACCTGCGGGACGGCTTCATCCACCTGTCGACCTCCGAGCAGGTCATCGAGACCGCCGCGCGGCACTTCTCGCAGGAGAGCGACCTCGTGCTCGTCGCCCTCGACGCCGCGCGCCTCGGCGCCGACCTCAGGTGGGAGCCGTCGCGGGGCGGCGCGCTCTTTCCGCATCTCTACCGCCCGCTCAGGCTTTCGGACGTTGTCTGGGACAAGTCGCTGCCGCTCGGTGCGACGGGGCACATCTTCCCCGAGGGGGTGGTGTGAGCCTGATCGAGCGCGCCGGCCTCGCCGCGCTCCGCCGGCTCGACCCCGAGACCGCCCACGGGCTGGCGCTCAGGGCGCTGCGCGCGGGTCTCGTGCCGCTGCCGGGGCCGGTGACCTCGCCGCGGCTCCGCACGGCTCTCGCCGGGCTCGACCTGCCGAACCCCGTGGGCCTCGCCGCCGGCTTCGACAAGAACGCCGAGGCGCTCGCGGCGCTGATGCGGGCGGGCTTCGGATTCCTCGAGGTGGGCGCGGCGACGCCCCGGCCGCAGCCGGGCAACCCCCGCCCGCGCCTCTTCCGCCTGCCGGAAGACGCAGCTGCGATCAACCGCTTCGGCTTCAACAACGACGGCGCGGCGGCCATCGCCGCACGGCTGGCCGCGCGCCCGCGCGGGATCCCGGTGGGGCTGAACCTCGGCGCGAACAAGGACAGCCCCGACCGCGCGGCCGACTTCGCGCGCGTGCTTGCCACCTGCGGCCCGCATGTGGACTTCGCCACCGTCAACGTCTCCTCCCCGAATACCGAGCGGCTGCGCGAGCTTCAGGGGCGCGCCGCGCTCTCGGCGCTGGTCGCGGGCGTGATGGAGGCCCGCGCCGCCCTGCCCCGCCCGATCCCGGTGTTCCTGAAGATCGCGCCCGACCTCTCGGAGGAGGAACTGGCGGGCGTGGCCGAGGTGGCGCTCGACTCGGGCCTCTCGGGGATCATTGCCACCAACACGACCCTGGCCCGCGAGGGGCTGCGGAGTACGCTCCGCGGCGAGGCGGGCGGGCTTTCGGGCGCGCCGCTCTTCGAGCGGTCCACCCGGGTGCTGGCACGGCTGTCGGTGCTGACCGAAGGGCGGCTGCCGCTGATCGGCGTGGGCGGGATCGGCTCGGCGGAGGACGCCTACGAGAAGATCCGCGCCGGGGCCTCGGCGGTGCAGCTCTACACCGCGATGGTCTACCGCGGCATCTCGCTCGCGGCCGGGATCGCCCGGGGGCTCGATGCACTCCTCGCCCGCGACGGCTTCGCCGGGGTGGCCGGCGCGGTCGGCTCGGGCCGGGGCCGCTGGCTCTGAGCGCGGCGCGAATGGACGCCGCAGCCGCCAGCCGCTATCCTCGTCGCAACGAGGCGAGAGCAGGCCCAAGGGGACGATGACGGCGCTGAAGCGATACGCACGGCTCGAAAGCACGGGCGTGTGGCGCGACGGGCCCGACGCCCAGAGGCGCGACGTCACCGTTGCCTTCGGCGACAGCACGCTGGTCGTGTTCGACCGGGCCGACAAGCCGCTGACCCACTGGTCGCTCGCCGCGGTGCGCCGGGTGAACCCCGGGCAGCACCCGGCGGTCTACAGCCCCGGCGCCGACGCGGTCGAGACGATCGAGATCGACGACCCGCTGATGGTCGAGGCAATCGACACCGTCAGGACCCTGATTGCCCGGCGCCGGCCGCAGCCCGGCCGCCTGCGGATCTGGCTCCTCGCGCTCAGCATCGCCTCGGTCGCCGCGCTCGGCGCGTTCTGGCTGCCGGGGGCGCTCCTGAGGCATACCGTCTCGGTGCTTCCGCCCGCCACCCGCGACGACATCGGGGCGGCGCTGCTGGCGCAGATCACGCGCATCTCGGGCCAGCCCTGCGGAAGCGAGCTCGGCTCGGCCGCGCTGCGCAAGCTGGAGGCGCGCCTTCTCGGCACCGCGGGCGGCACGATCCTGGTGCTGCCGGGCGGGGTGCGCACCACCGCGCACCTGCCCGGAGGGCACATCCTGCTTGCGCAGTCGCTGGTCGAGGATCACGAGACGCCCGACGTCGTGGCCGGCTACATCCTCGCCGAGACGCTGCGCCGCGCCGCGGAGGATCCGATGGCACGGCTGCTCGAGGACGCGGGCACGCTTGCGACCTTCCGGCTGCTCACCACCGGCAAGCTTCCCGAGGCGCGGATCGCCGCCCATGCCGAGGCCCTGCTGACGGCCGACCCCGCCCCGGTCGATCCCGAGGCGCTGCTTGCGCGGTTCGCCGAGGCGAAGGTGCCCTCCTCGCCCTATGCCTATGCCGAGGACGTGACCGGCGAGAGCACGGTCGCGCTGATCGAGGCCGACCCGATGTGGGAGGGCGGTGCCGAGCCGGTGCTGGAGGATGCCGACTGGGTGAGCCTCCAGGCGATCTGCGCCGAGTAGGCTTGCGCCTCGGCCGTCACTTGGTGCCGAACATCCGGTCGCCCGCGTCGCCGAGGCCCGGCACGATGTAGCCGTGCTCGTTGAGGTGGCTGTCGACCGCGGCGGTGACGATCGGCACGTCGGGGTGGGCCTCCTTCATGCGGGCGACGCCCTCGGGCGCGGCGAGGAGGCAGAGGAACCGGATGTTGGTGGCCCCGGCCTTCTTCAGGAGGTCCACCGCCGCGACCGAGGAGTTGCCGGTGGCCAGCATCGGATCGACGACGATCACGATCCGGTCCTCGAGCTGGGTCGGCACCTTGAAATAGTACTGCACGGGCTGCAGCGTCGCGTGGTCGCGGTAGAGGCCGATGAAGCCGACGCGCGCCGCGGGGATCAGCTCGAGGATGCCGTCGAGCAGCCCGTTGCCAGCGCGCAGGATCGAGACGAGGGCGAGCTTCTTGCCCTCGATCATCGGCGCGTCCATCTCGCAGAGCGGCGTCTCGATCCGCTTCGTGGTCATCGGCAGGTCGCGCGTGACCTCGTAGGCCAGCAGCAGGCTGATCTCGCGCAGGAGCTGGCGGAACGACGCGGTCGAGGTGTCCTTCTCGCGCATCAGCGTCAGCTTGTGCTGCACCAGCGGATGCGTGACGACGGTGACGTGAGGATCGGCGTGTGCGGTCATGCGGCGGGCTCCAGTCTCTTCAGGATGGCTTCGCGCGTGGCCGCGTCGCAGAAGGCGGCCTCCATCGCGGTGCGGTTGAGGCGGGCGAACACGCCCTCGTCCCAGTCGAACGCCTCGGCAAGGCGGGCGAACTCCCGCTCCATCGTGGTGCGGAAGAAGGGCGGATCGTCGGTCGAGACGGTGACGCGCACGCCGCGGTCGTGGAGAAGCCCGATCGGGTGCTGCCGCCAGCCGGGATAGATGCCGAGCGCGATGTTCGAGCCGGGGCAGACTTCCAGCACCGTGCCCCGCTCGGCGAGTTCGTCCACCAGGGCGAGATCTTCGGCGGCGCGCACGCCGTGACCGATGCGCTCGGCCCCGAGCGCGAGCGCGTCGCGCACCTCGGCAGGGCCGTTCCACTCGCCTGCGTGCATCGTCAGCCTCAGTCCGGCCTCGCGGGCGCAGTCGAAGGCCCAGGCGAAGTCTGCGAGCCGGCCCGCGCCTTCGTCGCCGGCGATGCCGAAGCCGCAGACCCAGTCGCCCGCCGTCTCGGCCGCGCAGAGCGCGACGGCCCTCGCCCGCTCGGGGCCGAAGTGGCGGATGCAGGTGACGATGCCGCGCAGCGTGATGCCGAGGCTCCGCCCCGCCTCGTCCGCCGCCTCGCGGATGGCGGCGAGATACTCGCGCCACGCGGCCAGGTCGCCGCCGCCGCAGAAGTCGGGCGACAGGAAGGTCTCGGAATAGATCACGCCGCTTGCGGCGCTTTCCTCAAGCACGGCCATCGTCAGGCGGCGGTAGTCCTCGGGCGTCGTCAGGACGGAGGTCGCGGCCTCGTAGACCTTCAGGAAGTGCCGGAAGTCGCGGAAGGCATAGTTGCCGTCGGCGTCGAAGATGCCCGAGATGTCGATCGCCTTCTCGCGGGCGAGCCCGCGCACGAAGGCCGGGGGCGCGGCGCCCTCGAGGTGCAGATGCAGTTCGGCCTTGGGGATCACAGGAAGCTCCTCCCCGCGCCGCGCTCGGGAAGGCCGAGGTGGTGGGCGAGGCTCGCGCCCACGTCGGCGAAGGCGACGTGGCCCACGGCCTTCCCCATGCCCCAGCCGACGACCGGCGCGCGCTCCCGCGTGTGGTCGGTGCCGGCCCAGGTCGGATCGTTGCCGTGGTCGGCGGTGAAGATCATCAGGTCGCCCGGTCTCAGCCGCTCGAACACCCGCGGCAGGCCCGCGTCGAACCATTCGAGCGCGCGCGCGTAGCCGGACACGTCGCGCCGGTGCCCGAAATTGGTGTCGAACTCGACGAAGTTCGCAAAGGTCAGGGAACCGTCGTCCGCCGTGGCGCTCAGGTCAACCAGATGTTCGAAAAGGTCAAGGTCACGGCCCTTGCGCACCTCGTGGAAGCCGCGGCCGGAGAAGATGTCGCCGACCTTGCCGATGCCGTGCACCCGGCGGCCCGCGGCGGCGGCCCAGTCGCAGAGCGTGGGCGCGGGCGGGGGGATGGCGAAGTCGCGCCGGTGCGGGGTGCGGTGGAAGCCCTCCGCCTCTGAGCCGACGAAGGGCCGGGCGATGCATCGGCCGACCCGCATCGCGTGCAGCCGCGGCGCGAGCGCCTCGCAGAGCCGGATCAGCCGGTCGAGCCCGAAGGTCTCCTCGTGGGCGGCGATCTGGAACACGCTGTCGGCGGAGGTGTAGCAGATCGGCCGGCCGGTCCGCATGTGCTCGGCGCCCAGCCGGTCGATGATCTCGGTGCCCGAGGCGTGCTCGTTGCCGAGGATGCCGTCGGTTCCGGCGAGGCGGCAGACCTCGGCCACCAGGTCGGGCGGGAAGGCGGGGCGCGTGTCGGGGAAGTAGGTCCATTCCCACGGCACCGGCACCCCGGCGAGCTCCCAGTGGCCAGAGGGCGTGTCCTTGCCCGGCGAGACCTCGGTCGCCGCGCCCCAGAGCCCCTCGCCGGTCTCGGGGAAGCCCTCCATCGCCGCGCCCGAGGCGAGCCGGACCGCCGGGCCGAGCCCCAGCCGGCCGAGGTTCGGCATGTGGAGCGGGCCCGTGCGCCCCTCCTCCGCGCGGCCGGCGGCGCAGGCCGCCGCGATGTGGCCGAGGGTGTTCGCGCCGGTGTCCGGCACGGCGCCATTGAAGAAGCGGCCCGCATCCGGTGCGCCGCCGGCACCGACCGAGTCGAGCACGATCAGGAAGGCACGCGCCATCAGCCGATCCGGCGGTGGATCAGCGGCCGCTCCGCCGCCTCGCTGCCGATCTCGATCGCGGCGAGCAGGGCGCGGGCGGCGGCCTCGGCGTCGTCCTGGCTGGCGGCATGGATCCGCGCCACGGGCAGGTCGGGCGAGACCTCCTCGCCGACCGCCGCGATCTCCGAGAGGCCGACCGAGGGGTTCACGCGGTCGGTCTCCTTCCGCCGTCCGCCTCCCAGCGCCACGACGACCTCGCCCACGGCGCGCGTGTCGATCCGCGTCACGATCCCCTCGACGGGGGCGGGCACCTCCATGACCACGGGCGCCGAGGGCAGCCGGTCGGGCCAGCGCTCGACGAAGTCGATCGGCCCGCCGAGGGCCGAGACCATCTCGCCGAAGACCTCGGCGGCCTGCCCGCTTTCGAGCGCGCGCGCGATCCGCCCCGCCCCGTCCTCGGCATCCGTGGCGAGGCCGCCGAGCGCCAGCGCCTCGCCGCCGAGGGCGACGGTGAGGTCCCACAGGCGGGTGGTGACGGCGGTGCCGGTCAGCGTCTCCATCACCTCGATCACCTCGAGCGCGTTGCCGGCCGCCGCGATCAGCGGCTCGTCCATGTCGGTGATGAGGGCCCGCGTCATGCAGCCCGCGCCCTGCGCGGTCGTCACCAGTGCCCCGGCCAGCGCCTCGGCCTCGTCCATCCCGGCGAGAAAGGCGCCCGAGCCCACCTTCACGTCGAGCACCAGCGCCTCGAGCCCGGCCGCGAGCTTCTTCGAGAGGATCGACGCGGTGATGAGGTCGATCGACTCCACCGTGCCGGTCACGTCGCGGATCGCGTAGAGACGCCGGTCTGCCGGGGCGATCTCGGCCGAGGCGCCGACGATGGCGCAGCCGATGTCGGCGACGAGGCGCTGGAGGCGCTCCACGCTCACCTGCGTCGTGTAGCCGGGGATCGCCTCGAGCTTGTCGAGCGTGCCGCCGGTGTGGCCGAGCCCGCGCCCCGAGATCATCGGCACGTAGGCGCCGCAGGCCGCGAGCGCCGGGGCGAGCAGCAGCGACACGCAGTCGCCGACCCCGCCGGTCGAGTGCTTGTCGAGCACCGGGCCCGGCAGGTCCCACGAAAGGGTGATTCCGCTGTCGCGCATCGCACGGGTGAGCGCCACCCGCCCCGCCTCGCCCAGGCCGTTCAGGCAGACCGCCATGGCGAAGGCACCGGCCTGCGCGTCGGTCACCTCGCCCGAGGCGAGGCCCCTGGCGAACCAGGCCAGTTCCTCGGCCGTGGGCGGGCGCCGGTCCCTCAGCCGCGCGATGATCCCGCGGGCATCCATCAGCCGGCCATGTGTGCCGAGACGAAGGCCCCCGGCAGAAGCTCGTCGAGCCGCCGCGTCAGCGTGGCCCCGGCGACCGTGGCCATGGTGATCGGCACGTCGCCCTTGGCGAACTCGGCGATGCGCTGGCGGCAGCCGCCGCAGGGCGGGACCGGATCGGGGCAGTCGGCGATCACCGCGACCTCGGCGATCTCGGTGTCGCCGCCGGCCACCATCGCCGCGATGGCCCCCGCCTCGGCGCAGGTGCCCTCGGGGTAGGACGCGTTCTCGACGTTGACGCCGGTATAGACGCGTCCCGACCGCGCACGGATCGCGGCGCCGACCTTGAAGCCGGAATAGGGCGCATAGGCGCGCTCGCGGATGTTTCGGGCTTCGTCGAGGAGGGTCATCGGCTCTCTCCCTGGGCTGGCCGCGACTGTCGCGCCATCGCAACCGCGTTGCAAGGGGAGGCGCGTCAGGCCGGCATCGTCCCGAACCGGCCGGGAAGGCTTACCTCGAGCAGGCGCAGGTCGTCGGAGGGGCCCGACCAGCGCGTCGCCATGCCCGGCGGGATCACGAAGGCATCCCCCGGCGCGAGCGGCTGCGGCTCCTGCCCCTCGCCCTCGAGGACAAGCGACCCCTCCATGACAAAACCGAACAGGATGTCGGCGTCATGACGGGAGAAGGCCGGGCTGCCTTGTCCCTTTCGGACAACCTGCACCCCGGCAACGCCCTGAGTGTTCGCCGCGATCGTGGTGTCGCGCGCCTCGTAGCCGGCGAGCCGGAAGGGCTGCCATCCGCCCTCGGACGCGCGGTTGTGGACGAACCTCTGCCCGCCCCATTCCCGGTCGGGGCGTTCCGTCGGGGTGGGAAGTTCCAGCGCGTGGTCGATTTCGGTGATGTGCTCGGCCGGAACGCCGATCTCGATCACCTCGAGCCCGTCCGAGGCGGTGAGCACGCGGTGGCGGATCTCGGGCGGCTGGATGAAGCAGTCCCCGGCATGGAGCCGCCGGGGCGGGCCCTGGTCCTCGTAGACGACGTCCACCCAGCCCCGGATGCAGAAGATGAGCTGGAAGGCCACCTTGTGGAAGTGCACCATGTCGGGGACCGGGCCGCCCTCGGGGATGCGGATGTGGCTTGCGATCATCGCTCCGCCGAGGCGCGAGGGCACGAGGTCGCGGTAGAGCATGCCCGCGCGTCCGACGATCCAGGGCGCCTGGTCGGCCAGGCGGCGCACGGCAAAGGCATGCTCGGTCGGCGGCAGGACCAGCGGCGGATCGAGCTCCGATATCTCGACCCGGGTGCCGCCCGGCGCCACCAGCTCGCGCGCTCCGCCCGCGATCAGCACCGGGTCGTCGGCGAGGATGCCGAGCGAGCCCGTGGGCCCCTCGCCCTGCTCGAGCCTGAGCCTGAGCCCGTGTCCCGAGAACACCGCGACGCGCGGGTTGTCGGCCGGAAAGATCCTGTCGAGCCGCATGCCCAGCGTGCCGGTGAAGAACGGAATGTCGGCGCGCAGGTCGCGCGTCGCCAGATGCGCCTCGCCGCGGATGTTCTGCATGGCGGTCTCCCTCTGCCTGCGGCAGACTGTGCCCGCCGCCGCGGTTTGGCAAGTTTCCCTTGCCCGCAGGACGGGAACGTGGTTCAAGGCCGGCGCGCGGAAATAGTTTAACGTTGAACCATCCGGGAGGAGGCGTTGGACGAGACACGGCAGGAAAGCGCGCGCCAGGCGGCGCTCGCCTATCACGAGTTCCCCAAACCGGGAAAGCTCGAGGTCCGGGCCACCAAGCCGCTCGCCAACGGGCGCGACCTGGCGCTCGCCTATTCGCCGGGGGTCGCCGAGGCATGCCTCGAGATCCGTTCCGACCCGGCGGCGGCAGCCCGCTACACCAGCCGGGCGAACCTCGTCGCGGTCGTCTCGAACGGCACCGCCGTGCTCGGCCTCGGCAACATCGGCGCGCTGGCCTCCAAGCCCGTGATGGAGGGCAAGGCGGTCCTCTTCAAGAAGTTCGCGAACATCGACTGCTTCGACATCGAGCTGAACGAGACCGACCCCGAGCGCCTTGCCGACCTGGTCTGCGCGCTGGAGCCCACCTTCGGCGCGATCAACCTCGAGGACATCAAGGCCCCGGATTGCTTCACCGTCGAACGGCTCTGCCGGGAGCGGATGCGGATTCCCGTGTTCCACGACGACCAGCACGGCACGGCGATCGTCGTGGGCGCGGCGGCGACCAACGCGCTGAAGGTCGCCGGAAAGCGCTTCGGGGAGATCAAGGTGGTCTCGACCGGCGGCGGGGCGGCAGGGATCGCCTGCCTCAACATGCTGGTCAAGCTCGGCGTGCGCCGGGAGAACGTGTTCCTCTGCGACCTCGCCGGCCTCGTGCACGAGGGGCGCACCGAGGAGATGACGCCGCAGAAGGCCGAGTTCGCCCAGCCGGGCGGCCCGCGCACGCTGGCCGAGGTGATCGAGGGGGCCGACCTCTTCCTCGGCCTGTCGGGGCCCGGCGTGCTCACGGCGGAGATGGTCGCGCGCATGGCCCCGCGGCCGATCATCTTCGCCCTGGCCAACCCGGTGCCCGAGATCATGCCCGAGGTGGCCCGCGCGGCGGCGTCCGACGCGATCATCGCCACGGGCCGGTCGGATTACCCCAACCAGGTCAACAACGTCCTGTGCTTCCCCTTCATCTTCCGCGGCGCGCTCGACGTCGGCGCGACCACGATCAACGACGCGATGGAGCTTGCCTGCATCGAGGGCATCGCGGCGCTGGCGCGGGCAACGACCAGCGCCGAGGCGGCCGCCGCCTACAAGGGCGAGCAGCTGAGCTTCGGCCCAGACTACCTGATTCCGAAACCCTTCGACCCGCGGCTGATGGGCGTGGTCGCCGCGGCGGTGGCGAAGGCGGCCATGGAGTCGGGCGTCGCAACCCGCCCGATCGCCGACCTCGATGCCTACAAGATGCAGCTCGACAGCTCGGTCTTCCGCTCTGCCCTGCTGATGCGGCCGGTGTTCGACGCCGCCCGCGCCGCGACGCGGCGCATCATCTTCGCCGAGGGCGAGGACGAGCGCGTGCTGCGCGCGGCGAACGCGATGCTCGAGGAGACGACCGACAAGCCGATCCTGATCGGGCGGCCCGATGTGGTCGCCATGCGCTGCGAGCGCGCCGGCCTGCCGATCCGGCCGGGGCGCGACTTCGACCTCGTGAACCCCGAGAACGACCCGCGCTACCGCGACTACTGGGGCACCTACCACGAGCTGATGGCCCGGCGCGGGGTCACGCCGGACATCGCGCGTGCGGTGCTGCGCACCAATACCACCGCCATCGCCGCCGTCGCCGTGCACCGCGGCGAGGCCGACAGCATGATCTGCGGCACCTTCGGCCAGTATCTCTGGCACCTCGGCTACGTCCGCCAGATCCTCGCCCGCGGCGGGCTGCGGCCGGTCGGCGCGCTCAGCCTGATGATCCTCGAGGACGGGCCGCTCTTCGTCGCCGACACCCAGGTGAACCCCGAGCCCACGCCGGAGCAGATCGCCGAGACGGCGATCGGCGCCGCGCGCCATGCCCGCCGCTTCGGCGTGACGCCGAAGGTCGCGCTCTGCTCGCATTCCCAGTTCGGCAACCTCGACTGCGACACGGGGCGGCGGATGCGGGCGGCGCTCGAGATCCTCGACCGGCGCGAGCCCGACTTCGCCTACGAGGGCGAAATGCACGTCGACGCCGCGCTCGACCCGGAGCTGCGCGACCGGATCTTCCCCGGCAGCCGGTTCGAGGGCGCCGCCAACGTGCTGGTCTTCGCCAACACGGATGCCGCCTCGGGCGTGCGCAACATCCTGAAGATGAAGGCGCGCGGGCTCGAGGTCGGGCCGATCCTGATGGGCATGGGCAACCGCGCGCACATCGTGACGCCCTCGATCACCGCGCGCGGACTCCTGAACATGTCGGCCATCGCCGGAACCCCGGTCGCGCATTACGGCTGAGGCCGGGGGGCCGCCTGCCCCCCGGACCCCCCGGGCGTATTTCCGACAAGAGGAAGGGGCGGGCCGAAACACTCCCGCAACAATCTTGTGCGAGCGGCCCGGTCAGCCTAGGCAGGGAACGGCCAGGGGAGGACCGAGATGGGCTATGCCGAAATCCACGCAAGATCGCTCGCGGAACCGGAGGGGTTCTGGATGGAGGCCGCCCGCGCGATCGACTGGACGCGGATGCCCTCGAAGGCGCTCTTCGACGAGCGCGCGCCGCTCTACGAGTGGTTCGCCGACGGCGAGCTCAACGCCTGCTGGAACTGCGTCGACCGCCATGTCGAGGCCGGCCGCGGCCGGCAGACCGCCATCATCTACGACAGCCCGGTGACGCACACGAAGCGCGAGATCAGCTTCGCCGAGCTGCGCGACCGGGTGGCGCAACTGGCCGGGGCGCTGGCACGGCAGGGCCTCGGCAAGGGCGACCGGGTCATCATCTACATGCCGATGGTGCCCGAGGCGCTGGAAGCGATGCTCGCCTGCGCGCGGCTCGGGGCGATCCACTCGGTGGTGTTCGGCGGCTTCGCCGCGCACGAACTGGCCGTCCGGATCGACGATGCGAAGCCGAAGGCGGTTCTCGCCGCCTCCTGCGGGATCGAGCCCGGGCGGGTCGTGCACTACAAGCCGCTGCTCGATGCCGCGATCGAGCAGGCTGCGCACAAGCCCGACTTCGTCGTGATGCTCCAGCGCGAGCAGGAGCCCGCGCGCCTCGTCCCCGGCCGCGACCACGACTGGCACGAGTTCCAGGCGGGCGCCGAACCCGCCCCCTGCACGCCGGTCGAGGGCAACCATCCGGCCTATGTGCTCTACACCTCCGGCACGACGGGCCAGCCGAAGGGCGTGGTGCGCCCCACCGGCGGGCATCTCGTCGCGCTGCACTGGTCGATGAAGAACATCTACGGGGTCGATCCGGGGGAGGTGTTCTGGGCGGCCTCGGACGTGGGCTGGGTGGTCGGCCACAGCTACATCTGCTACGGGCCGCTCGCGCACGGCAACACGACCGTGGTGTTCGAGGGCAAGCCCGTGGGCACCCCCGATGCCGGCACGTTCTGGCGGGTGATCTCCGAGCACAAGGTGCGTTCGTTCTTCACCGCGCCCACCGCCTTCCGCGCGATCAAGCGCGAGGATCCGAAGGGCGAGCTCCTGAAGGGCTACGACCTCTCACCGCTGCGCGCGCTCTACCTCGCCGGGGAAAGGGCCGACCCCGACACGATCCGCTGGGCCGAGGACAGGCTGAAGGTGCCGGTGATCGACCACTGGTGGCAGACCGAGACGGGCTGGCCGATCGCCGCGAACCCGCTCGGGATCGAGAGGCTGCCGGTGAAGATCGGCAGCCCGTCGGTGCCGATGCCGGGCTGGGACGTGCGCGTGCTGGACGAGGCAGGGCACGAGGTGCCGCCCGGAACGCTCGGCGCGATCGCCGTGAAGCTGCCGCTGCCGCCCGGCACGCTGCCGACCCTCTGGAATGCCGAGGAGCGGTTCGTGAAGAGCTATCTCAGCCACTTCCCCGGCTACTACGAGACCGGCGATGCGGGCTACCGCGACGAGGACGGCTACCTCTACATCATGGCGCGCACCGACGACGTGATCAACGTCGCGGGCCATCGCCTCTCGACGGGGGCGATGGAGGAGGTTCTGGCCTCGCACCCCGACGTGGCCGAATGTGCGGTGATCGGCATCGCGGACGAACTCAAGGGCCAGCTTCCGCTGGGGTTCCTCTGCCTCAACAAGGGGTGCAACCGGCCGCATGAGGAGATCGTGGAGGAAAGCGTGGCCCTGGTGCGCGACATGATCGGCCCGGTTGCCGCCTTCAAGCTGGCCTGCGTGGTCGACCGTCTGCCCAAGACGCGCTCGGGGAAGATCCTGCGCGGCACGATGGCGAAGATCGCCGACGGGCAGGCGTTCAAGACGCCCGCGACCATCGACGACCCCGCGATCCTCGGCGAGATCGCCGAGGCTCTGAAGGCGCTGGGCTACCCTCGGGGGTAGGCGGCTCCGGCCGGCCCGGCGGCCGGAGGCGTCCTCAGGCCGCGGCCTTCCGGCCGTCGCCGAAGCGTCCGTAGAACGTCTCTCCGGCGGCGGCCATGTCGCGCAGGAGCTTCGGCGGCGCGAAGCGGTCTCCGTGCCGGGCGGCCAGCGCGTCGGCAAGCTCCACCGCGCGGGCGGCGCCGAGGATGTCGAGCCAGCCGAACGGCCCGCCCGACCAGGGCGCGAAGCCCCAGCCGAGGATCGCGCCCACGTCGCCCTCGCGGATGTCGGTCAGGACGCCCTCCTCGAAGGCCCGCACCGCCTCGAGCACCTGCGCGAAGAGAAGCCGGTGCTGCACCTCGGCAAGCGCGGGCTGCTCCGCCGCGCGCGGGTAGCGCTGCGCGAGCCCGTCCCACAGGCCGAGCCGCTCGCCCTTTTCGTCGTAGGCGTAGAAGCCCGCCTTCGCCTTGCGGCCGAGGCGGCCCTGGTCGGCCATCCAGAACAGCACGTCGTCCACGGCGCCGTCGGGATAGGCCTCGCCCATCGCCGCCTTCGTCGCCTTCGCGATCTTCACGCCGAGGTCGATCGAGGTCTCGTCCACCAGTTGCAGCGGCCCGAGCGGCATGCCCACGAGCTTGGCGGCATTCTCGACGAGCGCGGGCGCCACGCCCTCGCGCACCATGCGGATGCCCTCGTTGATGTAGGGGATGATGCAGCGGTTGGCGTAGAAGAACCGGGCATCGTTGACGACGATCGGGGTCTTCCTGATCTGCCGCACGAAGTCGAGCGCCTTGGCGACCGCGCGCTCGCCGGTCTCCCGCCCCCTGATGATCTCGACGAGCATCATTCGGTCCACCGGGCTGAAGAAGTGGATGCCGATGAACTGTCCCGGCCGCTTGGAGGCCCTGGCGAGGTCCGAGATCGGCAGGGTCGAGGTGTTGGTGGCGAAGATGCAGTCATCGCCCGTCGCCGCCTCGGCCCGGGCGGTCACATCGGCCTTGACCTTCGGATCCTCGAACACCGCCTCCACGATCAGGTCCGCGCCAGCAAGCAGGGCGTAGTCGGTCGTCGCGGTGATCCGCCCGAGCACCTCGGCCTTCTTCTCGGCCGTCACCTTCCCGCGCTTCATCCCCTTGTCGAGGAGCCCCTCGGAATGGGCCCGGCCGCGCTCGGCGGCCTCCTGGCTCGCGTCGATCAGCACGACCTCGATCCCGGCGTTCGCCGCGACATAGGCGATCCCCGCGCCCATCATGCCCGCGCCGAGGACGCCGAGCTTGCGCACCGACTGGTCGGGCACGGCGGGGCGGTTCGCGCCCTTCTCGAGCGCCTCCTTGTTGAGGAAGAGCGAGCGGATCATCGCCCCCGAGGAGGGGTTCATCAGCACGTTCACGAACCAGCGCGCCTCGATCCTGAGCGCGGTGTCGAAGGGCACCAGCGCACCCTCGTAGACGGCCGAGAGCAGCGCCTTTGCCGCCGGATAGACACCCATCGTCTTGCCCATCACCATCGCGTTCGCGCCGACGAAGGTCATGAAGCCCGCCGGGTGGTAGGGCGCGCCGCCGGGCATCTTGTAGCCCTTGGCGTCCCACGGCTTGACCAGATCGGCGTCCTTCGCGTTCAGCACCCAGTCCTTGGCGCGGGCGAGAAGCTCTTCCGCCGGAACCACCTCGTCGATGACGCCCGCGGCCTTCATCCTTGCGGGCGCGTCCATCTTGCCCTCGAGCAGGAAGGGCGCCGCAGCCATGGCGCCGAGCTTGCGGACGAGCCGTGTCGTCCCGCCGGCGCCCGGGAAGATGCCGACCATGATCTCGGGGAGCCCGATCTTCGCCTTCGGGTTGTCGGCGGCGAAGATCCGGTGGCAGGCGAGCGGGATCTCGAGCCCGATGCCCGCGGCCGTGCCGGGAAGCGCCGCGGCGACCGGCTTGCCGCCCTTCAGGGTCTTGGGGTCCATGCCCGCCCGCTCGATCTTCCTCAGGATGCCGTGGATCCGCATGATCCCGTCGAACAGCCCCTGTGCGGGGTTGTCGCCGGCCTCGTCCTTCATCCTGGCGATCACGTTGAGGTCCATGCCGCCGGCGAAGTCCTTCTTTCCGCTGGTGATGATGACCCCCTTCACCTCCGGGTCGGCGAGCGCCCGGTCGATGCAGGCATCGAGCTCGGCGAAGCCCTCGAGGCTCATCACGTTCATCGACTTGCCCGGCACGTCCCAGGTGATGGTGGCGACGCCGTCCGCGTCGGTGGCATAGTGGAACTCGGTCATCTCTGGGGGCTCCTCTCCAGGGGTCTCGGATGCGCCTTCTCAGCGCTCGTATTCGGCGACGACACGGCCCCCGGCGTCGCGGAAGACGCGGCGGCGGCGGTCGGTGATGGTCAGCGTCACGCCGGCGTCGGGGTAATGCACCACGTCGGCCATGCTGCGGGTGCCGACGACGAGGTAGGATGCCTCGGCGCCGGAACGGTTCTCGAGGCAATGGCCGACCGGCCGGCCTGCGGGCCAGGCGGCAGCATCGCCGGGCCGGAGCACCGTCTCGGCGTCCTCGATCAGCACGACCTCGCCCGAGAGCACGTAGATCAGTTCGTCCTCGGCCTCGTGCCAGTGCCGGTGCGATGACCGCGAACCCGCCGGCAGGATCTCCAGATGCACGCCGAACTGGGTCAGGCCGCCCGGGTCGCCGAGCGGGACGCAGGAATAGGGGCCAAGGCCGCCGCCGAGCACGGGATGCACCTCGTCGGCGACGGCAACGGGCGGGGAGAGGGCGAGCTTCGGCATCAGGCAACGCGCCTTGCGGGCAAAGGGGAGGGCGGGCTGGTCATCGTGCGTCCTCCCGATCGATATCCGGGAACAGCAGGTGCTCCGGCACCGGCCAGCGGTCGGCGCGCGTCGGATAGTGCGCCTCCGAGAAACGCCAGACGTCGCCCCGGCGAACCAGCACCTGCCGGGCCTCGTGAGGCATAGCGACCCGGTTGCCGTTGGCGATCATGTGGGTGAAGTGGCGTCCCTCGATCCTGTGGGGCGAGGCGTAGTCCGCCGCGCGCGCAACGCGCTCGTAGTGCGTGACGCCACGCGATTTCAGGGCCCGCACCAGGTTCTCGAAGGTCGGGCGCAGCTCCTCGACCTTCTGCACCAGGAGCCGCGCCACTTCGGTGTGGACCAGATAGGGCAGGTCGATCCGCGCCGCATAGGCCTCGAAGTCGCCCGCAAGCACGGCGGCCGAGACCGCATCGAGTGCCTCCTGGTAGACCGCGAGCGGATTCATCGCGGGCCTCTCCCGGCCGGCCGAAAGGGCGCGCCCGAGCGCCGCATCACACCCGCTCGATGATCGTGGCCGCCCCCATCCCCGAGGCGATGCAGAGCGTGGCGAGGCCGGTGCCCTTGCCGGTCCTCTCGAGTTCGTCGAGCAGCGTTCCGATGATGATGGCGCCCGTCGCGCCCAGCGGATGGCCCATCGCGATCGCACCGCCGTTGACGTTGACCCGGTCGGGGTCGACGTCGAAGGCCTGCATGAAGCGCAGCACGACCGAAGCGAAGGCCTCGTTCACCTCGAAGAGGTCGATGTCGGAAACCGACATGCCGGCCTCCCTCAGGATCTTCTCGGTCACCGGCACCGGGCCGGTCAGCATGATCGTGGGATCGGTTCCGATCTTCGCGGTCGCGCGGATCCGTGCGCGCGGTTTCAGGCCGTACTCCTTGCCGAACCGTTCGTTTCCGACAAGGACGGCGGCTGCGCCATCGACGATCCCGGAGGAGTTGCCCGCATGGTGGACATGCTCGATCCGCTCAAGGTGCGGATACTTCATCAGCGCCACCTTGTCGAACCCCGGCATCACCTCGCCCATCGCCTTGAACGAGGGCTCGAGCCGGCCCAGCGCCTGCATGTCGGTTCCGGGGCGCATGTATTCGTCGCGGTCCAGAACCGGAAGCCCGTTCTGGTCTCGGACCGTCACGACCGAGCGCGCGAACCGGCCCTCGTCCCACGCCCTTGCGGCCCGCTTCTGGCTCTCCACCGCCAGCGCGTCGACGTCGTCGCGGGAGAAGCCGTATTCGGTGGCGATGATGTCGGCCGCGATCCCCTGCGGCACGAAGTAGGTCTTCATCGCCAGCGTCGGGTCGACGGCGATCGCCGCGCCGTCAGAGCCCATGGGAACGCGGCCCATCATCTCGACGCCGCCCGCGATGTAGGCCGCTCCCGCACCGCCCCGCACCTGGTTGGCGGCGAGGTTGACCGCCTCCATGCCCGAGGCGCAGAACCGGTTGATGGCAAGGCCGGGGATCCGCTCGTCGAGGTCGCTGAGCAGAACCGCGGAGCGCGCGAGGCACCCGCCCTGCTCGCCGACCTGGGTGACGTTGCCCCAGATCACGTCCTCGACCGCCTGGCCGTCGAGCCCGTTGCGCTCCTTCACCGCGTTGAGGACCTTCGCCGAAAGCGCGACCGCGGTGACCTCGTGCAGCGATCCGTCGGGCCGGCCCTTCCCGCGCGGGGTGCGGACGGCGTCATAGATGTAGGCTTCGGTCATGTCGGTCCTCCTTGGGCGCAGAGCGCGCGTGTCGGTGTGAGGGTGTGGCGACGGCGCACCGCGGCAGCCGGCGCGGCGGCGGCAACCGCGGCGGGGGTTTCACACCCCCGCACCCCCGTGGAGTATTTCAGACAGGATGAAGGGGCGCGGTAACGAAGCATCAACCCTTCTGCAGCAGTCTCGGAACTGCGGTACAGGCTGGAGAGCCGATGACCGCACAGGGTGAAGGCGCCGCCCCGGCGCGGAGTGCGATGGTCACGGGTCCCGGGTCCGGGCACGTGCCGGGGCGTGCGCTGCCCTTCATCCTGTCGCAAGTACTCCACGGGGGTGCGGGGGTGTGAAACCCCCGCCTCCGACGTCCGGCGTTGCGTGCGTCCCATGGCGCTCCCTCCAGGTTCCCGCCGCCTCCCCCGCGCATCCGCCGTCACGCCGAGCGGCGCGCGTGCGGTTCGCGGGGCTCAGAAATTCGCCGCCTCCAGCGCCATGACCGGCTCGGCGCCCGACTCGATGCGCCTGAGGTGCATGGACGTCGCCGGCAGCTGGCGCGCCATGTAGTAGCGGCCCGTCGCGACCTTGGCCCTGAGGAACTCGGCGTCGCCCTCGCCCCTCTCCAGCGCCGCGATCGCTGCCTTCGCCATGCGCGCCCACATCAGCCCGAGGCAGACATGCCCCATCATGTGCATGAAGTCGTAGCTGCCCGCGAGCGCCGCGTTGGGGTTCTTCATGCCGTTTGCCATGAAGAACATTCCGGCGGCCTGGAGGTCCTTGGAGGCAGCCTTGAGCGGATCGAGGAAGTCCGCCTTCAGCGCCGCGTTACCCTCGTTCTCCTTGATGAAGGCCTTCACCATCTCGAAGAAGGCCATGACGTGCCTTCCGCCGTCCTGGGCGAGCTTGCGGCCCACGAGGTCGAGCGCCTGGATCCCGTTCGCGCCCTCGTAGATCATCGCGATGCGCGCGTCGCGGGCGAACTGGCTCATCCCCCATTCCTCGATGTAGCCGTGCCCGCCGTAGACCTGCTGGGCGGCGACGCACATCTCGAAGCCCTTGTCGGTCAGGAAGCCCTTGATGACCGGCGTCATCAGCGAGATCAGCCCCTCGGCCGCGGCGTCGCCCTTGCGGTGTGCGGCGTCGATGAGGGAGGCGCCCCAGAAGGTGAAGGCGCGGGCGCCCTCGACGAAGCTCTTCTGGTCCATCAGGTTGCGGCGCACGTCGGGGTGGACGATGATCGGGTCCGCCGGCCCGGCGGGGTTCCGGACGCCGGTCACGTCGCGGCCCTGAAGGCGGTCCTTCGCGTAGGCCAGCGCATTCTCGTAGGCAACCGCCGCCTGGGCGTAGCCCTGGAGGCCCACCCCGAGCCGCGCCTCGTTCATCATGGTGAACATCGCGCGCATGCCCTTGTGCAGTTCTCCGACCAGGTAGCCCTCCGCCCCGTCGTAGTTCATCACGCAGGTGGCGTTGCCGTGGATGCCCATCTTCTCCTCGATCTTGCCGACCGAGACGGCGTTGCGCGCCCCGAGGCTGCCGTCGGGGTTCACGAGGAACTTCGGCACGATGAAGAGGCTGATCCCCTTCGTGCCCTCTCCGCCGCCCGGCGCCTTGGCGAGCACCAGGTGGATGACGTTCGAGGCAAGGTCGTGGTCGCCTGCGGAGATGAAGATCTTCTGGCCGGTGATGCGGTAGGTGCCGTCCGCCTGCGGCTCGGCCCTGGTGCGCATGATCCCGAGGTCGGTGCCGGCATGCGGCTCGGTCAGGTTCATGGTGCCGGTCCATTCGAGGCTCACCATCCTCGGCAGGAAGGTCTGCTTCTGCTGCTCGGATCCGTGCGCGAGGATCGCCGAGATCGCGCCATGGGTCAGGCCCTGGTACATGTTGAACGCCATGTTGGCCGAGACGAACATCTCGCCGACCGCGGTGCCCATCAGGTAGGGCAGGCCCTGGCCGCCGAACTCCTCGGGCAGGTCGAGGCCGTTCCAGCCGCCCTCCCGGATCTGCCCGAAGGCCTCGCGGAACCCGCGCGGCGTGTAGACGATGCCGTTCTCGAGCCGGCAGCCCTCGGTGTCGCCGACCGCGTTGAGCGGCTGGAGCACCTCGGAGGCGAGCCGGCCGGCCTCGCCGAGCACGGCCTCGGTGAAGTCGCGCTCGAGCTCGGCATAGCCGGGGATGTCGCTCTCGGCGACCTTCAGCACCTCGTGCAGCACGAACTGCATGTCCTTCACGGGGGCGGTGTAGCTCGGCATGGTCTTCCTCCCTGCTCCTCGGCGTTCGGCGTTACTCGGCGGCGTCCCTGCGGTCCATCGAGGCCAGCATCTGCTCGCCCCAGGCAATCTGCTCCTGCAGCTCCGCGATCGCGACGTTCAGCTCGTCGCGCTGCGCGACCATCTCGGCGAGGCGCTTCTGCGCGAGCTCGTAGGTGCGGCGGAGCTGCGTGGCCTGCTGGTCGCCCATGTCGTAGAGGTCGAGCAGCTGGCGGATGTCCTCCAGGCTGAAGCCGAAGCGCTTGCCGCGCAGGATCAGCTTGAGCCGCGCGCGGTCGCGCTTGGTGAACCAGCGCCGCTGCCCCTCGCGGATGGGGAACAGCAGCTCCTTCGCCTCGTAGAAGCGCAGCGTCCGCGGCGTCACCCCGAAGGCGTCGCACATCTCGCGGATCGTCATCAGGTCTTCCTTCGTCATCTCGGATACCCTTTCCAGCCCGGTTTTCGGGCAGGGAGATGCGTAGCGCGCCCCTTCCATACAAGCAGGGTTGACGTCCGCGTAAGCGGAACGTGGCGTCACTTCGCGTCTGACGAAAGGTCACGAAAGCTTCCCCTGCGTCAGCCGCAATTTCCTGAGGCCCGAAGCGGTTCGGACCGGGGTGCCCGGCGCGGCCGGCGGGGCCTGTGGGGCCTCAGTCGAGCGAGCTGGCCACGTCGTCGCGCAGCTTCCTGAGGTCGGCGATGGTCTCGTCGAGCTGCGCGCGCTCCGCCGCGAGGACCCCGAGCTGCCGGTCGGCCAGTTCGACCCAGGCGCGCATCTGCTTCTCGGTGCCTTCCTTGTCGTAGATCAGCAGCCACTGGCGGATCTCCTCGAGGCTGAAGCCGAAGCGGCGGCCCCGGAGGATCAGCTTCATCCGCGCCACCTCGCGCGGGCCGTAGAAGCGCGCGCGCCCCTCCTTCTCGGGCGCCAGCAGCTCGATGTACTCGTAGTAGCGCAGCGTGCGCGGCGTCACGTCGAACCGCGCGCACATCTCCTTGAACGACAGTCGCGTGTCGGCCATCGTCTCACTCTCCCCTGCCGCGTAGCGTAGCCTCGCCGGCCTCTCCGGGCAAACGCCGAAGCGCCACAGCCGGTTTCGACGTTCGGTTTCCGGCTTGCCGCCGGGCGCGGAGCCGGGAATAACGGTCCGCGCGGATGGGACGGCATGACCCCGGACAAGAAGAAGATCGCGCGCCAGTTCATCGAGGCCCTGCCCCACGCCCGGGCGCTGGGGCTCCGCCTTCTCGAGATCGGCGACGGCATGGCCGAGATCGCGATGACCTGGGACCCGAAGCTGGTCGGCGACCCGGTGACGGGGGTCATCGCCGGCGGCGCGGTCTCCGCGCTGATGGACACCTGCGGCGGCGCGGCGGTGATGTGCCACCCGGACGCGCCCGGCGGCACCGCGACGCTCGATCTCAGGATCGACTACATGCGCCCGGCGACGCCCGGCCAGGGCATCGTCGCCCGTGCCGAGGTCTACCACATCACCCGCACCGTCGCCTTCGTGCGCGCCACCGCCACCGACGATGACCGCGCCCGCCCGGTCGCCACCGCGACCGGCGCCTTCACGGTGGAGCGCGGCCGGTGAAGCGCCCGAAGCCCGAGCCCGTCCAGGTGGTGAAGGAACGCCGCGACCGGGCGCTCTCGGCGCTGGTTCACGGCGTGCCCTACATCCAGTTCCTCGGCATCACCTTCGACCGGCGGGGCGACGAGCTCACGGCGTTGCTGCCCTTCGACGAGAAGCTGATCGGCAATCCGCTGCTGCCGGCGCTCCACGGCGGGGTGACGGCGGCCTTCCTCGAGGTGACGGCGGTCATCGAGCTTTCCTGGTCGCTTCTCTGGGAGGCGATGGAGTCCGGTGCGCTCGACCCGGCCCGGCTGACGCCCGAGACGATGCCGCGGCTGCCCAAGACCATCGACTTCACGGTCGATTACCTGCGCTCGGGGCTGCCGCGCGACGCCTACGCCCGGGCGCGCGTGAACCGCTCGGGCCGGCGCTACGCCTCGGTCCATGTCGAGGCGTGGCAGGACAACCGGGCCCGCCTCATCGCCCAGGCGACCGGCCACTTCCTGATGCCCGCCCGGGAATGACGCCCGAAGCCGCGCCGGTCACCCATGGCCGCGTGCTCAGGGTCGCGCTGCCGATCGTGCTGTCGAACGCGACCGTGCCGATCCTGGGCGCGGTCGATACCGGCGTCGTCGGGCAGATGGGCGCGGCCGCGCCGATCGGCGCGGTCGGGATCGGCGCGATCGTCCTTTCGGCGGTCTACTGGATCTTCGGCTTCCTGCGCATGGGCACCACGGGGCTTGCCGCCCAGGCCGAGGGCGCGGGCGACCGGGCGGAGGTCGCCGCGCTCCTGTCGCGCGTGCTGATGATCGGCGCGGCCGCGGGGCTGGCGATGATCCTGATGCAGTCGGCGATCTTCGCCGGCGCCTTCCGCCTTGCCCCCGCCACGCCCGAGGTCGAGGCGCTGGCCCGCGACTACATGGCGGTGCGCATATGGTCCGCGCCCGCCGCGATCGCGCTCTACGGCGTCACCGGGTGGCTGATCGCGCTGGAACGCACGCGGGCGGTGCTCGCGGTCCAGCTCTGGATGAACGGGCTCAACATCCTGCTCGACCTGTGGTTCGTCCTCGGCCTCGGCTGGGGGGTGCGCGGCGTGGCCTTCGCCACCTTCCTCGCCGAATGGTCGGGGCTCGCGCTCGGCCTCTGGTTCTGCCGCGCCGCGCTCGCCGCGCCGGCGGCCCGCGCCTGGGCGCGCGTGTTCGACCGCGCGCGGCTCGCCCGGATGGCCGCGGTGAACGGCGACATCCTGATCCGCTCGGTCCTCCTGCAGGCGATCTTCGTCTCGTTCCTGTTCCTCGGCGCGGGGCTCGGCGACGTGGCGCTCGCGGCGAACCAGGTGCTGCTTCAGTTCCTCAACATCACCGCCTATGCGCTCGACGGCTTCGCCTTCGCCGCCGAGGCGCTCGTCGGCCAGGCGGTGGGTGCCGGCGCGCGCGCGCGGTTCCGCCGCGGGGCCGCCCTCTCCTCGGCCTGGGGCCTGGGGTCCGGCGTCCTGATGGCGCTCGCCTTCGCGCTGGCAGGCGGTGCGATCATCGACACCATGACCACGGCCGCGGAGGTGCGTGCCGCGGCCCGCGACTACCTGCCGTGGATGGTGGCCGCGCCCCTCCTCGGCGCCGCCGCCTGGATGCTCGACGGGATCTTCATCGGCGCCACCCGCACCCGCGACATGCGCGACATGATGGCCGTGTCGGCGGCCGTCTATGCGCTGGCCGTCGCAGTCCTGCTGCCGGCCTTCGGCAACCACGGGCTCTGGGCCGCGCTCAGCCTCTCCTTCGTGGTCCGGGGGATCACGCTCGGGATGCGCTATCCGGGGCTCGAGCGTTCGGTCGGCCCGGCATGACCCGCCGGCGAGGCATCCGCGCGGCGGGCCGGGCCGGCGCGCACACGGCTCAAAGCGCCTTGGCGATGTGCCGCAGCTCGAACTTCTGGATCTTGCCGGTCGAGGTCTTCGGCAACTCCCGGAACACCACCTGCTTCGGCGTCTTGAACCCGGCGAGGCGGCCGCGCGCGAAGGCGATCAGCTCTTCCTCGGTGGCGCTCGCGCCCTCCTTCAGCTCGACGAAGGCGCAGGGCACCTCGCCCCACTTCTCGTCCGGCTTGGCCACCACCGCGCAGAGCAGCACCGCCGGGTGGTGCATCAGCGCGCCCTCGACCTCGACGGAACTGACGTTCTCGCCGCCCGAGATGATGATGTCCTTTGCCCGGTCGGTGATCTTGATGTAGCCGTCCGGGTGCTGGAAGGCCACGTCGCCCGAGCGGAAGAAGCCGCCCGCGAAGGCCTCCTCGGTCGCCTTCTCGTTGCGGTAGTAGCCCTTCATCACGCAGTTGCCGCGGATCATGATCTCGCCGAGGCTCTGCCCGTCCCATGGCACCGGCGCGAGCGTCTCCGGCGACCGCACGGAGATCTCCTCCATCATCGGCATCAGCACGCCCGTGCGCGCCTTGATCGCGGCCTTCTCCTCGGCGGGCAGGCCGCCCCAGGCCTCCTCGTTCCAGAGGCATTCGGTGACGTGCCCGTAGGTCTCGGTCAGCCCGTAGACCTGGGTCACGTTGAAGCCCAGCCGCTCGATCGCCTGAAGCGTCGCGGCCGGCGGCGGGGCGCCGGCGGTGAACACCTCCACGGTGTGGGAGAACGGCCGACGCTCCTCGTCCCTGGCGTTGATGATGGTGTTGAGCACGATCGGCGCGCCGCCGAAATGCGTCACCCCCTCGTCGGCGATCGCGTCGTAGATCGCCTTCGCCCGCACGTCGCGGCAGCAGACGACCGTGCCGCCCAGCACCGGGATCATCCAGGTGTGGTTCCAGCCGTTGCAGTGGAAGAGCGGCACGATGGTCAGGAACTTCGGGTGAAGCGTCATCCGCCAGGAGATCACCGTGCCCATCGTCATGAGATAGGCGCCGCGATGGTGGTAGACCACGCCCTTGGGCCGCCCCGTCGTGCCCGAGGTGTAGTTGAGCGCGAGGCTTTCCCACTCGTCCTCGGGCAGGATCCAGTCGAAGCCGGGGTCGCCGGCGGCGAGCAGGTCCTCGTATTCGGTGTAGGCGCTCTCGGCCGGAACGCCCGCCACCGCGTCGGCGACCTCGATGACGGTCGGGGCCGGACCCTCCATCCGCTCGAAGGCCTCGGCGGCAAGCGGCAGGAACTGCGGGTCGCACAGAAGCGCCTTCGCCCCCCCGTGGTCGAGGATGTAGGCCACGGTGTCGGGATCGAGCCGGGTGTTGATCGTGTTCAGCACCGCTCCCGCCGCGGGCACGCCGAAATGCGCCTCGGCCTGGGCGGGAACGTTCGGAAGCAGCGTCGCCACCACGTCGCCGGGGCGGATCCCGGTCTGCACGAGCGCCGAGGCCAGGCGGCTGACGCGCGCGTGATACTCGGCATAGGTGAAGCGCCTCGGCCCGTAGACCAGCGCCTCGCGGTCGGGGAAGACCAGCGCCGCCCGGCGCAGGTGCGACAACGGCGTGAGCGGCACGAAGTTCGCCCGTCGCTTCTCCAGCCCCGTCTCGTCGGCGAGCCAGCCCATTCTCTCCTCCCTGCCCGATCCGCGCGGAATTCCCGGTCTTCACGTCGGTCGCGGACAAGACTATGGCGGTGGAGGGCCGTTCATCAACGGCAAAGGAGACGCCGTTGACCGCGCTGGCACCCCCAGTCCAGAACCGCACGCTTGCCGCCGCAGGCGCCATCCTCGTCGCGGCCACCCTGATCGGCTTCACCGACAACTTCGTGCGGGTGATCGCCGAGGACGCCGGGCTCTGGCAGTTCCACGCCACGCGGACCGCGATGGCGATGGTGCTGCTCGGGCTTCTCGCCGCGCCGCTCGGGCTGAGGCTCCGCCCGCGCAACCTCCGCGCGGTGGCGGCCCGCAGCCTGGTCCACGGCTCGGCGATGGTCGTCTACTTCGGCTGCCTGGCGTTCCTCACGGTCGCCGAGACGGCGGCGGGGCTCTTCACCGCGCCGATCTTCGTGCTGATCTTCTCGCGCTTCCTCTACGGCCACCCGCTCGGGCCGGTCCGGATCGCCGCGGTCGCGCTCGGCTTCCTCGGCGCCGTCCTCGTGCTGCTTCCCGAGGCGCAGGCGGGGCTGCGGCCGGTGCTGGTCCTGCCGGTCGCCGCCGGCGCGCTCTATGCGCTCGGCAACCTCGCCACGCGGGAATGGTGCGCCGGCGAGAGCGCCGAGACGCTCACGCTCGGCTTCTTCGTGGCGCTCGGCCTCTACGGCCTCGTCGGGGTGGCGGTGCTTGCGATCGTCGCGCCGGCGGCGCCGGCGGGTCCGGAAGGCTTCCTCCTGCGCGGGGCCGTCTGGCCGCCCGCGGGCTTCTGGTTCTGGACCTTCGTGCAGGCCGTCGGTTCGCTGCTCGGGGTCGGGCTGATGGTGCGCGCCTACCAGCTCGCCGAGGCGAGCCGCGTCTCGGTCTTCGAATACGTGATCCTGCCGGTCTCGGCCGCCTGGTCCTGGGCGATCTGGGGCCAGACGGTGGCGCCGGTCTCCGCGGCCGGAATGGTGCTGATCTTCGCCGCCGGGGCGATGATCGCGCTCCGCGCGCGGTAGGTTCAGGGCTTGCCCGGCCGCGGCCTTCGCCTAGTCTCGGCACCCACCGCCGACCGCGAGGGGCCGCCCGCGTGACCCGCCTGATCGTGACCGCCATGAGGAACGAGGCGCCCTATCTCCTCGAATGGGTCGCCTATCACCGGCTGATCGGCTTCGACCGCTTCCTCGTCTATTCCAACGACTGCGACGACGGCACCGATGCGATGCTCGACCGCCTCGCCGCGCTCGGCCTCGTGGTGCACGAGCGCAACGCGCCGGTGGGCCGCAAGGGCGTGCAGTGGACCGCGCTCGGGCGCGCCACCGACCACCCGGAGACGGCGGCGGCCGAGTGGATCCTGGTGGCCGACTGCGACGAGTTCGTGAACGTGCGCGCCGGCGCGGGCCGGCTCGACGACCTGATCGCCGCGGTGCCGGGGGCGGACGCCGTGGCGCTCACCTGGCGGCTCTTCGGGTCGAACGGGGTGATGGCGATCGAGGACCGCCCGGTGATCGCCCAGTTCACCCGCGCCGCACCGTTCCCCTGCCACGCGCCCTGGGAGGCGAGCCAGTTCAAGACGCTGTTCCGCGCAGGCAGCTACCGCAGGCTCGGCGTGCACCGGCCGAAGGCGCCCGTGCCGGGGCGGGCACCGGTCTGGGTCAACGGCTCGGGCGCGCCGCTCGGGGAGCGCTTCGCGCGGGAGGGGACGCTGACCTGGGGCGCCGCGGGCGGGATCGATCTCGCCTGCCTCAACCACTACTCGCTGCGCTCGGCGATGGCCTTCCTCGTCAAGGCCGACCGCGGCCTGCCGAACCGCACCGGCCGGCCGGTGGACATCGGCTACTGGGCCGACCGCAACTTCAACACGGTCGAGGAGACCTCGATCCTGCGGCACCTGCCCGCGCTCGAGGCCGCCCTCGCCGCGCTGCGCGCCGACCCGGTGCTGGGGCCGCTGCACGCGGCGGGGCTCGCCTGGCACCGGGCGCGCGCCGAGGCGCTCGCCGACAGCGTCGAGGGGCTCAGGCTTCTCACCCGCGCGCTCGGCACCGAGCGGCGCGACCTCGAACCGGGGCTTGCCCGGCGGCTTCTGATGCGCCGCGCCGCGCTGCGCGAACGCGAGGGCGAATGACCGGAGCGCCCGGCCCCGGCCGGTGCGGGCGGGGGGTTTCACACCCCCCGCGCCCCCCGTGGAGTATTTCCGACAGGATGAAGGGGGCAGATCAGGCGAGCATCTCCTCGACCCAGGCGGGCACGAGCCTCGTGGCCGGGCCGAGACGGACCTCGTGGAAGCGCCGGGCGACCTCGGAGGGTTCGAGGTTGAGTTCGAGGCAATGCGCCCCGGCGGCGCGCGCCTCCTCGACGAAGCCCGCCGCCGGCCAGACCTGGCCCGAGGTGCCGATGGCGACGAAGGTCCGGCAGCGGGCGATCGCGGCGCCGATCTCCTCCATGTGCAGCGGGATCTCGCCGAACCAGACCACGTCGGGGCGGGTGGCGGGGCGGCCGCAGGCCGGGCAGGGATCCTCGCGGCGCATCACCGCCGGCGCCTCCCATCTTGCCCCGCAGGCGGCGCAGAGCGCGCGCGAAAGCGCGCCGTGCATGTGGATCACGGCGCGGGAGCCGGCGCGCTCGTGCAGGTCGTCCATGTTCTGGGTGACGACGAGGACCCCGCCCGGCCGGCGCTCCTCGAGCCGCGCGAGCGCGAGGTGCGCGGCATTCGGGCTCGCGGCGCGCGCGTTGGCCCGCCGGGCATTGTAGAAGTCGAGGACCGCCTCCGGATCGGCCGCGAAACCCTCCGGGGTGGCGAGGCGCACCGGGTCGAATCGGGCCCAGATCCCGCCTGCATCCCGGAAGGTGCCGAGCCCGCTCTCCGCCGAGATCCCCGCCCCGGTCAGGACGACGATGTCGGGCGCGACCGGCACGGGCCGGGCTCAGGTCCTGCCGCAGAAGGCTTCCGCGGTCTCGCCGAAGGCACGGTAGCGCTGCCAGAACGCCGAATCGCGCGGCCGCTTCGACTGGCGCACCTCCTGCGCCTCGTGAGGATCGCGGAAGAACTTGGCCGCGCGGCGCTGCTCGCTCCGGCTGAGCGTGTGGTTGGCCGCCTGCTGGATGCAGCCGCAGAGCTGCGGCGTCGCGCCCGCCCGTCCGGACGCGCGGCAGGCCTGCTCGATCGGGCCCGCATGGGCGCCGGTGGCCGCCAGCACGGCCAGGATGACGGCTATTGCCAGGAAGTCTCTCATCGTCTGCCTCGTTGCCCTTCGGCGGGCCGCCTCTCCGGCGCGGGTTGGCCCCACGCTCCCGGACAGCCCGCAAGCCGTGGAAGAATGCCATTTTCAGTGCGCGATTTCAACGCCCTGAGACGTGACATTCATGTGAGGTCCGGCGTCGCGGCCCAGACCGTCGCCCGGCGGTGGCATCGCCCGGCCCGGCCCGCCGATCAGCCCCGCGGCCCCTGCCGGAGCCCGCCGCCCGTGTCCCGACGATCGACCGCCCGCTTCCCGGCGGGAGGCACCGCCGCGACGCCGCCGCCCCGGCCGTGGTGCCGGACGATCCCCGGCTCAGCGGCGGATGGCGAAGCCGCCGCCGCCCGGATCGGCCGCCGGCCCCGCCTCGACAGCCGTGACCGCTGCGGCGGGCGGCCCCCGGTGCAGCGCGGCCAGCATCGCGGCCACCGCCGCCTCCTCGCCGGCGAGCACGGCCGTCACCGCGCCGTCGGCCTCGTTCCGCACCCAGCCGTCGAGACCCCGGCGACGCGCCTCCCCGGCCGTCCAGGCCCGGAAGCCCACGCCCTGCACCCGCCCGGTGATGCGCACGCGGCGTGCCACCCTCGCCATCGCCACCTCCCGCCGGCGAATATCGCACGGCCCCCGGTCTGCCGTCACCCGATGCCGCCTTGACCCGCCCCCACCCCCAAGCGATATCGCGCGGATGACCGAGCTCTCGCGCATCCGCAACTTCTCCATCGTCGCCCACATCGACCACGGGAAATCCACCCTGGCCGACCGGCTGATCCAGATGACCGGCACCGTCGCCGAGCGCGACATGAAGGAACAGCTCCTCGACAGCATGGACATCGAGCGCGAGCGCGGCATCACGATCAAGGCCAACACCGTCCGCATCGAATACCCCGCGAAGGACGGCCAGACCTACGTCCTCAACCTGATCGACACGCCCGGCCACGTCGATTTCGCCTACGAGGTCAGTCGCTCTATGCGCGCGGTCGAGGGCTCGCTCCTCGTGGTGGACGCGACCCAGGGGGTCGAGGCGCAGACGCTGGCGAACGTCTACCAGGCGATCGACGCCGACCACGAGATCGTGCCCGTCCTGAACAAGATCGACCTGCCCGCCGCGGATCCCGAACGGGTGAAGGCGCAGATCGAGGACGTGATCGGGCTCGACGCCTCGGGGGCCATCCCGATCAGCGCCAAGACCGGCCTCGGCATCCCGGACGTGCTCGAGGCCATCGTGCACCGCCTGCCGCCGCCGAAGGGCGACCGCGACGCGCCGCTCAAGGCGATGCTCGTGGACAGCTGGTACGACCCCTACCTCGGCGTCGTCGTCATGATCCGCGTGATGGACGGCGTCATCCGCAAGGGCGACCGGATCCGCATGATGCAGACCGGCGCCGTCTACGGCGTCGACCGCCTCGCCGTGCTCAAGCCCGCGATGGTCGACATCCCCGAGCTCGGCCCCGGCGAGATCGGCGTGCTGACCGCCTCGATCAAGCAGGTCCGCGACACCCGCGTGGGCGACACGATCACCCACGAGAAGCGGCCCTGCGCCGAGGCCCTGCCCGGCTTCAAGCCCTCGGTCCCGGTGGTGTTCTGCGGCCTCTTCCCGGTCGATGCCTCCGACTTCGAGGCGCTGCGCGACGCCATCGAGAAGCTCGCCCTCAACGACGCCTCCTTCACCTACGAGATGGAGACGTCGGCCGCCCTCGGCTTCGGCTTCCGCTGCGGCTTCCTCGGGCTACTCCACCTCGAGGTGGTCCGCGACCGGCTGGAGCGCGAGTACGACCTCGACCTCATCACCACCGCGCCCTCGGTCGTCTATCACGTCCACATGCGCGACGGCACGATGATGGAGCTCCACAATCCCGCCGACATGCCCGACCTCACCCATGTCGACCACATCGAGGAGCCGCGGATCAAGGCGACCATCCTCGTCCCCGACGAGTATCTGGGCGACGTGCTCAAGCTCTGCCAGGACCGGCGCGGCATCCAGCTCGAGCTGACCTATGCCGGCTCCCGCGCGATGGTGGTCTACGACCTGCCGCTCAACGAGGTGGTCTTCGACTTCTACGACCGGCTGAAGTCGGTGACGAAGGGCTATGCGAGCTTCGACTACCAGCTCATCGGCTACCGCGAGGACAACCTCGTCAAGATGAGCGTCCTCGTGAACGAGGAGCCGGTCGATGCCCTCTCCATGATGGTCCACCGCGACCGCGCCGAGATGCGCGGCCGGGCGATGGTGGAGAAGCTCAAGGAGCTGATCCCCCGCCACATGTTCAAGATCCCGATCCAGGCCGCGATCGGCGGGCGCGTCATCGCGCGCGAGACGATCAGCGCGATGCGCAAGGACGTGACCGCCAAGTGCTACGGCGGCGACGTGACGCGCAAGAAGAAGCTGCTGGAGAAGCAGAAGGCCGGCAAGAAGAAGATGCGCCAGTTCGGGAAGGTGGAGATCCCGCAGCAGGCCTTCATCAACGCGCTGAAGATGGACGGGTAAGGGGCGGCTTCGTTCGCCCACCCGGTCGGACCCGCCCGCAGGCCGGGTCGAGACCCGCACGGAGGGAGTGCAGCGGTGTGGCCGGCCATCTCGCCCTCAGCCGACCTGCCCGGCTGACCCCTTCGGGACAAGCGAACCGGGACGGGCCGATGCCCCACTCGGCGCCGGGCGCTGGCCGCACCGTCCGATCACCCCGTCCGGCCGCCCCGTCGCGGGCTGCCGGCGGCGTCTCTTGACGATAGTCAAGACGGGGGCGGCGCGCTGGAGCTAGCCTTCGTGCAGACCTCCGCGAAAGCGCGCGTCCACGCCGATGCGGGTCATCCGGGCGGACGCAGCGTCGGGCGGAGGGCTTCGATCAGGGATCCCGGCGAGGACGCCGCGGGCGGGAACCGGCATGGGTCCGCGTTCCGCCGCCGCGGCAGCATCACCGGACATCATGGAGGGAAGGACATGAGCGACCCCGACAGCGCGACCCCGAACGCCGAGCACGGCCCGCCCGAACGGGTTCCGTTCATGCAGCAGCTCCTCGACAACCCGTTCCTGCTCCTCTTCCTCGGCGTGACGGTTCCCGCCGTGCTCTACACGGTCTGGGGCGTGATGGAGATCGCCTCCATCCCCGTTGCCGACTGACCCCCGCGGCGGGAGGCACCACCATGGCCATCACACCTCCGTCAAACCGCCTCTGGTGGAAGGAGCCGATTCACGGCGTCGAGCTCGCCTGGATCGTGATCGCGTTCCTCTGGGGCCTGTTCATGTTCTTCTTCATGATCGCCTGGCACTTCATCGGCGAGCAGAACCTCTCGAACGAGACCTACAAGATCCGTCCCGAACGCTACCAGGAGAAGGTCGAGGCCTTCGCCGCCGAGTTCCAGGCCACCGACGCCGGGGGCAACCCCATCGACGAGGACGGCGTGCCCGTCGTCCGGCCGCCGGCCGGCGGCGACGCCTACATCCTCGCCCGGCTCTGGGAGTTCTGGCCGATCCTCGAGCTGAAGAAGGGCGAGAGCTACCGCATCCACCTGTCCTCGGTGGACTGGCAGCACGGCTTCTCGCTCCAGCCCACCAACATCAACATCTCCGTCCACCCGGGCTACGAGCACGTCATCACCCTGACGCCCACCGAGACGGGCGCCTTCGGCATCGTCTGCAACGAATACTGCGGGGTCGGCCACCACACGATGACCGGCCGCATCCGCGTCGTCGAGTGAGAGAGGGCGAACCCATGACCACGATCGACCACGGCACCGTCTCCCTGCCGGGCGTGACGGCCAGCTACCGCACCTGCCGCTTCACCGGCCTCAGGATCGAAGCGAACGCCGAGACGCTCATCAAGGTGAACGCGGTCGCGGCAGTCGTCTTCCTCGCGCTCGGGGGGCTGATGGGCCTCCTCGTCGCACTCACCCGCTGGCCGGCGGTGCAGCTCCTGCCGGCGGAATGGTTCTACCTCATGCTCACCGGGCACGGCGCGAACGTGCTCCTGTTCTGGATCATCTTCTTCGAGATCGCGGTGCTCTACTTCGCCTCGGCCGTCATCCTCGGCTGCCGGCTCGCGGCCCCGCGGTTCGCGTGGCTCGCCTTCGCCCTGATGGTTGCGGGCGCGCTGCTGGCGAACTACGCCGTGCTGCGCGGCGACAGCTCGGTGATGTTCACCTCCTACCCGCCGATGCAGGCGTCGCAGTGGTTCTATCTCTCGCTCATCGTCTTCGCGGTCGGCGCGCTGCTCGGCGTGTTCGTGTTCTTCGGCACGCTCGTCGTCGCCAAGGCCGAGAACACCTACGACGGCTCCGTCCCGCTCGTGACCTTCGGCGCGATCACCGCCGGCATCATCGCCGTGTTCACGCTCGCCTCGGGGGCGATCATCCTGATCCCCACCTGGCTCTGGTCGCTCGGTCTCGTCTCGAACATCGACAGCCTGATGTACAAGGTCGTCTGGTGGGGCATGGGCCACTCCAGCCAGCAGATCAACGTCTCGGCCCATGTCGCGATCTGGTACGCGATCGGCGCGATGGTGGTCGGCGCGAAGCCGCTTTCCGAGAAGGTCAGCCGCACGGCCTTCCTGATGTACATCCTGTTCCTGCAGCTCGCCTCGGCGCACCACATCCTGGCCGAACCGGGCATGTCCTCGACCTGGAAGATCGTGAACACCTCCTACATGATGTACCTGGCCGTCATGGGGTCGATGATCCACGGCCTCACGGTCCCCGGCGCGATCGAGGCGGCCCAGCGGCGCAACGGCTTCACCCGGGGGGCCTTCGAATGGCTGACCAAGGCGCCCTGGGGCAACCCGGCCTTCGCCGGCATGTTCCTCAGCCTCGTGATGTTCGGCTTCATCGGCGGCATCTCGGGCGTGGTGCTCGGCACCGAGCAGCTCAACGTGCTGATGCACAACACGATCTACGTTCCCGGCCACTTCCACGGCACGGTCGTCGCCGGCACGACGCTCGCCTTCATGGCGATGACCTACCTCGTGGTGCCGCTGATCTTCCAGCGCGACATCCTGTGGCCCGGCCTCGCCAGGTGGCAGCCCTTCGTGTTCGGCATCGGCGCAGGCGGCATCTCGCTCTTCATGATGGGGGCGGGCACGCTCGGCGTCGCGCGCCGGCACTGGGACATCTCGCTGACCGATGCGGCGCACGCCTTCGAGTATCCCGCCGCCGCCTACCTGATGATGGGGCTGAACGGCATCTTCGCGATCCTCGCGGCGCTCGGCGGGGTGATGTTCATCCTGATCGTCGTCGCCTCGATCCTGGCCGGCCCCCGGCTCGACGCGCCCGGCGCGAAGCTGACGTTCCCGCTCCATGACCGCAGCCGCGAGGCGGTGGCCGAATACGGCAGCGAGGGCACGCTCAAGCTGCCCGGCACGATCATCCTCGTCGGCATCTTCTTCGCCTGCTTCGTCCTCTACTACTTCGTCAACTGGAAGTATCTCTCGGAACTCTGGCTGTTCCGCTGAGACCCTTCCGATGGGGAGCAAGCCGATGCGCGCCGCCCTGACCATGACCGTCTCGATCCTCAAGCTCAGGATCGGCTCCTTCGTCGCCCTCGCCGCGCTCGTGGGCATCCTCACCGGAGGCGGACGGATGGGCTGGATCGAGGCGGCCGTCTTCACCCTCGCCGTGCTCGGCGCCTCGGGCGCGGCGGGGGCCTTCAACCAGTACTTCGAACGCGCAACCGACCGGCTGATGGCGCGCACCGCCGGCCGCCCCTTCGCCAGCGGAAGGCTGAAGGCCGGCGCGATATGGCCGGTCACCTTCACCGGCCTCCTCGCCGCCTCGATCCTGATGGGCTGGTCGGTGGGCGGCACGCTCGCCGCGGCGCTCGTGTTCGCCGGCGCCTTCACCTACGGCGTCGTCTACACGCTCTGGCTCAAGCGCCGCACGGTCTGGAACGTGGTGATCGGCGGCGCGGCGGGCAGCTTCGCGCTCCTCGCCGGGGCGGCCGCGGCGGCCCCCGAATTCGGCCCGGCGATCGGCCCGGTGCCGCTCCTGCTCGCGGCGGTCCTCTTCCTCTGGACGCCGCCGCACTTCTGGGCGCTCGCCGCCGCGAAGGGTGCCGACTACCGGCGCGCCGGCATCCCGATGCTGCCTGTCGTCTCCGAGCCGGCGGTGTGGAGCCTCGCGATCTTCTCGCACGTCGCGGTCCTCGCCGCGCTGTCGCTCGCGCCGCTCCTCCTCGGGATGGGGCCGCTCTACGGGCTCTGCGCGCTGATCGGCGGCGGGCTCTTCGTGCGGGCGAGCTGGCGGCTCGTGCGCAACCCGGCCAAGGCCGAGGCGATGGCGACGTTCCGCGCCTCGCTCCTGCAGTTCGCGCTGCTCGCCCTCGGGGTCATCCTCGACCGTGCGATTGCCTGGGCTCCGGCATGGGCCGGCTGAGCGCCCTCCTCGCCGCGCTGCTCATCGCCCTTCCGGCCGCAGCGCAGGCGCCCGCGCTCGACGCCGCGGTCGCCTACGAGGAAAGCCAGGCCGCCATCGGGCGGCAGACGGGCGACCACGTCCTGACCGACCACCGCGGCCGTCCGCTGCCGCTCGCCTCCCTGCGCGGCCGCCCGCTCGTCGTCTCGCTCGTGTTCACCAGCTGCGCGACCGTCTGCCCGATCACCACCGACCACCTGCGCGAGCGGATCCTCTCGGTCCGCCGCGCGCTCGGCGACGAGACCTTCGACGTCCTGACCTTCGGCTTCGATGCCTCGGGCGACCGGCCGGCGCAACTCTCCGCCTTCGCCGGAACCCACCGGCTGCTCGGCATCCGCGGCTGGCACGTCGCCAGCGCCGACCCGGCCACGACCGAGGCCTTCCTCGCCGAGCTCGGCTTCTCCTTCCGCGTCGCGGCCGGCGGCTTCGACCACGTGACCCAGACCACGATCCTCGACGCCGGCGGGCGGGTCCACCGCCAGGTCTACGGCGAGGCCTTCCCGCTCCCCGTCCTCGCCGAACCGCTCAAGGAACTGGTCCTCGGCACCGCCACCCGGTCGCTCGCCGCCGCCGACCTGATCGACCGGATCAGCTTCCTCTGCACCGTCTACAACCCGCTCACCGGGGCCTACCGCTTCGACTACGGCATCTTCTTCGGCATCTTCTTCGGCGCGCTCTCGCTTCTCCTTACCGGGCTCGTGATCCTGCGCCTCTGGCTCGAACGCCGCCGCGCGCTCGGGGCGCGGGGCCGCGGCCGCGCGCTGCGCGACGGAGCGGCATGATGACCGGGCCGCGCGCCGCGCTCCGGCGCGGCTTCGACCGTGCGGAGCGCCTGCTCGACCGCGCCTTCGGCCCCGACTGGAACCCGCTCGCCCAGCTCGGGCCGCTCGGCTGGTTCCTGTTCTGGACCGTCGCCGGGACCGGGATCTACCTCTTCGTGTTCTTCGACACCGGCGTGACCGATGCCTACGCCTCGGTCGAATGGCTCACCGAGGACCACTGGTGGCACGCCGGGCTCGCGCGCAGCCTGCACCGCTACGCCTCCGACCTCATGGTGCTGGTGATGGTCCTGCACCTCGTCCGCGAATGGGCGATGGACCGCTACCGCGGGCGGCGCTGGTTCTCCTGGGTGACGGGCGTGCCGGTGATCTGGTTCGTCTACCTCTCGGGCATCACCGGCTACTGGCTCGTCTGGGACCGGCTCGCGCAGTACGTGGCCGTCACCAGCACCGAACTCCTCGACAGCCTCGGCATCTTCGCCGAGCCCATCGCGCGGAACTTCCTCGCGCCCGGCCTGCTCTCCAGCCGGTTCTTCACGCTGATGGTGTTCCTGCACATCGCCATACCGCTCCTGCTCCTGCTCATGATGTGGGTCCACGTCCAGCGCATCACCGAGGCGCGCACCCGCCCGCCCCGGGGGCTCGCGGCGATCACGCTCGGCGCGCTCGTCCTCGCCGCGTTCGTTCTGCCCGCGGTCTCGCAGGGGCCGGCAGACCTCGCCAGCGTGCCGCAGCGGGTGGGGATCGACTGGTTCTTCCTGCCGCTCTACCCGCTGATCGAGAGCCTGCCGCCCGGCGCGATCTGGGCCGGGGTCGCCGTCTTCACGCTCCTGATGGCCGGCCTGCCCTGGCTGCCGCCCCGGCGCGAGGCGGCCGCGGCGCAGGTGTTCCTCGACCACTGCAACGGCTGCGCCCGCTGCGTTGCCGACTGCCCCTATGCGGCGATCACGCTGGTGCCGCGCTCCGACGGCCTGCCGTTCAGCCACGAGGTGGCGGTCGATGCGGCCCGCTGCGTCGCCTGCGGAATATGCATGGGCTCCTGCCCGTCCTCGACGCCGTTCCGGCGCACCGGCGACCTGATCACCGGGATCGACCTGCCCGACCGGCCGCTCGCTGCGCTGCGCGCCGAGGTGATCGAGGCGGGCCGGGCGCTCGCCGGACCGGGCCGGGTCCTGACGCTGGCCTGCGCCCACGGCGCCGCAGCGGCGGCGGCGCCGGGCCGCGTGGTGCTGCCCTGCGTGGCGATGGCGCCGCCCTCGCTCGTCGATTTCGTCATCAGCCGGGGCCTTGCCGACGGGGTCGCCGTGGCCGGATGCGCCGAGCGCGACTGCTTCAACCGCTTCGGCGCGGCCTGGACGAAGGCACGCTTCGCCCGGACGCGCGACCCCTTCCTGCGCCAGCGGGTCCCGCGCGAGAGGGTGCTGACCGTCTGGGCCGGGCCGAGCGAGCCGGGGCGGCTCGACGCCGAACTCGAGGCCTTCTCCCGCCGCCTCGCCGCCCTGCCGGCCTTCGGCCACGTCCGCCCGCTCGACGAGGCCGAGGCCGAGGCCGGGGCCGCCGGGGCTTCGGCAGCCGCCCTCCGCCGCGGGGCCGCGCGATGACCGCGCCCGCCGCCCCCGGCCCGTTCTGGCGCGGCCGCCTGCGCCACCTCGCCGCGGGCGGGGCGATCCTGCTCGCGACGGCCCTCGGCACGGCGGCGCTGTCCTCGCGCCCGTCCTGGGAGAGCCTGCCCGAGGGCCACGCCCTGCTGAGGGTCAGCTTCACCCATTCCGGCGCCCGCACCTGCCGCGACCGCACCGCGGAAGAGCTTGCCGCCCTGCCGCCCAACATGCGCACCGCCCAGGTCTGCGAGCGCCGCCGCGCGCCCGTCCGCTTCGAGCTCGACCTCGACGGCCGGCCCCTGCTCGCGGCCGACCTGCCGCCGAGCGGCCTCGCCGGCAGCGGGCCCTCCCGCATATACTGGCGCCAGGAACTGCCGGCCGGCCCGCACCGGCTCGAGGTGCGGCTCTCCGACGACCCCGCTCTGGCCGGCTTCGGCCATGTGGCCACGTTCGACATCCGGCCGGGCCCCGGCGAGAGCGTGGCGCTCGACTTCGACGCCGCCGCCGGCGGCTTCTTCCTGCACTGAACCCGGAGGGACGCGATGGCCCCGATCGCCTGGAAGCCCGAATACAGCGTCGGCGACCCGGCGGTGGACCACGAACACCGCGAACTGGTCGACCTCGTGAACACCGCCGCCGGCGCGATCCTCGAAGGCCGCCCCGACGCCGACATCGACCGCTGCCTCGGCGACCTCTACCGCGCGATCGCCGCGCATTTCGCGCACGAGGAACGGCAGATGCAGCGCGCCGGCTACGACCAGTATCCGCCGCACAAGGCCGACCACGAACGCCTTCTCGACGCGCTGCGCGACATCATGGACGGCGCCGCCGCCGGCGAGGAGCCGACCGCCGAACGCCTGACCGCAGTGCTCGAGGCCTGGTTCACCGACCACTTCCGCACCCACGATTCCCGCCTGCACCGCCGCCTCGGCCCGCACGGGCACTGACGCCGGGCACGTGCCGCTGGCGGCGCCGCGGCCGAAGGCCCGGCCCGCCCGGAGACGTTCCCGCGTTGCGTCGGATCAGTCAGGGGATCGGTGGTAGCGGAGGAGGGATTTGAACCCCCGACACAAGGATTATGATTCCTCTGCTCTAACCAGCTGAGCTACTCCGCCAGAGCGCCGCGTAGGTATGGCTTTGCCGGATTTGCGTCAAGCCCTAATGCTTCACGCAGAGCTCCGCCGGCGTGGTGCAGAGCGTCTCCGCGCCGCCCTCGCCGATCAGGATCGGCTCGGTGATCTCGATGCCCCCGTCGTCGAGCCACAGCGCGGGCATGAAGTGGAACACCATCCCCGGCCTCAGCACCGTCCGGTCCGACGAGCGCAGCGACATCGTGCGCTCGCCCCAGTCGGGCGGGTAGGAAAGCCCGATCGAGTAGCCGCAGCGGCTGTCCTTCTCGAAGCCCAGGCGGTTGAGCGTGCCGTTGAAGGCATCGGCCACCTCGCCGCAGGTGGCGCCGGGGCGGGCGACCGCCAGCGCCGCGGCGGTGGCCTCGAGCACGGCTTCCTCGGCGCGGCGGTACTTCGCGGGCGGCTCGCCCAGGAACAGGGTGCGCGACTGCGGCGCGTGATAGCGCCGGCAGACCCCCGCGATCTCGAAGAAGGTCGCCTCGCCGCGCCGCAGCGGCCGGTCGTCCCAGGTCAGGTGCGGCGCGGTCGCGTCCGCCCCCGAAGGCGCCATCGGCACGATCGCCGGATAGTCGCCCCACTGACCGTCGGCGCCCAGCACCCCGGCCTTCAGGATCTCGGCCACCAGCACGTTCTTCGGCATCCCCGGCTCGGCCGTCTCGCGGATCACCGCATGCATCCGCTCGACGATCCGCGCGGCGCGCCGGATCAGGTCGATCTCGGCGGGGCTCTTCACCGCCCGCCGCCAGTTGACGAGGCCGGTCGCATCCACCAGCGCCGCGCCGGGCAGCGCGGCGGCCAGCGCGGCATGGGCGGCGGCGGAATAGTAGTAGTTGTCCATCTCCACGCCGATGCGGCCGCGGTCCAGCCCCCGCTCGGCCAGCCGCCGGGCGAGATCGCCCATCGGGTGCGCCTGAGGGTTCTGCACCAGATGGTCGGCATATCCGATGATGTCCTCCGCCCCCATCCAGACCGTGCGGCGGGCGCCGGCCGCATCCATCCCCCGGCCCCACCAGACCGGGTCGCCCTCCGGCCCGACGATGACCGCCTGGAAGGTGTAGAACGACCAGCCGTCGTAGCCCGTCAGCCAGGCCATGTTCGACGGATCGCTCGCCACCAGCGTGTCGATCCCGCGCTCTGCCATGGCCGCGCGCACGGCGGCGAGCCGCCCGGCGTATTCCTCGCGCGAGAAGGGCAGGTTCACCCCCTCCATCCCGATCCTCCCCTCCCCGTCCGGCCCGCGACCTCGCGCGCCTCGCCTTCCGCCGCGGGGCAGGCTATCCGGAAGCCGAGGCTTCGGAAAGGACGGCGATGCACGACCCCCTGCCCCTGACACGCGACGTGGTGCTGATCGGCGGCGGGCACACCCACGCGCTCGTCCTGCGCGCCTGGGGGATGAACCCGCTTCCCGGCGCCCGCCTCACCCTCGTCAGCCCCGATCCGGTCGCGCCCTACTCGGGGATGCTGCCCGGCCTCGTCGCCGGCCACTACGGCCGCGACGACCTGATGATCGACCTCGTGCGCCTCGCGCGCTTCGCCGGGGCGCGCCTCGTCCTCGGCCGTGCCGAGGGGCTCGACCGCGCCCGCCGCCAGGTGCTCGTCCCCGGCCGCGCACCCGTCCGCTACGATCTCGCCTCGCTCGACATCGGCGTGACCTCCGAGATGCCGGACCTTCCCGGCTTCGCCGCCCATGCCCATCCGGCCAAGCCCCTCGCCCCCTTCGCCGATGCGTGGGAGGCGCACCTCGCCCGGGTCGCCCAGGGCGGCCCCGCCGAGGCCGTGGTCATCGGCGGCGGCGTCGCGGGGGCGGAACTCGCCATGGCGATGGCCCACCGCCTCGGCCCCGGCAGGGTGACGCTGGCCGAGGCCGCCGCGACGCTGCTCCCGGCCCTCGCTCCGGGGACGCGCGCGGCGATCCTCGCCGAGGCGGAGCGGCTCGGCCTCGCCGTCCGCACCAACGCGGCGGTGGCCGAGGTCGGGCCGGACCACGTCCGCCTCGCGGGCGGCGAGAGGCTGCCCTCGGCCTTCACCTGCGGCGCCGCCGGCGCGCACGCCCATCCCTGGCTCGCGGAGACCGGGCTCGACCTCCACGAGGGCTACGTCGCCGTCGGCCCCACGCTCGCCAGCACCGGCGATCCCGCCGTCTTCGCCGTCGGCGACTGCGCGCACCTGACCCACGCGCCGCGCCCCAAGGCGGGGGTCTACGCCGTCCGGGCGGCGCCGGTCCTCCTCGACAACCTGCGCGCGGCGCTGACCGGCACGCGGCCGCGCCACTTCCGGCCGCAGCGCGACTACCTCAAGCTCGTCTCCTGCGGCGGCCGCCGCGCGGTCGCCGACCGCTCGGGCCTGCGGACGTCCGGCGCCTGGGTCTGGCGCTGGAAGGACCGGATCGACCGCCGCTTCATGGCCCGCTTCGCCGAACTCGCGCCGATGGACGCAGGCAAGGCCCCCGACCTCGCCGCCCTCGGGGCGCGCGAGGAGGCCGCCGGCCAGCCGCTCTGCGGCGGCTGCGCGGCCAAGGTCGGGCGCGGCGCGCTCGCCGCGGCGCTCGCCTCCCTCCCCGCCCCCGCCCGGCCCGACGTGCTGGCGGGCCCCGGCGACGACGCGGCGGTGCTGCGCACCGGCGGCGCGACCCAGGTGCTCACCACCGACACGCTGCGCGCCTTCACCGGCGACTGGTGGCTCCTCTCCCGCATCGCCGCGGTGCACGCGCTCGGCGACGTCTGGGCGATGGGTGCGGCGCCCCAGGCGGCGCTGGCGCAGGTGGTGCTGCCGCGCATGGCCGCGCCCCTCCAGGCCGCGACGCTCGCCGAGATCCTCGATGCCGCCGCAGGCGTGTTCGCCCCCGAAGGCGCGGCGATCGTGGGCGGCCACACCGCGCTCGGCGCCGAACTCTCCGTCGGCTTCACCGTGACCGGCCTCGCCGCGGGGCCGGTCACGGGCCTTGCCGGCGCGCGGGCCGGCGACGCGCTGATCCTGACCAAGGCGCTCGGCACCGGCGTCATCCTCGCCGCCGAGATGGCGATGCGCGCGCGGGGGCCGCATGTCGCCGCCGCGCTCGCGGCGATGGCGCGCCCGCAGGGCGAGGCCGCGCGGCTCCTCGCGCCCCGCGCCCGCGCGATGACCGACGTCACCGGCTTCGGCCTCGCAGGCCACCTCGCGGGGCTCCTCGCCGCCTCCGGCGTCTCGGCCCGGCTCGACCTCGCCGCGCTGCCGGTGCTCGAGGGCGCGCTCGACCTCCTCGCCGCCGGCATCCGCTCCACGCTCCACGCCGCGAACGCCGATCCCGGCGTGCCGCTCGCGCTCCCCCCCGGCCCGCGCGCCGAGCTCCTCCTCGACCCGCAGACGGCCGGCGGCCTGCTCGCCGCCGTGCCGGCGGACGAGGCGCCCGGCCTCGTCGCGGCCCTCCGCGGGCTCGGCCTTCCGGCCGCCGTCATCGGCCGCCTCGCCGAGGGCCCGCCGGCCATCACCGCCGCCTGACCCCCGCCCACGTCACCCTGTCCCAAATACTCCGCGGGGGGTCCGGGGGGCGCGAAGCCCCCCGCCGCGCCGCCCGCTAGCGCGCCGTCCCGGTCGCAACCCGCTCCGCGGCCGTCGCAACCGCCCGCCCCGCCGCGCGCGCCACCTCGGCCGCCGCCGCGGCCAGCCCCGCCTCCGAGAGATCGGCGAGCGCGACGCGCGCCACGACGCGCCCGGCCATCCGCACGCGCTGGCGGGCATAGCGCGGGTCGTAGTGCTCGGCCATCAGCCGGCCCGCCAGCGCCTCCAGCGCCCCGGCCGCGAGCAGCCCCTGCCACTCCTCCACGGTCGCGGCGGCATGGAACGGCCTCAGCCGGTCAAGCGCGGCGGCGAAGGCCTCCCGGTCCGCGGCAAGCTCCCCGTAGGCCCGCGCCAGATAGGCCGCGCGCGCCGCAAGCGGGGCGGCAAGCTCGATCCGCGGCGCGGCCTTCATCGCCTGCCAGAGCGCGGGCGGCAGCGTCCGCTCCCCCACCTTCGCGCTCTCCGCCTCCACCACCACCGGCCGCGCCGGATCGAGCCCCGCCAGCGCCACGGCCAGCGCGCTCTCGAAGGCCTTCTGCGAGGGCTGCCCTCCGGCCCGCGCCCCGAACAGCGACCCGCGGTGATTGGCCAGCGCCTCGAGGTCGATCGCCTGGACCCCCGCCGCCGGGAGCCGCCCGAGGATCTCCGTCTTGGCGGTGCCGGTGTTGCCGTCGAGCACGACGAGCGGCGCGGGGAACGGCGCCTCGTAGAGCGCCGCGTGCACCATCCGCCGCCAGGTCCGGTAGCCGCCCTCCAGCACCTCCACCCGCCAGCCGACCTGCCGCAGCACGCTGGCCATGGCGCCCGACCGCTGCCCGCCGCGCCAGCAGTAGACGAGCGGCCGCCACCCCGGCCCCATCGCGGCAAGCGGCCCCTCCAGATGCGCCGCGATGTTGCGCGCCACCAGCGCCGCGCCGATCCGGCGGGCGAGGAAGCGGCTTTCCTGCACGTAGATCGTGCCGACCCGGGCGCGCTCGGCATCGTCGAGCACCGGCAGGTTCACCGCGCCCGGCACATGGTCCTCGGCGAATTCCGAGGGCGAGCGCACGTCGATCACCGCGTCGAACCCCGCCCGCCCCGGCCGCATCAGCGCGGCGGGCTCCCAGACCGGGCCGCTCATTCCGCCCCCGGCGCCGGCCGCGAGGAATGGGCCCGCCACGCCTCCCCCGCGGGCGCGGGCGTTGCGACCGCCGCGGCCGCGCGCCGGCCGAGCTCGCGGAACCTCTCCGACACCGCCTCGAGCCGCGCGGTCCAGCCGGGGTCGGGCGTCTGGCCCTTCGTCACCGCGAAGAAGGCCTGCATCAGGCAGGCGAGCGCGAAGGGCTCGATCAGCGCCGCCTTCACCGCCCAGGCGAAGAGCACCGCGAAGACGAAACCGCCGGCCGACCAGGCGCCGGGGATCGCCCAGACCACCGCCGCGGCCGGGGCCAGCATCAGAAGGAACACCGCGAGGGAGAGCAGGTAGGCGATCGCCGTGATCCAGGCTGCCGAGGCCAGCATCGGCCGCGCGTTCTGGCCGTAGAGCACCAGCGCCTCCCGCGCCGAGGCCCAGGGGTTCTCTGCGCGCGTGCGGAACGCATGCGCCAGGATCACCTCGTCGACGAGCCCCACCGCCACCCTCAGGAACGCGCGGACGAGGCTCACCGCGCCCCTCAGCCCCGGCACGGGCAGGAGCGTGGCGACCCCCTCGATCAGCCCGGTGATCGCCCGGATCACGGCGCGCACGAGCTGGTCCACGGCGAAGAGCGCCGAGGCCTCTCCGAAGCGCGCGCGCACCGCCTTGCGCGCGAAGTCGATCTGCGCCCGGCCCGAGGGCACGAGCCGGCCCTCCAGCGCCTCGACCATCACCGCGACATGCCCCGCCTTGACGATGTAGAGCGTGTATTCGCGCAGGAACCACAGCAGGGCGGCCACCGCGCCGAAGCCGATCACCCCGCCCCAGGCCGTCGCGCCCGCCCGGAACTCCTCGTCGCCGAAGAGCCCGACGACCCAGCCCATGCCCGCGCCCGCGCCGGTGGCGAGCACGTAGGCCACGGCGATTGCGAAATAGACGGCCGCCCGGAACGCGAGGAACGGCCAGGTCTCCCGCATCAGGGCGAACGATGTGGCAAGGCTGAAGTTCATCGCGCGCCTCTTCCCGTCCCCTTCGGCCGTCCCCTGCGGCTTTCCGCTGCGGCTGTCCGCTGCGGCTGTCCGCTGCCGCCCTCCGCCCGCCGCGAGTCTAGGCAGGCAGCGCGGCCGAGGGAAGACCCGCCGCCCCCGCCATCCCCCCGCCATCCCCCCGTGACGGCGCTTCCGGGATCGGGCAGGATCGGTGCCAGGGAGGTTCCGTCACCCATGCGCGAGATCACCGTCGCCGTCACCCAGTTCGCCTGTTCCTGGGACATCGCCGCCAACATCGCCACCGCCGAGCGGCTGGTGCGCGAGGCCGCCGCGCGGGGGGCGCGGGTCGTGCTCCTGCAGGAACTCTTCGAGACGCCCTACTTCTGCATCACCGAGGATCCGCGCCACCTCGCGCTCGCCCGCCCCTTCGAGGGCAATCCCCTGATCGCCCGCTTCGCCGCGCTCGCCGCCGAACTCGGCGTGGTGCTGCCGCTGTCGTTCTTCGAACGCGCCGGCGAGGCCGCCTTCAACTCGCTCGCCATGATCGACGCCGACGGGACGGTGCTCGGCCGCTACCGCAAGAGCCACATCCCCCAGGGGCCGGGCTACGAGGAGAAGTTCTACTTCTCGCCCGGCGACACCGGCTTCCGCGTCTGGGACACCGCCGCCGGGCGGATCGGCGTCGGCATCTGCTGGGACCAGTGGTTTCCCGAGGCCGCCCGCGCCATGGCGCTCAGGGGCGCCGAGCTCCTCCTCTACCCCACCGCGATCGGCTCGGAGCCCGAATCGCCGGGCTACGACAGCCAGCCGCACTGGGAGACGGCGATGCGCGGCCACGCGGCGGCGAACATCGTGCCGCTCGCCGCCGCCAACCGCATCGGGCGCGAGGACCAGGGCGGCCGGTTCGTGGAGTTCTACGGCTCGTCCTTCCTCGCCTCGCCCACCGGCGAGGTGCTCGCCCGCGCCCCGCGCGACGCCGAGGCCGTGCTGACCGCGGCCTTCGACCTCGATGCCGCGCGCGACCTGCGCCGGTCCTGGGGCGTGTTCCGCGACCGCCGGCCCGAGCTCTACGGCGCCCTTGCCGGCTTCGACGGCGGCTGAGCCCGGCGCGGGCGGATCACGGCGGGCAGGCGACGGCGGGCAGGCGACGGCGGGCAGGCGACGGCGGGCAGGCGACGGCGAGGCCGGGGGGCGCTGCCCCCCGGACCCCCCGGCGTACTTGCGACAAGAGGAAGAGGCAGGCGCGGCTCCCGGGGCCTCACGGCGGCGGGCGCTGCCCCGGCCAGTCGGTGCAGCGGTGGTAGGCCTGACCGAGCTGGAGGATCCGCCGGTCCGCCCCGCGCGGCCCGAAGAGCTGCAGGCCGGTCGGCAGCCCTTCCGCGCCGAAGCCAGCGGGCAGCGCGAGGCAGGGCAGGCCTGCGAGGCTCACCGGCACCACGACCTCCATCCAGCGGTGGTAGCTGTCCATCGCCCGTCCCGCCACGGCCTCCGGCCAGCGCCACTCCGCCGGGAAGGGCCAGACCTGCGCCGCGGGCAGGGCAAGCGCGTCGAACCGCCCGAACAGTTCCGCGAGGCGCGCATACCAGCGCGACCGGATCACGCTCGCCTCGTGCACCGCGATCGCCGAGAGCGCCAGCCCCCGCTCGATCTCCCAGACCGCCTCGGGCTTCAGCCGCGCCCGCTTCGCCGGGTCGGCGTGGAGGGCCGCGAGCCGCGCCGCCACCGCCCAGGACCGCAGCGTCGTCCAGCTCTCCCACAGCGCCTCCGCCGGAAACGGCGGCGCCACCGGCTCGACCGCGCAGCCCCGCCCGGCCAGCACCGCAAGCGCCGCCTCGCAGGCCGCGAGGATGCCGGGCTCCACCGGCATGGCGCCGCCCCAGTCGCCGAGCCAGCCGATCCGCGTGCCCGCGGGCTCGACGTCGAGCCCCTCGGCATAGGGTTCGGGCGCAATCCCGTGCGGCACCCGCGGGTCGGGGCCCGCGATCACCTCCAGGAGCCGCGCCACGTCCTCCACCGTGCGCCCCATCGGCCCGTCGGTGGCAAGCTGGTGGAGGAAGGTGTCGCCTTCGGGATCGGCGGGCACCAGACCGAAGGTCGGGCGGAAGCCGTAGACGTTGCAGAAGGCGGCGGGGTTCCTCAGCGAGCCCATCATGTCCGATCCGTCGGCCACCGGCACGAGCCGCGCCGCCAGCGCCGCCGCCGCCCCGCCCGAGGAGCCGCCCGCCGAGCGCGCCGGGTCGTAGGGGTTGCGCGTCGTGCCCCAGACCTCGTTGAAGGTGTGGCTGCCGAGCCCGAACTCGGGCGCATTGGTCTTGCCGATCAGGATCGCGCCCGCGGCCCTCAGCCGCGCCGGCAGGAGGTCGTCGGCCTCCGGCACGAAGCCCCGGAACAGCGGCGAGCCCCAGGTCGTCTCGATCCCCGCGGTCGCGGCCAGGTCCTTCACCGCCAGCGGCAGCCCGTGCAGCCAGCCCGCGCGCGGCGCCCGGTCGGCGGCCTCGGCCTCGGCGAGAAGCGCCGCGCGCGGCCGCAGCGCGACGATCGCGTTGAGGCCGGGGTTCACCGCCTCGATCCGGTCGAGGACGGCCTCCATCACCTCCCGGCAGGAGACCGCCCTCCGGGCGATCAGATCCGAGAGCGCGCTGGCCGGCAGATCGGCAAGGGACATCGGCGGTCTTCCTCCCCGCCGCCACCTTAGCGCGGCTTCCGCCCGCGGGACAGGCCGCAAGGCCCCGCCCCGCGCCGCAGGGTCCGCCGCAGCGCCCGGCGCAGCCCGCCCGGCCGGAGCACCCCGCCCTCCTCACCCTGTCGGAAATACTCCGCGGGGGGGGGGTCGCCATTGGCGCGCCATCGGTCCGAGCGACAATGGCGACGGGGCGCGAAGCCCCCCGGCCTCCCCCGTCCTCGGGGCCCGCCTCAGACCCGCGCCGCCGTGACCTCGACCTCCACCAGGAACTCCGGCCGGGTGAAGCCCGCCACGATCACCAGCGTCGAGGCCGGCAGCCGCTCCACCCCGGCAAGCCAGCGGTCGCGCGCCGCCATGTAGGCCGCCATGTGCGCCCGGTCGGTGACGAAGGCGTTGATCCGCACCACGTCCGCCGGGCCCATCCCGGCCTCGGCGAGGATCGCCGCGCAGTTGGCGAAGCAGAGCTCCGCCTGCGCGCCGGCATCCGGCGGAACCCGGTCGTCGGGGCCGATGCCGAGCTGGCCCGAGGCCAGCACCAGGCGCGCCCCCGGCGGCACCTCGACGCCGTGGGCATAGCGGGCGAAGGGCGGGCGGATCGAGTTCGGGACAAGCGCGCGCATCGGGGACCTCCCGCCGCGAGGCTAGCGGCGCTCCGGCGGCACCGGAAGCCCCGCGGCGCGCCTCCGGCCCGCCGTCTGCACAAGATTGATGCATTCGCCGCGCGAATCTGCTGGCATGGCGGTTGACGGAGACGCAACCGGGCGGATTCGCGCCGCGCGGGCCTGTCGCGGGGCACGCCGGCGGTCTAGCTTCCGCGCCAGGGATTCGAACAGGGGGTAGACATGATCCTTCAACGCAGCCTTCCCGCCATCCTCGCGCTCGCGGCCCTGCCGGCCGCCGCGCAGGAGGCCGTCAGCTTCGGCACGAACTGGGTCGCCCAGGCCGAGCACGGCGGCTACTACCAGGCCGTGGTCGACGGGACCTATGCCGAATGCGGGCTCGACGTCACCATCGTCCCCGGCGGGCCGCAGGTGAACAACCGCGCCCAGCTCCTCGCCGGCAAGATCGACTTCTACATGGGCGGGCCGATGGGCGTGATGTCGGCGGTGCAGGAAGGCATCCCGATGGTCGCCGTCGCCTCCGACTTCCAGAAGGATCCGCAGATCCTGATGACGCATCCCGGCCGCGTCGCCACCTTCGCCGAGGTCGCGGGCCTGCCGCAGTACATCATCGGCGACGAGGGCTTCGTCACCTACTTCCGCTGGCTCGAGGCCGAATACGGCTTCGACCCCGCCAAGCGCGTGCCCTACACCTTCAACCCCGCGCCCTTCCTCGCCAACCCCGATTCGACGCAGCAGGGCTACGTCACCTCCGAGCCCTTCGCCATCGAGAAGGAGGCGGGGGTGAAGCCCGACGTCTGGCTGCTGGCCGACCAGGGCTATCCCGCCTACTCCACGATGATCGTGACCATGCGGCCGACCATCGAACAGCGCCCCGAGGTGGTGCGCTGCTTCGTCGAGGGCTCGGCCAAGGGCTGGGCCAACTTCCTCTACGGCGACAACGCCGCGGCGCTCGCCAAGATCAAGGAAGACAACCCCGACATGACCGACGAACAGCTCGCCTACTCGATCCAGGCGCTCAAGGACTACGGCATCGTCGATTCGGGCGACACCGACACGCTCGGCATCGGCGCGATGACCGAGGAGAAGATGAAGGCGTTCTACGACGCGATGGTCGCCGCCGAGGTGCTGCCGGCCGATCTCGACTACACCCAGGCCTTCGACACGCAGTTCACCAACAAGGGCGTGTCGCTCGAGATCGAGAAGGCGCTGACCGGCCAGTGACCGCCCACGAGACCAGACCCTCCCCCGCCCCGGCGGGGGAGGCCGCGCGCCGTCCGCTCCTTCTCGCCATGGAAGGGGTCGGCAAGACGTTCGGCCGCGACACCGTGGCGCTGCGCGGCATGTCGCTCGAGGTCCGGCAGGGCGACTTCATCTCGCTCCTCGGCCCCTCGGGCTGCGGCAAGTCCACCGCGCTCAGGCTCGTCGCCGAACTGATCCACCCCACCTCGGGGCGGATCCGCTGGGCCGACGCGGAGGCGCAGCGGAACCTCGGCGTGGTGTTCCAGGAACCGACGCTGATGCCCTGGGCCACGGTCGCCGACAACGTCTGGCTGCCGCTCCGGCTGCGCGGCCGCAGCCGGGCCGACTGCGCGGCCGAGATCGGCGAGGCGCTCGACCTCGTCGGGCTCTCGGCCTTCGCCCGCGCCTATCCGCGCGAGCTCTCGGGCGGCATGAAGATGCGCGTCTCGATCGCCCGGGCGCTCGTCACCCATCCGCGCCTGATCCTGATGGACGAGCCCTTCGCCGCGCTCGACGAGATCACCCGCTTCAAGCTCAACAACGACCTCCTCGTGATCCGCCAGAAGCTCGGCGCCACCGTGATCTTCGTCACCCACTCGGTGTTCGAGAGCGTGTTCCTCTCCGACCGCATCGTGGTCATGGCCGCCCGGCCCGGCCGGGTCCATTCCGAGCTTGCCGTGCCCGAACCCTATCCCCGCGCCGAGGGTTTCCGCACCTCGCCGGAATATGCCGCCTACACCCGCGCCGCCTCCGAGGCGCTGGCCGCCGCGATGGGAGGCGTGCCCCATGACGGCTGACCCCGCATCCGCCTCCGCAGCCGCCCCGGCGGCCGCCGCGATCCTCGACGCCGAGGAGGCGCAGCGCCTGCGCGCCCGCCGCCGCGCCGCGATCGGCCGCTGGCTGCTGCCCGCGGCGATCTTCGTCGCCGTGATCGGCCTCTGGCACTGGGTCGTCGTGGCGAACCAGATCCCGCACTACATCCTTCCCGGCCCCGGCCTCGTCGCCGAGACGCTGGTGAAGGATTTCGGCACGCTCGCCCCGTCCTGGGGGGTGACGCTCGCCATCACCTTCATGGCGCTGGCGCTCGCGGTGGTGTTCGGCGGCGGGCTCGCGATCCTCTTCACCCAGTCGAAGTGGATCGAGATGTCGTTCTTCCCCTACGCGGTGGTGCTCCAGGTGACGCCCATCGTCGCCATCGCGCCGCTCATCTTCATCTACGTCGAGAGCAAGCTCGCCGGCCTCCTCCTCTGCGCCTGGATCGTCGCCTTCTTCCCTGTGCTGTCGAACACCACGCTCGGGCTCAACTCGGCCGACCACAACCTGCGCGACCTGATGACGATCTACCGCGCCAGCCGCTGGCAGCGCCTGCGCTACCTCCAGCTTCCCGCGGCGCTGCCCTACTTCCTCGGCGGCCTCAGGATCGCGGGCGGGCTCAGCCTGATCGGCGCGGTCGTGGCGGAATTCGTGGCGGGCTCGGGCGGCATCGGCTCGGGCCTCGCCTTCCGCATCCTCGAGGCGTCCTACCGGCTCAACATCCCCCGGCTCTTCGCCGCGCTCATCCTCATCATCGTGACCGGCATCGCGATCTACCTCGTGCTCAGCTGGGTAAGCTGGCTGCTCCTGCACAAGTGGCACGAGAGCGCCGTGAAACGGGAGGCGTGATGGACTTCCTCGCGCTGCCCTCCGGCCCCGTCACGTTCTCGAACGTCACCGTTCCGGCCTGCCTGCTCGGGCAGCCGGGCGATCTCGTCCGCACCGAGATCTCGATCGCCGACGGGCTGATCGCCCCGCCGCAGCCCTTCGCGGTGGACATGGGCGGCGCGATGGTGCTGCCCGCCTTCGTCGACATGCACACCCATCTCGACAAGGGCCACATCAGCCCCCGCGCGCCCAACCCCGACGGCACCTTCGCAGGCGCGCTCGCGGCGACCGCCGCCGACCGCACCGGGCGCTGGACGGCGGCGGACGTGCGCGCCCGGATGGACTTCGCGCTGCGCGCCGCGCTCGCCCACGGCACCCGCGCGATCCGCACCCATCTCGATTCGATCCCGCCGCAGGATGCGATCTCCTGGCCGGTGTTCCGCGAGGTCCGCGCCGACTGGGCCGGGCGGATCGACCTCCAGGCCGCCTGCCTGATCGGCTGCGAGGACTTCTCCGAGGACGGCCCCTTCCGGCAGACGGCCGACCTCGTGGCCGAAAGCGGCGGCGTCCTCGGCATGGTCGCCTACCCGGTGCCCGATCTCGCCCGCCGGCTCCGCGCCTTCCTGCGCATGGCGTCCGAGCGCGGGCTTGCGGCCGACTTCCACGCCGACGAGACGCTCGATCCCGGCGCCGAGGGGCTCAGGATGATCGCCGAGGCCGTGATCGAGACCGGCTTCTCCGCGCCCGTGGTCGTCGGCCACTGCTGCTCGCTCTCGGCCCAGGACGAGGCCCGCGCGATGGAAACGCTCGACCTCGTGGCGAAGGCGGGGCTCCACATCGTGAGCCTGCCGATGTGCAACCTCTACCTCCAGGACCGGCAGGCCGGCCGCACCCCCCGCAGGCGCGGCATCACGCTGGTGCACGAGATGAAGGCGCGCGGCATCAACGTGAGCTTCGCCTCCGACAACACCCGCGACCCGTTCTATGCCTACGGCGACCTCGACATGCTCGAGGTGCTGCGCCAGGCGACGCGGATCGGCCATCTCGACCACTCCGCGCCCGACTGGGTGCAGGCGGTGCTCGGCAATCCCGCCCGCGCCTGCGGCTTCGCGCCCCCCTCGCTCGCCGAGGGCGCCCCGGCCGACCTCGTGATCTTCCACGCGCGCAACTGGTCCGAACTCCTCTCCCGCCCGCAGTCCGACCGCATCGTTCTCCGCGGCGGGGTGCGCATCGACACCACGCTTCCCGACTACGCCGAACTCGACCCGCTCATGGAGGGCCCATGAAACCGAACGTCGCCGCCGCCAGGGCCGCGCTCGCGCATCTCGAGATCGACGACAACCCCGTCTCGGTCCGCGCCAAGAGCCGCGACTTCTTCTGGTACTCGCCCGTGCTCAAGGCCCGGCTCGACCACGTGACCGCCGACTTCGTGGTGGCGCCGCGCTCCGAGGCCGAGGTGATCGAGGTGCTGAAGGCCTGCTTCGCCCACGGCGTTCCGGTGACGGTGCGGGGCGCCGGCACCGGCAACTACGGCCAGGCCATGCCGCTCGAGGGCGGCTGCGTGCTGCACCTCAAGAACATGGCCGCTGTGAAGGAGATCCACCCCGGCAGGGTGATCGTCGAGCCGGGCTGCCTGCTGAAGGATCTCGACGAGGCGACCCGCGCCCACTCCGGGCAGGAGATCCGCATGTTCTCCTCCACCTGGGCCACCGCCACGATCGGCGGCTTCATCGCCGGCGGCTCGGGCGGGGTCGGCTCCTGCACCTGGGGCGCGCTCAGGGATCTCGGCAACATCATCCGGCTCCGCGTGGTGACGATGGAGGCCGAACCCCGGACGCTCGAGTTCCGCGGCGAGGAGCTCGCCCGCGTCTCCCACGCCTACGGCACCAACGGCATCATCACCGAGATCGAGATGCCGCTCGCCCCCGCCTACGACTGGGTGGAGATCTTCGTCGCCATCGAGGGCCCCTTCGCCGAGGCCGCCGCCTTCGGCTACGACCTCGGCAACGAGGACGGCATCCTCAAGAAGCTCGTCAGCGTGTTCGAGGCGCCGACGGCGCATGCCTACTTCCAGCGCGTCGCCCCCCATGTCACCGCAGGGACGCACCTTCTCGCGCTGATGATCGCGCCGCACGCGATGGACGGCTTCCTCACCTTCCTCGCCCGCCGCCCGGCGGCGCGCCTCATCTGGCGCTCCGACGCGACGGAATGGCCGAAGCACCCCGGCCCGGTCTACGAATACGGCTGGAACCACACCACGCTGCGCGCCCTGAAGGTGGATCCCTCGATCACCTACCTCCAGGTCCGCTATCCGCCGGATGCGACGCTCGAGAAGGTCGAGGAGATGCGGAGCACCTTCTCCCCCGAGGTGCTCCAGCACCTCGAGGTGATGAAGGAACACGGCCGCACCATGTTCGCCGGCCTCAGCCTCGTGAAGTTCACCTCCGAGGAACGGCTCGACGCGATCATCCGCGCCCACGAGGCGGCCGGCTGCATGATCTTCAACCCCCACCGCTACACGCTCGAGGAGGGCGGGCGGCAGACGGTCGACGACCGCCAGCTCGCCTTCAAGCGCGAGGCCGACCCCAGGGGCCTCCTCAACCCCGGCAAGATGATCGCCTGGGACGACCCCGCCTGGGACTACAGCCGCATGTATGCCTATCCACGGCTCCAGAAGGCGGGGTGATGGAGGCTCCGCTCGACGGCGCGGCGCTCTTCGCGGCGACGGTGCCGGTGGTCCGGCACTACCTCGGCCGCCTCGACGCCATCGTGGCGAAGGCGGCCGACGCCGACCTCGGCCGCCGCCTCGCCGCGGACGTCCTTCCTGCCGGCGCGCAGTTCCGCACCGCGCAGGCCTTCGCGCTCCGCGCGGTGTTCCCCACGCTCGGCCGCGCGGTGCCGGAACTCGCCCGCGCCGGCCAGACCAAGGCGGACCTCGCCGCGCGCTCCGGCGAAGTCCGCGCGCTCCTCGACCCGCTGACCCCGGCCGACTTCCGGGGCGCCGGCGCGCGGCCGGTCACGCACAGGGCGGGGCAGGCCACCCTCACCCAGCCCGGCGCCGACTACGCCACGCGCTTCGCCCTGCCGAACCTCCTCTTCCATCTCGCCATGGGTTACGCCACGCTGCGCGCCGCAGGCGTCGCCCTCGGCAAGGCCGACTTCGACGGCCTGCACCACTACGAGCCTGGCTTCCGATTCTGATGCCCTCCCGCCGCGCCCCGAGACACCGCCCGCCCGCAAACGGAGCCCCCGCCACGGCCGGGGGAAGGGCGCCATGACCCGCGCCCTCGTCCTCTTCGCCCATCCCTGCGCCGAGAGCTTCTCGGCGGCGCTCCACGCGGCCGTGGTCGAGACGCTGGCCGCCCGCGGCTGGGAGGTGGACGACTGCGACCTCTACGCCGAGGGCTTCGACCCGGTGCTGAGCGCCGAGGAACGCCGCGCCTACCTCGACACCGCGCGCAACTGCGCGACCGTGCAGGCGCATGTGGACCGGCTGCGCGCGGCCGAGGCCCTCGTGCTCGTCTGCCCGGTCTGGAACTTCGGCTTCCCCGCGATCCTCAAGGGCTACCTCGACCGGGTGTTCCTGCCCGGCGTCTCGTTCCGCCTCGTCGAGGGCCGCGTGGTGCCGAACCTCTCGATCCCCCGCCTCGCCGCGGTCACGACCTACGGCGCGACGCGGCTGCGCGCCTTCCTCGCAGGCGATCCGCCGCGCCGCACCGTCACCCGCATCCTGCGCCGGGTGACGCGGGCGCGGCGCGTGCGCTACCTTGCGCTGCACGACATGAACCGGGTGACCGCCGAGGCCCGCGCCGCCTTCCTCGCCCGCACCCGCGCCGCCATGGAGACCCTCTGATGCGCGCCCTCGTCGTCTACTGCCACCCCCGGCCCGGAAGCTTCACGGCCGCCGTGCGCGACACCGTGCTCGCCAGGCTCGCCGAGGCCGGCGCCGAGGTGCGCCTCGCGGACCTCTACGCCCGCGGCTTCGACCCGGTGCTCTCGGCGGAGGAACACGAGGGCTATCTCGACAGCCCGGCCAACCGCGCGGCCGTCGCGCGCGACTGCGACGACCTCGCCTGGGCCGACACGCTGATCTTCGTCTACCCGACCTGGTGGTATGGCCTGCCCGCCGTCCTCAAGGGCTGGCTCGACCGGGTGATGCTGCCCGACGTGGCCTTCCTCATGCCGAAGGGGCCGGGCGAGACGATCCGCCCCGGCCTCACCCACATCACCCGCCTCGGCGTGTTCACGACCTGCGGCGCCTCGTGGTGGCTCACCCTCCTCGTCGGCGCGCCGGGACGGCGGACGCTGATGCGCGGGGTGGGCTTCCTCTGCGCCCCGCGCTGCCGCAAGGTCTTCGCCGCCCACTACCTGATGGACAGCTCCACCCCCGAAAGCCGCGCCCGCCACCTCGACCTCGTGGCCCGGCGCATGGACCGCCTGATCGGCCCCCTGCCCGCCCGCCGGGAGCAGCCCGCATGACCGCCCGCGACTGGGCGCACCTGCGCGCCCCCGACTTCGCCGCGCTTCCTGCGGACACGATCGCCCTCCTGCCCACCGCGGCAGTCGAACAGCACGGGCCGCACCTGCCGGTCGGGACCGACGCGATCATCGCCGAGGGCATGCTCGCCGAACTCCGCCGCCAGTGCCCCGCGGACCTGCCGCTCCTGATCCTGCCGGTGCAGGCCGTCGGCAAGTCCACCGAGCACCTCTGGGCCGCGGGGACGCTGACCCTCACCGCCGAGACCGCGCTGGCCGCCTGGATGGAGATCGGCCGCTCGGTCGCCCGCGCCGGGGTGCGCACGCTCGTCATCATGAACTCCCACGGCGGCAACGCGGCGCTGAACGAGATCCTCGCCCGCGAGCTCAGGATCGAGACCGGCCTGCGCGCGATCCGCGCGGCGTGGAGCGCGCTGGGCACGCCGCCGGGCATGTATTCCGACCGCGAGCTGCGCTTCGGCATCCACGGCGGCGACTACGAGACCTCGCTCATGCTCCACTTCGCGCCGGCGACGGTGGACATGGCCGCCGCGCAGGACTTCGTCTCCTCGGCCGAGACCACGCCGCTCCCCCCCACCGGCCCGCTCGGCTACGGCTGGATCTCGACCGACCTCAACCCCGCCGGCGTCGCGGGCGAGGCCCACCTCGCCACCGCCGCGAAGGGCCATGCCACAGCCGTCTGGCAGGCCGCGCGGGCGGTGGAGCTGCTGCGCTCGGTCCGGGGGTGGTAGGGGGCACGGCCCGTCCACCCTCCCGCCGCCGCCGCCCCTCTTGCCGCCCCCCGTGCACACGCCGCGCACGCCCGCTGCCGGGTCGCTTTTCCGCGGAATCTGCCGTTAACCGTCCTGCCGGACCGGACCGGGCGCGGTGTATCCTTCCCGGCGACGGCCCGCGGCCGGACCCCTGGGAGGCCCCATGTCGAACGATCCGCTGCTCCAGCCCTACCGGCTGAAACACCTGACGCTGCGCAACCGCCTCCTTTCCACCGCGCACGAGCCCGCCTATTCCGAGGACGGGCTGCCCAAGGACCGCTACCGCCTCTATCACCTCGAGAAGGCCCGCGGCGGGGTCGCGCTGACCATGACGGCGGGCTCGGCCGTGGTCGCACCCGACAGCCCGCAGGCCTTCGGCAACCTCCACGCCTACGACGACGCGATCGTGCCCTGGCTCCGGCGCCTCGCCGACGACTGCCACGAGGCCGGCGCGGCGGTGATGATCCAGCTCACCCACCTCGGGCGCCGCACCGGCTGGAACAAGGGCGACTGGCTTCCGGTGCTCTCGGCCTCGCCGGTGCGCGAGCCCGCCCACCGCGCCTTCCCCAAGGAGGCCGAGGACTGGGACATCGAGCGCATCGTCGGGGACTACGCCGCCGCCGCCCAGCGCATGAAGGAGGCCGGGCTCGACGGCATCGAGTTCGAGGCCTACGGCCACTTCATGGACAGCTTCTGGTCGCCCGCCACCAACCGGCGGCAGGACGACTGGGGCGGGTCGCTCGACAACCGCCTGCGCTTCACCTGGGCGGTCCTCGACGCGGTGCGCGCCGCCGTCGGCCCCGACTTCATCGTGGGCCTGAGGATGGTCGCCGACGAGGACTGGGAGAAGGGCCTCACCCGCGAGGAGGGGGTGGAGATCGCCCGGCGCCTCGCCGCCTCCGGCAAGATCGACTTCCTCAACCTGATCCGCGGCCACATCGACACCGACGCCGCCCTCACCGGCGTGATCCCGATCCAGGGGATGCGCGACGCCCCGCATCTCGACTTCGCGGGCGAGGTGCGGGCGGCGACCGGCTTCCCGGTGTTCCACGCCGCCAAGATCTCGGATGTCGCCACCGCCCGGCACGCGATCGCCAGCGGCAAGCTCGACATGGTGGGGATGACGCGCGCCCACATCGCCGATCCCCACATCGGCCGCAAGGTCGCCGCCGGCGAGGAGGCGCGCATCCGCCCCTGCGTCGGCGCCACCTACTGCCTCGACCGGATCTACGAGGGCGGCGAGGCGCTCTGCATCCACAATGCCGCGACGGGCCGCGAGGCGACGATGCCGCACGTGATCCCGAAGGCCGGCCGTCCGCGCAGGGCGGTGATCGTCGGCGCCGGGCCCGCGGGGCTCGAGGCGGCCCGCGTCGCGGCCGAGCGCGGGCACGAGGTCACGCTCCTCGAGGCGGCGGCCGAGGCCGGGGGCCAGGTCAACCTGCTCGTCGCCAACCCCCGCCGGCGCGACATGGCCGGCATCATCGACTGGCGGCTGCAGGAGCTGGAGCGGCTCGGCGTCGAGGTCCGCTGCAACGTCTATGCCGAGGCCGCGGACGTGCTGGCGCTCGACCCCGAGGTGGTGGTGATCGCCACCGGCGGCCTGCCGCAGGCGCCCGAGATGGAGGGGGCCGACCTCGCGCTCTCGTCCTGGGACGTGCTCTCGGGCGAGGCGCGGGCCGGCGGCCGCGTCCTCGTCTACGACGACAACGGCGCGCATCCGGCCATGAGCGCCGCCGAGGTGCTGGCGCGCGGCGGGGCCGAGGTGGAGCTGGTCTCGCCCGAGCGGTTCTTCGCCCCCGAGATCGGCGGCATGAACCACGTCCCCTACATGCGCGCCTTCCAGGAATGCGGGGTGCGCGTCACCATCGCCACGCGGGTGACGGCGCTCCGGCGCGAGGGCAACGGCATCGTCGCCACGCTGGGCTCCGACTTCGCGCCCGGCTGGCATGAGGAGCGGCGCGTGGACCGCGTGGTGGCGGAGCACGGGACCGCGCCGAACGAGGAGCTCTACCACGCCCTGAAGCCGATGAGCCGGAACCTCGGCGCGGTGGACTACGCCGCGCTCCTCGGCCGGGGCGAGGTCTTCCCCGACCGCAACCCCGAGGGCCGCTTCACCCTCTACCGGATCGGCGACGCCATCGCCTCGCGCAACATCCACGCCGGGATCTACGACGCGCTGCGCTACGGCATCCGCTGGTAGGGGACGGCGCCGGGCGAGCCCGGATCCTGCCGGTATCGGACATTCTTCGGGCCTTGCGGGACCGTAATTCGCCACGCTCTTGCAGGAATCTGGCATTTGCCTTCACCTTGTCCTGCCCAGCTTCCCCTGTGGCCTTGCGGCGCCGTGCCCCGCCGGGGCTTGTGCCCGCCGGGGGGCCGCCTACAGTCGGGCGCGGCCTCAGGCGGAGGCGGAGACGGGAGGCGGGCATGGACGAGACGCGCAAGGCACCCTCGGCGGCAGAGCTCCTGCACCTGCGCGGCCGGGGCCTCGCCCCCGGCGAGCCGCTGCCGCCGCCCGTGGTTCTCGCCGCGATGTTCCACGCCCCCGGCGCCGGCACCGGACATGCCGTCTACGGCCGCACCGACAACCCGACGTGGGAGGCGCTGGAACACGCGCTCGGCCATCTGGAGGGCGCCGAGGCGGTCGCCTTCCCCTCCGGCATGGCGGCGATCTCGGCGGCGCTTCTCGCCACGCTGAAGGCCGGAGACCGGCTGCTGATTCCCTCCGACGGCTACTACACCACGCGCCTGCTCGCGCACGGGCCGCTGGCCCGGCTCGGCATCGCGGTCGAGGAACGGCCCACCGCCCGCTTCGCCGAGGGCGGCTTCGCGGGCTTCCGCACGGTCTGTCTCGAGACGCCCTCGAACCCCGGGCTCGACCTCTGCGACATCGCCGCCGTGGCGGCGGCGGCGAAGGCCGCGGGCGCGCTGGTGATCGCCGACAACACCACGATGACGCCCTTCGGCCAGCGCCCGCTCGACCTCGGCGCGGATCTCGTGGTCGCCGCCGACACCAAGGCCCCCGGCGGGCATTCCGACGTGCTGATGGGCCATGCCGCGAGCCGCGACCCGGGCCTCATTGACGCCCTGCGCGACTGGCGCAGGCTCTCGGGCACGATCCCCGGCCCGTTCGAGGCCTGGCTTACCCACCGCAGCCTCGAGACGCTGGAGCTGCGCTTCGCCCGGATGTGCGACACCGCCGGGGCGGCGGCCGCACGGCTGGCGGAGCTGGCGGGCGTCGAGGTCCGCTACCCCGGCCTGCCCTCGCACCCCGCCCACAACCTCGCGCGCGCCCAGATGGCCCGCATGGGCTTCCTGATCGGCCTCACGCTCCCCTCCGAGGCGGCGGCCGAGGCCTTCATCGCCGCCTGCCCCTTCCTGCGGCCCGCCACCTCGTTCGGCGGCGTGCATTCCTCGGCCGAACGCCGGGCGCGCTGGGGCGATGCCGTCCCGCCGGGCTATGTGCGCCTCTCGGTCGGCTGCGAGCCGGCAGAGGACCTCGTGCCGGCGCTCGAGGCGGCCGTCCGCACCGCGCTGGCTTGACACGCATCAAGGCGCACCGCCCCGGCCCGGCCCACCCTCCCCTTCCAACAGACCGGAGACACCCCATGAAACGCGCCCTCGCCCTCGCCCTGCTGACCGCCCTTCCCGCCGCGGCCGACGAGATCGAGACCGGCAACGCGATGGAGGGTGCCGAGCTCTTCGCCACCTACTGCACCGCCTGCCACGGGACGGAGGGCCGGGGCGACGGCCGCATGGCGCCGATCCTCACCGTCCTGCCGCCCGACCTCACCGGGCTCTCGGCCCGCAACGGCGGCGTCTTCCCCACCTCGAAGGTCGTGTTCCAGATCGACGGGCGCGACCCGCTCCTCGCCCACGGCGGCGACATGCCGCTCTTCGGCGAGTTCTTCCAGGGCGAGGACACCGCGGTCGCCTCCGAGACGGGCCAGCCGATCATGACGTCGCAGCCGATCGCCGACGTGGTGGCCTGGCTCCGCGGCATCCAGGAATAGCCGCGCCGGCGCCTCAGTCGCAGATCCCCTCGCGCTGCACGCCGGCCCAGGGAACGACGATCTCGCGGGCGAGCGGCTCTCCCGGCGGCGGCAGGTCGAAGTGCTCCGACAGCATCGCATGGAGCCGCGCCGTGCGCGCCGCCTCCGGCGCGAGCGCCCGGCAGCAGAGGTATTCCTCCATGATCGAGGCCTGCTGCTCCCAGCCGTGGTCGAGGAAGCGGGCCTCGCTGTCGCCGTCGATCAGGTAGGGATCGGGCGTCGTGACATGCTCGAAGGCCACGCGCAGCGGGTGGTAGCCGGTCCTGCGGCGGTTCTGCCACTGCCAGATGTGCACCATCTCGTGGGCGAAGAACATCGCCCGGTCGAGGTCGAGCCGCCCCTCGGGCAGGCCCGCGAGGTAGTCGGTCATCCAGCGCCGGTGGTGGATGTGCACCGTCTCGAAGAGCGCCATGGCCGAATTCGCCGGCGCCACGGTCAGCCGCTCCCGCCGGGGCGGATAGAGCCGCTCCTGGCAGGTCGCGCGCGGCCGGTTGCGGATCACCGTGGTCGGCCCGTCCATCCGCGAGTGGATGAAGCGCACGCGGGCGGGGTCGATGTCCGGCCCGTGGAACCGCAGGGCGAATTCCGTCTCCGACGGCGTGAGCGGCCGCCCGCAGGCGGCGAGCGCGAGGATCAGGGCAAGGCAGGCAAGGCGCATGGTGCGAGGTTGCCCGAGCCGCGCGGCAATGGGAAGCCGTGGCGACCGCCGCGCCCCTCCCCGCGGCGGGCGGCCGCCGGACGCCGCCCCGCCCGGCCGCCCTCCCGGCCGCCCCGTCACAGGTCGGGATTGATCCGCGATCCGGTCGGATAGGGCTGGTTCTGCGGCGCGGTGCCGACCGGCTGGCAGGCGGCGAGAAGAAGCAGGATCATCGCGGTCGCAAGGCGTTTCATCGGCGCGCTCTCCCCCCCGTGGTGGCCCCCGTGGTGCCGCCCCTGCCCCCGGCGCGGCGGGCGGGCCTGCGGGCGGGTTCCGCGTTTCCGCGCCCGGAACCTGCCCCGCCCGCCCGGCGTTTCCTGACCGGAAAGCCGGAAAGGAGGATATCCCGCATGGACCGTCTCAGCATCTATCTCACGCTCGTGACCGGCGCGGTCCTGACCGGCAGCCTCGTCGTCGCCGCCTTCAGCCTCGGCTGGTATGGCGCGGCGCCGGTCGCCATCGCCGTCGTCGCGGGCTTCGCCCTCTCCTGGCCGGCGGCCTATCTCGTCTCGCGCGAGATCAAGCGCCGCGACCCGCACTTCGACCACCGCCGCGCCCGGCCCGGGCTGATCCCCGACCCCAGGGCCCCCGAGGTCTGACGCCCGCCGCGAAGGGCGCCGCAAGGGCGCCCGCGCCGCGAGCCGCCGCCATCGGTCACAAGCCGCTGATCCCGCCGCACGCCCGCTGATCCGGGCAGGTTCCGTGCTATACTCCCGCCGTGCGGGGCGCCTGTGGCCCCGTCGCACCAGGGAGATCACGATGAAACGCCTGTTCCTCGCCGCCGCCCTCCTCGCGGCGTCGCCTGCGCTTGCCTTCCAGTGCCCGGCCGACATGGCCGCGATCGACGCGGCGCTGGCCTCCGCCACCCTCTCCGCCGAGGACCTCGCCCGCGTGCAGGAACTGCGCGCCGAGGGCGAACGGCTCCACGCGGCGGGCGACCACCAGGCCTCGGTGGACACGCTGGCCGAGGCGAAGCGGCTGCTCGGCATCGAATAGGCCGGAACCCGCCGCCCCGGCGCCCGCGCGGGGGCCGGGGCCCCCGACCGCCGGCCCCCCTAGAACAGCCCGTCGCCGCCGCCCTCGGCCTCCATCACCTCGTCGGCCACGATGGCGGCGGCGCCGCCCACCACCACGGGCGTGCAGCCTGCAAGGCCGAGCCACAGCGCGGCTCCCGCCGCCGCCAGCGCAAGTCGCATCCCGCATCCTCCCGCTCGTTCGCCCGGCCAGCCTAGCCCTTCGGGCCGGCGCCGCCCAGCCTGTCGCGGCCGATCTCCTCCAGGAACGCCTCCCAGCTGCCGAACTCCGGCCGCTCCCCGTCGGTGGCGGCCCCGCGCACCAGCACGTCGAGGCTGTCGGGGCCCGAGGTGTAGTGCGACATCTTGAGCTTCAGGAACGCGCGCAGGACCGTGTTGATCCGCGACTGGTAGCCCTGCCCCCAGTGCGCCCTGAAGAACTTCACCACGTCCTCGTCGAGCCGGATCGTCACCCTGACCTTGCCGGGCGTGCGGTCGGCCTCGAGCAGCGCCTTCCACTCGGCGGGGATCCGGCGCTCGGCAAAGACCGCGTGCCGCAGGTCCCATTCGAACTGCCGCATGGCGTCGAAGTAGTGGCGGTAGTGCACCCGCTGCGCGGGGGTGAGCCTGGGGTGGTCCATCGTCTGTCTCCGGGTCGGGTCGGATCGGTCCGGGGCAGTTTCGCGGGTCATGGTTAACGCCGGCGGAGCGGGGCGCGCGCCGCGTCGGCGGTGCACGCCCTGTGCACGCGCCGTGCACGGGCGGTGACCTGCCCCGCGGCCTTTGCAGCCGCAGCATGAACGGACCGTCCGCCGGGCGTCCCGGCACCCCCGTTAACCTTTGTGAACGATTGATGAAAAGGCGGTTCTCCACAGGAAATCCACAAGCGTTTTCAAATATTTGTCCCCAGGAAATTTCGATGCTGCAGTGCTTTTGCGTTGCGCGACTCGGGGGGCTTTGTGACAGTGGTGTTACCGCAAGGGGCCGCAAGGCAGACCGGCGGGGCGCAGGCCTCCGGGGCCTTGGCGGAAGGATACCGGGACTTCGGAACCGGGTCCGACCAAGAGGGAGCCGGAACGTCCGCAAGGACGTCGCAAGGGGCTGGGCGGCAAGGGTTTCTTCGGAGGCCCGAGCCAACCGGACCGGAAAGCCCGCAAGGGCGGAACGGGCCGGGGAGGGCGTCAGGGGCGTGCCCTTCGGGGTGCGATGCAAGGACCGCGTCCGAGCACCTGGCGCCCGTTCCCCGGCCAGTTCGGTCTTTCTTCAGCCTTTGCCGGCAGGATGAACGGAAACGGGGCCCGACCGGCGCCGATTCGGCGATTCGGTCGGACCCCGTCCGTCAGAGATGCTACCGCGTCCACGCACCTGTGCCTCCTTCCTATGCCGGGCCGGGGAGCGCATCAACCACATCTCGCGGCTGGCCTGCCCTGACCCACGAGATGTGTCCCGGATGCCACGGCTTGCGCCCTCCAGGGCCGCCGGAGGGGGCCGCGACGGGTGCGGATCGACCTCGCCGCGGCCGGGGCGCGATCGGCCGGGTTGACGCTGGGTCAACGCTCCGGTGATCCCATTGACGGGCGCTCAACCCGAACAAGAATGCATTTGATTTCAAAAGGTTGCCTCAAGCCCCCTCGCAACGGGCCGGAAGATGAACCGAAGATGAACGAGCCGTTAGATTGACATTCAACTTCGTGGTGGAATCGTGGCGACAAGGGGAACCGCCTCGGGTCGCAACGCTCCGGCCCGGCGACAAGAGATTGCTGCTCGCGGGGATGAAGGGATGACGATGCCGCTTGTCCTGATGAACGCCTTGCCGTCCGGCAGCGGCGTGTCCGCCGAACCTGGTCAGGAAGGCGAATCCGCCTCCTTCAAGACGCGCAAGGCCCGTCTCGTGTTCCAGCCGGTGGACACGGTCCTGCCCAGCCTCGGCCAGACCCTGCCCGCCTGCGCCTGAGGGCGCGTCAGGCCATCCGCCGCTCGGGCCCGCGGAATGCCGCGCCGGTGTCGAGCGCGGCGAGCGCATCCCGTGCCGCCCGCCCTTCCGCGAGCCGCCGCGCCAGGTGCCCGGCGAGGTGCCCGGCCGCCGCCGAGGCGCCCCTGACCCCGGCCGAGGCCGCGGGGCAGGCGCCGAACCGCCCGGGCGCGAGGACCGACCACTGCGCCGGCGCGCAGCGGGCATCGCCCTGCACCGCAAGGACGCCGGGCAGCGCGGCCGGCCAGGCAGGTCCGCCCCGCGCGGGCGCCGCGGCCACGACGAACGCGCCGCGCGCCAGAAGCGCCGCCGTGGCGGCGGCGATGCCGGGGTCGTCGCGGCCGAGCCCGAAGGCGCAGAGCACCACCTGCGCATCCCCCGCCGCCTCCAGCGCCGCGGCGACGCTCGCGGCATCGGTCGCAAGGCTGCCGCCGAACACCACGAGGCTGTCGATCACGGCTTCCGGCGCATGGCCGAGGACCGCCGCGGCGAGCGCGGCGGCATGAAGCCCGGCCGGGCTCTCGGCCGGGCCGGCGCGCAGCGCGATCCGCCGGCCGACGCGGGGGTGCCCCTCCGCCAGGGGGCCGTCGACCAGCGCCACCCGCACGGTCACCGCCCGACCTCCAGCACGAGGTCGAAGGGGCCGTGCGCCGCCTCGGCGCCATGGGTCACGATCAGCCGCGTCGCGTGCGCAAAGCGGGCGTCGATGGCGCCGACGATCGCCCGCACCGTCGCCTCGTCCACCTCCGAAAGCGCCTCGTCCATCGCCAGCACCCGGAACGGCGCCAGCAGCGCGCGGGCAAGGCAGAGCCGCTGACGCTCTCCGCCCGAAAGCGTCAGCCCGTCCTCGCCGAGCACCGTGCCGGGCGCCAGCCGCGGCGAAAGGCGGGTGAGCGCGAGAACCTCCTCCATCGCCGCAGGGGTGGCCCCGGGGTTCGTCAGCGCAAGGTTCTCCGCCACCGTGCCGCGCATCACGAAGGGCCGCTGCGGCACCAGCGCCACCGCGCGCCGCAGGTCCTCGCGCGCCAGGGCGCGCAGGTCGGCCCCGTCGAGCAGCGCCCGCCCTGCCGCGGGGTCCGCATGGCGCTGGAGAAGCGAAAGCAGCGCCGACTTGCCCGCCCCGCTCGGCCCGGCGAGGCGCACCTTGGCCCCCGCCGGGATCGTCGCGTCAAGGCCCTCGACCAGCACCCGGCCGCCCTGCGACACCGCCACGCCCTCGAAGGCGAGCGCCCCGCCCCCCTCGGGCAGCGGGCGCGGGACGGCCGGCCAGGCGAGGCCCGCCTCGGGCGCCATCACCCCGGCCAGACGCGCCAGCGCCGCCCGCATCCGGGCCTGTGCGTGCCAGAGGCCGAGGAGCGTCTGCATCGGCCCGGTGAGGAAGCCGAGATAGGCGAGGAAGGCGATCAGCGCGCCGATCTGCCATTCGCCGCGGATCACCATGAGCCCGCCCGCGAGGAAGATCGCGGCGCGCGCCAGCGCCGTGATCAGCGCCGGAACCCCGCGCGTGACCTCGCCGAAGAGCTGCGCCCGGATCAGCGCGGCGTTGAGCCGGCCCTGCTGGCGGGCGATGCCGTCGGCCACCGCGCCCTCGCCCCGCGCCGCCTGGATCGCGGGGAGGCCCGCGACCATCTCGGCGAGGCGCCCCGCGAGATGGCCGCGCTCGGCCCGCGTCTCGGCCGCGAGCCGCTCGGTCCGGGGCCGGGCCCAGGCGAGGAAGGCAAGCTCCACCGGCGCGATCAGGCAGGCGAGCGCGGCGAGCCCGGGGTTGAGCACGAAGAGCAGCGCCACGCCCCCGGCGAGCCGGACGAGGGCACCGGAGCCGGAGAGCAGCGCGTTGAAGGCGAACTGCTGCACCTCGCCCGCGTCGCCGTCGAGCCGCGCCAGCAGCTCGCCCGTCTGGTGCCGCGCGCGCCAGGCGGGGCTGCGGCCCATGACCGCGCGGGCGAGGACGGCGCGCAGGTCGGCCAGCATGGCGACCGAGGCGCGCATGTGCAGGACCGAGGCCAGCGCCCCGAGGGCGAGCGCGAGCGCCCCGGCCGCGAAGAGCCAGGCCGTCCAGCGGACGAGCGCCGCGGGATCGCGGGCGATGAGCCCCTCGTCGATCACGAGCTTGGTCAGCCAGGGCGGCACCAGCGCGAGCCCCGCCGAGACGAGGCCGAGCAGGAAGAGCCCCGCGAGCCGCGGCAGGCGGGGGCGCAGCACCGGCCAGAGCCACGCCGCGGAGTCCCTGTCGAACAGGGCCGAAAGCACGAGACCCGGCCCCCGCGGGGGCCGGGCCGCGCCGGCGGTTCCGGCCGTTTCCGTCACTCCACGGTGACGAGCTGGACCGTCGAGGTGCCCATGTCGCCGCCCGAGGGGATGCGCATCTCGCCGATCCGCTCCAGCGTCTCGGTGTCGTAGACGCCGATGTCGTCGTTGGTGCCGCCCACGTAGACCTCGGAGCCGTCGGACGCGATGTTGATCGCGTAGTAGGTGTGCGGCAGGTCCACCCGCTTGACGAGGGTGCCGGTGGCCAGGTCGTGCTTGGAGAGCTGGGTATAGACCCCGTAGAGCTCGTTCGGCGCCTTCGGGTTGCGGATGCCGGAGAACATCAGCACCTCGAACGAGGCGAAGTCGGCGATCTCGGTCTCGCCGGTGGCGAGGTTCACCGTCTGCTGGCCCCAGACGAAGTCGGCCATCTCGCTCTGCGTCGCGTCGGTGAAGACGGCCGCCGTGTAGAGCAGCATGAACTGGTCGTTCTGCGCGCCCTGCGGCCAGAAGGCGAGCACGTCGGGCGGCGAATAGGTCGGCCTGTCCCACGTGCGGTTGGCGATCGCCACCTCCATCGCCCCGGTCGCCGGATCGACACGGTAGATGTCGTGCCCGGCGATGTAGACCTCGCCGCCGTTGCCCGCGGCCATGAGCGTCGAGCGGCGGGGCGCGGGAAAGAGGCGGTCGGGCCTGGCGTCGAGCCCGGCATCGGTCTTGTAGACGGCGAGCTCGGGCTCCATCACCTCGTAGCGGTCGATCAGGTGCCGCACCGGGTTGCGCACGGTGTAGACCTCGGTTCCGTCCACCGAGACGGCGAGCGAGCCGATCGAGCGGCGCTTGATCCCCTCCTCGGACTGGCGGGCGAAGAACACCCGCTCGCAGGTGGTGATGTCGATGCCGACCACGTCCTCCCAGCGGTTGACGAGCGCATAGGCGATGCGGCCGTCGCGGCTCATCTGGATGACGCCGGGGCTGGGGTTGGCGCCGAGCTCGCAGTCGGCGATCAGCTCGCGCGCCTTGGCGTCGAAGACGTAGAGGTTGCCCGGCCGGGCGATGGTGATGATGAGGTCGCGCGCGGCGGCGGGCGCGGCGGCCAGCAGCGCGGCGGCGGCGAGGATGGCGGTTCTCATGGGCGGGCCCTCAGGTGCTGGCGTCGTCGGGGAACACGGTGCCGAGCGAGCGCCAGTCGCGCGCCGCGTTCGGGGCATCGGCGTTCCAGTCGGGATAGGTGACCATGGTGTCGGGCACCTGTGCGGGCCACCAGCAGGGGTCGGAGCAGCCGTAGAGGTCGGCCTCCATCGGCTGGCAGAGCGCGGCGACCCCGCCGAAGGGATCCACCTCCCAGCCGGGGTCGAGCGTGGTGGCGCAGCCCGCGGTCACGGTCTGCATGGCGCGGACCTCGTCCATCTTGTCCTCGGCGACCGCCGCCTGCACGCGCGCGGCCTTCTCGTTCAGCGGTTTCATTTGCCGTTCGCCCTCCTCGGCGCGATGTGGTCGTGGAAGAACTGCGGCGCCCGGGCGATCAGCTCGCCGTAGACGCCGATGCCGAAGTCCACCCAGCCGCGCATCAGGTCGCAGTAGTGGTAGGTGGGCTTCAGCGGGTCGGAGAAATGCGCATAGCTCTCGTGGTAGCAGCCGCCCGCGCAGAGGTTGCGGATGCGGCAGGTGGAACAGCCCTTGCCGGCGCGGTCGAGCCGGGCCTCGAGGAAGCCTGCCAGCCGCTCCTTCTCGATGCCGGTGCGGACGTCGCCGTAGAGGTCCATGTCGGACCCGGTGAAGCGGTGGCAGAGGTTGAGGCCGCCCGCGTGGTCCACCGCCAGCATCCCGATGCCCGCCCCGCAGGGCAGGGCCTTGGAGCGGCCCTCCCACAGGTCCTGCATGAGCTGGTGCATGTTGGAGAAGCCGATGTTGCGGCCCTTGAGCGCCTCGTCGCGGTAGCGCCGGCCGAGCGCCTTCATCCCCTCGAACACCTCCGAAAGCTCGTCGCCCGTGAGGTTGAAGGCGGTCATCGGTCCCGAGGTGACGGGCGAGAAGCCGACCTCGGCGAAGCCGATGTCGTTCTTCAGGTGGTCCCAGATCTCCTCGATGGCGGTGACGCCGGCGGTCAGCGTCACCCGCGCGCCCACGGGCCGCGAGCGGTAACGGGAAAGGAGCATCCGCGCCTTGGCGGCCACCGCGTCGTAGCTGCCCTTGCCGCCGACGGTCTTCCGGTTCAGGTCATGCAGCGCCTTCGGCCCGTCCATCGAGACGGTGAGCCCGAAGCGGTGCGCGTCGAGCCAGTCCACGATCTCCTCGGTCAGGAGGGTGGCGTTGGTCGTCAGCGTGAAGTTGACCGACTTGCCGAGCGCGGCGAAGCGCGGCTCGGCGTGGTCCACCACCTGCCGGATCAGCGCGAGGTTCGAGAGCGGCTCGCCCCCGAAGAACACGATGTTGTAGCTGTCGCGGTCGGGGCTTTCGCGCAGGAGCAGGTCGATCGACTGCACCGCCGTCTCGAAGGCCATCTTGCGGCCCTTCGACGGCGTGTCGAGGTCCTCCTTGTAGCAGTAGGTGCAGCTGAGGTTGCAGCCGGTGTTGACGTTGAGGACGATCGTCGAGAGCGGGAAATTCTCGATCCGGATCGCCGGGCGCTCGGCCGCGGGCGGGCGGCCGTCGGTGACGATGTCGAGGTCGATCAGGCCGCGCAGGCGGCGGGCGATGTCGGCCGGGTCGCGGTCACCGAACCGGGCCTGCACGTCCTCGGGCGTGATCCGGCCCTTCTCGGCCAGGAGGCCGAGAAGGTCGCCATCGGTCGCGTCGATCTCGAACAGCGCCGTGGTGGGGACGTGGAAGAGGAGCTCGCGCGCCTCGACCCGGACCCGGTGGGCGTTCTGGGGCTGGAACTGGAGGTAACCCATGCGTCTGCCCCTCAGCGGATCGGCGGGTCGATGAAGCGCTGGACGGTGACGATGAGCTGCGCCTCGCCCGTCTTGCCCATCGCCTCGGCCGAGATCTTGAGGTCGCCCGCGTTGTTCGTGCTGAACGGCCGTTCCGGGTTCGGCCCGGCAACCGCCGGCATGAACAGCCCGGCCTCGTCGATGCTGCCGGCGAACTTCGCGTCCTCCATCGCCGCGGCCACCTCGTTGAAGTTGCCGGTCGTCCAGGTTGCCGGAACCTCGCCGATGCGGATGTCGTCGTCGGTGCCGGGCTGGCCGTCGGGGCCGTTCCACCAGCCGACGGCGGCGAAGTCGATCGGCACCGCGCCGGGCCCGATGTCGGATCCGCCGCCGACGCGGGCGATGGCGAAGGCGGGCTCGACCGTCACCCGGTCCACCGCCGAGTAGACCGCGACCTGCCCGGTCGCCCCGCCGGCCGACAGCGTGACGACCCCGTCGCCCGCGGCGGTGAGCGTGGCGGCCGCGCCCGAGGCGTTGGCGGTCGCGCCGGCAAGCTCGGCCCCTTCGGCGGCGAGCCCGTCGAGCCCGGTGCCCACCACCTGCACCGCGCCGCCCGGCGCGGGCAGCGCCTCGGGCACGGTGCCGAGGATCACCGCCCCCGCCCCCGCCTTCGCGCCGGTGACCCGCCCGCCGAGCGAATCCGTCTCGGTCAGGAACTGCCGGCCGGAGAGGCCGGTGCCGTCCTCGCTGACGGCGAGCACCTGGCGGTAGCTCTCGCCGCCGATCGTCAGGTTCGCGCGCCATTCGTAGCCGGTGTAGAGGTTCATCTGCCCGCCGACCGGCAGGGCCGTGCCGTCGGCCAGCGTCAGGGTGCCCGAGACGGCGTAGGGCGAGGCCTCGCCCGCCACGCTCAGCACCCCGTGCGCCGCGCCCTTGCCGGGAAGCGAGGTCAGCACCACCCAGTCGCCCGTGACCTCGGGCTTCTCCGCCGCCTGCCACGCCGTCCAGGCCTCGGTCTCGAAGGGCAGCATGTCGGCCAGCATCGGCGCCACCTCGTCGCGGGCGAGCTGATACCAGTCGCGGTCGCGGCCCAGCGCCTGATACTCGACGGTCGGGAACTGGCCGACGTGGAAGTCCATGTGCAGCTTCCATTCCTCGGCCGTGCGGTGCTGGAGCATGACGCGGGCGCCGGTATGGCAGCGGGCGCACATGGTGCCGAGCGGCTCCTCGAAGGCCTCGATCACCGTCGGATCCTTCTCGAGCGCGTAGCGCCAGCCTTCGGTCTCGGACGGGGCAAGGCCGTGGGTGTCGGCGAGGTAGGCGACGAGCGTGGCCTGGTCGGCGGAAGAGATCTCCATGCCGTGGGCGATGCGCATCCGCACGATGGTCATCAGCCAGCCCTCGGGCGTCTTGCGCTGCCCGGCGATGCGGCTGAGGCCCGCGTCGGTGCCCTCGTGGCATTCGCCGCAGACCTGCGCCAGCAGCTCCTCGCTGGCGGCGGCGGGCGGCGGCGCGAGGAGTCCGGCCGCGAGGGCGAGGGGCAGCGCACGTAGGAGATGCGTCATGGAACAGCCTCCAGGGGTCGGGTGAGATCGGGGAAGAGCCTCGGGTCGGGCAGGCCTGCGGCGGCAAGCCAGCCGGCCGCGGCGCGGATGTCGGCCGCGCTGCACCCCGGCAGGAGCGGGGCGAGCGCCTCGGGCGTGGCGGGGCGCGGGCCGAGGGCGCGCAGGAGCGGCACGAGCGGCCGGCCGAGCAGGAAGGCGGCGCCCTCGGGCGCGTTCGGGGTGACCAGGGTCTCGGCCTCGACCAGCCGGCCCGCCTCGACGACGATCGAGCGGCGAAGCGCCGGGGCCGACACCCCGGGATGCGCGGGGGCCGCGTCGGGCCAGGCGGCGCGGGCGGCCCAGAAGGGCGCGGCGAACCCGGAAAGGCGGTGGAAGTCGCGCCCCACCCGCGCCTGGCGCCAGAAGGTGGCGGCGGCGCGGTCGGCCCAGAAGCGGCGGGCGAGATCCGCCTGCCCGGCCTCGAGCGCGGCGAGGACCGGAGGCAGCATCAGCGCCGAGGAGAGCGCCCAGAAGAGCCCGTGGCCCGAGAGCGGGTCGATGGCGATGGCCGCATCGCCGACGCGCGGGCAGGCCGGGTCGAGCCCCGGCGCAGTCAGCCGCATCTCGGCCGCGGTGGCGCGGGCATCGGCGGGAAGGGCGGTGCCCGCGACGCGGGCCCAGGCTTCGGCGAGGCCCGCCCGGCCCGGCCCGGCGGGGTCGGTCACCACCTGCATCACGCCGCGGCCGTCCGGCAGGGCGGCGCGCCAGATCCAGCCCGAAGCCCGCGCCTCGAGCCGGGTTCCGGCGGCGGCGGGGTCGGGGTCGGCGGCGACGAGCGCGAGCGTCGGCGGGCCGCGGCGCCGGGCGGTCCCCCCCGGCGCCCGGCGCCCGCGCGCCTCGACCAGCCGGCCGGCGGCGACCGCGCGCCCGTCGGCGAGGGTCAGGGTCCGCGCGGCGGCATCGAGCCGGGCGACCGGGGCGCGGATCACCTCCACCCCCTCGTCGGCGGCCTGTGCAAGGAGCCCCGCGTCGAAGCGGATCCGGTCGACCGGGTGCTCCCGGTTCTGCGCGACCGGCGCGCCGCCCCATTCGACCTCGCGCGCGACCGCTGGCGCCAGCCCTTCGGCGGCGAGGCCGAGGCGCGCGAGAAGGCCGGCGACCCTGGGCGAGGCGCCCTCGATGCGGAGGCCCGGTTCCGGCGACGGAGTCACCGCGAGGCGCACCGAGAGGCCGGCGCGGGCGAGGAGGATCGCCGCCGAGGCCCCTGCGGGTCCACCGCCCGCTATGGCGACATCGCAGAACCGCACGCCGCCCGCGCTCCCTGTGCTCCGGGGGCTGTGTCCTCCCCCGTTCTGCCCGGATGCTAGGCAATCGGGTGCCCCGAGGTCAGTGATAATTCCGGCCAGATTGCGCGCGCGCTTGCCAGACGGGGGTCCGAGGACGCATCCTGAGCCCACAGGGGGTGCCGCTCGCCATGCCCGGACGGGACGCCAGCATCGTCGCATCGGTCCTTCGGGATCCGCTGGCCAGGGTGGCGGAGCTCGGCGGCGACCCGTCCGCGCTGTGCGCCCGCGCCGGGGTGGACCCGGCCGGTGCGTCGGCGCTGCCGCTTTCCTCGTTCGTGGCGTTCTTCCAGGAGGCGGCGCGGATGCTCGGCACGCCGGGCTTCGGCTGGTCCACCGGCACCGTGCTCGACATCGCCACGCTGGGGCCGACCGGCCAGACGATCGCCCGGGCGCCGCGGCTCGGCGCGGGGCTGCGGCTCTTCTGCGACAGCTTCGCCGCGGTGCAGGGGGCATCGGAGCTGGAACTCGCCCTGGCCGACGGCCGGGCGCACCTGCGCTACCGGATCCTCGACCCGGCGATCTGGCCGCGCGACCAGGACGCGGAACTGACGCTGAGCGTGCTGGAAAGCTACATCCGGCGCGCGGCGGGGCCGGCGTGGCACCCCGACGAGATCTGGTTCGAGCACGCGGCCATGGATCCCGGCGCGGCGCGGCGGTTCGATGCGCCGGTGCGGTTCCTCGCCCCGGTCAACGCGCTGGTCTTTTCCGAGCGGGTGCTCGACCTGCCGCTGCCCGAGGCGGAGGCCGAGGCGTTCCGGCAGGCCGCCCGCACGCTGGCGGCGGCGGCGCACGAGCGCCAGCGCAGCCTCGACCTGCCCCGCCGCGTGGCACGGGAGATCCTGCGCAGCTTCGGCTTCGCCCCCGTCTCGCAGGCCGAGATCGCGCGCAGGCTCGGCCTCTCGCGCAGGAGCCTCCGGCGGCATCTGGAGGACTGCGGCACGCATTTCTCGGAGATCCTCGCCGACTGCCGCGACCGCGCCGCGATGCGGCTTCTGGTGTCGGGCTGCGGCATCGAGGAGACGGCGCTGCGGCTGGGCTACGCCGACGCCGCGGCGTTCTCGCGCGCCTTCCGGGCCCGCCAGGGAATGCCGCCGGGCCGCTGGCTGCAGGAGCAGGGCCGGGGCTGACGCAGGGCTGACCGGGGCTGACGCAGGGCCGAAGGATCGTCAGCTTCCCGCGGCGGCGAGGTGGCGCGCGAAATCGGGGCTTGCCATCAGCGCCTTGCAGCGGGCGAAGCGGCCGTCGGCATAGGCGCGGAAGTCGTCGGCGGGGTTGCCGTTTGCGAGCTGGATCAGGCCCCAGAGCGTCCAGAGCAGGTCGCACATCGCCTTGTGCACCACCATCCGCCCGCGCTCGGCCGCGGGCGCCTCGCCGCCGAAGTAGGCGGTCAGCATCTCCTCGTCCTGGGCCTCGTCGAACTGCCCCTCGACGGAGAGATCGCCGAGGTCCCACATCGGGTCGTTCATGCCGGAATATTCCCAGTCGACGATCCACATGCGCTCGCCGGTATCGAGGAAGTTCTCGCAGAGCGGGTCGCAGTGGCAGGCGACCGGCGCGACGGGGCGGGCATCGAGCACGCGGCGCACGCCCGCAGCCTCGGCCACCACGTCGTGGTAGCCCTCCGGCAGCGCCACGTCCTTCGTGGCGAGCACGCCGAGGTAGCTGTCGATCATGCCGAAGAGCTCGAAGCGGAAGGGGAACACCGCGCCCGACCGGTGCAGCCGCGCGAAGGCGAGCGCCGCGCGGGCGGGGCTGCCGGCGCGGGCGCGGAACGCCGCGGGGCTCATCGTCACGGTGCCCTCGACGTAGCGCGTCACCATGAGGCCGCTCTCGGGGTCGGCGTGGATCACCTCGGGCGAGACGCCGGCCGCCGCGGCCGCGCGCGCGGCGACGGCCTCGTTGGCCCGGTCGATGTATTCCTCGGTGCCCGCGCCGGGGATGCGCAGGCAGTAGGGCCCGACCCGGTAGACCCGGTTGGTGAGCCCCCCGAGCCGCTCGGGCACCGGCGCGCCTCCGAGCGCGGCGAGCGCCGGGATCCGCGCCGTCAGCGTGCGGAAATCGTCCTCCATGCCCTGCCTCCTCCTGCATCGGCCCCGTCCCTTGCGGTGCACGGTTCCACATTCCGCGCGCGCTGGCTATCCTCTGCCCGACCCGCGTGCCGCGTGGCGGCGGGGATCCGGCTCGGGGGGCGCGATGGGCAAGAGCACGCACGGCGGCGGGCACGGCGGCGGGCACGGCGGGCACCTCGGCGCGGTCTACGCGGGCGGGGCGCCGGAGGAGGTGGCGGCCGGCTATGACGCCTGGGCGGCCACCTACGAGGCCGACATGGCCCGCGCCGGCTACCGCCATCCGGCGGTCTGCCTCGCGCTTCTTGCCCGGCACCTGCCCCGCGGCGCGGCGCCGCTGCTCGACGCCGGCTGCGGAACCGGGCTGATCGGCGAATGGCTCGGCATCCTCGGCTACCCCGAGGCGGACGGGCTCGACCTCTCGGAGGGGATGCTGGCTGTGGCGGCCGAGAAGGGGGTCTACCGCGCGCTGCACCGGCTGGCGCTCGGCGGGCCCCTGCCCTTCGCCGGCGGCGCCTATGCCGGGATCGTCTCGTCGGGCGTGTTCACCACCGGCCATGTCGGCGCCGAGGCGCTGGGGGAGCTTGCGCGCGTATGCGCAGCGGGCGGCGTGCTCGTCGTGACCGTCAAGATGCCGCTCTGGGAGGAAGGCTTCGCCCGCCGCGCGGCGGATGCGGGGTTCGTCCTCGCCGAGGCGACCGCGCCCTACCGCTCGATGCCGCGCGACCCCGCCACGATCCCGAGCCTCGCGGCCGTGTTCCGCCGGCCGGGCTGAGGGCGGCCTCAGCCGCCGCCGCGCCGTCCGTCGAGGATGGCGCGCGCGGTCGCCTCGTCGGAGACGAAGGTATCGACGAGGCCGAGACCGAGGACCGCGCGCAGGATCGCCACCTTGTGCATGCCCCCGGCGGCGAGGATCACGTTCGGGATCGCCTCGAGATCGGGCAGGCCGATGCCGATCACCCGGTCGTTGATCGGATGGGCGATCGGATGGCCCTCGGCGTCGAGCACGGTTCCGAGCACGTCGCCGACCGCGCCGCACTCGGTCAGCTCCTCGAGGCTCGTGTCGGACGGCAGGCCGTCGCTCATCAGGAGCGAGCGCATCGAGACGTCGCCCGCCGCCATGGCAAGCGCGTCCACCCGCCGGATCTTGTCCAGCACCTCGCGGAACACGTCGAGCTGCATGATCGTGTCGCGCGACTCGCGCGAGCCGGCGTAGAGCGGCGCGGGGAAGTAGCTGTGCTGGGCGCCGAGAAGGTCGGCAAGGCGCGTGGTGATCTCGAAGCTGTTGAGGTCCGACCCCTTGGTGAGGCCGCCCATGACCGAGATCACCTCGAGGTCGGGCCGCTCGATCGCGGCGACGAAGCGCGTGGCGATGTTGAGCGTGTTGCCCCAGGACATGCCGAGGAGGCGGATCGACGGATCGGCCAGAACCTCGGACAGGACGTGGCCGAGCGCCGCGCCGACGATCGTTTGGACGTCGCGCGGATCTTCCGGCGAGGGGGCGATGTAGGCCTTGGCGAGGCCGAAGCGGGCGCGGAGCTCCTCCTCGAGCTCGAAGCAGGCGGAGAAGGCGGTGTTGAAGTTGATCCGCACGAGCCCGATGCGCCGCGCCTCGGCCAGCGCCTTGTTGACGCGAAGCCGCGTCGTCCCGAGCCGCTCGGCGACGCGCTCCTGCGTCAGCCCCTCGGTGTAGTAGGCCCAGGCGACGCGGGCGAGGAACCGCTCCTCGGCATCGACGCGCGGCAGCTTCGGCGGGCGCGCCATCGGCGCTACTTCACCGCGCCCATCGTCAGCCCGCGCACCAGGTGCTTCGAGGCGAGCAGCGCGAAGATCAGAACCGGCACGACGATCAGCGTCGAGGTCGCCATGATCTTGCCGTAGGGCACGTCGTAGCCCTCCATGAAGGTCACGGCCATCGCCGGCGCGGTCTTGGCGTTCTTGGGCGCGAGGATGTAGGCGAAGAGCAGCTCGTTCCACGAGAAGATGAACGACAGGATCGCCGAGACCGCCACGCCGGGCATGGCGAGCGGCAGGCAGATCGAGCGGAAGATGCGCCACTGCGAGGCGCCCTCGAGCATCGCCGCCTCGTCGAGCTCGAAGGGAATCGAGCGGAACTGGTCGGTGCAGATCCAGATCACGATCGGCAGCGTGAAGGTGAGATACATCAGGATGAGCGCGATGTGGGTGTCGCGCAGCCCCACCTCGCGGGCGATCAGGAACACCGGGAAGGCCAGCACCACCGGGCTGACGAAGCGGTTGGTGATGAACCAGAACCAGAGTTCCTTCTTGGCGCGGAACTCGAAGCGGGCGAGCGCGTAGGCCGCGGGGCAGCCGAGGACGACGGCGAGGACGGTGGTGGAGACCGCCACGATCAGCGAGTTGACGAGCGAGATGCCCACGTTGTCGCTGAAGAGCACCTCGGTGTAGTTGCGCAGGGTCGGCGTGAAGAGCCACGCCGGCGGCGACTGGAGCGCGACCGCCTGGGTCTTCAGGCTGGTCGTGACCATCCAGTAGAAGGGAAAGATGCAGAACAGGCAGATCAGGGTCAGCAGGACGGCCTGCGCCGCCAGCCCGCCCCTGCCGCCTGGCCGCGCCGCGCCCGCCATCAGCGCACCTCCCGGTAGAACATGCGGATGTAGAGCCGCGCCAGGACGATCGTGATCGCCAGCAGGATGACCGACTGCGCCGAGGCGAGGCCGATGTCGAACTGCCGGTTGCCGACGCGCTCGATCAGGATCGCGATGAACTCGGTCGCGTTGCCGGGGCCTCCCCGGGTCATGGTGAACACCATGTCGAAGAGCTTCAGCGTGTCGGCGGTGCGCAGGATCAGGACCGCCACGAGGCTCGGGATCAGGAAGGGGAGCTGCACGTGGCGGAGCACCGTCCACCAGCTCTTGGTCTCGAGCTGGGCGGCCTCCTCGATCTCGGGCGGCACGGTCGAGAGCCCGGCGAGCAGCACGAGCGCGACGAAGGGCGTCCACTGCCAGACATCCCAGAAGATCACCCCGATGAAGGCGTTGCGCGGATCGCCGATGAAGTTGATCGGCGCGATCCCGATCCAGCCCAGCATCTGGTTGAAGACGCCGTATTTCTGGTTGAGCGTGACCTGCGCCAGCAGGCCGACGACGGCATAGGTGGTGGCCATCGGCAGCACCAGCGACAGCCGCGTGAAGGTCTTGAAGAACCCCAGGCCCGGCCGGTGCAGCAGGAGCGCGATCATCAGCCCGAGCGCGATCTGGATCGGCACCGCGATGACGAAGAGGGTCGCGGTCCGGCCCACGGCCGCCCAGAACACGGGGTCGGCGAGCACGGTGGCGTAGTTGTCGAGGCCGACGAACCGCTGCCGCGCGATCCGCGTCAGGTTGAAGTCGTGCAGGCTTTTCCAGACCGCGTAGCCGAGCGGCACGATGCCCACGGTCAGCAGCGCGAGGACCGACGGGCCGAGGAAGGCGAGGATCGTGCGGCGCTTGACGCGGGCGGTCATGGGCGGGCTCTTCCGGGTCTGCGGTTGCGCGGCAGGCGGGGTCCACCCGGACCGGCCGCCGGCGCCTGGCGGGAGGCGCGGGCCGCCCCCGTCTGCAAGGGGGGACGGCCCGCGCCGGTGTCGGGCTCAGGCGGTCACTGCGCCAGCGGCTTCTCTCCGCTGTAGTAGCCGGCATCCTCGAGAACGGCCTCCATGCGGGTGCCGATCTCGCGCGCGCCGTCCTCGATCGAGACCTCGCCGAGCATCATCTTGGTGCCCCATTCCTGCACGATCTCGGTGATCGTCGGCCATTCGGCGAAGCGCGGGCGGAACTCGGGCACGCCCTCCTGCCAGCTCTCGACCAGCGCGGGGACGAACTTGAACTCCTCGGCGATGCCGGGGATCTGGTAGACCGACTGCCGCGCCGGGACGCCGCCCTTGCGCAGGTAGGTCTCGGCGTTGGCCTTGGAGGTCGCCCACTGGATGAAGAGCCAGCCGGCCGCCTTCTCGGCATCGTCGGCCTGCGAGGCAACCGCGAGCGAGAAGCCCCCGAGGGCGGGCTTGCGGCCCGCGGGCCCCTTCGGCTCGGGCGCGACCTCGATGCAGTCGGCGACCTGCGAGGTCTCGGGGCTGACCAGCGTGGTGTAGAAGGCCGACCATTCGGTGATCATCGCCACGTCGCCCTGGGCGAGCGCGTTCACCGTCTCGGCGTGGTCGTAGGCGACGATGCCGGGGGGCATGTAGGCCATCAGGTCCTGCCGGAACTGGAGGCCCGCCTGGCTTTCGGGCGAGTTGAGGTTGGAGCGGAACTCGGCGTTCAGGAACGAGCCGCCGAAGGGCCAGAGCATCCGCGCGAAGCTGTCGGCCGACTGCGTCTCGTTGCGCTTGGACTGGAGCGCGAAGGCGAACTTGCCGTCCTTGGTCAGCGCCGGGCCGTAGACGTCCTTCAGCTCCTGCCAGGTCTCGGGCGGGCGGTCGAAGCCGGCCTCCTCGAGCATGCAGCGGTTGTAGAAGAGAAGGCCCGAATAGTTGTCGAGCGGCAGGCCGTAGACGACGCCGTTCCAGGCGCCGAAGGCGTTGAGCACGAGCGGGAAGAAGTCCTCGATGTCGAGATCGGGGTCGGCGAGGTCGGCGTTCGAGGTGAATTCCTCGATCGGCACGATCCACCCGTTCTCGGCGAAGTTGCCGATCCAGACGAGGTCGATCAGCGCGAGGTCGAGATCGCCGCCGGCCACGAAGTCGCGCACCTGCTCGCCGAGCGCGTTCTCGTAGGGCATGGTGGTGATGTTGATCTTGATGCCGGTTGCCGCCTCGAACTCGGGCAGCATCTCCTTGATCGCGTTGTAGCCCGGCCGGTCGAGGAACACCACGTCCACCACGGTTCCCGCGTAGGGCTTGGCTGCTTCCTCCAGAGACCAGGCCTGCGCCTGCGGCGCCGCCAGCGCGGCGGCCAGGGCGAGCGCGCTCGCCTTGAGCTTCAGCTTCATGACTTCCTCCCTTGTGCCACGATACGAACGGGTTGACATTCATTTGTATCGCCAAGCATAAAAATGTATGGAAGGCGCGCCGAGTCAACCGGAATCTCACGGCGGGTCGGCGGGAGGAGCACCAGATGGCCGAGGTCCGGCTTCACGGCGTCAGCAAGTCCTACGGCCCGGTGAAGGCGCTGTCGGACGTGTCGCTCGACATTGCCGACGGCGAGTTCGCCGTCTTCGTCGGCCCCTCGGGCTGCGGCAAGTCCACGCTCCTGAGGTCGATCGCCGGGCTCGAGGGCATCTCGTCGGGCCGCATCGTCATCGGCGGCGACGACGTGACCGACGTCGCCCCCTCCGACCGGGGGGTGTCGATGGTGTTCCAGTCCTACGCGCTCTATCCGCACATGACGGTGCGCGAGAACATGGACTTCGGAATGCGGATCAACGGAATGCCGAAGCCCGAGCGCGAGGCGCGGATCGCGGAGGCGGCGCGCATCCTCCAGCTTGGCGACTACCTCGACCGCAAGCCGAGCCAGCTTTCCGGCGGCCAGCGCCAGCGCGTCGCCATCGGCCGGGCGATCGTCAAGCAGCCCAAGGTGTTCCTGTTCGACGAGCCGCTGTCGAACCTCGATGCGAAGCTGCGCGTGCAGATGCGCGTCGAGCTCGAATCGCTGCACCGCCAGCTCGGCGCGACGATGATCTACGTCACCCACGACCAGGTGGAGGCCATGACCATGGCCGACAAGATCGTGGTGCTGAACGGCGGACGGATCGAGCAGGTCGGCCCGCCGATGGAGCTCTACCACCGGCCGGCGACCGAGTTCGTCGCGGGCTTCATCGGGGCGCCCTCGATGAACTTCCTCGACGTGCGGGCGGAGGCGGGGCGGCTTCTGCACGGCGGCGTGCCGCTCGGCCGGCTCCGCGCGGAGCCGGGCGCGGTGCGCCTAGGGATCAGGCCCGAGCACATCGGCCTCGTCCAGCCCGGCGCCGGCGACATGGACGCGCGGGTGGACCTGCGCGAGGCGCTGGGCGGCGACAGCTACCTCTACGTCACGGTGCCGTCGGGCGAACGGCTCGTGGTGCGTGCGGAGGGTGACACGGAGATCGGCTGCGGGGCGGTCGTGGGGCTTTCCCTTCCGCCCGCGCGCGTCCATCTCTTCGCCGCCGACGGCCGCACCCTGCGATCGGGGGCGGAGGCGGCGTGAGCGCAGCGGACGAGGCCATCGCACGGGCGGTCGCGCGATCGGCCGCGGTCGCCGAGGTGGCGATCGGCCGTGGCGTGCTGCACCGGGCCGGGGCGCTCTGGGCGCGGCATCTCGGCGGCCCCGCCTGCCTTCTGGCGGATGCCCGCGCCTGGGCCGCAGCGGGCCCGGCGACGGAGGCGGCGTTCCGCGCCGCGGGCATTCCGGTGCGCGCCCACGTCATCGCGGCAGACCCGCGGCCGAAGCCGACGGTGGAGCTTTCCCGCGCGCTCGGCGCCGAGCTCCGGCCCGGCGAGACCCCGGTCGCGGTGGGATCGGGCGTGATGAACGACCTCGTCAAGCACGCCGCCTTCGCGGCCGGGCTCGGCTACATGTGCGTGGCCACCGCCGCCTCGATGGACGGCTACACCTCGGCCGGGGCGCCCCTGTCGGATGGCGGCTTCAAGAAGACGATCCCCTGCCGCCCGGCGAAGGTGCTCGTTGCCGATCTCGACGTGATCGCCGCCGCGCCGCGCGAGATGACCGGCTGGGGCTACGGCGACCTTGCCGGGAAGGTTCCGGCGGGCGGCGACTGGATGATCGCCGACGCGCTGGGGATCGAGCCGATCGACGATGTCGCCTGGCCGATGGTGCAGGACGGGCTGGCGGGCTGGCTCGCCGCGCCGGAGCGGATCGCGGCGGGCGAGCCGGAGGCCGTGGCGGGGCTGTTCCGGGGCCTGACGCTCGTGGGCCTTGCGATGGAAGCGCACGGCTCCTCGCGCCCCGCCTCGGGGGCCGATCACCAGATCGCGCATCTGTGGGAAATGGAGGATCTCCACCACGCCGGCGAGCGGGTCAGCCACGGTGCCTGCGTCGCGGTGGGGGCGGTGGCGGCGCTGAGGCTCTTCGACTGGCTGCTCGGGCGCGACCTGACGCGGATCGACCCCGCGGCGCTGGCCGCCGGGGCGGCCGGCCTCGACGCCAGGGCGGCGGAGATCGCGCGGGCCTTCGGGCCGGGCGAGGTGGCCGACCGCGCGCTGGCCGAGACGCGCGCCAAGCACACCGGGCCTCGCGAGACCGCGGCGCGCCTTGCCCGGCTGCGGGAGGTCTGGCCCGGCCTGGCGGACCGGCTGCGGGCGCGGCTCTGGAGCCCGGACCGCATGATTGCGCATCTGCGGGCGGCGGGGGCGCCGGCGGCGCCGGAGGAGATCGGGGTCACGCCGGGGCACCTCGGCGACACGATCCTGAAGGCACGGTTCCTGCGCAGCCGCTACACGGTGCTGGACCTGCTCGACGATCTGGGGATGCTCCGCGAGGCGGTGGCGGCGACGGTGCGGGACGACACGGGACGGAGGGCGGCGGGATGACGGACATTGCGGCGCAGGCGGCCCGCGCGGCCGAGGAACTCAGGGCGGCGACGGCGGCGATCGATCCGGCGGCGCTCGCGGGCTTCGTCGCGGCGCTGGCCGAGGCGCGGCGCATCGTGTGCCACGGCGTCGGCCGCGAGGGGCTGATGATGCGCGCGCTCGCCATGCGGCTCTATCACCTGGGGCTCGATGCCCATGTGGTGGGCGACATGTCCTGCCCGCCGGTGGGCGCGGGCGACCTTCTGGTGGTCAGCGCCGGCCCCGGCGAATTCTCGACCGTGATGGGGCTGATCGGCGTGGCGCGGCGCGACGGGGCGCGCGTCGCCTGCGTGACGGCCGAGCCCGGCGGCGCGGCGCCGCGCGCGTCCGACGTGGTCCTGACCATCCCGGCGCAGACCATGGCGAACGACCAGGGCGCCGCGGCGACCTCGTTCCTGCCTATGGGCTCGCTGTTCGAGGGGGCGCAGTATCTCGCCTTCGAGATCGTCGTGCTGGCGCTGCGCGACCGGCTCGGCGTCGCGCCCGAGGCGATGCGGGCGCGGCACACGAACCTGGAGTAGCGGGCATGGGCTGGCAGGAGCGGTTCTCGCTGGCCGGGCGCCGGGCGATGGTGACCGGGGCCTCGAAGGGGATCGGCGCCGAGATCGCCCGCGTCTTCGCCGAGGCCGGCGCCGACATCGTGGCCGTGGCCCGCGACCGGGCCGGGCTGGAGGAGACGGCCGAGGCCGTGCGCGCAGAGGGCCGGCACTGCCTTGTCGTCGAGGCCGACCTCGGCACCGTCGAGGGGCCGGCACGGGCGACGCGCACGGCCCTGGCGGCCTGGGGCACCATCGACATCCTGGTGAACTCCGCCGGCATCGCCCGCGTCGCGCCGGCGCTCGAGCTGACGCTCGAGGACTGGGAGGCGACGATGGCGGTGAACCTGCGCGCGCCGTTCCTGCTGGCGCAGGCGCTGGCGCCGGGGATGATCGCGCAGCGCTGGGGCAAGATCATCAACATCAGCTCCCAGACCGGGGTCATCGCGCTCGACGACCACGCCGCCTACGCCGCCTCGAAGGGCGGGCTCAACGCGCTCACCAAGTCGCTCTGCGCCGAATGGGCGCGGCACAACGTGCAGGTCAACGCGATCTGCCCCACGGTGATCCTGACGCCGATGGGCCGCGAGGTCTGGGGGCCTGAGGAGAAGTCGGCCCCCTTCATCGCGGCGACGCCGGCCCGCCGCTTCGGCGAGCCGGTGGAGGTCGCCGATCTGGCGCTCTACCTCGCCTCGCCGGCGTCGGAACTGGTCAACGGCGCCCTCGTGATGATCGAGGGCGGCTTCTCGAGTGTCTGACGCCCTGCCCGACGCGGACCCCGACGCGGACTGGGCCTTCGCGCGCTACGAGGCGGTCCGGGAGCGGCTGCCGGCCGCGCGGTTTCCGGCCGCACCGGCCCGGGCGGAAAGCCTCGCCGACCTTGCCGACCGCTACGACGGTTTCGTGTTCGATGCCTTCGGCGTGCTGAACGTCGGCGAGACGCCGGTGCCGGGCGCGGTGGCGCGGCTGGCAGAGCTCAGGCGCGCGGGAAAGCGCATGGTGGTGCTGACCAACGCCGCCTCCTACACCCGCGCCGCGGCGCTGGCCAAATACCGAAGGCTCGGCTTCGACTTCACCGCCGGGGAGGTCGTCTCGTCGCGGGACGTGGCGGCGGCCCGGCTCGAGACCGTGGCGTCGGGCGCGACCTGGGCGGCGATCACGCAGGCGGGCGACGACCTCGCCGACCTCGGGGTGCCCTGCCGCGACCTGATCGACGACCCCGGCGCGCTCGCGGCGGCGGATGCCGTCCTGTTCCTGTCCTCGGCGCGCTGGACGCCGGCGGCGCAGGCCCGGCTCGAGGCGGCGCTTTCCGAGCGTCCGCGCCCGGTGGTGGTCGCCAACCCCGACCTGGTGGCGCCCCGCGAGGGCGGCCTCACCGTCGAGCCCGGCGCCTACGCCCATGCGCTGGAGGACCGCACCGGGGTGCGGCCGGTGCACTTCGGCAAGCCCTTCGGCGAGGCCTTCGCCGATGCGCTCGACCGCCTCGGCGGGCTGCCGGCGGAGCGGGTCGCCATGGTGGGCGACACGCTCCACACCGACGTGCTGGGGGGCGCGGCGGCGGGTCTCGGCACCGTGCTCGTGGCCGGACACGGCCTGTTCGCGGGGCGCGACGTCGGACCCTACATCGCGCGCTCGGGCATCGTGCCCGACTGGCTCGCCGGGACCACCTGAGCGCGCCTCAGGCGCGGATGCGCCGCCCCTCGGGGTCGTAGAACGGCACCAGCGAGAGCCGCGCGGGGAGCACGTCGCCCGCGACGACAAGCTCGTAGCTGCCCGAGGCGAGGAAGTCGTCGGTGACGCCATCGGGATTGCGGACGTAACCGTAGCCGAGCGCCTTGCCCACCGTGTAGCCGAAGCCGCCCGAGGTGAGGTAGCCGACCGCAACCCCGTCGCGCAGGATCGTCTCGCGCCCGAGAAGCACCGCCTCGGGGTCTTCCACCGCGAAGCCCGCGAGCCGCTTCGGCAGCGGCCGGCCCTGGGTGCGCTCCAGCGCCTCGCGCCCGAGGAACGGCAGGTTCGAGCGCATCTTCACCGCCCAGCCCAGCCCCGCCTCGAAGGGCGTGTCGTTCGGGGTGATGTCGGAGGACCAGGCGCGGTAGCCCTTCTCGAGCCTGAGCGACTCGATCGCCCGGTAGCCTGCGGGCCGGATGCCGTGGGGGGCGCCAGCCGCCATCAGGGCGTCGTAGACTTCGGCGAGACCGGAGACGGGGACGTGCAGCTCCCATCCGAGCTCGCCGACATAGGTGATGCGGAGCGCCCGCACGCCCTGCCCCGCGATGGCGATCTCGCGCACATGGGCGAAGGGGAAGGCCGCGTCCGACACGTCGGCCTCGGTGGCGGCGGCCAGCACGTCGCGCGCACGCGGCCCCATCAGCGAGAGCGTGCCCCACGCCTCGGTCACGTCCTCGAACCGCGCCTCGCCCGCGAGGTGATCGGCGATCCAGCCGTAGTCGTGGGTGCGGAAGCCCGTGCCGGTGACGATGTAGAAGCGGTCCTCGGCCAGCCGCGCCACGGTCAGGTCGGCCTCGATGCCGCCGCGGGAGTTCAGGAGCTGGGTATAGGTCACGCGGCCCGGCGGGCGCTCCACGTGCCCCGCGCAGACCTGCGAGAGCGCGGCGGCGGCATCCTCTCCGGTCACCTCGAACTTGGCGAACGAGGTCTGGTCGAACGCCGTCACGCCCTCGCGCGTGGCGCGGTGCTCCTCGCCCACGGCCGCGAACCAGTTCTGCCGGCCCATCGAGTAGACGTCGCGCGGCTCTGTCCCCGGCGGGGCGAACCAGTTCGCCCGTTCCCATCCGAGCTTCGAGCCGAAGACCGCGCCTGCGGCCTGCAGCCGGACGTAGAGCGGCGAGATCAGGCGGGGCCGCCCGCTTTCGTATTCCTCGTGCGGGAAGGCGACGGTGTAGTGCTTGCCGTAGGCCTCGGCGGTGCGCTCGGCCACCCAGGCGCGGTCCTCGTGGAGGCCCGAGAAGCGGCGGATGTCCACCACCCAGAGGTCCATCGGCGGCTCGCCGGTCATGGCCCATTCGGCCAGCACCCAGCCGGCCCCGCCGCCCGAGGCGATGCCGAAGGCGTTGAAGCCCGCGCCGACATACATGTTCCGGCAGGCGTTCGACCGCCCGAGGATGAAGTTGCCGTCGGGGGTGAAGCTCTCGGGGCCGTTGATCATCTGCTTCACCCCGGCCGTCTCGAGCGCGGGGATGCGGGCGATCGCCTGCTCCATGTGCTGGGCGAAGTGGTCCCAGTCGTCGTCGAAGAGCCGGAATTCCCAGTCGTCGGGCACGTCCTGAAGCGTCCAGACCTGGGGATCGGGCTCGTAGCCGCCCATGACGAGGCCGCCGACCTCCTCCTTGAAGTAGGTGCGCCGGTCGGGGTCGCGGATCGTGGCGGCGTCGGAGGCGAGGCCCGCGATGCGCTCGGTCACGATGTACTGGTGCTTCACGGGCTGAAGCGGCACCGTCACGCCCGCGAGCGCGCCGACCTGCCGCGCCCATTGTCCGGCGCAGTTGACGACCGTTTCGCAGGCCACATCGCCGGCCGTGGTGCGCACCGCGCGGATGCGCCCGCCCTCCATGTCGAAGCCGGTGACCCGGACGCCCTCGGCGATGCGGACCCCGTGCATCCGCGCCCCCTTGGCGAGCGCCTGGGTGATGCCCGAGGGGTCGGCCTGGCCGTCGGTTGGCAGCCACGAGGCGCCGATCAGGTCCGAGGTCTCCATCAGCGGCCACATCCGCTTCACCTCCTCCGGGCCGATCAGCTCCATCTCCATGCCGAAGCTGCGGGCGGTGGTGGCGAGCCTGCGGAACTCGGTCCAGCGGTCGGGCGTGGTGGCCAGGCGCAGGCAGCCCGTCATCTTCCAGCCCGTCGCCTGCCCCGTCTCCTCCTCCAGCCGCTTGTAGAGTTCGACGGAATACTTGAGCACGCGCGTGATCGAGGCCGAGGAGCGGAGCTGTCCGACGAGCCCGGCCGCGTGCCAGGTCGAGCCCGAGGTGAGCTTGCCCTGTTCCAGGAGCAGCACCTCGGCGCGGTGGTCGCGGGCGAGGTGGTAGGCGGTGGAGCAGCCGATGATGCCGCCGCCGATGACGACGACCTGGGCATGGGAGGGAAGCGCCGTCATGGCAGATCCTCGTCATGGGTGTTGCGGTAGGCTTCCAGCGCGGCCTCGAGCGCGGCGAGGTTCTGGCGGGCGTAATCCTCGTAATCGACGCCCGGCGCGTTCATGTAGAGCGCCGAGACCATCGCCCACATCGCCTCGCGCAGGAGCGCGGCGCACTGCATCGCGTCGAAGGCGCGCAGCAGATCGGGCGCGGGCGGCGCGCCGAAGTAGGCCGCGAGCAGCTCGCGCGCCGCCTCGCGCGGCATCCCGGCATTGGCCGCCGCGCCGGCGAGATCGAAGAGCGGCGTCGAGAACCCGGCATACTCGTAGTCGATGAGCCAGAGCCGGTCGCCGTCGTCGAGGAAGTTGGCGGGCAGCAGGTCGTGGTGGCCGAAGACGATCGGCAGGGGAACCTGGCGCGCCTCGAGCGCGGCGTTGAGCGCGAGGAAGCGGGGCAGGTCCGCGGCACGGGGGCTGTGCGCCTCGCGCAGGGTGCGGGCGTAGTCGCGCACCACGTGGAAGGCCCAGAACAGGTAGGCCGGCCCCGAGACATGGGCGGGCATCTCGCGGTGGAAGCGGGCGAGCAGGCGGCCGACGCGCGCAGGGTCGGCGGCCACGTCCTCCGGCCCCCAGGTGCGGGCCTCGACGAAGCGGGTCACCATCACGCCGGGCCCGGTGTGCTCGACCTCGGGCGCGAAGCCGGCCGCATGGGCGGCCCGCGCCGCCATCGCCTCGCGCGCGCGGGAGACGTGGTGCCAGGGGTAGTCCTGACCGAAGCGCACGACATGGGCGCCGGCGGCATCCGTCACCTTCCAGATCTCGTTCGAGAGCCCGCCGGTCAGCGGCTCGGCCTCCCAGTCGCCGCGCCAGCAGGGAAGCTTCCCGATCGCCTCACGCCCCATGTGCGCCCTCCTCCGCCAGCCCGAGCCGCGCCCGCGCCCGCGCCGCGGCCGCCTGGATCAGCCGGTCGGCGATGATGGCGATGAAGGCCACGCAGAGCCCGGCGACGAGCCCCGCGCCCGCGTTCGCCTTGGTGAGCGCGATGTAGACCTCCTGCCCGAGGTCGCGGGTGCCGACGAGCGCGGTGATGACCAGCATCGAGAGCGCGAACATGATCGTCTGGTTGAGCCCGAGCAGGATCTCGGGAAGCGCGAGGCGCAGCCGGATGCGCCGCAGGATCTGCCCGCGCGTGCAGCCCATCGCGCGGCCCGCCTCGACGAGCCGCGGGTCCACGCCCTGGAGCCCGAGCACCGTGTAGCGGATCGCCGGGACCACCGCATAGGCCACGACCGCGAGCATGGCCGTGAAGTCGCCCACCCGGAACAGCATGACCGCGGGCATCAGGTAGACGAACGAGGGCAGCGTCTGGAGCGTGTCGATTGCCACCCGCACCGGCGGCCAGAGCCATTCCCTTTCCGCGGCAAGGATGCCGACCGGCACGCCGATCAGCATGGCGAAGGCGACCGAGACGCCGCAGAGGTAGACCGTGGTCATCGCCTGTTCCCAGAGGCCGGTGAGCGCGATCAGCACGGTGAGCGTGCCGGCCAGCGCCGCCAGCCGCCAGCCGCCGAGACGCCAGCCGGCGAAGGCCAGGAGCGCGGCGACCCCGAGCCAGGGCAGGCCGACGAGGAACCGCTTCACCGGGATCATGACGTTGAGGAGCAGCGTCGTCTTGATCGCCTCGAGCGTGTCGAAGTAGGTCACGTTGATCTCGCGCATCACCCGCGACCAGAAGTCGCCGGTCGAGAGCCGCCATGCCTGCGGATAGGTCTGCGCCCAGGGCCAGAGCTGCGCGGCGAGGAGCGCGGCAAGCAGGATGGCGAGCGCGGCGATCAGGTAGGGGTGGCGCGCGGGCCAGGGCGCGTCGCGGACCGGCTCGGGGCGCAGCCGCGCCCAGGCCTGGCTGACCCGGTCCATCGCCACGGCGAGGGCGACGATGGCGAAGCCCGCCTCGAGCCCGGCGCCGAAGTCGAGCCGGCGGAGCGCCTGGAGCACGTCGAAGCCGAGGCCCCCCGCCCCGATCATCGAGGCGATGATGACCATGTTGAGCGAGAGCATGATGACCTGGTTGGCGCCCAGCATCAGCGCGTCCTTCGCGGCCGGGACCATCACGCGCCAGGTCATCTGTGCCTGCGTGCAGCCGACCATGCGGCCGAGGTCCACGATCTCGCCCGGCACGCGGGCGAGCGCCAGCATGGTGACGCGGATCATCGGCGGCATGGCGTAGACCAGCGTCGCCACGATGGCGGCAACGGGGCCGAAGCCGAACAGGATCAGGACCGGGACGAGGTAGGCGAAGACCGGGATCGTCTGCATCAGGTCGAGCACCGGGGCGATCGCCCGCGCGAACCACGGCCGGCGGTGGGCCAGAAGCCCGAGGGCGAGCCCGCCCGCGATGCCGAGCGGCACCGCGATGACGATGGAGGCGAGCGTCAGCATGGCGCTTTCCCACCGCCCGAAGAGCGCGATGAAGAGGAACGAGGCCGCCGCCAGCGCAGCGAGCGGCCAGCCCCCGGCGCGGTGGCCGAGGAGGCCCGCCAGCGCGACGACGGCCGTCCAGGGCAGCGGCGGGATACCGGCCGGCGGCCAGCCGTCCACCAGGATCGCGCGGACCAGCGCGTAGGGCGCCCCGAGCACCGCGGACAGGAAGCGCGTGAACTCGGCGAAGGTGAAGAGCCCGAAGCTCGCGTCGTTCAGCAGCCAGCGGACGAAGCCGCCGATCCAGTCGGCGAAGGGCACCTGCCAGCCGCGCGGCAGCGCGAAGGCCCAGGGCGCGAGGTCGCGCCCCCAGGCGAGGAACGCGGCAAAGAGCGCCGCGGCGGCGAGCCAGGCGAGCCCGCGCGGGCGGAACCCCGCCGCCGGAAGCGCGGCGTCAGACATGCCGCCCGCGCCCCCCGCCCTGCGCGGCATCCGGGCGCCCTGCCGGGGTGTCGCACCGCATCGTCAGCCCCCCAGCATCAGGTCCACGACCGCGCGGCGGTCGAGATGGCCGACGAGCCTGCCCTCGCCGTCGGTGACGCCCACCACCTCGGCCCCCTCGAGGAAGGCGGGCGCGGCCTCGGCCACGGTCGCGGTGGCGGGCAGGGAGCGCTGCGGCGCGGCGCCGTCGGGCGGGCGCATCACCGAGCCGAGGCGCACGACCTTGGCGCGCGGCACGGCACGGGTGAACTCGGCCACGTAGGGCGTGGCCGGAGAGAGCACGATCTCCTCGGGCGTGCCCGACTGCTCCACCGCGCCGTCCTTCATGATGGCGATGCGGTCCGCGAGGCGGATCGCCTCGTCGAAGTCGTGGGTGATGAACACGATGGTCTTGTGCAGCATCCGCTGGAGCCGCAGGAACTCGTCCTGCATCTCGCGCCGGATCAGCGGGTCGAGCGCCGAGAACGGCTCGTCGAGGAACCACAGCTCGGGCTCGGCGGCGAGCGAGCGGGCGATGCCGACGCGCTGCTGCTGGCCGCCGGAGAGCTGGCGCGGGAAGGCGCCCTCGCGCCCCGCCAGCCCGACGAGGGCGATCATCCGGCGCGCGCGCTCCTCGCGCTCGGACCGCGCCATGCCCTGGATCTCGAGCGGGAAGGCCACGTTCTCGAGCACGGTCAGGTACGGCAGGAGCGCGAAGTGCTGGAACACCATGCCCATCTTGTGCCGCCGGATCCGGGTCATCTCGGCCTCGCTGGCCGAGAGCAGGTCGCGCCCCTCGAAGATGATCTCGCCGGCCGTGGGTTCGATGAGCCGCGAGAGGCAGCGCACGAGGGTGGACTTGCCCGACCCCGAGAGGCCCATGATGACGAAGATCTCGCCGGCGCGAACCTCGAGGTTCACGCCGCGGACGGCGGCGACGAGCCCTGCCGCCGCGATCGCCTCGGGCGGGGGCGCGGGCCCGTTCTCGGCGAGCCACGCCTCGGCCCGCGGCCCGAACAGCTTCCAGACGTTGCGGCAGGTCAGCCGGGCCGGCCTGCCGGACGCACCCTCCATCGCGTGCCCGTCGCCTACTGGCCGATCCAGCCCTTCCACGTCGCCTCGTTCGCCGCCATCCAGTCGGCCACCACCTGGCTGACGGTGGACCCCTCAAGATCGACCTTCGTGATCATCGCGCCCATGTCGTCGTTCGAGATGGTGAAGGCCTTCACGGCCGCGGCGGCGCCGGGCCACTTTTCCTCGAGCCCCGCCCAGGCGACCTTCCAGATCGGACCCGTCGGCTTGCCGCAGTCGTAGGCCATGTCGGGATTGATGCCCCAGGAGGGATCGTTGTAGCACTCGGGCGTGTAGGGCGGGAACTGGACCCAGTCGCCCTCGTACTTCGCCGGCGCCCAGTGCGGCGCGTAGATCCACAGCAGGATCGGCGCCTCGCGCTGGATCGCGCTTTCCAGCTCGGCGAAGAGCGCGGCATCGGTGCCGGCGTGGATCACCTCGAAGGGCAGGCCGAGCGCCTCGACCCGCTCGTCGTCGAAGCCGCCCCAGGTCACGGGGCCGCCGAGGTAGCGGCCCTTCGGCGCGGTCTCGGGGATCGAGAAGGCCTCGGCGCAGGCGGGGTCCTTCAGCGCCTCCCAGTTGGGCAGGCCGGGGCAGCGCTCGGCCATGTAGGCGGGATACCACCACTCCTCGATCGCCTCCATGCCGGTCGGCCCGAGGTTGACCACCTTGCCGGTGGCGGTCGCGGCATCCATCGCCTCGCGGCCGGTCGTCTCCCAGATCTCCATGGCGACGTGCAGGTCGCCGGTCTCGAGCCCGGCGAACTGCGCCAGGTAGTCGGCCTGCACGTATTCCACGTTGTAGCCGGCGGCCTTCAGGACCTCGCCCATCAGCTCGGTCGTGATGAGCTGGCCCGTCCAGTCGTGCAGCGTGAGCCGGATCGGGTCCGTCGATTCCTGGGCCAAGGCGGGCGCCGCCAGCGCAAGCGCGATGGACGCGGCGCCGAGGCGCAGGTGCGTGCGAAGAGTGACTGTCATGGCGGACCCCCCGGTTGCTGTCTGGCGGCCTCCGGCGGCCGCTCTCCTGCCCGAAGTAACGGGCAGCGGCAGATTCGTGTCAATTGAATGATGTGGGATTCTGTGGTTTTTCTGCCCGTATCTGACCGGATTTGCCGCGATACCGGGCAAGGACGCACCATGCAGCCCAAGCGCCACGCCGACATAGTGCGCATCCTGGAAGAGGCCGGAACGGCCAGCATCGCCACGCTTGCCGACCGGCTCGGCGTGTCGGCCGAGACGGTGCGGCGCGACCTGCGCGCCCTGGCCGAGGCCGGCGAGGTGCGCCGCAGCCACGGCGGGGCGAGCCTCGCGGCCGGGCTCGGCGAGGCGCCGTTCCGCCGCCGGATGCGCGAGAACGCGGCGGCCAAGCAGGCGATCGCCGAGGCGCTGGCCGCAACGATCGGCAACGGCGCCACGCTGATGCTCGATACCGGGACGACGACGAGCTTCGTCGCCCGGGCGCTGGCGGGGCATTCGCGGCTGACCGTCATCACCAACTCCACCGATGCCGCCCGCATCCTCGCGCCGGGCCACGGCAACCGGGTGCTGGTGCCGGGCGGCCAGTTCCGCGCCGATTCCGGCGCGATCCTCGGCGAGGAGGCGGTGGCCTTCGTCGCGCGCCATTCGGCCGAGGTCGCGGTGATCTCGGCCGGCGCGGTGGCCGGCGGCGAGGTGATGGACTTCGACCCCGCCGAGGCGGCGCTGGCCGCCGCCATGCTGGCCCGCGCGCCGCGCCGCGTCCTGGCGACCGATGCCAGCAAGTTCGGGCGGCGCGGCCTCGTCACCGTCTGCCGCCTGCGGGAGCTGACCGAGATCGTGACCGACGCGCCGCCGCCGCGCGACGTGCTGCGCAACGCCGGGTCGGGCGGGGTCCGGGTGACGCTCGCGCGCCGCTGAGAGCGGTCAGCCGAGGTCGGCGAAGGGGTTCTCGGGGATCGTCCGCGGCGGCACGAGCTCGGGCGGGACGGCCACCAGCTCCTCGCCCCTGGCCCCGGCGTCGAGCAGCCGGAACGCCTGCGCGATCAGCCCCGCAGCGTCCTGCCGGATCATGTGCACCGGGAACTGGAGGAAGGCGGCGAAGGGGTCGTAGTCGTAGCAGCCGATCACCCGGCCCGCGAAGGCGGCGGCCGGCAGCGTGACGAGGTGTTCCAGCACACCCGCGAAGGCCATGATCGAGTTCACGAAGAGCGCGTCCGGCAGCCCCCCGAGCCGGTCGCAGAGCGCAGCCACCTCGGCGCGGGCGCGCGCCGGCGTGTAGCCGCAGGCGATGATCCGCCCCTCCGTGTCGCAGCCCCGGCGGGCGGCCTCGGCGCGGAAGCCCGCGATCCGCTCGGCGGTGGCGTGATCGCCGGGTCGGCCCCCGAGGAACCAGGGCGTTCCGCCGGGGCGCATCGCGTCCATCAGGGCTGCGGTCAGCCGAACCGCCCCGCCGCGGTTGTCGGAGACGACCGAGGGCGCCCCGGTTCCGGGAAGGTCGACGAAGACATGCGCCGCCCCCGCCGCCGCGCAGAGCCGGTGGCTGCCCGCGGGGTCGCAGGTGCCGGCGATGACGAGCGCATCGACCGAATGGGCAAGGAGCGTGCCGACCGCGCGCCGTTCCTCCTCGGGGTCGCGCCGGGTGGAGACGACGACGGGGCTGAGGCCGCGCGCGCGCGACTCGGCCTCGAAGGCCTGCGAGAGACCCGCGAAGAAGCGGTTGTCGTGCAGCGGCAGCACCAGCCCCGCGAGCCCCGACCGCCCGTGCCGCAGACCGCGGGCCTGGAGGTTCGCCCGGTAACCCTCGGCCAGCGCGATCCGCCGCACCCGCTCGGCCGTCTCGGCGCTGATCCGGCGGCCCTGCCAGGTGTCGTTCAGCACCGCGCTGACGGTCGAGGGCGAGGCCTCGGCCAGCCGGGCGATGTCCTTGATCGTGGTCTTGTCGCGCAAGCCGATGGCCCCCCGCAGCCCTCGCTTCCCCTGCGCCGGGCGCGGATTCCGCTTGACGCAGGGTCGTCTTCAGGATGACACTTGCTCAAACGTTTGTGCAAATGGTTTTTCGGCGATTCTCCAGCCTCGCGGAGCGCGGGAGGCCGCCGGATCGGCATCGACGGAAGCCGGGGCTCAGCCGGCATAACTGGGAGGAAGCCATGAGACTACGCATGACCGCCATGCTGGCGGGTGTCGCCCTTGCCGCGTTCGGCGCGGTGTCCGCGCTGGCGCAGGACAAGCCCACCATGGGAGTCGTCGTCAAGATCGGCGGCATTCCGTGGTTCAACGCGATGGAGGCCGGGATCAAGGAGCGTGCCGCCGAGCTCGGCGTGGACGCCGAGATGATCGGCCCGACGAGCGCGGACCCCGCGCTCCAGGTGCGCGCGATCGAGGACCTGATCGCCCGCGGCGTGGACGTGATCGGGGTCGTCCCGAACGACGAGGCGGCGCTGGAGCCGGTGCTGCAGAAGGCGATGGAGGCCGGGATCAAGGTCGTCAGCCACGAGGGCCCGGGGCTCCAGAACGTCGACTGGAACTTCGAGATGGCCTCGGCCACCGGCTTCGGCGAGACCCATGCCGAGCTTCTCGCCCAGAAGATGGGGGGCGCGGGCGAGTATGCGGTGTTCGTCGGCTCGCTCACCGTGCCGCTGCACAACGCCTGGGCCGACGCCGCGATCGCCTACCTCGGCGAGAAGTATCCCGACATGAAGCTGATCGGCGAGCGCTACGGCGTGGCCGAGAACGTCGATGACAGCCGCACCACCGCGCTCGACCTGATGGCGGCGAACCCCAACCTCAAGGGCTTCCTCGCCTTCGGCAGCCAGGGCCCGATCGGCGCGGGCCGCGCGATCGAGGAGCGCCGCGCCACGGGCACGGTGCACGTGATCGGGCCGTTCTCGCCGGGCCAGGGGCGCGACCTGATCAAGTCGGGCGCGATCTCGGGCGGGTTCATGTGGAACCCCGCCGAGGCGGGCCGCGTCTTCGTCGAGATCGGCAAGATGCTGGTCGACGGCACCGAGATCACCGAAGGCACCGAGATCCGGGGCCTCGGCAAGGTCTCGCCCGACGCCGCCGGCAAGGACATCATCACCAACAACCTGATCCCGATCAACGCGGACACGGTCGACGAACTGGCCGGCATGGGGCTCTGATCTCCCCACCCCACCGGACAGACCGGCGGGCGCCCGTGGCGGCGCCCGCCCTCCCCTGCACTCACCCCGAGACCGACGCGCCCCGATGACCGATTCCGCGCCGCCCCCGGCCATCGCGCTTTCCCGCGTGTCGAAGGTGTTCGGCGGGGTCAGGGCGCTGGACGACGTTGCCTTCGAGGTGCGGCCCGGCGAGGTGCACTGCCTTGCGGGCGAGAACGGCTGCGGCAAGTCCACCCTCATCAAGATCATCACCGGCGTCTACACGCCCGAGCCGGGGGCCGAGATCCGCTACTTCGGCGAGCCCGTGGGCACGGTCACGCCCGAGGCCGCACGCCGCGCGGGCATCGCGGTGATCTGGCAGGACCTCGCCCTCTTCCCCGAGATGTCGGTGGCCGAGAACATCGCCTTCGAGACGCTGCTCGGCCCCCGGCCCCGGCTGGTGCGCCGCGGCCGGCTCCGCGCCGTCGCCGAGGCGGCCCTGGCCGAGCTGGGCGTGAGCCTCGACCTCGACGCCCGGCTGAGGACGCTTCCCATCGCCGAGCGCCAGATCGTCGCCATCGCCCGCGCGCTGACCCACGAGGCGCGGGTGCTGTTCATGGACGAGCCCACGTCGTCGCTGACCCAGGCCGAGACCGACCGGCTGCTGGCCATCGTGCGCCGGCTCGCGGCGCGCGGCGTGGCGATCGTCTTCGTGAGCCACCGCCTCGCCGAGGTGCTCGACGTGGCCGAGCGCGTGACCGTCCTGCGCGACGGCCGCCTCGTCGGCGTCTATCCGACGGCCGGGATGACCCAGTCCCGCCTGACCGAGCTGATGACCGGCAAGACCTTCGACGCCGCCGTGACGGCGCGCGACCTGCCCGGCGCCCCCGTCGTGCTGGAGGTGAAGGGCCTCTCCCGCCCGGGCGAGTTCGAGGACGTCTCGCTGAGCGTGCGCGCGGGCGAGGTCGTCGGGCTCACCGGGCTGATCGGGGCGGGCCGGACCGAGCTCTGCCATGCGCTCTTCGGCATGACCCGGCCGGCCGCCGGCACCATCCGCCTTCTCGGGCGCGAGGTCCGCTTCCGCTCCAACCGCGACGCGGTGGCCGCCGGCATCGCCTATGTCTCGGAGGACCGCCTGTCGCTGGGCCTGATCCAGCCCCAGTCGATCGCCGACAACACGGTGATCACCGTCCTGCCGCGCATCACCGGACCTTCCGGGCTGCTCTCGCCCGCCGCGAAGGACCGGCTCGTCGCCCACTGGATCTCCGAGCTTGCGGTGAAGATCGGCGCGCCGGGCGATGCAGTCTCGACCCTCTCGGGCGGCAACCAGCAGCGCGTGGTGCTCGCCAAGTGGCTGGCGACGGAGCCGAAGCTCCTGATCCTCGACAGCCCGACGGTGGGGGTGGACGTGGGCGCGCGGGCCGGGATCTTCCGCATCGTGCGCGCGCTCGCCGACCGGGGCCTCGCGATCCTCATGGTCTCCGACGAGGTGCCGGAGGTCTACTTCAACGCCGACCGGGTGCTGCACATGGCAGGCGGCCGGATCGTCGCGGAATACGACCCGCGCGCGGTCGCACTGCCCGCGCTGGAGGAGGCCGTCTATGGCTAGGCTCCTGCGCGACCACCCGACCGAGGCCTGGCTGATCGTGGTCATCCTGCTCATGTCTGCCGGGCTCGCGATCGCATCGCCCACCTTCCTGACGCTGGTCAACCTGACCTCGCTCCTCAACAACTCGGCGGTGAACGTGATCTGGGCGGTGGGGCTGCTCGTCGTGCTGGTCGCGGGCGGGATCGACATCTCCTTCGCCGTGGCCGCCTCGGTGGTCCAGTATCTCATCGCCGTGACCTTCGGCGTCTCGGGCGGCGATTGGCTGACCGGGTTCGCGCTGGCGGTGGCCTTCGGCGCGGGCCTCGGCTTCATCAACGCCGGGCTGATCCACTATTTCCGCATCATCTCGATCGTGGTCACCATCGCCACGTTCAACGCCTTCTTCGGGCTCCTGATGTATTTCACCGCCGGGCGGGGCATCTACACGCTCCCCTCGTGGTGGACCGAGCGGATCTTCATCTTCGAGATGCAGACGGCGAACGGCACCTGGGCCGAGCTGACGCTGCCGGTCGCGGTCATGGCGGGCTGCGTGCTTGCCACCTGGTTCCTGCTGGCGCGGACCACGACGGGCCGCCAGCTCTACGCCTTCGGCGACAATCCCGAGGCCGCGCGGCGGCTCGGGATCAGCCCGGCGCGGATGCAGTTCCTGGCCTTCGGCTGGTGCGGGGCGATGGCCGGCATCGCCGGGCTGATGCAGGTCAACGTCGCGCGCGAGGTGGTGCCCAACGCGCTCTACGGGCGCGAGCTCTTCGTGCTCGCGGCCGTGGTGCTCGGCGGGGCGCGGCTCGGCGGCGGGCGCGGCACGGTGCTCGGCTGCGTGCTCGGCGTGATGCTCGTGGCGGTGGCGCAGAACGGGCTCAACCTCCTCGGCGTCTCGCCCTACGCCTTCCGCATGGTGGTGGGGGCGATCATCCTCGTGGCGATCTCGACCTCGGGAATCAGCCTCGCCCGGCGGCGGAGGACGGCGGCATGATCGCACGCATCGCCCGCGCGCTCGGCCCCGAGGTGCCGGCGCTCCTCGGCTTCCTCGCGCTGGTGATCGTGGTCTTCGGCCTGCTCACGCCGCGCTTCCTGACGGCGGGCAACTTCGCCTCGATCGCCTTCCAGCTGCCCGAGCTGGGGCTGCTGACGCTCGCCATGATGATCCCGATCGTCTCGGGCGGGCTCAACCTCGCCATCATCTACACCGCCAACATGGCCGGGCTGACGCTGGCCTGGGTGCTCCAGGCCTACGGCGGGCCCGAGGCGCCCGCCTGGGCCTTCGCCCTCGGCACGGTGGCGGCGCTTGCGGTCGGCGCCGCGGCGGGCGGCCTCAGCGGCGCGGTCATCGCCTTCACCGGGGCGCATCCGATCCTCGTGACGCTGGCCATGATGATCTTCCTGCGGGGGCTCGGCGAGTACCTGACCCGCGGCGGCGACATCTCGGGCTTCCCGCCGTTCCTCGCGGCGATCGGGCACGGCACGGCCTTCGGCCTTCCGGTGCCGCTCATCGTCTTCGGGCTCGCGGCCTTCGCCTGGCACCTGATGCTGGGGCGGATGCGGCACGGGTTCTCGGTCTACATGATCGGGTCGAACCCGGCGGCCGCACGCTATTCGGGCCTCAACGTCCGGCGGACGCTGGTGCTGCTCTACACGCTTTCCGGCCTGATGTGCGCGATCGCCGGCATCCTGATGCTGACGCGGTTCAACTCCGTCCGCGTGGGCCACGGCGAGGCGCTGCTGCTCGTCACCGTGCTCGCCTGCTTCCTCGGCGGCGTCGATCCCTTCGGCGGCTTCGGGCGCGTGCTGCCGGTGGTGATCGCGCTCTTCATCCTCCAGGCGCTGTCCTCGGGGCTGAACCTCCTCGGCGCCAACCAGCACCTCGCCACCGCCGTCTGGGGCCTGTTCCTGATCGGCGTCATGGTGCTGCGCCATCTCTTCGGCCGCTGGCCGTTCCGACGACGAAAGGAAAGCTGACATGCAGGGCTTCGGCGTTCACACCAGCATGTGGACCATGCACTGGGACCGGGCGGGGGCGGAGCGGACGATTCCGGCCGCCGCCGCCTACAAGATGGACTTCATCGAGATCGCGCTGCTCAACACCGAGATCGTCGATGCGGCCCACACCCGCGCGCTTCTGGAGAAGCACGGGATGCGGGCGGTCTGCTCGCTCGGCCTGCCGAAGGAGAACTGGGCCTCGGTCAACCCCGATGGCGCGACGGCGCACCTGATCCGCGCGATGGACAAGGCCGCCGAGATGGGGGCCGAGGCGCTTTCGGGCGTGACCTACGGCGGCATCGGCGAGCGCACCGGCGTGCCGCCGACCGAGGCGGAATACGACAACATCGCCCGCGCGCTCGCCGCCGCCGCGAAACACGCGAAGAAGCTGGGGATCGCCTTCGGGATCGAGCCGGTCAACCGCTACGAGAACCACCTCATCAACACCGGCTGGCAGGCGAAATGGATGATCGAGAAGGTCGGCGCCGACAACATCTTCATCCATCTCGACACCTACCACATGAACATCGAGGAGAAGGGCGCCGCGAACGGCATCCTCGATGCGCGCGAGCACCTGCGCTACATCCACCTGTCGGAATCCGACCGCGGCACGCCGGGCGAGGGCACCTGCGACTGGGACGAGGTCTTCGCCGCGCTGGCCGCCATCGGCTTCAAGGGCGGGCTTGCGATGGAGAGCTTCATCAACATGCCGCCCGAGGTCGCCTACGGGCTTGCCGTCTGGCGGCCGGTGGCCGAAAGCTTCGAGGAGGTGATGGGCAAGGGGCTGCCCTTCCTGCGCAACAAGGCGAAGCAGTACCGGCTGATATGACCCAACGGACCGACCCCGAGGCGCTGGCGCGGCATCTCCTCGCGCTCGATCCCGGCCGCCGGGTGATCTGCGCGGTGGCCGGGGCCCCGGCCTCGGGGAAATCGACCCTCGCCGAGCGGCTGGTGGAACGGCTGAACGCGCTGGAGCCCGGCTCGGCGGCGCTCTTGCCGATGGACGGCTTCCACTACGACGACCTCCACCTCGTCCCGGCGGGGCTGCGCCCCCGCAAGGGCGCGCCCGAGACCTTCGACGTGGGCGGCCTGCGCCACATGCTGCTGCGGCTGCGCGCCAACGACGAGGAGGCGGTGGCCGTCCCCGTGTTCGACCGCGCGATCGAGATCGCGCGGGCCGGGGCGCGGCTGATCCCCCGCTCGGTGCGCGTGATCGTGGCCGAGGGGAACTACCTGCTGCTCGACCGTCCGCCGTGGGACGCGCTGCGCCCCCTCTTCGACGTGACCGTGATGATCGAGGTGCCCGAGGACGAGCTGCGCCGCCGGCTGCGCGAGCGCTGGGAGGGCTACGGCCTGACCGAGGAGGAGATCGCCTGGAAGCTCGACGGAAACGACCTGCCGAACGGCCGCGTGGTGATGGCCGAAAGCGCCGCGGCCGACTTCGCGATCGGGGGCTGAGCCGGTGGCGGTCGCGGTGCTCGACGTCGGCAAGACGAACGTCAAGCTCGCGCTCGTGGATGCCGCCGGCCATGTGACGGCCGCGCTCGCGCACCCCAATGCCGTGCTGCCGGGCCCGCCGTGGCGGCACCACGACCTCGCCGGAACCGCCCGCTGGCTGGTCGGGGCGCTGCGCGAGCTGGGACGCGACCACCCGATCGAGGCGCTGGTGCCCGTCGGGCACGGGTCGGGCGGCGTCCTCGTCGGGGGCGACCCCGAGGCCGGGGACGGCACCGGCGCGGCCCTGCCGATGATCGACTACGAGGAGCCCTGCCCGCCCGCGGTCGATGCGGCCTACCGCGCCCGCGCAGGCAGCTTCGCCGACCGCGGCAGCGCCGTGATGATGGCCTCCACCCATGCCGCCCGCCAGCTCTGGCGGATGCAGTCCGAGGCGCCGCAGGCGGTCGCAGGCGCGCGCTGGTTCCTGAACGTGGCGCAGTACTGGGGCTGGTGGCTGACCGGCACGGCGGCCAGCGAGATGACGGCGATGGGCGCGCAGTCGCACTTCTGGAACGTGCCCGAGGGGCGCTGGTCGCCGATCGTCGCGGCCGAGGGCTGGGAGAGGCTGATGCCGCCCTTCCGCCGCGCCGACGCGCCGCTCGGCACGCTGCGCGCCGCCCTGGCCGAGGCGACCGGCCTGCCGGGCCTGACCGTGCTCACCGGCGCGCACGACTCGAGCGCCAACTTCCACCTCTGGCGCAAGGCGGGCCTCGGCGACTTCACGCTGGTCTCGACCGGCACCTGGATCGTCGCGCTGTCGGCCGGGGCGGACCCCGCCCGGCTCGACGAGGCGCGCGGCATGACGATCAACGCCGACATCGACGGGCTGCCCGTCGGCGGCGCGCTCGCCATGGGCGGGCGCGAGTTCTCGGCCATCGCCGGGCCGGAATGGCGCGGCGCCGCGGCAGAGGTGGAGGCGATCCGCCGCCTCGTCGCGCGCGGCACCATGGCGCGGCCGAGCTTCGGGGCGAACGACGGGCAGTTCCCCGGCAGTGCGGGAAAGGGCGCCATCGCCGGCCCGCCGCCCGAGGGCCAGGAGGAGCGCACGGCGCTCGCCGTGCTCCATGCCGCGTTGCTCACGCTTGCCTGCGGCGAGGCGCTCGGCGGCGGCAGGCGCTGGATCCTCGACGGGACGTTCCTGCGCGAGCCGCTCTTCGCGCCTCTCGTCGCGGCGCTCCGCCCCGGCCTGCCGACCGAGGTCTCGGCCGAGCCCGAGGGCGTGGCCGCGGGCGCGGCGCTTCTCGCCCGCCCCGCCGCGCGCCCCGCCGCGCTCTTTCCCGCCCGGCCGCTCGACGTGCCGGGTCTTGCAGACTACGCCCGCCGATGGCGCGCGCTTGCCGAAGGAGTCGGACCATGACCGAGGACGCGCTTCGCCGCGCGATGGTGGAGACCTGCCGCAGGATGAACGCCTCGGGGATCAACCAGGGCACCGCGGGGAACCTCTCGGCGCGCGAGGGGGACCATTTCCTCATCACGCCCTCGTCGCTGCCCTACGACGCGATGGAGCCCGCCGACATCGTGGAGATGGGCTTCGACGGCACCTATGTCGGGCGCCGCCCCTCGTCGGAATGGCGCTTCCACCGCGACATCCTGAAGGCGCGGCCGGACGTGAACGTGGTGCTGCACTGCCATTCGGTCTATGCCACCACGCTCGCCTGCCATCACCGGACGATCCCGGCCTTCCACTACATGGTGGGCGTGGCGGGGGGCACGACGATCCGCTGCGCGGAGTATGCCACCTTCGGCACCCAGGCGCTTTCGGACGCCGCGCTCGCCGCGCTCGAGGGGCGCATGGCCTGCCTTCTGGGCCAGCACGGGCAGATCGCGCTGGGCCGCACGCTGGAGGAGGCGCTGTGGATGGCCACCGAGGTCGAGACGCTCTCGCGGCTCTACGTGCAGGCGCTGGCGATCGGCGAACCGCCCGTGCTGCCCGACGAGGAGATGGAGCGCGTCATCGCCCAGATGAAGCGGATGAGCTACGGCCTCGGACCCGAGCCCGAGGGGTCGAACGACGTGGCGCGCCCGCGCGGGGCGGCTCAGTAGGTCGCCCGTCCGCCCGAGAGGTCGAACACCGCGCCGGTGGTGAACGAGTTCTCGCGCGTGCAGAGCCAGGCGATCATGCTCGCCGCCTCGTCCACCTCCAGGAAGCGGCCGCGCGGGATCTTCGAGAGCATGTAGTCGATGTGGCTCTGGCTCATCTGGTCGAAGATGCGGGTGCGCGCGGCGGCCGGGGTGACGCAGTTCACGGCGATGTCCCGGCCCGCGAACTCCTTGCCAAGGGTCTTCGTCAGGGCGATCACGCCGGCCTTGGCGGCGGAATAGGCCCCCGCGTTGGGGTTGCCCTCCTTGCCGGCGACCGAGGCGATGTTGACCACCCGCCCGTAGCCCTTCGCGGCCATGATCGGCAGGACCGCCCGGCAGGTATGGAACACGCCGTGCAGGTTCACCGCGACGATGCGGTGCCATTCCGCCACCGGGTAGTCGGTGACCGGCGCGTTCATCCCCGCGACGCCGGCCGCGGCGACGAGCACGTCGATCCGGCCTTCGGCCGCGGCGGTGGCCTTCGCCACCGCCTCCACCGCCGAGGGGTCGGTGACGTCGACCGAGGCGCCGTGGGCGCGCTCGCCGAGCTGGGCGGCGCTGTCGGCGGCGAGCGCGCCGTCGATGTCCCACAGGTGCACGGTCGCGCCCGAGGCGTGAAGCCGCCGGGCGACCGCGTAGCCGATTCCCTGCGCGCCGCCGGTCACGACCGCCACCTGCCCCTCGAGATCGTATCGGTTCATCGCCCCTGCCCTCGCCGCCGTCGCCCGTCCCCTTCTTCCCGCCGGCGCCGCGCCGCGCAAGCCGCTCGCGGCGCGCGTCAGCCCGCCATGGCGGCGGCCTCCCGCCGGAGCGCCGCCGCGATCAGCGCCGGCACCTCGGGGTGCTCGCCGATCGGCGGCAGGAGCGGCCCGGCGAATGCCGCCTCGGCCAGCGCCTCGGGGATGTCCCCGACCACATGCCCGGCGCGCAGCGCAAAGAACGGCAGGCAGAGCGCCGGCCCCAGCCCGCGGGCGGCCTCGGCGAGGAAGGGCGGCTCCTCGATCAGGCCGACCGTCACGCTGCGGAAGGGCGTGAGCCGCGCGAGCGCCCGCGCCATGGCATGGACGCTGTCCTTGGAGGTGGCCGAGACCTGGCTTCCGTGCGCCGCAAGGAGGAGCGTCGCCCCGGCCGGGTCGATCCCGGCTTCCCCGGCGGCGGCGAGCGCGGCCCGGGCGATCAGCGCCGGCAGCGCGGGGTCGGTGCCGAAGGGGGCAAGCTGGCGCGCCCCGGCCCCGGCCTGCCGCAGGCGCGCGGGAAGCGCGCGGCCGGTGAAATATCCCTCGGCCATGAAGAACGGGTAGACGAGCGGCGCGGCCAGCCCGGCAAGCGCCGCCTCGACCGCGCCCGGCTGCGCGAGCGTCGCCCCGCGCACCGTGGCGCCCGGAAGATGCGCGGCCACCCGCGCCGCCAGGGCGTGCAGGGCCTTCTCCTGCGGTTCGGGATCGCCCGGCTGGCCGTGGGCGACGATGACGGCCTCGATCGCCGCGGGCGGCGGGCGGTCGGCTGCGGCGGCGGTCATGCGGCCTCCTGTCTGGCTGCGCCGGAATGCAACCTAGCCCCGGCGCCGCGGCGGTTCCAGCCGCGCCCGGCGCGGGCGCGGCGGTCAGCGGTCGCGCAGCCGCTCGGCGAGGATGCGGCCGTCCGGCCCGATCCGGCCGCGCAGTTCGGCGGCGCCGCCGATGCCCGGACGATCGTCGATGCGTGTCGCGCCGGTGATCTCGAAGGCCGCGCCGTCGATCTCGCTCGGTCCGGTCATGACTCCGCGGATGCGCAGCCGCGCGCCGACGGGCACCGGAGCCGGCGCACCCTCGGCGGAAAGCGCGCCGCCGTCGATCCAGGCGCGCAAGAGGGCAATCTCGGCCTCGGTGAGCCAGGGTGGCCCGTCGAAGGGCATCCGCGGCTCGGCCAGCCCCTCGACGCGCCGGATCACCTCCGAGGCCTGCGCGTTGCCCGGCAGGACGGCGAGCCGGTCGCCGCCGGCCAGCACGGCCTCGTAGCTGTCGAGCCTCAGCCCCTCGGGCGGAGCCTCCATCTTCGAGTTCCCGGAGTGACATTCGATGCAGTGCCGTCCGAAGATCGCGGCGACCTCGTCGTAGGTCACGCGACCGTCGGCCATCGGATCGGCCGGCGCGGGCGGCGCGGCAGCCTCCGCCCCGGCCTCGGCTCCCGAGGGGCCGGGGGCGCCCGCGGCGATCCAGGCCTCGACCGCCGCGATCTGCCCCGGCTCGAGGAACGGCGGCCCGTCGAGCGGCATCTGCGGCTCGGCGCGCCCGGTCAGGCGGGCGATGAGCGCGCTGTCGCCCGGCGCCCCCGGCACGACCACCGGCCCGTTCTCCGACCCCGCCATGAGCCCGGCATGGCTTTCGAGCACGAGGCCGAGCGGCGCGGCATCGCCGGAGTGGCAGAAGACGCAGCGCTCCTGCAGGATCGCGTCCACCTCGGCCCAGGTCCCGGCCTGGGCGGGCAGCGGCAGCGGCAGCGCAAGGACCGCGAGCGCGGCGGCGGTGCGGATTGCGGACTGCATCGGGGCGTCCTCCTTCCGCGCGATGCTGATCGCCTCAGGCGCGTCTGGCAAGCGGGCTTGCGCGGCCCGCCTCAGCCCCCCGCCTCAGCCTGCGGCGTTGCGGCGGTTGAAGCGGACGGACGACCAGAGCGCGAGCCCGATGAACGTGGCGCCGAGCAGCCCCGTCACCAATTCGGGGATGTGCCAGACCGACTGGGCGAACATGATGACGGACAGCACGAGGATCGAGTAGAAGGCCCCGTGCTCCAGGTAGCGGAAGTGGGCAAGCGTCTGCCGCTCCACCAGCATGATCGTCATCGAGCGGACGTAGAACGCCCCGATGCCGAGGCCGATGGCGATCAGGAACAGGTTCCGCGTCAGCGCGAAGGCGCCGATCACGCCGTCGAACGAGAACGAGGCGTCGAGCACCTCGAGGTAGAGGAAGGCCCCGAAGCCGCCCGCGCGCGCCATGTCGCGTGCGGCCTCGCGGCGGTCGAGCACGTGGCTCACCACCTCCACCGCAAGGAAGGTGAGGAGCCCCGCGATCCCGGCGAAGAGGAAGTCGGACTGGTGATGCTCGGGCAGGACCCAGGCGAAGCCGAGGATCACGGCGAGCACCAGCGCGATCTCGAGGCCGCGGATCGAGGCCCATTGCCTCAGCCGGCTCTCCAGCGCGCGGATCCAGTCCACCTCCTTGCCCTCGTCGATGAAGTAGGTGAGCGCCACCATCATCAGGAACGTGCCGCCGAAGGCGGCGATGGAATGGTGCGCGCCGTCGATGATGCGCCCGTATTCCTCGGGGTCGGTCGCGGCGAGACGGAGCGCATCCGCCGGCCCGATGTTGGCGGCCACCACCACGACGAGGAGCGGGAAGACGATGCGCATCCCGAAGACGGCGATCAGGATGCCCCAGGTCAGGAAGCGCCGCTGCCACTCGGGCCGCATCCGCTGGAGCTTGTTGGCGTTGACGATCGCGTTGTCGAAGGACAGCGAGATCTCGAGCACCGCCAGGACGAGCGCGATCAGGAAGAAGCCGAGCGTGCCCGCCAGCGTGCCGGTGTAGGTCCAGCCGATCCAGGTCGCCAGGACCAGCCCGAGAAGGGTGAAGCCGAAAGCCCAGCGGAAGTAGCGCAGCGTATGGGCCATGTCGGGGGGTCACCGGGGCAGCGGGGCGTCGCAGGCGACATAAGCCGCGCCGGCCCCGACCACAAGACACCGGCAGGCCGCGGCTGCCGTTCCGGCACGGCGCAGGCGGAAGCGGGCCGTCCGCGTCCGCTCACAGGCAGGCCGTGATGCCGCCGTCGACGTAGAGCACATGGCCGTTGACGAAGCTCGCGGCATCCGAGGCGAGGAAGACGGCCGCCCCGGCCAGCTCCTCCACCCGGCCCCAGCGCCCGGCGGGCGTGCGCGCCACGAGCCAGGCGCAGAACGCGGGGTCGGCGACCAGCGCGGCGTTGAGCGGGGTGTCGAAGTAGCCCGGCGCGATGGCGTTGCAGTTGAGCCCGTGGCGCGCCCATTCGGTCGCCATCGCGCGCGTCAGCCCGGCGATCGCCGCCTTCGAGGCGGTGTAGGGCGCGATCCCCGGCCGGGCGAGCGCGCTCTGGACGCTGGCGATGTTGATGATCCGGCCCCGTCCGCGCGCGATCATGTGCCGCGCCACCGCGCGCGCCACGTAGAAGGCGGCGTTGACGTTGGTCCGCATCAGCAGGTCGAAGGCGGCGGGCTCGAAGGTCTCGAGCGGGCCGCGGTGCTGCATCCCGGCGTTGTTCACCAGGATGTCGATGGCAAGCCCGTCCGCCTCGAGCGCCTCCACCGCGGCCTCGACCGCCGCCGCATCGGTCACGTCGAAGGCCGACGTCCCGACCGCGGCGCCGGCGGCGGAAAGCGCCTCGGCCGCCGCGGCGAGCCTGCCCGCGTCGCGGCCGTTCAGCACCACCCCCGCGCCCGCCCCGGCAAGCCCGCGCGCGAGCGCGAGGCCGATTCCCGAGGACGATCCGGTGACAAGCGCCGTGCGTCCCGTGAGGTCGAAGAGCTGCATGGTCCCTCGGCGGCACACCGCGTTGACAAGGCTGGCTCGGGGCGGGTTGATGGATGCTACACCGGCACCGGGGCGGTGCAAGGGCGGCCCGGGGCGCGGGGCCCGTGTCCGGCGCCGGCCCCTGGCGCCGCCCCGCCAGCCCCGTCGCGCCGGGCCGGGCGACAGAGGGAGGAGCCCTTTCATGCTGCCGCATTCCAGCGCCGCGCCCGATGCGCTGCTCGTCGGCCGCGTCTGGCGGCCCGGACGGGGGCCCTCGGTCGTCACCCTGCGCGGGGAAGCCGTGGTCGACATCACCAGCCGCGCGGCGCCGACGCTCTCGGCGCTGCTGGAGATCGAGGACCTGCCCGTCCGCCTGCCCGCGATGCCGGGCGAGACGCTCTGCACGCTGGCGGAACTCGCCGCCGCATCGACCGAGACCGCCGCGGGCGACGATCTGCGCCTGCTCGCCCCCGCCGACCTCCAGGCGATCAAGGCCGCGGGCGTCACCTTCGCCGAATCGATGGTCGAGCGCGTGATCGAGGAGCAGGCCGCGGGCGACCCCGACCGCGCGGCCGAGATCCGGCGCAAGGTGGCGGCGGCGATCGGCGGGGCGCTCCGGGGAATCGAGCCGGGGTCGGCCAAGGCGGCCGAGGTGAAGCGCGTGCTCCAGGCCGAGGGGCTCTGGTCGCCCTATCTCGAGGTCGGGATCGGCCCGGATGCCGAGGTCTTCACCAAGGCCCAGCCGATGAGCGCCGTCGGCTGGGGCGCTGCGGTCGGCCTGCACCCGGCCTCGCGCTGGAACAACCCCGAGCCCGAGATCGTGCTCGCCGTGACCTCGCGGGGGCGGATCGCGGGCGCCACGCTCGGCAACGACGTGAACCTGCGCGACATCGAGGGGCGCTCGGCGCTGCTGCTCGGCAAGGCGAAGGACAACAACGCCTCCTGCGCGATCGGCCCCTTCATCCGGCTGTTCGGGCCGGGCTACGGCATGGCCGAGGTGGAGGCCGCCGAGCTGACCCTCCGGGTCGAGGGCGCGGACGGCTTCGTGCTCGACGGCCGCTCGTCGATGGCGCGGATCAGCCGGCGGCCCGCCGACATCGTGGCCCAGACGATCGGGCGGCACCACCAGTATCCCGACGGGCTCATGCTGTTCCTCGGCACGCTCTTCGCCCCGGTCCAGGACCGCGACGCGCCCGGCCAGGGCTTCACCCACAGGCCGGGCGACCTCGTGCTCATCCGCGAGCCGCACCTCGGCGAACTGCGCAACACCGTCCGGCTCTCGACCGAGGCCCCGGAATGGACCTTCGGCACCGGGGCGCTGATGCGCAACCTCGCCGCGCGGGCGCTCCTGTGAGCGCGGCGGGAGAGGGCATCGACGTCCTGATCCTGGGCGGGGGCGGCTTCCTCGGGCAGAAGCTCGCCCGGCGGCTCGCCGCGGCTGGCCGGCTGCGCGGCCGGCCCGTCGCGCGCCTCGTGCTGGCCGACATCGCCGATCCCGCGCCGGTCGAGGCCCCCTTCCCGGTCGCCACGGCGCGCTGCGACATCGCCGATCCCGCCTCGCTCGCCGCGGTGTTCGACGCCCGGACCGAAGTGGTGTTCCTGCTCGCCGCGGTCGTCTCGGGCCAGGCCGAGGAGGATCTCGACCTCGGCCTGCGCGTCAACCTCATGGGCACGCTCGGGGTGCTGGAACGCGCCCGCGCGCTCGGCACGCGGCCGGTCGTCGTCTTCACCTCGTCGATCGCCGTCTACGGCGGCGACGTGCCCGACCCGGTCACCGACCACACCTTCCTCAACCCGCAGACGTCCTACGGCGCGCAGAAGGCGATGGGGGAGCTCCTGCTCAACGACTTCTCGCGCCGGGGCCTCGTGGACGGCCGCGGCTTCCGCCTGCCGACGATCTCGATCCGGCCGGGCCGGCCGAACCGCGCAGCCTCGGGCTTCATGTCCTCGATCTTCCGCGAGCCGCTTTCCGGGCAGGAGGCGGTCTGCCCCGTGGGAGCGGAGTTCGCGCACTACTACCTCTCGCCCCGGCGCTGCGTCGAGAACCTGATCCGCGGGGCCGAGCTTCCGGCCGAGGCGCTCGGCCTCAACCGCTGCATGACGATGCCGGGGCGCACCTGGCGGATCGGCGAGATGATCGCGGCGATGACGCGGATCGCGGGGCCGGAGCCGGCGCGGCTCATCCGCTGGGAGGACGACCCGGCCGTGGCCCGCATCGTCGGCGGCTGGCGCGCCGACATCCGCGCCGACCGGGCGCGCGCCCTCGGCCTTTCCGCGGACGCAAGCTTCGAGGACAACATCCGCTTCTACCTCGAGGACGACGCGCCGCGGGCCTGAGCGGGCGGCCCCTCAGGACGGCGGGCGGCAGAGCCGGGCGGCCTGCACCAGCCCGTGGCCATAGACCTCGTCATAGCCCGCCTCGCCGAGGTCGCGCGCCGCGCTGGTCAGCGCCGCGGCCACCTCCTCGCGGGTGAGCGCCGGATCGGAGGCGCGCAGCGCGGCGGTGGCCGCGGTCACGAAGGGCGCGGCGAAGGAGGTGCCGGTCTTCGGGCGGGCGCCCCGGACCGAGGCCGCCGTCCAGACCTCGACCCCCGGCGCGGCGAGGTCCACATGCGGCCCCCGGCCGGCGCGCCGGTAGACGGTGCCGCTGCGGTCGACCGCGGTGACCCCGATCACCCCCGGATAGGCGGCCGGATAGGCCGGCTCCGCCGCCGGGCCGGCGTTCCCCACCGCGGCGACCACCACGATGTCGCGCCCGAGGATCGCCTCGGTCGCGCGTTCGAGGACCGCGTTCGGCGGTCCCGCCAGGCTCATGTTGACGACGCGAACCCCCTCCCCGGCGAGGTAGTCGAGCGCCGCGGCGAGGGTGTAGACATCCGCCCGCTCGTCGCCGCCCGCCCGGTGGAAGGCATCGACCGCGATCACCCGCGTGTCGGGCAGGAGGCCCGGCGAGCGGCTCTGAGGGTCGCCGACGAGAAGCGCGAGGACAGCGGTGCCGTGGATCGCGCGCGAGGGGTCGAGCGCCTCGGGCGCAAGCCTCTGGACGTCGAGCCGCGCCGCCGAAAAGGCGAGATGGTCGGGATTGATGCCGGTGTCGATCACCCCGATGGCGACATCCTCGGCGCAGATCGGCGGCGGGGATGGTGCCTGCGTCCAGCCGATCAGCTCGAGCGACGGGCAGTGCGGGCCGTCGCAGGCCTCGGTGTCGGGAGCCTGCTCGCTGCGGTAGTAGTGGTTGAAGTCGGCGTCCCCTCCCGACGCAAGCGCGCGCACCTCGTCGCGCGCCGCCTCGAGCGTGGCGCCCTCGGGGATCGCCAGGCGCCGTGCGACGTTGCCCACCTCGGGCACCGCGCGCTCCTCGAGCACCCGGTAGCCGCGCGCGAGCAGGAAGGCGAGATCGTCGTCGCCGAGGGCGAGCGTCACGATCTCGCCCGGCGCGAAGGCGGGCAGCGGAACCGCCGCGGCCGGCGGTGCGGCCCGGACGGGGGCGGCCGGCCGGCTGCGGGTCGCCGGGGCCGTGCGCTGGCCGCCGCCGCGGGCGCGCGGCCCGTCGTCGTCGTCGTCGTTGCCGCCCCCGCCGTTGTCGTCGTCGTCGTCCTGCGCCCAGGCCGCATCGACCCCGAGCGCCGGCGGAAGGGCGAGGGCGAGCCCAAGCCCCACGACCACGGCGAGCAGCTTCAGGATTCCGATGTCACGCATGTTTCCGCTCCGATCCCGAGGGGCGGCGCGTCCCGGCGCCCCCCTGCCTGTGCGGGTTTACGTCCGAGGATGGCATGCTATTCCTCGGTGTCCAGCCAGGCCGCACGGAACGCGCGATGCCAGATTCCTTCAGCGACGACCTGATCGCGCTCCTGCCGAACCTGCGGCGGTTCGCGCTGTCGCTCTGCCGGCGGCCCGACATCGCCGACGACCTCGTCCAGATCACCGCCGAGCGCGCCTTCGCGGCGCGCGACCGCTTCGATCCGGCAACCCGGCTCGACGCCTGGCTGTTCCGCATCCTGCGCAATGCCTGGATCGACCAGACCCGGCGGGAGCGGACAAGGGGCGTGAGCGTCGACATCGCCGACGTGCCGGAGGCCTCGGTCGCCGACGGCGTGCGCGAGGCCGAGGCGCATCTGATGCTGCGCCAGACGCGCGCGGCGATGGACGAGCTGCCCGAGGAGCAGCGCGAGGTGATGCTCCTCGTCTGCGTCGAGGACCTGAGCTACCGCGAGGCCGCCGAGGTGCTCGGCATCCCCATCGGAACGGTGATGAGCCGGCTCGCACGGGCGCGCCTCGCGCTCGCGGAGAAGGTGGGAATAAGATGATGCGCGGCTGCGTTCTCCGCTCGACACGCCGGGAAGGGTGACAGCGATGGCAATCACGGACGAGACGCTCATGGCCTATGCGGACGGCGTCCTCGACGCCGAGGCGGCGCGCGAGGTCGAACGCGCCATCGCGGCGGACGAGGCGCTGGCCGCCAGGGTCGCGGCGCTGGCCGACGCCCGGCGGGCGGTGAAGGCGGCCCATGCGGCGCCCGAGCCGGTGCCCGAGGCCCTGCTGAAGCGGGTGCAGGCGCTGGCCGAGGCCGATGCCGCGCGCCGGTCCGCCGTCGCGGCAGGCGCGGTCGTCGACCTCGCCGCCCGCAGGCGCCCGGCGCCGCTCTGGAAGCTGCCGCTCGCCGCCTCGGTCGCGCTCGCCGCAGGGGGTCTCGCGGGCTGGTTCGCCGCGCAGCAGACTGGCGCCCCGGCCGGGATCGGCGTTGCCGGTCTGGACGATCCGGCGATCGTTCGGGCGCTCGGAGAGGCGGCGTCGGGCGAGCGCGTCGCGCTGCCGGGCGGCGCCGAGCTTGCCGCGATCGCGACGTTCCGCGACGGCGACGGCACGCTCTGCCGCGAATTCGAGTACGACCGGGATCCGACGAGCACGATCGTCGCCGTGGCCTGCCGCGGCGAGGACGGCTGGGACGTGCGGCTTGCCGTGGCCGCGCCGGCAGCCGGAGACGGAGGCTACGCGCCGGCCTCGTCGCTCGACACGCTCGAGGCGTTCCTTGCCGCTACCGGCGCCGGCGCGGCGCTTTCGCCCGAGGAGGAGCGCGCCGCGCTCGAGGCGCTGCGCTGAGGCCGCACCGCGCCTCGCCGGACCCGACCGCAGGCATGGGGACCCCCGCCATCGGCGGGGGTTCTCTCGTTCCGGCCCCATGCGGCAGGTTTCCGGGAATAGCCCTGCCTCCCCGTCCGTTCCTCACATGCAGCCTGCGAGGCTGCGGCAACGACGGAAGGACAAACCGATGAAACCGATCATGAAAGCCGCCACCGTCGCCTTCGTGGCGACCTCGGTCCTCGCCCAGCCGGCCGCCGCCGACGACGGGAAGCGCGGCCTGTTCTGGATGCTGATGAAGCAGATCGACGACGACCGCTCGAAATCGCGCGGGAACTCGAACTCCAACTCCAACAGCAACTCGAACTCGAACTCCAACTCGAGCTCGAACAGCAGCTCCAACTCCAGCAGCAACTCGAACTCGAACTCCTCGTCGAACTCGAACAGCAACTCCAGCTCGAACTCGTCGTCGAACTCGAACTCGAACTCGAACTCGAGCTCCAACTCCTCGTCGAACTCGAACGACGACGACGACTGACCGGGAAGCCGACGGCTGCCCTCGCGACGCCGGCCTTCGGGCCGGCGTTCTTCTTTGCGCGGCGCCGTCTGCCGAGGCACGAACGGAAAGGGCCGGGGCGCGTTACCGCCCCGGCCCCTGCGCCTTCCGCGATCCGCGGGCGCGCTAGCGCTTCGCCCGCGCCTCGGTGCGGTACCAGCCGGTCGCCGCCTGGGTGAGCCGCAGGATGCGCCCGCGGTCCCGCGCTTCCTCGGGCCGCTCGGCCCGGATCTCGGCCTCGATCTCGGCGGCATCCCGGCGAAACGGGATGACCTGCACCATGGGCGACCCCTTCTCGATCACGTGCAGCCCGTCGGGCCCGGTGGCGAAGAACGGGAAGTGGATCGGCGAGCGGTAGGTGTCGGTATCGACGATGCCCGAGACGATCTCGAAGAGGCCGTTCGGCCGGTTCAGCGGGTTGACGAACAGGCAGCTCCAGCCCGGCGGCGTGACGATGGTCCAGTAGTTGTGGAACTTGCGCGGCGGAAGGTGGCCCCAGGGGTTGCCCTTCACCTGGTGCATCCCGTGGTTCGAGACCATCGTGCGGTCGAAGTCCCAGCCCGCCTCCATCACCGCGCCGTTCTCGCGGATCTCCATCCGCACCGTGGCGGCCAGCGGGATGATCCAGCCCGTCGTCATCGCGTCGAGGAACGGCAGGCAGCGCTTCACCGTCAGGCCGGTGTCGGTGACCGAGAGCTTGCCGGGATCGACCGCGGGCAGCTTGCGGAACCAGTCCGGGAGGTAGGCCTTGGCCGGGATGGGGGGTGCGATCACCCCCTCGTCGGCAGGGTCGCAGAGAAAGCGGATGCGCGGGGCGCTGCGGCTGAAGAAGCTCATGGGTCCACTCCTGATCGCGGGGAACGGAGGGACAACGCGGCGGCGGGCCGCCTTATTCCGCCCGCGCGGCCCCGGGGGATCGGGGGGCCGGCGGGCGGCGGGCCGGCAGCGCGGCCGGCCCGGGAGGACCTCAGTCGCGCCGGCGGCCGCGGTCCTCGATCGTCAGGGCGCCGTCGCCGTTGCGGTCCATCCGCTCGACGACCCGGCCGAAGCGGCGGTCCATCTCGGCCTGGCTGATCACGCCGTCGCCGTCGGTGTCGAGCTCCTGGAAGGCGCGGACCATGCGCATGCGGGTGAACTCGCGGTAGAGGGTGTCGAACTCCTCGATCGAGAGCGCGCCGTCGCCCGAGGCGTCGGCCCCGGCGACCTTCGCGGCGCGGAAGGCGTCGATCTCCTCCTGCGTCACCGCGCCGTTGCCGTCGGCATCGACCTCCTCGAAGAGCATGCGGAACATCTCGCCGCCGCCGCGCCCGCCGAAGCCGAAGCCGTCCGGCCCGCCGTGGCCGCGCATCTCGCGGCCATGGCCGCGGCCCTCGCGCCCGCCGCGGAAATCGGCGCGCTCCATCCGCGGCGCCGCGGGCGCGGCGGCCTCCGGCGCCCCGCCGGGAACCGGGGTGCCCTGCGCGGTGGCGACCGCCGCGGCCGAGCCGAGCAGGATCGCCGCGATCGCGCCGGCAGAGATGATTCTGGAACCTTGCATTGCCTCATCCTTTCGTTCGTGGGCCTGCCGGAGGCGCGGGGCCTCCGTCCGCCCCGATATGGACCAGCCTCGCCGGCGAGGTGTGTCGGCGCGAGGGCGATCTTGTCGCGAGCCGTCGCAGCCCGCGCGGCTGACACGATTTGCGACAAACTTCCCCCGTCTGTGCCGCACGGCGGGCTGGCAAAGCGGCGCGGAACGGCGGAAAACGGGCTCCGGGCGCCCGAGCGGGCAGGAAGCGCAGCCATGGAACCGGCCGAGCCGCAGATCCTCGTCGTGGACGACGCGCGCGACATCCGCGAGCCGCTCGGCCAGTATCTCCGCCGGCAGGGCTTCCGCACCCGGCTCGCCGCGAACGCGGCCGAGGCCCGCCGCGCGGTGGAGGAGGCGGCGCCCGCGCTCGTCGTGCTCGACGTGATGATGCCGGGGGAGGACGGCCTCAGCCTCTGCCGCTGGCTGGTGGCGCGCGGGGGGCCGCCGGTGATCCTGCTGACGGCCATGGCCGACGAGACCGACCGCATCGTCGGGCTCGAACTCGGCGCCGACGACTACGTGGTCAAGCCGTTCAACCCGCGCGAACTGCTCGCGCGCATCCGCGCCGTGCTGCGCCGGGCGCCGCCGCCCGAGCCGCGCATCGCCACGGGCCGCCGCCGCTTCGGGCCCTGGACGCACGACCCCGCCGCGCAGGCGCTCGTCCGCGACGATGGCCGCAGCGTCGCGCTGACCTCGGGCGAGAACCGGCTCCTCGGCGTGCTGCTCGACCATCCGCGGACGGTGCTCGGGCGCGACCGGCTTCTCGACCTCACCGCCGGGCGCGATGCCAAGGCCTACGACCGGGCGATCGACAACGCGGTGAGCCGCCTGCGCCGCAAGATCGAGGACGACCCCGGTCGCCCCCGCCTGATCGTCACCGAATGGGGCGGCGGCTATGCGCTCGCGGCCGACGTGGAGGACGCATGAGGGCGGGGGCATGAGGCGGCTTCTGCCCGACGGGCTCGCGGGGCGCTTCGCGCTCCTGCTGACCGCCGCGCTCGTTGCGGCCAACCTGGTCGCGGCGGGGCTTCTCTCGCTCGAGCGGGTCCGGCTCGACCGCGCCGCGCGCGAGGCGCGCGAGACCGAGCGGCTGCTGTCGCTCGTGCCCGTCATCGAGGCGGTCGAGCCCGCGGCGAGGCGGGCGATCGCGCGGGATGCCTCGACGCGCTTCACCCGGGTGTCGGTGGACCCCGCCCCGCTCGTCGAGGACGTGCCGCGGGCCCCTCGGTCGCGGGCGCTGACAAGGGACCTCTCCGAGGCGCTGCCCGGCCGCGACCTGCGCGCGGCGGTCCTCGCCCGGCGCGACGAGGGCGGGCGCGCGCGCGAGACCATTGCCGTCTCGATCCGGCTCGGCGCCGGAGAGCCGGGGCAGTGGCTGAACCTCGTCGCCCGAGGCGACCGCCCCGGCCCGCCCGGACCCGAACGCGAGGTGTTCCTGCTCGTGCTCGCCCTGTCGCTCGCGGCCGTCCTCGGCATGGGGCTCCTGTTCGTGCGCCGGCTGACGCGGCCGCTCGGCGATCTCGCCGCCGCGGCGCGCGCCGCGGGCCACGGCGACCGGACCGCCCGCGTCCCCGAGGAAGGCCCGCGCGAGATGCGCGAGGCCGCAGCCGCCTTCAACGACATGCAGGCGCGCATCGAGGGCTTCGAGGCCGAACGGATGCGCACGCTCGCCGCCGTGGGCCACGACCTGCGCACGCCGATCACCTCGCTCCGGATCCGCGCCGAGATGCTCGACGAGGCCGAGGCCGCGCCGATGATCCGCACGCTCGACGAGATGACGGTGATGGCCGACGGGCTTGTGGCCTATGCGCGCGGCGCCGACGCCGCCGAGGAGGTGCAGCGCGTCGATCTCGGCCCCTTCCTCGCCCGGCTCTGCGAGGAACGCGGCGCGACCCTCGCGGACGGTGGCGTGACCGCCGCCGCCCGCATCCGCCCCGTGGCGATGGGCCGAGCGGTCGGCAACCTCATCGACAACGCCCTGCGCTACGGCGGCGCGGCGCGCGTGTCGCTCGCGTGCGAGGATGGCAAGGCCGTGATCCGCATCGACGACGACGGGCCGGGCATCCCGCCCGAGCGCATCGGGCAGATGTTCGAGCCCTTCGTCCGAGGCGAGGAGAGCCGGAGTGCCGAGACCGGCGGCGCGGGCCTCGGGCTGGCCATCGCGCGCGCGATCATCGTTGCCGCGGGCGGGACGGTGACGCTCTCGAACCGGCCGGAGGGCGGGCTGACGGCGCGCGTCACGCTGCCGCTGGCGCGGGACTGAGCCGCGCGCCGCAGGCCCGGGCGAAGGCGATCCCGGCTGAAGCCCGGACGACCGGCGCCGCCCCGTGGCCGCGAACCGCGGGCCGGTCGGCGCCCGGCGCCTGCCTCACACCTTCCAGAAGCAGAACACGCCCCAGAGGATCGCCAGCCCGAGCGGCACCCAGAGCGGCATCCCGAAGAAGGCGAGCCAGAGCAGGAAGATGTAGACCGTGCCGAGCAGCGAGATGAACAGCCGGTCGCCGCGCGTGGTGGTCAGCCCGAGCACGCCCCGCCGCTCGGCCCCGCCGGGATGGCGGATCTCCAGCACCGTCAGCACCCCCATCGCCGCGAAGATGCCGACGAAGACGGCCAGCGTCGCGGGCGTCCAGGCCATCCAGAGCTCGGGCCAGAGCGGCGCGGTCCAGTCGAAGCCCTTGGGTTCCTGCTTGCCGAGGTTGCCCCAGCCCTGCGTCTGGGCCGCGGCCGGCCCGGCCGCAAGCAGGACGAGGGCGGCGAGGCGGCGCATCACACCCTCCCCAGGGCGAAGCCCTTGGCGATGTAGTTGCGCACGAAGTAGATCACGATCGCGCCGGGGATGATCGTCAGCGTCCCCGCCGCGGCCAGCAGCCCCAGCTCGTAGCCCGCGCTCGAGGCCGTGCGCGTCATCGTCGCCACGATGGGCTTGGCATAGACCGCCGTCAGCGTCTTGGCGAGCAGCATCTCCACCCAGGAGAACATGAAGCAGAAGAAGGCCGCCACGCCGACGCCGGCCTTGATCGTCGGAAGGAAGATCGTGGTGAAGAACCGCGGGAAGGAATAGCCGTCGACATAGGCCGTCTCGTCCAGTTCCTTCGGAACGCTCGACATGAAGCCCTCGAGGATCCAGACGGCGAGCGGGATGTTGAACAGGCAGTGCGCCAGCGCCACCGCGATATGCGTGTCGAAGAGCCCGATCGCCGAATAGAGCTGGAAGAACGGCAGCGCGAAGACCGCGGCCGGGGCCATCCGGTTGGTGAGCAGCCAGAAGAACAGGTGCTTGTCGCCGAGGAAGCGGTAGCGGCTGAACGCATAGGCCGCCGGCAGCGCCACGATGACCGAGATCACCGTGTTGATCGAGACGTAGATGATCGAGTTGATGTAGCCCCAGTACCAGGTCGGGTCGGTGAAGATCGTCCGGTAGTTGGCAAGCGTGAAGGTCTGCGGGAAGAGCGAGAACCCCGCGAGGATCTCGTTCGTCGTCTTGAAGCTCATCGCCACCAGCCAGTAGATCGGCAGGAGGAGGAAGAGGATGTAGACCAGCGGGATCAGCGAACGCTTCCTCATCGTGCCTTACCTCCGGTCGTCCTTGGTCATCAGCGTGTAAAACAGCCACGAGACCAGCAGCGTGATGGCGAAGTAGATCAGCGACATCGCCGCCGCGGGGCCGAGGTCGAACTGCCCGAGCGCGATCTTCACGAGGTCGATCGACAAAAGCGTGGTCGAGTTGCCGGGGCCGCCGCCGGTCAGCACGAAGGGCTCGGTGTAGACGTTGAAGCTGTCCATGAACCTCAGGAGGATCGCGATGGTCAGCACCGTCTTCATCTTCGGCAGCTGGATGTAGCGGAACACCTTCCACGGGCTCGCGCCGTCGATCTTGGCGGCCTGGTAGTAGGCATCCGGAATCGAGACGAGGCCCGCGTAGCACAGCAGCACCACGAGCGAGGTCCAGTGCCAGACGTCCATCACGATGATCGTGACCCAGGCGGCGACGGGGTCCTGGGTCATGTCGTAGCGGATGCCGAGCACGTCGTTGAGGAAATAGCCCAGCATCCCGATCTTCGGCAGGGTGAAGATGTTCCACATCGCGCCGACCACGTTCCACGGGATCAGCATCGGCAGCGCCATCAGCACCAGGCACACCGGCACCCAGAAGCCCTTCCGCGGCATCGCAAGCGCGATCACGATGCCGAGCGGCACCTGGATCAGCAGCACCATCACGGTGAACAGGATCTGCCGGCCCAGCGCGGCCTGGAACCTGTCGGACTGCAGGATGTCCTGGAACCAGCCCAGCCCGTGCCAGAAGAACTGGTTGTTCCCGAAGGTCTCCTGAACCGAATAGTTCACCACGGTCATGATCGGGATGAGCGCGTTGAACGCCACCAGGATCAGCACCGGCAGGACGAAGAACCACGCCCTCTGGTTGACGCTGCGCATCTCAGGTCCCTCCCGCCTCGGTGGCGATCCAGCCGTCGGCATAGAGCCGCGTCATGTCGCGCCGGAACGTCAGCCGCACCGTCTCGCCGGGCGACGGCATCGGCCCCTCGACGATGGCCGCCACGCGCGTCTCGCCCGCCAGCGTCTCGACCACGCCGTGCCGGCCGAGGTCGGCGACCTTGCGCACCCGCGCCTCCAGCCCCTCGGTCCCGAGGCTCACGAACTCGGGCCTGACCCCGATCTCGGTCCGCGCGCCCGACTTCACGATGGGCCCCTCGAGCGGCACCTGCGTGCCGCGGAAGAAGGCCGCGCCGCCCTTCACCTCGCAGGGCAGCACGTTCATCCCCGGCGAGCCGATGAAGTGGCCGACGAAGGTGTGGGCCGGGCGCTCGAACAGCTCGCGCGGCGTGCCGATCTGCACGATCACGCCGAGGTCCATCACCACCACCTGGTCGGCGAAGGTCAGCGCCTCGGTCTGGTCGTGGGTGACGTAGATCATCGTCGCGTTCACCCGGTGGTGCAGCTCCTTCAGCTTCGAGCGCAGCTTCCACTTCAGGTGCGGGTCGATCACCGTCAGCGGCTCGTCGAACATGATGACGTTGACGTCCTGGCGCACCAGACCGCGGCCCATCGAGATCTTCTGCTTGTTGTCGGCCGAAAGGTGCGCGGCCCGCGTCCGCAGCATCGGGGTCAGTTCCAGCATCTCGGCGATGGCGGTGACGCGGGCCTTCACCGTGGCCTCGTCGCGCCCGCGGTTCCTGAGCGGGAAGGCCAGGTTGTCGTAGACGGTCATCGTGTCGTAGATGACCGGGAACTGGAACACCTGCGCGATGTTGCGCCGGTCGGGGGGCAGCTCGGTGACGTCCTTGTCGTTGAACAGGATGCGCCCCTCCGAGGGCACGAGCAGCCCCGAGATGATGTTGAGCAGCGTGGACTTCCCGCAGCCCGAGGGGCCGAGCAGCGCATAGGCCCCGCCGTCCTCCCAGACGTGGTCGATCTCCTTGAGCGCATAGTCGGCCGGGCCCTGCGGCCGGGCCATGTAGCTGTGCTTCAGCTTCGAGAGGGTGATCTTCGCCATGACCTTCCCCTCAGGCCGCCAGCGCGCCGTCGGCGCCGAAATAGAAGCACTTCGAGGGGTCCATGTAGAAGGTATGGTCCTCGCCCACCTCGTAGGGATGCACGCCCGGCGCCAGCGAGACCCAGTTCTGCTCCCCGAGCGCGAAGTGCGCGCTCGATTCCGAACCCGAAAGCTCGGTCACCAGCACCCGGCCCCGCATCGCCACCGTCGCGCCGTGGCCGGCGAAGGGCAGGACGTTGTGGGGGCGGATCGCGACGGTATAGGTGCCGTCGGCAAGGCCCGCGGCCGCCCCCGTCGCGGTCCAGCGCACCGCATCGCCGAGGCGCACCTCCGATCCCTGCTTCACCACCGGGGCGGAATTGATCGGCGGGTTCGAGAACACCCGGGCCGCGGTGAGGTTGGCCGGGCGGCGGTAGATCTCCGCCGTCGGGCCGAACTGCACCACCCGGCCGTCGTGCATCAGCGCGGTGCGCCCGCCGAGCAGCAGCGCCTCCTCCGGCTCCGAGGTCGCATAGACGACGACCGCGCCGCGCCCGGCGAACAGCTCGGGAAGCTGGTCGCGCAGCTCCTCGCGCAGCTTGTAGTCGAGGTTGGCGAGCGGCTCGTCGAGGAACACCGCGCGCGATTCCTTCACGATGGCGCGGGCCAGCGCGGTCCGCTGCTGCTGCCCGCCCGAAAGCTCCTGCGGCCGGCGGTTCAGCATCGGCGTCAGCTGCAGGAGCCGCGCCGCCTCCTCGACCCGGCCCTTGATCTCCGACTTCGCCATGCCGGCCACCCTGAGCGGCGAGGCGATGTTCTCGAACACCGTCATGTGCGGGTAGTTCACGAAGAACTGGTGCACGAGGCTGATGTTGCGCTGCTGCGGCGAAAGCCGGGTGACGTCGCGGCCATCCATCAGGATCGAGCCCGAAGCCACCGGGTCGAGACCCGCCATCAGCTTGATCAGAGAGGTCTTGCCCGATCCCGTCTCGCCGAGCAGCACGTTGAAGTGCCCGGCCTCCAGGGTCAGCGACGTCTCCTTGACATGGGTCACCGCGCCGACCCGCTTGGTGACGCCCCTGAGTACGATCCCCATCTTCCCCTGTCCTCGAGGGCGCTCCAGCGCGTCTCTGCCCGTTGGGCCGGGGGCGGACGGTGCCGCCCCCGGCCGAGGGTTCACTTCGACGGCTCGCCCGCCGCCCACTTGGCCAGCAGTTCCTCGTAGGGGATCGTCTCGCCCGGCGGGTCCTCGTTCTCGAGCTGCGCCTTCGGGCCGTCGGGCCGCCCGAGCCACTCGCTCGGATCCTTCGGCTCGTTCAGGCGCGGGCCGCAGCCGCCGTAGACGCCGGCCGACTCGTCGGCCTGCTGCATCCGGGCCATGGTGATGTCCATCTCCTCGGCCAGGCGGTCCATCGCCTGCTGCGGGGTGAAGGCGCCCGAGTTCACGTCGCCGATCTGCTGCCACCAGATCTGCGCGAGCTTGGGATAGTCGGGCACGTTGATGCCCGTGGGCGACCAGCGCACCCGGTCGGGCGAGCGGTAGAACTCGACCACGCCGCCGAGCGCGGGGGCGCGTTCGGTGAAGCTCTCGTGGTTGATCGAGCTGTCGCGGATGAAGGTCAGGCCGACATGGGACTTCTTTGTGTCGACCGTCTTCGAGGTCACGAACTGCGCATAGAGCCAGGCGGCCTGCGCGCGGTCCGACGGCGTGGACTTCAGGAAGGTCCACGACCCCACGTCCTGGTAGCCGACCTTCTGGCCCGGCTGCCAGTAGGCGCCGTGCGGGCTCGGCGCGGCGCGCCAGAGCGGCATGCCCGCCTCGTCCACCGTGTTGTTGCCCTCCGACCGCGGCTTGACCATGTCGGCGAGGAACGCGGTATACCAGAAGATCTGCTGCGCCACGTTGCCCTGGCTCAGCGCCGGCAGCGACTGGTAGAAGTCGTAGCTGGCCGCGCCGGGCGGGGCGTAGGCGCGCAGCCACTCATCCCACTTGCGGATCGCGTAGACCGCGGCCGGGCCGTTCGCCTCGCCGCCGCGCGACACGCTGGAGCCGGCCGGGTTGCAGCTTCCCGCCTCCATGCGGATGCCCCATTCGTCGATCGGGATGCCATTCGGCTCGCCCTGGCTGCCGACGCCGGCCATCGAGAGCCAGGCATCGGTCATCCGCCAGCCGAGGTCGGGGGCGCGCTTGCCGTAGTCCATGTGGCCGTAGATGCGCACGCCGTCGATCTCCTTCACCTCGTTGGTGAAGAACTCGGCGATGTCCTCGTAGGCCGACCAGTTGACCGGCACGCCCAGCTCGTAGCCGTACTTCTCGCGGAACGCCGCCTTGAGATCCTCGCGGTCGAACCAGTCCTTGCGGAACCAGTAGAGGTTGGCGAACTGCTGGTCGGGCAGCTGGTAGAGCTTGCCGTCCGGGCCGGTCGTGAACTGCTTGCCGATGAAGTCGTCGAGGTCGAGGCCGGGGTTGGTGGTCGCCGCCCATTCGCCCGCCATCATGTCGGTCAGGTTGTAGGCGAGCTGCATCCGCGCATGGGTGCCGATCAGGTCGGAGTCGTTGACGTAGCCGTCATAGAGGTTGCGGTTCGTCTGCATCTGCGTCTGGACCGCCTGCACCACCTCGCCCTCGCCGAGCAGCTGGTGGTTCACCTTGATGCCGGTGATCTCCTCGAAGGCCTTGGCCAGCACCGTCGATTCGTAGGTGTGCGTCGGGATCGTCTCCGACAGCACGTTGATCTCCATCCCCGCGAACGGCTTGGCCGCGTCGATGAACCACTGCATCTCGGCGAGCTGCTCCTCCCGGCTCAGCGCCGAGGGCTGGAACTCGCTGTCGATCCATCTCTCCGCCGCGGCCATGTCGGCCAGGGCAGCGCCGGTGCCCGCCGCCATGGCAACTGCCGTGGCAGCGGTGAGAAGATACCTGCGCATCTGTCACCTCCCTGATTTCGATTATGGTGGGTGAACCCACGCCAGCGTTGTAGCAATCAAGATTTTCGCAAGTCAAACGAAAACGAAACGCTTTCCTTTTCGGCAAACGCACCTAAGATGCCCGGCCAGGGGCGCCGTCAGGCCGAAGCCGCGGGGAGGCGCGGGAGTGGACGTCGAAAGCCGCCAGGAAACCATCCTCGAACTCGTGCGCCGGCACGGCAGCGTCGAGGTCGAGGACCTCGCCCGCCGCTTCGGGCTCACCACCCAGACGATCCGCGCCGACCTGCGCGACCTCACCGACCGCGGGCTCGTCAAGCGCACCCACGGCGGCGCGCGGCGGGTCGAGTCGGTGTCGAACCGGGAATATGCCGAGCGGCGGCGCCAGAACGGCCCCCAGAAGGAGGCGATCGGCATCCTCGCCGCCTCGCTCATACCCAACGACTGCTCCGTGGCGATCAACATCGGCACCACGACCGAGCAGGTCGCGCGCGCGCTTGCCGGGCATTCCGGGCTGGTGGTGCTTTCGAACAACATCAACATCATCACCCTTCTGATGGGCTCGAAGGCGCGCGAGCTGGTGCTGGTGGGCGGCACGGTGCGCGCCTCCGACGGCGCCATCGTCGGCGAGGACGCGGTCGAGTTCATCTCGCGCTACAAGGTGGACTTCGCCGTGATCGGCGCCTCGGCCCTCGATGCCGACGGGGCCATCCTCGACTACGACGCCCGCGAGGTCTCGGTCGCGCGGGCGATCCTCAGGAACTCCCGCGTGCGGATCTGCGTGGCCGACAGCTCCAAGTTCGACCGCACCGCCCCGGTGCGGATCTGCGACGTCTCCGAACTCGACTACTTCGTGACCGACGCGCCCCCGCCCGAGGCCTTCGCCGCCGCCGCGCGCCGCGGCCAGACCGAGATCCTGACGACCGGCCGGGTGCCCGCGCGGGTGCTCAAGACGGGCTAGCGCGCCCGCTCCCGATCCCGCCGGAGGCCGAGCGCGTGGAACAGCGGCCCCTCGGGCCCGTCCTCCCAGCGCGCCTCGATCCCGAAGAGCCCGGCCGCCGAGGCCGGCGAGAGCACCTCGGCCGGCGCACCCTCGGCGGCGACCCGGCCGCCCGCGAGCGCGACGAGCCGCGTGCAGTGCCGCGCCGCGAGCGCGAGGTCGTGGAGCGCGACGAGGACGCCCCGCCCCTCGCGCGCGAGCGCGCCGAAGACCTCCATCGTGGCGATCTGCGCCGCGGGGTCGAGCCCGGCGGTCGGCTCGTCGGCCAGGATCAGCGGCGTCTCCTGCGCCAGCACGCGGGCGATCAGCACCCGCGCCGCCTCGCCGCCGGAAAGCTCGGTCGCGGGCCGGCCGGCCAGATGCGCCACCTCCATGCGCGCCATCGCGCGGGCCACCGCCGCGCGGTCGGCGTCCGAGAGCCCCCCGGCCGATGCCCGGTGCGGGGCGCGGCCCAGCGCCACCAGCACCTCCACCGCGACCGGCCAGGCGATCTCGCGCGCCTGCGGCAGGAACGCCGCCGCCCGCGCCCGCGCCCGCGGCGCGAGCGCCGCGAGCGAGGACCGCCCCGCCGCCGGGATCAGCCCCAGGGCGGCGCGCATCAGCGTCGTCTTGCCCGCGCCGTTCGGCCCGATCAGGCCCACGACCTCGCCCGCGCCCACCGTCAGGCTCACGCCGTCCAGCACCCGCGCGCCCCGCCGTTCGACCGTCAGCCCCTCGACCGAAAGCAGCGTCATGCCAGCCGCGCCCTGAGCCGCCAGATCAGGTGAAGGAAGAACGGCGCGCCGACGATCGCGGTCAGGACGCCGAGCTTGAGGTCCCGGTCGGGCGCGATCAGCCGCACCGCGATGTCGGCCGCCAGCACCATCGCCGCCCCGCCCAGCGCCGAGGCCGGCAGGAGCGCCGAGGGCCGCGCGCCGACAAGCGGGCGCAGGACGTGCGGCACCACGAGCCCGACGAAGCCGACCGCCCCCGCCACCGCCGTCGCGCCGCCGACCGCCGCCGCGACCCCCGCCACCACCGCCAGCCGCAGCCGGGCGAGGTTCACCCCCAGCGCCTCCGCCGCGTCCTCGCCCAGCGTCAGCGCGTCGAGCCCGCGGCCCGTCGTCGCCAGCAGGAGCGCCCCGAGCGCGACGAACGGCGCCGCGACCCAGACGTGCAGCATCGAACGGTCGGCCAGCGAGCCCATCATCCAGAACACGATCTCCGAGGCCGCGAAGGGATTGGGCGAGAGGTTCAGCACCAGCGCCGTCAGCGCCGCGGCCAGCGCCGAGACGGCGATGCCCGCAAGGATCAGCGTCAGCGCCCCGCCGCGCGGCCCGGCGATGGCGACGACCAGCGCCACCGAGACGCCCGCGCCCGCCAGCGCCGCGGCCGGAAGCGCCAGCGCATGGGCGGCCGCAACCCCGGACTGGAGCGCGACCACCGCCCCCAGCGCCGCCGAGGCCGAGGTGCCGACCAGCCCCGGCTCGGCGAGCGGGTTCCTCAGGAACCCCTGCAGCGCCGCGCCCGAGAGCCCGAGCGCCGCGCCCACCATCAGCCCGAGCAGCGCGCGCGGCAGCCGCACCTCCTGCATCACCAGGGCCACCGCATCCCGCTCCTCTCCGCCCGCGACCAGCGCCCGCAGGCTCTCGCCGAGGCCGAGCGCGGCCGGCCCGACGAGCAGCGAGCCGAGGAACAGCCCCGCGACGAGCAGGCCAAGCATCGGAAGCACGGCGCGGCTCACTCCGTCATCCCCGTGCGCAGCGCGCCGAGCCGCGCGATCGCCCCGAGCACGCCGGGCAGGCCGCAGACCCACTCGGCATCGGCGATCGCGCCCTCGCGGCGCAGGGGAACGAGCGCGGGATGGCCGAGGATCTCCTCGGCGCGCGAGGCGCCGGGATAGGGCTCGCCGGTGATCACCACCTCGGGCGCGGCGAGGAGAAGCCGCTCCAGCGGCAGGAAACCGCCCGCCTCGGCGACGTTCTCGAAGCCTGCGGCGGCGAGGATCTCCCCCGCGAGCGAGGCGCGCCCCCCGGTCCAGCCGTTGGCGTAGTAGAGCGCCGCGCGCGGCCCCCGCGCCGCCTCGCGCCGCAGCACGGCAAGCCCCGCCTCGAACTCCGCGGCGAGCCGCTCGCCCTCGGCCGCGCGCCCCAGCACACGGCCGACCGCGCGCATCTGCGCGGCGACGTCGCCGAGCGACTCGACGATCGGGAACTCCTCGACGCGGACACCCAGCCGGCGCAGCAGCTCCACCGTGGCGCGCGTGGTGTGGGTGCCGGCGAGCACCAGGTCCGGCCGGCGCAGGAACACCTCCTCGGCCTGCCCGTAGGTGATGTCGTAGGCCATGGCCGCCGCGGGCATCGTCGAGCTGCGCGGATCGCGCGCGAGATGGGTCACCGCCACGAGCTGCCCCGGCGCGGCGAGAAGCATGGCAAGCTGGTCGGTGCAGAGGTTGAGCGAGACGACGCGCTCCGGCCGCCCCTGCGGCGGCGCGGCGGACCCCGGCTCCCCGGCCCCCGCCGCCGGCGCGGCGAGGGCGAGGGCGAGGGCCAGCGCCCTAGAAGCTGCCCGACAGGCCCACATAGAAGGCCCGGTCCGAGGTGCCGTAGCCGCGCACCTCCTGATACTGCTCGTCGAACAGGTTCTCCACCCGCAGGCTCAGGTCCACCGCATCGGTCACGGCATAGCTCACGCCGAGATCGACGACCGTGTAGGCCGGGTGCGGCGCCCCGAACTCCACCACGCCCTCGACATGCCGCGCCGCCACGCGGCCGGTCAGCCGCGGCGCGAGCCCGGCCGAGAGGCCGAGCTCCACCTCGTGCCGCGGCACGAGGTCCAGCCGCGCGCCCGACGGCCGGCGGGCGTCGGTGTAGGTATAGGCCAGATCCGCCGTCACCCCCTCGCCCAGCGGCAGTTCCGCCGCCAGCTCCAGACCCCGCCGGGTCGAGGCGCCGGGCAGGTTCTCCAGCGTCGCCGGCGCCCCGAAGACGTAGGTGATCAGGTTGTCGATCTCGAGCGAGAAGAGCGTGGCCGAAACCCGGGCGCCGCCCGCGAAGGCCTTCTCCAGCCCCAGCTCGTAGCTCAGGCTCTCCTCCGGCGTCAGGTCGGGGTTGCCGACGAAGGGGAAGAAGCCCGGGTAGTCGCCGAAGCGCTCGTCGATCGACGGCGCGCGGAAGCCGCGGGCGATCGCGCCGCGCAGCGTCAGGGTCTCGTCCGGCCGCCAGGCGACCGCCAGCCGCCCCGAGGTGAAGGTGCCGAAGTTCGAGGTGGAATCGACCCGCAGGCTCGCCGAGACGTCGAGGTCGGCCGAGGGCGCCCAGAGCGCCTGCGCGAAGGCCCCGGCGATGCGGGCGCGCTCCTCGCCGGCAGGCAGGTTGTCGTAGCGCGCCCGCTCCTCCGTCCAGTCGCCGCCATAGACCAGGGTCAGCGCGTCCGAAAGCCCGGTGGTGGCCTGCCACGACAGCGTGAGCCGCTGCCCGTCATAGACCGCCACGTCGCCCTCCTCGTCGAACCTCCGCCGCGTGTCGTAGAGCGAGACATCCACCACATGATCGGTCCGCCCGGCGGCGATCTCGGCGAAGGCGCGCGCGCCCCATTCCTCGCGGTCGAACACGTTGTCCCGGTCGGTCAGGGTGAAGCTCGCGTCGAAGCCGTCGTATTCGCTGCGCCCCTGCTGGAAGAACGCCGCGCCGCCCACCGTCACCGCGTCGCTCAGCCGATGCCGGGCCGAGAAGCTGAGCCGCGTGCCGCGGTAGCCGTCGGCCTCGGTGTTGCCGTCGTTCTCGTCGGCCGCCGAGAAGCCGTCCGACCGGATGTGCGAGAGCGTCAGCGCCACCTCGCCGTCGGGCCCGCCCCGGCTGAAGCCGTAGCTCCCCGCGACCGTCCCGTAGCTGCCCGCCTCCAGGCTCGCGTGCTGGCTGAAGCCCTCCCGCTCGGCGCGCTTCGTCGTGATCGAGATCACGCCGCCCACGGCCGAGCCGCCGTAGAGCGCCGACTGCGACCCGCGCAGCAGTTCCACGCGGCTGATGTCGGCCCCGGTGAGGCCGCCGAAATCGAACCTCGACTCGGTCAGCGTCGGGTCGCTGACGCGGATGCCGTCGATGTAGACGGCGATGTAGCGGGCATCCGCGCCCCGGATCCGCACCGTCGCGCCCGAGCCGAGCGGCCCGGTCTGGGTGACGCTGACGCCGGGCAGGCGCCGCAGCACCTCGATCAGCTCGTCGCCCTCGGCGTCGGCGAGATCCTCCTCGTCCAGCACCGCCACGCTGGCGCCGGTGGCCGCGGTCGCCGTCGGCACGCGGTTCGCCGTCACCGAGATCTCGTCGAGAACGATCACGTCCTGCGCGGCAGCCCTGCCCGCGCCCAGCGCGAGGAGCGCCACGGTTGCCAGAAGTCTTCTCATCTCCGGTCCCCTGTCCGGTTGCGGGCCGGCGGCCCGCGCCTGTCGTTTGCCTTCGGACAGGGAACGCCCCCGCCGCAGACGGTGAAGCGTCACCTCCACGGGGGTAGCCCGCCGCCCGCGGCGCGCCCCGCGCCCGGACTGGGTGATCCTCCCGGCAGGTCTCCTGGCTCGCGGGTCGTCGCGGTCGCCCGGCCTTCCCGGGGCTCCGGCCCCAGTGGCATCTGCGGACGCCGCTCGCCGCCTACAGTTGCGGGGGCAGCCACGGCATTGGGGCCCGAGCCCCGCACCGTCGTTCCCTCTTCGCCGGAGACTCGCGTCCCCGGACCGGGATGGCTACGTTGATGCGCCCGGCGCGCCCGTCCTGTCAAGGCAGGCGGGCGACGCCCCGGCGCCCGGATGCGGCACGCTCAGTAGTAGCGCAGGTCGGTCGCCTTGCCGCGGAACACCGTGTAGGCAAGGATCGAGTAGCCCGCGATCACCGGCATCACCACGGCCGCGCCGATCAGGATGATGAACAGGCTCTCCGGCGCGCTCGCCGCCTCGAAGATCGTCAGCCGCTCGGGCACCACGTAGGGATAGAAGGAATAGGCCAGCCCGAAGAAGGCCAGGACGAACAGCGCCGTGCCCGCCGCGAAGGGGAACCAGGCGAAGCTGTCGTCGCGCAGCGGAAGCCGCCTCAGCCCGATCCAGAGAAGCGCGATCAGCGCGGCCGACATCAGCGGCAGCGGCGCGAGCAGGAACACCTCGGGCACCGAGAACCACTTGTCCCAGATCCGCGCCGACACCAGCGGCGAGGCGGCCGAGATCGCGCCGAGGCCGAGCACCATGCCCCAGATTCCGCCCCGCGCCCAGGAGACGGCCTTGCGCTGCAGCTCGCCGTCGGTCTTCAGGATCAGCCAGGCCGCGCCGATGAAGCTGTAGGCCACCGCCAGCGCCCCCGCGGTCAGGAACGCGAAGGCCACATGGGCCGGCGTGTAGTCCAGCCCCATGATGTAGAGCCCGAGCATGAAGCCCTGCGCCAGCGCCGTCATCAGCGAGCCGGCGAAGAACGCCCCGTCCCAGGCGCGCTTGTGGCGCAAGGGCGCCTTCACGCGGAACTCGAAGGCGACCCCGCGCAGGATCAGGCCCACGAGCATCACCGCCACCGGCAGGTAGAGCGCCGTCAGGATCGTGCCGTGCGCCACCGGGAAGGCGACGAGCAGGAGCCCGATCGCCATGACGAGCCAGGTCTCGTTGGCATCCCAGAACGGGCCGATCGAGGCGACCATCCGGTCCTTCTCGGCCTTGTCGGCGAAGGGGAACAGGATGCCCACGCCGAGGTCGAAACCGTCGAGCACGACGTAGACCAGGATAGAAAGCCCCATGAGCGCCGCGAAGGCCAGCGGCAGCCAGTGGGCGGGGTCACCGAACAGTTCCATGTCTCACTCCGCAGGCTGGATGGCACGCACCGTCGCCTCGGGGGCGAGCGGCGTTTCGGGGGTGGCGACCACCTCGCCCTGCGCGGCCTTCCGCGCCAGGTAGGTGAGCGCGCCGAGATAGGCGAGAAGCAGCACGACGTAGACCGCGAGGTAGGCGAGGAGCGTGCCCATGACCATCGGCGCGGGCACCGCCGCCACCGCCTGCTCGGTCTTGAGGATGCCGCTGACGAGCCAGGGCTGGCGGCCGATCTCGGTCGTGTACCAGCCGGCGAGCACCGCGATCCAGCCCGAGAAGGCCATGCCCGCGAAGCCCCAGAGCACCGGCCGCGGCAGCCCCTCGACCCCGCGCCCGCCGCGCATCAGCCAGGCGCCCGCCCAGCTCAGCGCCAGCATCAGGACGCCGATCCCCACCATCACGCGGAAGCTCCAGAAGACCGGCGCCACCGGCGGGTGCAGCACGGTCCCGTCCTCGGCCACGAAGTCGTTCAGGCCCGGCACCACGCCATCGGGGCTCCACTTCAGGATCAGGCTCGCGCCGTTCGGGATGCCGATCTCGAAGCGGTTCTCGCGCGCCTCCTCGTCCGGCAGCGCGAAGAGCACGAGCGGCACGTTCGGCCGGGTCTCCCAGTTGGCCTCCATGGCGGCCACCTTCTGGGGCTGGTGCTCCAGCGTGTTGTGCCCGTGCATGTCGCCGACCGCGATCTGCACCGGGATCAGCACCGCCCCCATCAGGATGCCGAAGCGCAGCGTGGTGCGCACCTCCGCGCCGCGGTCGCCCCAGAGCCAGCGCAGCGCCGAGAGCCCGGCGATCAGGAAGGCCACCGTCAGCCCCGAGGCGATCAGCATGTGGGTCAGCCGGTAGGGCATCGAGGGGTTGAAGACGATCGCCCACCAGTCGGTCGCATGGGCCACGCCGTCGCGCATCTCGAACCCCGCCGGCGTCTGCATCCAGCTGTTGAGCGCCAGGATCCAGAACGCGCTCATCGTCGTGCCGAAGGCGACGAGGAAGGTCGAGAGCGTGTGCAGCCAGCCCGGCACGCGGCTGAAGCCGAAGAGCATGATCCCGAGGAAGGCCGCCTCCAGGAAGAAGGCGGTCAGCACCTCGTAGGCCAGCAGCGGCCCGGCGATGTTGCCCACCGTCTCCATGAAGCCCGGCCAGTTGGTGCCGAACTGGAAGCTCATGGTGATGCCGCTGACGACGCCCATGGCGAAGCTCAGCGCAAAGACCTTCACCCAGAAGCGGTAGGCCGCCATCCAGCGCTCCTCGCCGGTGGCGTTGTAGCGCAGCTTGAAGAACAGCAGCACCCAGCCGAGCGCGATGGTGATCGTCGGGAACAGGATGTGGAACGAGATGTTCGCGCCGAACTGGATGCGCGACAGCAGAAGCGTGTCCATGATCTATGCCTTCCTTCGCATCGGCAGCAGCCGTCCGGCCCCTGCCGCAACCTTGCCGAGCCGCGCGCCCATGTTGAGCAGCGCAACGAGCCGTTCGGTCTCCAGACGGTCGAGCTCGGCGTAGAACCGTGTCAGCGTCTCGATCAGCCGCCTCAGCTCGGCGATCCGCGCGTGCGCCGCCTCGTCGCCGGGCGCGGGGCGGGCCATCTCCAGCTCGTGCAGCTTGCTCAGCGTCGGGTCGATCTCGCGCTTCTTGCGCTCGGCGACGAGCGTGCGGACGATCTCCCAGAGGTCGGACGGCGTGGCGAAGTAGTCGCGCCGGTCGTCCGGCTTGTGGCGGAGCCGGACGAGGTTCCACGACTGGAGCTCCTTCAGCCCCATCGAGACGTTCGAACGCGAGAAGCCCAGCGCCTCCACGATCTGGTCGGCGCAGAGCGGCTCGTCTGCCAGGAACAGCAGCGCGTAGATCTGCCCGACGGTGCGGTTGATCCCCCAGCGGGACCCCATCTCGCCGAAATGCAGGACGAACTCCTGCCGGAGCTGGGAAAGCGGCATGGTGACGTGTCCGTTCGCGCGTTTCAGAAATTTCTGAAACTCATTTTAGGCGCCGCGCCGCTGGCCGGAAGGGGGCGAGACGGGATGTCGCAGCCGGGCGCTTGAAGGGCTGAAGGCGGTCTCCATATGGGGAGGGCGTCAACCAAGGAGACCTCCATGCTGCCCGGCAAGTCGCTCATCGACCAGTTCCTCGGCCCCGATGCCATGAAGAAGGTGGGGGAACTGACGAAGGACAGGAAGTCGCTCGCCACCGGCGCGGCGGCCGGCGGGGTTCTCGCCCTGCTGCTCTCGGGCGGCAAGCCGAAGAAGCTGATCAAGAACGCGGTCAAGGTCGGCGGCGTCGCGCTTGTCGGCGGGCTCGCCTACAAGGCCTACCAGGACTGGCAGGCCGGCAGGCAGCCGCAGGCCGCGGGCGCGGGCGAGCCGCCCCCCGCCCTGCCGCAGCCCGAGGGCACGGTGTTCCTGCCGGCCGATACCGGCGCGGCCGAGGCGCTCTCGCTCAAGCTCGTGCGCGCGATGGTGGCGGCGGCCAAGGCCGACGGCCACGTGACCAGCGCCGAGCGCCGCAAGATCGTCGCCCAGCTTCCCCAGCTCGGCCTCGGCGCCGAGGCCGAGGCGCTCATCACCGAGGAACTCGACGCGCCGCTCGACGTGGGCCGCATCGCCGCGCTCGCGTCCTCGCCCGAGGAGGCGGCCGAGATCTACGCGGCCTCGCTTCTCGTGGTGGATCCCGAGGCGCCGGCCGAGCGCGGCTATCTCGCCATGCTCGCCGCCCGGCTGAAGCTCGACCCCGAGCTCGTGCGGCACCTCCACGCCAACGCCGAAGCGCTGGTCGAACTCTGAGCCGGCCGCCGCCCGCGCGGGGACACGGGGCGGAGGCCCTCGCCCCGCGCGGCGGCGTCCGTCGCGCCGCTAGCCGGCCCCCTCCGCCGGCCCGCGCAGGTCCACCTCGAACCGGCAGGCCGGCGCCCCGGCGGCGATACATGCCGTCTCCACGACGCGGGCCGAAGGGCTCGCGAGCGCACGGAAGAGCCGCTCGAACACCGCCGCGTGCCAGTGGCACAGGCACTGCCCGGACCGCTCGCCCCGCACCAGCGGGTTGTCGTGCAGCGCGAAGACCAGCGGCCGCCGCGCGGCGACCTCGAACCGGCCCGATCCGGCGAAGGTCCAGGCGTGCCGCGCGATCGCCCGCGCCAGCAGCCGGGCGGCGAGCGGCGGGGGCAGCGCCTTGAGCAGACGCCGCGCGCCGGCGGGGATCCGGTTCGCCAGGATGTAGTCGGCCGTCCGGCGGCCCGCCTCCGCCGCGATGGCGCGGGCGAGGTCCGGCACCTGCCGGCGCACTTCCGCATGGACGCGCGCGGCCGCAGCCTCGTCGATCATCGCCGCCCCCGAGGGCAGCGCCGCCACGCCCGCCGCGGCGAGGATGCCGTCGCGGAGCGCCCGCCCCCCGACCCGCTCCAGCACCGGCACGAGCTGGAGGATCGCGTTCGGCCCGATCAGGCCGGGGGGATGCGGCGCGCGGCCCGCCGCGCCCATCTCAGGCCTCTTCCATCTGCTCCGTGCCGCCGCCGCAGGCGCGGACCTCGGCGCCCTCCGGCAGGCGGAAGCCGCCCGCCCGGCGCGCCCGCGCGCGGCTCGCGCGGTCGGCCGCGGCCTCCCAGTCGTCGAGCTGCGCCCTGGCGATCGTGCGCGTCCGGTCGAAGTTGAAGTTCACCCCCGCCTTCGACTGCGGCCCCCAGTAGTTGTGCTTGCCGAGGTCGTAGAACGTCCGCGCGAAGCCCGCCTTCGCGAAGGCCTTCAGGCAGCCGAGCAGATAGCGCCGCCTGAACCCGGTGCCCCGCCACGGGTAATGGAACAGCGCCTTGCGCATGTAGAAGCGGCGGTAGTTGTGCATCACCCGGTCGAGCAGCGTCGCGCGGTCCATCGCCTCGGGCTTCATGATCGGGGTCACGAAGTTGTATTTCGAGAAGTCGAAGATCTCGACCTTGTCGCCCAGCTCCTGGAACAGCGGCGTGAACGGCCAGGGGGTATACATCGCCCAGTTGGCAAGATCCGGCTGCCAGTCCCAGGCCATCCGGAAGGTCTCCTCCAGCGTCTCGGGCGTCTCGTTCTCCAGGCCGACGATGAACTGCGCCTCGGTCAGGATGTCGGCCTCGCGCAGGAGGCGGATCGCCTCCTTGTTCTGGGCGACCGTCGTCTCCTTGTTGAACCGGTCGAGCTTCAATTGCGCCGCGGCCTCGGTCCCGAGGCTCACATGGACGAGCCCCGCCCTGCGCCAGAGCCAAAGCTCGTCCTTGTCGCGCATGATGTCGGTGACGCGGGTGTTGATGCCCCACTTCACCCGCTCGGGCAGGCCGCGGGCGATCAGCTCCTCGCAGAACTCGCGGAACTTGCGGCGGTTGATGGTGGGTTCCTCGTCGGCGAGGATGAAGAAGCCGACCTGATGCTCCTCCACCAGCCGCTCGATCTCGTCCACCACTTTCTTGGGATCGCGCACGCGGTAGTCGCGCCAGAACTTCCACTGCGAGCAGAACGAACAGGTGAACGGACAGCCCCGCGCCATGTTGGGGATCGCCACCCGAACGCCGAGCGGCACGTAGGTGTATTTCTCCCACTCCAGGATCGACCAGTCCGGGTCGATCGCGTCGAGGTTCTTCACCGTCGCCGCGGCCGGGGTGGCCACGATCTCCTCGCCCTCGCGGAAGGCGAGGCCGTGGATGCGGCGGCGCTCCTCGGGCCAGCGGCCGTCGCGGACCGCCTGCATCAGCGCCACGATGATCTCCTCGCCCTCGCCGCGCACGATCACGTCCACCCAGGGCGCCTCCGACAGCACCTGCCGGAACATGAAGGTGGCATGGATCCCGCCGAGGACGCGCAGCGCATCCGGCACGACCTCCTGCGCGATCTGAAGGCAGCGCTCGGCGGCGTAGATCGAGGGGGTGATCGCGGTCACGCCCACCACGTCGGGCCGAAGCTCGGCGAGCCGCGCGGCGATCGCCTCCTCGGAGAGGTCGTTGGTCATCGCATCGACGAAGCGGATGTCGTCGAACCCCGCCTTGCGCAGCGCGCCGGTGAGGTAGGCGACCCAGGCCGGCGGCCACGACCCCGCAATCTCGGCCCCGCCCGATCGGTAGTTGGGGTGAACGAAGACGATGCGCATGGCCTGACCTCCCCGCTGATGCCCTCGGGCAGGGCAAGGCTATCCCGCCGACTGTCAGGGTGACTTGACATAAATCATGTCCATCACACTTGACAGTTTCCCGGAATCTTTACGAATCGGGCTCTCCGGGCCAGACTCCGGGCGTTTGAGTCGAGGGGCGGGCGCGTCGCGGCCCGCAGGGGCGAGGGCAAAACCAAAGCGCGGCCGCGCGCCGCAGGGAGGTGATGCATGTGGGACCGACTGCTCGAAGTCTTTCTCCGCAGCCTGATCCGCGAGGGGACGCTCACCCTCACCCTGCCTTCCGGCCGCAGCTTCCGCGTCGGCCGCGGGGCCCCGGAATACGCCGTGAGGCTCACCGACCCGAGCCTGCCGCGCCGGCTCGTCCTCTCGCCCGAGATGGGCATGGGCGAGGGCTACATGGACGGCACGCTCCTCATCGAGGGCGACGACCTCAAGGGCTTCATGGCCTTCCTGATCGGCAACGCCCGCAACGGCCTGCCGCTGTGGAACCGCGCCACGACCCGGCTGCGCACCTGGCTGAGGATCGCGCGGCAGTGGAACTCCGCGCCGCGTGCCCGGCGCAACGTCGCGCATCACTACGACCTGTCCTCGAAGCTCTACGACCTCTTCCTCGACGCCGACCGGCAGTATTCCTGCGCCTACTTCGCCCGCCCCGACATGAGCCTCGAGGAGGCGCAGCTCGCCAAGAAGCGCCACATCGCGGGCAAGCTGCTGCTCAGGCCGGGGATGCGCGTCCTCGACATCGGCTGCGGCTGGGGCGGGCTTGCGCTCACGCTGGCGCGCGACTACGGCGCCCGCGTGGTGGGCGTCACCCTCTCCGAGGAGCAGCTCAAGCTCGCGCGCGAACGCGCCCGCAAGGCCGGGCTCGAGGACCGGGTGGAATTCCACCTGATGGATTACCGCGACGTCGAGGGACCGTTCGACCGGATCGTGTCGGTCGGCATGTTCGAGCACGTCGGCGTCCCGCACTACCGCGAATACTTCGCCAAGGTGCGCGACCTTCTCACCGAGGACGGCGTCGCGCTGATCCACACCATCGGCCGGTCCTCGCCCCCCGGCGCGACCAGCCCCTGGATCGACAAGTACATCTTCCCCGGCGGCTACGTGCCCGCGCTTTCCGAGGTGATGACGGCGGTCGAGAAGGAGGACCTCTACGCCGACGACATCGAGATCTGGCGGCTGCACTACGCCGAGACGCTTCGGCACTGGTACGACCGCTTCGTGGCGCGCGAGGACGAGGCCCGCGCGCTCTATGACGAGCGGTTCTGCCGGATGTGGCGCTACTACCTCGTCGCCTCGGAACTCACCTTCCGGCTGAACCGGCAGGTGGTGTTCCAGCTCCAGCTCTCGCGGGCGCAGGAGGCGGTGCCGCTCACCCGCGACTACCTCTATCCCGCCGACCGGCCCGAGCGCGTGACCCACGCGGCCGAGTGACGGCGGCCCCCGCGGCGGGTCGCACGGCTTCAGAACGGGCGCGTCACGTTGCCGGTGTAGAAGTAGACCCCGAGGCCGAGGAGGAACACGATCACGCCGGCGACGGCGTGGATCGCCACCGCCATCGGGAAGTTCCGCCGCGCCTCGTAGGCCCAGGCGAAGACGAGCCCGCCCGCGAAGGTCATCGCCGCGACGATCCAGCTCCAGTACATCAGGTGGGCCAGCGAGAAGACCGCCGCGTTCAGCACGATCGCGGGCCGCAAGCGCGGCAGGATCGGGCCGTAGCGGCGGAAGAACAGCGGCCGGAACACGATCTCCTGCGGCAGCGCCGAGAGGACCGGGTAGAGGACCGCGATCGTCGCCATCAGCGCCGGGTTCGACCTGAGGAGCCCGAAGGCGCTCTGCGGGGCCGTCGCCGTCACCACCGCCCAGCCGACCGCGAAGGTGCCCGCCGCCGCCAGCGCCACCACGCGCCAGTCGATCCGGTCCCAGCCGCGGATCAGGTCGTGCCAGCGGAAGCCGGGGGTGAGATGCAGCAGCAGAAGCCCCACGGCGGTGAACACGAACAGCACCGGGAACATCGCCGACGGCGGCAGGAGCACCGCGATCAGGACGGGCGCGACGAGATAGAACAGGGCGAACTCCACCCACAGCCGCACGCGGGCCGCCGTTGCGGCCGCCTTTCCGCCCGCCGTGCCGTCCGCCGTGCCGTCCGCCGTCCCGTCCCCGGTGCCGTCCACAGTCCGGCCGCTCCTGTCCCGCGCCCCCCGTCCGGGGATATAGGGCGGGGGTCGTGACGGCCAGACGACAGCCGGGCAGGCGATCGCCTCAGGCCGCCGCAGGCCGCGCCGGGCCGACAGGCGCCCCGCCGGCGAGGTGCGCGTAGCGCCAGCCGAGCCACTGGCGCAGCCCCCAGGCGAAGGCGATGGTGCCAAGCTGCGAGAAGGCGTGCATCGTCTCGCCGGCCTGCTCCGGGAACAGCGTCCGCAGCGTCAGGCCCAGGAACGAGGCATGGGTCGCCGCGAACAGCAGGCTAACGCCGTTGAGGTGCCAGGAAAGCCACCAGTCCTGCGCCGGCGGGCGCCCGAGATGGCCGATCATCGCCCCGCCGTAGACGATGCCCATGATGGCGAAGCCGAGGCTCAGCACGCTGCGCTCGACGATGCCGATGGCGAAGAGCGCCAGGGCCGCCGCCGTCAGAGCCACCGCGATCGCGCGGAACACCGGGCCCCGGAACCGCGCCGGGTCGTCCCGGTCCCTGACCGCGCGCCAGGCGGTCCAGCCGGCGGCGGCGACCACGAGGCTCAGATAGACGAGCTGCACGAGCCGCGCCGGGTCGCCGTTGACGTAGGTCAGGCTGATCGGGACGACGCTGAGCAGCAGGGGCAGCAGGAACAGAAGGTAGCGCCGGCCGTTGCGGCGGTGGACAGCGCCGCCCTTCACCGCAAGGATCGTGCGCCAGAAGAAGACGAGGACGAGGCTGCCGACGATGACATGGGGCGCGACATTGAGGGTGGGCACGATCCGTCTCCCGGGGTTTGCTTTACATGTGTAAAGTAGCCGGTAGATTTACAGGTGTAAAGTGAAATCCGCTCCCCTCGCCCCCGAGACGCGCGCCCGGATCCTCGAGGCCGCATGGAGCCACGTCGTCGCCCGCGGCAGCGTGGACATCTCGCTCTCCGAGATCGCCCGCGCGGCGGGCATCAGCCGGCAGACGGTCTATCTCGGCTTCGGCAACCGCACCGGGCTGATGATCGCCATGGCGCGCCACGCCGACGACCAAAGCGCCCATGTCCGGCAGATGCGCGAGATCGTCGCCGGCACCGGCGACGATCCGGCGACGCTCGCCGCCTTCACCGAGGCCTGGCTCCGCCACCTGCCCGAGATCTATCCCGTCGGGGTCCTGCTCGGTGCGGCAGCCGTGACCGACCCCGAGGCGGCGGAGGTCTTCGCCGACCGGATGGTCGGCGGCCTCCTCGCCGGCTACCGGACGATCCTCGGACGGCTGGCGGCCGCGGGGCGCCTCGCGCCGGGATGGACACCCGACACCGCCGCCGACCTCGCCTGGTCGCTCACCCATGTCGATGCCTGGCGGCACCTCGTCGTCGAACGCGGCTGGACGCCCGAGGCCTTCGCCGAGAACCGCATCGCGCTCATCCGCGCCGCCCTCGTCGCGCCCTGACCTCGCCCCGACCGCGCAGTCGCGGCGCGTTCGGCCCTTGCGCCCCCACGGCCCTTGGCTATAACCCCGGGCGATTTAGCACCCGGGGGACTGCCGATGCCGAAGCGGACCGACATCAGGTCGATCATGATCATCGGCGCGGGCCCCATCGTCATCGGCCAGGCCTGCGAGTTCGACTACTCCGGCGCCCAGGCCTGCAAGGCGCTGCGCGAGGAGGGCTACCGGGTCATCCTGGTGAACTCCAACCCCGCGACGATCATGACCGATCCGGGCCTCGCCGATGCCACCTACATCGAGCCGATCACCCCCGAGGTCGTCGCCAAGATCCTCGAGGCCGAGCGCCCCGATGCGCTCCTGCCCACGATGGGCGGGCAGACCGGCCTCAACACCGCGCTCGCGCTCGCCGACATGGGCGTGCTCGACCGGCTCGGGGTGGAGCTGATCGGCGCCAACCGCAAGGCCATCGAGATGGCCGAGGACCGCAAGCTCTTCCGCGAGGCGATGGAGCGCATCGGGCTCGAGAACCCCAGGGCCACCATCGTCGCCGCGCCGAAGCTGCCGAACGGCAGGTTCGACATCCGCGCCGGCCTCGCCGAGGCGATGGAGGCGCTGGAGCACATCGGCCTGCCGGCGATCATCCGCCCCGCCTTCACGCTCGGCGGCACCGGCGGCGGCGTCGCCTACAACCGCGACGACTACGCCGCGATCTGCAAGGGCGGGCTCGAGGCCTCGCCGGCCGGGCAGATCCTGATCGACGAGAGCCTGCTCGGCTGGAAGGAGTTCGAGATGGAGGTGGTCCGCGACCGCGCGGACAACGCCATCATCGTCTGTTCCATCGAGAACGTCGATCCGATGGGGGTGCACACCGGCGATTCCATCACCGTCGCCCCGGCGCTGACGCTGACCGACAAGGAATACCAGGCGATGCGGAACGGCTCCATCGCCGTCCTGCGCGAGATCGGGGTCGAGACCGGCGGCTCCAACGTCCAGTGGGCGATCAACCCCAGGGACGGCCGCATGGTGGTGATCGAGATGAACCCGCGCGTCTCGCGCTCCTCGGCGCTCGCGTCCAAGGCCACGGGCTTTCCCATCGCCAAGATCGCGGCGAAGCTCGCCGTGGGCTACACGCTCGACGAGCTCGACAACGACATCACCAGGGTCACGCCGGCGAGCTTCGAGCCGACCATCGACTACGTGGTGACGAAGATCCCCCGCTTCGCCTTCGAGAAGTTCCCCGGCGCGAAGCCCGAACTCACCACCGCCATGAAGTCGGTGGGCGAGGTCATGGCCATCGGCCGCAGCTTCCACGAGAGCGTCCAGAAGGCGCTGGCCGGGCTCGAGACCGGGCTTTCCGGCTTCGACGAGATCGCCATCGAGGGCGCGCCCGACCACGCCGCCATCGTCAAGGCGCTCTCGGCGCAGACGCCCGACCGGCTGCGCATCATCGCCCAGGCCATGCGCCACGGCCTCTCCGACGACGAGATCCAGGCCGCCACCGCCTACGACCCGTGGTTCCTCGCCCGCATCCGCGAGATCGTCGAGACCGAGGCGCGCATCCGCCGCGAGGGCCTGCCGCTCACCGAGGCGGGCCTGCGCGCGCTCAAGATGATGGGCTTCACCGACGCCCGCCTCGCCAGGCTCACCGGCCGCGACGAGGCCAACGTCCGCCGCGCGCGCGAGAACCTCGGGGTGCACGCCGTCTTCAAGCGCATCGACACCTGCGCCGCCGAGTTCGAGGCGCAGACGCCCTACATGTATTCCACCTACGAACACCCCGTCATGGGCGAGGTGGAATGCGAGGCCCGCCCCACCGACCGCCGCAAGGTCGTCATCCTCGGCGGCGGCCCGAACCGCATCGGCCAGGGGATCGAGTTCGACTACTGCTGCTGCCACGCCTGCTTCGCGCTGACCGGGGCGGGCTACGAGACGATCATGGTCAACTGCAACCCCGAGACCGTCTCGACCGACTACGACACCTCCGACCGGCTCTACTTCGAGCCGCTGACCTTCGAGCACGTGATGGAGATCCTGCGGGTGGAGCAGTCGCGGGGCACGCTCCACGGCGTCATCGTGCAGTTCGGCGGCCAGACGCCGCTCAAGCTCGCCAACGCGCTCCACGAGGCGAACATCCCCATCCTCGGCACCTCGCCCGACGCGATCGACCTCGCCGAGGACCGCGAGCGCTTCCAGAAGCTCCTCAACGACCTCGGGCTGAAGCAGCCGAGGAACGGCATCGCCCGGTCCGACGAGGAGGCGCTCGCCATCGCGGCCGAGGTCGGCTTCCCGCTGGTGATCCGCCCCTCCTACGTGCTCGGCGGCCGGGCGATGGAGATCGTGCGCGACGAGGACCACCTGCGCCGCTACATCCGCGAGGCGGTGCATGTCTCGGGCACCTCGCCGGTCCTGCTCGACAGCTACCTCCAGAACGCCATCGAGGTCGATGTGGACTGCCTCTCCGACGGCGAGGCGGTGCACGTCGCCGGGATCATGGAGCACATCGAGGAGGCCGGCGTGCATTCGGGCGACAGCGCCTGCTCGCTGCCGCCGCACACGCTTGCGCCGGAGACCATCGCCGAGCTCAAGCGCCAGACCGAGTCGCTAGCCCGGGCGCTGAAGGTCGTCGGCCTGATGAACGTCCAGTTCGCGCTGAAGGACGGCGGGATCTACGTGCTCGAGGTCAACCCCCGCGCCAGCCGGACCGTGCCCTTCGTGGCCAAGGCGACCGACTCGGCCATCGCCTCGATCGCCGCGCGGCTCATGGCGGGCGAGAAGCTCTCGGCCTTCCCGATGCGCCCGCCCTACCCCGAGGGCGTCGGCCCCGACACGCCGCTGCCGCTGATGGACCCGCTGACGCTCGCCGACCCGATCACGCCCTGGTTCAGCGTGAAGGAGGCGGTGATGCCCTTCGCCCGCTTCCCCGGGGTGGACACGATCCTCGGCCCCGAGATGCGCTCGACCGGCGAGGTCATGGGCTGGGACCGCACCTTCCCCCGCGCCTTCCTCAAGGCGCAGATGGGCGCGGGCACCCACCTGCCCGAGGGCGGCCCCGGCGCGGGGCGCGTGTTCCTCTCGATCAAGGACATGGACAAGACCCCCGAGATGGCGAAGGCCGCCAAGGGCCTCGTCGAGATGGGCTTCACGCTCGTCGCCACGCGGGGGACGGCGGCGTTCCTCAAGGCCCACGGGATCGAGGCCGAGGTGGTCAACAAGGTCTACGACGGCCGCCCGAACATCGTGGACCGCCTGAAGGACGGCGAGATCGCGCTGGTCATGAACACCACCGAAGGCGCCCAGGCGGTCGAGGACTCACGCGAGATCAGGCGCGTCGCGCTGATGGACAAGATCCCCTACTTCACCACGGCGAACGCCTCCGTGGCCGCGGTGGCCGCCATGGAGAGCCGCCGGGAGGGGGAGGTGATGGTGCGGACGCTGCAGGGGTGATGCAGAACTCACATCCCTTCAGCGAGATCGCTCAAAAATTGCTACGACCGTCCCATAGGTTGGACCCTCGAGCTCTTCCAGTTCGTGAGAAAGGTCGATGTCTCTTCCGAGCTTGCTCGTCCAGAGGCCGTTCTCCAATTGCCGAGCAGCATGAGTCGGTTGGCCATTGCCTAGGCTAGCATACAAAGCGATCTTCCTTTTGCCAGGTTCAAGGTCTCGTCGTAGCGTCCTTGCCCAGCCGGCGAAGTCAAAATACCTTTCAAAGTCCTCGATCGCAGAAACTCCACCATACGGGATCGGCCAGTAGTGCCCGTGCTTTGGCCACCAGAACCGTGTATTGTCCTCGAACGCCCAAGCAATGCAGTTATACTGCGGCGTCGCTTCACTTGTTTTCTTGGCTCCTACGTTCTGGAGCCTGGGAAAATCGGCTGCGAACAACTATCTACCCGTTGGCGTCCAAGTATGCCAACCAACGATTAGTCTGCTTCGCGACATCGCCCTCATCTCCCGGAGCGTAGGGGTCCGTGCCGTAGTAGTCCTCAAGGACCCAAACCAAGTGAGACGGCTCGCGAGCGAGCTCCATTCTAATGAATGGAAGAACCTTCTCGGCATTCTCAACCAAGGCACGGTAGCTTGGGTGTTCGGTCACTTTATCTGGATCAGAGAGAAATCGAGTTTCACTCCTCCACCGATTTAGAACTGCATAAAAGGCTGAAACAAAGTCTGTGGACGTCGCCCGATAGATCCCCGTAGCGCGGGTTGCTGAGTTATTCGACCTAATGAACTGACCCTGGTTCCGGCGTGTATCCGAGACTTGCGCAAGTGCGTTCATGAATCCCCCTGTGCTTTTTTGTAGGCTTCAACTTGTGACGTGAGCCATGTCGCGAGCTGCTCGGCCACAGCTGGCGTGATTAGAACGTCGCAAGCCATCTCGCGTACAATTGAGTCGCGAGAAAGGCGCTTTTCCGGCACCTCAGGACCAAGCCGAGCGACGCCGCCTTCTAGCGCTTCCAAGGAAAAGACTTGCCGCCGAGGAATGGCAGGCCGCTCAGAGTATAGGGCGAAGTGAATCAGGCCGCTCGGGGTCAGGCCCCCCATCGCACCGTCCGCCCAAACGACACGGAAGTCAGTCGCCTTGATGTAGTCGATTGCAACCTCGTCGGGTGCAGCGGACTTCAGGGGTCCTACCCAAGGTTCATCTGACATTTCAATCCCAACCTTGATGGTCGTGTTGGTAGCATGTGCACAAAGGGCAGTAAACATACCGTTTTTCGGGCGTTCAGGTGAGTGTGCACGTTGTCGCGGAAGGACAACGCGTGGTGGTGCAAACAACCAGCGGCCATGGGATGGATGCTCGAGCCCATCTCCACCCGCATCAACCCTATCACCCCCCCCGCCCGGGCGACCAGCCCGGGCCGCGCCCGACCCGCCCCCCGGGAGGGCGCATGGCGATGTCGCAAGCCGCCCGGCCCTGGTCCGGGGCCTGCAGGATAAGGCGCACCCACAGGCGGACCGAAGCGCCCTCCCAGGCTCGGGCGCGGCCCTTCGCGGCCACCCGACGGAGGCTTGCGCTCCGGCTCGTGCCGAAGGGGAAGCACCCCCCCCCTTAACCCCCCGCCCCTCCCCGCCATCCCCGCTCCGGCGGTGCACGCCCTGTGCACGCCCGGTGCACGCCCTGTGCACACGCCTCCGGCCGCCGGGCGGGGCGGTTAACGCCCCGTGCGGCGGCGCAAGGGTTCCTCAACCTTCGGGCTGCCTCACGCCTCGGTCGGCTCGCCGAAGCGTTCCAGCATCTTCGCGCGGATCTGGTCGCGGGCCTGGCGGTAGGCCGCGAGCTTCGCCTCCCGCGTCTCGCCGAGGCCGGTGGGGTCGAGGATCGGCCAGTATTCCACGTCGATGTGGTGGTAGCGGGTGAACTCCAGCGCCTGGCGCTGGCTGGCGGGGGAAAGCGCCACGATCAGGTCGAACTGCGAGAGGTCGTCGCCCCATTCCTGCATCTCCTCGAAGGAGCGGGAGCGGTGGCGGGACAGCTCCACGCCGATCTCCTTGCAGACCGCGATCGAGAAGCCGTCGATCTCCATGTCGTTCCTGACCCCGGCCGACTGGACGTAGGCGCGCTGGCCGTAGAACTTCTTCATCATCCCCTCGGCCATCGGCGAGCGGACGGCGTTGTGGTCGCAGCAGAACAGGACCGAGGAGGGGAAGCGGCCCAACCTCATCCTCCCCAGTGGAGCACGCAGATCAGCGTGAAGAGCCGCCGGGCGGTGTCGGTATCGACCTCGGCCTTGCCCTCGAGCCGCTCCTGCAGGACGCGGGCGCCCTCGTTGTGGATGCCGCGCCTGGCCATGTCGATCGCCTCGATCTGGCTGGGCGGCAGGCGCTTGACCGCCTCGAAGTAGCTCTCGCAGATCTGGAAGTAGTCCTTCACAACCTGCCGGAACGGCCCGAGCGAGAGGTGGAAGGCGGCGACCTTCTCCTCCGCCTCGGTGGCGATGTCGAACACCAGACGCCCGTCGCGGATCGACAGGCCCAGCCGGTAGGGGCCGGGGGGCATCTCGCGCCCGTCGCGCGGGGGAAGCGCGAAGCGGTTCTCCTCGAGCAGGTCGAAGATGGCGACGCGGCGCTCCTGCTCGATCTCGGGCGTGGGCGGGGGCAGGCCGGAATCGTCGATCGAGATGTGGCAGATGCGGGTCATGGCCGGTCCCGGTTCAGCCGGTCGAGCCGGGCGCGGACGGAAAGGCCGTGGGCCTGAAGCGATTCCGAGGCCGCCAGCCGCTCGGCCGCGGGGCCCACGGCGGCGAGCGCCCCGGGGGTCATCCGGGCGATCGTGGTGCGCTTGAGGAAGTCCAGCACCGAGAGCCCCGAGGAGAACCGCGCCGAACGCGCCGTCGGCAGCACGTGGTTCGGCCCGCCCACGTAGTCGCCGATCGCCTCGGGCGTCCACTGCCCGAGGAACACCGCGCCGGCGTGGCGGATCCGCCCGGCGAGCGCCTCGGGGTCGGCGACCATCAGTTCCAGGTGCTCGGGCGCGATGCGGTCGGCAAGCGCGGCGGCCTCGGCGAGGTCGCGCACCACGATCACCGCGCCGTTCCGCTCCCAGCTCGCCCCGGCGATGGCGCGCCGCGCGAGCGTCTCCAGCCGCGCGGCCACCGCATCCGCGACCGCCCGCCCGAAGGCGGCGTCGGGGGTGACGAGGATCGCCTGCGCGCTTTCGTCGTGCTCGGCCTGGGAGAGCAGGTCGAGCGCGATCCAGTCGGGGTCGTTCTCGGCATCGGCGATGACGAGGATCTCCGAGGGCCCGGCGATCATGTCGATGCCGACGCGCCCGAAGACGCGGCGCTTGGCGGCGGCGACCCAGGCGTTGCCGGGGCCGGTGATCTTGTCCACCGGGGCGATGGTCGCTGTCCCCCAGGCGAGCGCGGCGATCGCCTGCGCCCCACCCATGCGGTAGACCGTCTCCACCCCCGCGAGCCGCGCGGCATAGAGGACGAGCGGGTTGACCGCGCCCTGCGGCGTCGGGCAGGCGATGACGAGCCGCTCCACCCCCGCCACCTGCGCGGGGATCGCGTTCATCAGGACCGACGAGGGGTAGGAGGCAAGCCCCCCCGGCACGTAGAGGCCCGCGGCGGCGACCGGGGTCCAGCGCCAGCCGAGTTCCGCGCCGGTCGCGTCGGTCCAGCGCGCATCCTGCGGCATCTGCCGGAGGTGGTAGTCGCGGATCCGCGCGGCGGCGAGTTCCAGGGCGTCGCGATCCTCGGGCGGAACCCTCGCGCATTCCGCCTCGATCTCGGCGGGGGTGAAGGCGAGCGTCTCGGGCGTGAGCGTCAGGCCGTCGTAGCGCGCCGTCAGCTCGATCAGCGCGGCGTCGCCGCGCGCCCGCACCTCGGCGATGATCGCGGCCACCGCGTCATCGACGTCGGCCGCCTCCTCGCGCTTCAGCGCGAGCAGCGCCGCGAAGCGGGGCTCGAAATCGGGCGCGTCGGTCGTGAGGAACGCGGGCATCCTGCGGCCTCCTTTCCCGGCCCCACATAGCCGCCGCGCCCGGGCGTCTCAAGCGGCGTTCGGGCCGCGGCCCCTGCCGGCGGGGGCCGGCTCAGGAACCGGCCAGCCTGCGGCGCATGGTGATCTCGCAGGCGCAGTCGCTGCCCGGGGGGCGTTCGGCCATCTCGGCGAAGCCGAAGCGCGCATAGGCCCCGCGCGCGGCCGCGTTGGCCGCACCCACGTCGAGGCAGAGCTCGGTCAGCCCGCGGCGGCGCGCCTCGGCCTCCACCGCGGCGAGCAGCGCATCCGCCACGCCCCGGCCGCGGGCAAGCCGGGTGACGAAGACCGATTCCACCCAGCCGCGGCCGGGCGCCCCGTCGGCGTCCGGGGTGAGTTCGATGCAGCCCACGCCCGCGCCGCCGAGTTCGGCGAGGAACACCGCCGAGCTTGCCAGCCGGTCGGCGAAGTCCCCGAGCGGCCGGCCCGCCCAGTCGTCGTGCTGGTCGGCGAAGGCCGAGGGCGCCGAGGCCAGCGCGTTCAGGCGGATCGTGCGCCACAGGTCCGCCTCGTGCGCGGCGAGCCGGCGGACGGCGGGCAGCGCCTTGCGCATCGCCGCGTCCGCCCCGCCCTCCCAGCCGCGTGCGGCGCAGAAGGCGCGCGCGGCCTCGGGAGGCTCGGCCCGCGCCTCCGCAAGGCCGAGCGCGGCAAGCTCCGCCTCGATCCGCCGCAGGAGCAGGGTGCCGAGGCCGCGGCCGCGCGCCGCGGCGGCGACCTGGACGAGCGTCACGAACCCGTCCGCCCGCGCGGCGCCGACGCCGGCGAGCGCGCCGGCCTCCTCGGCCAGCCAGACGAGACCCGGCGCCGGGCCAAGGGCCTCGGCGAGGCGGGCCGCCGCGTCGGGCCCGGCACCGCTGTCGTCGCATCCGGGGCGGGGGGACGCCGCGCGCACCAGCGCGAGCGCCGCGGCGCCATCGGCGGGCCGCGCCCGGCGCAGGACCGGGCGGGCCGTCATTCCGGGTGCTTCGGCGCCCGGCCCGAGGGCGCGGCATAGGGCCGGGTCACGTCGGTCAGCGCCAGGTTGATGCACTCGGCGTCGAGCGCGATCGCGCCGTCTCCCGCCAGCGTCAGCACGAGCCGGCCGGTGCCGTCCGCGCCCGGCTCCCAGGCCAGCGAAAGGCACGACAGCACGAGGTCCGGGTCGGAGCGGTCCACCCCCTGGCTCGACACCCCGCGCACGTCCGAGGCGACAAGCAGGCTGCGGACCCGCTCGGGCGGGTGGATGTCGCGGTCCTCCCAGCGGAAGCGGTTGAGAAGCACCGCGAAGCGGCGGCGCCGCGGCTCCCAGCGCATGTCGGCGCAGGTGAACACGGCGTCCTGCACCAGTGCCGAGATCACCGGGATGTCCTCCGGCGTCTCGGCCATCAGCCTCAGGGCCGCGTGGGCGCCGTCCTCGAAGCGCGCGTCGCCGGTCATGCCGCGATCCTCTCGATCCGGGCGCCGCAGGCGGAGAGCTTCTCCTCCACGCGCTCGTAGCCGCGGTCGAGATGGTAGACGCGGCTGACGACCGTCTCGCCCTCGGCCGCGAGCGCCGCGAGGATCAGCGAGACGCTGGCGCGCAGGTCGGTCGCCATCACCGGGGCGCCCCTCAGCCGCTCCACGCCGGTCACGGTCGCGGTGCCGCCGTGCACCTCGATCCGCGCGCCCATCCGCATCAGTTCGGGGGCGTGCATGAAGCGGTTCTCGAAGATCCTCTCCTCGAGCACGCTCACCCCTTCGGCGGTGCAGAGCAGCGCCATCATCTGCGCCTGGAGGTCGGTCGGAAAGCCGGGGAAGGGCTCGGTGACCACGTCCACCGCCGTAACCCGCCCGTTGCGGCGGGCGACCTTCAGGCCGCGCTCGGTCTCCTCCACCCCGATCCCGGCCTCCTCGAGCTTGTCGCAGAAGGCGCCGACCAGCTCGCGCCGCCCGCCGACCAACTCCACCTCGCCCCCGGTGATCGCCGGGGCCAGCATGTAGGTGCCGAGCTCGATCCGGTCGGTCACGACCTGGTGCGTCGCGCCGCCGAGAGCGCTGACGCCCTCGACGGTGATCGTCGCCGTGCCCTCGCCCTCGATCTGCGCCCCCATCTTGCGCAGGCAGCGCGCCAGATCGACGATCTCGGGCTCCCGCGCGGCGTTCTTCAGGACGGTGGTGCCCTTCGCCAGCGTGGCGGCCATCAGCGCGTTCTCGGTCGCGCCCACCGAGACGAACGGGAACTCGATCACGGCGCCCTTCAGGCCGCCCGGCGCGCTGGCGTGCACGTAGCCGTCGCGCAGGTCGAGCGTGGCGCCCATCGCCTCGAGCGCCTTGAGGTGCAGGTCCACGGGCCGCGCGCCGATGGCGCAGCCGCCGGGCAGCGAGACCTCGGCATAGCCGTAGCGCGCGAGCAGGGGCCCCAGCACCAGGATCGAGGCGCGCATCTTGCGGACGATGTCGTAGTCGGCGTGCTGCGAGGTCAGGTCGTGCGAGGACAGCGCCAGCACCCGGCCCTGCTGGAGCATCTGCACCTCGGCGCCGAGCGACTGCAAGAGCGTGGTCATGGTGCGGATGTCCGACAGCCGCGGCGCATTGGTCAGCGTCAGCGGCGCGTCGGTGAGCAGCGTCGCGGGCATCAGCGTGAGGCAGGCGTTCTTGGCGCCCGCGATCGGGATCTCTCCGCGGAGCGGCGCGCCGCCCGTGACCGCTATGGAATCCATGCCTGCCCCTCAGCCCCTCTCCCCCGCGGGCTTGCGCGCGCGGGCCTGCGCCTTGCGCCGCGCGAGGTTCGCCTTCAGCGCCGCCTTGAGCCGCGCCTCCCGGCGCTCGTCGCCCTTCGTGCCCTTGGTTTTCGGGGGTTTCCGCTCCATCCGGTCTCTCTAGCGCAGGGGGCCGGAACGGTCCAGATACCGCTTGCGCGGGGGGTGGATTGCCGCTAATCCACCGCCCGCGTGCTGCCGTAGCTCAGTGGTAGAGCACTCCCTTGGTAAGGGAGAGGTCGAGAGTTCAATCCTCTCCGGCAGCACCAGCCGGGGCCTGCACGGCCGGTGCGGCGCCGCGCGCGGGCTGGGCCGGAAGCGGCTCGCCAGGCGCCGCCCGGAGCCTCTCCACGGCATCCGCGATCGTCTCGGCCACCGTCACGCCGTGCCCGCCCACGCCATGCGCGCGCAGCACCGGGGCCACGGCCGGCGTCAGGCCCGTCAGCACCAGGCGGACGCCCTGCCGTTCGGCCTTCCGCGCCAGGAGCTCGATCGCCCGGGCCCCGCTCGAGTCGATGAACGGCACCGCCTCGAAGTCCACGACGAAGGCGCGGTGGCGGTCGGCGATCCGCTCGAGCACGCTGCCCACGGTTGCGGCCGAGGCGAAGAAGAACGCCCCCTTCACGCGGTAGACGACGATGTCGGGGTCGGCCGCCAGGTCGAGGTCGCGGACCTCGTGCGCGGGCTCGACCGCCACCGCCTCGCTCATCCGGCGGATGAAGAGCAGCGCCCCGAAGGCGACCCCGACCACGATCGCCTCGGTCAGGTCGCGGAACACGGTCAGAAGGAACACCGCGGCGACCACGAGGGCGTCGGCCCAGGAGGCGCGCAGGAGCGTGACCACGGCTTCGCGCTCCATCATGCCCCAGGCCACGACGACGAGCACCCCCGCCAGCGCCGCCAGCGGCACGTAGGCGGCAAGGGGCGCCGCGACGAGCATCAGCGCCAGGATGGCGAGCGCGTGGATCATCCCGGCCACCGGAGTGCGCGCCCCGGCACGGACGTTGGTCGCGGTGCGCGCGATCGTGCCGGTCACCGGCATCGCGGCGAAGAGGCCGGCGGCGATGTTGGCGATGCCCTGCCCCACCAGTTCCACGCTGGAGCGATGGCGCCGCCCGGTCATCCCGTCGGCGACCACCGCCGAGAGGAGCGACTCGATCGCGCCCAGCAGCGTGAACGAGAGCGCGTAGGGCAGCGCCTCGAGGAGCGCCGCGGGCGACAGCGGCGGCGGGGCCGGCAGCGGGACCGACCGGGGCATCGCGCCGAACCGGCTGCCCACGGTCTCGACCGGCAGGGCGAGCACGGCCGTCGCCGCCGCCGCGAGCGCCACCGCGATCAGCATCCCCGGCCAGTGCGGCCGGATGCGGCGGAGCGCGACGATCACCGCAACCGTGCCCGCCGCCACGCCCGCCGCGGCCGGCGAGAGCGTGTCGCGCACCTGCCAGAGCGCGGCGAGCTTCGGCAGCACGGCCGCCGGCTCGGGGCCGCCGAGGGTCAGGCCGAGGAAGGGCGCGATCTGGCTGGCGAGGATGATGACCGCGATCCCCGCGGTGAAGCCCACCGTCACCGGATAGGGGACGTATTTCACGTACCCCCCAAGCCGCAGCGCGCCCGCCAGCGCGAGGAACACCCCCGACATCAGCGTCGCCGTCAGCATCCCGGCAACGCCGATGTCTGCGACGGCCGCGCTCACCAGCACGATGAAGGCCCCGGCCGGCCCGCCGATCTGGAACCGCGAGCCGCCCAGCGCCGAGACGAGGAAGCCGCCGACCACCGCGGCGAAGAGGCCGTGCTGCGGCGGCAGGCCCGAGGCGATGGCGATCGCCATCGAGAGCGGCAGCGCCACCACGGCCACGGTCAGCCCGGCAAGCGCGTCGTGCCGGAGGTCAACCCAGCGATAGCCTTCCCTGAGCGCGCTTATGATCTTCGGCCGGAATGGCTCGGGCGCCGGCCGGACGGGATCGTGCAGCATGGGGAACGGTTACTCCTTGGCGGCGAGGAGATTCCACGCAACAGGCTGCTGTCAAGGTCGATGGCCGCGGCGCAAGGCGCTTCCGCGCGGCAACGCGCCGCCCTAATCTCGGCGCATGAACGGCTCGCCCATCCGCCCCACCGACGACGAGGCCCGCATGAGGGCGCGGCGGCTCCTCGCGGTCGCGGCGCACGGCGCGCTCGGCACGCTCGACCCCGAGACCGGGGCGCCGATGGTAACGCGGGTCGCGCTCGCCCTCTCGCCCGAGGGACTGCCGGTCACCCTCGTCTCCGACCTCGCCGCCCATACCCGCGCGCTGCGCGTCGATCCGCGCGCCTCGCTCATGGTCGGCGATCCCGGCCCGAAGGGCGACCCGCTGAGCCACCCCCGCCTCACGCTGCGCGCCAGCGCCCGCTTCGTGCCCCACGGCAGCGATGACCATGCGCGGCTGCGCAGGTTCTACCTCGCCCAGAGGCCGAAGTCGGCGCTCTACGCCGACTTCGCCGATTTCTCCTTCGTGGTGCTCGAGCCGCTCGCGGCCAGCCTCAACGCCGGGTTCGGCCGGGCCTACAACCTGACCCCGCAGGATCTCTTCGACCCCGCATGACGGCAAGGCCCCGGCCCGCGCGGCAGGCCGGGGCCCCGTCGGGACGCGCCCGGAATGCGCCCGCGGCGGGCGCCGTCAGATCGTCGCGTCGATCCGGCCGGTCAGGCGCACCCTGCCCCGCGCCGCCGCCGCCCAGTTCAGCCGCGCCTGCGTGCCGGCCGGCCCCTGCTCCAGCTCGACGAAGGGCATCTCGGTGATCCGCGCGCCGGAGGCCGTCGTCACCATGCCCTCGGCGACCAGCGCATCGACCGCCCTGAGCCGCCCGCCGAAGGGCAGCGAGGCGCCGAAGTCGCAGGTCCACTGGGTGGCCGCGGTGTTCTGCGCGAAGCCGAGGCTGACCGGGTTCTGCGCCCGCACGTCCACGTTGTTGAACGAGTTGCCCCAGAAGGTGACGTTCCTCGCCTTGGTCATGTCGAGCGGCGCGAAGGTCGTGTCCACGCCCTCGGCGCGGTCGACCCGCCCGGAGACCGCCTGGAAGGTGTTGCCCACCACCACCAGCCCGTCCAGGAAGTGGCCCGGTCCGTGGGGCTTCACCACGATCCAGCGGAACCAGGACGGCACCCCCATGGCGAGGAACACGTTGCCGGTGATGACGAGGCCGCCGAAGGAGAACTCGTTCGAGAAGTCGGGCTCGGGGTCGTGCTCGTTGGCGATCTCGAGGAAGCAGTTGTCGATGTAGTTGCCCGTCACGGTCGACTTCGAGGTCGTCGAGGTGAACACGATCCCCGCCACGCGCACGCCTTCCGGCTGGCTGTCGCCGTTGAAGATGTGGTTGTTGGCGATCATGTGGTAGAGCCCGGCCATCACCGCGAAGTGGCGGAACCGCATCACCCGGCAGTCGCGGATCTTGACGTCGTTCATGTTGACGTTGAGCGCCACAGATACGCGGTCCTGCACGTTCAGGCCCTGCTCGTTCGACAGGAACTGGCAGCGGTCGATCAGCATCCCCTGGCAGGCGGTGCCGTGCGAGGTGATCGCCCGGTCCTTCGGCCGGTTGAAGGTGCAGTCCACGAACGAGATCGTCTGCCCGTCGGGCGGCAGGAGCAGGGCCGAGCACAGGCCGTTGCACTGGATCTCGACCTCCTGCATCTCGAACCTGTCGATGTAGGCGAAGTTCGAGAAGTCGAGCATGTAGCGGAAGCGCCGGAAGGTGAAGACCTGCGTGCCGGCCGCGCCATGCAGCGGCCGCGAGAGGGTGACCGTCCCGGCGGCGACGTTCTTCGCCCGGACATAGACCTCGCGGCCGACGCCGTTGCCCAGGACCAGCGCGCCCACGGGAATGTTGGCGGCGTTGGCGACCCCGGTCAGCTCCAGCGGGTTCGAGGTCGCGTAGGTCGCCTGCGAGGTCACCTCGATCGTGCCCCAGTCGGGTCCGGCGACCGCGTTGAGATGCCCGTTCCTGAGCACCCGGCGCACCGCGAAGTCGGTGCGGTTGTTCACCGCCTCCTGCACGTCGATCGGCCGCGAGACGTTGACGCTGCGCCCGCGCAGGTCGAAGGAATCGTGGTCCGAGAAGTTGAACAGCGCCTGAAGCCCCTTGCGCAGCGCCAGTTCCTCGTCGCCGCCGAAGGCGTCCACGTAGTCGATGAAGTTGTAGTTCTGCGCGAGCACGAGGCGCGCGGCGGTGGGCATGGTCAGGCTGCCCTCGAAGCGCACCGGGCTGTTCAGCGTGAGCGAGCTGGCGATGCGGTAGGTGCCCGCCGGCACCAGGATCTGCCGGCCCGCCGCCGCCGCGTCCGCCGCGACGAAGGCCGCGCGGTCGTCGGTCGTGCCGTCGCCCACCGCCCCGAAGTCGCGCACGTCCACCCAGTCCATCATGGTGCGCAGGAAGGCCGAGGTGATGTCCTCGATCTCGATGTCGTCGATGCGCACCACGCCGCCGTTCGGCCCGGTGAGGTCGAGGCCGAAATGGCCGTAGAGCACCTGCGTCGTCCAGGGCAGGTTGACCCCGCCGCGCTGGCCGGTGCCGACGATCGCGCTCACCGTCACCACCTGCCCGTAGGCGGTCAGCGTCACCGCGGGGCCGGTCGTGACCAGCCCGGTCACGGCCGCGCCGCCCGCGCCGCCGGCCCAGGCGGCGATCCGCACCGTCGGAAGGTTGCCGCTCACCGCCTTCACCCGCGCGGTGATCCTGAGGTAGCAGCCCGGCAGGATCGGCGTCTCGCCCATGTAGCGCAGCTTCTGCGTCGCCTGCGTCTTGACCAGCTCCAGACAGCCCGCGAAGTCCTGGTCGGCCGGCACGAAGGCCGCGTTCGGCGCGCCGTCGTAGGTGGCCGAGCCGGGGATGCCGTCGCCGCTCGACCAGACGTTCAGCCCGTTCGCGAAGGGCGGCGGCATCAGCACCAGCCCGTCGGTAATCGCCTTGTTCATCCAATGCCCTTTCGAAATCGGCACGGACGGCAGGGCGGCGGGCGCGGCGCCGCCCCGGCGCCGAGGCTCCGCTCGACTGTCGTCCGCTCACGTTGGGGGGACCGGGCACGAAACGGTCCCGGATGCCGCAGGGCTAGCAGGAATTGCCTAAGGGCGCGTTAACCTTTCACGCGCCGACATCGGGCGCGCGCAACAGCTGCACCCCGTTGATGCGCCAGCCGTCCGCGTCCTCGACCATCTGGTAGTCGAGCGTGTGGATGCGGCCCTCGGCGTCGCGTACGATCACCCGTTGCCACAGCCGGCCGGCAACCTCCCTCAGCTCGCCGAAATCGACGTCGGTGGGCCGCCACACCATCGGATAGCCGTTCCTGACCATCGCGCCGAAGTTCTCCGGCGTCACGAAGATGCCCTGGATGCCCGGCGAGGCGAAGGTGAAGGCGGTGGCGAAGTCGTCCTTCAGGAAGGCGTCGATCTGGCGCTTGATCACGCTCTGGATCTCCTCGCCCTGCGCCAGGGCGGCGCTCGCGAAGGACAGGAACGCGGCGGCGAAGGCCAGGTTGCGCATGGGGCTGCCTCCCTCGGACACCCTGCGCCAGATAGGATGGCATGACGCAGCGTCAATGCCTCAGGCGGCAAGCCTGCCCTCGAGCCCCTTGTCGATCAGCGCGACGGTCTCCTCTATCCCGTAGAGCGCGATGAACCCGCCGAAGCGCGGCCCCTGGCTCGCGCCCAGAAGCACCTCGTAGAGCGCCGTGAACCAGTCCCTCAGCGGCTCGAACCCGTGGTCGCGGCCCACGGCGAAGACCATCGACTGGAGCGCCTCGGCGTCGAGCCCGCCCTCCCAGGCGAGAAGGCGCGCCCGGAGATCCTCCAGCGCCGCGCGTTCCCGCTCGGTCGGCGCGCGGTAGGTCCGCGTCGGGGCGACGAAATCGCGGAAGTAGCGCACCGCGAACTCCGCCGCCTCGTCGAGGTGCGGGTGCGTCTGCGGGCTCGCCTCGGGCGCATAGCGCCGGATGAAGCCCCAGAGGCCGGCCTTGTCCTTGGCCCCCGCCACGCTGGCAAGGTTCAGAAGCATGGCGAAGCTCACCACCATGTCGCTTTCCGGCGGGTGGCCGGCATGGATGTGCCAGACCGGGTTGGCGAGCTTGGCGTCGAGATCCTGCCCCGGGAAGGCGCGCAGGCTCTGGTGGTATTCGTCCACCGCCTTGGGGATCACGTCCCACCAGAGCCGCTTCGCGGTCTTGGGCTTCTGATACATGAAGTAGCTCAGCGACTCGGTCGAGGCATAGGTCAGCCACTCGTCGATCGTCAGCCCGTTGCCCTTCGACTTCGAGATCTTCTCGCCCTTCTCGTCGAGGAAGAGCTCGTAGGTGAAGTGCTCCGGCGGCCGGCCGCCCAGCACCGCGCAGATCCCGTCGTAGATCGGCGTGTTGGTCGAATGGTCCTTGCCGTACATCTCGAAATCGACGTCGAGCGCCGCCCAGCGCGCGCCGAAGTCGGGCTTCCACTGGAGCTTCACGCGCCCCCCGGTGACGGGCAGCGTCCACTCCCGCCCGTCCTCGTCGTCGAAGGTGATCGTGCCCTCGCGCGCATCGACATGCCTGATCGGCACATAGAGCACCCGCCCCGTCTCGGGGTGGATCGGCAGGAAGCAGGAATAGGTCTTCTGCCGCTCCTCGCGCAGGCTGGCGAGCATGATCTCCATGATCGCGTCGTAGCGCTCGCAGGCGCGCAGCAGGATCTCGTCGAACCGGCCCGAGCGGTAGAACTCGGTCGCGCTGATGAACTCGTACTCGAACCCGAAGGTGTCGAGGAAGCGGCGCAGCATCGCGTTGTTGTGGTGCCCGAAGCTCTCGTATTCGCCGAAGGGGTCGGGCACGCTGGTCAGCGGCCGCTGCAGATGCTCGCGCAGCATCTCGGGGTTGGGCACGTTGTCGGGGATCTTGCGCATCCCGTCCATGTCGTCCGAGAAGCAGACGAGCCGGGTGGGTATGTCCGAGATCACCTCGAAGGCGCGGCGGATCATCGTCGTCCGCGCCACCTCGCCGAAGGTGCCGATATGCGGCAGTCCGCTCGGCCCGTAGCCGGTCTCGAACAGCACGTGCCCCTTCGCGGGCGGCGCCTTCTCGTAGCGTTTCAGCACCCGGCGCGCCTCCTCGAACGGCCAGGCCTTCGAGCGCATCGCCGCCTCGCGCAGTTCCGACATCGTGCTCATCCTCTCGCGCGCCCGCCGGGGCGAGCCCGCTACCTATTGCGGGGCGCCGGGGGCGTCAATATTCTCGCGCCCTGAGCAGTGCCAGGGGGCCGCATGACCGACGTTTCCGCCTCGATGACGCCGCAGGACGCCCTCGTCGCGGTGATGATCGCCACCTCCGCCTCCGACGAGGCGCTGCGCACCTCCGAACTCGTCACCATCGAGCGGATCGTCAACCACTTCCCGGTTTTCAAGGGCTACGACCAGGACCGGCTCAAGCAGGTGTCGCAGATCGTGTTCGACCTCTTCGAGGAGGAGGACGGGATCGAGGCGCTCTTCGGCCTGATCCGCGACGCGCTGCCCCAGAAGCTGAACGAGACGGCCTATGCCATGGCCTGCGACGTGGCCGCTGCCGACGGCCGCCTCGGCGAGGGCGAGCTGCGGCTTCTGGAAGAGATGCGCTACGAGCTCGACATCGACCGTCTGGCCGCCGCCGCGATCGAGCACGGCGCCCGCGTGCGGCACCGGACGGCCTGACGCGCACTCGCCCGTGCGGCGAGTGCCCTATCTTTCTGCCCGTTCCGCGATAGACTTGCCTGTTTTCCGCAACATACCGGCGGGTCTGCCACTTATTGACCACAATCTCCGCCTAACTTCCGCCTCCGTTGCTGACTCGATGCCCCCGCACCGGGGCCAGGCAAGGAGAACCACCACATGACCCCGACACGATCGGCGCTGCCCCTTCTCGCAACGGCTTCCGCGCTCGCGGTCTGCCTCGCGGTCCCGGCAGGGGCCCAGACGCTCTGCGAACCCTACACCGTCGTCAGGGGCGACACGCTGAGCGAGATCGCCAAGCGCGCGGGCGTCGCCGGCGGCTACCAGGCGGTGTTCGACCTCAACTCCGACATCCTGTCGAACCCCAACCGCATCGAGGTCGGCCAGGTGCTGCGGATGCCCTGCCCCGACGGCGCCGCGCCGGTCGCCCGCACCGCCGCGGCCGAGCCCGAACCGGCGCCCGCCGAACCCGCCGCGGCAGAGCCGGCCCCGCCGGCCGCGGCCGAGACCGCCGCCCCGGAGCCCGCGCCGCCCGAGCCCGCCGCCCCCGAGGCCGTCGCAGCCGCCCCCGAGCCCGCGCCCGCCCCGGCAGAGCCGCCGGCCGCTCCCGCCCCGGCGCCGATCAAGTTCGTCACCGGCACCTTCCCGCCGTGGTCGGGCCAGGACCTGCCGCAGCAGGGCTTCTTCACCGAGCTCGTCACCACCGCGCTCGAGCGCAGCGGCACCGGGCTCACCGCCGAGATCACCTATGTCGAGGACTGGAACGCGCATCTCGAGGTGCTGCTGCCGTCGCTCGCCTACGACATGACCTATCCCTGGGCGCTGCCCGACTGCACCAAGGTCGACAACCTCGAGCCCTCGAACGCCCGCCGCTGCACCGACTTCGACGCCACCGATCCCTTCATCAGCGCGCCGACCGGCTTCTACGTGCTGAAGGGCAGCAGCTACGAGGATGCAACCTCGTTCCCGCAGCTGCTCGGCGCGCGGCTCTGCCGGCCCGAGGGGCACTTCACCTTCGACCTCGAGGGCGAGCGCCTCATGCCGCCGAACGCCGAGCTGATCCAGCCGCCGACCCCGGCGGAGTGCTGGACCGCGCTCGCCGCCGGCAACGTCGATGTCGTGACCTACGCGGTGCTGACCGCCGAGGAGGACATCGCCGCGGCGGGCATGCAGGACCAGGTCGTGCCGACCGGGCTCGAGACGGTGCAGGCGACGCATGTCTTCGTCGCCAAGAACAACCCCCGCTCGGCCGAGATGATCGGCGCGCTCAACGCCGGGCTTGCGGCGATGCGCGCGAACGGCGAATGGTTCGAGATCGTCTCGCGCCACCTCTCCGAGCGCGAGGCGCGGCTCGGCCAGGGCGGGTGACGCCCGGCCCGAGGCCCGAGGCCACCCCGAGGGGACGGGCGCGCGCCGCGCCCGTCCCGCAGCGTTGGAGACTGACGACATGGCCCTACGCACCGCCACGCTCGCGCTCGTCGCCCTGCTCTGCCTCGCCGCCGCCGCCCCCGGAGCGGCAGCGCAGGAACCCTGCTCCCGGCACGAGCTCGGCGCCTCCGACACGCTCGCCGGGATCGCCGCGCGGCTCGGCGTCGAGGGCGGCGCGCGCGCCATCTACGAGGCCAACCGCGACGTCCTTCCCGCGCCCGACATCTTCATCCCCGGCACGGTGATCGTCATTCCCTGCCCCGACGGCTCGCTGCCCGGCCAGGGCGCGCCCGCCGCCGGGCCCTCGCCGCTGCCGCAGATCCGCTTCCTCACCGGCGGGCGCTACGCCCCCTTCACCGACAAGGACGCGCCGAACCGCGGGATGATCACCGAGATGGTCGAGACGGCGATGCGCCTCGGCGACCCGCGGCAGGACTTCCGCATCGACTTCGTCAACGACTGGGGCGCCCACCTCACCGCGCTCCTGCCGTCCGGCGCCTTCGACATGGGCTTCCCCTGGTTCCTGCCCGACTGCACGCGCGTGGCGAACCTCGGGCCCGAGAACGCGCGCCGCTGCACCGACTTCCGCGCCTCGCTGCCGCTCTTTGAGGCCGAGGTCAGCTACTACACCCTCAGGGACCATCCGCTCGCCGGGGCCACCGCCTTCCCCGAACTCCTCGGCGCCCGGCTCTGCCGCCCCGACGGCTGGTTCACCTTCGACCTCGAGGCCCAGCGCCTCGTCGAGCCGAACGTCTCGATGACCGTCGCGCCGACGCAGGTGCGCTGCTGGCAGGCGCTGCTCGCCGGTCAGGTGGACGTCGTGACCTTCGACAGGCTCCCCGCCGAGACCGACATCGCCGCCCTCGGCATCGCCGACCGCGTGGTCGAGCTTCCGCGGCTCACCACCAGGATCGGCATGCACGTCCTGACCCCGCGGAGCAACGAGAACGGCGAGGCGTTCCTCGCGGTGCTCGACCGCGGGCTGAGCGAACTGCGCGCCAGCGGCCGCTGGTTGCAGATCGTCGAGAAGCACCTCGGCGCCGAGGAGGCCGCGCGCATCGCCGGCCGGTGACTCCGCGATGACCCCGTCAGGTCGCCCGGGCGCGTCCGCCCCCCGCGCCCCTCAGCCGGCGTGAAGCGTCACCCAGCGCTCGATCAGCTTCTGCTGCATCGCCCGCGCCCGCCGGGTCCAGCCCTGCCCGCCCTCGGGCCGCTCCACGTCCTCGGGCGCGAGGCGGCTGCGCCGGTCGAGGTCGGCGGCGAAGATGGCGAAGGCAAGGATCCGCTCCGAGGGGCCCTGCACGAAGCCCGCAAGCCCGCTCACGAAGTTGAGCGTGCCGGTCTTGGCCGCCACGCGCGCCGGATGGTTGGCGACCGTCCGTCCGTTCGCGTCGGTCATGTCGATCCGCTTCAGGATCGGGCGCAGCGTGTCCACGGCGCCCGAGCGCACCAGCGCGGTCACCATCTCGGCGGCGCTGATCCGGCTCTCGCCGCCAAGGCCGGAGTGGTCGAGGAACCGCGCCCCCGTCACGCCCGTGCGCGCCCGCAGCCAGTCGCCCATCCGCGCCGCCGAGGCGCCGAGCGTTGCCGTCGGGCCGCCCCGCGCGGCCGAGGCGGTCAGGCCCACCACCTCGGCGGTCAGGTTGGTCGAGAACTTCAGCATGTCTCTCAGCACCGTGGTCAGGTCTGCCGAGACATGCTCGACCAGCGCCTGGCCCTGCGGCGCGCCCTGGGCGGGCGCGGGGTGCGACAGGTCGATCCCGTAGCTCCGCGCCAGCACCTGGAACACCTCGCCGGCATACTCCGCCGGCCGCCGCACCGGCAGCCACCGGCTGCCGCCGTTGCCGAGCGCGGGGGCGGCCACGGTCCAGTCGTCCACCCCCTCCCGGTCGTCGTAGGTGTAGAGCGGCCCCTGCCGGTCGGCCACCCGCATCCGCGCCACGGTCACCGCCGGGCGGAACCGCTCCGAACGGGCGTCCATCGCCACCTGCCAGCTGCCGCCGGCGCGGCGCCACTCGAAGTGCACGCGGTTGAAGTTGAGGTTCAGCCCCGAGATCGAGGGGTTGTAGCCCACATGCGCGGGCTGCGCGGGGTCGATCGCGCGGATGTAGGGCAGCGCGCCGTCGTGCACGCGGAAGCGCCCGGCCACCTCGCGCACCCCGGCATCCTTCAGCCGCATCGCCATGCCCGCGAGGTCGTCGGTCGCCAGCGTGGGGTCGCCCGACCCCGCCAGGACGAGATCGCCCTCGACCCGCCCCGCCCGCACCGGCCCGGTCGCGATCAGCCGGGTGCGGAACCGGTGCGCGGCCCCCAGCGTCTCGGCGGCGTAGAGCGCGGTGATGGCCTTCGTCACGCTCGCGGGCGGCATCGCCTGCGCCGCGCCCGAGGCCTCGATGAGCTCGCCCGTCCGCGCGTCGGCCACCGCGAAGGTCACCTGCCCGCCGAGGCCCGCCTCCGCCACGATCCGCTCGGCCGGCGGGGCCGAGAGGCGGCGCGCCTCCGCCGGCGGCCGGCCGCCCCGCGGCACCGGCCTCGGCGACCTGAGCGGGGCCTCGGCCAGCGCCCCGGTCGCCGGCAGCGCCATCAGCGCCGCCAGCACGGTCCTGCGCGAAATTCCCGGCAAACCCTCTCCCATGAGGCGCAAGGAAACCAGAACGCCGCCGCGCCCGCAAGCACCGCCCGGCCTGCGGTGAGCCCTTGCGCGCGGCCCGCGGCCCGCGGGGGCGCTACCGCACCCAGCCGCCCCGGGCGCGGATCGCCGAGGACGACAGGTCCACCATCGGCACGTTGACGAAGCACCAGGCCGGCGGCGCCCGCCACGGCAGCAGGCGCGACGCGGTTTCCGGCACGCGTGCGCTCCAGAACCGCTCCGAGGCCTTCGCCATCCGCGCCGCGGCACGGTCGCCGGGCCGGGCGATCACGCCCACCGGCACCGTCGCCATGATCTCCTCCCACCGCTCCCAGCGGTGGAACTGCGCCAGGTTGTCGGCGCCCATCAGCCAGACGAAGCGCACGCCCGGATAGAGCCGCCGCAACTCCGCCAGCGTCTCGGCGGTGTAGCGCGTGCCGATCCGCGCCTCGATGTCGGTGACCTCGACCCGGGGGTGCCGCATCGCCGCCCGCGCCGCCGCCATCCGGCGCTCCATCGGCGCGGGGCCCTCCCGCTTGAGCGGATTGCCGGGGCTGACGAGCCACCACACCCGGTCGAGCCCGAAGCGCTTCAGCGCCTCGCGCGTGATGTGGACATGCCCCGCATGGGGCGGATCGAACGACCCGCCGAGCAACCCCACCGCCTGCCCCGGCACCGCCCTGGGAAACCCCGCCCGCATCCGCCCTCCCGCCCGGATCGACGCACCCCGCTCCGCCGCAGCATGACCGCAGCGGCACCGCGCCTCAAGATGCCCGGACCGGACCGCGCCGCCGCCCGATTGCCCTTTGCCGCCCGCTCGCCTAGATCAGGCGCGACCCAGAGACACCGCCGGAGGACCCCATGGCCAGCTATCAGTACGTTTATCACATGGATGGCGTCTCCAAGACCTATCCCGGCGGCAAGAAGGTGTTCGAGAACATCCGCCTGAACTTCCTGCCCGGCGTGAAGATCGGCGTCGTCGGCGTGAACGGCGCGGGCAAGTCCACGCTCCTGCGCGTCATGGCCGGCTTGGACCGCGACTTCACCGGCGAGGCCTGGGCCGCCAAGGGCGCCCGCGTCGGCTACCTCCCCCAGGAACCGCAGCTCGACGAAAGCCTGACGGTCCGCGAGAACGTCATGCTCGGCGTCGCCGGGAAGAAGGCCAAGCTCGACCGCTTCAACGAGCTTGCGATGAACTATTCCGACGAGACCGCCGACGAGATGGCCGCGCTGCAGGACGAGATCGACAGCCAGAACCTCTGGGATCTCGACAGCCAGATCGACGTCGCCATGGAGGCGCTGCGCTGCCCGCCCGACGATGCCGACGTGCGCACCCTCTCGGGCGGCGAGAAGCGCCGCGTTGCGCTCTGCAGGCTGCTCCTCGAGGCGCCCGACATGCTGCTCCTCGACGAGCCCACCAACCACCTCGACGCCGAGACCATCGCCTGGCTCCAGAAGCACCTGATCGAGTACCAGGGCACGATCCTGATCGTCACCCACGACCGCTACTTCCTCGACGACATCACCGGCTGGATCCTCGAACTCGACCGCGGCCGCGGCATCCCCTACGAGGGCAACTATTCCTCCTGGCTCGAACAGAAGGCCAAGCGGCTGGAACAGGAGGCCCGCGAGGACAAGGCGCGGCAGAAGACGCTGCAATCCGAACTCGAATGGATCCGCCAGGGCGCAAAGGCGCGTCAGGCGAAGTCGAAGGCGCGCATCCAGGCCTACGAGAAGCTCGCCGCCCAGTCCGAGCGCGACCGCATCAACACCGCCCAGATCATCATCCCCAACGGCCCCCGCCTCGGCGGCAAGGTCATCGAGGTGGAGAACCTCTCCAAGCACCTCGGCGACAAGCAGCTGATCGAGGGCCTGTCCTTCAGCCTTCCCCCCGGCGGCATCGTCGGCGTGATCGGCCCGAACGGCGCCGGCAAGACCACGCTCTTCCGCATGCTCACCGGGCAGGAGAAGCCCGACAGCGGCACCATCACCTACGGCGACACGGTGAAGCTCGCCTATGTCGACCAGTCCCGCGACGCGCTCGACCCCGACAAGACCGTGTGGGAGGAGATCTCGGGCGGCGCCGAGGTCATCCAGCTCGGCGACGCCACGATGAACTCCCGCGCCTATTGCGGCGCGTTCAACTTCAAGGGCGGCGACCAGCAGAAGAAGGTCGGGCTGCTGTCAGGCGGCGAGCGCAACCGCGTCCACATGGCCAAGCTCCTGCGCGAGGGCGGCAACGTGCTCCTGCTCGACGAGCCGACGAACGACCTCGACGTGGAGACGCTGCGCGCGCTCGAAGACGCGCTCGAGAACTTCGCCGGCTGCGCCGTCATCATCTCCCACGACCGGTTCTTCCTCGACCGGCTCTGCACCCACATCCTCGCCTTCGAGGGCGAGGCGCACGTGGAGTGGTTCGAGGGCAACTTCCAGGCCTACGAGGAAGACAAGGTGCGCAGGCTCGGGCCGGATGCGGTTGAGCCGAAGCGGGTGAAGTACAAGAAGTTTGCGAGGTGAGGAGAATGTGGGAGAGATTCGGCTTCAAGCAGAACCCATACGATCATTTGCCGATCTCCGCGAATGAGTCAGGAGAACGTCTTCTCGTTGGACGAAATGACGAAGTTGGCAAACTCATGACAAGGATTAGGGGGCGAAATGCAATCCCGACACTTGAGGGTGATATCGGCGTTGGCAAGACTAGCATTATTTCTGTCGCCGCTTACAAACTGGAGAAGGAGTTCTTTCGAAGCGGTGGTGATTGTTACCTTGCAGTTGAGAGGCCGTTCCAGCTGGATCCTAGCGAGGGTGCCGATGTGTTCTCGGAGAGAGTTTATCGGCAAGTTCTTCCGAAGATACACAACGAGACAGCTAGGCTCACTGAAAGGGGTGTAAATGTCGGCGATACTAGTAAGCTTTACAATTGGCTCACTTCTGAGCAATACACTGCGCTCTCCGCAAACATCGGGCCACTGGGCGGAGGGGTCTCAAGTGCCCCTAACACAAGCGACGGCTTCGCCAAAATTGGATTTCAGAATAGCGTAAACCGCCTGTTGCAAGAGATTTTCCCTTCTCCAAAAAGGGGTGGTGTGATCTGTGTGATTGACAATCTAGAGCTACTGGAGAAGTCCGCTACTGCAAAAGCAACGCTTGAGGCAATGCGCGATAAGATTCTTACCGCACACGGAATAATTTGGGTTGTGTGCGGTGCACGTGGAATTGTTCGTGGGGTAGCGTCATCTCCGCGGCTTCAAGGCTACCTCTCTTCGCCGATCCAGATCAATCCGCTTCCCAGAAATAGACTCGATGGACTCATCGAAAGACGAGTGCAGGAGTATGCGATTGATCGTAATTCAGCTAATGCGCCAGTTGAGCAAAGAGGCTTTGAGCACATTTTTCGAGTTTGCAATGATAACTTACGTACCGCATTGAAGTTTTCCGCTGACTTCTCGGAATGGATGCTCGAAAATGATCACGTTGATTCTACCAGTCAAGTGAAGTATGAACTCTTGGAGACTTGGCTTTCAAATGAGGCCAATGAAATTACAAGAGATATAAAGCTTACGCCAAAGCCGTGGGAAATATTCGATAAGATCATAGATGCTGGCGGATCAATATCTCCGAGCGACCATGAGAAGTTTGGTTATGAAACCCCTATGGCTATGAGGCCACAAATCAAGACCTTAGAGGACGCCGGCCTTGTCGAAAGCTCAGTTGATGACACGGATCAGAGACGACGGACGATCTCGGTAACGTCGAAGGGTTGGCTTGTTAACTATAGTCGTAGAGGCTATCCAGATAGCGGATCCTAGCAAGCCTCAAGGTGCGCGCTCGCACTCACCACTCCTCCCTCCGTTTCCCCTTGCATGAACCGAAGGCTGCGTGAAATCACGCACCCTTCCACCGCGTCCGGTCCGCCCGCCTGTCCGCGCGGACCGGCCAGCGTGGCGATGCGGCCGGCCTCTCGTCCAGCCCCCACTTCACCAGTCGCGACGCAAAGGCAGCCCCCCGGCCGCCTTCCCCCTCGCCCCTCCCTCCACCCGCAATCCCGGACACGCGACGCATGATCCCCCGCGAGGCGCACATGCCCGGCTTTGCCTCCCGCACCCCGCCCTTCCGGCGCGGACATCCTGCCGCCGGCACGATCTCCGGCAGCCCCTCACCCCGGAGGCGCCGCTGCCATGTCCCGGCGCCGCCCGTGGCGACCCTCCTCGCCGTCCGCCGCGGGGCGGGGTTCCGCCCCGCCGGTCCGCCCCGCACCGTCCTACGCCTCCCGGTCGGTCACCGACCTGCCCCCTCCGCCCCGGACCATCCCCGCGAGGGACGCTGCCCGGCCGTGACCTGCGCCCGAAGGGCCCGGCGGCCGGGGTCGGCGGGCTGACCCTGGGGACGCCGTGACGGACTCGCGGCAACGTGGTTAACAGCCGCGCCGCCCCCCGCGTCCCGCGTTCCCGGTGCACGCCCTGTGCACGTCCGGTGCACGGGTTGTGCACCCCCCTCGCGCCCCTTCGGCGCCCGCTTAACGCGCCGCGCGGCGCCCGGGCCAGGTGGCCGGCAACCGGGCCCGGCGCGCCGGGCTCCGCCGGCGTCTGGACGCTTGCGCTGCGCGAATGGTCGGGATCATGGCAGACCCCGGCGGCGCGAGGCCCCACTCAGCGCCTGTCGGTTCCGCTCAGCCGAGGAGATCCCGGGTGCCAGAGTTTCCCTCCATCCTGGTCATCGTCGTGGACCAGCTGACCGGAACCCTGTTCCGCGACGGCCCGGCACCCTTCCTGCACGCGCCCCACCTGCGCCGCCTGGCCGCGCGGTCGGTCCGCTTCGCCAATGCCTATACCCCGTCCCCGCTCTGCGCCCCGGCGCGGGCGTCCATCATGTCGGGGCAGCTCCCCCGGCGGACGCGGGTCTATGACAACGCGGCGGAATTCGCCTCCGACATCCCGACCTACGCGCACCACCTGCGGCGCGCCGGATACCGGACCATCCTGTCGGGCAAGATGCACTTCGTCGGGCCCGACCAGCTGCACGGCTTCGAGGAGCGGCTGACGACCGACATATACCCCGCCGATTTCGGCTGGACGCCCGACTGGCGCAAGCCGGGCGAGCGGATCGACTGGTGGTACCACAACCTCGGCTCGGTGACCGGCGCCGGCGTGGCCGAGATCACCAACCAGCTGGAATACGACGACGAGGTCGCCTTCCAGGCGGTGCAGAAGATCTACGACCTCGCGCGGCGGGCGGACGACCGGCCGTGGTGCCTGACGGTCAGCTTCACCCATCCGCACGATCCGTTCGTCGCCCGCCGCCGGTTCTGGGATCTCTACGAGGGGGCGGCCGAATGCGCGCCGCCGGCCGCGCTTGCCTACGAGGAGCAGGACCCGCATTCGCGGCGGCTGATGGACGCCTGCGACTGGCGATCCTTCGACGTGACGCCCGACCATGTGCGGCGCGCGCGCCGGGGGTATTTCGCCAACATCTCCTACATCGACGACCGGATCGGCGAGATCCTCGACACGCTCCGCGCGACCCGGCAGGACCCGATCATCCTGTTCCTGTCCGACCACGGCGAGATGCTGGGCGAACGCGGGCTTTGGTTCAAGATGAACTTCTTCGAGGGCTCGGCGCGGGTGCCGCTGATGATCGCCGCGCCGTCCCTGACCCCGCGCTGCATCGAGACGCCCGTGTCGACCATGGACGTGACGCCCACGCTGGGCGCGCTTGCGGGGCTGGACCTGTCGGGGATCCTCGACTGGACGGATGGCGAGAACCTGGTGCCGCTGGCGACGGGCGCGGCGCGCGAGACCCCCGTCGCGATGGAGTACGCGGCCGAGGGAAGTGTCGCGCCCATGGTGTGCCTGCGGCAGCACCGGTGGAAGTATGTGGCCTGCCCCGCCGACCCGGAGATGCTCTTCGACCTCGAGCAGGATCCGGGCGAACGGCGGAACCTGGCCGCCGAGCCCGGCCATGCGGAGGTCCTGGAGCGGTTCCGCGCGATGGCGGCCGCGCGCTGGGATCTCGCCGCCTACGACGCGGAGGTGCGCGCAAGCCAGGCGCGACGGCACGTCGTCTACGAGGCGCTGCGCAACGGCGCCTACTTTCCCTGGGACTACCAGCCGCTTCGCGCGGCGTCGGAACGCTACATGCGCAATCACATGGATCTGAACATTCTTGAGGAATCCAAGCGCTTCCCGAGGGGAGAATAGCGGCGGCGGAAGGCCGGCAGGGGTGCATCGGTCATTGACTGGCGACCCGGTATCCGGCCCATACTGGGGTGTCGTGCGGGGGGGTCGTCACATGCCGGTCGGAACGGGTCATCTCACGCATGGATTGCGAGAGGCGCCGGCGGCCCGGGGGGGCCGGGGCTGATGCGGCCCCGGGCCGCAGAGCCGCCAGCCTGCGCCGGCCCTGCGCGACGGCAAGCCGGCTCTCCGGGTGGCCGCCGGACCCGGGAGGGAGCCCCCCGATGACGGCTCTGGTGCGCCTCGAGACGTTCCACGACGAGTTCGTGTGCTTCGTCCGCGCGACATCCGCCGACGGGTTCATCGGCTGGGGCCAGTGCGCCAACTACAACGCCGACCTCACGGCGCAGATCTTCCACCGCCAGATCGTGCCCTGGGCGCTCGGGGCGGACACGGGCGACATCGCCGGGCTTCTCGACCGCATCGAACGGCGCGAGCACAAGTTCCGCGGCAGCTACCTGTCGCGCGCGATGGCGGGGCTCGACACCGCCTTGTGGGACATGGCAGGCCGGCGGGCCGGCCTGCCGGTCTGCGCGCTGATCGGCGGCCGGCCCGGGCCGCTCCCGGCCTATGCCAGTTCGATGAAGCGCGACATCACCCCGTCGGACGAGGCCGAGCGGCTGCGTCGCCTGTGCGGCGAGCAGGGCTTCCGTGCCGCCAAGTTCCGCATCGGCGCGGAATGCGGCAACGACCGTGACGCCTGGCCGGGCCGGACCGAGGAGATCATCTCCACGGTGCCGCGTGCGCTGGGTGACGGGATCGAGACGCTGGCGGACGCCAATTCGGGCTTTTCGGTTCCGCGCGCGATCGCGGTCGGACGGATGCTCGAGGACGCGGGTGTCGGGCACTACGAGGAACCGGTGCCGTGGTGGGATCTGGACGCGACACGGGCCGTGGCCGATGCGCTCGACATCGACGTGGCGGGTGGCGAACAGGACAGCGACCTGCCGACCTGGGACCGGATGATCGGCATGCGCGCCGTGGACGTGGTGCAGCCTGACGTGATGTATCTGGGCGGCCTGACCCGCACGCTCGACGTGGCCGCGCGGGCAGCGAAGGCCGGGCTGCCGGTCACCCCGCATGCGGCCAACCTGTCGCTCGTCACGATCTGCACGATGCACGTCATGGCGGCGATACCGAACGCGGGAAAATACCTCGAACTCTCGATCGAGGGAGACGACTACTACCCGTGGCAGCGCGGGCTGTTTCGCGGAGACCCCTTCCGCGTGACGTATGGCTGCGTCACCGTTCCCGATGCCCCCGGCTGGGGGGTCGAGATCAGCGCCGACTGGCTCGAAAGGGCCCAACACACCGAAGCCGCCCCCGACACGTTCCGGCCAAGCGCCTACGGGGCACTCTATCACCAGGGAGACACAGCATGACACAGATCACCGGACAGCGCGGCATCACCCGCCGCGGCATCCTCCAGGGCGCCACCGCAGTCACCGCGGCGGGCCTGATCCTGCCGTCAGGCATGCGCCCCGCGATGGCGCAGCCGAAACCCGGCGGCACGTTCCGCATCGGCGTCGGCCACGGCTCCACCACCGACGGCCTCGACCCCGGCCTGTGGGATCAGCTCTACGTGCAGACGCTCGGCGCCGCGCTGCACAACTACCTCATCGAGGTCGGCGCGGACGGCACCCTCGTCCCCGAAGTGGCCGAAAGCTGGGAATCGGCGGATGCCGCGACCTGGGTCTTCAAGATCCGCGAGGGCGTGACCTTCCATTCCGGCAAGACGCTCACCCCCGACGACGTCGTGGCCTCGCTCAACCACCACCGGGGCGAAGGCTCCACCTCGGCGGTCAAGCCCTTCTTCGACCCGGTCACGGATATCAGGGTGGACGGCCAGAACGTCGTCATCACGCTGAACGCGCCGAATGCCGACTTCCCCTACCTGATGTCCGACTACCACCTGCCGATCCTCGCCGCCGCCGACGGCACGCTCGACTTCTCGGGGAACGGCTGCGGCGGCTATGTGCTGCAGAGTTTCGAGCCCGGCGTGCAGGCGACGCTGACGAAGAACCCGAACTACTGGAAATCCGACCGCGCCCACTTCGACCGGGTCGAGATCCTCGCGATCCTCGACGCGGCGGCGCGGATCAACGCGCTCATGACCGGGGCCGTCGAGGTGATCGACCAGGTCGATCCGGCGGCAATCGACCTGCTTTCGGCGCGCGGCGGGAACAGGATCCTCTCGATCTCGGGCAACGCGCATTACTGCTTCCCGATGAACGCGACGATCCCGCCCTTCGACGACAACAACGTCCGCCTCGCGCTCAAGTATGCCTTCGACCGGCAGGAACTGGTGGACAAGATCCTGGCCGGACACGGCTCGGTCGCCAACGACATCCCGATCGGCCCCGCGAACCGCTACTTCTACGCCGATCTGGAGCCCAAGACCTACGACCCCGACAAGGCCCGGTACTACCTCCAGCAGTCGGGTCTCTCCTCGCTTGCGGTGACGCTTCAGGCCGCCAATGCCGCCTTCTCGGGCGCGGTCGATGCTGCCGTGCTGATGAGCGAGAAGGCCGCGGCCGCCGGGATCACCATCACCGTCGACCGGGTGCCGGACGACGGCTACTGGGACAACATCTGGATCAAGTCGCCCTTCTGCGCCTCCTACTGGGGCGGGCGCCCGGTCGAGGACCAGATGTTCACCACGGCCTACACCACGGGCGCGGCCTGGAACGAAAGCTCCTGGTCCAACGCGCGCTTCGACGAACTGCTCGTCGCCGCGCGGTCCGAACTCGACGAGGACAAGCGGCGCGAGATGTATCACGAGATGCAGCGCATCGTGTCCTTCGAGGGCGCGACCATCATCCCGATGTACAACAACTACGTCATGGCCGTGTCCGAGGCGATCGGCACGCCCGAGGTCATCGGCAACAACTGGAACTTCGACGGCTTCCGGGCGTCCGAACGCTGGTGGTTCGCCTGACCTGACCGCCGGCCCCGGCGGCGCATGGCCGCCGCCGGGGCCCAGTTCACCGGCCGGCGAAGGCGGCGCAAGCCCGCCCGCCGGCAGTCCTTCGGGGGGGACGATGGGGCCAGTAGTCCGCATGATCCTGCGCCGGCTCGTGCTCGGCGCGCTCACCGTCTTCATCGTCTCCGTCGTCATCTTCGGCGCGACCGAGCTCTTGCCGGGCGACCTGGCGCGCGAGCTGCTGGGGCAGTCGGCAACGCCCGAGACGCTGGCCGCGCTGCGCGAACAGCTGGGCCTGAACGACCCGGCCCCCGTCCGCTACTGGAACTGGCTTTCCGGCGCGCTGGCCGGCGACTTCGGCGTCAGCCTCGCCAACAAGAGGCCCGTGGCCGACCTGATCGCGACACGCGCGGGCAACACGCTCTTCCTTGCGCTCTATGCCGCGGCGCTCGCCGTGCCGATCTCGCTGCTGCTCGGCGTGCTCGCCGCGCTCTGGCGCAATTCCCCCTTCGACCGGATCGTCAACGCAGCCGCCCTGACCGCGATCTCCTTCCCGGAATTCTTCGTGGCCTACATCCTGATCTTCTGGCTCGCGCAATCGGGCCTCTTTCCCTCGATGGTCCGGATCTCGCCCTCGACCACCTTCGCCGACATGCTCTACATGGCCTTCCTGCCCGCGCTGACCCTGACGCTCGTCGTCACCGCGCACATGATGCGGATGACCCGCGCGGCGATCGTGAACCTCCTCGCTTCGCCCTACATCGAGATGGCGCGGCTCAAGGGCCTCACGCCGATGCGCGTCATCCTGCGCCACGCGGTGCCGAATGCGCTTGCCCCGATCATCACCGTCGTCGCGCTGAACCTCGCCTACCTCATCACCGGCGTGGTCGTGGTCGAGGTCGTCTTCGTCTATCCCGGCCTCGGCCAGCTCATGGTGGATGCGGTGTCCAACCGCGACATCCCGGTCGTGCAGGCCGTCGCGCTGATCTTCGCCACCGCCTACGTCCTTCTCAACCTCGCCGCCGACGTGCTCTCGACCCTGTCGAACCCGCGGCTCCTGCACCCGAGGTGACGCAGCCATGACCGCCCTGGCCTGGATCATCGGTGGCATCCTCGCGTCGCTGGCGCTTGGCTGGCTGTTCCGCGCCGCGCTCCGCCTCGCACTTCCCGGCCCGCGCGGCGCCTTTGCGCGCCAGATGCCCCTGACGGCGGCCTTCGGCATCGCCGTCATCCTCGTCTACCTCTTCGTCGCCCTCTTTGCCCCCGTCCTCGCGCCCTTCCCGGAACGCGAGATCGTGGGCAGCAAGTACATGGCCTGGGGCGAGCCCTTCCTGCTCGGCACCGACAGCCTCGGCCGCGACATGGCATCGCGCCTGATCTTCGGCGCGCGCAACACCGTGGGGATCGCCTTCGCCATCACGGCCATCGCGTTCCTGGTCGGCACCGCGCTGGGTCTCTGGGCGGCGGTGACGGGAGGCTGGCTCGACCAGGTGCTGTCGCGCATCGTCGATGCGCTCATGGCGATCCCCGCGCTCATCTTCTCGCTCCTGCTGCTGACGATCTTCGGCACCTCGATCGTCACGCTCATCCTGGTCATTGCCGTGGTCGACGCGACACGTGTCTTCCGCCTCGCCCGGTCGGTCGCGGAAGGCGTCGTCGTCATGGACTACGTCGAGGCCGCGCGACTTCGGGGCGAAGGCAAGGTTCACCTCATCCTGCGGGAAATCCTGCCCAACGTGACCGCACCCCTCGTTGTGGAATTCGGGCTGCGCTTCTGCTTCGTCTTCCTCGCGATCTCTGCGCTCTCCTTCCTGGGCGTGGGCATCCAGCCGCCGGCCGCCGACTGGGGGTCGATGGTCCGGGAAACCGCGGTCCTCATCAACTTCGGCGACATCACGCCGCTTCTGCCGGCGGGCTGCATCGCGCTGCTCACGGTCGCGGTCAACTTCGTGGTGGACTGGCAGCTGCACCGCGCCAGCGGCCTGAAGGAGTGACGCCATGACCGGTGACCGCCTCCTCACCATCTCGGGGCTTCGCATCGAAGGCCGCGCGGGCGAAACCTGGCACCCGATCATCAAGGGCGTCGACCTGACGCTGGACCGGGGCGAGGTGCTCGGGCTGATCGGCGAGTCCGGCGCGGGGAAATCGACGCTGGGCCTCGCGGCCATGGGCTATGCCCGCGACGGCTGCCGCATCTCGGAGGGGACGATCGACTTCGACGGCATCGACCTGCGCACCGCATCCGAGGCGGAGCGCCGGTCGCTGCGCGGCCGGCGCATCGCCTATGTCGCGCAGTCGGCGGCGGCGAGCTTCAACCCCGCGCACACCCTCATCGACCAGCATGCGGAAGGCCCGGTCACCCACGGCACCGCGTCCCGCGCGGAAGCGCAGGCCGATGCCGTGAAGCTCTACCGCAGGATGCAGCTTCCCAACCCCGAGGAAATCGGCTTCCGCTACCCCCACCAGGTCTCGGGCGGACAGCTTCAGCGCGCGATGACGGCGATGGCCATGGCCTGCCGGCCCGACCTCATCATCTTCGACGAACCCACCACCGCGCTTGACGTGACGACGCAGATCGAGGTGCTTGCCGCCATCCGCGACATCGTCCGCGAGTACCGCACCGCCGCGATCTACATCACCCACGACCTGGCGGTCGTGGCGCAGATGGCGGACCGGATCAAGGTGCTGCTGCGCGGCGAAGAGGTGGAAGAGGCGCCGACGCGCGCCATGCTGGCCGCGCCGCGCGAGGAATACACGCGCAGCCTCTGGGCGGTGCGCAATTTCGCCCGGCCCGAGCAGCCGCCGGCGACGGGGCAGCCGGTCGTGTCCGTCCGCAACATCACCGCGGGTTACGGGGCGCTCGACATCCTCAAGGATGTCAGTTTCGACATCCACGCCCGGCGGACCGTGGCCGTCGTCGGCGAAAGCGGATCGGGCAAGTCGACGACGGCGCGGGTCATCACGGGGCTGCTGCCGCCGAGGCGCGGCGAGATCGTGTTCGAGGGCAAGCCGCTGCCTTCGTCCTACAAGGCGCGCTCGCGGGAAGAGCTGCGCCAGTGCCAGATGATCTACCAGATGGCCGACACCGCGCTGAACCCCAAGCTGCGGCTGCGCGAACTGATCGGGCGCCCCGCGCAGATGTATCTCGGCATGACCGGGGCACGTCTCGAGGCGCGGGTGCGCGATCTGCTCGCGCTGATCGAGCTTGAGCCGGACCGGTTCATCGACCGCCTGCCCTCGGAGCTTTCGGGCGGCCAGAAGCAACGCATCGGCATCGCCCGCGCGCTGGCCGCCGAACCGAAGCTCGTCATCTGCGACGAGGTCACCTCGGCCCTCGACCAGATCGTCCAGGAAGGGATCCTGAGGCTGCTCGACCGGCTGCAGTCGGAACTGGACCTCGCCTACATGTTCATCACGCATGACCTTGCGACGGTGAAGGCCATCGCGGACCATGTCGTCGTGATGCAGGGGGGCCGCGTCATCGAGCAGGGGCCGAAGTCCGAGATGTTCGCGCCGCCGCACGAACCCTACACGGACCTGCTTCTGTCGTCGGTGCCCGAGATGGACCCCGACTGGCTGACGCGGCTCCTGGAACGGCGCGCGGCCCAGGCAGGCCAGGGCTGAGGCTGCCCCCCGCCGCGGCGGGGGATCGTTGCGGGCCGGACTCCGGACCCGCCGATCCCGGCTGAGCGGCCGCGGGTGGTTCGATTGCGGACCGGGGTCTCAGCCGGACGAGTCGCGGCGGGATATGGCAGAGACGGCACGCAGTCCGCTGTGAACGCCGTCCTTCGCGCGCCCGACCCGACAGCCCCTCTGATCGCCGGGCACCCCTGTTGCGACCGCAGGCCGGCCCCCGTGCAGCCTCAGGCAGATCAACGGGTTCCGACCGTGGCAGCGAGGGCAGCTCCCGGGGCGGGTCAATCGCTGCGCGATCGTCCCGCGTTGCGTCAGGCGCCCGGTCCGGCTTCGCCTGCCTTGCCCACCGCTTCGCCCTGACCTGCCGCGCAGCACGCCGCAGCCTGGTCACGTGACCGGACCAAGCACTGCCCGAGGCCCGCGGAAGCGCTGATACAAACGTTTGTATTGAAGTTCGAGCGGAAATGCGCTCCACTTCCCGTCATTGGCAACGCCGATACAGAGAGAGCCAGCCCATGTTGAACGCAATCGCCGACTACACGGTGCGGACCGCGGCCGCACTGACACTGAGCGTCGCCGTCGCCACCGTGGCCAGCGCGCAGGAGCAGTGCCTCGGCACCGCCGAGGCGCTGAACCTGACGCCAGAGCAGGCCGCCGACATCAAGGCGCGGGGCCTGACCTTCGGCTTCCTGACCAACAACATCTCCGACGACTTCAGCCGCACCCTGGTGTCCGGGGCCGAGGCCTTCGCGGCCGAGGCGGGCGTGACGCTGGTCGTCAACAATGCGGACTTCAACGCCAATACCCAGCTTTCGCAGTTCGATGCGCTGGTGCAGCAGGGCGTGGACGGCATCTTCCTGACGGCGGTCGATTCCGCCTCGATCGGCCAGGCCGTGCTGCGCGCCAACGACGCGGGCATCCCCGTGTTCATCGTGGGCGGCAAGCCGGCCCGCGGCGAGGTGATCGCCGTGATGAACGCCTCGTCCTACCAGGGCAGCTTCGATGCGGGCGATGCGATGATGAAGGCGATCGGCGAGCCCAACGCGCAGGTCGCCATCCTCGGCATTCCCTTCGCGCTTCAGACCATCCGCGACCGCGAGAAGGGCATCCTCGACGCCGTCGGGGCGAACGGCGGGCAGGTCATCTCGATGCAGTCCGACTTCAGCCAGGACAAGCTTCTGGACCTTGCCACCAACGTGATCCAGGCCAATCCCGACCTCAAGGGCATCTTCGCCACCTGGTCGCTGGCGGTGAACGCCACGCTGGAGGCGGTGAAGCAGTCGGGCCGCGACATCAAGATCGCGGGCTACGACAGCGAGGCCACGGGCTACATGGCCTTCCACGAGGGGAACGCGAACCTCGTGGCGCTGTCGGGCCAGCAGGCCGCGGTGCAGGGCCGCGCGGCGATCGAGGGGCTGGCACAGGCGATCCTGGGGGCGACGCTCTGCCCCGAGATCATCACGCCGAACCTGCTCGTGACGGCCGACAACCACGAGGAGATGTGGTCGGTCCAGTATCCCGGCGCCAAGGCACCTTGGCAGAATTGAGCCCGCAGGCCCCCGGCAGGGCGGACGCCCCCGCCCTGCTGGCCGCCGAGGGCGCGACGCGGCGCTTCGGCGCCACGCTGGCGCTCGACGGGGCGGACTTCGCCCTGCGGGCGGGCGAGGTCCATGCCCTGATGGGCGAGAACGGCGCGGGCAAGTCCACGCTGATGAAGATACTGGGCGGGGTGCTGCGCCCAGATGCGGGGAGAATCCTGTTCCGCGGCCGGCCCGTGACCTTCGGCTCGGCCGCCGACGCGGGCAGGGCGGGCATCCGCACCGTGTTCCAGGAACTGACGGTGCTGCCCAACCTCGACGTGGCGCGCAACCTCTTCGTCGGGCGCGAGCCGCTGCGCGCCGGGGGGCTGTGGCTCGACCTGCCCCGGCTTTACGCCGAGGCCGGGCAGATCCTGGCGCGTCTCGGCATCGACCTCGACCCGCGGGAGCCGGTCGATCGGCTCCCGGCGGGTCGGCGCCAGATGCTCGAGATCGCGCGGGCCTGCGCCGAGACGCCGCGCGCGCTGATCCTCGACGAACCCACCTCCTCGCTGGGCAGCCGCGAGGAGGAGATCCTGTTCGGCCTCATCGCCCGGCTCAAGGCGGAAGGCACGGGCATCATCTACATCACGCACCGCATGTCCGAGGTCTTCCGTCTGGCCGACCGCATCACCGTGCTGCGCGACGGCCGGACCGTCGCCACCGGCCCGGCGGCGGGCTTCACCCGCGACGGCCTGATCGCCGCGATGGTGGGCCGAGCGGTGCCGCCGCGGCCCGCGGTCGGAGCTGCCGACCGCGGCCCGGAGGCGCTGCGGCTGGAGGGCATCGCGCGCGGCCGGGCGGTGCGCGGCGTCTCGCTGACGCTGCACGCGGGCGAGGTGCTGGGGCTCGCGGGGCTCATGGGCGCCGGCCGCAGCGAGACGGCGCGCATCGTGGCCGGGATCGACAGGCCCGAGGCAGGGCGGATGACGCTCTTCGGCCGGCCCCATGCGCCGGCCTCGATCGCCGCGGCCATGGCGGCGGGCGTGGCCTACCTGCCCGAGGACCGCAAGACCGAAGGGCTGGTGCTGCCCCTGTCGGTGGCCGCGAACATCGCCCTGCCGAACCTCGGCGCGCTGGGGCGCGGGGGCCTGGTGCTTCCCTCGCGCATCGCGGGGCTCGCGCGCGACTGGATGGCGCGGCTGGGGGTCAAGGCCGCCGGGCCGGATGTTGCCGTCTCGGCGCTTTCGGGCGGCAACCAGCAGAAGGTCGCGCTGGCCCGCTGGCTCGCGCGCCGGCCGCGCCTCGTGCTTCTCGACGAACCGACGCGGGGCGTGGACGTGGGCGCCAAGGCCGAGATCCACGGCCTGATCCGGCAGCTTGCGGTCGAGGGGGTGGCGGTTCTGGTGATCTCGTCGGAGCTGACCGAGCTGATGGCCGTGGCCGACCGCATCGCGGTCATGGCCGCCGGGCGCATCGCGGGCGAGATGCCGGCAGCCGAGGCGACCGAAGAAGCCCTGCTGGCGCTGGCCTTCGGGCAGGAGGCCGCATGACCGCCTCGCTTGCCCGCCTGCGCGACCTGCTGCCGCTTGCGGCGTTGCTCGCCCTGGTCCTGTTCTTCGCGCTGTCGAGCGAGCATTTCCTGAACATGCGCAACCTCGAGCGGCTGGCGGCCGACAGCGCCACGCTCATGCTGGTGGCCTTCGGGATGACGCTGGTCATCCTGATCGGAGAGATCGACCTGTCGTCGAGCGCCGTGGTGCCGCTGCTCTCCGTGGTGCTGGGGCAGCTTCTGGCCGCGGGCCTCGGCTGGCCCGCCGCCTGCGCGCTGGTCCTCATGGCCGCGCTCGGGATCGGGCTCGTGCATGGCGTGCTGACCGTCTGGGGGCAGATCCCTTCGTTCATCGTGACGCTGGGGACGATGGCCATTGCGACGGGGCTCGCCTTCATCCTGACCGGCGCGATTTCGGTCGCGATCCTCGACGAGGGGTTCCTTCGCCTGTTCTACGACGCGCGCCTGATCGGCCTTCCGGTGCCGGTGCTGCTGGTGGCGCTTGGGTTTTCGGCTGTCCTCGTCCTGTCGGCGCGCACCCGCTTCGGGCACGAACTGCGCGCGCTCGGAGCCAACCGGCGCGCGGCGGCGCTGTCGGGCGTGCCGGTCGCGCGGCGGCGGATCGAGGTCTTCCTGCTCATGGGGCTGCTGACGGGGGTGGCCGCGCTTCTGGCCGCGGCCCGGCTGGCCAGCGGGGCGCCCGGTTCGGCGCAGACGCTGACGCTCGATGCCATCGCCGCGGTGGTGATCGGGGGCGCGAGCCTGTTCGGCGGGCGCGCCTTCGTCGCCCGCACGCTGATCGGCGCCCTGCTGATCGCGGTGCTCAACAACGGGCTCGTGCTGCTCAACGTCAACATCAACGCGCAGTATCTGGTGAAGGGTCTGATCATCCTTCTGGCCGTGGTGCTGGAACGCGCGTCGGCCGGGGGGCAGCGGGCATGACGCTGCGGCTGTTCCTTGCGCGCTACGGCATCGTCGTGGCGCTTGCGGCCCTGGTTCTGGCGCTGGCCCTGCTGAGCCCCGCCTTCCGGTCGCCCGCCAACCTCCTTGGCATCGGGCGGCAGGTCGCGATCCTCGGCATCGCGGCCGCAGCGATGACCTTCGTGATCCTGGCCGGCGAGATCGACCTGTCGGTGGGGGCGGTCGCCTCGGCCGCCGGGGTGGTGGCGGCGGTGGTGCTGGCTGCGGGCGGCGGCTGGGCCGCGGTGCCGGCGGCGCTGGCCGTGGGGGCGGGCTTCGGCCTCCTGAACGGGCTTCTGGTGATCTGGGCGGGCGTGCCCTCGTTCATCGCGACGCTGGTCGGGTTGTTCATCGCGCAGGGGGTGGCGCTGACGCTGACCGCGGGGCAGACCATCCGCTTTTCGGCCGAGGGGCTTCGCCAGGCCTTCGCCACCGGCAGCATCGCCGGACTGAGCCCAGCCCTGGTCTGGCTCGCCCTGGTGCTTGCGCTGGCGGGCTGGCTCATGCACCGCACCCGCTTCGGCGCGCATGTCTATGTAGTCGGCGGGTCCGAGGCCAGCGCGCGGATGCTGGGCCTGCCGGTGGACCGCATCCGGCTTACGATCTTCGGCATGACCGGGGCGCTGATGGGTCTCGTCGGGCTGATCCTGATCGCCCGCATCGGCAATGCGCGCGCCGACGGGGCCATCGGGCTAGAGTTCGACGCCATCGCGGCGGTGGTGCTCGGGGGCACGGCGCTCGGCGGCGGGGTGGGGGCGCTCTGGCGCACCGTCGTCGGGGTTCTGCTGATCGGCGTGCTCAACAACGGGCTTGCCATCCTGAACGCGGATTTCAACGTGCAGCAGGTGGTGAAGGGGGTGCTGGTGATCGCGGTGGTGCTGATCGCCCGCTGGACCCGCAGCGCCGCAAGGGAGGACAATCCATGACCGATCCGATCGAGACGGGGGCCGAGAAGCTGGCCGGGGGCATGGCCTTCACCGAGGGGCCCTGCTGGATTGCCGAAGGGAACTGCCTGCTCTTCACCGACATCCCCGCCAACCGGATCATGCGCTGGTCGGCCGCGGACGGCCTTTCGGTCTGGACCGACGACGCCCATTTCGCCATCGGCCTGACGCGGGGGCGCGACGGGCGGGTGATCGCCTGCGAACATTCCACCCGCTGCCTGACGGCCCTGACCCTCGGCGACGGCGGCGCGCGGGCAGGGCGGCAGGTTCTGGCGCGGTCGCAGGCGGGCCGCGTGCTGAACTCGACCAACGACGTGATCGCGGCACGCGACGGGTCGCTGCTGTTCACCGACCCCCCCTTCGGCGTGCGGGCCGAGGACGGTCAGCTCCACGGTTACCAGCAGGCGATGGAGCTGCCCTTCTGCGGCGTCTGGCGCGCGACCGGCGACCCCGACGCCCCTGCCCTGCTGACCGATGCGGTCTACCGTCCGAACGGGCTGTGCCTCTCGCCCGATGAAACGGTGCTTTACGTCAGCGATTCCTCCGACCGCTTCCACAAGGTCGTGGCCTTCGACGTGGGCCCCGGCTGGCGGCTGTCGGGCCTGCGCGATTTCGCGGTGATGCCGGCGGGCGTGCCCGACGGGATGCGGGTGGACAGGGCCGGCAACCTGTGGGTCGCGGGGGGCGACGGGGTCTATGTCTGGGCGCCGGACGGGCGGCAGATCGGCCATGCCCCGGTGCCCGAGATGGTCACGAACCTCGAATTCGGGGGGGCCGACGGGCGCGACGTCTATGTGACCGCCGTCTCCTCGCTCTACCGGCTGCGCAGCCGCCTGCCCGGCGGGCGGGCCTGAGCGGCGCTTGTCGGCCCGCGCTCAGGCGGGCCGGAACACCGGCCCGCGCGCGGCGACCTCTGCGACCAGCGACTCGCAGGCAGGGGTGAGGCCGGTCGAGGAATCCCGCGCCTCCTGCCCCGGATAGCCGATGGCGGCGCGCACGCGCGGATCCATGAACCAGGCATTGGCCACCACGACGCCGAGCGCCCGGAACCCATCGGGGTCGGCCTGGGCGAGGGCCTCGAGCTCGGCGAGGCTTCGCGCCGGCCCCTGCTGCGCGAGGAAGCGCCGCATCGGCGGCCCCCAGCGCGGCTCGGTCGCCAGCACATGATCGACCGCCGCGCCTTCGAGCCCGAGCCCGGCCCAGCCCGGCATCCCTGCCCCGCCGGGGACCATCAGCGCGGCCAGCCCGGCCAGCCGCGCGCGTTCGCCATCCGTCAGGGTCATGCCGCCGCCTCCACCTCGCCGCGCCGCTCGATCAGGTTCAGGACCGACCGTGCCGCCACGGCCATGATCGTCGCCGTCGGGTTCATGCCGGAGGAGGTGGGGAAGGTCGAGCCGTCCATCACGTAGAGGTTCGGAACGTCGTGCACCCGGCCGAACTGATCGCAGACCGAGGTCTCGGGATCGGTCCCCATGACCGCCGTCCCCATCAGATGCCAGCCGCAATCGCGGATCAGCGGGGTCACATGCGTCTCGACCGCGCCCGCGGCCTCCATCGCCTCGACCGCCCGGGCGGTGTGGAAGGCCAGCATCGCACGGGTGTTGTCGGACATGGCGTAGCGGATCTCGGGGGCGGGCAGGCCCGAGCCGTCCTTCAGCGTGGCCGAAAGGACCACGCGGTTTTCCGGGTCGGGCAGGTCCTCGCCGATGATGCCCCATTCGAAGCTGCGCCCGAACTTGCGCCGCACCCTCTCGTGCAGGGCGGCGCCCCAGGCATCGGTCAGCGGCCCGTCGCCGTAGCCCGCGCGGAAGCTCTGCGGCCCGCCGGCGGGCATGCAGTTCCACTTGGCCCCCCGGACGAAGCCGCGCGAGGTGTCCGTCTCGTAGAACTGCATCGAGACGAGGATCTGCCCCGCGGGACCGACCCAGCTTTCCAGATCCTCGTCGAAGGTGCCCATGACGGCAGCGAAGGGGTGCATCATCAGCCGCCGGCCGACGAGGCCGGACCGGTTGCCGAGCCCCGACATCAGCATCAGGCGCGGCGTGCCGATCCCGTTGGCGCAGAGGATCACCACATCCGCGGTCTGGCGATGCTCCTGCCCCTCGCGGTCGATCCAGACGACGCCCGAGGCCCGGCCCTGCGCATCGGTCTCGATCCGGGCTGCGCGGGCATGGGCGATCAGGCGGCAGCCCTTCGCCATCGCCTGCGGCCAGTGCGTCCGGTCCGGCGTGGCCTTGGCGCCGTCGCTGCAGCCCGTCCCGCAGGTGCCGCGCAGCACGCAGGGCTGCAACCCCCGCCAGGGGCGCGAGGGGATGGCGTTCGACCCCGGCCACCAGTGCCAGCCCAGCCGGTTCATGCCCGCCGCCGCCCTGCGCCCCACCTTGCCGATGGGCAGGGGCGGCAGCGGACAGGGCGCGCCGTCGGGATAGGCGGGGTTGCCGGTCAGGCCGGAGACCCCCATCGCCTCCTCGACATAGGCGTAGAAGGGCGCAAGCTCGGCATAGTCGAAGGGCCAGTCGTCGGCCACGCCGTCGAGCGTGCGGACACGGAAATCGGACGGCATGAAGCGCACCCAGTGCGCGCCGTAGATCAGCGCCGCCCCGCCCACGCCCGCGAACATCAGCGGGTTCACGTCGGACCGGCTGGCGTCGATCGGGTAATCCTCGGGCCGCCCGCGGGTGTTGGGGTTGGGGTGCCAGCGCGTGAGCTGCGTCAGCTCCCATTCGGGCCGCGCGCCGTCGAACGCCTCGGCCGGGACCCAGCCGCCCTGTTCGAGCACGACGACCGACATGCCGGCCGCCACCAGTTCCGAGGCCGCGACGGCGCCCGAGGGCCCCGCCCCCACGATCACGGCATCGACATGTCCGGTCATGGCCCGCCCCGCAGGCTGGTGCCGGTCTCGGCGTCGAAGAGGTGGACGCGCCCCGGCTCGACCCGGAAGGCCGCCGCGTCGCCCGCCCGCCAGGGGCTTGTCCCGTCGGCCAGGATCACCAGTTCCGGCTCGCCGTCCGTGAACAGGAAGCTCTGCGTCCCCGTCGCCTCGACCGCGGACAGCCGCACCGGCACGGCCCCCGCGGTCTCGGGCGGCATCAGGGCGATGTGCTCGGGCCTGAGCCCCGCCACCACGCGGCGGCCGGGTTGGAGCGCCATGTCGATCCCGAGGACCGGACGCCCCGGCATTCCGAGCGCCACCGACCGGCCGTCACCGGCCACCGTGGCCTCGACGAAGTTCATCGCCGGACTGCCGATGAAGCCCGCGACGAAGCGGTTGGCCGGGCGGTGGTAGAGGTCGAGCGGCGCGCCCTGCTGCTCGATCACGCCGGAACGCAGGACCACCACGTGATCGGCCATGGTCATCGCCTCGATCTGGTCGTGGGTGACATAGACCGAGGTCGCGCCCAGCCGGTCGTGGATGGCGCGGATCTCCTTGCGCATCCTCACCCGCAGCGCCGCATCGAGGTTCGACAGCGGCTCGTCGAACAGGAAGGCGCGCGGCGAGCGGATGATCGCGCGGCCCATGGCCACGCGCTGGCGCTGGCCGCCGGACAGCTCGCGCGGGAAGCGGTCGAGCAATGCGGTCAGGCCGATCACCTGCGCCACCTCCTCGGCCCGCGCCGCGCGCTCGGCCCGGGACACGCCCTTCAGCCGCAGCGCATAGGTCAGGTTGTCGCGCACGTTCATGTGCGGATAGAGCGCATAGGACTGGAACACCATCGCCAGGTCGCGCCGCCGCGGCGGCAGGTCGTTCACGCGCTCGCCGGCGATCCGGATCTCGCCGCTCGAGATGCTCTCGAGCCCGGCGATCGACCGGAGCAGGGTGGACTTGCCGCAGCCAGAGGGGCCGACCAGCGCCACGAAGCAGCCCTTCGGAATTGCGAGCCCGATGTCGCGCAGGGCGTGGAAGCCGCCGTAGTGCTTGTTCACACCGGTCAGTTCGATCTGCATCATTTCAGCGCCCCCGAGGTCAGGCCGCTGACGATCTGGCGTTGCAGGACGACGAAGGCGGCCAGGATCGGCGTCACGTAGGTGGCGGCAAAGGCCATGATGGCATTCCAGTTCACCACGTTCGGCTGGAGATAGTTGGTCATCCCGATCGAGGCCGGTTGCAGCCGGTTGTCGGCGATGAGCGAGGCGGAATAGACGTATTCCCCGAAGCCCTGCATGAAGATCAGAAGGCTCGCGACGAGGATGCCGTTGCGCGCCAGCGGCAGCGCGATCATGAAGAAGGCTCCGGCCCGGCTGTTGCCATCGACCAGCGCGGCCTCCTCGAGTTCGCGCGGAACGGTCAGGAAGGCGGCGCGGCACAGGATGATGAAGAAGGGCAGCGTCTTGGCCGAGATCGCCAGCACCGCGGCGAGGCGCGGATAGTCGAGCAGCCCCGCCCAGGCGAAGCCGACGAAGATCGGCGTGACCATCAGCGAGGGGGGCAGCACCTGGAGCATCAGGATCACGAAGAGCGCCGCATCGATCCACAGGCTGCGGTGGCGCGCCAGCACCCAGGCGGCCCCGGCCCCGACCAGCCCCGTCACCAGCGTGACGCCCGAGGCGATGACGAGGCTGTTCCACAGGAAGCGGGGGATGTTCGTGGTCCGCCAGACCTCGGCGTAGTTGCCCCATTGCGGATCGACCGGCAGGATCTGCGGCGGCACCGCGAAGATGCCCGAGCCGGACTTCAGGCTCGTGACATACATCCAGTAGAGCGGGAAGAGATAGACCGCCGCCAGCACGATGGCCACGGCCAGGAGCAGGCGGTTCTTCGCGGTCTCGCTCATGCGCGCGCCTCCCTCATGCCCGCGTCTCGGCCCGCGTCGAGCGGACGTAGATCAGCGCAACCCCGAGCACGACGACGATCATCATGACCGAGATCACCGCCCCGCGGCCGAAGTCGAACTCGCGGAACGAGAGCTGCCAGGACCAGTATTGCGCCACGGTCGAACTGCCCGCGGGCCCGCCGGCGGTGATCGCGGCAAAGAGGTCGAACTGCTGCAGCGTGAAGATGATCCCGAGCGCCAGAACCGCGCCGATGGTGGCCCGCATCATCGGCAGGGTGATGGTGCGGAACCTCTGCCAGGCGGTCGCGCCGTCGAGCTCGGCCGCCTCGTAGAGATCGCGTGGAATGGCCGCGAGGCCGACCGACAGCAGGATCATGTTGAAGGGCACGCCATACCAGATGTTGGCGATGATGACGGCCGTCAGCGACCAGTTCACGTCCGACCGCCAGAAGATCGGCGTGTCGATCAGGCCAAGCTTGAGCAGGACGAAGTTGATGACCCCGAAATCGCCCGACAGGAGCCAGTTCCAGATGACGCCCACGACCAGCCCCGGCATCACCCAGGCCGCCAGGAACAGGCCGCGGATCCAGGTCGCGCCGGGAAAGCGCTGGTTGAAGTAGAGCGCCAGGGCGAAGCCGATGGCGAACTGGAAGCCCACCGAGGCGACGGTGAAGAGGATGGTGTTGCGCAGCACCGTCCGCGCCAGCGGGTCGGACAGGATGCTGGCGTAGTTGTCCCAGCCGGCCGAAGGGTGGGCCAGCGTGCCCAGCCCGAACATGTCCACCTGCTGGAAGCTGATGACGACGGTGTAGACCAGCGGCAGCCCGGCAAAGAGCAGCAGATAGGCCAGCGCGACCAGCATCAGCGCCGTGTCGAAGCCGATCCCGTCCCGCAGCCCGCGCCGGATGCGCCCGATCATGACCGTGGTTCCCCTGCCGGAAGGGGGCCGGACCGGTCCGCGCCGGTCCGGCCCCGCACCTTCAGTTCAACAGCTTCTCGATGGCCGCCTGGGCATCGTCGAGCGCGGCCTGGGGCTCCTTCTGGCCGGTCAGGGCCGCCTGGACCGCATCCTGGATGGCCTTGGAGATCTTGGGCCATTCGGGGTGCGGACCGCGGTTCGCGGCGTATTGCAGCTGTTCGGTGAACACGGCCGCCGCGGCATCGATGCGCGCGTCCCCCGTGGGCGCCAGCGCCACATCCTTGCGCGACGGCATCCGGGTGAATTCGGGCCAGAGCCGGTGCGTCTGGCTGTCGAAGTATTCGAGGAACTTGAAGGCCGCCTCCGGGTGCTGGGTATTGGCGAAGACGGCGAGGTTGAAGTCGCCCAGGGCCGAGGCCCGCGGCCCGCCCGGCTCCTTCACCGGCAGAAGCGTCACGCCCCAGTCGAACTTGGCGTCCGCCGCCATGCGCTTGAGCTCCCAGGGGCCCGAGATCACCATGGCCGCATTGCCGCCGTTGAAGGTGCCGGTCGAATCCCACTGCCCGCGCGTCAGCGTGTCGGGGCTCGCGAGCCCCTCGTCGAGGAAGCGCTTCCACAGCGCCAGCGCATCCGCCACGCCCGGCGCGTTGATCCGGTCGAAGCTGCCGCCGGCCATCTGCGCCCAGGGCAGGAACTGGAAGGTGCCCTCTTCCGAGGCCTTGGCCGAGAAGGCGATGCCGTAGACATCGTTGGCCGGGTCGTTCAGCGCCTTGGCGGCCTCGTAGAGTTCGTCCCAGGTGGCAGGGGGCTTGTCGGGGTCGAGCCCCTTCGCGCGGAACATGTCCTTGTTGTAGTAGAGCGCGATGGTGTTCGAGGCGCGCGGGATGCCGTATATTCCGCCGTTCCAGGTCAGGCTGGACCGCGGCCCGTCGAAGTAGTTGTCCATCTTGATCTGCTCGGACTTCTCGACGTAGGGCGTGAGGTCGAGGAAGGCTCCGCGCGCCGAGAAGGCGGCGTGATCGGGGTTGTCGATCGAGATCAGGTCCGGGTTCGTCTTCGTGGCGAAGGCACGCAGCGTCTCGGTCACGATGTCGTCGAAGCGGACTTCCCGGATCTCGATCTTGATCCCGTTGTCCATGTCGCTGAACTCGCGCGCGAAGGTGGCCTCGGCGCCCTGGGCCTGCTCGGTCCAGAGGGTCAGCGTGATGTCTTCCGCCAAGGCCGGGCCGGCGGCTAGCGTGCCGCCCAGAAGGACTGCGAAGAGGCTTCTCATTTCGGTTCACTCCTCCCTGTGGGTTCCCGGCCTGGCCGGGGGTTCATGCAGGCCGCCCGTGCCCGGCCAGCGCCGGAAACACGTCGGCAAGGTCGGCCACGCGGTCGGCGCGGGCAAAGACGGGGCATTCGCCGGGGGGACAGGCGACCTCGGCCTCGGTCCCGCCGGCAAAGGCGGCGCCGGTCCAGACATGGAGCCAGTCGGCCCCGGCAGGCAGCACGACCCGGCGGCGGTCCGCCCCCGGCTCGAGCACCGGCGCCACCAGCAGGGCCTCGCCCAGCATGTAGGCATCGCTCCGGTCATGAAGCGACGGATCGCCGGGGAAATGGTAGAACAGCGGCGCCATCACCGGGTCGCCGGTCCGGGCATGATGCGCGAAGGCGCGGGCCAGATAGGGCCGCAGCGCCTCGCGCAGGGCCAGAAGCCGCACGAGCACCGCCTCGACCTCGGGCCCGTAGGACCAGACCTCGTTGGGCCCGCCGGTCGAGGTGAAGATGCGGAACGTGTCCTCGCCGTAGGTCACGGGCTGCCCCGGCGCGGGGGGCGGCACGCCCTCGGGCACGCGGAAGCCGTGCAGGCGGCAGATCGGCGAGAAGACCCCGAACTCGAACCAGCGCACCAGGAGCTCCCGGAAACCGGGGTCGCCCCCGTGCCCGTCGTAGAAGCCGCCGATGTCGGTCGTCCACCAGCCGAAGCCCGAAAGGCCCGCGTGAAGGCCCGCCGCGATCTGGGCGCGGAACCAGTCCCAGTCGGACCAGACATCGCCCGACCAGAGGATGACCCCGTGCCGCTGGGCGCCTGCCCAGGCCGACCGCACCAGAAGCACGCCGTCGGGATGCCCGGCCTCGGACAGGCCCTCGCGGTAGCGCGCGGCATGCAGCACCGGATAGGCGCACATCATCTCGGCCCCGTTGCCCAGCGCGGTGCGCACGTGCTCGGGATGCGCCGGTCGCATCTCGGGCTCGCAGGCGTCGAGCCAGAAGTGGCGCAAGCCGTGGGCCACGTAGTTCTCGCGGATGCGCTGCCAGTGGAAATCGCGCGCGGCCGGATTGAAGGCGTCGTAGTAGGTGAAGAAGCCGGGGCCGAACGGGTCCTTGTCGGGGAACGGGATCAGCACCGGCACGCCGCGTTCGGCCGTCAGCAGAAGGCCCTGCTCGGTCATCTCGCGGTAGTTCACCGACGAGGCCGAGACCGTGGGCCAGACCGAGACCATGACCTCGATCCCCATTGCCTGAAGCTCGCGCACCAGCGCCGCGGGGTCGGGCCATTCGGCGGGGTCGAAGCGCCATTCGCCCTGCCGGGTCCAGTGGAAGAAGTCGATCACGATGCAGGACAGGGGCAGCCCGCGGGCGCGGTAGTCGCGCGCGACCGACAGGAGTTCCTCCTGCGTGCGGTAGCGCAGCTTGCACTGCCAGAAGCCGAGCGCCCAGTCGGGGATGTCGGGCGCATGGCCCGTCGCGTCGTGGTAGGCGCGCAGGATCCCGGCCGGCGTGTCGCCCGCGACGATCCAGTAGTCGAGCCCGCCGGTCGCCTCGGCCGTCCAGCGCGTCAGGTTGCGCGCAAAGTCCGCCGTGCCGACGGCCGGGTTGTTCCACAGGAAGCCGTAGCCGCGCGAGGAGATGACGAAGGGCACCGCGACATGGGTGTTCTGCTGCAGAAGCCGCGTCGAGACCCCCTTGAGGTTCATCAGCCCGTGCTGCGGCTGGCCCATGCCCCAGAGCGCCTCGTCCTCGTAGGCGCGGAAATGCGCCTCGAGCCGCCAGCTCGCCGAGGCCAGCGCCTTGAAGTTGCGGGTGCGGGGACCGGCGAAATGCGGCCGCACCTCGGCCAGCAGCTCCTGCCCGGTGTCGGCGCGCACGAAGCGCAGCACGACCTCGCGCTTGACGTCGGCGCCGTAGCGGTCTCGGATCAGCGCCTCGGCCCGGATGCGGCCATGGGTCAGGCTGGCGCGGTCCGGGGCGATGTCGATGTGCGGTGCTGCCGGGGCGGCGGGCAAGAGCGCATCGACCGGCAGCGGCGCGATGCTGCGCCCCGGCCGGGCGCGCACGCGCAACGCATCCGGCCCCCAGGCCTCGACCTTCAGGGTTTCGCCGCCGAAGCGGCAGACGAGCGCGCCGTTCTCGATGCTGAAGGGGGTGTCCATCGCCTCATCCGATCGCGAGATAGGCGCCGTCGAGGATGACGGCCGTTCCCGACATGTAGTCGGCCTCGTCCGAGGCCACGAAGGCGGCCAGCGCCGCAACCTCCTCCGGCGCGGCGGCGCGGGCTGCGGGAATGCCGGCCAGGACCTCGGCCATCACCTCTGCCGGGATCTTCTTCACCGCCTCGGTGGCGATCAGCCCCGGGGCCAGCGCGACCGCGCGGATGTCAGGCGCATGGTCCACCGCCAGCGAGCGGGTCAGCGCCAGCACCGCGCCCTTGGTCGCCTGATAGGCAGAGAAGCCCTTCTCGCCCACGAAGCTCTGCACGCTCGCGGTGTTCAGGATCACGCCCTTGCCGCCCTGCGCGCGCATCCGCTCGACGGCCACCTTGGCGCCCATCCAGTAGCCCCTGATCCCGACGCCGGTGATCGCCTCGAACTCCTCCAGCGTCTGCTCGTGGATCGGCTTGAAGACGGCGGCGAAGGCGTTGTTGTGCCAGATGTCGATGCGCCCGAAGCGGTCGACCGTGTCGGCGGCCAGCGCCCGCACCTGGTCGGGGTCGGCCATGTCGGTGCGCCGGAAGGCGCCGCCGATCTCGGCCGCCACATCCTCGCCCGCCGGGTCGATGTCGGCCACCATCACCCGCGCGCCCTCGGACGCGAAGCGGCGGGCACAGGCCCGGCCGATGCCCTGGGCACCCCCGGTGATGACATAGACGCGCCCCTCGTGCCGCCCCGGCACCGGGAAATAGCGCGCGCTCATGGCCGCGGCCCCGGCAGGATCACGTGCTCCTCGGTCACGAGGAAGGTCACCGGCTCGGCGAAATTGGCCACGTCCTCGCCCGCCACGGCGCCCTCGGGCGAGGCCAGCCCCGCCTCCATCGCGGCACGGTCGTCGAACCAGATCTCCGCCGATCCGTCGTAGGGAGCCGGAGGCATTCCGCCCGGATCCTGCGCCAGGTTGATACGGTAGCCGCGCATGCCGGGGATACGGGAGGCAAGCGGCGCATGAACGCGCGTCCAGTAGGCGCCGAACTCGGCCGGCGACAACCCGGACTTGCGCCGCACGAAGGCCACGAGCTTGATCATTCGCCTCCTCCCTGATGACCCGAGGTTTCGGGAAGGGCATCGATTCGTCAATACAAACGTTTGTATTCTGCGCAGCAGCCCTCTATCCTGCACGGGACTGCTGGCGGCCCGCAGGCTGGCGGCTAAGCTGGCGCGGGGGAATTCGCACGGGACCGGCATGGGCGAGAGGATCGGACTGAAGCATCTGGCCGAGCGGTTGCAGCTCGATGTCTCGACGGTATCGCGCGCCCTGCGCGACGACCCGCGCGTGAAGCCCGAGACGACCGAGGCCGTCCGGCGCCTCGCACGGGAACTCGACTACCGTCCGAACGCCTCGGCCCGGGCGCTGCGCGGCGGCAAGACGGGCCGGGTCGCGGTGCTGCTGTCGCCGCCCCAGCAACGCTTCGCGAGCCCGATCTTCCTCGAACTCCTGTCCACCCTGGACCAGCGCCTGCGCGGCACAGGCCGCACCCTTGCCGTCTTTGCCGCGCAGACCCGGGAGGAAGAGCCGGCGATCGTCCGCAGCATCGTCGAGGACCGCCTGGCCGACGGGCTTGTCCTGGGGCGGACCCAGATCGGGGATGCGCGCGTGCGCTATCTCCTGGACCGGGACTTTCCCTTCGTGACCTTCGGCCGCACCGACTGGTCGGACCGCCACCCCTTCGTCGAGATCGACTACGAACATGCCGGGCGGCTTGCGGTCGCGGCGCTGGCCGGATCGGACCCGTCCGCCCTGCATGTGCTGGCCGCACCGGCGGGACAGCGGTTTGCCGATTCCTACGTCCGCGGCGCGCTTGCCGAGGCCGAGCGGGCCGGTCTGCCTGCTCCCGTCCTGCACCGGGTCGAGATGACCGAGGACGAGGGAGCGCGTGTCGCCGCGGCGGTCCTGGAGGCGGGAGGCGGGCGTCCGGCGCTGGCCTGCATCCAGGATTCGCTCGCCTTCGGGGTGTTCAGGGCCGCCACCGCCGCCGGCGTCGTGCTGGGCCGCGACGCGACCGTGTTCGGCGGGCAGAACTTCCCGGGCTCCGAGCACACCGCGCCGCCGCTCTCGACCTTCTCGACCGAGGATGCCCGCGTGGCGGGCCTGCTGGCCGACCGCATCATCACGCGACTGGACAGGAAGGACGAGGGCCTGTTCGAGGGGACGGTCATCGAACCGCGGCCGCTCCTGCGCCAGTCGCATCTGATCGCCCCCGCGGCCGACCGGGCAGAGGACTCCGACCGGGCGAACGGGGCGGGCAGGGAATGACCGGGGTGTTCCGCACCGAGGGAACCCGTGTCGTGGCCCAGCTGAACGGCGAGACGGTCTGGCTCGAGCCCGTCGGCGCCAACGGCGTGCGTCTGCGTGCCACGCGCAACGCGCGGATGGACGAGGGCCTGCCCGGCGCGCTTCTGGCAGGATCCGACGCGCCGGCGGGCCGGACCGGGATCGACGGCGCGACCGCGCGGGTCATCAATGGCCGCACCCTGGGCGAGCTGACGGTCATGCCGCGCGGGATGGGCCCGGCCGTCGAGTTCCGCCTGCGCGATGCCGCCACCGGCGCGGTGCTGGCCGAGGAGGAGATGCCGCACATCCTCTGGCCCGGCACGCGCCACTGGCAGGCCGAGGGGGGCGAGCTCTGGCGGGCCGAGCTGCGCCTGCGCGCCTGGGAGGGCGAACGCTTCTACGGCCTCGGCCAGCACCAGCACGGGCGGCTGGACCAGAAGGGCTGCGTGATCGACCTCGTGCAGCGCAACACCGAGATCGCGGTGCCCTTCCTGCTGTCCTCGCGCGGCTACGGGCTTTTGTGGAACCTGCCCGCCACGGGGCGGGTGGAGCTTGCGGCCAACCGCACGCTCTGGGTCGCGACGGCGACGCCGCAGATCGACCTCGTGGCGATCGCGGGCGCTGGGCCGGCGGAAATCGTCTCCGACTACACCGCCCTGACCGGCCGCCCTCCCCTCATGCCCGACTGGGTCACCGGCTTCTGGCAGTGCAAGCTGCGCTACGAGACGCAGGACGAGGTGCTGGAGATCGCCCGCGAATACCGGCGGCGCGGGCTGCCGCTCTCCTGCCTGGTGATCGACTTCTTCCACTGGACGCGCATGGGCGAGTGGCGCTTCGACCTGGAGGCCTTCCCCGACCCGTCCGCCATGGTCGCCGGGTTGCGCGAGCTCGGGATCGAGCCGATGGTCTCGGTCTGGCCCACGGTCAGCGCCAATGCCGAGACCTTCGGCGAGATGCGCCGGCAGGGCTGGCTGGTCGGCAGCCGGCGCGGCGCGCTCGACGGCTCGGTGTTCTACGACCGCGACCCGCGCGCCATCAATCCGCTCTACTTCTACGACGCGACCCACCCAGGCGCCCGCGCCTTCCACTGGGCACGGGTGCGCGAGGGCTATGTGCGCCACGGCATCACCGCCTTCTGGCTCGATGCCAACGAACCCGAGATGTATCCCATGCACCCCGACAACCTGCGCTTCCACGCGGGCGACGGGCGGGCGGTGGCCAATGCCTATCCGATGCTGCACCAGCAGGGCTATGCCGAGGCCTTCGCGGCCGAAGGGCTGGACGGCGTGATGCTCTCGCGCTCGGCCTGGGCGGGGGCGCAGCGCTTCCCGGTGGTGCTCTGGTCGGGCGACGTGGCCTCGAGCTTCGCCGACCTGGCCCGCCAGATCCGGGCGGGTCTCAGCATGGGCCTGTCGGGCTTTCCCTGGTGGACGACCGACATCGGCGGCTTCAAGGGGGGCGACATCGGCGATCCGGCCTTCCGCGAGCTTCTGGTGCGCTGGTTCCAGTTCGGCGCCCTTTCGCCGGTCTTCCGGCTGCACGGCTTCCGCCGGGATGCGGCAACCGATCCGGGCCTCGGCCACGACTTCCTGCGCGGGGGCGCGGCGAACGAGGTCTGGTCCTTCGGGCCCGAGGTGCAGGCCATCCTCGAGCACTACATGCGGCTGCGCGAGGGGCTGCGCCCCTGGCTGCGCGGCCTGATGGCCGAGGCCCATGAAACCGGCCTGCCGCTCATGCGGCCCATGTTCCTGCACCACCCGGAGGATCCCTCGGCCTGGCGGGTGGACGACGCCTATCTCCTCGGCCGCGACCTGCTGGTGGCCCCGGTGCTCGACGAAGGCCAGCGGCGGCGCCCGGTCTACCTGCCGCAGGGCGCCGGCTGGCAATGCGTCTGGACCGGAGAGACGCATCCGGGCGGGACGACGGTCGAGGCGGACGCGCCACTGGACCGGATTCCCCTGTTCCTGAGGCAAGATGGGGCGCTTGCGCGCAACTGCTTTCCCGTGGGGGAGAGCGGCCGAGCCCGGACGTGACGGGCCGCAAAGGTGGCACGGAATGGGTCCGGAGCCGCGGCTTCCGGCGCGATCGAGGGCGGCACCTGCCTGCCCGGCCGGAAGGCGCGCCGAATTGCCCCGGCGCAGGGCCGGAGGCGGCGTTCCTGCCTGACGGGACTGGCGGCGGCACCGCGCGCGGCGATGGCGTCGTGGCATTTGCGGGGTGAGGGGCGTCCCGGAAACAGGCCACCGGCCGGTTTCCGCCCCGAACGGGCGGAGCCCCGGGACGAGGCGCCGTCGGCGGTAAGGGTGGCGATCTCCTGTCCGGGCGGGATCTGGTCCAGCGGTTCGGGCAGCATGGGGGCATCGCCCGCAACGAGATCCTGCGCACATCAAAGCGCGTCGGTCGAACCATCTGGCGACGATGGAGCGGGTATCACCGCCGAAGCCGCGCCGAGTCCAAGATGCACTGCGTCAAGTTGCTCGGGCAGCGCCTGAGCGCGCGGGACTTCGACCGTCAGGTCGCGGAGTTCCAGGTCCGTGTCGCCGTTCGAAATGGCTTCACCGCCCTCGGCACACCCCTCACAGACGTCGCGGGATAAGTCTGTCCGGGGAAAGGGCAGGTCCGGTCAACAGACCATTTGTGCAACAGAGCCCCTTCTCGACTTCAGCGCCAGCAGCAACGCCAAGCAAAGAATCGCCAGCCCTTGCAACCATGGTCCCATCTGGTTTTAGCTCGGCAGCTGCCTCCGCTGACTACACGCCTTTGCCGATTGAGCCACCAACCAGGGGTATCTCTGTATCCTTCACTATTTCGCTGGTCGGGATGCCCGTCATCCATTCGGTCAGCTTGAAAATGCTCGTAACTGGAGATGAGAAGTTAATCCTGCCTGAAATATCGCCCGGCAAATCGAGGTCTACGGCGCTTCCTCCGATCCCTGATTCCGTTACCGATGTCATTATTGTCATTTTGGTTCCCCGTCACGATTTCCGCGCAAAGCGTTCTAGTAGTTCTTTAAATCTTTGGCTTGTCGATTTCTCAGTGGCGCTCGTTGGGTCGGGTGTCTTTCTTAGCGTCAGGCCCGACCTGAGGCTCATAAGCGGAATAACTGTCAAAGCACTCGCCAGCACTAGAGCGGAAAGCAGCAGAAATACAGCGCCGAGGCCGAAACCTGATAGACCGAGGCCCATTAGACCATCTAGAAATAAAGACGCAATGTAGATTAGAAGAACGGGGAAAAAAACTACACCTATTGCCCCAATCAAGCCATCAACTCTATCTATTACAAGCATGATCCGAACAACAAAACGCCATGGTTCCAACAGAACGGAAACAAGTTTGCGCGTGATGCGCTTAATGTCCACCTGCTTTACTCCAGTCGGCGCAAATCGCATTAGGCCAGTCTTCCGTCATCTAACCGCTCGCACCCCTGACCCCAACCCCGTCCATCCGCGCACCAGGCCGTTGACCACACTCTCACGAAGTCTCGCGCAACCGTGAGCTGTCAATCCCCCCTGACACCTGCCCAAAGGTTCATCTTGCGGCCCCCACCCCTTGTTCAACCCCCGGTGCCGCAGCAGGAACGATCCACACACCGTTGCGCATCTCCGGCGCGGGCCGCCCCCTGCCGATACCTGCCAGCATCACCCCCCGGGC